>Ga0207870_100008_pt1 | contig 491250 bp, 423 predicted proteins | sample CeladaPassage60B_FD_187477 | JGI IMG/M metagenome (GOLD analysis project Ga0207870, IMG submission 187477) | Cellulose-adapted microbial communities from the Joint BioEnergy Institute, USA - Passage3 60B (SPAdes) (version 2) | ecosystem: Engineered > Bioreactor > Continuous culture >...
GATCGAACGGGGGCCATTTCGTGTGGCTGAAGCCCAGCGCAACCACATTGGTTTGGCCATTGGAGCCTTTTTGCGCTTGGAAGTGGCCCGTTTGCAGCGTGGTATCAGCTGGTTTGAGGCCAAACAGACCATCCTTCGGGAGGCTATCCGTCATTACCTGGCCTCTCCCTCCCTGATCCTTCATTCAACTACGTAACTCCTATCCCTTATGTCAAGGGATTGTCGCGTCTCCTCAGCGCAGGTGTAACCCGGCCGCAATGTTTTCGTAAAGCCCGAGCGTCGTTTCGGGATGATTGTCTGTGAAAAACTGTCGGCTCCATGAAACGTGTGCTCTGGGTGATGGCCGGGCTGGCCGTAATGGCCGTCGTGATCCTGCTGCTGCTTTCCTCCGACAACGGCCAGGCGGCCGAGACGCTACCCACCGTTACGGTCACGCGCGGTGACATCGTGGACAGAGCGCTGGCGGTCGGGACCATCGAGCCCCGCGTCGAGATCAGCGTCAAATCGCAGGTGGCCGGCGTGGTGCGGCGACTGTTCGCGGACGCGGGCGACTATGTGGAAGCGGGCACGCCCCTGCTGGAAATTCAGCCCAACCCCACCCCTCAGGAATTGATCGACGCCGAGCGGCGGATCGAGCTGCGCCAGCTCGAAGTGGACAACCTGCGCCGGGAGTTCGAACGTCAGCAGCAGCTCTTCGAGCGCCGCCTGATCTCCGAGCAGGAGTACGAGCGGGCCCGTCGGGCCTACGAAGAGGCCCGCCTGCAGCTTCAGGCCGCCCGCGAGCAACTGGCGCTGCTGCGGGAAGGTCGGGTGCAGACCGAGTCGGGCCGCTTCGAAACGGTCGTCCGCGCTCCCATCAGCGGCTACGTGCTGGAGAAGATGATCGAAGTGGGCGATCCGGTCGTGCCGCTCACCTCCTATCAGGAGGGTACCGTGCTGATGACGATGGCCGACATGAACGATCTGGTCTTCCGGGGCACCGTGGACGAAATCGACGTGGGGCGCCTTCAGGAAGGTATGACGGCGCAGATCAAGATTGGAGCCCTGCCGCAGGCGCAGGGGACCGGCCGTCTCTCGAAAATCTGGCTCAAGGCGAAAAAAGAGGAAAACGCGACCGTCTTCCCGGTGGAGATTGAGATCGTCGAAGCGGTCATACGCGACCCGCGCGATCCGGAGGCACCGCCCCGACCGCTGGTGCTCCGGGCCGGCTACTCGGCCAATGCCGAGATCATCATCGAAAAGCGCGAAAACGTCCTGCTCATTCCGGAGCGCGTCGTCACCTACAGCGGCGATACGGCCCGTGTGATGGTGGTCCATCCGGATGGCACGACCGAGGAGCGGATCATTCAGACCGGCCTCAGCGACGCGCTGCACGTGGAGGTCGTCTCGGGCCTGGAGGAAGGCATGAAGGTGCAGGAAAAACCCCTGCCACAGATTCAGTAACGGGCCATGCGCTGGCTGACCACGCTGGAGCAGTTTCTGCACGACCTGAAGGCCCAGCGGCTGCGCACGACGCTGACGATCCTGGGCATCACCTGGGGTACGGTGGCCGTCGTGGTGCTGCTGGCCTTCGGCGTGGGCTTCGAACGCCAGACGCGCAAGAACATGCACGGCATGGGCGACGGCATCGTGGTGCTTTTCGGCGGCCGGACCACCCGGCCGTTTCAGGGCTATCCGGACGGCCGACCCGTTCGTCTCCGGGAAGAAGACGCCCGACTGCTCCAGCGCGAGATTCCGGCCATCGAAGCCATCAGCCCCGAGTATATCAACCGTCAGACGCCCGTCCGGCGCGGCCGTGCCGTCACCAACCCCGCCATCACGGGCGTCTATCCCGTCTACGGACGCCTGCGCAACATCATCCCGGAGCCGGGCGGACGCTTCCTGAACGAGCAGGACCTGAAGCTGCGTCGCCGGGTGGTGGTGCTGGGCGATCAGATCAAGAAGCTGCTGTTCGGCGACGAAGAGGCCGTCGGGCAACAGGTCTACATCGGTCAGACGCCGTTTCTGGTCGTCGGCGTCATGCAGCCCAAAATCCAGAACAGCTCCTACTACGCCCGCGACGCCGATCGCATCTTCATCCCGGCCTCGACTTTCCGCGTCCTCTTCGGCGACCGCTACGTGAACAACCTGGTCTACCGCCCCGTCGATCCGGACCTCAGCGATCGGGTCAAACGGGCGGTTTACGTCACGCTGGGACGCCGCTACCGCTTCGATCCCGCCGATGAGGACGCCCTGGGCATCTGGGACACGAACGAAATGGATCGTTTCGTCAAGTACTTCTTTCTCGGCTTCAACCTGTTCATGGGCCTGATCGGCAGCTTCACGCTGACCGTGGGCGGCATCGGCGTGGCCAACATCATGTACGTCGTGGTACAGGAACGCACCCGGGAGATCGGCATCAAGCGGGCGGTCGGCGCCCGCCGCCGGGACATCCTCGGCCCGTTCTTTCTGGAGACCTTTCTGATCGTGGCGGTCGGGGCCCTGCTGGGCTTTCTCATCGCCTATGGCATCATTCAGGTAGCCGGCGCCCTGCCGCTTCAGGAGGAGATCGGCCGCCCCGAGCTGTCCCCGATGGTCGCCACGGTCACCGTGGTGCTGTTGCTGCTGATCGCCCTGCTGGCGGGCTACTTTCCGGCCCGCCGCGCCGCCCTGCTCGACCCCGTGGAATGCCTCCGGAGCTGACGCGCCATGTGGAAGATCCTGCTTCAGGAATTCTGGCACGACCTGAAGGTGCAGCGGCTGCGCGCCTTCCTGACGATGTTTGCCATCACGTGGGGGACACTCTCGGTCGTGCTGCTGCTGGCCTTCGGCGAAGGACTGGGCCGCACCTTGCTCAACGGGCTGCTGAACGCCGGCGACCGCATTTTCATGATCTACGGCGGCGAGACGAGCAAGCCCTTCGAGGGCCTGCCCCGGGGTCGCCGCATCCGCCTGGTGCGCGAAGATCTGGATCTGCTGCTCCGTGCCATCCCGGAACTGGAATCGGGTAGCGTCTCCTACGGACGCTGGGGCACGATCCTGGAAGCCGGCGACGTGCGCACCTCAACCTACATGGAAGGCGTCGATCCGTCTTTCGAGGCATTGCGCCGCACCTATCCGGTCCGGGGCGGTCGTTTTCTGAACGAACAGGACGTGCGGCGCAAGCGGCGCGTGGTGTTTCTGGGCGACGAGCTGGCCCGCCGACTTTTCGGCGACCGGGATCCGGTGGGCCAGACCGTGAAAATCGACGGCCTGCCCTTCATCGTCGTGGGTGTCATGCAATCGAAGCTGCAGACGTCCATGAACAACGGTCCCGACGCCCTGCGGGCCATCATCCCCTCCACCACGTTCGAGACCATCTACGGCTTTCGCTACGTCAACCATCTGCTGGTGCGGCCGCGCAGCGTGCACGAGGCCGAGCGGGCCAAACGGGAGATCTACCGGGTGCTCGGCCGCCGCTACCGGTTTGATCCCGCCGACGAGCGGGCGCTGACGGTCTGGGACTTCATCGAGGAGGCCCGCCTGCTCCACCGCATCGCGCTGGGCATCCAGATCTTTCTGGGGCTGGTCGGTGGCCTGACGCTCCTGCTGGCCGGCGTGGGCGTGGCCAACATCATGTACGTGTCGGTGCGCGAGCGCACGCGCGAGTTCGGCATCAAGCGAGCGCTGGGGGCGCGTCGGGGCATGATTCAGCTGCAGGTGATCTTCGAGGCACTGCTGATTGCACTCACGGGCGGCGCGGTCGGCCTGTCCGTCTCCTGGCTGCTCGTCGAAGCCGTGCGGCACATCCCGAACAAAGAGGGCGCGATGGAATTTCTGGCCAACCCGGTGCTCTCCCCGCCCATCGCTTTGCTGACCGTTGCCCTGCTGACGCTGATCGGTCTGGCCGCGGGATGCTTCCCGGCCCGCCGCGCCGCCCTGGTCGATCCCGTTGAGGCGCTTCGCTACGAATAACCCCCTTTTCGTTTAAACAATGATCCAACTTTCCTTTCTTTTTGAGGCAAATCAATCTTTTACATTTAAAAATTATATAAAGCCTGTTGACATCTAAATAAATATGGTCTATACTCCCAAAGGTCTTACTAAGTAAGTCATAATTCTCTTTTAACCGACATTCTTAAAACCAAACCCGGAGCGTACGTATGGCGCCGCCACTGATCACGGAGATGCCGGTGGAGACCCGGCAGGAAGCCATCCGGAAGGTGTTCGAGCTGATCGAAAAGGAAGGGGCGCAGATGGTCGACATTCGCTTCGTCGACTTTCTGGGCCAGCAGCAGCACTTTTCGATCCCGGCTGATCAGTTCGAGCCCGATCACTTCGATGAGGGTGTGGGCTTCGACGGCTCGTCGATCCGGGGCTGGAAGAGCATTCACGAGTCGGACATGCTGGTGATCCCGGATCCGACGACGGCCTTCATCGATCCGTTCTTCCAGCACAAGACGGTCGTACTCATCGGCGAAATCCACGAGCCCGGTACGCTGGAGCCCTTTCAGCGCTGTCCGCGGGGCATTGCCCGTCGCGCCGAGCAGTTCCTGAAGCAGTCAGCCATTGCCGACGTGGCCTACTTCGGGCCGGAGGCCGAGTTCTTCGTCTTCGATCACGCCTCGTTCGACGAAGGGCCCAACCACGCCTTCTACAAGATCGATTCGGACGAAGGCGCCTGGAACCGGGGCCGGCACGACAGCCTGGGCTACAAGCCCACCACGAAGGGTGGCTACTTCCCGGTGCCGCCGACCGACTCGCTGCAGAACCTGCGCGCCGAGATGGTGCTCCACATGGAGGCCATCGGCATTCCGGTCGAGTGCCAGCACCACGAGGTGGCCTCCGGCGGCCAGTGCGAGATCGACTTCCGCTTCCAGCCGCTGCTGAAGTGCGCCGATTTCCTGATGAATTACAAGTACATCGTCAAAAACACGGCCTGGAAGTACGGCAAGACGGTCACCTTCATGCCCAAGCCGATCTTCGGCGACAACGGTTCGGGCATGCACACGCACATCTCGCTCTGGAAGGATGAGCAGCCGCTGTTCTTCGGCGACAGATACGCCGGGCTGAGCCAGGAGGCGCTCTGGTTCATCGGCGGTATCCTGCACCACGCACCGGCTGTCATCGCCTTCACGAACCCGACGACGAACTCCTTCCGGCGGCTGGTGCCGGGCTTCGAGGCGCCGGTGAACCTGGTCTACTCGGCCCGGAACCGCAGCGCCGCCATTCGCATCCCGGTTTACTCGGATAGCCCCAAGGCCAAGCGGATCGAGGCCCGCTTCCCGGACCCGTCCTGCAATCCGTACCTGGCCTTCTCGGCGCTGCTGCTGGCCGGGCTGGACGGCATCCGCAATCAGATCGATCCGGGCCAGCCGGTCGACCGGGACATCTACCACCTGTCGCCCGAAGAGCAGGCCGCGCTGCCCCAGGCGCCCAAGTCGCTCGAAGAGGCGCTCGAGGCGCTCGAAAAGGACCACGAATTCCTGCTGCAGGGCGGCGTCTTCACCGAGGACGTGATCGAGGCCTGGATCCAGTACAAGTACGACAACGAGGTGCAGCAGCTCCGGATGCGCCCGCATCCATACGAGTTCTCGCTGTACTTCGACGTGTAAGCGATAGAATCGTGACGACAGCGCGGGCGGCCGCGGAGTGCGGCCGCCTGTTTTTTCTTATACGACTTTCGGGAAATCATAGTGCAGGAGAGAAAGCCCGGGCGCACACGGCGGTGCGCCCCTACCGGGCAATCGACGTTTTCTCTATCCCGTAGGGGCGGACCACTGTGTCCGCCCGATCATACCCGCCGGATCACGTCCGCCACACGGGGTGTGGACCCTCATGCACCAGTAAATCAGCGATCCCATATTATCCCCGCAACCGACGCCAGAGGGCGCGGCCCACGAAGCGCAGCCGGTCGCCCGTCGGGAAACGCTCGAGCACGGTCTTCACCACCCCCCGGGTGAAGCGCGTGCGGCGGCTGTAGTCGATGGGCACGTCCACCACTACGACGTCGCCGCCCTGTGCCCACGCCAGCGCCTCGCGCAGCATTCGCTCCAGCACGGCCGGCTCGCCCTGCAACCGGACATACCGGGCACCCACGGCGTGGGCAATTCCGTCGAGCTGCACTTCGCCGATTACCGTGCAGGTCTTCCGGTTGTAGGGAATCTCCTGGCCCTGGGAGATCTGGCTCAGTTCGCCGTCGTGGAAAACGCAGCAGACCACCCCGACGCCCATGCGCCGGGCCGTGAGCAGCTCCAGACCGGTCATCAGGAACGCTCCGTCCCCCACGACGGCCACCACCGGACGCTCGGGATGCGCCAGTTTCGCGCCCACGGCCGCCGGGACGGCATAGCCCATGCAGTTGAAGTCGGTCGGCACGATAAGCGTGCGCGGCCGCCGCACCTCGAACAGCTCGGCCGTCAGGTAGGTGTGGTTGCCGTCGTCTACTGTCACGATGGCTTCGTCGGGCAACACGGCCCGCAGCGCATCGAAGAACCGGGCGGGATTGACGCGCGCGCCGCTGTCGTGCCGGTACCATTCCGTCCGGTAGGCCTGCTTGTCGGCCTGGATCTGGCGGGCGACCGCCTCCCGTCGCTCCCGACGATCGATGCCCATGGCCCGGAGTGCCTCCAGTAACCGGGGCAGCACGACGCGGCTGTCGCCTGCGATGGCCACCCGGGCCGGGTAGTTAACTCCGAGCACACCGGGATCCAGGTCGATATGTACGAGCGCCTCGGGCACGCGCACCCCGAAACTCCCGGTAGGAATCTCCGCAAAGCGCGTCCCCACGGCCAGCAGCGCGTCGCAGTTCGCAAAGGCCCGTTCGGCCGCCGGCACGGCCGCCCGCGAAAAGCCCATGCCGGCATGCAGCGGATGGTTGCCCGGAAAAGCGCTCAGCCCCTGCAACGTGGTCGTCACGGGTGCTCCCAACCGCTCGGCAATCTCGATGAGCGCTTCGGTAGCATCGACGGCCCCCCAGCCGACGAAGATGCCCGGCCTTTCGGCTTCGGCCAGCACCCGGGCGGCCTCCTCGACCAGCGTGTCGTCCGGCGCCTCCGGCGGCGAAGGCGGCGTGAACACGGGCAACTCCGGTACTTCCTCCCGGAAGAGCTGCACGTTGACGGGCACTTCCACGAAGACAGGGCCGGGCACGCCCGAGACGGCCGTCCGATACGCCTCGAAAATAGTTGGAACGATCTCCTCATGCCGCGTCACACGCCAGAAGCCTTTCGTGACGGCGCCCACCAGCTTCTCCTGATCGATCTCATGCAGCTGAAAACGAAACGGGATGTCCGTACGGATGCCGCCCGAGACGACCAGCATCGGCACGCCCGCCAGATAGGCCTCGCCCATGCCGCCCATGGCCAGCGCCGCGCCGGCCGCGGGCACGATGGCAAGCGCTCCGATGCGCTCGGGTGCCACCCGACTGACGGCGTCGGCCATAAAGGCCCCGCCGCCTTCGTGCGTGACCAGAACGGGCCGCACACGCTCGCTCCGGCCCAGCTCGTCGTACAGTTCCGTTACGTGCACGCCCGGAATGCCGAACGTAAACGGCACGGGCAACTGCTCCAGGGCGTATCGGATCAACCAGGCGCCACTTTTCTTCGGCATGGCGTTTTCCTCGGTCAGGTTAGAGATGACGGGCCGTGGTGCGAGCCGTGAGGATGCACCCGCCCAGGAACGTCCCTTCCAGTGAGCCCCGGCCGTGCATGCCGCCGCCCCCAAAGCCGGCCGCTTCACCCACGGCGTACAGGCCGGGGATCGGGGTATCGTCGGGTCGCAGCACCCGGCCTTCCAGGTCGGTCTTGAGTCCGCCCAGGCTCTTGCGCGTCAGGATAAAACAGCGGATTGCGATCAGCGGGCGGGCTTTCGGGTCGAGGATCGGCTGAAAACGGCACAGCCGGAGCCGGTCGGCGCGATAGGTGCGGAAGTTCATCAGCCGCCGGAGCTGCTCGTCGTTGAAGAAGGCCGGGCCGCGGGCAATCATCGCGTCATACTCCTGAATGTCGCGCAGCATGCCCTCGCCGTCGATCTGGAGACCGAACAGGCTCCGGGCGTTCATGCCGTCGATAAGCGCTTCGGGCGTGTCGGCTACGACGAAGTCGTCCGGGCATTCGTCGAGGAGCCGCCGCACGAGCCGGTGGTTGCCGCGTACCAGCTCCCAGAACATGCGCAGGCGCTTTTTGTAGCGGAACGCCTCCATGTAGTCGCAGCCCGAGACGGCCAGCTCCCGCACGGCGATCCGGTAGTTGAGCACCAGCCAGCTGTACTGGCCGGGCTGACGGAGTATCTGCTCGACGAGCCAGCGCGTGTCGGTGTAGCCTACCAGCGGCGGGGGCCCGATACGGCGGCCGTGCGCGTTGCACCAGAGTGCCGAACGCGGCGGCACCAGGCTCAGTCCGTCGTCGGGGCGGCGCCGCGCCGGATGGTGCACGCCGGCCGCATAGTGCCACTGCAGGTCCAGGTGCGTCAGGTGCGCGCCGAGTGCGGCCGCCCGGTCGTGCAGCAGGCCGTCGGCGTAGCGATGCGCCCCGTTCAGCAGCTTGCGGGGCGGTTCGCCCCAGGGACGATACCAGTGTGCGCGGAGCTTGCTCAGGTCGCCCCCGCAGATGCCCCCCGCGGCCACCACCACGGCCTCGCCCCGGGCTTCAAAGGCGGGACCCTCCGGCTCCACCCTTCCGGTAACGCCCACCACGCGGCCGCCCTCCTGCACAAAGTCCGTCACGGCATGCCGGAAGTGCAGCGCAAGCCGATGTCGGTTCGGATGCGCTTCCAGCGCCGCGATCACGCGGATGGCAATCTCGTAGCCCGTTCCCCAGGCGATGTGCCAGCGGGGCACCGAGTTGAGCGGCTCATAGAGCCCGCGCTCCGGCCAGTTTACCAGCGGGAGAAAGCGCACGCCCAGTCGGTCCAGAAACTCGAAGATGAGCGGAATAGAACGCTCGCAGTAAAGCTGTGCCCAGCGGCGCGGCCAGTGATCCTCGGGACCGAAGCGGGCGCAGCGTTGCCAGTCGCTCCAGGCCAGCCCCGGGCTGTCCTGAATACGCAGCCGCCGCTGGTGCGGCGTGTCCACCAGAAAGACGCCGCCGAACGACTCACGGGCCAGCCCGCCCAGCCGCTCGGGCTCGTCGCGATCGAGCACCACCACGCGGCGGTTCTTCTCGAGCAGTTCCAGAGCGGTCACCAGCCCGGCCAGCCCGCCCCCCACGATCACCACGTCGGCTTCGTAACGAAGCGATTGCATCGGAACGCTTGCGGGAATGCAGGATTTGCCGGAATTTACCGCCGCGATTCTACCTTTGCAACGAACCTTCACAATGGCCTATGCCCACCGAAGACGCACGCCGGCGCATCGGCGCCATCCTGGAGCGCCTTCGCGAAGCGTACCCGAACGCCACCACCGAACTTCGCTGGTCCAACCCGTTCGAATTGCTCATCGTGACCGTACTTTCGGCGCAGACCACCGACAAAAAGGTCAACGAAGTATCGCCGGAACTATTCCGGCGCTATCCGACGGCCGAAGCGCTGGCGCAGGCCAACCCGGAAGAACTCGAGCCGCTCCTCCGTCCGCTGGGCTACTACCGCCAGAAAGCCCGGACCATCGTCAACCTGGCCCGCCAGCTCGTCGAATGCCACGGCGGCGAGGTGCCACGCAGCATGGAAGAGCTGACAGCATTGCCGGGCGTGGGCCGCAAGACGGCCGCCATCGTGCTGGGGACCGCCTTCGGGATTCGCGAGGGCATCGCCGTCGATACACACGTCAGCCGCGTCGCGCAGCGCCTGGGGTTGACCACCCATAAGACACCCGACAAAATCGAGCAGGACCTGATGGCGCTGGTGCCTCGCGAGGACTGGACGTGGTTCGGACACGCCCTGGTACTGCACGGCCGCTACGTGTGCCTGGCACGTCGCCCGCGCTGCAGCCAGTGCGTGCTGGCCGACGTGTGCCCGCGTATCGGCGTGACCGTGGCCGCCTGAACTGTCTATCCGGCCCAGAAAGCGTCTTTGAAATGTTCGATTTCCGGCGGACGGTCGTCGTGCAGCACGATGGCGATCACGTCGAAGCGACAGCGGGCGCGCTGCAGGTGGTGTTCGTACAGGTAGGCCCGGGCGGCACGGATCAGGTGACGTTGCTTTTCGGGCGTAACGGCCTCCTCCGGACGCCCGAAACCCAGCCCGCGCCGGGTCTTCACTTCGACGAAGACGATCTCGCCCCCGTCCTCGGGACGCGGGGCCGGCTCGAAGCAGACCAGGTCAACTTCCGCCCGCTCGAAGCGATACTGGCGCGCCAGAATCCGATAGCCCTGCTGCTCGAGATAGGCCGCGGCCAGGTCCTCGCCGCGCGTGCCGATCGTACGTGTGTCCATACGTCTTTCAGAAGTCGGATCAGGCCATGAACGAAAGCGCTCGGGATCCCGTTTCCCGCGTGCGCATTCGATGCGTGCTGTTCGTAGTTTACGCTGAAAAATAGCCCGTACGGCATGGCAGACCGACCGATACCCCTCGTCACACTGACCACCGACTTCGGCACACGCGACGCCTACGTGGCGGCCATGAAGGGCGTGCTGCTGAGCCTGGCCCCGCAGGTCCGGCTTGTGGACATCACCCATGAAATTCGTCCGCAGGATGTGATGGAGGCGGCGTTCGTTCTCCGGGAGGCCGTGCCGTACTTTCCGCCGGGCACCATTCACCTGGTCGTCGTCGATCCGGGCGTGGGCACCGCGCGGCGCGCCGTCGCCCTCCGGCACGGCGCACACTGGTTCGTGGGCCCCGACAACGGCCTGTTCACGCTTGTGCTGGGCACCGAGCGCCCCGACGAACTCGTCGAACTCAACCGGCCGGAGTTCTGGCGCACGCCTTCGCCCAGCCAGACCTTCCACGGGCGCGACATCTTCGCGCCGGCCGCCGGACACCTGGCCGCCGGACGCTCGCTTCAGGAGATCGGTACCCCGCTGGAACAGCTGACCACGCTCCGCTGGATGGAGCCGTCGGCCAGCAATGAGAGCATTCACGGCTGGGTGGTCCACGTGGATCGCTTCGGCAACTGCATTACAAACGTTTCGCGAGAGCTGTTCGAGCGCTATCGGGCGGGTCGCCCGTTCAAATGCTACGTGGGCAGCACCCCGTTCACGCAGGTGCAGCCCACGTACGGAGCGGTCCCCCAGGGCGAAGCGCTGCTCCTTTTTGGCAGCAGCGACTTCATGGAGATCGCCGTCAACGGCGGCAACGCCGCCGAGTTGCTCGGCATTCGTCAGGGTACGCCCGTCCACATTATCTTTGAGCAGAAACCATCGCGTTCATGAATCCCCCGAAGGCCACGCCGCGAGCGCTGCTCGCCCATCTGGACGAACTCTACCGGCTGGCGCAGCTGCTGACGTCGGACGCAGAAGCAGCCGCCCGGCTGGTCCGCGACGTGTACCGGGAAGCGCTGGCCTCGCCACCTCCGGCCGAACAGGTCCGGACCTGGCTGGTGGCTCGCCTGCTGCACCATGCACGACTTGTCGAAACCACCGACGAGCCCGTGCTGGCCGTGCGCCGGGAGCTGGCCGAAAGTATCCTGGGCCGGGTGCTTCCGGCCGCCGTGGCGCTGCTTCCGGCGCGCGACCGACTCTGGCTTTACCTGTGTGACGTGCTGACGCTGTCGCCCGAAACGGCCGCCACGCTGCTGGACGATGCGCCGGAAGGGTACGAACGAGCCCGCGCGGCGCTTCGTACAGCCCTCCGGCGGTACCTGACGCCCGGTCAGTTCGCCCTGCTGGAGTTCGGACTGTCCGAAGAGCAGATCCGATCGCACCTGCAGCATGCCCTGAGCCGCCTGCTACAGCCGCCGCCGGGCTCGCTGCGTACGGAGTTGCTGAACCTGAGCGGCGGCGAGGTGACGGCTACCGACGTGCGAACCCGCTCCCTCGCACGCCACCCGACCACGCGGGCGCTCGTGGCCGTACTGATCGTGCTGCTGGCCGGCCTGCTGGGATGGCTGGCCTGGCAGGGTACGCGCCCCGACAGGTCGCCTTCCCCCGCTCGTCCTTCCGATCTGATCCGCCGCTCCGTCGAACTGGCCGCCTCGCTGTCTGTCGAGCAGCCGCTGACGCGCCCCGCCGAAGCCGAACGCTACCTGGCCCGGCAGGGCTGGCGCGTGGTCGTTCCCGACATCGCCGACGCCCGGCTCGTCGGTCTGGCGCAGGCGCCGGTACTCCCGGACCTGAGCGTGCCCGTACTGCTTTTCGAAGACCGCACCAGCGGCCGCACGCTGGCCGTCTATCTCTACAGCTATGCGCTGCTGGATCGCTACCGGGACCGGCTGACGCTCAACCCCGACGTGCTCCGCCAGATCGAGGAAGAGCAGCACTTCGATCTGCACGTGCTCGGCCGCCAGCAGGTGCTCGTCTGGCGCTACCGGGACGACATCTACGTGGCCGTCACCGAAGGCGACGCCACCGCGCTCCGCGAACGAATCGCCTTTCCGTCGTAAAGGGGCCTCACCGCAGCGGGAGCGTGATGCGAAACGTCGAGCCCTGGCCGGGCCGCGACTGCACCAGGGCGATGGTGCCGCCGTGGTAATCCTCCACGATGCGCTTGGCCAGGCTGAGTCCCAGTCCCCAGCCCCGTTTTTTGGTGCTGTAACCCGGCCGGAAGATGTTCTTCCACTGGCGTCGGTCGATGCCCCGCCCGGTGTCCTGCACCTCGATCTGCACCACTTCGCCCTGCACGCGGGCGCGCACGTCGATGCGGCCGTCCGGCCCTTCGATGGCGTCCAGCGCGTTTTTGAGCAGGTTCTCGATCACCCACTCGAACAGTTCGGCGTTGAGCGGCAGCCGGATGTCTTCGGGCACTTCTACCGAAAGCGTCACCTGCTTGCCCAGGCTGGGCATCCGGCGCCGGATGTAGTCGGCCGTACTCTGAATGACCGGAGCCAGCGGCTGCACTTCGAGCCGGGGCAGCGATCCGATCTCCGAGAAGCGCTGGGCCACCCGCTTCAGCCGGGCGATGTCTTTTTCGATCTCGTCGAGCGCCTCGCGTTGCTGCTCGGGCGAAAGGCTGTCGGTCCGGAGCAGCTCCACCCAGCCCATCAGGCTGGAAAGCGGCGTGCCGAGCTGGTGCGCCGCCTCCTTGGCCATCCCCACCCAGAGGCTTCGCTGTTCGCTACGCCGCACGTACGAAAAGCCCAGATACCCCACCAGAATGAAGAGCCCCATCACGAAGAGCTGCACGTAGGGAAACACCCGGAGCTGGCGGATCAGCCGCGATTCGCCGTAATGCACGTATTGAACCAGTTCGGTGTCGTCGAAGCGAATCCGGATGGGGATGGGCCGGTGCACCCGATCCATTTCGGCCACCAGTTCGCGCAGGCGGGCCACGGCCCGGGCCGAGTCGGCGGGCGCCAGGCCGGTAAGCGAATCGGGTACGGGCACGTTGCGCCAGAAGAGCGGCTGCAGGCCGGTCGAATCGGTAATGATGGCGGGAATGTCGAAGGCCCCTTCGAGTACGATCTCGCTGGCGAGCGTCACGTCGAACGTGGGTGGCATGGTGCGCGCCCAGGCCAGCGCCGCCCGGTAGCGGGCCAGCGCATCCGGCGCCTCGGTGGGTCCGAGCCGACCGAGCCGCTTCTCCAGCTCCTGAAAGACCTCAATGTACGGGTTGACGTGCTCGGTCGTGGCCAGTTGTTCCTGGGCGGCCGCCCAGAGCCGCACCAGAAACTCCTCGCGCTCGCGCAGCCGGTTGGCCAGCCAGTTCGTGTAGGCCACCGAGGCCACCGCAATCGCCACGGCGGCCACCACCAGTCCCAGCTTCAGATTGACCGAAAGGCGATAGGCCTTCATACGCTTCGCGGATCACGCTCCCTGAAAAACAAAACAGGCGCCACGTGCAGGCGCCTGTTTCCAACCGAGCAAACGGGAGCGGGTTCAGACATCAGCCGTCACAGACGCCCGAGCCTTCTGAGCGTTTCCCGATCTTCTTCGTATGCACGCACATCGTAATGCATGGGAATTCCACGCTCGGCCAACGTCTGCTGAAATTGCCAGACCGGTACGTTCGCCAGTTCGGCGGCCTTGCCCAGAGAAAGGCGCCCCTGCTCAAACAGATGGATGGCCAGCTCAAGCCGCAACGCTTCAGGCGTCATGCGGGTCGCCTGAAGAAGCTCCTCGGGTAGTTCGAGCTGCACCGTTTTCATTTCAAAAAAGCAACGCCTGAGGGATCTATGCACTCGCATACACCTCCCTCAGGCGTGCATCAGGTTCCTCTGGCAGCCCTCACGCCGAGGCCGGGATGACGGCGCGGCCGTTCCAGATGGTCTGCTCGCGTTTGGGGCCGGTCGAAATCAGGCTGATGTCCACGCCGGTAAAGCGGGCAATGAATTCCAGATAGCGCCGGGCCGCCTCGGGCAGATCCTCCAGCCGGCTGGCGCCCGTGATGTCTTCGTGCCAGCCGGGGAGCACTTCGTAGAGGGGTTCGACTTTTTCGAGCGTCTGCGCCTCGCTCGGGAAGCGCTGGCTGACCTTGCCATCGTACCGGTAGCGGGTGCAGACGGGCAGTTCGTCGAAGCCCGTGAGCACGTCCAGCTTTGTGATGGCCAGCTCCGTGAAGCCGTTGATCATCGACGAATAGCGGAGGGCCACCAGGTCGAGCCAGCCGCAGCGGCGCGGCCGCCCGGTCGTGGCCCCGTACTCGTGCCCCACTTCGCGCAGCCGCTCTCCGATCTCGTTGTTCTGCTCGGTCGGGAACGGTCCGTTGCCCACGCGGGTGCAGTAGGCCTTGACGATCCCAATGATGCGCGTGATGGCGGTCGGCGGAATGCCCAGCCCCGTGCAGCAGCCGCCGACGGTCGGGTGGCTGGAAGTCACGTACGGATAGGTGCCGAAGTCCACATCGAGCAGCGAGCCCTGGGCGCCTTCGGCCAGAATGTGCTTGCCCTCGCGCAGCGCCCGGTTCAGGTACTCGGCCGTATCGGTGACGTACGGGTCGATGAGCTTGTCGAACTCGACGTATTCCTCGATGATCGCATCCACGTCGAGCGCTTCGGCCTTGTAGACCTCCCGCAGGATGGCATTTTTCTCCTCGATGGCCTGCTTGAGCTTCTTGCGGAGCACGTCCCGGTCGAGCAGGTCCACCACGCGAATGCCCGTGCGAGCGAACTTGTCCATGTAGGCGGGACCGATGCCGCGGCCGGTCGTGCCGATGGCGTCGGCGTCGCGGAAGCGTTCGCGCGCCTCTTCCAGTTTGCGGTGGTAGGGCATGATCAGGTGGGCGTTGTGCGAGATCAGCAGACGTCCCTCCACCTCGTAGCCCAGCGAGCGAATCATTCGAATTTCTTCGAGCAGCGCCACCGGATCGAGCACGACGCCGTTGCCGATGACACAGGTAACACCATCGTGAAAGATACCGCTGGGCACTAGATGGAGCACAAAGGTCTTGTCACCCCAGCAGATGGTGTGGCCTGCATTCGCTCCACCCTGATAGCGAGCGACGATGTCTACTTCCTGGCTGAGCAGGTCGACAATCTTACCTTTCCCTTCGTCGCCCCACTGGCTTCCAATAACAACCGTTACTGGCATGGTTAATCCTTGTTGATTTTACAGGTAAACATGGCAAAGGCGACGGCTGCGGACCGTCGCCTTTCACCCGCAAGGGAGGTTCGCCCAATGCTCAGCTCGTCTGTTCGACAGGCACGGGCGGATCGGTCTCGAAGCTTTTGACGGCTTCCTCTACCGAGTCGTAATGTTTGAAGACGGTAATCAACTTGGTGATGACCAGCAGTGACTGAATGCGATCGGCCACGTTTGCCAGACGCAGATCGCCTCCGGCATTTCGCAACGAGGTCAACGCACTGATGAGCATTCCCAGCCCGCTGGAGTTCATGAACTTCACCTTCGACAAGTCCACCACCACGTTTTTCTTGCCTTCCCGGATCAACTCATGAATCTTTTCATGCAGCTTGACCCCGTCCGGGCCACCCATTACGTTGCCCTTCAGCGTAATAACAACGGCATTGTACCGTTCTTCGATGGAGTAATTCATGAGCGTCGCCGTTTTTGTGTTCGGTTAGTTAGCGGGCTGCTGCCACTCGCTGCGCCGCCATCCGCCTCCGCAGCTCAACTACTACAGGGGAAGCTACAAAAATGGAGGAATAGGTACCAATAACAATCCCTACCATCAAAGCAAACGAAAAGCCCCGCAAAACTTCTCCTCCAAATATAAAGAGGATGGCCACAACCAGCAAGGTCGTCCCTGAAGTAATAATGGTGCGGCTCAGCGTGGCATTGATCGAAAGATTCACGACCTCCTCAAGCGGCTTCGTCTTGAAGAGGTTCAAGTATTCGCGCACGCGGTCAAAAATGATCACCGTGTCGTTAAGCGAATACCCTACGATCGTTAGGAAGGCTGCGATGATTGTCTGATCAATCTCCAAGGAAAACGGCACCCAGCCGTGCAGCAGCGAAAATAATCCGAGCGTAATCAATACATCATGAAAGAGCGCGATCACGGCGCCCAGACTATATCGCCATTCAAAGCGAATTAGAATATACACAAAGATAACAAGCAGCGCGCCCAGGATGGAGTAGATTGCGCCGCGCTTCAGGTCTTCGGCAAAGCGGGGCCCCACAATATTAGTCTGCACCACCTCGGGCTGGGTTTCCGGGAACCGCTGGCGGATCGTCTCAATGATCTGCTGCTGCATCTCATTGATATCGCCTTCGGCCGCGACCCGGATCAGGATATCCTCTGCCCCGTAGGTTTTAACCTCAGGCTCCGCCCCCAACACCGGGGTCAGGGCCTCTCGGATCGCGGTAGCCCCGGGCGCGGTGGCCCCACTGACGACAAACTCCATCCCTCCTTTAAAGTCAATGCCCAGCTCCAAGCCGCGCGTTGCCAGCGACACCAGACTCAGCAGCAGGAGGATCCCAGAAAAGACGTACGCCTTCTTCCGGTGTTGTATGAACGGGTAGTTGGCGTTTTCAAATATCCGCATGGTTGTGTTCCTCAGTTTGCGTTTGGTTAGCCTACACTGACCATCAGTTTGCGCTCCAGCACCAGGTAATCAAAGATAATCCGAGTGATGACAATGGCGCTGAAGAGCGAGGAAACAATACCTGCCATGAGCGTCACGGCAAAACCCTGAATCGGTCCGACGCCAAATGAATACAGAATCGCCCCGGTAAAGAACGTTGTGATATTGGCGTCGAAGATCGCACTGAAGGATTTTGAGTAGCCCAGATCAATTGCCGCGCGTAATGTTTTACCGGTAGCCTGTTCCTCTCGGATGCGCTCGAAAATAAGCACGTTGGCGTCGACCGCCATACCAATGGTCAGCACAATACCGGCAATGCCTGGCAACGTGAGCGTTGCCTTAAAAGCAGCCAGGATGCCCAGAATAAAGATAATGTTGAGTACCAGCGCCAGATCGGCAATCATACCACCCGTGCGGTAGTAGAAGATCATAAACAGGGCTACCAGCAACAGACCGGTCAGCACCGAGCGCAGCCCGGCTCGAATCGATGCTTCGCCCAGACTGGGCCCCACGGTCCGCTCCTCAACAATGTCTACCGGGGCTGGAAGAGCTCCGGACTTGAGCACGGTTACAATATCTTGCGCCTCTTCCCGCGAATCCAGCCCAGTGATCGATGAACGGCCACTGGGGATGCGCTCGTTAACCACCGGATAGGAATACACGACATTATCCAAGACGATAGCGATGTGCTTGCCCACATTCGCCCCGGTCAGTCGTGCCCAGATGCGTGCCCCCTCCGAGTTCATGGTCATCGACACCTGTGGCCGGTTCAGCTCATCAAACTCTACACGGGCGTCTGTAATCACCTCGCCCGTCAACTCCACTTCTTTACGCACCCCCAGCAGATAATACAGCGGACGCCCCCGCTCATCAGTGCCTACCGGGTTGGCTGTGTAGAGGAGCTCAATGCCAGAGGGCAACAGCGCCTGCACCTCGGGATTTTTCAGCAGACGATTTACCGTGGCCGTATCCGGCCCGGCTACCACGCCGAACACTACGCCCTGTCCAACCGGTTGCATGACCGCCAGCAGCGGATTGCGCGGGCGCTCCGGAGTTGGCTGCTCGCCTAGCAATGCAGCCAGCGAGGTATCAGCTGAAGCGGTGTCGGTAGTTGCTATCGAGCCCGTATCGGTCGTGTCGGGCTCATAGTAGGCGATGATATCCTGAAGCGCTGCCTGTAGCAACTGTGGATCGGCCATCAGACGAAACTCCAGGCGGGCCGTTCCGCGCAGCAGACGGCGTACGCGTTCAGGATCATCCACGCCTGGCAGCTCTACTACGATTCGGTGAGCTCCCTGCTTCTGGATGGAAGGCTCCGTCACGCCATAGCGGTCCACGCGATCCCGGATAATCTCGATAGCCCGGTTGACCGCCTCCTTCGCTTGCTTGCGCAGATAAGCAGCCACCTCCTCATTCGAAGAGCGGCGTGTGATGCCGACATCCGGGTTTCGGAAATAGCGCGAAAGACGGGCATTCGGATCCCGCCGCTCAAACTCTTCTACAAACGCATCGATCAATGATACATCGCCCGTGCGGGCACGCTCACGAGCCGCCGCCAGCACCTCCTCAAACGTTTCATCCACATCGGTGGCCAGCTCCCGAATCAGCGCATCCAGGCGCACTTCAAGCGTTACATGCATGCCCCCCTGCAGATCAAGCCCCAGCTTTAGGGCTTTCTCTCGCAGTTCCTGGATCGTACCATAGTTGGCCTCGATAAAAGCAGCGCGCTCTGCTTCCGGCATGCGGTTCAACTTGCGCTGCAGCAGCGCATACCGAACGGTCGGGTACAGATAGTACCCGCAGAGCAACAGCAGCGCCAGGGTAATGCCTATCTTAAACCCGTTGCGTTTCATGTCCTCTGTGATGATGGTGATCAACAGAATCCGTCAAAAGGAGCGCAGCGCGCGTGCTCGTGCGCTCTACCGTAAACAGGTAAAAGGTAAAAAAGACCGGCGGTCCCTACGGACCCATCGGAAGAACGGCACCGAACAGAAGGGTCTCCGGCACAGCGACCGGCACGTCGCGCGTGATTGGCAGCGCCAGCGATGGAAGACGCTTCTTCGCGTCCGGATGGACGGCGAGTGCGGCCGATGCCATGCGTTGCAGGCTCGCCAGAAGGGCGCCGCCGCTTGCCTGCAACAGCGGCGTCAGAATCGGTTCGGCCACCAGACGAGGCACCAGCCCCAGCAGCCAGGCCAGCACGGCGTCGTCCGAAGCCTCGGCTGGAAGCCCCAGCGCCGCCCGGATGGCCGCCCCGCCCTCTTGCTGCATGCAGGCCTGCAGAAACGCCCGCACGAACGCCTCCAGGGAAGCGGGCCGATCGGCCAGTGCTTCCTGAAGGCCCTCCTCCAGTACCGACGCGGACAGCACGCCATGCAACCGCACGCGCAGCCAGGCGGCATACGAAGCACCGGAGACCGGCCAGAGCGGACGCACCGCCCCGACCAGCAGCGCCAGCGCGAGCCCCAGGCTCACGCCACGCAACACGCCGATATGCCGCAAGCGCTTCATCGCTGCACCATCAAACCGCCGCCTAATTTACGGCCCGGCATGGCCGGGGTCAACGGCCGGGCTTGAGCGTTCGGCGAAAACAGTGGTGACATATAGTTGTCACCCTTATCATCTATTATGCCGGCACACCACACCCGAACAGACCCGATGAGGCCATGAGTGACCGTCCCCGCCACATTTCCGAGATCTTGCCGGAAGTGCTGGAGCACCTCCGGGCCGCCGGCGAAGCCGCTTCGTCGCAGGTGGCCCGGACGACGCTCTCCGAGCGACTCCGTCCGGCAACTCAGCGGATGGCAAAGACGATCTCCACGCGCGCCCGTACCTCGATCTCGCCGGCGGCGTAGGCTTCGGGCTCGGGCGCCGCTTCGACCGTACGCAGGGCGGCCATGTCGGCCCGCCAGAGCGGCCGCGGAAATTCCAGCGCCTGCTCGGTGATCCGGATCGGATCGCCCACCTCCCGATTCAATTCGGCCAGCATCGCTCGGGCCTTGTCGCGGGCGTTGCGGACGGCCGCCTGCAAAGCCGCCAGCCGCACCGCCTCCCGATTCGAAACATCGTATTGAATGCCCTGCAGCCGATTGGCGCCCTGCTGCACCACACGGGCCACCACATCGGGCAGCAGGTCCAGGCTGTCCAGTTCCACACGCAGCACACGCTGCACTTCGTAGCCCTTCTCCTCCCAGCGGCGCAGGTCCGGGTTGTATTCCCGCACGGGATGCAGCGTCAGCGCTTCCAGGTGCAGGCGGTTTTCTTCGATTCCCAGCGCTCGCACCGCGTTGAGCGCCCGCCGCGACGCCTCGGCGTTGCGGCGGCGAGCCTGTTCCGGATCCAGATCGCGCGTGACCACGGCAAAGCGCAGCGTGGCCCGATCCGGCTGCACCCGCACCACGCCTTCGCCCTGCACAGTGATCGTCGGAACGGCGGGCGTCTCCGCTCCCACCCGTACCACCTGGGCCCGGGCGGTCAGACACCCCGTCCAGACCATCGCCAGGCCGATCAAAAGATAACGCATGGCAACCCTCCGTTTGATTGACAGGCAACCTCCCTGTATGAACGAACCACGCCGGGCCGTTCGCACAGACTTACACCATTCCGACCGACACCGCCTCACGCTTTCACCGCCAAGATAAAGGCACGCAAACCGATTCCCGCGGGCATCTCGCGCCCGAACTATACGCATCGATTGCAAAACGAATCGTCTTTGGCAGAAAATCCCTGTCACTAGACGGAGTCTACCATGCGACGCCTTTCGCTTCGCCTCGTGCTCGGCCTGTGCCTGCTGGCCCTGCTGGTGCTGAACGGCTGCCATTTTCTCCCCGGCTTCCCTGAACTCTGATCACGGCGTCAGGCGGCCGAGCAGCCGCGGGAAGGGGATCACCTCCCGCACGTGGTGCACGCCGCAGATCCAGGCCAGCGTCCGTTCGAGCCCGAGCCCGAACCCGCTGTGCGGCACCGAGCCGTAGCGGCGCAGGTCCAGGTACCACTCGAACGCCTCGCGGGGCAGCCCGTGCGCCTCGATCTGTGCCTCCAGAAAGGCCAGGTCGTCGGCCCGCTGGCCGCCTCCGATGATCTCGCCGTAGCCTTCCGGCGCGAGCACGTCCATGCCGAGCGCCAGCCGGTCGTCCTCCGGGTCGCGCTTCATGTAGAACGCCTTGATGGCGGCCGGAAAGCGATGGACGATGATCGGCCGGTCGAAATGCCAGGTCAGTACCGTCTCGTCGCTGTTGCCGAAGTCGTTGCCCCACTGGAAATTCCGGGCCGACTCCTTCCAGAGCGGCAGGTTTTCCAGTTCTTTTTCGATCTCGTCCAGACGCTGGTTGATTTCGATCTCGCGGGCGTCGATGCGCCGCTTTTCGGCCTTTCTGGCCTGACCGTAGCGCCGTCGGTTTTCGGCCCGCTCGGCCTCCAGTTGCTGCTGTTCTTCTTTCAGCGCTTCGATGCGGGCGTCGATCATCCGGGCCGTCTCGTCGCTCCGGAGTAGCTCGACGGCTTCCGAGTAGGTCAGCCGCGGGAAGGGCGGCTGCACACGTTCCAGCGCCGCAACGTCGCGTCCGAGCACCTCCAGCTCCGTCCGGCAGTGGCGCAGCACCTCCTGCACGATGTGCACCACCAGCTCCTCGGCCAGCGCCATGTTCATTTCCAGATCGTAGAAGGCCATCTCCGGCTCGATCATCCAGAATTCGGTCAGGTGCCGACGCGTTTTGGACTTTTCGGCGCGGAACGTCGGACCGAACGTGTACACCTTCCCGAAGGCCATGGCCATGGCCTCGGCGTAGAGCTGGCCACTCTGGCTCAGATAGGCTCTGTCGCCGAAGTAGTCGATCTCGAACAGCGTCGTGGTGCCTTCGACGGCGTTGCCCGTCAGGATCGGCGCGTCGAGTTGCAGAAAGCCGCGCTCCTGGAAAAAGTCGTGGATGGCCCGGATCACCCGATTGCGGATGCGCATGATGGCCCACGGCCGGCGGCTGCGCAGCCACAGGTGCCGGTGGTCCATCAGAAACTCGATCCCGTGCGGCTTGGGCGTGATCGGGTAGTTTTCGGAAGGGCCGATGCGCTGCAGGCGTTCGACATGTATTTCATGGCCGCCGATCTGGCGCTCGTCGCGCACAACGGTCCCCACCACCTCCAGCGAGCACTCCTGCGTGGCCTCCTCGGCCACCTGCCAGGTGTCGGCGTCCACCTTCTCCTGCGCCACGACGCACTGCACGAGCCCCGTGCCGTCGCGCAACATCAGAAAATGCAGGCCTTTCGAGCTTCGCTTGTTGTAGAGCCAGCCCTTGAGCGTAACGGTCTGGCCCACGTAGCGGGGTAGCTCTTCAATGTATTGAAACGGCAGTTCCATCGTCCTGAAGGTTGCTGGTGAGCAGATTTCCGGGCTACCGAAAGCGCCCGCGCTTATACGCGCAAAGCCGGCGGGGTTCTCTCAGCCGAGCACCCACGCCGTTACAGCCGGCCAGGCTACCAGCAGGTCGAGCAGGACAAGGTGTTCATCAGCAATTGCACGGCGGGCGGCGCCGATCACCATACCAGCAAGCAACACGCCGAGCAGGTCAACGGCCGCCACCGGTCGATTCAACCGGACAACAAGTACAAGGCCGAGGCTCAGGGCGCCGAGCAGCAGGCCCAGCGCCACGCGGCGCAGCGTGCCGTACGACCAGCGCACGGCGGGGGTGCGGACCCCGGCGGCCCGGTCGCCGACGCGATCCGGCCAGTCGGCCAGCAAGGGGTTGGGCAGCAGCCAGAGCAGCCGATAGCCTGCCAGCAGCCACAGCGCGGCGCCAGGCGCCTGTCCGGCTTCCAGGACCGGTAGCAGCGTAGTGCCCAGGCTCCAGGCGCCGGCAATCAGCAGCGGCTTGGACAGACCCCATTGTTTCAATCGCACGCCCGGCAGTACGTAGAGCAACCCGATCAGGCCAAGTCCGGCCCCGGTCATCAGCGTGACCGGTCGCAGGTGCAGCGTCGCCCCTCCGGCAAGCAGCGCTCCGAGTGCCAGTCCACCCCGTCGCAACGTCCGATGCGCGCGCCACCAGCGCATTCGTTCCGGCCAGTTTACCCGATCTTCGAGGCCGGCGCCCAGCGAACGATCCAGCAGGTACACCATCCAGGCCCCGGACACTTCCAGCACGATGAGTGGCTTCGAAAGAGCGACCTGTAGTAGGGCGGCATTCCCCGCCAGCAGGGCAACGGCCAGCAGCGGAATGTGGAGCCCGCTCCAGAACAGCTTGCGCCAGAAGGGGACCGGCACGGCTTCGCAGTTTTTCCCGGACCTACGCCGCGCCACCGTGCGGGTTCATTCCGGAAGGGGTCGACGCGCTTCGAGCCAGCCGTCGGCGGCGGCGTCGCGATGCACCAGCCAGCGGAAAAGCGGCGGGGTCACGGCCGGCAACACCTCCACCAGGAGCCGCAGGTAGCGGGGCACAAACACCTCGGGCAGATTGCGCTCAATCGCCCGAACGACCGCCCGCGCTACGTCTTCGGGTCGGGCCAGCGGCACCAGCGGCGAGCGGCGGACGCCTTCGATCAGCCGCGTGGTAACCATGGTCGGACAGACGCAGCTCACGCCCACCCGCGTGCGGCGCAACTCAAAGCGCAACGCCTCCGAAAAGCCCACCACGCCGTGCTTGGCCGCGCAGTAGGCGGCCAGTCCCGAGGCGCCGAACTTTCCGGCAATGCTGGCGATGTTCACGATATGCGCCCGGGGTTGCGCCAGCAGGCGTGGCAGCGCTGCATGGGTAAGCGCCATGAGCCCGGTCAGGTCCACCTCGATCGTCCGGGCCCACACCGAAAAGTCGATCTCGGCAAACGGCCCGCTCGGCAGCACACCCGCATTGTTCACCAGCACCGAGAAGCCTCCAGCCGCCACGGCCTCCTCCACCACACGCCGCACGGCCTCCCGGTCGGCCACGTCTGCTTCAAGCGCCAGAAAGCGCCGGCCCAGCACTTCCACCTGACGGGCGGTTTCGGCCATGTCGTCGGCGCGAAGATCCACGCCGATCACGTGTGCCCCCCGTTCGGCCAGCGCCACGGCCGTGGCCTGTCCGATGCCCCGGGCCGCGCCGGTCAACAGCACGGTCTGATCTTTCAGCGTCATGTCTGAGAACCCGAAAAAGATAGAGACGGCCCTTCCGGATGGAGCAAAAACACAGAGGCTACGTGGGCGTGGAGGTATCCGGACCTGTCTCTTCGAACACCACGTGGCGCAAAACCTCCAGATCTTTCAGGCGCTTATTGGCGTCCAGAATTTCGATGCCGGCGACACGTCCGTCGGCGGCATAATCCACCGCAATCCCTTCGGCCACTTCGCGGGTGGTTACCGTCGCCTTCAGAAAGCGAATGTAAAGGGCATCAACTTCTCTGTCGTAGGTTATCTGCATCTCGCAAACAGTCGGTCAGAAATAATACACGTAGACCGTGACCACAACGATTTTTTCGGGTTCCTCAACAAATATGGGGCGCACCTGTTTGCATAAAGCTTTCCGTTCCAGCCATCTTCAAAGCGAAAATCTTTCTGACAGCTCCATCTTCCTGATGCCACAGGTGTCCAATCGGCCGTTCGAATCGCCTCGACAACTTCTTCAACCGTAGCTCCGCGGTCCTGAAGGCGCTCGTAGGCATGTCTTGAAAAGCGAATACGTTTCATTCGTCAGACGCTTCTTTCACGTCCTTTCCAAGTACCTGGCGCGGGGGCCGACGCCGGCCGCGACGTCGCTCCCGGCGAAGCTGGCGCAGGTAGCGGTAAAAATCCACTTCCAGCGCATGGCGCTTCGTGGGAACGAAGCGTCGCCGGCGCCAGGCCTCCTCGCGACGAATCCAGCGCCACATGGCTTCGCGCGACGGCAACCCGGCCCGTCCCTCCAGCAGGTCGGCCACCCATTCGGCCTGTGCTTCGGCCAGCGGCATGATGGATCCCAGCGGTTGCACCAGCCCGATAAAGTACAGGTTGGGATGATCGGGCGGCACCACATGCAGGTAGCGCGGCAGGTAGTTGTCACGCACTTCCAGGAAGGCCGGATCGAAAAACGGAAAGGCCACCCGATAGCCGGTCGCATAGATGATCAGGTCGACCGTCTCCGTCGAGCCGTCCGCGAAGTGCACCTGTTGCCCTTCAAGGCGGCGAAGATCGGGTTTGACGCGGATACGGCCGTGTCCGATGAGCGGCAGCAATTCGGTGGAGATCGTCGGATGCTCGGCCCCGAGTGGATAGTCGGGCACCGGGAAGCCGTAGCGCCGCTGGTTGCCCCGCGTCAGATAGACAAGCAGTCGGAAAAGCGCCCGCTGCACGGCAAGCGGCAACCGGGCGGTAAACGGCGTCAGCCACAGGTCGAGCGGCCGCCCCAGCAGATACTTCGGGATGACGTGTGCCCCGCGGCGCGTCGAGAGCAGGACGTCCCGGGCATGATGAACCGCCTCGCAGGCGATGTCGCAGGCCGAGTTGCCGGCCCCTACCACGAGCACCCGTTTGCCCCGGAGCACGTCGGGCGTCCGGTAGTCGCGGGCGTGCAGGATCTCGCCTTCGAACGTACCCGGCACCTCGGGCCAGTTCGTGCACCAGTGGTGTCCGCTGGCCACGATGACCGCGCCGTAGCGCTCGGTACGCGTGGCTCCGGTGTCCAGCTGACGCACCGTTACGTCGTAGGCGCCTTCTTCGGCCGGTTCGACGCGCACCACTTCGGTGCGGAATGTGATCGTATGCCGGAAGCCAAAATGCTCCACGTAGCGCTCGAAGTAGGCCAGCAGTTGCGCATGCGAGGGGAAGTCCGGGTAGTCTTCCGGCATCGGAAAGTCCGAAAAGGCCGTCTTCGTCTTCGAGGTGTTCGTGTGCAGCGAGGCGTAGGCGGGCGAAAGCCCGCTGTCGTTCTCGTAGCGCCAGAGCCCGCCGATGTCGGAGCCCTTCTCGAAGCAGTCGAACGGCAGGCCGCGCTGATAGAACACTTTGGCCGTGACCAGTCCGGAAGGCCCCGCGCCGATGATGCAGGCTTTCATACGGACAGCGACTTTTCGACGGAGAGGAATCGTTCAAGCAATGCGCACACGGCGTCCGGTGCTTCCACCACGGGAACGTGTCCGACACCCGGCAGCACCTCCAGGCGGGCCTTCGGTAGCCGGTCGGCCATCTCGCGCGCATGCGCTACCGGCACCACCGGATCCCTCTCGCCGGCGATCATCAACACCGGGCATTGCACCGAGGCCAGTTGCCCGGTCAGATCCATGTGCGCCATGGCCGCGGCCAGTTGCAGCAGGACGTCCGGACGATAGCGTTTCGCGTCGGGATAGACGCTTTCGAAAAACACCTGACCGGCCGTTTCCTGCCAGGCCTCCGGTCGCCCGCTCAGCCGGGCCAGCAACCGACGCCAGCGTTCGGGACGGGCCGTCAGCCAGCGATAGCCGAGGCGGAAAAGCACGCGGCCGACGCCCTGATCGGCCAGCCGCTGCACACGCGCCAGCGCTCCTGAAAGGCGTCCCCGGGCGAAGCTGCTCACCAGCACCAGCCGCTCCAGGCGGGTCGGTCGATGTACGGCCAGGCACAGTCCCCAGAAGCCCCCCAGCGAATGCCCCACCACCTGCACGGGCGTCTCGCCGCACAGCTCCTGAAGTGCCTGTGCCAGCGCCTGGGCCAGTCGTTCCGTCGTGAGCAATGGCGGAAGCGAGTCGTTCGCCTCCGGCAGGTGGCCGGGCAGCGACAGCGCGTACCAGCGGCGCCGGGTGCGCAGGGCCGGTGGCATCAGCGCCACCCATCCCCACGGCGAAAGCGTCCAGCCGTGCAGCCAGATGATGGGCGGTCCCGGCCGGTAAATCCCGTCCGTCACCACCCGCACCGGCCCCAGCTCCGTCGCAATGCGATAGGTGATCATGAGCTCTCGTGCAACACCGAGCGGTTCACCTCGTCCCAGCTCCGGCAGCCGAGCAGGCCCAGTGCCAGGTCGAGTTCGGCCAGCAGGTTTTCCAGCACGAAGCGTACGCCGGCCTCGCCGCCCACGGCCAGTCCGCACGCGTAGGGTCGCCCCAGCAACACGGCCCGGGCGCCCAGCGCCATCGCCCTGAGCACGTCGGCCGCGCGGCGGATGCCGCTGTCGAACAGCACGGTCAGCCTATCCCCCACCGCTTCCACCACGGCCGGCAGCGCCTCGAGCGCGGCAATCGCGCCGTCCACCTGACGGCCGCCGTGGTTCGAGACGATCACCCCGGCCACACCGGCCTCGGCCGCCCGCCGGGCATCGTCCGGATGCAGGATTCCCTTCAGCAGAATCGGCAGCCGGGTGTTCTCTTTCAGAAAGGCCAGATCGTCCCAGGTCAGATCCGGGTTGGAAAACACCCGGGCGAACGTCAGGATGGCGGCCGTCGGATTGGCCTCGGGCGGCTCGTCAAGCCGGCTGCGGAAGACCGGATCGGTGAAATAGTTCGCCAGCCCTTCGCCCCGTAGAAACGGCAGGTAGGCGTGCGCCAGGTCCTGGTCGCGCCAGGCCAGCAGCGTCGTGTCGAGCGTCACGACGAGCGCCTCGTAGCCGGCCGCCTCGGCGCGGCGGATCAGGCTGACGGTCAGCTCCGGGTCCCGTCCCCAGTAGAGCTGAAACCAGCGCGGGGCCGCACCCATGGCCTCGGCCACCGCTTCGAGGGGCTGCGACGAAACCGTGCTCAGCACGAACGGCACGCCCACGGCGGCGGCCGCCCGCGCCACGGCCAGTTCGCCCTCCGGGTGCAGAATACCCTGCACGCCGATGGGCGCCAGCAGCACAGGCGCCGGAAGCCGGCGTCCCAGCAATTCCACGCTCAGGTCGCGCGTTCCCACGCCCCGGAGCATGCGCGGCACCAGCCGCCAGCGGCGGAACGCCTCCCGATTGGCCCGCACCGTCTCTTCGCCGCCGGCTCCGCCGAACAGGTAGGCCGCGGCCTCGGGCCGCAACACCTCGCGCGCCTGCGCCTCCAGCGCCTCGATGGCGATCGGAAACGGCGGTTTTTCACCGGCCAGCCCGTTCAGGTAGATCTGCAGCTGGCGCTGCATACCAGGCGAAGCTCCGGGCAACGAGGCACCCTGTTCCATGATTTTCTCTGCTTCTGGATTTCAGAAACAACACGCAAACCTACGACGCCGAGGCAATCCGGTCGCGTTTCATGGCTTCGAACAGCCGGACCAGCGTCTCCTGCGCCGCTGCAATCTGATTCAGCACCTGCGCTATCGAAGCGGGGTCTTCCTCGTATTCATGCGCCAGCGCATTGCGCAACGCACGGAGCTTGAACCAGGTCTCTTCATCAATGGGCAGACCAAGCCTTGCGGCCTGATTTACCATGTCGATCATCGACATCGACTCGACGGGTTCCCCTTTGAGATACAGCCACCAGCGAAGCATACGCCCCGGCGCGTCCTGCATTTTCGCGAAGCGATAAACAATCTGGTCCAGCAGCGCGACCTGCGACGGTTGCTCCAGCAAGGTACGCACCGCCTGCTTCGTGAGCGGGCGCGGCCCGCCAAGCTGCATCCAGGCATACCGAAGGCGCTGGAGGTGCCGCTCCATCTCGCGCACATACGCTTCGAAACGTGCCTTCGCCTGTGCCAGCGTCTTCATAGCTCGATGCCCTCCTGCAGGGCCGCCTGTTCGATGGACCGGGAAGGATCTTCGGCCAGCACCACATCGATCTTTCGATCGCCGAGCTGGAGCTTCAGGCGGGCCAGGAAGGTCAGTTTGCGGTCGAAAAGATCTTCGCGCACGGCCGGGATCACGTAGAGGTCCACATCGCCGCCCTTTCGATGGGGATCGACACGGCTTCCGAACAGAAACACCCGTGTGCCGGGGCCGAACACCTCGCGGGCAATCTGCTTGACGCGTTCCCTGTCCTGCGCCCGAAGCCGCATGGCCTTATTCCTGATAGGGCAAGACGGCCAGCGTCAGACGGCTGACGCACACGAGCCGTTCCTGTTCGTCGTAAATGCGGATGTCCCACACCTGCGTCCGACGACCGATGTGGAGCGGCCGCGCCACCCCCTTCACCTGACCGGAACGCACCGCGCGGATATGGTTCGCGTTGATCTCCAGCCCCACACAGTAGTAGCGCGCCACGTCGATGCACAGGTGCGAGCCGACGCTTCCCATCGACTCGGCCAGCGCCACCGAGGCCCCACCGTGCAGCAACCCGAACGGCTGCTGCGTGCGGTGGTCGACGGGCATCGTAGCCACCAGATAGTCGTCGCCGATCTCCACGAACCGGATGCCCAGGTGTCCCAGCATGTTGCCCTCGGTCATCCGGTTCAGGTCGTCCAGCGTGGCCGGTTGTTTCCAGATCGTCGTGGTCGCCATGTTTTTGCAGGATTTCAGACAAACACCTCACCGCGGCGGGCCATGTCGCGAAGCCGTTCCGGCGGCGTGAACCGTTCGCCATAGCGCGCGGCCAGCGCTTCGGCACGCGCCACGAAGCGCTCCAGGCCGTAGGCGTTGATGAACTGGAGCGCACCCCCGTGAAACGGCGCAAAGCCCCAGCCGAAGACGCTCCCGATGTTGGCGTCGGCTACCGACGTGAGCACGCCTTCGTCCAGGCAGCGTACGGTCTCCAGCGCCTGCACAAACAGCAGGCGGTCGATCATCTCCTGCTGTGGCAGCGGCTCACCCTGCGGCGGGAAGAGCCGTCGCAACTCCGGCCAGAGATATTTCGAGCCGTCTTTCGGATACGCGTAGAAGCCCGCACCATGCGCCTTACCGAGCCGGCCGTGTTCGCGCACCATCACGTCGAGCACCCGATAGGCCGGATGCAGCGGGAGCGTCTTGCCCTCGGCCGCCAGGTCTTTCTCGGTCTGCTCGCGGATGTGCTGCATGAGCTGCAGGCTCACCTCGTCGGCCACGGCCAGCGGTCCGATGGGCATACCCGCCTGGCGGCCCGCCACCTCGATGGCGCGCGGATGCTGTCCTTCGGCCAGCAGCGCCAGTCCTTCGTTCAGGTAGGTGCCGAAGACGCGCGACGTGTAGAAGCCGCGGCTGTCGTTCACCACGATCGGCGTCTTGCCAATTTTGCGTACGTAGTCGAACGCCTTCGCCAGCGCCTCGTCCGAGGTCTGGCGCCCGCGGATCAGCTCGACAAGCCGCATGCGATGCACCGGCGAGAAGAAGTGAATGCCCACGAACCGGTCCGGGCGCCGGGAATAGGCGGCCAGGCTGGTGATGGGGAGCGTCGAGGTATTCGAGCCGAAAACGGCATCTTCGGGCAGCACCGCTTCGGTTTCGCGGATGACCTGCGCCTTGACGTCCCGGTTTTCGAAGACCGCCTCGACCACCAGATCGCACCCGGCCAGGTCTTCGACGCGGTCGGTCGTGCGGATACGGTCGAGCACGGCCTGCTTCTCTTCGGGCGAGAGACGTCCCTTCGCCACGCGTTCATCGAGCAGCTTCGCGATACGGGCCTTGCCGGCCTCGGCCTTTTCCAGCGTCAGGTCCTTCAGCACCACCTCCATGCCCGCCAGCGCCGTCACGTAGGCGATGCCGTGGCCCATCAGACCGGCCCCGAGCACCCCGACTTTCTTCGTGTCGGTGGGTGGCACACCGGACGGACGACTGCGCCCCCTGTTGATCTCGTTGAGCTGAAACCAGAACGTCTGGATCATATTCTTCGCTACCTGGCCGGTGGCCACGCGGGCGAAGTAGCGCGACTCGATGCGGCTGGCCGTGTCGAAGGTCACGAGCGCGCCTTCGACGGCGGCGCTCAGGATGGCCTCAGGGGCCGGGTAGTTGCCCCAGGTCTGCTTGCGGAGCATGGCCGGCGCCACGGCCAGCATCTGCATCATGCGCGGATGGCGGGGATCGCCGCCCGGCATCCGGTAGTCCGGCCGATCCCAGGGTTGCGTGGGATCCGGACGCGAACGGATCCAGGCGCGGGCCTTTTCCAGCAGCGCTTCATTGCTTTCGGCCAGCTCATGCACCAGACCCGCCGCGAGCGCCTCACGAGGCGATACCTGGCGGCCCTCGATCAGATAAGGATGTGCCGCCTCCAGCCCCAGCAGCCGCACCAGCCGGGTGATGCCGCCGCCTCCGGGAATCAGGCCGAGCGTCACCTCCGGGAAGCCCAGTCGGATGGATGGATCGTCGCGCACGATGCGCCGGTGGCAGGCCAGCGCCAGCTCCATGCCGCCGCCGAGCACCGTCCCGTTGATGGCAGCCACCACGGGACGCCCCAGCGTCTCCAGGCGCCGGAGCAGCGCCTTGAACTGCTCGGCGCGGCGGAACGCCTCGGCCGGATCGCGCAACGCCAGCAGCCCTTCCAGATCGGCCCCGGCCAGAAACGTGGGTTTGGCCGAAGTCAGAATCACGCCGCTGATGGCGTCTTTTTCCTGTTCCAGTCGATCGAGCGCGGCCGCCAGCGCTTCGGCCAGCACTTCGTTGATCACGTTCGCCGAGCGCCCCGGCATGTCCATCGTCAGCGTGACGATCCCGTCGGCGTCGCGCTCGTAGCGAATGGCCGGTTGCGTCTGTTCGGTCATGGTCGTCATATCCGTTCGATGATCGTGGCGATGCCCATGCCGCCGCCCACGCACAGCGTGATCAGGGCGGTCGAAAGGTCGCGTCGCTCCAACTCGTCGAGCGCCGTACCCAGCAGCATGGCGCCCGTGGCGCCCAGCGGATGGCCCATCGCGATGGCACCGCCGTTCACGTTCACACGCTCGGGTCCTTCGTCTTCCAGTCCCATATCGCGCATGAACTTGAGCACCACCGCGGCAAAGGCCTCGTTGACCTCGATCAGGTCGATGTCGTCGAGCGTCATGCCCGCCTTCTGCAGCGCCTTTTTCGAGGCCGGCGCCGGTCCGGTCAGCATGATCGTGGGCTCGGTGCCCACCAGCGCGGCCGAAACGATCCGCGCCCGCGGCTTCAGCCCCAGCGCTTCGCCTTTCTCCTTCGAGCCGATCAGCACCAGTGCGGCCCCGTCGACGATGCCCGACGAGTTGCCCGCCGTGTGCACGTGGTTGATGCGCTCGACGGTGACGTACTTCTGCAACGCCACGTCGTCGAAGCCCATGGCGCCCATCATCTCGAAGGCCGGTGGCAGCGCGGCCAGCGCCTCGAGCGTCGTGTCGGGCCGGATGTGTTCGTCCTCGGCCAGCACCACCAGGCCGTTCTGGTCGCGCACGGGCACGATCGACTTGAAATAGCCGTTGGCCCGGGCGTGGGCGGCCCGTTGCTGCGAGCAGAGCGCGTAGCGATCGACGTCTTCGCGCGTGAAGCCCTCGATCGTGGCGATCAGGTCGGCCCCGATGCCCTGCGGCACAAAGCCGATCTTCATGCTGACGGCCGGGTCCAGCATCATGGGACCGCCGTCCGAGCCCATCGGCACGCGCGACATCGACTCGACGCCGCCGGCCACCACCAGGTCCTCCCAGCCGGAGCGCACCTTCATGGCGGCCAGGTTGACGGCGTCGAGGCCGGACGCACAGAAGCGGTTAATCTGTACGCCCGGCACCGACAGGTCCCAGCCGGTGTAGAGCGCGGCCGTCTTGGCGATGTTACCGCCCTGCTCACCGATGGGCGTCACGCACCCCAGGATGACGTCGTCCACCTGCGACGTATCCAGCTCGTGGCGCCGCTTGAGTTCGGCAAAGAGCGTGGTGAGCAGGTCGATGGGCTTGACCTCGTAAAGCGAACCGGTCGTTTTTCCCCGTCCACGGGGCGTGCGGATCGCGTCGAAAACGTAGGCTTCGCGGGCCATGGTCGGATCGACTGGTTAAAGGCGGACCACCACCTTGCCGACGTTGCGGCCGGCGTGCAGATGCTCGACGGCATCCGCCACCGACTCCAGTCCCTCGAAGGGGGTGGGATCGACAGCCACCCGCAACCTCCCGCTCCGATAGAGCTGGAAAAGCCGGGGCAGGTGCGTGCGAAAATGCGCGACAAAATGCGGCAGGAAAAAGCCGTGCACCGAAGCCGACTTCGGAATCAGCCGGGCGTAGATGCGCGGGCGGGCCACGGGCTGCGGGCCGGTCAGATATTCGCTGATGAACCCGATGCAGAGCAGCCGGCCGTGCCGCGCCAGCGCCTCCAGGCACAGATCGAACAGCTCACCGCCCACGCTTTCGTAGACCACGTCCACCCCGTCCGGAAACTCTTCCCGGAGCACGCGGGCCACGTCCTCCTCCCGATAGTTGATCACGCGGTCGCACCCCAGCTCCCGGAGCAATGCGGCTTTCTCTTCCGAGCCACAGGTGCCGATCACCGTGCAGCCGGCCATGCGGGCCAGTTGCACCGCGTACTGGCCGGTCCCGCCTGCGGCGGCCGTCACCAGCACCTTTTCCCCGGCGCGAATGCGGGCCACCTCCTGCAGGGAGATCGAAGCCGTCAGGCCGCTGACCAGCAGGCTCACCACTTCGGCCGAGACTTCCGGTACCGGGATCGCATGCTTGGCCGGTACGATCTGGTACTCGGCATAGCCGCCGCCCAGCTTGATCGTCCCCATCGGATCACCCGGCCGGAAGTCCCGGACGCCCTCCCCCACGGCTACCACCTCGCCCACCGCTTCGGCGCCCAGATCGAACGGCGGCGTCATCGCCGGGCGGTACCGACCGGCCGTGATGTTGACGTCGGTCGCGTTCACCCCGGCGAAGCGATTGCGGATCAGCAGTTCACCGGGGCCGGGTCGCGGCGTCAGCACTTCGACGATCTCGGCGGCCTCCCGGAAATGCGGCGACAGCCGCCGGGCCACCAGCTTGCGATAGGTTTTCGGTAACAGCATCTTCGGTCTGAACGACAGTTTTTGATCTAATCCTGCGCCAGCTTGCGGCGCCAGTAACGGGCCAGGCCGAACCAGCTTGCCCGCGGCTGGTCGAACTGCTCGTAGCGCAACGCCAACGCCTCGTCCTGCAGGCATTCCCGGAGTTCGGCCATGACCTGTTCATGAAACGCCTCGGCCCGCTGCGCATCGTCGCCTTCGGTGTCGAGCGAATGCCGTACGGCCTCGGCCATGGCGTCGAGCCGGCGGGCCATCTGCGTCAGGTGCGCTTCGGGATCGTCCGAAGGCCCGAAGTGCGTGACAAAAAGCCTTCGGGGTTGCCAGCGGGCAATGCGTTCGAGGCTTTCGTGCCAGGCTTCCACCTGAATGTCGGGGGGCGGCGCCGCGGGCAGCACGCAACGCGTGCCGGTGATCTGCATGCCGGCCGTATCGCCCACGAACGCCATGCCGGTGTCCGGGTCGAAGAAGCTGACGTGGTGCACGGCGTGACCCGGCGTGTAGGCCACTTCCAGCACGCGGCCGCCCGGACGGATCGTCTCGTCCCCTTCCAGCGCCACGATCTGGCGTTCGGGCACCGGCAGCACGGCCCCCCAGAGCGGCTCCATCAACTCGCCGTAGAGGCGACGGGCGCTGGCCAGCAGGCGGCTCGGATCCACCAGATGGGGTGCCCCGATGCGGTGGACGTACACCTGCACGTGCGGGGCCTCGGCCGCGATGGTACCGGCCGCGCCGGCATGGTCCAGATGAATGTGCGTCAGCAATAGCGCCCGCACGTCGGCCAGCGAAGCGCCCGCCTCGTGGAGCGCGGCCTTCAGGTTGTCCAGCGCCGAGGTCGGACCCGGGTCCACCAGCAGCAGCCCTTCAGGCGCCTCCAGCACGGCACAGGCGATCAGCCGGTCCGTGCCCAGATAGTTCAGGTCCAGATAACGTACGCCTTGGTCCAGTGCGATCATGCTTCCCGATTGTCCTTGCGCCGCATCAGCCGGCAGAGTCCGCCGATGGCCTGACGGATGGCGTGTTCGATCAGCGCTTCGTGGTCCACCTCGAGCCGGAGCCGGGCCAGGCGTCCGGCCAGTAGCAGGCTGACGATTCCGTGGAGGGCACTCCAGAACGACACGGCCGCCACGCGGATGTCGGGCATTTCCAGGTCGTGCCGACGTACGTAATCCTCGATCGCCTCCACAATGGGATCCAGCAGCCGGTAGGCCCGCTGCAACCGCTCCTCGGGGTACGAGGCCAGCTCGCGCGGATGCAGCATGAACAGAATCTCGTAGGATTCGGGATAGGTCAGCCCGAAGTCCACGTAGGCCCGCGCCAGCGCCTGCAACCGCCCGCGGGGATCGTCGATCGCCTGAATCTGCGGATCGAAAAAGCGCTCGGCCAGCCGCTCCTGCGCCCGATCCATCAGGGCAAAGAGCAGCCCTTCTTTGCTGTCGAAGTAGAGATAAAGGCTTCCTACACTGCAACCGGCCCGCTGTGCAATACGCCGCATCGTCAGGCTGCCGTACCCTTCGCGGATCAGCAGGTACTGGGCGGCTTCCAGGATGGCTTCCTGCAGGTCGTGACGGCTCAAGGTGGTACTACATGAAAGATTGAACGATCGTTCATCAAAAATAAACCGAACCGGATGATAAATCAAGAAAAGAAGCGCTTCCCGACCGTCGGCCGCTATGCATCATCGCGCACCCTTCCTACATTTTCTGCGTTGAAGAACCCGGCGTTCTGCTTCATACGATTCCGGATCACGGTTCCATGCCCAAAATCGACGGCGTCCGTTTTCTGAACGAGCAGTTTAAAAAAGCGCTCATTCTGGAGAATCCGGACCCGAGTCTGGACGACTACCTGCGCGCGCAGGGGATCGAGCCGGAGCGCCTGCCCGACGCGGTGGTGCAGAATCCCGAGGCGGTGATCGCGCGGCTGAAAGAAGGTCAGCATGACCTGCTCTTCAAGCGTAGCCGTTTCATTGTGGACGAGCGCGTGCTCCGGGCCTCGGAGAACCTGGCCGCCGTGATTCTCTGCTGCATCGGCGACGACTCGGTGGACAAGGAGGCCTGCGCGCGGGAAGGGGTCATGGTGATGAACGACCCCATCAGCAATGCCCGCTCGGTGGTCGAGCTGGTCTTCGGCGAGATGATCTGCCTGGCACGCCGGGTCTTCCAGGCCAACGAGGCCGCCCACCGGCACATCTGGACCAAAGACAACCGTAAACGCTACGAACTGCTGGGCAAGACGATCTCCATTATCGGCCTGGGCAACATCGGCAAGCAGGTGGCCCAGATGGCCGAGAAGTTCGGCATGGAGGTTTACTTCTACGACAACCGCGAAGTGGCCCGCGAGGTGGGCGTGACGCTGGGCTGGAAGGCATGCCGGACGCTGACCGAGGCGTTCCGCGTGGCCGACTTCGTGACGGTGCACGTCTCGGCCGAAGACCACCGGGGCCGCTCGAACCGTAACCTGATCACCTACGAACACTTCGCCCAGCTTGGTGCGGACCGTGGTCCCAACAGCCCGCGCATTTTCATCAATGCGGCCCGCGGCTTCATCCACGAGCCGGAAGACCTGATCCGGGCCGTACGCGAAGGGCACGTGCAGGCGGCCGCCGTGGACGTCTATCCTGAAGAGCCAACCAGCAAAGACGAGCCCTGGCACAACCCGTACGCCGGCATTCCGGAAATCGTCTGCACGCCGCACATCGGCGCGGCCACCGAAGAGGCGCAACCCCGCATCGCCGCCTACGTGGCCGGCACCGCCCACCTGTTCAACCGATACGGCACCGTACGCGACACGGTGTTCAGCCCCGGCCAGGTGATCGGCGTCGAGGCCGAGCCGCCCTACTGGGTGCTCAGCGTTGTGCACAGCGACGCCCGCGGTACGAAAAAGGCCATCAGCGACGCCATCTACGAGGCCGGCGCCAGCAACCTGCAGTCGAGTCACCGAGATTTCAGCCGCTACGGGTTCGCCTACGAGGTGAGCGCCATCGACAAACCGCTCGCTCAGGAGCAACTGCTGCACATTATCGAGACGGCACGGCGCATTTCGGGCGATCCGACGGCCATCCGGGCCATCCGCCAGTTCTACGTGCCCGCCAACGGCAACAATTACTAAAGCACCTGGCCGGTGCGCCAGTACGTCAGCGCCCGGTGCCACATGTCGTAGTAGTACGGCTGGCGGCGAAGCACGTAGTTGACGAACGGGGAGCCGGGCCAGCGCACCCGCTCGAACACGAACGTATAGCGGGGGTCCTGCTCGCTGTAGGTGTAATACCAGATCTGTTCGTCGATGCGATCCTCGACGACGTAAGGCGGTCCCAGTATGATGTACACCATGCCGCGGTCGGTTCGCCAGCCCTCTTTGAAGGTGGAAAACTGCAGGTTGGCCTGCTCGATGCGCTCGTAGTAGAGACGCAGCAGGCGGGCCGCCTTGCGCCGGTCGCCCACCAGACGCCCCCAGAAGGCATCGAATCGGGCGCGTAATTCCGCGGGCGTACGGGCGGTCCGGAGCTGCTCCCATTCGTCCGGATAGGTCAGGTACACCAGCGCCTCGGCCATCTGGTCCAGCGTTTCCACCTGCGGGAAGGTCGGGCCGTGCACGGCCAGTTCGCGACGGCTGACAGCGGGTTGCTCCTGCCCCTCGATCTGCGCCGTCACCTCCACCCGGTAAACGCCGCGCTCGACCAGCGGCGGCAGCATGAAATCGATCCGCACCGAACCGCTGAGTCCTTCCACCTGCCGCGTGGATACCTGCAACGTCTCCGGGCGGTCGTACGCGATGCCCCGATACGCCAGTGAGCCGGGCGCCGGCATCAGGTCGTATGGAGGACGGGCCGCACTGGTATCCGTCGGAAATTGCAATAACAGCAATCGGACCCGCACCCGATGCCGCGGCGCCAGCTTGAACAGCTCGACGGCCGCCCGAAGCGAATCGACACCGGCCGCCACGTGCAGCCCCGGATGGACCTCGTAGCGCCCGTTTGCCCCGCGTCGCTCCAGCCAGACCGGACTCAGCAACGGACCGCGACCGGCCGGATCCGGCAGATAGACCCGCCGGCGTCGCGTCGTGTAGTGCCGGCTGTGCCGGTCGGTCACCGTCACCTCCAGCCGATACCGCCCGGGACGGTACGGCACAAACCGGTGCCACAGGTGCAGCGCATGCGCGCGCGTGGCGGCAAAGGTCGGCACCCGGAGCGTGTCGTCGAAGGCCTGCTCGTAACGCACACGGCCTTTTGCATCCAGCAGCCGCACCAGCACCTCGTAAGAAGCCTGATAGGCCGTATCGACATGCGTAAAGACGAGCGTACGCGGCCGAAGCCCCAGGTACAGCTCAAAACCTGACTGCGCGTCGCGCACCACCGGAATGGCCTCCAGCACAAACGAAGGTCCCCCTTCCTCGTACCCTTCCACCGCTACCGGACGGGCGCTTCCGCATCCCGTGCCGGTCCCCACCAGGATCAATACCCCAATCCATCCGAGCCAGACCCTCTGTCGTTGCACGGGCATACTTGCAGCCCCGGTTCGCGCCTTTTATGGGTCAGAAAACAGGACGGCGTCCGGGCCGGTGTCTTTCACCACTCCGGCTAACGCCTTCGTGGTGCACTACAAATGCGTACACGTAGTCCGGCACGAAACGAAAGCGGAGTGCCGTCCCGAATAGCGCCCCTCCGCCTGCGCTCCGCGGCACCACAAACGCCTTCGCTCGTGGTCAGGCAAAGGGAGCCGTTCCGGCTACGCTTCCCGGATCTGCAATAAAAAGACCGGCATGGCCCGGAAGGATCCCATCCGGCCGAAAATCGGACCGCAGCGTCGGCTCAGCAGTGGGCGGCCCGCACGATCGCTGCAAAATCGGCGGCCTTGAGGCTGGCCCCGCCGATCAGTCCGCCGTCGACGTCCGGCTGCGCAAACAGATCGGCCGCATTGCCCGGTTTGACGCTTCCCCCGTACAGGATGTGCAGCGCGCGGCCGATGGCCTCACCGTAGCGGTCGATCAGCAGGCGACGAATCAGCGCGTGCATCTCCTGCGCCTGTTCCGGCGTGGCCGTGTGCCCCGTCCCGATGGCCCAGACCGGCTCGTAGGCGATCACCAGTGCCTCGGCCGAATGCAGCGCGACGCCGTCCAGCGCCGCCCGCACCTGACGCTCCACCACGGCCGCCGCCTGGCCGGCCTGCCGCTCTTCGAGCGTCTCCCCCACACAGACGATCGGAATCAATTCGTACTGAAGGGCCCGCTTGATCTTGCGATTGACGCCCTCGTCGGTCTCGCCGAAGTACTGGCGCCGCTCTGAGTGGCCGAGAATCACGTACCGACAGCCCACCGACTTCAGCATGGGGGCCGATACTTCGCCCGTGTAGGCGCCCGCCTCCTCGTAGTGCATGTTCTGCGCGCCCAGCCGGATGGGCGTGCCTTCGATGACCTGACGCACCACTTCCAGGTTGACGAACGGCGGACACACGGCCACCTGTACCGGACCGGGATCGCCCACCTCGGCGACGACGGCTTCGGCCAGCCGAATGGCTTCCTCCCGGTCCGTGTGCATTTTCCAGTTGCCGGCTACCAGCATGGTTTTTTCTGTCAGGGGTTGGTCAGGAAGGCGAAGATTCGTGGGTTTCGGTCTGCAACCGGGCCAGCATCTGCTGCAGACGGGCCAGCGCCCCGGCTCCCTCGAAGCGTCCCAGAAGGCGCCCGTCCGGCCCGATCAGCCAGCGCACGGGTAGCGTCGTGACGTTGTACCGCTCGGCGATCGGATCCCGGAGGCCGCCGGGCAGGATGACCGCCTGCCCGGCCTGCACGAAGCGTTCGTAGAAGGCTTCGTTGACGGTCGTGTCGGGCTGCACCGAGAAGGCCAGCACGTTCAGCGGCAGCGCCCGGTAGGCTTCGGCCAGCGCATTGCGATAGGCCAGCTCGTTCAGGTAGGTCGGGTCCTCCGGCCAGAAGAACTCCAGCAGCACGTAACTACCCCGCAGGTCGTCGAGCGTGATGGTGCGCCCGGCCGTCGTGGTGACCACAAAAAACGGCGCCTCCATGCCCGGCCGCAGGTGGTCCAGTTCGTAGCGGACGCGCTCGGCCCAGCGCAGCCAGGTACTGTCGGTCGTCATGCGCGTCAGTTCGTCGAGCGCGGCGCGGGCCGTTTCGTCCTGAAGGCTGTCCATGTAGGCCTGGACCAGTTCGGCCTGCACGGCCACCCGCAGTTCGGGTCTGCGCAACCGTTCGCGGAGCGCCGTCAGCCAGCGCACGGTCGCCTGCTGTCCGTCACGGCGTGCCAGTGCCTGCCGGATGGCCTGCACAGCCTCCAGGTAGCGCGGGTTGTCAGGCGAAAGGCTGTCGAAGCGGGCCAGCGCCAGCGTGTCGTTCCACCCGGCCAGAAGCCGGACGGCTTCGGCCGCCGCCCACTGCGCGCCGAGCGTGTTCGGGTAGGTGCGTTCCACGCTTTCGAGCAGCGCCAGCGTGCGTTCGACGATCTGCGCCAGTGCGGCCGAGTCGGGCGCCGCCTGTAGCTGTCGAAGCAGGTCCTGATTGTGCTGCGCGATGGCGTTCTGATAGGCGAGCCAGGCGGCATTCTCGCGGGAGCGCACCAGCAGGCGCCGCCCTTCCAGCGGAAATTCGGCCCGGAGCGTGGCCGAGTCGCCGTCGGCCACCACCAGCACGCCGCTGGCCAGCGTCGCGCCCCGCCGGCTGATGCGCAGCGGATAGAGCCCGGGCGCCGGTGCCCGGATGGTCATGGCGAAATGGCCCGTGCTGTCGGTCACGGCCAGCCCCAGCGTGTCGGGCTCGCCGGCCACCTGGCGGTAGACCAGTACCTCGAAATCGCGGTAGTCCGGGATGGAGTCCACCTCGACCCGAACGGTCAACTGCCCTTCCAGCACGCTCTGCACCGTCGGCTCCGGCGTGCGGGCACGGCACCCCAGCAGCAGACTCAACCCGAGGGCCACCAGCCAGCCTGCGCGGTACTTCATTGCGCCGTTCCGGTTATTTCGTTTCCTGGCCGGCCGCACGGGCCGCCTCCAGCCGCTCTTCCAGCAGCCGCCGCACCAGTTTGGGGTCCGGCGCCCCTTCGAAGCGGCGCATGACCTGCCCGATGAAAAAGCCCAGCAGGCCGGTCTTGCCGTTCAGATAGGTCTGCACCTTGTCCGGGTTTTCGGCCAGCACGGCCTCCACCACCGGAATCAGGGCGCTTTCGTCGGAGACCTGCAGCAGGTTACGGGCTTCGGCAATCTCCTCGGGCCGGCGCGGGTCTTCGAGCATCGCGTTGAAGATCTCCTGCGCACCGGTCGAGCTGACGCGATCCTCCAGCCGGAGCCAAACCAGACCGGCCAGCCGCTCCGGCTCGATGGGAAACTCGCGGATGTCGATCGAGCGCTCGTTGAGCACCCGGAGCACCTCGGTCATCACGAAATTCGAGACAGCCTTGGCCTGCACCTTCCGATCGCCCTCGGGCATCAGGCGGTTCAAGGCCGCCAGCGTCGCTTCGTAGTAGTCGGCCACCCCCCGCTCTTCGGTCAGCACGCCCGCGTCGTAGGCCGACAGGCCCAGCTCGTCCATGAAGCGCCGCCGCCGCACCTCGGGCATCTCGGGCATTTCGGCCCGGATGCGCTCGAGCATGTCGGCCGTCACCACGACGGGCACCAGGTCCGGGTCCGGGAAGTAGCGGTAGTCGTGCGCCTCCTCTTTGGTGCGCATGGGACGCGTCTCCTGGCGCACGGCGTCCCAGAGGCGCGTCTCCTGCACCACCTCCCCACCCCGCTCCAGAATGGCGATCTGGCGCCGGATTTCGTATTCGAGCGCCCGCTCGACGTTGCGGAACGAGTTCAGGTTCTTGATTTCAGTCTTCGTGCCGAGTTTCGTCTCGCCCCGCCGCCGCACCGACACGTTCGCGTCGCAGCGCAGCGAGCCTTCCTCCATGTTGCCGTCGGAAATGCCCAGGTAGCGTACGATCTGGCGGATCTTCTGCATGTAGAGCGCCGCTTCGCGGGGCGAGCGGATGTCGGGCGCCGAGACGATCTCGATCAGCGGCACGCCGCAGCGGTTGAAGTCCAGCAGCGTGTGATACGGGTCCTGGTCGTGCAGCGACTTGCCCGCATCCTCTTCCATGTGAATTCGGATGATCCCGATTCGCTTGCGCACGGGCTCCTGTCCGTCGCCTTCAGGCTCCAGCTCGATCTCGACCCAGCCGTCGTAGCAGATGGGCGTCTCGTACTGCGAGATCTGATAGCCCTTGGGCAGGTCCGGGTAGAAATAGTGCTTACGGGCAAAGATGGAGCGCTCGGCGATCTTGCAGTTCGTGGCCAGCCCCATGCGGATCGTGTACTCCACCATGCGTGCGTTCAGCACGGGGAGCGTGCCCGGATGCCCCAGGCTGATCGGATCGACGTTCGTGTTGGGCGGATCGCCAAACTGCGTGGACTCCGGGCTGAACGCCTTGGAGGCCGTCAGGAGCTGGCAGTGCACTTCCAGGCCGATGACCGCTTCGTAGTCGTGCCGCATGGTTTTCGAAGGCTCCGGTCCGCGTCGGATGTTGCCGAAACGAACAATGCTTCGTGCAAGATCCTTCAAAGTTAACCCACCCGACCCGCCCCGTGCCAGCCGACGGTGCATTCTTTTCGATCTTTTGCGAAAGGCCAAGCTCGACTATTCGGAGATGTAAAGCAGCCAGCGGCTTTCCGTACGGTCCGACGTCTGCAGTCGAAGCAGATAGCGTCCGGCCGGAAGCGCTGCAGGTTGCCAGAAGAGACGGTGCACGCCGGCCGGCTGCCGCCCCGTGCTCAACGTGGCCACGATCCGCCCCAGCACATCGAGCACCTGCACGGTGACCTGCTGCGGTCGCACCAGCCGATACGTTACGGTGAGGCGATTTCGAAAGGGCACGGGATAGACGGCTTCCAGCAGCACCGGCGTCTCGGGCGTGAAGGCCTCGCCGGTGGTCAGCAGATCGGCGTACCACTCGCGGTGCGTCCACCCGATGCCACCGTTGGCGATCAGGTTGTAGGTGCCCGGCTCGAAGAAGGCAACGTGCTCGAGGGAAGAGCCCTGCCCCCAGGGCGTGCGGCACGGCGTCGAGACCCAGTCCGGCTCCCAGAACACCACCCCGGTCCCGCCCGCCTGGATGACCGTACGCGTCAGATCCACCATGTAGGTGCGCTGCATCTCGGGCGAAAACGGATAGTAGTCGGGATCCGGCGTGTTGATCAGATTGCCCAGCGCGTCATAGTTGCGCGAGGTCCAGGGGTAGGCGGTTTCCAGCACCATGATCTGGTAATCCGGGAAGCGGTCGACCAGCTCCCGAATCGTAGCGCCCAGCTCGGCAATGCTCCCGCCGTGGAAGGCGTAATAGTACGAAAGCCCCATGATGTCGAAGTCGGTCACGCCCAGACTGATCAGCCGCTGGAAGTGCTGCACGCTGCCGTTCAGGCCGGCGTAGTGGAGCGCAATCTTCGGCATCAGCGAGCCGGCGGCCCCGGCATCGCGCACGGCCCGGATGGCCGCATTGAACAGTTGCGCGTGGCGTGACCAGCGCCAGTCGACCGGGTTGATTCAGTCGTAGTTTTCGTCCATGTCGGCGTGAATCAGAATTCCGCTGTTGTTTTCGTTGCCGACCTGAACGATCTCGGGCATAAGGCCTTCCCGGTCCAGCGTGGTCAGCACCGCGTAGGTATAGGCATAGACCGAATCTTTCAGCGCTTCCAGGTTATAGGCCACCGAGCGCCAGCGGGCCGGAATGACCTGTCGGCCGGGATCGGCCCAGAAGTCGGAGTAGTGGAAATCCAGCAGCACCTGTATACCTGCCGCTTTCGCGCGGGCGATGGCTTCCCGCACGTCGGCCAGATCGCTGTACTGCGGCTTGACGCCCGGCGGCTGCTGCAACTGCCGCTGCCAGGTGGGGTCGACCCAGAGGCGGAGCCGGACCAGGTTCGTGCCGTGATCGGCGAAAATCCGATAGATGTCTTTTTCGACGCCCCCTTCCTTGAACGTGGCCCCGCAATCCTCCATCTGGTTCGCGTAGGAGAGGTCGTGCCCGAAATAAAATGCCTGCGCCCGGGCGGTGCCGTGCCCCACAAGCAGCACCGACACCAGCCCGAGCGCCAGCCACGTACGACGAGGCCGCTGCATCAGTAACCCGGGTTCTGTTCGATGACGCCGCCGCTCTGGTCGATCACAAACTGCGGGATCGGGAAGAGCACGTGGTGCGGCTGCGCGTTGATGCCGCGACGCTGCGCGTACTCGATGAACTTGCCGTGGCGGATCAGGTCCTGGCGACGGACCCCTTCGCTGTAGAGTTCACGGCCGCGCTCGACCAGCAGCGAGTCGCGCAATTGTTCTTTCGAGGTAAACTGATCGGGCGTCCAGGGCGCCACGCCGGCCCGTTCCCGGACCATGTTCACGTATTGAAGGGCCTCGGCCGTGGGGCCGCGCTGCTCGTTGATCGCCTCGGCCAGCGACAGCAACACCTCGGCATAGCGGAAGACCGGCCAGTCGATCTCGGCTCCGGCCGAGGTGCCCAGATCGCCGATGCACTTGAGCGGAATCGCTCCGCGCATCCGCTGGCGCGTGATGAGCTGCCCGCGCACGTTCGTGTAGCTGTCGAGGATCGTATACAGTCGTTTATCACCGGCTTCATACTGATCATAGAAGTCCCAGGGCATCCAGAAACCGGCCCAACCCTGCGGCCCGGAGATCGTCTGATCGCCGACCTGAGCCGAGGCGAAATCATTGGGGAGAATTTCCATCCAGTACCAGTTCGGCGACGAGGCGTCGGCCGGCACCGCGTAGATCAGTTCGGGATTCCGCTCCTCACAGATCTGCGTGTACTCGGGCATCAGCGTATAGCCCATGTTCATGAGTTCGCGGGCCACGTTTTCCGCCTCGGCCCAGCGTTTTTCGTGCATGTAAAGCCGGAGCAGTAGCATGCGGGCCACGCCCTTGCTTACCCGTCCCCAGTTGGCGGGATCGTCGTTGTATTTGTCCGGCAGGTTCGGAATGGCCTCCTGCAGGTCCCGCTCGATGGCCGCCACATATTCTTCGCGGGAAGGACGCGGCGTGATTTCCGTGCTGTAGAGCGTGGCGGGATCCAGTTTGACGTTGACCGGCCCGAAAAAGTCGTACAGGATGTACATCAGCCAGGCCCGGAGCACCTTCGCCTCGGCGATATAGCGGGCTTTGATGTGTTCCGGCACGGGCGCCGTGGATTTTTCGATCTTGTCGATGACGTCCGTAGCACGGGCCACATAGCGAATCTTCATGTAGTTGGAGGCCTCCTCGCCGGAGAACGTGGCCGGTCCCCAGGAGAACGTGGTGAAGGTCTGGTCCCAGTCGGTGGCGTACTCGTCGGTGGTGATTTCGCTACGGGCCCAGTAGGTTTTGCGGTCGTGGTTGTAGAGCGCCGCATACCACTGGCCATCGCCGAGGTCTGTCGTGCCCCAGTCGGTCGAAAAGGCGTTGTAGAGGGCGACGACTGCGCTGTTGAAGTCGGCTTCCGACGAGAAGAAGGTCTCCGGCGTCAGTTCGCTGTACACTTCCGGCTCGAGCATATCGGAGCAGCCGACCAGCAGGGCGCCGGTCATTCCGATCCATGCCACGAGCCAGGCGGTCGATGGACGAAAGCGTTTCATGGCAATCAACTCGTTGTTTTCGCGTTAGCGTGTCCCTTCAGAATCCCAGTTCCACCCCGACGGTCACGGTGGTGTATTTGGGGTAGGGATTGGGCTCGGTGTATTCCGGATCGAACCCCGGATAGTCGGTCAGCACGCCCAGATTCTGCAGATCCACAAACAGCCGGGCGCGCTGCACGGTCGAGGCCACCCCGCCCAGCCAGCGCCGGGGGATCGTGTAGCCCAGCGTAATGCTCTTCAGCCGGAGGAAACTGGCATCGTGCAGGTCGAAATCCGTATTGCCCGTCGGGTTGTTCGTGGCGTAGGGATTGGCCGCCACCCCCGGCCGCGTGCCGTCCGGCCGATCCGTCGACCAGATCTCCCGGGCGTAGATCGTCGTGTTCATCGGCGTGGTAAGCTGCGAGATCGCATCGGCATTGGGCGCGAAGTTATTGTACCGCTTGAAGCCCAGGTAGCCGTAGACGAACACGTTCAGATCGAAATTTCCGATCGAGATCGTGTTGTTCAGACCCAGCTGCCAGCGCGGCGTGGTGTTCCCCAGAATGACCACGTCCTGAGCATCCAGCACGCCATCGCCGTTCTGGTCGACGAAGATCAGGTTGCCCAGGTTGGCATCGGGCATGTGGTCGGGGCGATCGGCCTCGCTGCGGATGATGCCGGCCGTCTCCCAGCCGTAGATGACGTCCAGTGGATCGTGCTCACCTACGTAAGGTGGCAGCGGCACCTGCGGGTTTCGCTCCACCCAGTAGCTCTTGTAGTAGGAGAGCGTCAGGTCGGTATTCCAGCGGAAGCGGGAGCCCGTCAGGTTGTCGGTGTGCAGCGCCAGTTCGAAGCCCCGGCTGCGCGTGGAGCCCACGTTGTCGGCCACGCGCCCCACCGGATTGTTCACGGGCAGCGGGTTGAAATCCAGCAGGTCCCGTGCCGTCTTCACGAAGAAGTCCAGCGAGCCCCGCACCCGGTACTGCCAGAAGGCGAAATCCAGCCCGACGTTGAAGGCCTGGACCGTCTCCCACTTCAGATTCGGATTGGCCACCTGCGAGACGGCCACGCCGTTGTATTCGGTCGAGCCGATCAGGAACGGATAGCCTGCGCTGTAGAGCTGCAGCGTGTTGCCGCTGAGGACGCTTTCGTTGCCGGCCTCGCCGTAGCTGACGCGCAACTTGAGCTGCGACAGGCCGCTCACGTTCTGCATGAAGGGCTCTTCCGAAATCAACCAGGCGGCCGAAATGCCCGGAAAGAAACCCCACTTATGGTTTTTCGGAGAAAATGCTCGAGCCGTCGCGACGGGCTACCAGCGTCAGCACGTAGCGGTCATAGAGCAAATAGTTCACGCGGGCGAACTGCGAGAGCTTCGTGCGCGAGCTTTTCCAGGAGTCTACGATGTTGCGCAGTCGGTCGCTGCTGACCTCCAGGTTGTGGTAGCTGAAGGCGTCCGTGAAAAAGCCCACGCCCTGCATGAAGCTGCCTTCCGTCCCGCCGCGGTAGTAGCCGGCGCCGGCGACGGCCGTCAGGTCGCCCGGGCCCAGCCGTCCCGTGTAGGTCAGGTACGACTCGGCGCTGTAGTTCTGAACGCTGTTCGTGCTTTTCTGCGCCATGCCCTCGGGCAACACGTCGTGGTCAGCCCGACGCGGCAGATAGAAGCCACGCAGCGTGGTCTCCTCCTGAACCTGACCGACGACGGTAAGCTGCAACTGGTCGGTCAGATCCACCTCCAGCGTGGGCGCAGCAAACAGCGAGGTTACCCGGCTGTCGTCGTCGATGATGAGAAAGGCGGCCGGGTTCATCTGGATGCGATAGTAGGACTTCGTAAAGTTGCCATTCTCGTCATAGACGGGCACCGTGGGCGCGAACGTCATGGCGTTCTGAATCATGTTGAATTTCTCCGGCCCTCCGGCATTGGCGCCCGTCGAAGCGTTGTTGCCCTCCAGCCGCGTGGCCTGCGTGCGGAGCTTGAGCCGTACGCGGGAAGAGATCGTCTGGTCGACGTTCACCCGAAGGCTGTAGCGATTGAAGGTGGAATTCTTCAGGACGGCGTCGTTAAGCTGCACGTTGAAGGACGTGTAGAACTGCGTGCTGGGCGAACCCCCGCGCACGGCGATGTTGTGCTCGATAATGCGCCCGTTTTCGGAAATCAGGTCGATCCAGTCGGTGCCTTCGCCGGCCGCCTGAATGTCTTGGTCGGTAAAGAGCGGTGCGTAGGGCGTCACACTACCGGGGTCGCGCGTGCCGTAGGGCGGAAGCCCGTTTTCGAAAAGGTAGCGGTCGTACGAAAGCCGCCGCTGCTCCTCCATGAACTGGCGGGCGTTCAGCAGCGGGAAGTAGTCCTGCATGAGCTGCGCCGAGTAGCTGCCGCGATAGTCAACGCGCACGGCGCCGGCCCGCCCGGATTTCGTCGTGATCAGCACCACACCGTTGGCGGCCGCCGAACCGTAGATGGCCGCCGCCGAAGCGTCCTTCAGCACGGTAATCGATTCGATGTCGGCGGGATTCAGAAATGCCAGCGGATCGCGATCCACGCCCCCGTAGAACCCCAGATCCCGGTCATAGAGTCCCGGGTCCGACTGACGGTACTCGGTGATGGGCACGCCATCGATCACGTAGAGCGGCGTGTTGTTGCCGCGTGGCGAGATGGCGCCGCGCACGTTGACCGAGACGCCGCCGCCGGGCTGCGTGGTGCGCACCTGCATGCTCAATCCCGGCACCCTCCCCTGCACCATCTGGTTGACCGAAAGCGTGGCCAGCGGATTCAAGTCCTCCGCGCTGACCGTGGTGACGGCTCCGGAGACCTCCCGCTGCCGCACCGTCCCGTAGCCGACCACCACCACCTCTTCGCCGGTGATCACGGCCGGTTGCAGTTGCACGTCGATCACCGAGCGTCCGGCTACCGGAATGCTGGCCGACTCGAAACCCACAAACGAGAAGACCAGCGTGTCGTTGGGCGAAGGCACCGCCAGCGAATAGCGCCCGTCCAGATCGGTAGCCGTGCCGATGGCCGTGCCTTTCACCACGATGTTGACCCCGGGCAACGGCTGGCCGTCTTCGGCCGAGGTTACCCGACCGGACACGACCACCTGGGCATAGACACGCCCGACAGTCCCCAGCCAGAGCAGTGCCAGCCAAACCAGCAAAGCCGTGCCCGGCCGTGCAACGACGGCCGCTTGCCGGACACGTTCCATCAATCGTTGACGGCCCATGATCTACCTCTGTTTAGATGGATGACGTACGTTCGTTAGCCGACCGGAGCGTGCACCCCGGTTGCCTCATGATCTTCCTGCAAGGCCCGTTGCAGACGTCGAAGTGCCCGCCGCACATGCACCTCGACCGTCCGCGGGGAGATGTGCATCAGGCGGACAATCTCCGGATGACGGTATCCGTACCAGCGCGAAAGCACAAAAGCCGTCCGCATGCGCCGGGGCATGCGTGCCAGCTCGGCTTCGAGCAGCCGGTAGCGTTCCCGGAGGAGCAACCGGCTTTCCGGACTGCTTCGCCCCATCACGTCATGGTGGGGCCCCAGCGGCACTTCCAGCCCCTTCCGCAACCGCGCCCGGCGCTGATAGTCGCGCACCCGGTTGCAGACGGCCTGGTGCAGGTAGGCCTCGACGCTCCCGTACACCTTCCAGTGTGCGCGCCGCTCCCAGAGTTTCAGAAACACGTCCTGCACGACATCCTGCGCCGCCGCCTCTTCGCCCAGCCGGCGTGCGGCCAGCCCGAGCAACCGCTCGTAATAAGCCCGGTACAGCAGACTGAAAGCCCGCGGGCACCCGCGCTGCATGGCCACAATCCAGGACGTCTCGGCTTCCATTCGCTTGGCTTCAGCGCCGGAGCACGATCGGACGCGCCTGCACGGAAGCGCCGGGCCCCGACAACCGGGCGAAGTACACACCGGCCGGGAGCAGCCGCCCGCTTTCATCCCGACCGTCCCATTGCACCACGTAGGTTCCGGCCGCCTGGAACGACCGGACCAGCGTCCGCACCGGACGCCCCAGCAGATCATACAGCACCAGTTCGACAGGCCCCGGCTGCCGCAACGTGTACTGCATCTGGGTGAAGTCCCGGAGCGGGTTCGGATAGGCAGGCGCCAGCGTCAACGCTTCGGGAAGACGCACGCCCTCCTCCCGCGCGGTGGCCGTCGAGCGGAACAGACGCACGTTGTCGATCTCGATGTAGGTACCATCATCCCCAATGTTGTCAATCGAAACACCCACACGCCGACCGATCGCCTCCGGCACGTCGCTCGCCGTGAAGCTGACCGAGAACTCCGTCATCAGATCGGCCACTTCCACCGTGTCGGCCGCCGCAATCCGGCGCGCTCCGTCGAACTCGTAGATGATGGCGATCTGAACCTGATAGGCCATCCAGCTATTGCGCAGATCGACGTACATCGTGATCACGTCGTTTTCCTGCAGAACGTAATCCGTAAGCTGCCAGATGGCAGGATCCTGACTGGCCAGCCAGGCGGCACAGGTGCCGTCCGTGGCATTACCATTTTCCGAGACGCCCGAGTCCTGCGCCGGCGCGTCCATGTTCCACCCCGGAATCTGGTCCCAGTCGGTCACCCGAACGCAGGGCGTACTGCCATCCGGTGCCTGCTCGAAACTCGGATTTTCCAGCGGAATCGCTTCCTGTGCAAAAAGCGGGGCAGCGCCGACCAGCAACAGGACCAGCGCCAGGATTCCGAATCGTAGCGGCTGTCGCATCGCTCCTCCTGATTGATATGGTGATGGTGGATTCAATTCGGATAGATCCGATAGCACACCGATTTCCTTCACACAAAAACCTTATAAACCGGTTCAACAACAGAATACAACGATCTTAAACAAAAATCAATGGCCTCTGCCTGTGAAATAAAGGTGAACAGATGTGCGCTATGCCAGACCGAACCCCTGTAGCACCTCGTCGGCGTGCTGGTCGACCTTCGGGCGGCGGATGATCTGGCGGATCCGACCGTCTTCGTCGATCAGAAACGTCGTGCGCCGAATCCCCATGAACTTACGGCCGTAGAGCGTGCGCTCGCCCCAGACGCCGTAGGCCCGGCAGATCTTCGCCTCGGGATCGGCAACGAGCGGGAACGGCAGACCGTACTTTTCGGCAAAACGCCGGTGGCTGTCCGCGTCGTCGGCCGAAACGCCCAGCACGACGACCCCGGCCTCCTGCAACCGGGCATACCCGTCACGCAGGCTGCAGGCCTGCTTCGTGCAGCCGGGCGTGTCGTCCTTCGGATAGAAGTAAAGCGCCACTTTCCGCCCGCGAAAGTCGCGCAGGCGGATCGTGCGCCCGTGCTGGTCGATTCCCTCGAAATCCGGGGCCTCCTGCCCCACTTCGGGCATGGCGTTCTTGCTCATCGCTTTCGATCCTGGTTGGGGGTGAACGGCGGTAAAATATCAGCCCCACGCTACGCAGGCAATCGAAAACCTCAAAAACGAAGCAAACGCTCCAGGGCGGGACGCAGACGTGGCCGGGCCGAAAAGATCTTTTCTTCGAGCGTGCGTGCGAACGGTACGGGCAGGTCCTCGGCCGCCACGCGCACAACCGGCGCGTCGAGCCACTCGAAGCCCACCTCGGCGATCTCGGCGGCGATCTCCGCCCCGAAGCCGGCCGTCCGCGTGGCTTCGTGCAGCACGAGCAGCCGGTTCGTCTTCTGCACCGAGGCCAGCACGGTTTCCCGATCCCAGGGAATCAGCGTGCGCAGGTCGATCACCTCCAGCGACACGCCCCGCTCGGCCCACCAGGCGGCCTCTTCCAGCGCCCAGTGCACGCCCACGCCGTAGGTGACGATCGTCGCGTCGGTGCCGGCGCGGGCGATGCGCGCCTTCCCCAGCGGCACATGGTAGATGCCCTCGGGGACCGGTCCCCGCACGGATCGGTAGAGCAGTTTGTGCTCGAAGAAAAGGACGGGATTGGGCTCTTCGATGGCCGTCAGCAGCAAACCTTTGGCGTCTTCCGGCGTGGCGGGCACCACGATCTTCAGCCCGGGCACGTGACAGAACCAGGCTTCCTTCGACTGCGAATGGAACGGTCCGGCGCCCAGTCCGCCCCCGAACGGCGCCCGGATCGTCACGTTGACGGGCTGGCCCCAGCGGTAGTGCGTCGTGGCCAGGTTGTTGACGATCTGATTGAAGGCGCAGGAGATGAAGTCCGCGTACTGAATCTCCACCACCGGCTTGAAGCCCTCGATGGCCAGACCCAGCGCGGCGCCCACCGCTCCGCTTTCAATGATGGGCGTGTTGCGCACCCGCTCTTTGCCGAAGCGTTCGACGAACCCCTCGGTCACCTTGAACACGCCCCCGTATTCGGCGATGTCCTGGCCCATGAGCAGCACGCGTTCGTCCTGCTCCAGGGCCAGCCGGAGCGCCTCGGAGATGGCGTCCACGAAGCGCAGCTCCCGCCGAGTGGGCTTCGGCGCGCGCAGCGCGAGGAACGGCGGCGCGAACAGATCGGCCCGCTCGGCCTCGGGCGTGCTCTCGACCTCCGGTTGCGCCAGCGCGTATTCGGTCGCCTCCCGCACCTCGGCCTCCAGCTCCGCCCGGATGGCCTTTCTTTCTGCGGCCGACAGCACTCCTTCGCGCTCCAGATGGGTCTCGAAGCGGTCGATCGGGTCGCGTTTGCGCCAGTATTCAAACAATTCTTTCGGCACGTACTTCGTGCCCGAGGCTTCTTCGTGGCCCCGCATGCGGAAGGTCTTCATCTCCAGCAGCGTGGGGCCCTCGCCGGCCCGGGCCCGTTCGGCCGCCCGCCGCACCGCGTCGATCACGGCCAGCACGTCGTTGCCGTCCACGACCTCGCCCGGCATGCCATAGCCGACGGCCGCGTCGGCCACGTCCTCGACGGGAATCGCCTCGTGCGCCGGCGTCGAAAGCCCGTAGCCGTTGTTTTCCACCACGAAGATCACGGGCAGCTTCCAGACGGCCGCCAGGTTCAGCGCTTCGTGAAAGTCGCCCTCGCGCGTGCCGCCTTCGCCCGAAAACGCCAGCGCGACAAAGTCCTCGCGCTTGAGCCGGGCGGCCAGGCTCAGCCCGCAGGCCACGGGCAGCATGGCGGCCATGTGCGAGATCATGCCGATGATGCGACGCTCGGGCAGGCCGAAGTGGAAGGTGCGATCGCGCCCCTTCGTGAAGCCGCCGGCCCGTCCCATGAGCTGGCAGAAGAGCGGCCGCAGCGGCACACCCCGCGTGGTCCACACCCCCAGATTGCGGTGCATGGGCATGATGTAGTCGCGCTCCTCCAGCGCCCAGGTGCATCCTACCGCGATCGCTTCCTGTCCGTAGCCGCTGAACCATTTGGAAAGGCGCCCCTGACGAATCAGCCGCAACATACGTTCTTCGATCACCCGTGGCAGCAACAGCGCCCGGTAGAGCGCCTTCAGATCCGTCGTCGCCGCAACGTCCATACATGTCGCCGATGGTTGCTTCAGGTCCATGCCGCCTCAAACTACGAATCCCATCAGCAGGACGCCACATGAAGTGCCATTCCGGGATTCACGGCTTACGACAGGGGCGAAGAAGCGCAACGTGCCGTTGTGACCGACCCGGAACAGGCCGTTACTGCCCTTTGCCGGCCAGCATGGTGTAGATGGTCCGGAAGATGATCTTCAGGTCCATGCGCAGGCTCATGTTCTCGATGTAGAACAGGTCGAATTTGACCTTCTGGCGCACGTCATCGAGGCTGCTGTCGTATTTCCAGCGCACCTGCGCCCAGCCGGTGATGCCAGGTTTGACGCGATGGCGGCGGTTGTAGAGCGGGATTTCGCGGGAGAGTTTCTCGACAAAGTAGGGGCGCTCGGGCCGCGGCCCCACCAGGCTCATGTCGCCTTTGAGCACGTTCCAGAACTGCGGCACCTCGTCCAGGCGCCAGCGACGAAGCCAGCGGCCGATGGGGGTCACGCGCGGATCGTCCTTCGTGGCCCAGACAGGCCCGGTGCGCGCCTCGGCATCGACGTACATCGTGCGGAATTTGTACAGCGTAAAGATGCGGCCGTGCTGTCCCACCCGCTGCTGCTTGTAGATGGCCGGACCGGGCGACGTGAGTCGGATCAGCAGGCCGATGGCGAGCCAGAGCGGCATGCCCAGCACCAGCACCAGCAGCGAGACGGTCACATCCATGACCCGCTTCATACTCTGCTCCCAGGCGGGCATGGGTTCGGGCAGCACTTCGATGAGCGGCAGCCCGTACATGTGCTCGGTGCGGGCCATACCGCCGATGAGCGTGTAGAAGTCGGGCACCAGCTTGAGCTTGACCGGCTTGCCGTCGCACAGACGAAGCACTTCGAGCAGCGCGTCGTGGTCGCGCCCGTCCAGTGCGATCAGCACATCCTGCACACCGAGTTCGTCGATCAGTCGCGGCAACGCCTCGATCGTGCAGGCCGACGTGCCGACCTGTGCCACGGCGACGGCCGCGCCATCCCCTTCGCTTTCGGACACGCGGGGTTGCTCACCCGGCCGGGCCAGCCGAATGGCCCCCACGATCTTCAGCCCCGCCTCCGGATAGCGTGCCACTTCGTTGTATAGCTGCTCCACTTTGTCGCTCCAGCCCACGATCAGCGCCTTGTGCACGCCATAACCCCGGACCAGTAATGCCTTCTGCACGGTGCGCACGCCCAGCCGGCCCACCGAAACCAGTCCGTAGACCGAGGCCCAGTAGAAGAAGATGGCCTCCCGGCTCGAGCTGGGCTCCAGCGTGTCGATGAAAATGGCAAACACCAGGATCAGCACGCCGACCGTGACCACCTTGAAGAGCGAGACCAGCTCGTCGAAGCGGCTTTCGGCGTACCGCTCCCGGTACATCCCCGAAAAGGCGAACAGCAACACCCAGTAGGCCGTCATCAGCAGCATGGGCAGCCAGAACATCATCGGATACAGCTTCGGCTGCCCGAACCACTGCCACTCGAACCGGGCCAGGTACAGCAGGGCATAGGCCAGGCTGAACATCAGGGCGTCGATCGCCAGCAGGGCGATCAGTTCGATCCGGCGCGACACGGGAACGCGCTATGGTTTAAACCATTGATTCAAAAAGAGGTGGTAGCAAACTGCGCGCCGTCGAGAGGCTTCGTTCCGGTTTCGTCTCAGGTTCGTTCCCGTTTTCAATATACAAAAGCCGCGGCAAAAATCCAGCACCATGTCGCGTCCCTGGCCGTCCTACCTGGCACTGAGCCGTGAGGAATGGCAGCGCCGCGTCGAACAGGCCCGCGCGATGCTGGCCGACTGCCGGGCCTGTCCCCGCGACTGCGGCGTCAACCGCCTGGAAGACCGGTACGCCGCCTGCAAGACGGGCCGCTATGCACTCGTGAGCAGTTATTTTCCGCATTTCGGCGAAGAGGACTGTCTGCGGGGCTGGAACGGCTCAGGCACGATCTTTTTCGCCCATTGCAACCTGCGCTGCGTCTTCTGCCAGAACTATGACATCAGCCAGGCCATCAAGCCACACAAAGCGCCGCCGGGGCATCCGCCCGAGGCCATTGCGGCCATGATGCTGGAGCTACAGGAGCTCGGCTGCCACAACATCAACCTGGTCACGCCCGAGCACGTCGTTCCTCAGATCGTCGAGGCCCTGGCGATCGCCGTCGAACACGGCCTGCGCCTGCCCATCGTCTACAACACCAGCGCCTACGACCGCCTCGAAAGCCTGCAGTTGCTCGATGGCATTGTGGACATTTACATGCCGGACTTCAAGTTCTGGAGCGCGGAGCGCAGTCGGCGCTACATGAAGGCGGCCGACTACCCCGAACATGCCCGCGCCGCCATTAAAGAAATGCACCGCCAGGTGGGCGATCTGGAACTGGACGACGAAGGACTGGCGCGCCGCGGCCTGCTCATCCGGCACCTGGTCATGCCCGGCTGCCTGGACGAAACGCGGGCCATTCTGGAGTGGATCGCCCGCGAGCTCGGCCCCAACACCTATATCAACCTGATGGACCAGTACTACCCGGCCGGACGCGTCAACAGCATGACCTTCCCCGAACTCAACCGCCGCCTGAGCCCTGACGAGTACGCCGAAACGCTGCACATCGCCGCCGAGCTGGGCCTGCACCGGCTGGACCGCCGCCGCCCCCACCCCCGCCTGCTCATGAAAAGCCCCTGGTTCTATTGACCTGCGCCAGCTAAGAGGCCGGGCTTCCATAAGGAGGCCCGGCCTCATACAAGCGGCAAGATGTTACCCTGCCGTCCCGATTTGTTGGAAGTCTCGTCCTGTATTCGAGTAGATACGTTGCGATCTACGAACCCGGTTCGCCCGCATGCTCCCGCACCTCCCCCGCCGAGCCGGGCCCTTCGCCCATCTGCTGTTTTCACCGGGATCAGCCGATGCCGTATTGTTCTTGGACGAAGGGCAACAGCCCGGCGGCTTCCAGTTTGGACAGCGGTGCCAGGAACGTCACCTGAACCACACCCGGATGCCGCCCGATTTCGATCGCTCCGGTGATCGTGGCCCGATTTCTGACCTCGGCTACACTCATATTCAGCAGGCGCGCGGCGCGTTGCAATCCGACCTCTGTAGCCGTATTCAGGTCGGGTCCAGTCCCGATCACCGAGATCGGCGCGCTCTCTTCCAGGTCCGACAGCCCCCAGCGACGCGCCAGGGCACGTGCCCGTGCCTTTTCCTCTTCGGTAAGCGGCCGGGCCAGCGGCGGCAAATCTTCGGGCAGCGGAAACAGGACCGGTCCTTCCAGGGTGCGTCCTTTCAGCACCTCCACCTGCAGCGTCACCGTTCCGGCAACATCCATGGTATGCCCGGCAATCTCGCCATCGCCCTGCAACGCATGCATATCGCCCATGTAAACGCCGGCACCGGGAACCTTAACCGGTGCCAGCAGAATGGCTCCAGCCCGAACCGCATCGATGTCCATATGTCCGTCGGTACGCTTTTCCAGCTCTTCAGCACTCAGCGCATACTCATGGGGTGCACCGATCAGCGCCGATCCGAAGTCACCGGCGTTGTGGGAGTCGGGCATCCGTACGGCCGGCGTCGTGCCCAATTGTCCAAGAAAAGGCCGTAACCGCACGGCAACGCCGACCAGATCGTGCGGCGCATACAGCACAATCGGATGCTGCACGGAACGATCAGGTAAAGCCATCACCTGCTCGGCTTGCCGGGCCAGTTGTTCGGCCACCTCGCGCGAGACAGTCACGCCCACCTGACGCGTCTCATCAAACACGACCGTGTAACCATGGACAAACTGGAACGGAGTCACCGGCGTACCACACTGAGCGCATCGCACCGCTTCCGGACCGATGCCTTCCACGACCGTCTCGGGATAGAGCTGGCCACACTGCGGGCACCGCGCGGCTACGTATGGATCGCCCAGGTAATGTCCTTCCACCCAGCGGTCATGCCCCGAGGCTGTCGCCATCGATGTGACCGTAATGTCTCGAATGCGAATAACCACCGCATCGCCGGGCTCCGCCCCCTCCACGTATACCGGTCGCGTCACTTCATGCGCTCCCCGTAAGCGCGGGGTGATCATTGGCCCCCAGCATCCCGGCGCCGTGTTCGCGATAATGGTGCCCCCATTGGCCACAGGCCCCAGCATGGGAGCTTCCGGGTCCAGAATCCCGTTCGTGAATTCGTTGACGACCACGGTACGGCGGGCAGCAGTGGTAGCTGCCTTCGGCTTTTCTGCAACCTGCATGGCTCCCTCCTGTATGATCTGGTTAGCGGTTTCACCCACCTGCCTGAGGAGACAGAAGCGCCAGCTGTTGCTCAGCAGAAAGCGCTTCCGAACTTCCCAGTACGCGTCCGTCTGCCACCACGAGTACGCTCGCCATCCAGGGTTGCAACACCGGATACTGCCTCGCCACCTGCATTCGGAACTGGGCTACCGAAGCCGTACGCTCAGGAAGCGTCACCACAATAAAAGGCTGTCCCACCCGTTCGGCCAGTACCCGGCTCAGGCGTACCTGCACCCGAAATTCGGGAGACGACGACATGGCGGAAGTCTCTGTTCTTCCCCAATATAACACTTATCTGCTGCACGTACAATATGACGTGCAGTCCAAATCAGCCACTTCTGCTACTTGAGTCAGGGCGAAGGGCTGAGCAGCAGGGTGAACAAGCGGTATTACGGCAGCAAGCCTTCAGCTGAAACCGCCGGTAGTCGAGCGGATCCTGTCTACTCCAGTCGGAAGCGGAAGGTGATGATGCCGGTCTGGTTCTCCGGGGGGACGCCGGGCGGCAGTGGATTGAAGCGCCAGCGCCGCAGGGCCTCCAGCACGGCACGCTCCAACGCCGGGTTACCCTTGATCAGCGGAATGGCCTGCACGACACGCCCCTGCGGATCGACCACAATGCGCACGCGGATGATCGCATTGACCTTCTCGGCATAGACGGGCAGCGGCGCCTGCACGAGCGTGCGATCCAGCCCCTCGATCAGATAGGGCGCGCTGCGCTGATCCTCCTGGCCTTCTCCCTCATTTCCGGTGGCCGCGCCGGCCGTCCCCTCGGCCTGCCCGCCGCCCTGCGGCCGAACGGGTTGTGCGGCTTCGTCGGGCTCGGGCTTTTTGACCTCGGCCGGGTTGTTCTGCGGCTCCGGCGCCACACGCGTCTCTTCGGGCTCGTTGATCCGCTCCTCTTCCTGGACCGGCGGCGTCTCGGGCAGCTCTACCGGACGTGTCTTTTCCGGCAGGGCCGCCGTCTCCTCCTGTGGGGTTTCCGGTTGGGGCTCCGGCGCCGCCTCGTTCGGCCGCGGCTGCTCGGACTGCTGTACGGGGCGCCCCTCGGCCCAGGGCCCCAGCTCCACCTCGATGAAGCCCAGCGGGGGCGCCTGCGTCAGCTGCACGTGCTTGAAGGCCAGCAACAGCAACACCAGCGCGTGGATGGCCAGGCTGGTCAGCAGTCCGATCCAGTCGTCGCGTTTCATGGCCGGTCAGGTCGTGCTCGGCGTGGTGGCTTCCGCTTCCAGTTGCATCCGCAACGCAGCCAGCGCCTCGGAATACGGTGGCCGCAGAATGCCCCGGTCCGTGATAATCGCCGTGACCAGCTCGGCCGGAGTCACATCGAAGGCCGGGTTGTAGACGCGGATGCCCTCGGGCGCCGTCTGCCGCCCGAACCCGTGCGTGATTTCGCGCGGATCCCGCTCCTCAATGACAATCTCTTTGCCGGAAGGTGTTTCAAAATCGATCGTGGAAACGGGCGCCGACACGTAGAACGGGATGCCGTGCGCACGGGCCAGCACAGCCAGTCCGTAGGTGCCGATCTTGTTGGCCACGTCGCCGTTGGCCGCAATGCGGTCGGCGCCGACGATCACGGCATCGACCCAGCCCTGCTGCATCACGTGCGCGGCCATCGAGTCGGTAATCAGCGTGGCCGGGACACCCGCCTTGAGCAGCTCCCAGGCCGTGATCCGGCTACCCTGCAGGAGCGGGCGCGTCTCGTCCACCCAGGCCTCCAGCCGGACGCCCCGCTCCTTGCCCAGAATGAACGGCGCCAGCGCCGTACCGTAGCCCGAGGTCGCCACGCCGCCCGTGTGGCAGTGCGTGAGCACGCGCATGCCGTCTTTGAGCAATTCCAGTCCGTAGGCGCCCAGACGCCGGCCGGCCTCCCGGTCCTCTTCTTCGATGGCCCGGGCCTCGGCCAGGAGTCGCGCGCGGAGCGTTTCGCGGTCGGCGTGCCGGTAGGCTTCCAGCACAGCCTCCATGCGCCGGAGCGCTCCAAACAGGTTCACGGCCGTGGGGCGCGTCCCGCGCAGCAGCTCGATGGCCCGCCGCACATTTTCCGGACCGCTTTCCGAGCGCCGAAGCGCCAGCACCACGCCGTAGGCCGCCGCAATCCCGATAGCCGGTGCCCCGCGCACCCGGAGCTTCCGGATGGCCTCGGCCATCTGCTCGGGCGTCTCGATCGAAATCCAGCGCTCCTCGACGGGCAGCAGCGTCTGATCCAGCAGGTCCACACGAAAGGCCTCGTCGTTCCAGTACAGCGGTGGAATCATGGGCAGGGGTTGGTTTCAGGTTGGTTTTTCGAGGAAATCAAACGTCTGGGCGGTGCCAGTTTTCCCGGGCCAGCACGAAGCGCACGGCCAGCCGGTGGGCGAACCCCAGCTCGGAGGCCAGTCCGGCAAAGTCGCCGAAGCTGTAATCGAGGGTCAGATGCCGGAGCCGCACGCCCGCGCCCACCGTGGGCGTCAGTTCGAGTCCGAAGCGGTCGGAGTAGGCCAGGCGGTTGACGCCCGCCCGCAGCGCCACCACGTCCCGGTACCAGAACTCGGCCCCCAGCCGGGGGTGCAGCGACACATCGCCCACATTGACGGCGTAGGCGCGCTGGCCGTCGAAGGCCACGTCCACGTCGGCGGCCACCACAAGCCGGTGCATGCCCAGCGGCTGCTCGTAGGCCGAGCCCAGCCGGAGCAGCGGCAGCACCAGGTAGGTGCCCCCTTCCGGCAACTCCTGACCGAACGCTTCCTCGAACGTGTAGGGCTGGCCGGTTTCCGGGTTGATCGTCTCCAGCGCGAACGCATCCGGGTTGATGCTCCAGCTCTGGAGCATCGTCGAAAGATCCTGCACGTTCACGCCCAGCCAGAAACGTCCCAGCCGATAGCGGGCGCCGGCGTCCACGCTGTAGCCCCAGGCTTCGGCAAAATCGCCGATCGCCCGGCGCACCACCTTGGCCGAAAGTCCCACGGCCAGGTCCTCGCCCAGCAACCGGGCATAGCTGAAGTAGAACGCATAGTCGGCCGCCGAGAACGTCTCGATGAACTCCTCGGCATGCGGCTTCGGGCGATTGCGCACCGGATCCCAGGCGTTCAGCGTGTTCTTGATGTCGTTGACGCCACTCCGGAAAAACGCAAGACCCAGCGTCGAGGTGGCACTGATCGGCCAGGCCAGCGCCGCGTAGTCGAACGAGACGATCCCGGCGAAGCGCTCGGCGTGCATGTAGGCGAGCTCCGGGTAGGCCAGCAGGCTCAGACCGGCCGGATTCCAGTAGGTGGCGTCCACGTCGGCCGCCAGCGCCACGTAGGCCCCCCCCATGCCGAGCGCCCGACCGCCCACGCCGCCGGCCAGAAAGTCGGCGCCGTACTTGGCCACCCGTTGTCCGGCGACCGGCAGGGCCAGCCCGCTCCATCCGATCAGCAACCAGAGGACCGCCGTTTTTCTCGAAACGAACATGCGCAATCGCTTCGCGTTGATTCTGGCTCGCAACGAAAAGATCGCGGCGCCGGCCGGTGTGCAGGGACGAGACTCCAACCGGCGGGCGCCCGGCCCGTTCCCCCGACCCGTATCGTAACCGACCATGCGCGTCGTTCTCAAACCCGGCAAAGATAAACTGCTGCGCCGCGGCTACCCGTGGGTGTTCGCCAACCAGATCCATCGCGTGGAAGGGCGTCCACGGACCGGCGATGTCGTCGAGATCGCCGCGGCCGACGGCACCCTCTATGGACTCGGATTCTATCACGAGCGCTCCCAGATTGCCGTGCGCTTTCTCACGCCCGATCCGGAAGCCACCATCGACGCCGCATTCTTCCGCCAGCGGCTGGAGCGGGCGCTGGCGCTCCGCAAGGCCGCCTTCGGCGACAGCACGCACTACCGCCTGGTCTTCAGCGAAAGCGACGGCCTGCCCGGCACGATCATCGACCGCTACGGCGAGGTGCTCACCTGGACCTGCCTCTGCTATGGGATGGAGCAGCGCCGGGATCTGATCCTCGACCTGCTGGAGGAGCTGCTGCATCCCCGCGCGATCGTCGAACGCAACGACAACAGCCTCCGTGAAAAGGACGGCCTTCCCCAGCAACGGGGCATCCTGCGCGGCCGCTACGACGGTCCGGTGGAGATCGTCGAAGAAGGCGTGCGCTTTCGCGTGGACGTGCTCGAAGGGCTCAAGACGGGCTTCTTTCTGGATCAGCGGTTGCACCGGCCCGTGGTGGCCCGCCTGGCGCGCGACCGGCGCGTGCTCGATGTGTTTTCGGCCGACGGCGGCTTCGGGCTGATGGCCGCAGCGCACGGGGCCGCCCACGTGCACCTGCTCGACATCTCCGAGCCGGCTATGCAACGCGCCCGCGAAAACGCCCGCCTGAACGACCTCGACCTGTCGCGCCTGACCTTCGACGTGGCGAACGCCCTCGACCGCCTCGGCGAACTCGTCGCGCAGGGCGCCACGTACGACCTGATCGTGCTCGATCCCCCTGCCTTCGCCAAAAGCAAGCGGCATCTGGACGACGCGCGCCGGGCCTACCAGCGCATCAACATCAGCGCGCTGCGCCTGCTACCGCCCGGCGGCCTGCTGGCCACGGCTTCGTGCTCGCAGGCGCTCGACGAGGAGGAATTCCTGAAAATCATTCACTACAGCGCCCGCCGTGCCGGGTGCGGCCTGCGCCTGCTCTACCGGGGCACCCAGCCGCCCGATCATCCCGTACTCGAAGCCATGCCCGAAACCCACTACCTCAAGTTCTTCCTCTTCCAGAAGCTGACCGACGAGGTGCCCCCGGTCCGCCAGTGATCATCCATAAAAAAACGGCGCCTACGAGGGGCGCCGCTTTTGCACGGGATCATCCCACGTGCAGCAGGCAGTTCTCGCTGAAGAACGGGCTGGCGGTGTAGCCGTCGGCCTGATCGTCGTTCACCCAGCGCTCGCCGTCGACAAAGTAGCGAAACTGATAGGTGCCGGGCTTGAGCACGATCGACTTGCTCCAGTAGCCTTTATTTTTGTAGAGGCGCATGGGATGGGCCGACGGGTCCCAGTTGTTGAAGTCGCCCACGACCGACACGCTTTCGCGTGCCACGTCGGCCGGCAACTTGAACGTTACACTGATACCCCGACTCGTCTTTTTCTTCTCGATCATAGGGCCTCGAACAGGGATTGGTGAACAGGGATCGCCTGGGGCATGAATTGGAAACGCACGCAAAAGTTGCCCGGCAACTGTTGAAAAAACAACCACCCCTGCCGCGACAAGCGCTTTTCTAATGAAAAGCTAAAAAAGCAGCGATCGCCTCGATTCTGAGAAAGCGCTTTCTCTTTACCTGCCCATTCCGGTAGCCTGCGCAAGGGGGGCTGTCGGGTGCAGGCGTCCACGGGCCTGTTCGAAGAAAGCATCGTCTCCCAGCAGCTGCAACACCAGTCCCTGTTCGAGGCGCGTCTGAGCCAGATGGTAGAGCACGGCCATGGGTACGGATTCCATCAGCAGCACCGCCACACGCACCCCGGGCCGATCGTGCCGCCGGGCATAGGCGGCCACACTGACCAGCCCCGGAAACAGCCCGCTTTCGACGGCCAGCACCTTCAGGCTGGTCTGCAGCGTGTCGGGCAGCGTACGCTCCAGGTAGCCGCGCATGTGGCGTCCCCAGGCCGAGCTGTCGGCCGCAATGCGCCGGAGCAACGCAGCATAGCCCTGTGCCGTGCCACGGGGGTAGGTAGCCTGCGCCCGATCGCGCTGATCCCACAGACTCAGGCCGGAGCCCTGTTGCTCCAGATGGGTTGCCAGCGCGTCATGCAGGGGTGCATCGCGCACGACGGCCTGCGTCAGCGCAAACGGTTCGGTAGGGCGACCCTCCAGCGCCGGCATGGCGTGCCAGCTCAGAAAGAGCCCCAGTAGCGGAAGCGGCGGTTCCAGCGTCGGGACACCGAGTCGCTCCGTCAGCGTGGCCAGCGAAGCCCGCCCCAGACGCAGCAGCAGGTAGTCGTGCGCGGCCGGATCGTTGCCCTCCAGCAGGAGCTGCACGACCTGCCGCAGAGGGAGCGTATCGCCGGTGTCTGGCAGCAGCGAGAGGGCATGCGTATGCACCTGCGCGCCCAGCGACGGCAACACTTAGCGGTCGAGCGTTCGGCGGGCGATCGGTTCGTCCGGGTCCAGCTCGCCCTGCGCCACCGCTTCGGCATAGCCGGCCAGCAGCAGCAGCCGGGGGAGCCCGGCCACCGGCCGCGCCACCTCCGGCTGGAAGTAGAGGCCGGAGTCCGGCGCCGCGACGTCGAAGACCACCAGCGAAGCCTGCGCCGGATGATCCAGCAAATAGGCGAGCAGGTCCTGCGGACTGCGCAACGTTTCGGCCAGCGCGCGGCCCTCTCGCATGGCCCGCAGGTTGTCCAGCATCACGCCGAAGGTATCCCGATAGCGCAGGACGACGACCACGATCGCCACCACCAGCAATCCGGTGGCAATCAGCAAATGGCGCTTCAGGTTGATCCCCGCCATGGTTGCAACCGCTCCGTGTTTTTTTCCCACAAAATAAAAAAGGGCGGCGGCACCCGAAGGCACCGCCGCCCCGGGGGTCCCGATCAGGCCGACTCCAGCTCTTCGGCGCGCAGCACGCGCGGATAGCGGATCTGCTCCACGAGCGTCTGCACCTCCTTCGGAGGCGGCGGCGTGCGGAGCGAGACCAGAATCGTCACGATGAAGTTCAGGATCATGCCGATCGTGCCCACGCCCTGCGCGTTGATGCCCAGGAAGCTGCTCAGGATCGGCTCCTCGAGACCGAGCACGCGGTCGGCCCGCATCAGCACGATCAGCGTGAACGTAAAGAGCAGGCCGGTCAGCATGCCGGCGATGGCCCCTTCCTTGGTGCACCGCTTCCAGAACACGCCCAGCACGATGATCGGGAAGAAGCTGGAGCAGGCCAGGCCGAAAGCAAAGGCCACCACCTCGGCCACGAAGCCCGGCGGGAAGATGCCCAGCAAGCCGGCGATGATCACGCCAATGAAGATCATCACGCGGGCCACCGTCAGCTTCACATGATCGGGGGCGCTCGGGTTGATGATCTGGCCGTAGATGTCGTGCGCCATGGCCGAGCCGATCACCAGCAGCAGGCCCGAAGCCGTCGAAAGCGCCGCGGCCAGACCACCGGCCGCTACCAGCCCGACCACCCAGGCCGACAGGTTGGCGATCTCCGGCGTGGCCAGCACGATGATGTCACGGTCGATCGTGCTGAGCAGTGTGGCCGCCGTCATGCCCTCGCTCCATTCACCCGTGCGAATCAGGCCGGTCTGTGCCCAGTTCTGGACCCAGCTCAGGTCGAGCATACCCGTCGGCCCCAGCTCGTTGAACGCGTTCAGGATGTAGTAGCGGGCGAACATGGCCACGGCCGGCGCTGTCAGGTACAGCAATCCGATGAAGAACAGCGCCCAGAAGGCCGACCAGCGGGCATCCACCACCCGCCGCACCGTGTAGAAGCGCACGATCACGTGCGGCAGACCGGCCGTCCCGGCCATCAGAGCGAACGTCACGCAGAAGACGTTCAGCATGTCCCAGCTCCCCTTGAAGGGCTGGCTGTAGAAGTTGCCCAGCAGCTCGTACTGGAGCTGGTCCAGCCGCGGCAGCACCTTGCCCAGCGCCAGCTGCGGCAGCGGAATGCCCGTCAGCGTGTAGGCAATGGCGAAGGCCGGGATCAGGTAGGCGATGATCAGCACGGTGTACTGGGCCACCTGCGTCCAGGTGATCCCCTTCATGCCACCCAGCACGGCGTAAAGCGAGACGATCGCCATGCCGATGATCACGCCCCAGACGATGTCCACCTGCAGGAAGCGGCTGAAAACGACGCCCACGCCGCGCATCTGCCCGGCCACGTAAGTAAAGGAAACGAACAGGGCCGCGATAGCCGCCACCACCCGGGCCGTATTGGAGTAGTAGCGTTCGCCCACGAAGTCGGGCACCGTGAACTTCCCGAACTTACGCAGGAACGGCGCCAGCAGCACGGCCAGCAGCACGTAGCCGCCCGTCCAGCCCATCAGGTAGACGGCCCCGTCATAGCCCATGAAAGAAATCAGCCCCGCCATCGAGATGAAGCTGGCCGCACTCATCCAGTCGGCGGCCACGGCCGCGCCGTTGGCAACGCTCGGGATGCCCTGCCCGGCCACGTAGAAACCGGCCGTGTCCTTCACGCGACTCCAGATGGCGATACCGATGTAGACGGAAAACGTGATCGCCACCCAGAAGAAAGTCCAACCAATGATGCTCATGGCTCGTGCCTCCAGATTGGTTCAACGGGAGCCTCCTCAGTGCGCCTGCGAGGGGGGTGCCGTCGTACCGGCGTCTTCCTCGACACCAGCCGCCCGGTCCAGCTTACCCATCATGATGGCGTAAGCCAGAATCAGCAGGATGAAGATCATAATGCTGCCCTGCTGGGCCATCCAGAACCCCATCGGGACGCCGGCGATCTTCAGCGTGTTGAGCGGTTCGACCAGGAAGATGCTCAGCACGTACCCGACGATGAACCAGATGACCAGCAGCCAGGCGGTACGCTTGCGCACCTCCCGCCAGTACGTTTTGCGGTCCATTTGCGCCATGGCTTCCTCCACAGATGGTTGTTAGAAAAACAGAAACACGGTGAAATTCCCCCGGACGTTGGTGGCCGCTTCCGTGTCGCCGATCGGCTTGTAGCGTTCGTCGAAGCGGCTGGCATAGGCCGCCGAGGTCACTTCCAGTTCGAAGGCGAAGCGGACCGGTCCGTGGTTCAGGTTCAGGCGCGGCGCCAGCCGCCAGAGCTGCTTGATGTTCGGCGCGCGGGCGGCCGTGGCTACGACCGGCCCGTCCAGATCGCCGCTGGCCCCCTGGTTGACCAGATAGCCCACGAACAGACCGGGGGCCACGCGCCCCGCGCCGTCGATGTCCACCCAGCCGGAAAGCAGTTGCAGCGGTTTGAAGGCCCCGGCGTAGTAGTCCCCCTGGCGATCGGCGCCGGGCGCGTAGACGTAGCCGCCCGTCATCAGGTGATCGGTCAGATCCCCACCGTAGGTAACCTTACCCCGCAGCGTGGCGCCCTTGCCGGCCAGCGTGAAATAGCCCTGCACGGCCCAGGCAAAGAAACGGTCGCCCGTGGCCTCCGGTCGCAGCGACTTCAGGTAGGCCCCGGCCCCTACCACGCTACCGCCCTGACTGAAGAGCTGCAGGTGCGTGTGCAGCGCCGGAAGCGCCGAAAGTTGTTGTTGCTTGATCCCCGAAACACCGTTGAAGCTGATGTCCTGAAAGGCGTCGCGCTGCCAGGCCAGCGCTCCGATGAAACGGACGCCCTGGCCTTTCAGCGTGGCGCGAATCTGCGGCTGGCGGGCAAACGGCTGGAACGGCGCCCCGGTCGTCGTCGCTACCGTGCGCGGAAAAGCGGCCAGGGTAAACAGCGGCGACCACTCCTGACCGAAGAGCAATTCGGCCTGATCCCAGGCCAGCCGCACAAAAGCGCGCCGCAGACGGAAGGTGCTCTCCAGTCCGTTTTGAGGCCCGAAGAAGTCCGATTCAAAATACCCTGTCACCTGCGCCCCGAGGGCCTCCGGCAGGTCGCCGATCGTCAGGCTCAGCCGCGAGAAGAACACAAACGCCCCGAGATTATCCGTCTCCGTGGCTTCAGATTTGGGCAACGGGAACAGGTGAAACTCCCCGTCGCGTGCAGCGGCAACCTGGCGCGTGTCGTACAGGTACTCCGCTTTGATGAAGCCGCCGACTTTGAACGACTGGGCCCAGAGCGTCAGCGGCGTGGCCAGGATGAGCAGCAGCAGGCCGAAACCCCGGCCCATACCCGGCGTACGACGTAACGTGTGCTTCATGAGTCACCTCCTTGGTTTGGTTCGTCCGGGGAGGGACTCCTTTTCTACAAAACACGGCGCTCCGCAGGTGGCCGCCCCCCTCCCCCACAGGGCGGCCACCCGGATGCGGAGACCGTGCACCCACCAGACGGCGCCCGGTTCGATGGTTGGCGGCCTCGCAACCGGGCGCCGTTTGTGTGCGGTATCAGCGGTTGAGTCGGTTCTGCACCAGCTCTTCGACGACCGACGGATCGGCCAGCGTGGAAGTATCCCCCAGATCCTGATACTCGTTGGCCGCAATCTTGCGCAGAATGCGGCGCATGATCTTGCCGGAGCGCGTCTTGGGCAGCGCCGGCGTAAACTGCAGCAGATCGATCGTGAAGATCGGCCCCAGCAAGTTCCGCACGTGCTGAATCAGTTCTTTGCGAAGCGCATCGCTGGGCTCGAAGCCCGCCTTCAGCGTCACGAAGGCGTAGATGCCCTGCCCTTTGATTTCGTGCGGATAGCCTACCACGGCCGCTTCGGCCACCGCTTCATGCTGCACCAGCGCGCTTTCGATTTCAGCCGTGCCCAGACGGTGACCGGAGACGTTGATCACGTCGTCGACCCGGCCCACGATCCAGTAATAGCCGTCCTCGTCCCGACGTGCGCCGTCTCCCGTAAAGTACTTGCCCGGGAAGCGGGTGAAATAGGTCTCCACGAAGCGATCATGCGCCTTGTAAACCGTACGCATCTGGCCGGGCCACGAGTCGAGGATGACCAGCATGCCGTCGGCCGGTCCCTCCAGAATGTTCCCGTCGTTGTCCACGATGGCCGGCCGGATGCCGAAGAACGGCAGCGTGGCCGAGCCCGGCTTGAGCGGCGTGGCACCCGGCAGCGGCGTGATCATGATGCCGCCCGTTTCGGTCTGCCACCAGGTGTCCACGATCGGGCAGCGCTCCTCACCCACCACCCGGTAGTACCAGAGCCAGGCTTCCGGGTTGATCGGCTCACCGACCGTGCCCAGCAGCCGGAGCGACTTCCGGCTCGTCTTCTTCACCCACTCGTCGCCTTCGCGCATCAACGCCCGGATGGCCGTAGGCGAGGTGTACAGGATGTTCACCTGGTATTTGTCGACCACCTGCCAGATACGCGACGGATCCGGGTAGTTCGGCGTGCCCTCGAAAAGCACTTCGGTCACGCCGTTGGCCAGCGGCCCGTAGACGATGTAGCTGTGGCCTGTCACCCAGCCAATGTCGGCCGCGCACCAGTAGACGTCGCCGTCGTGATAGTCGAAGACGAGCTGGTGCGTGAGCGAGGTGTAGACCAGATAGCCACCGGTCGTATGCACCACGCCCTTGGGCTTGCCGGTCGAGCCCGAAGTGTAGAGGAAGAAGAGCGGATCTTCGGCATCCATCACCTCGGGCGGGCACTCGGCCGAAACGGTCTGGATTTCCTCATGATACCAGCGGTCGCGCCCTTCCACCCACGGGATATCGCCGCCCGTGCGGCGCACGACCAGCACGGTCTTCACATCCGGGCAGCGCTCGAGCGCCTTATCGGCATTCCGCTTGAGCGGCACGCGACGCCCGGCCCGGAGCCCCTCGTCGGCCGTGATCAGGTAGGTCGCCTCGCCGTCCAGAATACGATCGGCCAGCGAGTCGGGCGAAAAGCCCGCAAAGACCACCGAGTGGATCGCCCCGATCCGGGCGCAGGCCAGCATGGCGTAGATGGCTTCCGGGATCATGGGCAGGTAGATCGTCACCCGGTCGCCTTTCTTCACGCCGTGCTTTTTGAGCACATTGGCCAGTCGGCAGACTTCTTCGTAGAGCTGGCGGTAAGTGATTGCCTTGCCCTCTTCGTTCGGATCGTCCGGCTCCCAGTAGAAGGCCACCTGGTCGGCCCGCTTTTCCAGATGGCGGTCGATGCAGTTGTAGGCCGCGTTCAGTTTGCCGCCCTCGAACCAGCGGATGTAGAGATTCGAGGGGTCGTACGACGTGTTTTTAACCGTATGGAACGGCTCGAACCAGGTGATGCGCTGGGCCTGCTCGCGCCAGAAGCCTTCCGGATCTTTGATGGAGCGCTCGTAGAGCTCACGATATTGCTCCATCGAGTTAATGAAAGCCCTTTTGCGAAACGCTTCCGGTGGTTCAAAGACCAGTCCGCGTCCCGAGAAGGCCGCCGTTTCTCTGATCGTTTCCTGAACACCCATGGCTCCTCTTTATTTATTCCTGTTTAAGAATAAGTTGATTCTCTGGCTTTCCGCCCCGCTTTTTTACCTGTGAAAGATTTGTTTAATGTTATAAAAAATTTTCGCAAGAGATGCAAGAGGGGATTATAATATTCCTGTACAGGAATATCTTTTTCTCAGGAAAAGATTGGCAGTACCAGACGCAAGCGTGCGCCCCGGGCGTCGCGCTGCACCCAGAGATCGGCTTCGTGCCAGGCCAGCACTTCCGCAAGCGTCAGCGACAGCCCCTGTTCGTCCAGCGTCAGCGTCTGCGTCAACCATCGCCGCAGGCGCTCCGGAGGCAGCCCCCGCCCCTGCCAGCACAGGTCGATCCAGAGCAGCCTTTCGTCGCTTTCGGCCAGCAGCACCCATTCTTTGCCCCGGGGCAACACCTGGCGAAGCTGCCGCCCCAGTAGCTCCCAGAGCCGGGACCAGAGCCGACGATCTGCCTGCACGATACCGGGCGGACACGCGGCCGCTATCCGCACGCGCCGGGCGTCCTGCTGCAGCGCTGAGGCCATCAGCTGCAGCAACTCGGCGGCCGGCATACGCTCCAGTGGCCAGTGAGCCTGCAGGTACCGGGTGTAGGCCGAAACCGTTTGCTCCAGCAGCCGGGCCAGGGCTTCCGTCTGCTCCCGGATGATGTGCTGAAACTGCGCCGCCAGATCAGAGGCCATATCGGGATAAGAGGCAAGCGTCTCGATTGCGGCCCGGATGTTGGCAACCGGCCGTCGCAGCCCCTCCAGCAGCTGCCGCAACAGCAGCGGCTGCCAGTCGTCGGATCGGGTGGAAGCCGGCCGAACCTGCAATACGAACTCCTCCCCGCCGGGCAGCGGCCAGGCCTGCACCGACAGCAGTCGGCCTTCCGGGCTGCGCACATGGCCGGTGGTTTCCGGCGGCCAGGGCAATCCGGGCAAAACGGCCGGCAATCTGGCTTCGGCCCCTTCGTCGGCGGGCAGCGCCAGCCACTTCCGGGCCCGCCGATTGGCCCACCGCACACGTCCTTCGGCATCGCAGAGGATCACTCCGTCCGGCAGCGCCTCCAGTGCGGCCGCCAGTTTGCTTGCATTCGGCGTCTTCAAGGCTGCTCCGCTTCTCCAGACCGGTTCAGCAGGGTGCGCACGGTCTCCATCACTTCGCGAATGGCAAACGGCTTGACGATGTAGGCGTCGGCCCCGACGGCCCGTCCTTTCTCCAGATCGGTCTCCCGCCCGCGTGCCGTCACCAGCACCACCTTGACGGCCCGTCCGTCCGGCCCCGCTTTGAGCTGGCGGCATACCTCAAACCCGCTCACGCCCGGCAGCATGACGTCGAGCAACACCAGGTCGGGCGGCACATTCCGGCAGGCCTCCAGCGCCGCCTCGCCGTCTTCCACGACGTGCACCTGGTAGCCTTCCTGCTCCATCAGAAAGCGCAGCGACAGCGCAATGCTGGGTTCGTCTTCGACAATCAATATGCGGGGAGTCTGGCCGGTCATCGCTCTTCATGGATTCAGTCGGACGGTGTCGCGCACGGGCTGTGTCGTTCCATCAGACGCCGGCAGACGCGGCAGCGTGAACGAAAACGTCGCCCCGTGTCCGGGCTCGCTCTCGACCCAGATACGGCCATGGTGATGCTGCACGATGCGCTGGGCGATGGCCAGTCCCAGTCCGGTACCCGGCGGCCGCCTGCCCGTGCTCGTATGCACCTGCCGGAATTTATCAAAGATCGTGGCCTGATCCTCGGGGGCGATGCCGGGGCCGTTGTCCTCCACGTCCACGCGCACGCGGTCGGGCTCCACCAGCAGCCGCACCGCGATACGCCCGTCCTCCGGGTTGCAGAACTTGACAGCGTTCGAGAGCAGGTTCAACAGCACCTGCACCAGCTGATCGCGGTCGCCCAGCACGTAGCAGGGCGTCTCGGGCATCGAAACCGTCAGCGCGATTTCGTTGAACTGAACATGCGGTTGAATGGCCTCGACGGCCTCTTCGATCACTTCCTGCATGCGCACCGGCTCCAGGTTCAATTCCACGGTGCCCGACTCCAGTTTCTGAAGCGTCAGCACCTGGTTGATCAGCCGGGTCAACCGTTCGGCCTCTTTGATGATGATGCCCAGAAACTCCTGGCGTTGCACTTCGGGCAGATTCGGATTGGCGTGCATGATCTCGCTGAAAGCCCGGATCGAGGTCAGCGGCGTGCGCAGCTCGTGGGTGATCGTCGAGATGAACTCGTCTTTGAGCCGATCCAGTTCTTTGAGGCGCTCGTTGGCCGCCTGCAGTTCGCGCGTGGCCCGCTCCAGCTCGGCCGACTTACGCTCCAGTTCGTGGCTGTAGGCGATCACCTGCTGCGTCTCGTCCAGAATGTCCATGACCTCGCGCAGGCTCAGCGGCTCCTCCTTGACCACCGAGGCGATCAGCACCCGGGCCGAGGCCGAGCCGATGGCGCCGGCCAGTAGTCGTTCGGCGTGCTGCACCACCTCGGCCGTCGCGGTCACCGTACCCCCGCCCTGCGCCAGCACCGGACGCAGCGCTTCGTCCGCCTGCTTTTTGCCCAGAAACCGCCGCAACAGCTGTTGCAGGTCCGACACGTAGGCGGTCCCGCGCCAGGTGGCCTCGCCCGGCCGTCCCGACAGGCGAAACACGTCCACGAACGCCCGCGCCTGCAGCAGCTCCTCCACGCGCTGCTGCGTAAAGAGCGACACGCCCACGTACAGCCCGGCATTGAACAGCAGGCTCCAGAAAAGCGCATGCGAGATCGGATCGAAGCCCTCCAGTCCGAACAACTGGTACGGACGCAGCCAGCCGACGCCCCAGGGACCGTTTTCAATGAACGAGACCGGCAACAGGCCGGCGTCGACCAGCGACGGCAGCGGGAGCGTGTAGCCCCAGATCAGAAAGCCGGCGATCAGCCCGCAGAGCGCGCCGGCCCGCGTGCCCCGCCGCCAGTACATTCCGCCCAGAATCGCCGGGGCAAACTGCGCGACCGCGGCAAAGGAAATCAGCCCGATCGAGACCAGCGCATAGGCATGCGCAATGGCGTGGAAGTACAGATAGCTCAGCACCAACACCAGGACAATGCCTCCCCGACGAATGCCCAGCAGCAGCCCGGTGAGCCGTCCGCGTTGCGCCAGCCGCAGAAAGCGAATGCGCAGCAGGATGGGCATGATCAGATCGTTGCTGATCATGGTGCTGAGCGCCACGGTGGCCACGATGACCATGCTGGTGGCCGCCGAAAAGCCGCCGATGAAGGCCAGCAGCGCCAGCAGCTCCTGCCCGTGCGCCAGGGGAATCGCCAGCACGAACATGTCGGCATCGACCTGTCCGCCTGGAAACGCCATCAATCCGGCCAGCGCAATGGGCAGCACGAACAGGTTGATCAGCCACAGATACAGCGGGAACAGCCAGATCGCCTTGCGCAGGTGGCGCTCGTCCACATTTTCGACAACGGCCACCTGGAACTGGCGGGGCAGAAACAGAATGGCCAGCATGGCCAGCAGCGTCATCCAGAACCACTGGCCATAGGCGCCCGGCCCGAGCGCCTCTTCCATGGTCAGCAGCCGGCGGAATTCCGGGCGGGACAGCGCACGGCCAAACAGATCGGCCGGCCCGCCGTAAAGCCCGAACGTCACAAACAGACCGACCGCCACAAATGCCGGGAGCTTCACCAGCGACTCGAAGGCGATGGCCGCCACCAGCCCCTCATGACGCTCGGTGGCGTCCAGATGGCGCGTCCCGAACAGAATCGAAAACAACGCCAGCGCCAGCGTCACGTACAGCGCTGTGTCGTCCAGCAGGCTTTCGGTCGGGGTGGGACGCCCGCTGAGCACCTGAAAGCTGACGGAAATGGCCTTGAGCTGAAGCGCGATGTAGGGCACGCCGCCGGTGACGGCGATCACGGTCACCAGGGCGGCCAGGCCGCTGCTTTTGCCGTAGCGCGAGGCCACAAAGTCGGCGATCGAAGTGATCCGGTACACCTTGCTGATCCGGATCATCTTTCGCAGCACCATCCACCAGAGCACGGCCGTCAGCGTGGGCCCCAGATAGATGGGCAGATACCCCACACCACTGCTGGCCGCCCGTCCCACGCTCCCGTAAAACGTCCATGCCGTGCAGTAGACGGCCAGCGAGAGTGCATAGATGTACGGACTGCTGATGATGCTTCGGCCCTGCTCGGCCCGCCGATCGCCGTACGTGGCGATGGCGAACAGCAGGCCGATGTACAGCAGCGCGACGAGGAAGATGAAGCCGCCCTGGAGCATGGCTCAGGGATTTTCCTCCGGCGGGGTCGTCCGACGTCGCTCCATCAGCCAGATGAGCAGGCCGATCACCAGGGCCCACACGCCGTAAAGGTGCACGTACAGCACGGGCATCCCCAGCAGCAGACGCTCCCGGCTGAAGAGGGACAGCAGCGGAAAGTTCATCAGCAGCAGGCCCAGCACAAAGAGGGCCACGAGGCGCGCGCGCGTCATGGCGGGGCTCCATCCGATGGGGTTTCCAGGCTCCGGCACAGCAGCAGGAACAGTCCGGCCAGCGAAGGATCGGCCAGCCGGTAGCGCACATGCACTCCGTCACGGCGCCGCTGCACCAGTCCTTCGCGGGCCAGCTGGTTCAGGTGCTTGCTCACATTCGGCTGCCGCAGGCCCAGCGCATCGACCATCTCCTGGACGCTCAGTTCGCCACGGGTGCGCAGCAGGTTCAGCAGCCGCAACCGCACCGGATCGCCCAGCACCCGCAACCGGCGGGCAACGGGCTCCAGCAAGGTTTCGGGCACCAGCGGTGCCTGTTCGACCACGCCCATCCCGGATTGTCTTTCAGGATTCTGCTGTTTTGTTTCTATCTTACAGCGTAACGCGCCGAAAATCAAATGCCCACGGCTTTATGCCGCTGTCGGCCCGCTTCTGGAAAACCTACGCCGTGCTGGCGCTGCTGGGGCTGCTGCTGCTGGCCGCGCCCAACCTGATCTGGTGGCTGAGCGCTTCGCCCTCGGAGCGGGCCTGGCTGCTGGCACGCTATCCGTTTCTTCTGGTGCTCATCGTGCTGGTGCTGGGCGGCATCTACGCGCTCTGGCTGCATGTGTACCAGACGCACGTGCGCCCGATCGACCAGCTCACCGACGCGATCCATCAGGTACTGGACGGCCACACGCCGCCGCCCCTCCCGCAGGCCAGCACCCCCGAACTCCGGAAACTGCAGGAAGCGGTGGTCGAACTGGCCCGTCGCTACCGCCTCCAGTCCGCAACCCCGGCTGCCGCCCCCCTTCACCGCGAACGCAACCTGCTGGCCACGCTGCTGGGCGAGTTGCCCGAAGCCGTGCTCGTATGCCGGACCTCCGGTCAGATCCTGCTCTACAACGAAACGGCCCGCCGCCTGCTCGAGACGCCCGAACATCCGGGCGCCATCGGTCTGGGCCGCTCCATCTTTCACAGCCTGGATCGGGACCTGATCGTCTTCACGCTGGACGAGCTGGCCTATCGGCTGCGCCAGCAACATCCCCGTCCCGCCGTCCATTTCGCCACCTGTCTGCCCTCGGGGCGACTGGTGCGCGTGCAGGCCGCCCCGATCCGCGACGAAGCGGACCGCCTGGAAACCTTCGTGCTGCTCCTGCAGCCGCTCCGTTCGGAAGCCGAGCCGTTCGAGATCATCCGAGGGGCCGATCTGCTGCAGGCCCTGGACCTGCAGCTCCGGGAAGCAGGCGTTTCGCTCCGGTTCGAAGGGGTCACGGGCACGCTCTGGCTCCGGGTTCGCCTGCCTGAAGCCTTCGAAGCGCTCCGGCGGCTGGCCTTCGAGCTACGTCAGGAAACTTCCTGCACGCAACTACTGGCCCGCACCACCTCGGAAAATGGCCGCGTGCATCTGTGGCTTCGTCCGCTCGACGGCCACCTGCAACGGCTCGAGCGGCTACAACCCCATGTGCAGGATCCGTCCCTCCAGGCGTTGCTGGAGGAACATCAGGCCACCCTGCAGCTCGACGGCGAGGGTCTGCATCTGACGCTTCCGGCCTCACCGCCCCCGCACTCGGGCGCGGCCCGTGCCTTTCTGCCCGCACCCTCGGCCGCGCGTCGTCCGATTTATGCCGATCTATCCCTGCTGGAAACCTCCGAGGCCACGCCGCTCGACGATCGCCCGCTGCGCAGCCTGATCTACACGGTCTTCGATACCGAAACCACCGGCCTGCATCCCGAGCAGGGCGACGAAATCATCGCCATCGGTGCCGTCCGCATCGTCGGCGGCCGCATCCGCCCCGAGGAAACCTTCGACCAGCTCGTCAATCCGCGTCGACCGATCTCGCTGGACTCGGTGCGCGTGCATGGCATTCAGCCCGTTTTGCTGCAGGACAAGCCACCGATCGAAGAAGTGCTCCCCCGTTTCTATCGCTTTGCCCGGGACACTGTGCTGGTGGGCCACAACGTGGCCTTCGACCTGAAATTCATCCGTCAGAAAGAAAAAGCGCTGGGCCTGCACTTCGACCAGCCGGTGCTCGACACGATGCTGCTGGCGGCCGTGGTCGATCCGGAGCGCCAGCATTACGGCCTGGACGAACTGGCCGCGGCTTTCGGGATCGAACCGGTGGGGCGACACTCGGCCCTGGGCGACGCGCTGATTACGGCCGAGCTGCTCCTGCGCCTGCTGCCCCTGCTCGAACAGCGCGGCATCCACACCCTGCGCCAGGCCCGCGAGGCGATCCAGCAGTCCCGACCGGCCCGCAATCGCTACGGGCGCATCTCCTGAAGGGGCGGGGCCGGTGCGCTCCAGACCGTCTGCGCCGGACCCGCCTCGAGGTCCTGCTGAATACGGCGCATCAGCTCATCCGTAACGTTCGCGTAGTCCCGGGCCCCGCGCGAGTACGGTTCGCGCGTAAATACGGTGGACCCGTCCTCATAGGATCGGGCCAGCGAGGCGCTGGTGCGGATGACCGCCTCCAGGACGCGATCGCCATAGCGGCGGCGCATGTATCGACGATAGAGCTGGTGTGCCCGCTTGCGGGCATCCACCTGGGTAAACAGGAAAAGCGGCGGGAAAAGCGCGGGATTGAGCTTTTCGCGCACCAGCTGCACCGTCTGGGCCGTCTGCTCGGCGCCGAGCACCGGCTGATACTCGGGGGTCACGGGCACAAGCACGTGCTGGCTGGCCACCAGCGCATTCAGACTGTAAACGGTAATGGCGGCGGCCGTATCGAAAATAACTACGTCGTAGTCCAGCCCGCTCTGCTCGAGGGCTTCCTTGGCCCAGAGTACGTCCGTGGGGCGATTGAGCTGGCGCATCACACGCGTCATCGCCGTCGAGGAAGGCAGCAGATCGAATCCCCCCACCGTATGGCGGCGTACTTCGCGCAGTGAACGCGCCGGATCGAACAGGGCCAGCACCGAATGCTCCTCGGGGGGTTCGGATACGCCCATGACGCGGGTCAGGAAGCCCTGCGGATCCAGGTCGATGACCAGCACCCGACGCCCGCTGAGTCCGAGCGCCGCTGCGATGTGAATCGCCGTGGTGGTTTTACCGGTGCCTCCCTTGTGGTTGCAGACGGTCAGGGTGATCATGTGCAACCGGTTCGCTGACTCCATTTGTAAGGATGCAAGTTAGTTTGCAGGCCCGCCCCTGTCAAATACTGCGCCACCATTTCTGGTGGCCGGCCGTGTTGAGCGGTCTGCTGCTGGGTCTGAGTTTTCCACCGGTGCCGCTGCCGGGTCTGGTGCTGATCGCGCTGGTGCCGCTGCTGTTTGCGCTGGAGCGGACGCGCACGCCACTGCAGGCCCTGCTGGCCGGAGCGACGGCCACACTACTCTGGGTCGGGCTGACGCTGCACTGGGCGCTGCGCCACGCGGTGCCCGCGGCAGCTTTTGCCTCGGCGGTGGGCCTGCTGTGCCTGGCGCTGCTCATGGCACTGCCGGCGGCCATCGCAAAGACGGTGCAGCTTCGCCGGGGACGGGCGGCTGCGCTGGTCGCTTTTGTGCTGAGCTGGATGGCGCTCGAAGCGCTGCTCACCTACGGCCCTCTTCCCTTTCCCTGGCTGCAACTCGGCTACGCCACGCTGCCGCTGTCGCTTGTCCGGGGGCTGATCGCCACGCTGGGCACGCCGGCCCTTTCGCTCTGGGTACTGGGGGCTAACGTGCTGGTCTATGCCCTGCTTCGCCAGCGTGATCTCGCAACAGGCCTGCTGCTGGCGGGATGGCTACTGCTGCCGCTCGGCCTGCCCGCACCTGCCCCGGAGCCGGAGCCCCGTACCGCCCCTATCCTGGTCGTGCAACATGGCGTACCGGCCGCCACCTGGGACCACATGGACGGCCCGGAGCGCCTCGCGCACCTGCTGACGCTGACCGAGGCGGCGCTGGACACGGCCCGTCTGCGCCCGGCCCTGATCCTCTGGCCCGAAACGGCCCTGCCCGACACCTCGGTGCTTTTTCGCCTCCGCGCGTGGGTCGCTCACCGGCGGATTCCCCTGCTGACGGGAGCCGTCGTACCCGCCGACGGTCCGGGATCTACGCGCTTTGCCTACACGAACAGTGCATTGCTGCTGCAACCGGACCGTCCCCTCGGCCGATACGACAAGCAACGGCTGGTGCCCTTTGCCGAACAGGTCCCGCTCGTCGAGACTTTTCCGGCGCTGCAGGTGCTGGCCGTACCGGCCGGAGGGGTGGCCGGCTACCGCTCCGGCCGAACCCCCGCCCGCTTTGCGGTCGGCCCCCTGCGCCCCGGCGTACTCATCTGCTTCGAGAGCTTTTTCGGGAACCTGGCCCGACGCTCGGCCGAAGAAGGGGCGAACCTGCTGGTGGTGCTCACGCAGGACGGCTGGTGGGGACGCGGCCCGGTCTATCGACAGCACCTGCAGGCCGCGCGTCTGCGCGCCATCGAAACGGGCCGCGCCGTCGTGCAGGTCGGCGCCGACGGACTGTCGGCCCTGGTGCTGCCCTCCGGACGGATCGCTCAGGAGCTGCCGCCCCGGCGGGCCGCGATGCGCCTGTTCCTGGCACCGTTACACGAAGCGCCTACGCCCGCCGTGCGGCTCGGCGACCTCCTGACACCCACCGTCCTGCTGAGTCTTCTCCTGCTGCTGGGCTGGACCTTCCTGAAACGATGAAACTGCGCGTACCGCTGATTCTGGCCTCCCGCTCGCCCCGGCGCCGCAAGCTGCTGGCGCAGCTCGGGCTGGACTTCGAAGTGCATCCGAGCGATCTCGACGAGAACGCCACGAACCACCGGTTGCCGGAGCAACTGGTCGAGCAACTGGCGCTGGAAAAGGCACGCGCCGTGGCCGCCCGCTTTCCCGAGGCGCTCACGCTGGGCGCCGATACGATTGTCGTGCTCGACGGCGACGTGCTCAATAAACCCGCCGACGAAGCCGAAGCCCGCGCCATGCTGCGCCGCCTGAGCGGCCGCACGCACACGGTCTACACCGGCGTGGCGCTGGTGCATCCGGCCAGCCAGCGCGAAGTCGTCGACTACGAGGCCACGCAGGTCACCTTCGCCCCGCTGACCGACGCCGAAATCGACGCCTACGTCGCCACCGGCTCACCGCTCGACAAGGCCGGCGCCTACGGCATCCAGGACGACTACGGCGCTGTCTTCATCCGCCGCATCGAGGGCGACTACTACAACGTGGTGGGGCTCCCGCTGCACCGCCTCTACCGCATGCTTCGCAACCATTTTGCCGACCTGATCGAGGACTGACACATGCCCTCAGCGATCCGGGTGCTTCTGATTCAGGCCCGCCGCCTTCCGGAAATCGAGCGGCAAGAACAGCAATGCTTTCTGGAATGCGGCCGCCTGCGCCCCGACCAGCTCCGCTGCGTGAACGTCACGCGCGACGCGCTCCAGCCGAATTTGCTCGACGGCATCGACGCGGTGCTGCTCGGCGGCTCCGGCGAGTTTTCCGCCACCGAGCGCTATCCCTGGACCGAATCGCTTCAGACGCTCCTTCTGGGAGCGGCCGATCGCAACCTGCCGATGTTCGGCTCCTGCTGGGGCCATCAAACGTTGGCCGTCACCTTCGGCAGCGAAGTGCGACGCGACCCGGACCAGGCCGAATTCGGCTCCGGTGAAGTGACGCTGACCGAAGCCGGTCGTCACGATCCCGTCTTTCGATACCTGCCCGCCCGCTTCCGCGTCAACATGGGCCATCGCGACCGCGTCGTGGCCCTGCCGCCCGGTGGCATCGAACTGGCCCGCAACGCCCAGCCCTTTCAGGCCTTCCGGCTGGCCGATCGCCCGATCTACGGCACGCAGTTTCACAGCGAACTGAACGCCCGTCGCCTGCGCGAGCGCCTGCAGGCCTACCGGGATCTCTACATCGATGTGCTGGGCCCGGAAGGTTTTCGCCAGGCCATGCAGGCGGCGACCACGCCCGAGGCCGACGAACTGGTCTATCGCTTCCTGTGCACCTACACCGCCCATCGATGAAAATGCTGCAGAACGAAACTCCAGGCCCGATCTGGCATTGAGCAGCCCGCACGCTCACCCGTCGGTCGCACCATGCCGGAAACGCTGAAGGTCGGACTCGTTCAGATGCGCTGTGGCGACGATCCCGCCCGGAACCTGGAGCGGGCCGTCGCGGGCATTCGCGAAGCGGCCCGCCAGGGCGCCCGGATCGTCTGCCTGCCCGAGCTGTTTCGCACCCCTTATTTCTGCAAGCACGAAGACCCGCGCCACTTTCAGCTGGCCGAACCCGTGCCGGGTCCGACTACCGAAGAACTGGCCCGGCTGGCCGCCGAACTGAACGTCTCGATTCTGGCCAGTCTGTTCGAGAAACGCGCCGACGGACTCTACCACAACACGCTGGCCGTCCTCGACCCAGAGCGGGGCTACCTGGGCAAATACCGCAAAATGCACATCCCGCACGATCCCCTCTTCGAAGAAAAGTACTATTTCGCGCCCGGTGATCTGGGCTTCCGTGTGTTCGACACGGCCGGCGTGCGCATCGGCACGCTCATCTGCTGGGATCAGTGGTTTCCCGAAGCGGCCCGCCTGACGGCCCTGCAGGGCGCACAGATTCTCTTCTACCCCACGGCCATCGGCTGGCTACCCGAGGAAGAAGCGTCCGAAGGCGCCGCCCAGCACGAGGCCTGGGAGCTGGTACAGCGGGCGCACGCCATCACGAACGGCTGCTATGTGGTGGCCGTCAATCGGACAGGCTTCGAGCCGGCGCCGCCGGGCGCGGCCTACCGGGGCATCCGTTTCTGGGGACAGAGCTTCGTGGCCGCGCCGGACGGGACCGTACTGGCCCGCGCCCCCGTCGACGAGGAGGCCGTGCTCGTGGTCGAACTGGATCTGTCGTTCATCGACCGCTTCCGCACCACCTGGCCGTTTTTCCGGGATCGACGCATCGACGCCTATGCCGAGCTTACCCGTCGCTTCCTCGACGCCCGCGACTGAGATAGCGCCTGCCGCGCAGGGCTTCCGCATGCCGCCGGAGTGGGCTCCGCACCGGGCCACCTGGCTTTCCTGGCCGCACAACCGGGAGACATGGCCCGACGAACTGGCGCAGGTCGAGCGCACCATGGCCGAGGTCGTGCGCCTGCTCAGCCACAGCGAAGCGGTTTACATCAACGTCAACGACGCGGCGCACGAGCGGCACGTCCGGCAATTGCTCGACGAAGCCGGCGTGAGCGGCCCGGTGCGTTTCTTTCACATTCCGACCGATGACGCCTGGATCCGCGACCACGGCGCCATCTTCGTGGTGCACCCGCAGCGGCGTGTGCTGGCGGCCACCGTGTGGGGCTTCAACAGCTGGGGCGGCAAATACCCCCCCTGGGATCGGGATGCGCAGGTGGCCCGGCGTATGGCCGAAGCCCTTCAGGTGCCGATCTTCGACGGCGGCATGATCCTCGAAGGGGGATCCATCGACACGAACGGCGCCGGCACACTGCTGACCACCGAGCAGTGCCTGCTCAACCCCAATCGCAACCCCCATCTCGACCGCGCGGCCATCGAGCAGCGGCTCAAGGACTTTCTCGGCGTCCGCCAGGTGCTCTGGCTGGGACGCGGCCTGGAAGGCGACGATACCGACGGGCACGTGGACGATCTGACGCGCTTCGTGGCCGAAGACGTGGTGGTCACCGCCGTCGAAACGAACCCGCACGACCCGAACTACGACGTGCTGCAGGAAAATCTGGAGCGCCTGCGGGCGTTTCGGCTCCCGGACGGCCGTCCGCTGCAGATCATTGAATTGCCCATGCCGGAGCCGCTGGAGATTGCCGGCGAGCGCGTGCCGGCCACCTATGCGAACTTCTACATCGCCAACGGCCTGGTACTCATGCCGGCCTACGGCGATGCCCGCGACGAAACGGCCCGGGAGATCCTGCAGCGGTGTTTTCCGGAGCGGACGGTCGTGCCCGTGGACTGCCGCGCCATTATCCGTGGGCTGGGCGCCCTGCACTGTCTGACGCAGCAGGTACCACTTGTCTGACTCAAGCCTGCTCGAACTTATCCGGAAAACAAAGGGAGGTCTGGTAAGCCGGCGCTTCGCGCTGCGTGTCAGAAGCACGTGTTTGTAGTAAGCCACGCAGGCGCCAGCCGAAGTGGCGTTACCCGAGACGGCACTTCGCTTCGCTCCGTGCCTGACTACGAGCGCGTTGGTTGTGCCTCAAAGCTCAGCGAAACGCCATGCAAGATCGAAATCGCGAACTCCCTGGAAATTATTTTTCGAATGCCTTCTCGTTCAGTTCGCGAAGATCCCGAACCAGTTGAAACAGCGTGGCTTCCTCCAGTCCCAGATAGGCCAGCACCGATTGTCCCACGGCCTGCCATTCGGCTGCGGGCGGCTGCTCGGCGTAAAGCCGCAGCACGTGCTGCGCCGTCAGCAGCAGGGCGAGTTTATCGACGGTCGGATCAGGCTCCTCGCGCCGGTAATAGTCGAGCGCGTCGTGGTGGCGCAGAATGGCCTGACAGAGATCGGCGGGGAGCTTCCAGGTACGCGCCAGCAGAAAGCCGGCCGCCGCATGATCGGTGCGCAGGCGCTCGTGTTCGAGCTCGATAAACGGCCGCAGGTGGGCCTCCCGTTCGGCCGCTTCATAGACGCCCGGATAGGCCGGAAATTGCTGCAGCAAGAGCGGCACACCACAGTCACAGAAAAGCCCCAGCGCATAGGCTTCCTCGCGGGGGACGCGGGGGCACCAGCGCGCAATCAGCGCGGTGGTGCGGGCCATGACTTCGGCCCGGCGCCAGAAACGTTCCATGAAGGCACCCCGCAGGTTGCGAAACGCCTGATGCAGCAGCAGGCCGGTGATCAGACCGGAGATATTCTTCAGGCCGAGCATCCGCACGGCGTGCCGGATGTCCACTACCGGACGCGCCAGCCCGAAAAGCGGCGAATTCACCAGCTTGAGCGTGCTGGCGGCCAGCGCCACGTCTTCACTGATCAGTTCGGCAATGCGATCCAGGTCGGGGTCCGGCTTGCCCTGCTCCTCCAGCACGGCCACCAGCAACGTCGGGCGCGGCGGGATCAACACGCTGCGCAGCAACGCCTCGGTCTCCGCCACATCCAGCGCCCGTTGTCCTTCCAGCGTCAACGTCGTTTCCATGGTCATAATTTTTCGGATCAGGCCCGCCGACAACTGTAGGTCACTTCGGCCCGATCGCAGGCCCCGCCGACCGGGGGGTTCGGCTTGCGCACCGTCACCTCGACGGCCTCGACGATCGGGTAGGCCTCCAGGATCTGATGCGCAATCCTGTAGGCCAACCGTTCGATCAGATAGAACTTGTTCCCGGTAACCACCTCGCGCACTAAGCGATAGACGCCCTCGTAGTCGACGGTTTTCTCCAGCGCATCGGTCCGGGCCGCTTCTTCCACGTTCAGTTCCATCGCCACATCCACTTCGTAGCGTCCGCCGATACGGTGTTCTTCCTGCGTAACGCCATGGTGCGCGTAGAAGACGGCGTTGACCAGGCGCACGATGCCGCGCGACTGGCCCGGTGCGACCGGTAGGATGGACGGCGAAGCCGGCTCAGGTTGCATGGTTCAGTCCCGGTAGTGCAAGCGTCTGCAAATCCACTTCCGGAAACATGGTAAGCCGTCGGAAGGCCGCTACGCGCTGCGAGATTTCCTCCAGTGTGAGCGCCAGCAATCGATCCGGTCCGAAGCGTTCGACCACGAACGAGGCCAGCGCGCTTCCGTAAATGACCGCCTGTCGCAGCGCCGCCTCGTCGAAACACTGCTGCGTGGCCAGGAAACCCGCCATCGCTCCGGCGAACGTATCCCCGGCCCCGGTGGGATCGAACACGTCTTCGAGTGGATAGGCCGGCGCGCTGAAGATTTCTTCCTCGAAAAACAGAAGCGCGCCGTGCTCCCCTTTTTTGATGATGACAATCCGCGGGCCCATCGCCTGAATTTTACGGGCGGCCCGGATCAGGTTGGGCTCGGCGGCCAGCTGCCGCGCCTCGGCGTCGTTGACGACCAGGCAATCGACGCGGCGCAGCACGGCCCGAAGCGCCTCGGGCGTATGCTCGATCCAGTAGTTCATCGTGTCGCAGGTCACAAACGCAGGCGCTTCGACCTGATCGAGCACGCGCTGCTGCAGGTGCGGATCGAGATTGCCCAGACAGACGATCTGACTGTCGCGATAGGTCGCGGGCAGGACGGGATCGAACGTTGCCAGCGCGTTCAGGTGCGTGTAGAGCGTGTCCCGTTCGTTCAGATCGTAATGGTAGCGTCCGCCCCAGGCGAAGGTGTCTTCCTGCTCGTTAACGACAAGCCCTTCCAGATCGACCCCAGCCTGCTGAAGCACCTGCCGGTAAGCTTCGGGGAAATCGCGGCCGACGACGGCCACCAGGCGCACCTCGGGCCAGAAGTAGCGCGCCGCCAGGGCCAGATACGTGGCGCTTCCGCCCAGCAATCGGTGTGCGGTGCCGAAGGGTGTTTCGACCGAGTCGAGCGCGACGGTTCCGACGACCAGAATGCTCACCGTTCTGCCAGTAGCTGCGTGCGGTTGGACAAAAGCATGCGAGGACAACGCATCGGTTGTCCTCGCACGCTACGCAAAGATACAGCAATTGTGCCGGTGGCACGCACACCGGACCGATTTTTTCGGCAAATTAGCGAAGGCGCCGCATCCAGTCGTTCAGCTTCTTGAGCGTCGCGGCGGCCACGGCCGTTGCCGCGGCCCCCAGCAGCGTCTCGGCCGCGTCCAGCCCGCGGCGCGCTTCCCGTTTGACACGTTTCGACGTGTGGCGGGCGGTTTCTTCAAGCGACTCGGCGGCTTCCGAGGCCTGTTCGGCCAGCATCTTGCTGAGCGCCTCGGCCTGCGTCCGGATGCGCTCACTCAGTTCGGCCGCCTGTTCGGGCAATTCTTTCCGCAACGCGCGCGCCCGCTCGGCCACCGTTTCGCCCAGCTCATCCACCTGTTCGGCGAGCTGGCGGCTGAGCAGACGCGCCCGCTTGCGGGCCTGGCGGGCCAGTCGTTCGGCCTGGCGCCGCGCCCGCTCGGTCAGCGGAGGCGGCGCAGGCTGCAGCGCCATGGCCACCAGGCGTCCGGCCAGCACGCCGGCTCCCAGCGCCAGCAGCAGGGCCAGCGTGGGGCTCTCGCTCACCCAGTCGCGCGCCCGCTGCGCGGCCGCCTGCGCATCCAGACGGGCCAGCTGCTCCCGCAGCCGCTGCAACGCCTCGTTCAGCTCCTGGCGCGTCTTCTCGTAGGCATCGACCAGCTCCTGGCGCGCCTTTTCATACGTTTCGCCCAGCCCGCCACCCGTCGCTTCGGTCTGCGCTTCCTGCGTCTGTTTTTTCTGTTCCGCCACGGCTACCTCCTCCGGTTTTGGCGTTCAACGCTTCCGATTATCGTCGCCAGAGCGCTCCCAGGAACACCCCCACCGCAAAGGCGGCCACCATGGCCACCATCTGATTTTCCTGTACCCACGTCTTCACCGCTTCCAGCCCGGAAGTGGCCGTCTGCTCCAGCGTTTCCAGCGGGGTGGGTTGCTCCTGCGCAGCGCCCGACGCTTCCGTTACAGGCTCCTGCACCTTGTCGGCCGGTTCTACCATCGCGTCCTCCGAGTTTTAGAGGTTGCACCGAAGTTTTTGTAGCGACTTTGCAGTATTTTTCCGGCAACCGGGACCGAACGTTCCGCGGCTCCTGCGACAATTACAACATTGTTAACAGTGGCGCGTTTGTCCGGAAGCATAATTTCGAAGGCACGTGCTGCGTTTGCTAATCGTCCCTGCCACCAACCGGACTGACCATGCTGCGCATCATCGGGCGGCTCTGCACGCTGAGCCTGTTGTTCTTCGGACCTGTGGCACTGCAGGCGCAGCCTGCGCCGCCGGGTCCGGCCGTTTCGTTCGCCCATGCCCTGGCGCTGCACAGCGACGGGTTCTACACGCTCTCGGCCGAGACGTTTGCGCAGTTTCGGAGCACGTACCCGGACGATCCGCGGGTCCCCGAGGCGCTGTTTTACGAAGCCGAGGCGCGGCTGGCACTGGGACAGACCGACGAGGCGGCCGCCCTGCTCCGCGTGTTCGCCGCCCGCTACCCAACGCATCCGCTGGTCTACGAGGCCCAGCTTGCCCTGGGCAAGTACTTTTTCGACACGGGCCACTATGACGACGCCCGCCAGGCCTTCAGTCAGGCGCTGCGTCCCGGCGTACCCGCCACCCAGGCTGCCCGAGCGCTGTTCTGGATGGCCGAGTCGGCGCAACGGCTGGGACGTCCGGCCGAGGCCATCGGCTACTATCGGCGGCTGGCCGACACGTACCCGAACACGCGCCTGGCCCCGCAGGCATTGCTGGCAATGGCCTACACGCAGGTGGAAATGGGCGCCTACGACGAGGCCGCCCGCACCTTCGAGGTACTGGCCGCACGCTACCCCGCCGCCCCGGAAGCCCGGGGTCTGGGCCTGGCGCTGGCGCAGGTTTACTACGAGCTGGGCGACTACCGCCGCGCCATCGACGAAGTGCAACGCCGCCTGCCCGACCTGAAGGGCGAGGCGCAGCAACAGGCCTGGCTACTTCTGGCCGAGTCCTACAACCAGCTCCGCGACAGCGAAAACGCCATCGTCTACTACCGCCGCGTACTGGAAGACCCCGACAGTCCCTACTACCGCCGGGCGCTCTACGGGCTGGCCTGGAATTACTACTTCGAAGGGGTCTACCAGTGGGCGGCCGACCACTTCCGCCAGGTGCGCGAAGGCCGGCGCGACACGCTCGCCATGAAGGCCACTTACTACGAGGCGGTCTGTCGCAAGCTGGCCCGCGAGCCGCAGCAGGCACTGGAGCTGTTCCGGACTGTCGTGCTCGAATGGCCCGACAGTCCGCTGGCCCCCCACGCCCAGTACGAACTGGCCCTGCTGCTTTACGAAATGCGCCGGTGGGAGGAAGCACACGACGCGTTCGACTTTCTCGTGCGCACCTACCCCGACAGCGAGCTGCTCGGCGACGCGCTCCGGATGCGCGGCTACACGGCCATCGCGCTCGGTCGCTTCGACGAAGCCTACGAGAGCTTCGACCGCGCCGTGGCCCTACAGGCCGCCTCGCCACAACTCCGCACCGAGATCGCCTTCCAGAAAGCCTGGCTTCAGTACCGCCAGCAGAACTACGCCGCCGCCAGCGAGGCCTTTCTGGAACTGTACCGCCAGGATCCCCGAGGCCCTAAAGCCGGCGATGCCCTTTTCTGGGCGGCCGAAAGCTTCTACCAGCTGGGCCGGCTCGACCGCGCCGAAGCGCTCTTTCGCGACTACCTCCGGAGTTTTCCCGATGGCGCCCACGTCGAAGCCGCCCACTACGCGCTGGGCTGGGTCTATTTCCGCCAGCAGCGCTACGAAGCAGCCATTCAGGCCTTCCAGCAGTTTTTGCGAGCCTATCGCCGTACGGAAGAGGCCGTCCCCTACCGGCTCGATGCGCTGCTCCGGCTGGCCGACAGCTACTACGCGCTCAAGCGCTATCCCGAGGCCATCCGCTACTATCGCCAGGCGGCCGCCGAAGGCGAAAGCGACTATGCGCTCTACCAGATCGGCCAGGCCTACTACAACGCGGGCAACTACGAGGAAGCCCTGCGCACCTTCAACCGGTTGCTGGACGAACATCCTGAAAGCACCTGGCGCGAGGAGGCGCTTTACCAGATCGGCTACATCCATTTCCTGAACCAGGAATACGATCAGGCCATCGCGGCCTACCGGCGGCTGATTGAACTGGCCCCGAACGATCCGCTGGCCGCCAAGGCGCAGTACGGCATCGGCGACGCGCTCTTCAATGCGGGACGCCTGGAAGCGGCCGTCAACGCCTACAAACGTGTGCTGGAGCGCTATCCGCAGAGTCCGTTCGTGGCCGACGCCGCCACCAGCATCCACTTTGCGCTGATCGCCGCCGGCAACGAAGCGCGCGCGCAGGCGCTGATCGATTCGTTCGCCACGGCCTACCCGGACACGCGCATCGTGGATGAACTGCGCTTTCGGCGGGCCGAGGCGCTCTACCGCAGCGGCCGCTCCGAGGAGGCCATCCGGGCACTCGAAGCCTTCGTGCGCGAAAACCATGCGCCGGACCTGATGGGCGAGGCGCTTTACTACCTGGCCACGCTCTACGCAGAACAGGAACGGTACGACGAAGCCGAGCGCACGCTGCAGCAACTGCTGGCCGCCTATGCCGAGCACCGAAGGGTGCCCGAAGCGCTGCTCCTGCTGGGCAACGTTCAGCTGAAGCAGGAGCGCCCCGAGGCCGCCCTGGTGAGCTTCCGGCGCCTGGCGTCAATGGCACCGGAGCGCTCCGAGCTGCTGGCCCGCGCCCTCTACGGCCAGAGCGTCGCCCTGCTGGAACTGGGGCGCTTCTCCGAGGCACGGCAAACGCTGGCGCAGGCCCAGAGCCGCTTTCCGGAAGACGGTCAACCCGCCATCCTGCTGCTCGGTCAGGCGCGCCTGGCCGAGGCCGAGGGCCGTCCGGACGAAGCGGAGCGCCTGTACCGGGCGGTGGTCGGTCGCGCCCAGGACGAAGCCGGCGCCGAGGCGCTCTATCGCCTCGGAGAACTGCTGCTACGCCGGGGCGACCCGCACCGGGCCATCGAAGAGCTGAGCCGCCTGCCCACGCTCTTCCCGGGCTATCCGGAATGGCTGGCCCGTGGCTATCTGGCCCAGGCGCGCGCCTTCCTTGCGCTCGGACAGCGCGGCGAAGCTACCCGCCTTTACGATCTGGTCATCACCGAATTTCCCAACACGTCGTTTGCCCGCATTGCTGCCCAGGAAAAAGCCCGATTGTAAGTCATGCCGCGATTTTTCAGGATTTTTCTGCTGCTGAGCTGGGCGATCGCCGCGCCGACGCTGGCTCAGGTGCGCGATACGACGCAGGTCATCCTGCCGGATCTGGCGCCCCGCGAGGTGGAGATCCGGGGCACACTGGAGATTTCGTTTCCTTCGTTGCAGCGCCAGCCGCTCATCGGCTTCAATCCGCCGCCGCTGGTGCCCCAGATTCCTCCGGATCGCCAGCCGTACGTAGAACCCTATCGCCAGGCGGCCGCCGCCCTGTCGCCGGTGTCCCTGAAGCGGCCGGAGCCGCCCCCCATTGCCACCATCGGCCGCGGCAATCCGGCCAACGGTCTGTTCGAAAGCACCCTGGGGCGCTACCTGACCCGCTCGTTCAACGGCTACCTGGAATATCCGCTGACCGGAGGCCTTACGCCCTATGCCGCGCTCATCTACACGGGAAGCAGCGGATTTCAGCCGTTCGCCGGGCGTTCCGACCTGGAAGCCCCGTACGATCTGCTCGACGCCCGAACCGGCCTGGCCTACACCGGTCGCCTGCAGGCAGGCCTGGAACTGGGGGGCTTCGCCCATCGGTACCGCCTCTACGGCCTGGTACATGACCTGACCTACAGCGCACCGCGCCGCGAAGGTCAGGGCGGCTACGTGCAATTCCGGGTAGCCCCTTCGGCGCAGGACGATCTGGAAGGCTTCCTTCAGGTACGGCTGAGCACCATCCGCTATGCGACCACCTACCCGGCCGGTTTCTTTAACCAATCCCTGCGGCCCATTGAACGGACCCTGCTGGAGCGACGGCTGGACCTGAACGGAACGCTCCGCTATCCGTTTGCCGCCGGCACGCTTTCGTTCGACGTGCAGGGACACGTGGCCGGCATCGATCCGCAGGCCTTTCTGGAATCCGACGTACGCTCGCTGGCCGTCGGAGCCACCTGGCAATTTGCCTTCGGCCCCGCGCTGCAGCTGACGGTAGGCGGCCGCCTGCTGGGCCTGAAGGCCGCGCCTACGAACACGCAGGCGCTTTACGTGTCGCCCGTGCTGGAGCTGGCGCTGTTTCCGGCTTCCGGCACGCGGCTGTACGTGCGCCAGCAGCCGTCGCTTGCGGCCTACTGGCTCGACGAGCTCCTGCAGGAAACGCCCGTGCTGGATGAACCCCTGATGCCACAACCGGCCCTGCGTCACATCGACCTGGAAGCCGGCGGAGACTTCTTCCTGGGGGCGCTTCGTCTGCAGACGGCCGCGGGCTTCACGCAGGCTCCCCTGGAACGCTATCGTTACCAGATCCGCCGGTCTTTCCCGCCGGTCGTCTCGGTCACCCGCCTGAACTACGCCGAGCAGCGCCGCCTGTACCTTCGCACCGAGGCCACGCTGACCCTGCCCGCCGGCCTGCAGGGCACGCTGGGCCTGACGTTCCAGCAGGTCAATCTTCAGGAGACCAATCAACGCGTTCCCTACGAGCCGAACTGGCTGGCCCACCTGCTGCTGAGCTATCGGTTTGACCGGCAACGCGGCTTCATTCAGTTGCTGGGTCGCTATGAGGGCGTCCGCTATGCCGCCTTCAACAAGCAGGATCGATTGTCGCCCTACCTGGACCTCGACCTGCAGGCCACCTATCAGCTCACGACGGCCATCGGTGTCGTGGCGCGCCTGGAAAACCTGGCACCTCGGCGCTACCGCACCCGCTGGCTTTATTATCCAGAGCCTTCCGCCATCTTCAGCGCGGGCATGAGAATTCGCTGGTAGGCTTGGACTCTGTACATTTTTCGTCGTAGTTTTAGGTAACCTACCGTTAACACAAAGGCCCCATGGAAACGCCCACCCCTGAACAGGTAGCACAGGCACTGGCCGAACTGGTGCAGGAGGCCCTGATGCGTGGCGAGTCGGTGCACGTGCCCGGTCTCGGGACGTTCTACGTGGACCACCGCGGCAGCACGACCGAACGGCTGCCGGACGGGCGCGTGGTGCTGCATCCGCCCCGTGATCTCCCCGCCTTTACGCCAGAGGCTTCCTGACCCGCCACCAACCGGAACTGTCGCATGTCCGCGTCGCTGATTCAGCAACTGGCCGAACGACTCGGTTGCACGCCCGAAGCCGCCGAGGCAGCGCTTCGCCAGTACATCGACCGCATCCAGAAGCAACTGGCGCAGGAAGGACAGGCCATCCTGCCCGGGTTGGGACATCTGATTCGCAGCGAAGAAGGCCTGCGGTTCGAGCCCGACGCTTCGCTGGCGCAGGCCGTCAACCATCGCTTTGCCGGACTGGAGCCGGTGACTGTGGAGCCGCCCTCGTCGCAGGCGTATCGCAAGACAGAAGTCGTTCTGCCGGAAGGCGAAGAATCGGAAGCGACCGAAGAGACCGAAGCTGCGGAAGAAGCTCCCACTTCGCCTTTCTACGAAGTGGAGCCTGAAACCCCACAGGCGGAAGCGCCTCCTCTCGAAGCTGAAGAGGCGGCTTCGGCGTCCGTGGAAGAAGTGCCGGCGGCGCCGCCTCCCGAACCCGAGCCTGCGCCGGAACCGGAAGCCTCGGCCGAGTCGGCGGAACCAACGCCACCCTCGCCAGAGCCTTCGCTGAGACCCCCACGGCCTCCTCGCTTTCGTGTCGAAGAGGAGCGGCGTCGCGGGCTTCCGGTCTGGGTGCCGGCTGCGCTGCTCATCGTGGTGCTCGGTGCCGTGGCCGTCTGGTTCCTGCTGTTTTCGCGTCCCTCGGAGCCGGAGGTCGTCCCTCCTGCGCCGTCTCAGGCTGAAGTTCAACCGACCGCGCCGGCCGAAACGACCGCTGCAGCCGCCACACCCGCTGCCGATACCGCTGCCGAGACGTCCACCCCGACCGTCGAAGCCCCACCGCCGCCCGCTCCGCCGGCTCCCGGCGACTATGCGCTGATCGTCGGATCGGTAACCAGCCAGGCGGCCGCCGAACGCATTGCGGAACGCTTTCGCCGCACGCTGTCCGAACGAGGCCTACCGGTCACCATCGTAGCCACCTCGACAGGTGGAACCACCCGATACCGGGTGGCGGTTGGACGGTATAGTTCGCCTGAGGAAGCGCTGGCCGCCAAACGCCAGCTTGGCGACGTGCTGCCTCCGGATGCCTGGGTGCTTCGGATACCTTCCACGACCCAATAATCTGACCCCGACATGGTGCTGCTGCAAGCCGTCTCGTTGCCGACCGATACGCTAAACGCATTGGTTCCGCCCGCTACTTCCATGTCGCTGCTCGACATCCTGGTGCAGGGCGGGTGGATCATGATCCCTATCGGGCTGCTTTCGCTGCTTACCATCTACCTGATCGTCGAGCGCCTCATCACCGTGCAGCGGGCCAAAACCGACCCGCGCCAGATCATGGATCGCGTGCGCGACTACGTGGAGGCCGGCGACATCCGGGGTGCGCTGGCCTACTGCGAGGCGCAGGACAAACCCATCACGCGCATCCTGCGCCGGGGACTGGAGCGGCTGGGCCGCCCGATCTCGGAGATCCGCGATGCCGTCGAAGCGGCCGGCAAGTACGAGGCGTTCGAGCTGGAAAAACGCATGGACATCCTGGCCAGCATCGCAGGCATCGCCCCCATGCTGGGTTTCCTCGGCACGGTGACCGGCATGATCGAAGCCTTCCAGCAGATCCAGAACCTGCAGGGCAACGTGAACCCCAGCGTGCTGGCCGGTGGTATCTGGGAGGCGCTGCTCACCACGGCGTTCGGCCTGGTGGTAGGGATTCTGGCCCTGTTCGGCCACAACTTTCTGCTGACGCGCATCAATCGGCTGGTCAACGACATGGAGCGGTCCGCCACGGACTTCATCGACCTGCTCCAGGAGCCGGTGCCGCGTCCGCGTCGCCAACCCGAAACCCTGCTCTGAAGCCATGCCCCTGAATTTTTCCACCTCGCGCAAGCCGCTGACCACGTTCGCGCTGGCCGGACTGGCCGACATCGTGCTGCTGCTGCTGATTTTCTTTCTGCTCACCTCCAGCTTTATCCCCCAGTTCGGCATCCGGGTCAACCTGCCCCGTGTCGAAGCCGGAGCGCCCACGCAGGCCCGGTACGTGACCGTCGTGATCACCGAAGACGGCCGCTTCTACGTCGAGCAGCAGCAGGTGGCCCGCGAGGACCTGCTCAGCACGCTGCGGGCCGTCAGGGGCGACCGGAATACGCTCGTGCTTCGCGCCGACCGCAAGGCGACCGTCGATCAGTTCGCCTACGTGGCCAGCGCGGCCAAAGCGCTCGGCATGACAATCCTGATGGCCACCGAGCGCGCCGATGTGAGCCCGCGCCGCTGAACTTCAGCGCACGAACCAGGATTCCCGGTCCAGCGAGCGGTACTGAATCGCCTCCGAGAGGTGCTCGGGCCGGATCTGCTCGCTGCCTGCCAGATCGGCGATCGTGCGCGCCACCTTCAGGATGCGGTCGTAGGCACGGGCACTCAACCCCAGCCGGTGAATGGCCAGCTTCATGAGCTGCTCTCCCTCGGCGTCCAGCGTGCAATAACGGCGAACCAGACGCGCCGGCATCTGCGCATTACAGTAGACGCCCGGCACGTCCCGAAATCGCTCGGCCTGCCGCTCCCGCGCCGCCACCACCCGCGCCCGGATCGCCGCCGACGGCTCGCCCTCCTGCCTGCGACTCAACTCCTCGAAAGGCACCGGCGTCACCTCGATATGCAGATCGATCCGGTCCAGTAACGGCCCGCTGATCTTCGACAGGTAGCGCTGCACCTGCGGCGGCGTGCATACGCACGTGCGCCGGGGATCGTTCAGATGCCCGCACGGACAGGGATTCATGCTGGCCACCAGCATAAAGCGCGCCGGATACTCGATGGAAAAGCGCGCCCGACTGATCGTGATGCGGCCCGACTCGAGCGGCTGCCGGAGCACTTCGAGCACCTGCCGCTTGAACTCCGGGAGCTCATCCAGAAACAGCACGCCATTGTGCGCCAGCGAGATCTCGCCAGGCATGGGATGCGCTCCGCCTCCGCAGAGTCCGGCATCCGAGATCGTGTGGTGCGGCGCCCGGAAGGGTCGCCGGGCGATCAGCCCGACTCCGTTCAGCTTGCCCCCCACCGAATGAATCTTGGTGGTCTCCAGCGCCTCCTCGGGCGTCAGCGGCGGCAGGATCGTGGGAAGTCGCCGGGCCAGCATCGTCTTACCGGCCCCGGGCGGTCCCACCATCAGCACGTTGTGTCCACCGGCGGCCGCCACCTCCAGTGCCCGTTTGACGTTCTCCTGTCCGCGCACATCGGCAAAGTCCACCTCGTAGGTCTGCGCCTCGGCAAAGAGCGCTTTGAGATCGCGCCGGAACGGCTCGCGCTGCACCGCGCCCGTCAACAACCCCACCGCCTCCTGCAACGACGCGACGGGATACACCTCCAGCCCCTCCACCAAGGCAGCCTCTTCGGCATTGTCCAGCGGCACGATCACTCCTCTGCGCCCATCGCGCCGCGCCTGAATGGCTATGGGCAGTACGCCCCGCACCGGCCGCACCTTGCCATCAAGCGCCAGCTCTCCCACGATGACGAATGGCGCCAGCGCCTCCGGACTCGGACTTCCTTCGCTGGCGGCCAGCAGTCCCAGCGCCATGGGCAGATCGAACGCCGCCCCCTCCTTGCGCAGATCGGCCGGTGCCAGGTTCACCGTGATGGCCCCGCGCGGTAGCGGCAACCCGCTGTTGCGCAGCGCCGCCCAGATGCGATCGCGGCTTTCGCGCACGGCCCCGTCGGGCAATCCGACCACCGTATAGCGCGGCATGCCCGACTCGATGTGCGTCTCGATCTCTACCGGAATGGCCTCGATGCCCAGCGTCGTGCTGCTCCAGACCCGGCTCAGCATGGACGGGAACGTTTTTTCTGGAAAAGACACCGGAACGGCCCCGGTGTAACCTGCAGCGCCGCGTTCTTATCTTCTCGGAGTCGATTTTATCTCCAGTTTTGGTCAGACGCGATTTTCCTTGCGGCTAAAAAGCTATCAGCTATAATGGCATAGGGCATTTTTGTTGAATCCATTCAAGAATGGCTTTCTCACCAAGAATGCTTTTCATTAGCTTTCTTCGCTTTAGCACAGGAATGTTAAAGTTGTTATACGTGTAGTAGTCTTTGTATATTATAATTTGCGGAACACCGGGAATTATGCCTTCCACGTCATTAAAATGAAACAGGAGCACTTCGTTATAATATCTTCCTCCTACACTTATTTCATCCCATTTACCATGACGCTTTGCAAATTTCCATCCTTCATCATCAAGCATATTCATAGACACAAAAACGTATCTAACAGGTATATGATACCTTGAAATAAGGTTCGGAATCTGAGAGATGGATTTTATAACGGATGGTTTTGTACAAATACCACATGTTATAGAAGAGACATATACAATAACATAAGAGCTATCTTTTTGTTCAAATGTTTTAACAGCATTTCCAACTTCAGTTCTGGTGGAGTTAAACAACCAACTCCACAATGCTATTATTGTAACAAGCGCTATCAAGTAGAAAAATGACTTAGTCATAAGTCTAATATGTTATCTTGAAATCGGTAGACACGAATCAAAGCAGCTATCGTGTCCTCCCTGGGTGTTACCTCGGTGTAGAGTTTCCCAGTAAACATTCCAAGTATCCATTCTCCTTGTGGCACCTCGACATGAAATATCACTTTCTTTTCTTGACTGGAATACAAATACAACTTTTGTAAGGGAACATCCTTCTGCTGCTCTCTATAGAAAATCAAAGCGGTATAATGATCCTTTACATGAAGAATGTCCAAGGGATGCCAGTGTTTGCCCCACCATTTCGCATGCTTGTCTGTGTATTCGTAGGGAGATAATGTTGTAGGAAAATCAGGAATTGGAGGAAGACCACGCTGGCCCAGTATGCCCAGAGTATCGACGATAACAAGCTGCGTATCCAGCACCACCATGGGTTTTAGGCCGGGGTATAGTATGGCCAGTTTTGCTGAATCTAGAAGCGCCATACCTCCCAAATTAAAGCGAAAAACAAAACGCTCATATGGAGTCCCTTTCCTTTTAATAGCTTGTTTTACCTGTATACCACCTTTCTCTAAATTGTACTTAGCTACGATATATTCCCCACTTCTATTCAGCATGTAAAGAAACTTTCCCAGCACTTCCATATCTATGGGCGCCGTTTCAATGGAAAATTGATTTTTATATACATATCCTCGTGATGTAGGATAAAAAATGCTAAGTCGGCGTCCATCAATATCAAACACATAGAGCCTCCTTCTACTGTCTACCTCCAGACTTGTGGGAAATTGAAATTCTCCAGGGCCACTCCCTTGTCTACCCAGGCTTTCCCATGTACCTTCAGGATGACGGATCAACACGCGACGATTAATACCATCAAGAACATAAAGATAGCCATTATAAACTGCTATTTTGCTAATTCTGCTTATCGGTATATCATCAATAGGATTTATTAGAATTGTATCTTCCAAAGCAAAAACATCATGCCATTGGAGAGATACTGTCTCCCCAGAAGAAGTGCATGAGGCAACGGCTATACAGAGCCATGCAAAGGTTAGCCGTTGCCTCATGCATATGCTTTTTCTTTTACTTACAACAGGTATATGATCCATTTCCCAGACAATAATCTATTCCACACGCCTTTCCACAACACACCTCTGCCCATTTGCCAGGTCTTTCTCTTGCTTGAATATCTGTATATTGCATAAATGAGAAAATCGACGCTAGTAAAATAAGGACAATAAACACAAAGTTTCGTCTCTGATTTTTCTGTAGAAGATGCTTATCTACCCTTTCCATGATCCACCTCCCTTGTTTGAGTTGAACATACCATGAAACACGGCCGCACCGGATAGATACAAAAAAAAAGGAGTTTGTCAAGAGGAGAAATCTGAAGTTCAGACATGAGTTAAGAACAGCAGACATGACCAAGGCGACAAAACCCACCACGGCCTGCTGGAACTGACCACCTGGAGCGTGGAACGCCAGGACACCGACCTGGAGGAATTCGGAAAGCTCCGGATTGTCGAGATCCTGGGAGGCGATCCGAACTGGGACGAACAGACCGTTACGTTCCAGGCACTCTGCCAGGGCCGGCCTCTGGAGGAAGTTTTCAACACCCAGATGATCATCGACGTAGACGTGACCGAGCAGCGCGGCGGAAAGGTCTTTGCCACCATCTCGCGACCTGTACTCCAGCGGCTGATCGACGGCCGCACCCTTGGGATCGTGCTGCTACCGCTGGGTGCGCTCCATGCCACGTTTCTGGCGCGGGAGGCCCTCGACGGCCGCCATGCGGCCACGTTGCATTTCACGACGACCGATCGATAAGCGCCCGTTTCTTCAAAAAGTCCCGAAAAGCAACGATTGCCGCTTTTCCGCGCCGCCTGTATCGTACTTTCCCGTAGACAGGGCGCATCGGTATCCGCCATGATCTACGGCATCACGGGCAACACACAGAAAGAGCAACTTTGGGAGCCGGTCGGCGAACTGATTCGCTGGATGGCCCGTCAGGGGCTGGAAGTACGCCTGCACCCGGACGTGGCACGGGGCCTGGTCGCCCGCGGTCTGCTCTCCGACGACGAGGCGGCCGCGCTCACGGCGCACGATCTGGCGGCCGAGGTGGACCTGCTGCTTTCCTTCGGGGGCGATGGCACGCTCCTGCAGAGTGCCCACCTGGCCGGTCGCCGGGGCACACCCGTGCTGGGGGTCAACATCGGTCGCATGGGCTTTCTGGCCGATGTGGAAGTGGAACAGGTGCGCGAGGCGATCCGCACGATCGAAGCGGGCGACTACCACCTGGAAGCCCGCATGGTGCTCGAGGCCGAACTGGAAGACGGGCCCGTGCCGGAGCTGCCCTGGGCCCTGAACGAGTTCGTGATCGACCGCAGCGGGCTGGCCGGTCTGATCACGATCGATGTAACGGTCGACGGCGTATCGCTGACCCGTTACTGGGCCGACGGGCTCATCTTCTCCACACCGACCGGCTCCACGGCCTATTCGCTATCGGCCGGCGGCCCGATCGTCTCGCCGGAATGCGAGGTGGTGATCCTGACCCCCATCGCCCCGCACACGCTCACGCTGCGCCCCATCGTGCTGCCGGCTTCCGTCGAAATCGAGGCCCGCGTCTACACGGGCGGCCAGCCTTACGTACTGGCGGCCGACGGCCGCAGCCAGCTCATCCATCGCGAAGGCCAGCGCATCACCATCCGCCGGGCCGAGCATACGGTCAACCTGGTCAAGCTGCCCGGCCAGCATTACTTCCAGACGCTGCGCTCCAAGCTGATGTGGGGCGTCCGTTAGTCGGCCGCCAGCGAGCGCTCGGTGGCCATCCGCACGGCAAAGCGCCGGAGGTAGTCTTCCGGCGTGATCAGCTCGGTCTTGAGCACGACCTGGCGCGGCTGGATCCCGTCTTCGCTTTCGATTTCTTCGATCAGCATTTCCACAGCCCGACGGCCGATCTCGCGGGCCGGCTGCCGGACGCAGATGTGCGGATAGACGTAGAATTCGTTCAGACCGCCTTCGCTGAACGAAATCAGTTGAATGCGCTCCAGCAGCGACGGATCGGTCTCGCGCATGGCCGCCCGAATGCCCAGCTCGACCGGGAACGTAACGGCAAAGATCACTTCGGGCAACTCTTTGCCCTGCAGCAGCCGCTTGAAGGCGTAGTAGCCATGCCACTCGTCGAATCCGCCTTCGATGATCCATTCCGGCCGGATCGGAAGGCCGGCATCCCGAAGGGCGGCCTCATAGCCGGCCCGACGCTCACGGCCGATGAGCACTTCCGAAGTGCCCGCCACATGCGCAATCTTCCGGTATCCCTTGCGGATCACGTACTCGATGGCCCGGTAGGCCCCTTCCCGGTCATCCACGATCACGCTGCTGAATCCCAGCCCTTCGATCGCGCGGTCAAAAAACACGAGCGGCACGCCCATCTGCCGCACCCGCTCGTACACTTCGAGATGGGGCTCCTGCTGCGAGACCGACACGAGGAGCCCGTCGACGCGCATGGCCAGCAGGCGTTCGATGTGCTGCCGCTCCAGATCGGCCCGCTCCTGCGAGACGGCCAACACAATGCCGTAGCCCCGCTGCGTGGCCGTCTCCTGAATGGCATCGACCACCGTGGCCATGAACGCGTGCGCGATCTTCGGCACGACCACGCCCAGCGTGTAGGAACGCCGGGACGAAAGCGACCGGGCCAGCAGATTAGGCAAATAGCCCATCTCGGCGGCCGTCTTCTTGACCAGCTCGCGTGTTTCCTTGGAAATGTCCGGGTGATCGCGAAGCGCTTTCGAGACGCTGACCTTGCTCAGATTCAGCCGCTCGGCAATGTCGGCCAGTCGCACCCGTTTCTTTGCCATGAGCCCCTGCCGGTTAATCCTCCAGATTTTGCAAAATTACGGCAAACACAACATCCGTGCCTGGTCTCGTTCAAAAATTTTGTGCAGATTGCGCGTTGCTTACGCGTTCGTCCCGATGCAGGTTTTGCACGGCATGATTATTTTGTTTTACTCGGTTGCGTAACCGTTAACTTTTTCCGATCTTCAGCATCATGGGCATGCATGCAGACCTCGTGCAGCAGTTCGATCTGAGCGGCCGGGTGGCGCTCGTCACCGGCGGTAGCGGCGCGCTCGGACGCGCCATGGCGCGCGGCCTGGCCATGGCCGGTGCCCGGGTGGCCCTGCTGGCCCGCCGACCGGAGCGCCTGCAGGAAGCCGTGGCCGAGATCGAGCAACTCGGCGGCGAAGCGCTGGCCCTTCCGGGCGACGTGCTGGATCGCGCTTCGCTCGAAAAGGCCCGGGAAACCCTGCTGAGCCACTGGGATCGGCTCGACATCCTGGTCAACGGCGCCGGCGGCAACGTCCGGGAGGCCACGCTCGAACCCGGCCACACCGTCTTCGAGCTGACCGAAGAAGCCTTCCGCAGGGTCATCGACCTGAACCTGATGGGCACCATCCTTCCCACCCTGATCTTCGGGGAAGTGATGGCCCGGCAGCGGCGCGGCGTGATCGTCAACGTCTCGTCCATGGCCGCCACCCGCATCCTCACCCGCGTGGTGGGCTACAGCGCGGCCAAGGCCGCCGTGGAGAATTTCACGCGCTGGATGGCCGTGGAACTGGCCCGCACCTACGGCGAAGGGCTTCGCGTCAATGCGATCGCGCCGGGCTTCTTCCTGGGCGAGCAGAACCGGCATCTGCTGCTCCGCGAAGACGGATCGCTGACCGAACGCGGCCAGGCGATCCTCGCGCATACCCCTATGGGACGCTTCGGCGAGGCCGATGATCTGATCGGCACGCTCGTCTGGCTGTGCAGCGACGCTTCGCGCTTTGTGACGGGCGTCGTGGTTCCTGTTGACGGAGGATTTTCCATCTACACCGGCATCTGAAATGGTAACGGTACTGCAAACCCTCCTGCAGCGCCCTCGGCCGCTGGCCGAAATCGACCGTGCGGCGCTGGCGCGCTTCCTGACCGACCTGATTCGCCAGCAGGTGTATCCGGCCTCCCTGGAGCCCACCTCGGAGGGCGTGTTTTTCCTGGCCCGCGACGGCCGGGAAAAGCGCCTGGGCATTCTTTCGGAAGCGGGCCTGCACGACTTCGAGGGCGCGCGGCACCAGCTCTCGCTCGACGGCCGCACGCTGATCTTTCAGTCGTGCCCGCTCACGGCCGCCAATGCCCGGGCGCTGCGCCAGCACCTTGCCTGGACGGCTCCCCGTCCACTCGGGCTACGTGCCTCGGTGGGCTGCGGCGATCGCCTGGGCCTGGCCACTCCGGGCCATGTACGGGCCGTGCGCAAGCATAAGCTGGCCCCTGTCTTCGCCCAGCAGTCGATTCGCGAAATGACGCGCACCGGCCGCACGCCCCAGCAGGTGCTCGACGAAGCCATGTGGGGCGTCTTCCAGGAAGGCTGGCGCCAGGGCTACGGCGCCGACGCCGACCACTTGAAGACCGAGGAAGACGCCGATCGCTGCATCGAGGCCGGCTTCACCTTCTTCACGATCGACCCGAGCGCCTACGTCGATAACGAGGTGGACACGGCCGACGCGGCGACCCTCGAAGCCAAGGTGGCCGCCCTCCCCTGGGACGCCCTCGAAACGACGCTCGCCGATCTGCGCCGGGCCTACCTCGGCCAGCATTTCCAGGTGGGTCCCTACGAACTGTCGTTCGAGGAGCGCACGCTGCTGCAGGCGCTGGCCAAGTACGGCGGCGCCATCGCCCACACGGCCCGCGTGTATCGCCATATTGCCGGCCGCATGGGCAACCGCCCCTTCGAACTGGAAATGTCCGTCGACGAAACCGAAGTGCCCACCTCCCCGGCGGAGCACTTCTTCGTGGCGCGCGAGCTACAGCGGCTGGGCGTGCGCTGGATCAGCCTGGCGCCCCGCTTCGTGGGGCGCCTGGAAAAGGGCGTCGATTACATCGGTGATCTGGAAGAGTTCGAGGCCCACCTGAAGCTCCACGTGGCGATCGCCCGCACCCTGGGCCCCTACAAGTTGAGCCTGCATTCCGGGTCCGACAAGTTCGCGCTCTATCCGCTGTTTGCCCGCCACGCGGGTGAACTCTTTCACCTGAAGACGGCCGGCACTTCCTATCTGGAGGCGCTGCGGGCCGTGGCCGAGCTGGATCCGCCGCTGTTCCGGGAGATTCTGGACTTTGCCCGGGACCGCTACGAAACCGACCGGGCCACCTACCACGTATCGGCGCTGCTGGAGCGGGTCCCGAAGGCTTCCGACGTGCCCGACGACGCATTGCCGGCCCTGCTGGAGCAGTTCGATACCCGGCAGGTGCTGCACGTCACCTTCGGCTCGGTCCTGACGGCCACCGACGCAGACGGCCGTCCGCGCTTTCGGGATCGACTGCTGGCGGTTCTTCAGGAAAACGAAGAAACCTACTACCGGCTGCTGGAAGCCCACTTCGACCGCCACCTGGCTCCGTTCGACGCGGAATGAGCGGGGCTTCCGCACCTTCAATCCTTCATGAAACCCGCCCGACGGCGCGACGTTTGTTGCCTCTGGCAGCGCAATCGGTGTATATTTGAGCGCTGCGGATGGTCAGGTAGCTCAGTTGGTAGAGCACGGGACTGAAAATCCCGGTGTCGGCGGTTCGATTCCGCCCCTGACCACCAGGATATCAAAAAACCCCGCGATTCGGTTTGGAATCGCGGGGTTTTTATATCTGGCGGGTAGGATATGGGTAAAAACTCCACTGCACGCCGAGTTGTGCATTCTCCAGAACCGCCTCCCACCTTTCCCGCGCTTCCGGTCGCTGCTCCACCCGAAGGCCGAATTCGCTGACATCCCGGCTGCGGCTCGCTATCGTTCACGCCCCCTTTCCCCCCGCGGACCCGGCGACACGTAGGGATTGGCGCGCACGAAGAAGCGCCAGAGGCGGTCGGTTCCGCGGGAAAGGCCGATCCGGGGTGAGGTGGCGACTTCGGCGTCCGACACCGGTTCACCGGCGGCAAAGTAGAGCGGTGGTGCCGTAAGCGGCTTTCGATGGTAGCGGCCGTCGATGTCGAAGGCCACGGTGAGCCGTCCCGGCCCACCGGTCAACTCGTGGGGCCTGCGGGCTTTCGGGCGGCGTGCTTTCAGGAAGTCGAGCCCGGCCACCGGCTCCACAGCCCGTATGAGCACGGCCCCGCCCACGCCTTCCGGCTCGGTCACCACGTTCAGCAGCCAGTACATGCCGTAGTTCAAATACACGTAGGCCGTGCCCGGCGGCGCAAACAGATCGTAGGCGCGTCCTTCGGGGCGCACCCTTCCGGTGGCCGGATCGACCAGCCGCCAGCCATGAAAGGCGGGATCGTCCTGGCGATAGGCTTCGGTTTCGACAATGCGTCCCACCAGACGCACCCCGCTCGGGTGCTCATGCACCAGCCACCGCCCCAGCAGATCCCGCGCCACTTCCAGCGTGGGCCGGTCGAAAAACGACGCCGGCAGGGGAACGAGATTATTCAAATCCATTGACTAAATGAAGACGTTGCCCTAAACTGTAGGGGTCCTCCAGCTAAGCTAACAGGAATGCGCATGCGACGCCTGACCGTTCTCTCTCTTTTGCTCGGAAGCGTGCTGGCGTTTGCGGTGGAAGCCCAGCCCGCGGACTGGTCCACGCTCTTCGTGCGTGCCATGCGGCTGAAGGAAGCCGGGCAGTACGCCCAGGCCATCCCGCTGGCCGAGCAGGCGCTCACGCTGGCCCAGGCGCAGTACGGGCCCGAAAATCGGAGCGTGGGGCTGGCGCTGAACCTGCTGGGCCAGCTGTACACGGCGGAAGGAAAATACGACGAAGCGGAGGCGTTCCTGAAACGTGCACTGGACATCTACCACAGATGGTTTGGCGCGCAGTCGCCGGAGAGCGCCGGCGTGCTGAACAACCTCGGCCGCCTGTACCTGGACCGCGGCCAGCCGGAACAGGCGGTATCGGTACTCCAGGAGGCGCTGGCCCGCTTCGAGCAGGCCTACGGGCCCGAAAGCCACCGTCTGCGCTACACGCTGGAACTGCTCGCCGAGGCCTATCAGGCCATGAACCGCCCGGACGAAGCCCGACGCTATGCGGCGCGGGCCGCCCAGCTTCCGCCTCCGCCGCAGGCGCAGCAGTAATTCACGCGAGGCGTTCCACCGCGACGGCCGTGCCGCCGCCCGTACCGTGACAGATGGCGGCCAGTCCCAGCGTGCCGTCGTGGCGGCGCAGCGCGTGCAGGAGCGTCACGATGATCCGCGCCCCCGAGCAGCCGATCGGGTGCCCCAGCGCAATGGCCCCGCCGTGCACGTTCAGCTTCTCGTAGGGCACGTCCAGCATGCGGTGAAACAGGATGCTGTTGATGGCGAAGGCCTCGTTGTTTTCGAACAGGTCGAAGTCTTCGATGCGGCGGCCCAGCCGATCCAGCAGCCGACGCACGGCCGGCACCGGCGCCTCCGGAAACCGCCACGGCTCGCCGGCCGCCCAGGCCCCGCCCAGAAGTCGGGCAATAGGCTGAAGGCCATGGCGCTCGACGGCCGCCCGGCTGGCCAGCAGGAGCGCGGCCGCTCCGTCGCTGATCTGACTGCTGTTGCCGGCCGTCAGCACCCCGTCTTTTCTGAAAGCAGGCTTCAGGGAGGCCAGCGCTTCGCGGGTCGTATCGGGCCGGATACCTTCGTCCCGGTCCAGCGTTTTCGTCTCGCGCCGCTCCCGGTAGGTGATCGGCACGATCTCATCGGCAAAGTAGCAGCGTTCGGTGGCTTCGGCCGCCCGTCGGTGCGACATCAGCGCGATTTCGTCGAGTTCTTCGCGCGTAATGCCGTGTTCGGCGGCCAGGCGCTCGGTCTGCTCGCCCATCGCCTCGCCACTCATGGGATCGGTCAGGCCGTCATAGAGCAAGAGATCGACGAGCTGTTCCGGCGCCCCCAGCAGGAATTTGTAGCCCCAGCGTGCCCGCGCCGACAGGTAGAACCCGGCCTGCGACATCGACTCGACCCCGCCGGCCAGCAGCAGATCGGCCTCACCGGCGCGGATCATGGTGGCCGCCGTCATCACGCTGATCATGCCCGAGGAGCAGACCATGTCGACGGCCAGTCCGTCCACCTCTTTCGGAATGCCGGCCTTCAGCGCGGCCTGGCGCGGAATGAGCTGGCCGTGTCCCCCGCGCAACACGTTGCCGAAGATGTAGCCGTCCAAGTCTTTCCCTTCCACCCCGACCCGCTCCAGGGCGGCCTTCATCGCATGCGCGGCCAGATCGACCGGACTGTGGTCCTTCAGCGCACCGCCGAATTTGCCGATGGGCGTGCGTACAGCGGTAACGATATAGACGTCCTGCATGGTGCGTTCGGATTGATTGGAAGCGGTTTCGATGTGCTCGAAACGACCCCGCCGAAAAACGGGTTTCGCGCCACCGGCACCTTTGCGAGAGCTTAACGAATTTTAAGGCTACGTACAGGATTTTCGGGGCCGCCGCCTCCTTGTTTTGTTCAGCGTGTAATATGGAATCGCTGATTTACCAGTGCATGGAGGGTACCACACCTGGAGTGGCGGACGTGATCCGGTGGGTATGATCGGGCGGACACAGGGGTCCGCCCCTACGTGGTAGGAAGGTCGTCGTTTGCCCGGTAGGGGTGCACCGCAGTGTGCGCCCGTGCTTTTTCACATGCACTATGATTTCCCAGAAATCGTATAACCCGAACCGACAAAACCATGCTTCCCGACTGGGCACCGAACCTGCACCCGCTGGTGGTGCATTTTCCCATCGCGCTGCTTTTTCTGGCCGTCGGATTCGACCTGGTCGCCTGGCTGCTGCGCCGGCCGGTGGCCCTGGTCCGGGTAACGGCCGTGCTTTACGCACTGGGGGCGCTTTCGGCGCTGGTGGCTTTTCTGACCGGACGGGCGGCGGCCGACAGCCTGGAGCTGCCCACAGCGGTCATTCCGGCCGTCACCACGCATGCCGACTGGGCCGAACGCGCCGTCTGGTTCTTCGGCGTCTTTGCCCTGATTCGACTGGCGCTGGCCTGGTGGCGCCGCCCGCTGGCCCGTGCCGCCTGGCTGCAGGGGCTGCTGCTTTTGCTGGGCGCCGGTGGCCTGTGGCTGCTCTACGAAACCGGCGAGCATGGTGCCGAGCTGGTCTATGCGCACGGGCTGGGCGTGGCGTCGGTGCGTACGCTTCAGGCCGAACGCGACGCGCTGGCGCAGGTGCTGCAACGCCAGCAGGCGGCCGCGCAGTTCGAACGCCTGACCGAGGGCGGCTGGCGCTGGACGCCCGGTTCCGGAGCCGAGCCGATCCTGACCGACACGTTCAAGGTACTGGACGGCACGCTTTCGGCCATCACGTGGACGCCTGGTTCGGAAGGTCTCCGGCTGACGCTTTCCGAGACCCCGCTGCTGCTGGTCGGCCCCGGCACGCTCTCCGGCACGGAGCTGCGCGCCCGCCTGCGGCTCGACAGCCTGGCGGGAAGCGTCCGGCTCGTTTATCACGTCCAGGATCCCCGGAACTACGACTTTCTGGAGCTTTACCGGGACCGGGTGCGCCAGGGGCGGCTCGAAGATGGCCGTGTGCGGATCTTCGACGAAGCACCGCTTGAAGCCAGCGGCTGGCTCGACGTGCGGGTCGTTGCCCACGGCACGCACCTCCGGGGCTACGTGAACGGCCGCCTTGTAACCCACGGACACGGCCCGGCCGCCCAACCCGGCCCGGCCGGGGTGCACCTGCAGGGCCCAGGTGTGCTGGATCTGGGCCTGCTCGGCGCCCAACCAATTACCACAATGCAGATGTAGGTGTAATCATTACGGGTCGTCCCACGTCTATTTCCGTGGAAGACCACCAGACACAGAAAACCTATGGAACGTGCTTACGATTACGGGCTCTGGCCCCTGGTCGTTGTTTCCTCCCTGATCTTCATCCTGTTTGCTATCAGTTTCACCCGCCCGCAGAGTCGATACGACTGGCGGGCCCTGGGCGCCTTCTCCGCCTTTGTGGTGGCCCTTTTTACGGAGATGTACGGAGTTCCTCTGACGCTGTACCTGCTCTCAGGCTGGCTCACGACCCGTTACCCGCAGCTTGATCTCTTTGCGCACGAGAACGGCCACCTCTGGCAAACGCTTTTTGGAATACAGGGCGATGCGCACTTCAGCGCATTGCATCTGATCAGCTATGGACTGATCGGCGGCGGGATGTGGCTCATTGCCACAGCCTGGCGTGTGTTGTATGCAGCCCAGCGCATGGGTACCCTTGCCACGACCGGACCGTACGCTTACCTGCGACATCCGCAATACACGGGCTTTTTGCTGGTGCTGCTGGGCTTTTTGATCCAGTGGCCGACCCTGCTGACCCTGCTCATGTTTCCCATCCTGGTGTTCATGTATCTACGGCTGGCTCGACTGGAAGAGCAATACCTGCACCAGCAGTTTGGAGCAGCTTATGCCACCTATGCCGCCCAGGTCCCGGCCTTTCTTCCTCGGCCGGGCAGACGATACCGACCCGAATCGTCTTTTTGAAACCGGGAAGAACGAGCCATGACTTCCATCGATCAACAACTGGAAGCATTACTTGCCGAAGGGCGTCAGCGTCTGTTGCAATACATTCAACACAAAGTATCCGATCCACAGGGGGCCGAAGATATCCTGCAAAACAGCCTGCTCAAGGCATTGCAGGCGGCACCAGGCCTCCGAAGCCGAGAAAAACTGGTGCCGTGGTTTTACCGCATTGTGCAGCATGCTATTGTGGATGCGCAGCGCCAACGCGCCCGCGAACAGCGTATCCATCAGGCCTATATGGCTGAACAGGAAGCAATCCCCCACGAAGATGCCACCCTGATTTGCGAGTGCTTTCGTGCGCTGCTTCCGTCCCTGAAAGAAGCGTACCGTTTGCTTATTGAGAAAATAGATCTTGAGGGTGAGGATCCCCGGGAGGTGGCGCAGCAACTGGGTATCACCCGCAACAACCTGCACGTGCGGCTTCACAGAGCACGGCGTCAGCTGCGGGAGCGTCTGGAAGCGCTCTGCACGGCATGCACCACGCCGGATCATTCAGATTGTCGGTGCTGAATTTTCCGAAAACATCAAACTTGAAAGCAGCCATGGCAGCCCACGACAAATCGGCCCATTCGCATGCGCATCACGCGCACCAGCCTTCGACGTCCGTCCATCATGATCATAAACACCATGATCACAAGGAGCATCACGCCCCTTCTCATCCCGCACACCACAAACACGGCCCCCATGATCACCACGCCCATCATGCGCACATGGTGGAGGACTTCCGGAGGCGCTTCTGGATTTCCCTGGTCCTGACGGTGCCGATTCTGGTGCTTTCGCCCATGATCCAGGCTTTTCTGGGGCTGGGCGAAGCGCTGCGCTTTCCGGGTGACCTGTGGGTGCTCTGGGCGCTCTCGTCCGTCGTGTTCTTCTATGGAGGCTGGCCGTTCCTGAAAGGCATTGCCGAGGAGCTGCGCCAGCGCAATCCCGGCATGATGACACTGATCGCCATCGCCATCAGCGTGGCCTATCTCTACTCGAGCGCGGTGGTCTTCGGACTGGCCGGCAAAATCTTTTTCTGGGAGCTGGCCACGCTGATCGATGTGATGCTGCTGGGGCACTGGATCGAGATGCGCTCGGTGCTGGGGGCGTCGCGGGCGCTGGAAGAGCTGGCCCGCCTGATGCCGACCGAAGCCCACAGGGTGATGCCGGATGGCTCGATCCAGGATGTGCCGCTCGATCAGCTGCAGGCGGGCGATCGCGTGCTGGTGCGCCCCGGCGAGAAAATTCCGGCCGACGGCGTGATCGTCGAAGGCCACACCACGGTCAACGAGGCGCTGCTTACCGGCGAATCGGCACCGGTCGAGAAAAAGGTCGGCGACACGGTGATCGGTGGCGCCATCAACGGCGAGGGGTCGCTCGTCGTGGAGGTGCAGAAAACCGGCGCCGAAAGCTACCTGTCGCAGGTCATCGAGCTGGTCCGTCAGGCACAGGAGACGAAGTCCCGGACCCAGGACCTGGCCAACCGGGCCGCCCGCTGGCTCACCGTCGTGGCGCTGGGAGGCGGCGCGCTGACGCTGGCGGTCTGGACGCTGGTCATGGGCCAGCCGTTCGACTTTGCGCTGGAGCGCATGGTGACCGTCATGGTGATCGCCTGCCCGCATGCGCTGGGGCTGGCCGTGCCGCTGGTGGTGGCCGTCTCGACCGCCCTGTCCGCCCAGAATGGGCTGCTGATCCGTGACCGTACGGCCTTCGAAAATGCGCGCAATCTGCAGGCGGTGATCTTCGACAAAACGGGCACGCTCACCGAAGGGCGTTTCGGCGTGACCGACACGCTGGTCTTTCAAGACGGGCTCTCCGAAGAGGAACTGCTGACACTTGCGGCGGCCGTCGAGCAGCATTCCGAGCACCCGATTGCCCGGGGCATCGTCGAGGCGGTGGCCCATCCCCCGGCCGCCGAGGATTTCGAAGCCATCCCGGGCAAAGGCGCGCGGGCCCGCGTCAATGGCGAGGAAGTCCGCGTGGTCAGTCCGGGCTACCTGCGCGAGCACGGGCTGGAGGTGCAGGACGAACGCGTAGACCGACTGGCCGAACAGGGCAAAACGGTGGTGTTTGTCGTGCGCGATGGCCGGGTCGCCGGCGCGATCGCCCTGGCCGACGTGATCCGTCCCGAATCGAAAGAGGCCGTGCGCCAGCTCAAAGCGATGGGCCTGCAGGTGATGATGCTCACCGGCGACAACCGCCGCGTGGCCGCCTGGGTCGCCCGCGAGATCGGCCTGGACGACTATTTCGCCGAAGTGCTTCCTGATCAGAAGGCGGCCAAGGTCAGGGAAGTGCAGCAGCGCGGGCTGCGCGTGGCCATGGTGGGCGACGGGATCAATGACGCGCCAGCCCTGGCACAGGCCGATGTGGGCATTGCCATCGGCGCCGGGACCGACGTGGCCATCGAGACGGCCGACATCGTGCTCGTGCGCAACGATCCACGCGACGTGGTGTCGATCCTGCGCCTGAGCCGTGCCACCTATCGCAAGATGGTGCAGAATCTCTGGTGGGCGGCCGGCTACAACATCGTCGCCATCCCGCTGGCCGCCGGCGTGCTCTACAAGCTGGGCCTGCTGCTGGGACCGGCCGTTGGCGCCATGCTGATGTCGGCCAGCACGGTCATCGTGGCCGTAAACGCACGTTTTCTCAGCGTGGAGTGATCTCCTGCAACCTGTTTCGACCCATGAGCTGGCTGCTTTCGCTGCTTCTGGTGAGTCTTCAACCTACATTGCCTGCTTCCAACGACTCGACGGCCGTAATGCAGACGGGGGCGCGCTTTCACGAAGCGCTGGCCGAAGGCGACAGCGCCACGGTGGCCGCCCTGCTCCTTGCGGAAGCCGTGATCCTGGAAGGCGGCCGCCGGGAAAGCCGGGGTGAATATCTGGGGCACCACTATGCCCGGGATGTGGCTTTTCTGCAGGCCATGACGCGCACCATCATCTGGCAGACGGTGCGGGTAGCGGACGCGCTGGCCTACGTGGCGACCGTCTCACGGCTCCAGGGGACCTATCGTGATCGGGCTTACGATCTGTCCAGCGCCGAACTGCTGGTGCTCCATCGCACGCCCGGGGGCTGGCGCATCGGAGCCGTCCACTGGTCCTCCGCTCCGTACCGGTAAATCTAATGCCCATCATTTAGCGACCAGGCCAGCTTACTGACGGTCAGAGTCTTCTTCTGGACGCTGTGCACACTACCTTTCCGGGAACGAGGCTTCTTTTCTTTCATACGTTTCTCAAAAAACGCTTCCGGACATGCTACGCTGGTATCATCTCTTCCGGAGTAAACCCAGAACCGCTGTTCGCCCGCCGAAGAAGGGCTGGATGCCGGAGCTCTGGGCCTCGCGGATTCCGCTGACCCACACGCAGAACTTCAAGGAAGTCTTTCGGGCCCTTGTCGAAAACCGGGACAACCTGGCCTACGCCTGGCGCATCCTGCGCGACGGGGTCTGTGACGGCTGTGCGCTGGGCACCAGTGGTATGGAAGACTGGACGATCGAAGGCGTGCACCTGTGTAACGTCCGGCTTCGGTTGCTACGGCTCAACACGATGCCCGCGCTGGATTTCGACCGACTTGCCGACGTCGAAGCGCTTCGTCGCCTGCGTGCCCGAGATCTGCGCATGCTGGGCCGCCTTCCCTATCCGGCCATCCGCCGCAAAGGAGAGCGCGGATTTCGCCGCATTTCCTGGGACGAAGCGCTGGACCTGATTGCCGAGCGCATTCGGGCGACCGATCCGGATCGCACCTACTTTTACCTGACCAGTCGGGGCATTCCCAACGAAACCTACTACGTAGCCCAGAAGGCCGTTCGCGCCATCGGTACGAACAACATCGACAACTCGGCCCGGATCTGCCACTCGCCCAGCACCTTTGGCCTCAAGCCCACACTGGGCGTCGCCGCCACCACCTGCTCGTACACCGACCTGATCGGCACCGACCTGGTCACGTTTCTGGGCTCCAACGTGGCCAACAACCAGCCGGTCATGATGAAATACCTCTACCATGCGAAAAAGGCCGGCACCCGGGTCGTGCTGATCAATCCCTATCCCGAGCCGGGCATGATGCGCTACTGGGTCCCTTCCGACCTGGAAAGCGCGCTGTTCGGCACGAAGATCACGGATTACTTCTTTGCGGTGCGTCCCGGCGGCGACATGGCCTTCCTGTACGGCACAATCAAGGCCATGCTTGCGAAAAAACTGGTGGACGAAGACTTTATCCGCCAGCATACGGTCGGCTTCGACGAGCTGCGCACGCTGCTGGAGACAACGCCCTGGGAGACGCTCGAAGCGCAGAGCGGTCTGACCCGCCGCGACATGGAAACCTACGCCGAGTTGGTGGGAGCGGCCGAACGAGCGGTGTTCGTCTGGGGCATGGGCATTACGCAGCATGCCTCGGGCGAGGCCAACGTCTATGCAATCGTCAACCTGGCCCTGACGCGGGGATTTGTTGGGCGCCCCGGTTGTGGCCTGATGCCCATTCGAGGCCACTCGGGCGTGCAGGGCGGCGCCGAGATGGGCTGCTATGCGACGGTCTTTCCGGGCGGCAAACCCATTAACGCTGAAACCGCCGCCTGGCTTTCGAAGCAGTACGGTTTTCCGGTGCCCGACCGACCCGGTCTGACCACAGCCGAAGCGCTCCAGGCCGCCCGCGAAGGAGCACTCGACGTACTGTTTGCCGTAGGCGGAAACTTCCGGGAGGTGCTTCCCGATCCGCAGGGGATCGATGAAGCGCTCCAGCGCATCCCGCTCCGCGTGCACATGGACATCGCCCTATCCACGCAGATGCTGCTCGATCCGGCCGACACCGTACTGCTGCTGCCGGCCACTACCCGCTACGAAATCCCCGGCGGCGTCACCGAGACCTCCACGGAACGCCGGGTCATCTTCAGCCCTGAAATTCCGGGTCCGCGGATCCCGGAGGCACGTCCGGAATGGGAAGTCTTTGCGGAGCTGGCCGCCCGCGTGCGTCCGGAGCTGGCCGACAAGGTACGCTTTCCCAACACCGCAGCCATCCGTGAGGAAATCGCCCGCGTGATCCCGATGTACGAGGGCATCCAGCATCTGAAAAAGAAAGGCGACGCTTTTCAGTACGGCGGCCCGCGTCTGTGCGAGGGCTGGCGCTTCCCCACGCCAGACGGCAAGGCCCACTTCCAGGCCGTCCCGTTGCCGGACCTCGAACTACCGGAAGGGGCCTTCCGGGTGGTTACACGGCGCGGCAAACAGTTCAACAGCATCGTCCACGAGGACGTGGATCCGCTGAACGGGATGCCCCGGGATGCCATCCTGATCAGCCATACCGACCTGCAGCGCCTGGGGCTTAAAGAAGGCGCGCGCGTGGTTGTCGAAAACGAGCACGGCCGCCTCGAAGGTCGGCTGTTTGCCGCCGACATGGCCGCCCGCTCGCTACAGGTGCACTGGCCCGAAGGCAACGTGCTGGTGCCGCCCGATGTGCTCTCGCCACAGGCCCGCATTCCGGCCTACAAGGAAGTGGTGGCTTACCTGCGACCGCTCACCGATACCGAGACGCCGCAAACGCGCAGCGCGGAAACCGTCTTTCAACTATGAAAACGCTCCGACAGGGCACGCGCATTGACCACTTCGAAGCCCTGCGCTTCGAAAATGGGGCCATGCAGCCCATCGAGGATGCCGTCGTCGTGGAAGAGCCCCTGGAACTGCGGCTGGTGTACTTCCACGAGGACCATCCGGTGCACACCCGCGTGGCCGTCACGATGCGCACGCCCGGTAACGATGTGGAACTGGCCATCGGCTTTCTCTTTGGCGAAGGCATCATTCAGGACTACCGCGACATCGACCGTTTCGAGCACACGGGGCCCAGCGGGGACCGGCCTAACAACCGCAACATCCTGACCATCACGCTGAAGCCCCACGTGTCGGTCGATGCCTTCCGAATGGAACGGCATTTTTTCACCTCGGCCAGCTGTGGTCTTTGCGGCAAAGCGGCTCTTGAGACCGTACGGGTCGGCGATTATCCGCCCCTGTGGGCAGATGGCCCCCTGCTCACGCCAGAGCGACTCTGGTCGTTGCCCCGAACGCTTCGCCAGGCGCAGACGCTCTTCAACGAAACCGGCGGACTGCACGCCGCTGCGCTGTTTGATGCCGAAGGGCATCTACTGGCGCTCCGCGAGGATGTAGGCCGCCACAACGCGCTGGACAAGCTCATCGGCCACTTTCTCCTGGAAGAAAAAGCAGCAGTCCTGCGCCGTGGCATCGTGTTGCTTTCCGGACGGGCCAGCTTCGAGTTGGTGCAGAAAGCTGCAAAGGCGGGCATTCCCGTCGTGGCGGCCGTCGGTGCGCCTTCCAGTCTGGCCGTCGATCTGGCCAGGGAATGCGGCATGACGCTGATCGGCTTTCTACGCGAGGGCCGTTTCAACGTATACAGTGCCCCCCATCGCATGGTGTACGCGCTGTCTCCATCCCTGGCAACGTAACAGAAAGCCCGGCTCCGATGGAGCCGGGCTTTCCCTGTTGCCGCGGCGGACCGACGCTTACACGTCCAGTCGCCTGACGTTCACGGCCTGGAGTCCTTTGGGCGTGCGGCGAATCTCAAAGCTCAGCCGCTCGCCCTTGCGCAGCTCTTCGCCGTAGCCCAGCCCGGCCACGGCCGTCCGGTGCACGAAGACATCTTCGCCCCCGCCATCCTGCTGGATGAAGCCGTAGCCTTTCTCGGCGCTGAACCACTTGACGGTACCCTGAGACATAACTGAACCTGTGTACTGGGACCGGCAGACCTCTTGCCCTGTCAGGCAGAAATGCCATGCAGCCAACGAGAGGGCCCGGTCGGTGAAACAATAGGGTGAACACTACGCTGCAACGGCCGGTTTTATAGTCAGTTCCGGCTAACCCGACGTTTCCCATGATCGGACGCGCCTGGATCGGTACCTCAGGCTGGGCTTACCGCCACTGGCGCGGCGTGCTTTATCCAGAAGAGGTGCCTTCGAATCAGTGGTTCAGCTACTACGCACGCGAATTCGACACCGTCGAACTCAACAACACGTTCTACCATCTCCCCCGCCCCGCTACCGTGCAGCGCTGGCATGATCTGGCCCCACCGGACTTCCGCTTCGCCGTCAAAGCCAGCCGCCTGATCACCCACCAGCGACGCCTGCGCGATTGCGCCGAGCCGCTGCAGACCTTCTTCGGCGCCATTACGCCCCTTGGCAAACATCTGGGTCCGGTGCTCTACCAGCTTCCACCCGGCCTGCACGCCGACCTGGAGCGTCTGGAGGCATTCACCGCGCTGCTCCCCGCAGGCCATCTGCACGTCTTTGAGTTTCGCCATCGGAGCTGGTTCACGGAAGCTATCCATAACTTCCTATTGGAGCATGAGCTGATCTTCTGCATCCACGACTGGTCCCGGCTCGAGGTGCCGCACTGGGCGACCGGTCCGGCCGTCTACGTGCGCTTCCACGGTACGACCGGGCGCTACGCGGGCGGTTACGACGAAGCTACCCTCCGGGAATGGGCTGAACGGATTCATCGATGGATGGACGAAGGCCGCGACGTGTACGTGTACTTCAACAACGACATCGGCGGCCATGCCGTGCAGAACGCCCGCACGCTGAAAAGCCTGATCGTTTCCGGATGAGCCTTTACGAAAGGCCCAGGATGTCCTGTACCCGCAGCCGATGCTCCGGAAACGCCTCCGGCGCCACTTCCTCCCCGGCCTCCAGCCGCCAGACCTCCCGGTAAGCCTCCCCCTCCGGCATCCGATGCACCCACAGCACCCGCCCCTCCACATCCACCACCCACACCTCCGGCACACCCGCCCGCGCATAAAGCGGCACCTTCACCTCCCGATCATAGGCCAGCGACGTCTCCGACACCTCCACCACCAGCCACACCGCCTCCGGACCCGGATGCCCCGACGCATAGTAGTCCACCCGCCACCGCAACAACGACACGTCCGGATACACCTCCGTCCGATCGTCCAGACGCACGGGATCCTGAACGCCAAGCAAAACCCTGCGGCCTGCCTGAAGCGGCAGAAAGAGATCGACCAGCCGCTTGACACAGGCGGCGTGACGGCTTCCGACGGGACTCATCCGGACCAGTTCGCCTTCGATAAGTTCAAGGCGGTCATCTTCCTGAAAGATACCCGCTTCACCCATCCGGTGAAACTCCTCCACCGTGAACCGATAGCGCGTAACCGGCTCGGCCATGGCCCTGCGCCTTTTGCCTCTGGTTATTCCTGATATGCCCGCTTCTGTCCGGCGTTTCCGTAAACTCGGCCTCAAGAAGTGACCGGTATAAAGAAAAAGGGCGGACGCCTCAGCGTCCGCCCTCCCGCCTGATCGCTCAGGCGTGCACCTCCCCCATCAGCTGGTGGCCTTTCCGGAGACGACCATCACGCCCTGCATCAGGGTGTAGTGTCCGGGGAAGGTGCAGACGTAACGGTAGCGGCCGGGTTTGTCCGGCGCCTTGAAGGTCACCTCCACGGTCTCGCCAGGCTGGGCCACCTTCGTGTAGGCCAGAATGGCCGGATCGTCCGGCACGTAGTCCGGGTCCGAGATGGCGGCCGTGCCCACCCGGTTCACCACGTTCGGACTGTCGGTGTTCAGTACGACCACGTTGTGCGGCATCACCTTCGCCGTGTTCTTGAAGATAAGCCGCACGGTCTCGCCCGGCGCGACCGTGAACTCGGTCACCTTGAACTTCAGCTCGTCGCCGACCGGCTCGATCACGATCTCTTTGACCGGCTCGGCCTGGACCCGGAGTGCCAGGAGCACCAGGCCCACCAACAACAGGCTACGACGCATCATGATTGTTTCCTCCTTGGTTCAGGGTTTCAGGCGGGGTTGGGATTGTAGATGTCCGGCTGCTCGGGACCTTCTACTTCCAGCACGGCCAGCAGACCCTTACGCGCCACGCGCGTGAGCGCGTGATCGACGAACTTGACCGGGCCGGGCACCGGCAACCGCATGTGGAAGATGCCGCAACTGCCCGGCGGGATGGCCACGGTCTGCGCATTCCGTTCGGGGTTGTTCAGGATGGCCCCTTCGCGCCAGACGTAGGAAAGCACGTTGCCGATCGGGTGGAAGTTGCTCGTCAGATTCGGACCACCGACCGCCAGGAAGATCCGGACCGTCTCGCCCACCTTCGCCTTCATGGCGCCGTAGCGATCGGCCGTCAGGCCATACTTGGCACCGTTGAAGAGTACGTAGGTGGGTTTTTCTTCGAAGAGTTTCTCGAAGTCAAAGTTGTGATGGCCCGGCTCGCCCGGCTGCTTGTCGGTGTAGAGCTCATGCTGCCCCAGGTAGAACTCCCGGTCCACCGGCGGCAGGCCTTCCGGCGGCTCGACGAGAATCATTCCGAACATGCCGCTGGAGATGTGGAAGTCCATGTCGGGCACGGCGCAGTGGTACACGTACGCGCCCGGATACAGGCAGCGGAAGCGAATCGTCTTCGACTGGCCGGGCGCTACCAGCGTGTGCGCAGCACCACCACCCGGACCGTAAACGGCATGGAAGTCCACGTTGTGCGGCATGCGGTTCGACGACGGATTCTCGATGGTCAGGTTGACCACGTCGCCCTGCCGCACACGAATCATGGGGCCGGGGATCTGGCCGTTATAGGTCATGAAGTTGAAGGTCACGCCCGGTTCGATTTCGGCCACGACCTCCTCGACGCGCAGCGTGATGTCGTGCGTGATGGGCCAGTCCCGATGGATCGGCGGCGGAATGTCGGCGGGATCGGCGGCCACGCGCTCGACACGCCGCCCCATGGGTCCCGTAACAATCCGGCCGGAACGACCGCGGCCTTCGGCTTCCAGCGAAAGGCCCGAGGAAGTGATCAGTCCACCGGCGGCGGCCACACCCAGGCCTTTCAGAAAGTCACGACGCGAGCTGGCTTTCATGGCAGGTAGCAGGTTTGGTTGTTGGTGACAGCATCAATTTCGACTAAATAGTACTTTATCTAAATAAAAACAGAAAGGAGACCCGATGAAATGCCGGCCAAGGTCCGGCGAAACGTCCGTCAACCGGTCCTACCTGTCATGACAGCCGCCAGCCAGGCCGGATCGTACAGGCCATGCAGCGTCCCGGTCCGTTCCCGAAGCGCCGGTGTCTCGACGACGGCCAGGCCGCCAGCCGGTAGCCGGATGGTGGCGCCGGTCAGCCAGCGCACCAGCTCGCCAAAGTCGGGCTGATGGCCTACGACAAGTACGGTTTCACCGGGGGCGTAGGCCTGAATGAGCGCTTCCAGTTCGGCCGGACCGCACCCCGGCGCCAGCAGCCGGTCTTCGACGACGGGCACGCCCAGCGCGTCGGCCACCGCCTGCGCCGTCTGCACGGCGCGGCGGTACGGACTGGTATAAACGGCACCCGGCGCCAGTCGAATGCGCCGTAGCGCTTCCCCCATCTGATGGGCCACCTGCCGACCGGCTTCGGTGAGCGAGCGCTCGGCGTCGGGCTGACCGGGCGCGGCCGGATGCGCCTCGGCATGACGCAACAGACAGAGTCGCATGGTTTGCCCCGTTACAGGTTGCCAGGTAAGACGGTCCTCATGGATACCCGGATCTGCACCCGATCGTTACTGGAATTTACGGGCGGCGCGCCTGTGCGCGTCCACCGTTTCTTCTATAAACCATCAGCGTGCTTCAATCTGCCGGGCATTTCACCCGGTAGGTGCGGGTTTCGAGCGGACGGCCGCCCGACCCGTAGGTGCGTTCAACAAACGTGAGCGTTCCGTCTTTGTCCCAGAGCAGTACGGTCGAGCTGCGCGTGCCGTAGGCTGAGGTCGCGACAAAGATGGCGGAAAGCCGACGCTCCCATTCCAGGTCCAGCCCGGTTCGCGGTAGCGTTTCGTCCGGCGCCGGCGTGCAGTCGGCCAGCAACGCCAGCAACACCTCCGGGTCAATTGAATCATCCTGCAGGATCGTCTCGAATGCCGCCAGTCCCCGGGTTACTTTGGGCCAGCGCGTGCCCAGCAGGTGATTGCTCAGGCCGTAAAGGCCGGGCGCCAGCACCCTGATGCCGTCGCTGCGATTTGATCCGTACGCCAGCGTCTCGGTATCTCCTACGAGCAGATTGAACCCGTTGTAGGCATTCCCCTCGGCCAGCACACGCTCGAGGTACGCCGCGGGCGGTTCGCTTCCCAGCAGAAAATCGCGCGTCAGCCAGCCGCGCGAGCGGCGACCCGTTGCCCGTCGGTCCGGCTCCCGGTAGTTGGTGACCAGCGCCAGGCGTCCCCGTTCGGAAACACCCAGCCAGGTCCCTCCCGCTTCCAGGTCGCGACCGGCCAGCACGTCGGGCGCCTCCGGCCACCGATGCGCAGGCGCCGACGGCCGCGCGTAGAACTCGTCCCGATTGGCCGCCAGCACCAGCCGATAGCGCGGATGCCGGCAATAAGCCCAGAGTACCAGACACATGCTCTTTTTTATTTGAACCTTCAGGCGTATTTTTTGCACATAACATAACGACAATCTATCCTCAAAGCAGCCATGCGCAACAGGTACGGTGTTTTGCTGGGCGTGTTGCTTCCTATTGCGGTGGCTCAGTTGTCGCCGGCCCAGCAAAGTCCGTTTACGCTGAATGCCGACAATTACCTGGCCCTGATTGGGAAGGCCTACAGCAGCACGACCTACAACGTCGATTTTGGCGACACGCCGGACGAGCAGGCCCAGACGCGCCTGGCCCTGCAGGCGCTGATCGATAAAAGCGGCTCTTCGCAGACCTGGGATTTTACCGGCTTGAACTTCCAGGCGCCGGTCACCTCCTCGGTCCCTACTTACCATACGAGAACAGCCTGCCGGGTGCTGATGTGTTCACCGAGGCGGATCATGCCGTGCTGCTCGGCGCCTACATCTACGGGAGCCTGCTTCAGGACGACGGCAACTACTACTACGGGCTGGCGGTCGACGACGACTCGACGCTGGTGTTGCCCGAGCCGTTTCCCTGGCTGAAGTTTCCGCTGACCTACGAGACGAGCTGGCAGTGGCCTTCGTCGCCGAGCACCGACCTGGAAGTCATCGCCCGGTTTCTGACCGCCATCACCGGCGACAGTACGGCCATCAAGACCTATGAGCAATACCGGGACCAACTGCAAAACGCTTCGGTCCAGATTTTCTGGACGGTGGACGGCTACGGGACGCTGAGCACGCCCGACGGCTCGCGCGAGACGCTGCGCCTCAAGCGCACGGTGCGCGTCAGCGGCGTGACCGGTTTCAGCCAGCCGCTGGACATCTTCATCAGCTACATGTGGCTTTCCGAAGACTGGCTGCAGGCAAGTCCGGCCCAGATCATTCAGGCCGAAATTGGCACTACGCTTTCTGTCTCAGGAGGCTTTCCCCCGGTCTTTACCCAGGTGCCGAGCGGCGCCTACTACAGCGTCTCGACGCTCCGGCCGGTGGCAGGCGAGCCGCTTCCGGATGCGCCGACGGTGGTCCTGCGCGGTCCCTACCCCAATCCGGTCCGCGGGCATGCCTTGCTGACGCTGACACTCCCATCGCCGCAGTCGGTCTCGGTGCGCATCTACAACCTGCTGGGACAGGAAGTGGCGCGGCCGTTTGATGGGCTGCTGCCTTCGGGCACGCACCCTGTGTCCATCAATGCACATACCTGGCCGGCCGGTCTGTATCTGCTCCGGATCGAAGCCGGCCCGCGGCACTGGACGCGCCGGCTGGTGGTGGTGCATTAACCGGCAGGGCTCCGGACCACCACGAACAATTCCGGCGCCGGTCGGCGGCGGTTGCAGAAGGCGTAACGGGCGGCCACGAAGCGGTCGGGGTCGAGCATTTCGGCCCATTGCCGCACGGCTTCGGCCTCTTCGGCCCCGCCCGGGTGTCCCCGATAGGCCACCACGGTCAGCACGCCGCCGGGGCGCAGCAGACGAAGTGCCGCCTCAAGGGCGGGCAATGTGGTTTGCGGCCGCGTGATGCAGGAGCGGTCGCTTCCGCCCGGCAGATAGCCCAGGTTGAACATGACCGCCCCGATGCGTCCGTGCCACGCCGCAGGCACCGCTTTGGCCATGTGCTCGTGCCCCATCCGTAGCAGCGTCACGCGTTCATGCAGCCCGGCCTCCTCAAGACGCCGGCGCGTCCGCGCCAGCGCTTCTTCCTGCACGTCGAAGCCGTAGACGTGCCCCTGCGGCCCCACCTGCCGGGCCAGAAACAGCGTGTCGTGTCCGTTGCCCACGGTGGCATCGACGGCCACCTCGCCCGGCTGCAGGACGGATGTCACGATCCGGTGCGCCAGCGCCGTGCCTTCAAGAAAAAATGGCCGATCTGTCGAACTGCCCTGCATTTACGCTAAATTGCGGGACCAGCCGCCCCGCTGGTGGGTTTTCTAAACGGAACGCACTGGATAACCCGCAAACCGTCGTCGTGGTCCATTACGTAGAGCTTCCGGGCGACCGGCGCTATCCGGTCGTGATCGAATCGCTGGCGGCGCTTCCGGCGTGGCTCGAGCGCGTTGGGCTGCGCCGCGGCCGCCTGTTGCTGGTGACCGACGAAAACATAGCCCGCCTGCACCTGGAGCCGCTCCGGGCGGCGCTGGAGGCGGCGGGCTGGACGCCCCGCGTGCTGGTCCTCCCTCCGGGCGAGCCCACCAAGGCGCTGCCTTACCTGGAGCGCATTTACGACGAGGCGCTGCGCTGGGGCATCGACCGAAGAACGCCCGTGCTGGCCTTCGGCGGCGGGGTGATCGGCGATCTGGCGGGCTTCGCTGCGGCCACGTTGCTGCGCGGATTACCGCTCGTGCAGATGCCCTCCACGCTGATCGCCCAGGTCGACAGCGCCATCGGCGGCAAGACCGGCATCAACCACACGCGCGGGAAGAATCTGATCGGCGCCTTCCACCAGCCGGTGCTCGTGTTTGCCGATCCGTCGCTGCTGCAGACGCTTCCTGTGCGCGAGTGGACCAGCGGTCTGGCCGAAGTGGTCAAGCATGCGCTGATCGGCGATCCAGCGCTGTTTGCGTTGCTGGAAGAGCGCTGGGCGGACGTAATGCAACGCGACGCAGCGCTACTGCCGGAGCTGATCGGCCAGGCGGTCGCCGTCAAGATACGGGTCGTCATGCAGGACGAACGCGAGGCCGGACTGCGGGCAATTCTGAACTTCGGGCATACGTTCGGCCATGCCATCGAGCGCGTGGCCGGCTACGGGCACTTCACGCATGGCGAAGCCGTGGCGCTGGGCATGCTGGCCGCCCTCTGGCTCTCGCACCGGAGACACCCGGACCTGCCCGTTGACCGCATCCGCACGCTGCTGCAACGCCTGCCGGTGCCCGGATCACCCGACACGCTCGACTTCGAGGCGCTGCGCGAGGCCATGCAGGTAGACAAAAAAGCGCTGGCCGGACGCCTGCGCTTCGTGTTGCTGCGCCGCCTGGGCGAAGCCTACGTGGCCGACGATGTAAGCGAAGCCGAATTGCGGGACGCCTGGCAGTTCGTGCTGGAAAGCCACCGGGCCACCGTAAATTCCTGAAGCCACCGCCCCACCTTGCCCGTACGTGCGCTCGGACATATTACCCGCCGCTTGTTGATACTGGCGGCCGGCGTGCTGGCCGTCGGGTTGGTGCTTTTTGTGGCGCTGACACGCACGCGCGCCGGACGCGACTTCGTGCGCGCGCAACTGGAAGCGGCCTTCCGAGCGCATCTGGGCGGCCAGCTTCAGATCGAGCGTCTGGACGGCGATCTGGTGCGCGGCCTGTACGCTACGCGCGTCCGCCTCTTTGCGCCGGACGGTCGGTTATTGCTGGACGTCGATTCGGTAGCGCTGCGCCCTGCCTGGCGGATGCTCCTCAGCCGTACGCTGGCCTTTCGGCGCGTGGAACTGTTCCGCCCCAGGCTTTTCCTGCACTACGAGAACGGCCGATGGAATTTTGCGCAATGGCGCGACACGAGCGCTGCGCCTTCCGATGCCCGCTGGAGCCTGGCGATTACCGACCTTCATCTGCACAACGGGAGCGTCGAGACAGACCGCACGGGCCCGCCGCCTGAGCCGGTACGCCGAGGGCAACTCTTCGACTTCACGCAGACCCGCCTGGACAGTCTGACGCTGCAGGCCACGCTGGAATACCATCCGGACCGGTTGCTGCTCGATCTGCTCCAGCTCGACGCGCACCTTTCCCGTCCCGACCAGCGCCTGCGCCATCTATCCGGTCAGCTTTTCTACCAGGAAGGCCGATGGCACCTCCCCCGGCTGGAACTGGCGCTGGGCAACACCCTGCTGGCGCTCAGCGGCCAGTTCATCCCACGCACGCCGTTTGCCGAATCGGCCCTGCAGCTCGAACTGGAAACCGGCACCTTCGACTTTGCCGAACTCCGCCGTCTGCTACCCGGCCTTCCACTGCACCGGCCTGTCACAATGGCGGGTCGGCTGCACGGTACGATCAACGGCCTTGTGCTGGAGCGCCTGGAACTGGCCTCCACCGCCGGTCGCCTGCGTCTGGAAGGGACTTTGCTGGGGCTGCCCGACTCGCTGGACTTCGATCTGCTTGCGACCGGTACCGGCCTGCAAACGGCCGGGCTGGCCCGGCTCTGGCCGACGCATCCGCTTCCCGCCTCCCTGCAGACCCCCACCCCGCTGACCCTTCGCGCGGAAGCACGCGGCCTGATGCACCTGGCTTCTGTCCCGACGCTTCGCCGTCTGGAAGGGAGCGTGCGCCTGCGCGGCCTGCCCGGCACGCTGGAAGGGCCGTTCCGGCTCGTACGAAAGGCTCCCGGAGACGCACCGGCCTACGAGGCCCACCTGCGGCTGCGCAACGTGCAGCCTGCCCGGTTGTGGAAAGATGGTCCGCCGTCCATCCTGCTCAACGGCCTCGCCGAAATGCACGGTCAGGGCCCACGCCAGTTCGACCTGCATCTTCGCCTGGATCCCCGGCCATTCGGCGGTGGGACGAACGACTCGCTGCTTTTCACCCTGCAGCGGAGCGGGTCGCGCTTCTGGGCCACGTTTTCCCTCCCCCAGCAGGACGGTAGCCTGACGGCCACCGCTTTCTACCGGTCCGATCCCGACAGCGCCCGTTTCCGGGTGCAGGCCGTGGCCCGCCGGTTCGATCTGGGACCCTACCTTCATCCCGACACGCTCCAGACCCACATCGATGCCACCTTTTCGCTGGAAGGTGCCGGGACAACCTGGCCCGAGCTGACGGCCACCGCCCACCTGCAACTCGACGCTTCCTATGCGCGACGCGCCGATCGCTCCTGGCGGCTCGCCCCTGCTTCGGTGCACCTGACCCTGACGCCGACCGATCCGTTGCAGCATCGGCTCCGGATCACGGGGGACCTGCTCGAAGCGGAGCTGCACGGCCACCTGACCCCCGACCGGCTTGTACCGCTCGTGCGCTACTGGCAACAGGCGTTCGCCGCAGCGATCCATCGCCAGACCGAAAAACCCTTCTACCGGCCGCCGCGCTCCTTTGAACGCCCCCTGCCGGCTCTGCGCCCACAGCTTGCAGTCCTTCAGGGGCGCCTGCAGGTGCGTCGGCTCGACTGGCTGCAGCCGCTGGCCGGACTTCCGTCGTTTCGGACCGACCTGACGGCTACGCTCTGGACACGGGCCGGAGCCGACACGCTTCAGCTTGCGCTGGAATGGCAGGCCGACTCGCTCCGGGTGGGTGCGCTGCACCAGGAAGACGTACACGGCCGGCTGCAACTGGCCACCGGGCGCCAGATCGACCGCTCGCTGGTGGGCCTGTTCGAATGGCAGAGCGCCCGGCTACAGCAGCTCCGGCAGATCCGTCTGGTAGGCTACTTTCTGCCGGAAGGGGCCCAGCTCAGCCTGAGCAGCCGGCCCGATACGACCGGCGAGACGCTGCGGCTGACCGCCACGCTGGACCTGCTGGATCGCTTCAATCGCCTGACGCTGCAGGAATTCTACTGGCAGGTCCGGGACTATCGCTGGCAGCTGACGCAGCCGGCCCACATCGACCTGTATGCCGATGCCGCCGTACTCCATTCGCTGCTCCTGCGCAATCGGCCCGCCGCCGACACGGTCGCCGGCGAAATCGAACTGAAGGGCATGCTCTCCGCTCAGGTGACCGATACGGCTTACGTAACACTACGTAGCATTGCCCTGGAGGAACTTACCCGGGCACTGGGGCGCGCCCGCAGGCTCAGCGGACAGCTGGAAGGCCGGCTCAGCCTGGTCGGTGCTTTCGGAACCCCGCAGCTGGCCGGGTTCCTGCACGTCGATCGACTGCACTACGACCGGCATCCGCTGGGGACGTTGCGCCTGGTCAGCCATTACGTGCCGGGGTCTCCGCAGATCGCGCTGGATGCACGCCTCGACCCGGATACCACCATCGACGCCGCCAATCGGCTGCACCTGTTCGGCACGGTCCGGCTTCCTTCGTCCGACGACGCCGGCCAGCTCGACCTGCGGCTGGAGACCACCCATGCCGACGCGTTCTTCTTCACCTACATCTTCCCCGACCTGATCGCCAACGTGCAGGGCTACTTTGCCGGACGCGGCCGCATCACGGGCACGTTCCGGCGCCCGATCTTCAACGCGGCCATGCAACTCCATGCCGGCGCCTTCGACATTCCCCGATTCAACCTGCACTACCGGATCGAAGGACCGGTGTCGGTGGACGAAGCAGGTTTTCTGCTGGAAGCTGTACGCCTGCAGGATCCGACCGGCGGCCAGGCCCGCGTCGACGGCCGCATCTTCTTCAACGAATACCGCTTCTTTTCCTTCGACCTGACCGCGCGTCTGGACGGGCTGCAGGTCATGAACGTCACCTACAGCCGCGACCTGCCGTTTTACGGCAAAATCTGGGGACGGGGGACGCTGTCGCTCGGCGGCCCGCTCTACGGAGCGCTGCTGCAGACGGCCGATGCCGAGGTGCTGCCGAAAAGCGAAATCTACATTCCACTGGCCGAAAGCGGCACCGAAGCGGACGAAGCGTTCATCATCTTTGCCGATTCGACCGGGCGCATCCCGGAGCGTCCGACGCGTCGCCCCAACCTGCTGGCCCGGCGTCCACCGGGTGAACGATCCTTCCTGGATGGACTGGATCTGGACCTGAACCTGCTGGCACCCCAGGGCACCACGGTTCGGCTGGTGATCGACCCGCTGCTGGGTGATGTGATCAACGCGCGGGGTAGCGGCCGCCTTCAGATCATCCGCCAGGAAGGTACCTTTCAGGCCTTCGGGCAACTGGACGTGACGGAAGGCGACTACCTGTTCACGGCCGGCGAGATTTTCGTCCGGCGGTTTCTGATCGAAGGCGGCACGATCACCTGGGACGGCGATCCCATCAATGCCCGGCTCGACCTGCAAGCAGCCTATCGCACGCGGGCTTCACGGGCCGGCCTTCCGGGCACGCTGGGTCAGGGCACCGGCCTGATTCCGCTCGTCGTGCAGATGCACATTACCGGTCGCGTCGAGGCCCCACAGGTCAGCCTGCGTCTGGCCATCGACCGCTCCATCAACGAGCCGCTGGCCGGCTACGAAGGGCTCGAAGCGCTGCTCAACCAGCCCGAACGAGCCGCCGAGTACGCCACGAGCGTGTTGCTCACCAACTCTTTCTTGCTCACTACCGAACGCACCACCCCCGAAACGCTCACCTCGTCAGGCAACCAGCTTGCCTTCAACAGCCTCTCGCAACTCATCGCCAGCCAGCTCAACCGCTACCTGAGCCAGGTGCTGCCCAACGTGGACCTGCTGCTGGGCGTGCAGGGCGAGGGGACCCAGCGGCTGGACGTCACCTACGGCATCGCCCTTCGACTGCTGAACGAGCGTCTGATCATCCGGGGCCAGGGCGTCTACCGTGGCGAAAGCACCGCCGAGGGCCAGCAGAATCTGCTGGGCGAGTTTGTTGTTGAGATCCGGCTGACCCCCAGCGTGTCCGTGCAGGTCTTCTACCGGCGCGAGGACGACGTGCTCAACGACTACACGCTGACCAGCGTCACAGGCGCCGGTCTTTCCTATCAGACCGAATTTCCCACCTGGCGGCGTTTGCTGGATCGGCTCTTCGGCTGGCTGATTCCGGATCGCACGCCCCCGGAAACGCCGCCGCTGACCCGGGCCGGCAACAACTCGGAGCAGGCCGACGTTGAACAGCATCGCTAATCCCGAAAACCGACATCTGCGAGCATCCTTGGCACGCCGTAAAAAATCCGCGCAGAAAAAAGCGAAAACCTCCCGAAAAAAACGCCTGCCTACTCGTCCGCAGATCCGGCGGGCCATCCTCTCAATTTTGCGCAACAATGCGCATAAGGCATATCGTCCGAAAGAACTGGCCAAGCTTTTAGATCTGCGCGACTACGAGGCCTATCAGCGCTTCTGGGAGGTCCTCTCCGAACTGGAGCATCAGCACCTGGTCGCCCGCGTCAAGGGGGGTCGCTACACCTACGAGCGCCGGCCCTATCGCATGGAGGGCATCCTGCGCGTGCATCCACAGGGCTACGGGTTTGTGGAGATCGAGGGACAGGAAGACGAAGACATTTACATCAGCGAAGCCCACATGGGCACGGCGCTCGACGGCGACCGTGTGCTGGTGGGACTGGCCGCCCCGGCCCGTGGCGACCGCCGTCGGGAAGGCGAAGTGCTCAAAGTCCTGGAACGCCGCCGGACGCAGACCGTCGGGACGTTCCACCCGCGCGGCGCCTATGCGTTTGTGGTACCCGACGATCCGCGGCTGACCCGCGACATCTACGTGCCCCGCGAGGCCTTCAACGGCGCCCGCGCCGGCGACAAGGTGGTGGTCTCCATCGACCGCTTCGACGATCCCAAGGCCTCGCCCGAGGGACGCGTGCTCGAAGTGCTTGGTCCGGCCAGCGATCCACGCGTGCAGGTGCTGGCGCTGGCGCTCAGCAAGGACGTGCGCACCGGCTTCCCGGAAGCCGTGCTCAAAGAAGCCGAGCGCATTCCGGACGCCATTCCCGAACGCGAGTATCGCCGTCGGCTGGACCTGCGCGACCGCGAAGTCTTTACCATCGACCCCTCCGACGCCAAGGACTTCGACGACGCGCTGCACCTGCGGCGCCTGCCCAACGGCCACATCGAAGTCGGCGTGCACATTGCAGATGTCAGCTACTACGTCCGGCCCGGCTCCGCCCTTGACGAAGAGGCCTTCCAGCGCGGCACGAGCGTCTACCTCGTGGACCGCGTGATCCCCATGCTTCCCGAAAAGCTCTCCAACCAGGTCTGTTCGCTGCGTCCGGGCGAGGACAAGCTGACCTATTCGGTGCTCATGGAGCTGACGCCCTCGGCCCGGGTCGTGCGCTACCAGATCCGGGAAACCGCCATCCACTCGCGCCAGCGCTTCACCTATGAGGAAGCTCAGGCCATCATCGACGGCACCGATCATCCGCTGGCCGAGCCGGTACGCCTGGCCCATGAGCTGGCCCAGAAGCTCCGCAGGGCCCGCATGGAAGCCGGGGCCATCGATTTCGACCTACCTGAAGTAAAGGTTGAGCTGGACGAAGCCGGCAATCCGATTCGTATCTACCGCAAGGAGCGGCTTGCGGCCCATCAGCTCATCGAGGAATTCATGCTGCTGGCCAACCGGCTCGTGGCCGAAACGATCGGTAAGCGCGCCGAAGCGCCGCCTTTCGTCTACCGCATTCACGACCGGCCCGACGCCGAGAAAATCCGCCAGCTGGCTCAGTACGTGCGCGTCTTCGGCTATCATCTGGAGCTGACCGAAGACGGCACCGTCTCCTCGAAAGCGCTCAACGAGTTGCTCCAGCACGTGAAGGGCACGCCCGAAGAGCCGGTCATCGAAGAAGCGGCACTGCGGGCCATGGCCAAGGCCCGCTATTCGACGCAGAACATCGGCCATTATGGGCTGGCGTTCGATTTCTACACGCATTTCACCAGCCCCATCCGACGTTATCCGGACCTGATGGTCCATCGACTGCTCAAGCAATACCTGAAGAAGGCGGAAAAAGCCCCGACCGTCGACGCCGACGAACTGGAGGCTCGCTGCCGGCACTGCTCCGAGCGCGAGCGAGCGGCCGAAGAGGCCGAACGCGACTCGGTCCGCTTCAAGCAGGTGCAGTACATGCAGCAGCACGTGGGCGAGCACTTCCGGGGCGTGGTCAGCAGCGTGACGAATTTCGGCGTGTTCGTCGAACTCGAAGACGTGCTCGTCGAGGGGCTGGTGCACGTGCGCGACATGGGCGACGACTACTACGAGTACGACGAACGGCGCTATACGCTACGTGGCATGTACTCCGGCAAACGGTACCGGCCGGGCGACGTGGTCGAGGTGGTCGTCGTGCGGGCCGATCCGGCCACGCGTCAGATCGATCTGCGCTTCGTAGAGCCTTCGACCGACGGCGAGGCGCCTACGCCGCGTCGTCGCCGTCGTCGGCGAAAGCGCGCGCAAGCGCCCGGCGCTGGGCGCTGAGCGTCTGTTCCAACTCACGCTCGCCGTGCGCGGTCGAGAAGAAGAACGCCTCGAACTGAGACGGCGGCAGGTAGATGCCCTCTTCCAGCATGGCGTGGAAGTAGCGGGCGAAACGCCGGGTGTCGCAGCGACGGGCCGTTTCGTAATCCACGACGCGTTTCGATGTGAAGAACAGCGTGGCCATGGCGCCCACGCGCGTGAAGTACAGGTCCAACCCCAGTCCTTTCAGGTTTTCACGAATGCCCTCCTCCAGCGCAGCCCCGAAGCGCTCCAGGCGCTCGTATAGATCCGGCGTGTCGGCAATCTTCCGGAGCACGGCATAGCCGGCCGCCATGGCCAGCGGATTGCCCGAGAGCGTACCGGCCTGATAGACAGGCCCTTTCGGCGCGACGTACTCCATGATCTCGCGCCGTCCACCGTAGGCCCCCACCGGAAGCCCGCCGCCGATCACCTTGCCGAGGGTGGTCAGATCGGGCAGCACGCCGTAGCGTTCCTGTGCTCCACCGCGCGCCACACGGAAGCCTGTCATCACCTCGTCGAAGATGAGCAGCATGCCATGGCGGTCGCAGAGCGCCCGCAATCCTTCCAGAAAGCCCGGCTCCGGCGGCACGCAGCCCATGTTGCCGGCCACCGGCTCCAGAATGATGGCGGCCACTTCGCCCGCGTTGGCCTCCACCAGTTGTTCGACGTGCTGCAGGTCGTTGAAGCGGGCCAGTAGCGTGTCCTGTGCCGTACCCGGCGTCACGCCCGGCGAGTTGGGCTGGCCGTAGGTGAGCGCTCCGCTTCCGGCCGCGATCAGGAAAAAGTCGGCGTGCCCGTGGTAGTGTCCCTCGAACTTGATGATCTTGGGGCGCCCGGTGTAAGCGCGGGCCAGACGCACGGCACTCATGGTCGCCTCGGTGCCCGAGTTGACCAGCCGCACCATTTCGATCGACGGCACCAGCTCACAGATGAGCTCGGCCACGCGCACTTCCAGTTCGGTAGGTGCTCCAAACGAAGGGGAACGCGTGGCCGCTTCCTGGATGGCCCGCACCACGTCGGGATCGGCGTGCCCGAAGAGCATCGGCCCCCAGGAGCCGACGTAGTCGATGTAACGGTTGCCGTCGACGTCTTCGATGTAGGCGCCCTGCGCCCGTGCGATGAACGGCGGCGTGCCGCCCACGCTTCCAAAAGCGCGGACCGGCGAATTGACACCGCCCGGGATTACGCGTTGCGCCCGTTCGAAAAGCGCCCGACTCCGCGACAGCTGCATCGCTCCTTACGAGGCCGGCCGTTTGAACTGGACGGAAGGCTTCGGAGGCGCCGTGCTCTCGGCATTTTCACGGGCCGGTTCGCACTCGGAGGGAATCCAGCACCGCGCCTCGGTGATGTGCTCGCACTGATGGCAACGCGTCTTACGCACGCGTGGATGGTAGCGGGGCAGTTCGTCAAGCGGACGAATCGGGTAAGGCGTCGTCGCCGGCGCCCCATCGCCTGCGACACTGGCCGTCTCGGGCGGCACCGGCAGCCGGAGCTGCGCCACGGTCACCTCGGCCAGCGCCTCGATGAACAGCGGGTGACAGTTCAACGCCGGCATCACTTCGTAATGGGTAATGCCGAACTGCTCGGCCTCTTCCCGCACCTCGATGTCCAGCTCGAAGGAAGTTTCGATGTGGTCGGTCACGAACGCCACCGGCACCATCAGCACGGCCCGCACGCCCTGCTGCGCCAGTTCGGCCAGCTTGTCGGGGGTGCTCGGGGTCAGCCATTCGCCCGGCCCCACCTTGCTCTGGAACGACACGTGGTAGGGCAGGTCGTGCTTCCGGTAGGCCATTACCCGGTCCACTGTGGAGTGGATCAGGCAGCAGTAGGGATCGCGCCGCTCCTTCATTTCGACGAGCGGCGTGCCGTGCGCACTGAAGACCAGATGCACCTCGGAGCGCACGTTCTTCGGGAAGCGCTGCAGCGCCTCGTCGATCCGCTCGCTGATCGCCTGAATGTACTTGGGATGCGCCGCGTACTCGTAGACGTAGGTCGTAGGCCAGCGCGGAATTTCGCCCACCTGCTCCAGCGTCCACCAGTAGAGCAGCGACGAGCCGGTGGTCGTCTTGGAATACTGTGGATAGAGCGGAAGCAGCACCACCTTGTCCACCCCTTCGGCCTGCATCTGCGCGGCCGCCTCTTCGCTGAAGGGGTACCAGTAGCGCATGGCAATGTAAGTGCGGAAATGCACCCCGGCCGGCTGCCCGAAGCGCCGGTTCAGCAGTCGCTCCAGCGCCTGCGCCTGCTCCCGCGTCAGCCGGTTCAGCGGCGAGCCGCCCCCGATCATTTCATAGTCTTTGCCGACCTTCTTTGCGCGCAACCGGGCGATCAAGCGGCAGAGCCAGTGCCGGGCGACGCCCTTCAGCGGAATGTCGATGATGGCCGGATCCATGAACAGGTTATAGAGGAAGGGCTCCACATCCTCCACGCGCTCGGGCCCGCCCAGATTGAGCAGGACCACGCCGACCGTCTCGCCAGGATCGACCGTAAGCGGTGTCGAAGGGAAATACCCGCCACGAACCAGACGCTCGTCGTATCGGTAGTGCTTCAGAAACTGCCGGGGCGTCATGACCTCACCTTCTGCTGTTTGGCGACTTCGGGTTTAGAGCCGGGCGGCGATTGTCAGTTCCGCTTTCTGCTTGAAGTTTCGCACAAGGGCGGCGATCTTATAGAATCTCAGAAATTCTTAAACAGAGGTTTAACACGGACCGGGAGCGCTTTTTCTATGCTTAAGCATAACGAGAAAACCGGGACATTGCTTTGAATTCATATCAAAAATGAACACGACCATGGATCTGCGCAATTACGGCTTACATGTACCGCACGTGTTGCGGAATCCTTCTCCGGCGGTGCTCTACGAGGAGGCGGTGCGCTACGATGCCCGGGCGGCCATCGTCAGCAGCGGGGCACTGGCCTGCACCTCCGGCGCCAAGACGGGACGCAGCCCGGCCGACAAGCGCATCGTCGAACACCCGGAAAGCCAGGAAAACATCTGGTGGGGCCCGATCAACATCCCGCTGGACGAGCACACGTTCCTGATCAACCGTGAGCGGGCCCTCGACTACCTGAACACCCGGGAACGGCTCTACGTGATCGACGGCTTTGCCGGCTGGGATCCCAAGTACAGGATCAAGGTGCGGGTGATCTGCGAGCGCCCCTACCATGCCCTCTTCATGCACAACATGCTGATTCGCCCCACCCGCGAGGAGCTGGCCCAGTTCGGCGAGCCGGACTACGTGATCTTCAACGCGGGACGTTTCCCGGCCAATCGCTACACCTCGCACATGACCTCGAAGACGAGCGTCGATCTCTCGTTTGAGCGGGGCGAGATAGTGATCCTCGGCACGGAGTACGCCGGGGAGATGAAAAAAGGCGTCTTTACCGTGATGAACTACCTGATGCCGCTGCGCGGCGTGCTCTCGATGCACTGCTCGGCCAACGAAGGAACGGACGGCGACGTGACGTTGTTTTTCGGGTTGTCGGGCACGGGCAAGACCACGCTTTCGGCCGATCCCAAGCGCCGCCTTATCGGCGACGACGAGCACTGCTGGACGGACGAAGGCGTCTTCAACATCGAGGGGGGCTGCTACGCCAAGGTGATCAACCTTTCGCCCGAAGGTGAGCCGCAGATCTACAACGCGATCCGGTTCGGGACCGTGCTCGAAAACGTCGTCTACGATCCGGAAACGCGCGAGGTGGACTACGCCGACGCCTCCATCACGGAGAACACCCGCGCCTCCTACCCCATCGAGTTCATCGAGAACGCCAAGATTCCCTGCATGGGCGGCCACCCGCGCAATATCATCTTTCTGGCCTACGATGCCTTCGGTGTACTGCCGCCGGTGGCCCGCCTGACGCCCGAACAGGCGATGTACCACTTCATCAGCGGCTACACGGCCAAAGTGGCCGGTACCGAGGTGGGCGTGACCGAGCCGCAGGCTACGTTCTCGGCCTGCTTCGGCGCCGCCTTTCTGGTGTGGCATCCGTTCAAATATGCCGAGATGCTGGCCGAGCGCATGCGGCGTCACAACACGCAGGCCTGGCTGATCAACACCGGGCTGACCGGCGGCCCCTACGGCGTCGGCCACCGCATCAAGCTGGCCCATACCCGGGCCATCATCGACGCCATCCACGACGGCACGCTGGCCGAGGTGCCCACCGTGGTGGACGAACGCTTCGGCTTTGCCATCCCCACGCGCTGCCCGGGCGTGCCGGAGGAAATCCTGCAGCCACGTAACACCTGGAGCGACCCGTCGGCCTACGACGAGATGGCCGATCGGCTGGCACGGCTGTTCGCTCAGAACTTTGAGAAATACCGCGCCGGTTGCTCTCGCGAAGTGGCCGAAGCCGGCCCGCGCGTGGTGAAGGTGTAACCGGAAGCTCTATGAACAGAAAAAAGGGCGGGGTCGTTCAGCCCCACCCTTTCTCTTTTTCAGGATTCGGATCGCGCCATTTCCAGCAGGCGGCGCTCGGCGTAGGCGAGCATCTCGGGCGTGTCGACGTCCTGCCAGAAGCCGTCGCCGATGTCGAGCGCGGCCATACGTCGGACGCGGGCCAGTCGGCGTACGCCGTCGGAGAGCGACGCATCGCCCTGCTCCCGATAGACGGCCTCCAGCGCGTCCATCAAGGCGAAGGTGCAGACGAAGACGCCCGTGTCGATGGCGTTGAAGTCGGTCAGGTGCTTGCCGATCTCCACGATCCAGCCGTCCTCAACGCGCACCTTGGTGGCATCATCCAGGTCGAAGATCTGATCGATGCGGTAGTCCACCAGTAGCGTAGCGCCGTCTTTCGGGGGCCGATGCGTGCGCACCAGCGCCATGAGTTCGTCCCCCAGCACGTGATCGGCCATGGTGAGCAGAAAGGGCGCCTCCTTCACGTACGGCCGTGCGGCCAGCACCGACAGGCCGTTCTGCAGTTCGTAGTGCGGGTTGTGGGCGAAGTGCACCCGGAGTGGTCCGTGGTAATGGCGGCGGACCGCCTCCTGCACCTCCTCGCCGTGGTAGCCCACGACGATCACCACCTCCCGGCAGCCGGCCAGCGCCACGCTCCGCAGCGTGCGCAGGATCAACGGCATGCCAGCCACCGGGGTCAGGGGTTTCAATTGAAACCCCGGGCGGGCACCGGCCAGCCGCGAACCCAGTCCGGCCGCCAGCACGATGCCCGTCCGGGGTCCTACGCCATCCTGCATCATTTCAGGTTCTCGTACAGCTCGAACTCTTCCGACAGGTGCGTAATGGGCGACTCGCCACCCAGCACGCGGAGCGTGTTCTTCAGCCGGATGTGCTGGATGAACAGGTCGTGCTCGGGCACGTGGCCCTCCTGCACATGCGGGCTCTTGAAGTAGAACGAGAGCCACTCCTGAATGCCCTTGAGGCCGGCCCGCGCGGCCAGGTCCAGAAACAGCGCCAGATCCAGCACGATCGGCGCGGCCAGGATGGAGTCCCGACACAGGAAGTTGATCTTGATCTGCATCGGGTAGCCCATCCAGCCGAAAATGTCGATGTTATCCCAGCTCTCCTTGGCGTCGCCGCGCGGCGGGTAGAAGTTGATCCGCACCTTGTGGTAGAGGTTGCCGTAGAGCTCCGGATACAGATCGGGCTGCAGGATCGTATCGAGCACGCCCGACTTGGTCACCTCCTTGGCGCGGAAGCTGTCGATGTCGTCGAGCACCTCGCCGTCGCGGTTGCCCAGAATGTTCGTCGAGAACCAGCCGCGCACGCCCAGCATGCGGATCTTGAAGGCCGGCGCCACCACCGTTTTGAGCATGGTCTGGCCGGTCTTGAAGTCCTTGCCGGCGATGGGCACGCCTTTTTCCTCGGCCAGTTGCTCGAGGGCGGGCACGTCGGCCGACAGGTTCGGTGCGCCGTTGGCGTAGGGCACGCCCTCCATGATGGCCGCGTAGGCATAGAGCTGCGAGGGCGTGATCGACGGATCGTTGGCCTCCAGACCCGCCTCGAAGGCTTCGATCGAGCGGTGGCAGTCCGACGGGCGCGTGTAGACCTCGGTCGAACCGCACCAGATCATGACGGCCCGCGTGGCGCCGGTCTCCTCAAGCGTGCGCCGGATGTCCTCGCGGAGCATCTCGGCCAGCTCCTTCTTCGTGCGAGCTTTTTTGACGTTGGGTCCGTCGAGCCGCCGCACGTACTGGCGATCAAAGGCGGCCGGCATGGGCCGGATCGTGCGCAGGAAGTCTTCGAGCGGCTTCAGGTCGCGCTCCTCGAGCACCTGGGCGCGCATGGCCGCCTCGTAGGCATCGTCCGGGAAGATGTCCCAGGCGCCGAAGACCAGGTCGTCGAGTTCGGCCAGCGGCAGAAACTCCTTGATCAGCGGGTTGCGTCCGGCCGAGCGGCGTCCCAGCCGGATCGTCTGCATCTGCGTCAGCGATCCATAGGGTCGAGCCCGTCCCTGCCGGACCGCCTCGACCCCCGCAATGAACGTGGTCGCCACGGCGCCCAGTCCCGGCGTGAGCACCAGCAACTTGCCCTCCGGGGGCGCGATCGAAACAGCTTCGCTCATGGATGACTCCTCTTCAGGATGGTGAACGAATTACCGTTGCAGCCAGGCATCTGCCGGCTTTCCTTCCAGATGGCGGCGCAACCACAATCGAAAGCGCCGGTTCCGAATCCGCAGCTGCACGACCAGCAGCAGAAAGATCAGATTGAGCACCACCAGTTCGAACACAAAAAAAGCCAGCGGCTTGCCATACAGGCAGGCGATAAAAATGGCCAGCGTACGATAGTTCGAGCTCATGATCGCCCAGCGGCGCACCAGCGGCCGGTGCACGTAGCGGTACATCTGTCGCGCCTTCTGGGGATATGAAAATTTCTCAAGCGCCTCTTCCAGCAACCGCATCAGCTCCAGGTCGGCCGCGCCCACGCCATACTGCACGCGCAGATAGACCAGGTAGAGTTGCCCCATCCATCGAGCCAGTCCGCGTTTTTCGGCCAGCGTTGCACGAAAAGCTTCGGGCGTGACCGGCCGCGCGTTCTGCTTGTCGTGGACCCAGTAGTCGTAGGACTGCCGCTGAAACTCATAGGTGCTGGCCTGCACGATATGGCTGACGCCGGCCAGCACGGCCAGCGCCCAGGCGATCCAGCCCGCTGACGGATAGGTCGCCAGCGCCAGGCTGATGTAGATCAGCACGAACGTGCCGTGGTCGCACAGGCCGTCGAGTACCTTGCCGATCTCGGACGTGCGGCCGGTGAGGCGGGCCAGCTGGCCGTCGGCACCGTCCATGACGTGCCAGCCGATCATCAGCAGAAAGCCCAGCACGCAGGCCCACCAGAGGGGGTAGTGGTAGTAGGCTACCGCGGCCCCGGCGCCCAGGGCCAGTCCTACCAGCGAGACCGTGTTGGGGTGTACGCCCCAGCGCGCCAGCCGCTGCACCAGCGCCCAGCTCAGCGGATGAATGAAATACCGGTTGGTCGGCTCTTCAATCTCCGGCGTACGCCAGGCGCGCCGCGCTTCCGTCGTACCTGTCATGAACGTTATGAGGACAACCCTCCGGCCTGTCAGAACCGGCCATAAGTTAGTAAATTGTAGCCAGATTGTTAATAGCCGGCGCAGCGCGCAGAGAATTCAAAAACAGGCGGGCTAAGGCTGCGGCACGTCGGCCTCGGTCAGCGCCAGCCAGTCGCGCGGTTGGAAGAACCAGAGCGCCGCCTCTTCGGGCGATCCGGGCACCGGACGCCAGTCGTACTGCCAGCGCGCCTCGGGCGGCAGGCTCATCAGGATGCTTTCGGTGCGGCCGTTCGACTCCAGTCCAAAGCGCGTGCCCCGGTCGTAGATCAGGTTGAATTCCACGTAGCGGCCACGTCGCAGGAGCTGAAAATGCCGCTCGCGCTCGCCGTAGGGCATATCCCTGCGGCGCTCGACGATGGGCAGGTACGAACGCAGAAAGGCGCGGCCGGCCTCCCGGGTGAAGAAAAAGGCGCCTTCGGGATCGTCGCGCAGATAGTCGTAGAAAATACCGCCCACCCCGCGCATTTCGCCCCGATGCGGCAGGTAGAAATACGCGTCGCAGGCCGCCTTGAAGCGCGCGTAGTCGGCCACGCCGGGATGCCGGTCGCACACCTCCTTCCAGACGCGGTGAAAGTGCTGCACGTCTTCCAGGAACGGATAGTAGGGCGTCAGATCCGCGCCGCCACCGAACCACTGATCCTCCGGATGAAACAGGTCGTCGCCCAGCGCAAAGTAGCGGAAGTTGGCGTGGACGCTGGGCACGTAAGGCGAGCGCGGGTGAATGACCAGCGAAAGGCCCGTGGCGAAAAACGGGCCGGGATGCACGCCGATGGCCCGGGCCGCCCGCTCCGTGAGCCGCCCCTGAATGGCCGACGTGTTGACCCCCGCTTTTTCGAAGACGGCGCCGTTTTCCAGCACGCAGGTCAGCCCACCACCCCCTTCGCGATAATTCCAGGGATCCCGTCGAAACTGTGCGGCGCCGTCAACGTCTTCTATGGCCTTACAGATGTGGTGCTGCAGCGCTTCGACAAAGCGCTGCACGCGATGCGCCATTGGAATGTCGGTGCGTGGCTCTTCACGCAACCGATTGACGCGGGCATGATCGTCCATCATAATCGATCAACACACAGGTTGGGGCTTATGACGGTTCTGGAATATACGCCGGGCGACGATGAAATGCTGCCGTTCATCCACGACAGCCTGCGCCAGCTGCAGGAAGCCGGGCACGAAGCCCGCTACATTCTGGTAGGTCGGACGGCCTATCGGCGGCTGTGCAAGGCAATCGGGCGGCAGTTCCGGCGCGGAGCCGGTCGCTTCGAGACCTATCAGCACATTCCCATCGTGGTCGATCCGTTTCGTGACGAAGAAGTCTGCGTCGTACCGGCCCCGGCCGTCTGCGCTGAGGAAGTGCATGGTTACCGAATGCCTTCGGGACCGGAAGCTTCCAGATAGGCCAGCAGTCGATCGACGCGCACCCGGAAGGCTTCGTCCCAGAACGACGGTACGGGTGCCGTCCACTGCATGCGCTCGCGGCGGGTCGGATGCGTGAGCGCCAGCTTCCAGGCGTGCAGCGCCATCTGTCCGGGCGCCAGCCAGCGACGAGCCCGGTAGCGCCGGTCGCCGAGGATGGGATAGCCCCGAAAGGCCAGTTGCACCCGGATCTGGTGCTTGCGGCCGGTTTCGGGCACCAGGCGCATGAGCGTCAGGCCGTTGCGCGTCATGAGCGCTTGCCAGTGCAGAACAGCGCGTTTCCCGAACGGATGGTCTTCCGGCACCAGACGCATGTGGTCGCGGGCCGGCGCCATGAAATCCTCCCAGGTACCGCTGCCTGCCAGCTCGCCTTCCACCAACGCCAGGTACACCTTTTCCACCGTACGTTCCCGAAACTGCTGTCCCAGCCGAGCGGCCGCCTTGGACGTACGGGCCAGTACCATCACGCCCGACACCGGCGTATCCAGCCGATGCACCAGCCCCAGATAGACATTTCCGGGCTTATTGAAGCGCTCCTTGATCAGTGCCTTGCCCAGCGAGAGCACGGTCGGCGCCCCGCTCCGATCGCCCTGACTGCGCAGCCCCGAGGGCTTGTTGATGACCAGCAGGTGGTTGTCCAGGTACAGCACAGGGAGTTCCGCTACCTCCAGCATGGCGTCGCTTTCCCTTCCGGATTTTCGTTCGACACACATCAACGAGAACCTTCCGTTTCGGTTGCGGGTAGCAGGTGTATTCGCGGACGAAAGCCGGTACCCTGGCGGGAGATGTGCGCCAATGCCGCCCAGCCCCATTCTGTTGTTACTCATCCTGTTGCCCTCAGGTGATACGGCACAGCCTGCTGTTCTTCGCCTTGACCATGCCGGAATCGTATCGATAACGGAGCCCTACGCCGCCCTGCTCGTCGATCCCACCGACACGCTGACGCTTGCCCAGGTCCTTCAGTCCGACGCCTGGCGCTCGCCGGCCCGTCTGACGCCCGATCTACCGCCCGGGACGTACTGGCTCCGGCTGAAACTGGTCGCCGCGCCGGGACGCTCGCACTGGCTGGTCGAGATTCCGGCCGATCAGGTGACCGGCTACGTGCTGGTGGACGGCCGTCTGCCGCCTCGCGACACGCTGCGCACCGGCTTTCTGGTGCCGCCCCGGATGCGCGACATTGCCACCTTCCGCCCGCCCTATCTTTCGCTGCACCTCTCGCCCGGCGTGCCGCATCACCTGTACCTGCGCGTCCGGCACAACTTTGTCAGCTACGTCTCGCCGGGCGTTCCGGTGCCGATCCGGCTGCACCCGATCGACGAAGCCCTGGCGGCCGAGCGTTCATATCGCGTGGTGCAGGGGCTGCTGGCGGGGCTGCTGCTGGCCATGGCGCTTTACAATCTGTTTCTGTTTCTGGTAGTGCGCGAGCGAAGCTACCTGTACTACGTAATGCTGACGGCCCTGCTGGCGCTGTTCTGGCTCTCGGCTGCGGGCTATCTGGCCGATCTGTTCTGGCCCATCGACCGCGCCTACCCGCACGCGATCGACTTTTACCTGCTGCTGGGGGCCGGGCTCGGTTACCTGTGCTTCACGGTCTCCTTTCTGGAAACGTCGCGCTATGCGCCAATCTACCATCGGCTGCTGCACCTGTTGATGGCCCTGCTGGCGCTCCCCGCTCTGCTGGGCCTGTTCGGCTACTGGGTGGCTGCCGAGCAAGCTGCCGCTCTGGCCGCGCTGATGGCGGCGCTGCTCAGCTTTGGAGCCGCCTGGCGGGCCCATCGTCGCGCGCATCCCCTGGCCCGCTACTACCTGCTGGCTGCCCTGCCCTTCGTGCTCGGGCTTGTAGTGTACGTGGCCACCTGGTGGGGCCTGTTGCCCGTCGTGCCGGTTACCCGCTACAGCGCCCAGTTCGGTTCGGCTGCCGAGGCGCTGCTCCTGTCACTGGCGCTGGGCGCCCGCATCCGCCTGCTGACGCGCGAGCGCCAGCAGGCCCTGCTGGACCGCACCCGAGCCGAGGCCGCCGAGCGGCACCTTCAGGAAATCAATGCGCTGAAAACCCACCTGCTGGGCGCTACCGCCCATGACCTGCGCAATCCACTGAGCAGCGTGCAGGGATTGATCCAGACCGTACGCGAGGAGCTTCCGCCCGACAGCCCCCACCGGGAACTGCTCGAACTGGCCGAAGCAGCCAGTCAGCGCATGCTGGGCACCATCGAGCAGCTAATCACCGCTTCGGCGCTGGAAAGCGGCCGGGTTACCTTCCGGCGCATTCGCGTGGATCTGGTCGAACTGGTCGCCGAAACCGTCCGCTTCCACCAGGACCGCGCTACCCGCAAACAGCAGCAACTCAGCTTTCAGGCACCGTCTGCGGGATCCTGCGTGGTGGAAACCGATCCCGAGCAGCTGCGGCGGGCCCTGACGAACCTGCTCACCAATGCGCTCAAGTTCACGCCTTCTGGCAAGCGTATCGAAGTGCAACTCGCCCGCCATGCCGACGCGGTGCGGCTGAGCGTCCGGGACGAAGGACCCGGCCTGACCGAAGCCGATCGGGTGCGACTGTTCGGGTATTTCCAGCGGCTGTCGGCGCAACCCACCGATAACGAGCCGTCGAGCGGGCTGGGACTGGCCATCACGAAACAGATCGTCGAGCGCCTGGGCGGCCAGATCGAAGTCGACAGCACCCCCGACCGGGGCAGCACGTTTACGATCGTGCTTCCTGCTGCTCATTCCGACGCAACCGGGACGTAATCGTGCACGGCCTCCACGAAGGCGCGCACGTGATCGGGGTTGTGGTCGGGGTGCAGGCCGTGCCCCAGGTTGGCGATGTGCCCGCGCGGCCCGAAGGCTTCGAGCATCCGGTGCGTCAGCCGGCGGATCGTTTCGGGCTCGGCGTACAGCGCGCAGGGATCCAGGTTGCCCTGCAGGGCCACGCGCCCGCCCGTCAGCTTTCGGGCCTGGCGCGGGTCGATCGTCCAGTCGAGTCCCACCACGTCGTAGCCCGCGTCGGCCAGCTCCGCCAGCGACGCATGGGCTCCCCGGGCGAACACGATGCGCGGCACCTCGGGCCGGGCCTTCCCGACCTCCTCGCCGATGCGGCGCAGGTACGGGAGCGCGAACGTGCGAAAGAGATCCGGACTCAGCACACCGGCCCAGGAGTCGAACACCTGCACCACCTGAGCGCCCGCGTCGATCTGTGCGATCAGAAACTCCACGAGCACATCGGTCAGCAGCGAAAGCAGCCGGTGACTGGCCTCGGGCTGCCGGTAGAGCCACCCTTTGGCGCGGGCGAACGTCTTGCTGCCTCCGCCCTCCACCATGTAGGCCATGAGCGTCCAGGGCGCTCCGCAGAAGCCGATGAGCGGCACGCGACCGGCCAGGGCCTTTCGCGTCATCGTGATCGCTTCCAGCATGTAGCGCAGCGCCTCGCGCACATCCGGCCGCCGGAGCCGCCGCAGGTCTTCAACCGTGCGCAGCGGATCGGGAAAGTACGGCCCGCGGCCCGGGATCATCTCCACGCGCAGCCCCAGCGCCTGAGGCACCACCAGGATGTCGGAAAAAATAATGGCCGCATCGAGTGGAAAGCGCCGCAGCGGCTGCAGCGTCACCTCGGTGGCCAGCTCCGGCGTGCGCACCACATCGAAAAAGGCCTCGTCGGCCCGAAGCGCTCGGTACTCGGGAAGGTAGCGGCCGGCCTGGCGCATGATCCAGACGGGCGTGCGCTCGACCGGCTCGCGCCGCGCCGCCCGGAGCAATAGATCATTCTGAAGCGGAGGGAAATCTGTCATCGCGTTGTTCGAACGTCTTACGGAAGCGCTGAGCCTATCGAAAAGCAGCGGGCCGGGTTCCCTTTTCGTTAAATCCGAACCGAAGATCGTTGCGTTTCGTTGACCGGCCGTACCGTCTGCCGCAACGACCATGGCGGAAGCTCCAGAGACCGCATCCCTGTCTTACCGGGGCGAGCTGCTCCGCAAGGCGCTGCACCTGCTGGCGCTGAGCATCCCGATCGGGATGCTGCACGTGACGCGCCCGACGGCACTGGCCGTGCTCTGGCCGCTGGCCCTGGCGGCGCTCGGAGCCGACGTGCTGCGCGCCCGCTGGCCGGCCTTTCACCGCTTCATCCGGGGAATCTTCGGTTGCATGATGCGTCCCGAAGAGTTGCCGCCGCCCGGCGGTCCCATTGCCATCAACGGCGCCACCTGGGTGCTGCTCTCCAGCGCATTGCTGGCCACACTGTTTCCGCTGCCACTGGCCGCCACGGCCTTTGCCATCTTCATGGTGGGCGATGCGGCCGCGGCCCTTGTAGGCCGCCGCTTCGGACGCCATCGCTGGCCCGGAAGCCGCCGCACCGTCGAAGGATCCCTTGCCTTCTTCGGGGCGGCCCTGCTCACGGCCTTTTTTTTCCCCGTTCCTATGTGGCACGGCGTGCTGGCCGCCCTGCTGGCCACCACGCTGGAGGTGCTGCCGCTTCCCCTCAACGACAACCTGCGCGTGCCGCTCGCCGTCGCCCTGCTGCTCTGGCTACTGCATTAACCGGTACGTTGATTCCTTTCGCAAAATTACGTAGGCTTCGACAGGAGCCGCTGTAGAAATCTTTTCCTACATCGAAGCCATGCGCCGCTACTTGCTGCTGCTTCTGCTGGGCTGGCTGGCCGGAAGCGCTCAGGCCCAGCCCGATCCGCTCATCATCAACGTGGACGGCCGCCGGACCACCTCGCTGCACGGAAGCTGGGCCGTCATCGTCGATCCTTTTGACGTGGGCTACCGCACCTACCGCAACACGCCCGACCCCAACGGGTTTTTCCGCCACCGCCGCCCGCAACATCCGGCCGATCGCGTCGAGTACAGCTTCGAAGACGCCCCGCGCCTGGAAGTGCCCGGCGACTGGAACAGCCAGCGCCCCGAACTTTTCTTCTACGAGGGCACCGTCTGGTACCAGCGCACCTTCACCTACCACCTGCCAGCCGATCGGCGGCTGTTTCTCTACTTCGGCGCGGCCAACTACGAAGCCGTCGTGGCCCTCAACGGTCAGGTGCTGGGCCGCCACGAGGGCGGTTTTACCCCGTTCAATTTTGAAATCACGGAGCTTGTCCGCGACGGCGAAAACGATCTGGTCGTCTATGTGAACAACCGTCGCCGCCCCGAGGGCGTCCCCACCGACAACATGGACTGGTGGAACTATGGCGGGCTGACGCGGCGCGTGCTGCTGGTGGAAACGCCCCGCACGTTCGTGCGCGACTATTTCGCGCAGCTCGATCCGGCGGATCCGTCGTTTCTTGCGGGCTGGGTGCAGCTCGACGGCCCTGAGCGCACGCTGGCCGTGACGCTCCGGCTGCCGGAGCTGGGGCTTGCTCAGACGATCCGGCCCGACACGAGCGGTCGCGGTACGTTCCGGCTGCGCGTGCCGGAGCGGCTCGAGCGCTGGAGCCCGGAGCACCCGCGCCGCTACCGGGTCGAACTGACCACGCGCTACGAGACCGTGGTCGACTCGATCGGCTTTCGGACGATCGAGACCCGGGGCACCGCGCTGTTGCTCAACGGCCGCCCCATTTTTCTGCGGGGCATTTCGATCCACGAGGAGGCGCCTTTCGAGGGGCGGCGGGCTTTTTCCGAGGAGGACGCCCGCGTGCTGCTGGGCTGGGCGCGCGAGCTGGGCTGCAACTTCGTGCGGCTGGCGCACTACCCGCACAACGAGGCCATGGTGCGCACGGCCGAAGCGATGGGGCTGCTGGTGTGGGCCGAGATTCCGGTCTACTGGACGATCCAGTGGGAAAACCCGCACACGCTGGAGCTGGCGCGTCAGCAGCTGCGTGAGCTGATCACACGCGACAAAAACCGGGCGGCCGTGATACTCTGGTCGGTGGCCAACGAGACGCCGCGCGGCGAGGCGCGCCTTCGCTTTCTGCGCACGCTGATCGACGAGGCGCGCCGGCTGGACCCGACGCGGCTGGTGACGGCCGCGCTGGAGCACCGCTACGTGAACGATACGACGATCGTGATCGACGACGAACTGGGGGCTTATCTGGACGTGCTGGGCAACAACGAGTATATCGGCTGGTACGATGGCCCGCCTGAGAAGGCGCGGCGCGTGGTCTGGCGGAGCGCCTACGACAAGCCGCTCATCATGAGCGAGTGGGGCGGCGGGGCGAAGGCGGGCTTGCACGGGCCGGCCAAGCAGATCTGGACCGAGGCGTACCAGGCGCGGCTTTACCGGGAGCAGATTGCCATGCTGCGGCGGATTCCGTTTGTGGTGGGCATGTCGCCGTGGATCCTGAAGGATTTTCGTTCGCCGCGGAGGCCGCTGGCACGCATTCAGGACTACTGGAACCGGAAGGGCGTCCTTTCGGATCGGGGCCAGCGCAAGCAGGCGTTCTACGTGCTGCAGGCGTTTTACCGGGAGCTGGCCCGAAGCGCAGCCACCGACTGAAGTCAGCCCATGGGTGCGGCACGCCTCCGGATTCGGGCGCCGGCTTTTCCAGAGCCGCCGGTCGTTCCTCTGCGCTATCCGGTGCTGCTGATGCACGGACTGGGCGCACTGGCCCTGCCCTGGCGTCCGAGCCAGCTGCATCCCATCGCCGAGCATCTGCGACGGCACGGCATCCGGGCCTATGCGCCCAATGTGGCCCCGTACGCACCGGTGGCCCGACGCGCCGAACGCTGGCGGCAACACCTGCAGCACGTCCTTGAGGAGACGCGCGCCCCGAAGGTCCACCTGATTGCCCATTCCATGGGCGGGCTCGACGCCCGCTACCTGAACGCCCGGCTCGACGGCTACCGGCACGTCGCCGCGCTGATCACGATCGCCACACCGCATCGGGGCACGTCGCTGGCCGAGCTGGTGCTGGCGCGTTCGGCGACCGTGCGGCGCTGGCTGGAGCGCCTGGCCCGACGCCTCAGCCACCTGCTGTTGCCCGACGAGCCCGCCGCCCTGCTGGACACCGTCGCGCAACTGACCCCGGCCTACGTGACCGAAATGTTCAACGCGGAAGTGCCCGATCACCCGGATGTCCCCTGCTTCTCCTGGGCGGGCATAGCCGGTCCCGGAACCGACGTGCCTATCACACCCTGCATCGCCCCGCAGGCCCGCTACATCTACCGGTGCGAGGGGCTCAATGACGGATACGTGTCGGTCCGGAGCGCCCGGTGGGGCCGCTTTCTGGGCACGCTTCGGGTCGATCACCTGCGCCAGGTGGGCGTGCACATCGGCCCCGGCGCTCCCTTCGATGAAAAATCGTTCTTTCTGGACCTGTGCCGCCGGGTGCTTGCCCCCATCGAATCGGGCGCTTTTGTAGATTAAGCCCGTCCCTGACAGCGACAAGCCCACCGGAAGTCATGCTACGGCGAATCGGAATCGGCCTGGCCTTTGCGTTGCTTGCCATCCTTTCGGCCCGCGCCCAGTCGCAGCGCACCTGGACCGTCGAGGACATCCTGCGCCAGGAGACGCTTACCGACCTGGAGATCGCTCCCGACGGCCGGCGCATCGTCTGGGTACACCGCCAGGCCAACTTCGACGAAGATCGCTTCGAGACCGACCTGTTTCTGACCTATCTGGACCGGAAGGACACCGACGGGCTGCCGCTGACCGTCCAGCTCACGCGCAGCGGCAACAACCGCGATCCGCGCTGGAGCCCGGACGGCCGCTACATCGCCTTTCTGTCGTCGCGTAAGACCGGCGACGACAACAAAAAGCAGGGAAGCCAGCTCTGGCTGCTCGACACCTACGGCGGCGAGCCCTACCGCCTGACCGAACTGGACGTGTCGGTGCAGGACTTCGCCTGGTTCGACAGCACGCGGCTGGTCTTCGCCGCCCGCGAAACGCCCACCTACGACGAACAGCAACGCAAAAAGCAGAAAGACGACGCACAGGCCGTCGAGGACACCACCGAGTTCTATCCCGTGCGGCTTTTCCGCATCGCCATCGCTTCGAAAAAAATCGAGCGCCTGACGGAAAACGAAGGAGAAATTCTGGAATTTGCCGTCGACCCGACGGGACGCTACATCGTCTACAGCATCGATCCGCACCCGGTCGATGCCGACGCGCGGCACCAGCCCCGCCAGTACCTGCTGGACCTTGAGCGCAACGAGACCGTCGAGATCTTCGCCGAGCGCTACTTTGATCCGGAACGCTTCGTGTGGACGCGCGACGGGTCCGGCTTCTATGCAAGCGACGAGTTCTCTTCGGATCCGGAAAACGAAGGGGCCGGCATCACGAAGCTCTACTACTTCGATGTCGCCCGACGCACCTACACGGAAGTGCCGCTCGACTGGGAGGCCGGCGTCGGCTACGGGGGCTATCAGGTCGCCGAAGGCGGCGTGCATGTGCAACTGGCGGCCGGTCCCCGCATGGAATCCCGTTTTTATGAAAAGACGGCCGACGGCTGGCGCGCCCATCCCGTTTCGGACGCACGCCTGCGCCACAGCACGTCGATCCGGATCGGACCCGACGGCCACACGATCGCCTTCGTGTACTCCCGCGCCGATTCGCTGCCGCAATATCTGGTGGGCACCTACCACCGCGGCCAGCTGCGCAACGTCCGGCCTTTCGTGCGCCTCAACAGATACCTCGAAGACTACCCCATCCCCCGCGCCGAGGTGATCTACTGGGAAGGCGCCGAGGGCGACACGGTCAACGGGATCCTGTACTACCCCTTCAACTACCGACCGGGCCGTCGCCATCCGCTGATGGTGGTCATCCACGGCGGTCCCAGCGGCGTCGATCTGGACGCCTGGCGGGCCGACTGGACGGTCTACCCGCCGCTCTGGGCCCAGCGGGGTGCCTTCGTGCTCCGGCCCAACTATCACGGGAGCGGCCACCACGGGCTGGAGTTCGTCGAGTCGATCAAAGGGCGCTACTACGAGCTGGAGCTGCCCGACATCATCAAAGGCATTGAGCACCTGGTAGCGCAGGGGCTGGTCGATCCCGACTCGCTGGGCGTGATGGGCTGGTCGAACGGAGCCATCCTGACCATCGCGTTGACCGTCGAGCATCCGGACCGCTTCAAGGTGGCCATGCCGGGCGCCGGCGACGTGAACTGGATCTCGGACTACGGCAACTGTGCGTTCGGTGTCAGCTTCGACGATTCCTATTTCGGCGGGCCGCCGTGGGAGCGTCTGGACCACTACATCGCCAAGAGCCCGCTTTTCCGGCTGCACCGGGTCGTCACCCCCACGCTGATCCACTTCGGTGATCAGGACACGGCCGTGCCCACCGAACAGGGCTGGCAACACTACCGGGCGCTCCAGCAGCTGGGCAAGGCGCCCGTGCGCTTCATCCTGTATCCCGGCGAGCCGCACGGCTTCCGGCGTCCCTCCCACCAGAAGCGTAAGATGGAAGAGGATCTGGCCTGGGCCGACACCTACCTGTTCGGGCGCACCTCGATGGCCGAGCGCCTGCGTCGCCGCGTGCTGCCCGAAAGCGCCCCGCTGGCGCTGAAGCTGCGGGCCCGCCGAATCGCCCGGACGGCCGACGGACGCTACGGGGTCGAACAGAACGGCGTCTTGCTTCCGGAAATGGTTCGACTGGACGACACGCTGTGGGTCGGCCGCTTCGAGGTGACGCGGGCACAGTTCCGGGCCTTCAAGCCGGACTACCCTGTGCCGCCCGGCACCGAAAACTATCCGGCCAGCGGCATCACGGCCGACGAAGCGCGCGCCTACGTGGCCTGGCTTCGCCGCCAGACCGGCCGGCCCTACCGCCTGCCCACCGTGGCCGAACTGGAAAAACTCCGGCAAAAAGCCGGCGCTTCGGAAAACACGCTGGCCTACTGGCTGGGCTACACGCCCAACCCGGACGAACGCCGACAACTGGAAGACGTGCTGGCCGACTTTTGGCCGGACGAACTGCTTCTACCGGTCGGTTCCCGTCCGCCGGGCAATGCGAAAGACCCGAACGCACCGCTGCTGTACGACCTGGACGGCAACGTGGCCGAATGGGCGGTAGACGAAGACGGCCGCCTGCAACCCTCCGGCGCCTCGGCCGTCACGGTACGCGATCCACGCACGAAGGAGGTGCCGGCGCCGCCCCCGGCCTTTATCGGACTGCGGGTGGTGCTTCCGCGCCACTGACTTCCGGGGTTTCGGCCGGGTGTCCGTTGCCGGGCGGCCGCCGCGGTGCGTCCTCCAGAAAGGCGGCGATGCGGTCGTGCTGGCGCCGGGCATCCTCGTAGCCGATCTCCAGCAGTTGTGCAATGTAGCCCGGATCGAACAGCATCATGCTGAGCGAATCGGGCGTCTTCGTCTCGGTAGCCCCCAGCCCCCAGGTGAGAAAGCGGAGCGCGCCCTTGAACGGTGGCCGATAGCCCGCAGCCAGTTTGCCCAGATCCACCGAAGGTCGCAGGATCAACAGGCGGATCGGCCGGAGTCCGTCGCGCCGGTGCGGGGGAAGTTTTTTCACCAGGCGGTTGATTCGCTCCAGCATGGCCGCGTCCTGGTCGAGCGTGTCCAGAAAGATGGCGTTGAGCATGAGGCCCAGGATCTGCGCGGCCGGCGGGTAGCCCGCCACGTCGTGCGCATCGCCTTCCGCCTGGCTGCGCTTGTAGCGCGTCGAGATGGCCAGAATGGCGTCGGCACCCAGATGAATGGCCGGCGCCAGCGGCGTCAGCAGACTGATACCCCCGTCGCCGTACCAGGCGTCGCCCAGCCTGATGGCCGGAAAGACCAGCGGAAGCGCGGCCGACGCCAGGATGTGCTCGACGGTCAGTTCAGTCCGCACACCCCGGCGATCGGGTCGCTCCCAGTCGTGAATGTCGCGGCCTTCCACCCAGGTGACCGACTGCCCCGTCGAGTAGTTGGAGGTCGTCACGGCAAAGGCCCGGAGCGTGCCACGCTTCAGGTTGAAGGCCACGCCGTGCAGTCGGCCGTCGGTCGTCTGCAGGTGGCGCTTCAGAAAGGCCCGCAGCGGGGCATTGTCCACCAGGCCCCGCAGCGTATCTTCCGGGAGCGGCTGCTCCCCGTTCGAGCGGGCTCGCCGCAGTAGCGTGCGCAGCACCTTCCAGCGCGACTCCGGCTCCATTACGTCTTCAAGGCGCACGGCCCGCCAGGTCTGTACCAGTCGCGCGGCCGCTTCCGGGAACGTACCCGTATGGTTGGCCAGTTGTGCCGCATTGATCGCCCCGGCCGACACGCCCGTCATGATCGTAAAGGCCCGGTCCGGGAACGCCTCGGCGATGTAGTGCAGCACACCCGCCTGATAGGCCGAACGCGCCCCGCCCCCGCTGAGCACCAGCGCACAGTCGCCCGGTCGCCCGATCCGCTCCTTCCAGCTTATCCACCGGCGCAGCATTTGTGAAAAACCCTTCCAGTTCATCTGTTACAACTTATTTCTACGCCAAGTATCGACGATACTGAAAGAAAGTATATGGCAAAAAAGCAACCGAATCAGTTGCATTCGGCTGGGCCACCGGTTACATTCCCGTAAGCAGAACGTCCAACCGCCGTGACGGCCTCCACGCTTTTTGCGCTGACGCTTGCCAGACTGTTGCCCGACGACTGGACGGCAACAGGATGGCTCGTACGTCACGTCGGGAGCTTCGAGGCCCTGCAGGACACTTCGCCGGAAGCGCTTCAGCCCCATCTGGGCCACCGACCCGAAAGCGCCCGCCTGCTGGCCCAGCTCTTCAATGCGGCTTTTATGCAGAAAATGCAAGAACAGGCGAAAGCCGAGCTGGCCACGTTGATCACGAAACGCATCCGGGTGCTGACCCCGCACGACGACACCTGGCCTGCCGGTCTGGAAGCGCTCCCTGAACACCAGCGTCCGTTTCTGCTTTTTGCCTACGGCAATCTGGAGCTGCTGGCGCAGCCCACCGTCGCGTTGCTGGCCCGACCGCCAATTTCCGAGCTGGCTTACGATCGCGCGCAGGACCTGACGTTGCACCTGATCGAAGCCGGCTGCGTTCCGGTGACCGGGGCGCTTTCCGGCTTCGATGTGGCCCTCCAGAAGCTCTGCCACAACGCGCCCCGTCCCCATCCGGCCGTCATGGTCGCCCATACCGGACTGGCGCAACTCCTGCCGCCCATGCGTCCGGTTGCTGCTGCCACATTGCGTGCCGGCGGCCTGCTGCTGTCGCCTTTTCTCATGGATCTGCGGCCCAGTGACCGGCGTGATCGCCAGCGGGCGCTCGTGCAGACCGCGCTGGCCCAGGCGGCGGTTTTCGTCGAACCCCGGGACGAAAGCCCCGAGCATGCCGCGCTCGACTGGGCCATTCAGGCGCACCGGCCGGTTTTCGGCATCAGCACGCGCACCATGCCCGAAGTACACCCCATCCGTGAATCGGTGGACTTTGAATGGGTGGTCGAAGCAGCCCGTCGCACCTCCACGGCCGCATGAGCCCGCACGTGCTGTTCGTCTTTCTGGATGGCGTCGGGCTGGGCCCACCGCATCCGTACAATCCACTCGCAGAGAACTGGCCCGGTCTCGAACGGCTCACCTGCGGCCGGCGCTGGACAGACCAGACGCGACCGTTCTCCAGACCCCGGCACGTCTTCCGCCACCTGGATGCCACGCTGGGCGTGCCCGGCCTGCCCCAGAGCGGCACCGGACAGACCGCCCTGCTGACCGGCTTCAACGCACCACGCATCGCCGGACGCCATTACGGTCCCTACGCCCACTCCCGCACACGGGCCGTGCTGGCCCGCTATAACATCTTCCGCCGACTGAAAGCCCGTGGGTTTTCGGTAGCCTTTGCCAATGCCTATCCGCCCGTGTTCTTCGAGCAGGCCTGCCAACGCGACCGCTGGAGCGTCACCACCCGCTGCTGTCGGGAAGCGGACGTACGACTCCGCACGCTGGACGACCTGGCCCGTGGCGAAGCCGTTGCCGCCGACCTGACGGGCCGGCGCCTGCACGAAGCAGGATTCCCGGTCACGCCTATCGACGAAGCCGAAGCCGCCCGTCACCTGGTCGCCCTGCTCCGGCGCTACCACTTTGTGCTTTTCGAATACTTTCTGACGGACCAGGCCGGACACCGACAGGACATGGACGAATCGCGGTCGGTGTTGGCCTCGCTGGACCGGTTCTTTTCGGCGCTGCTGGAACTGCTCGATCCCGAACGGCACCTGCTCATCGTCACCAGCGATCATGGCAACCTGGAGGACCTGCGCGTGCGCACGCACACGCGCAACCCGGTGCCGCTGATCGCCCGCGGACGCGGTGCCGAACTTTTCCGCCACGCCCGCGATCTGCGCGACGTGACACCCGCCATCGTCGCTGCCCTGGAAGCCGCCGTTACTCCGTCGCCCCGGCCAGCACCGCTTCGGCCGTAGCTTCGTCGGGGATCAGCTTGCCCGTGGTCAGTTCCAGCACCAGCCGATCGGCGCCGTACAGGTCGCGCAGCGCTTCGAGCACGCCCCGGCTATCGACGGCCACCGCCCGCATCCCGCGATCGGGCATGTAGACGTATTCACCGGCCAGTCCTTCGATGTTGCTGTCGAAGACCACGCCTACCAGGTGCAGGTCCTGATCGATCAGCGCCGAGCCGGAGCTTCCGCCCGAGATGTCGGTGCTGGCCGCCAGGTTGAGCGGGGTGGCGCGCTCGAACGCCTCGGGCGGCGTCAGCCACCGGGCCGGAAGGTTCCAGCCGCTGCGTCCCCGGAAGCTGTAGAACCGGTCGTACATGCCGAAGAACGTGGTGAACGGTGGGGCCTGCGTTCCGTTGTAGGGATAGCCCTCAATGCGGCCGTCGGCAATCCGCAGCGTGCCCGTGCCATCGGGCGGCACCGAGCGACCGTAGACGGCAAAGCGCAGCGCCGCCAGGCGGGCATTCAGGAAGCGCTCGCGTGCCTCGAACTGGTCGAGCTGCTGGCCGAGCGTGAAGTAGAGCGGCCCCAGCACCTCGATCACCGGCACCGAAGCGTCGCCGCTGTTCAGGTACCCTTCGCGCAGCAGCCGTGCAAACGCCACTGAGTCTTTCAGGGCGGTGCGGGCCACCAGGTCGCGGGCGACCTTAGCGGGCGAGCGATCGCCCAGCAGCCGCTGCACGCTCGGGTGCTGCGGTCCCAGATAGTCGCGCAGCTCCTCGAGTCGGGCCGTGATGTAGCCCACTTCGACCGAGTCGGGCCAGTCCCGAATCCGGAGCGCCTCCTGACGCAATTCTTCCAGCCGGGACGGAAACGCGCCGCGCTGGCGCATCAGATCGTGCGCATAGCCGAAGAGTGCCCGCAGCAGGATGTGCGAACTCAACAGCGTGCTCGTGCCGAAAAACTGAAAGGCGGCCACCTGCGGCGCGGCCGCCGCCTTGCTGCGCTGCAGCGCCTCGAGCTGCATGAACACGTTGCCAAAATAGTTGCGCAGCGAGTCGCTGGCCATCATGCTGTCGCGCAGCGCCCGCTCGGCCGCCTGCTTGCGGGCCAGCAGGTACGGATCGCGCAGGCCCCGGAGCTGTCCCTCGGTGGCCTTGATCGTGTTTTTCAGCGCAAAGTAGACGCTGCGCAGGCCGTAGATGTCGGCCGAGTCGGGCTGTTGCCGGATGTAGCGTTCCAGCACTTCCGCCCGGCGGCGCAGCAGTCGGAGCCGCTGCGGGAGCGTGTAGTCGCGTTCGAATTCGAGCTGGCTGACGGTCAGATGCCGCTGCGTCGCCCCCGGATTGCCCACGGCGAAGACGAACTGGCCACGCCGGGCCCCTTCGGCACGCCACGGGAAGTACCAGGGGCTTTCCAGGGGGCGCCCGTCCGGCCCGTAGACGCGCAGGAAGCTGACGTCCAGCGCATAGCGTGGATAGGTAAAATTATCGAAATCGCCGCCAAAGTAGCCGACGCGCAGCTCGGGCGTCATCACCAGGCGCACGTCGTGATAGCGCCGCCAGGTGTAGGCCGTGTAGCGGGCGCCGTAGTAGAGCGGCACGATCTCCACATGCAGCGTGGTGTCGCGGTCCCGGGCTTCGGCTTCGAGCTGCTGTTTGAGCCGTTCCAGGCGGCGGTTGCGCAGGCGCTCGCGCTCCACGTCGTCGCGGATCTCCTCCAGCCCGCGCACGATCAGCTCCGTCACATCACGCGCTTCCAGGAGCTGCTCGGCGTACAGTCCGGGCAATCGCCGCTCGCCCCGGAGCGAGTCGGCATAGAAGCCCTCTTCCAGCAGCGCCTCGCCGGGCCGATCGATCAGGTCCAGGCTTTCCCAGGTGCAGTGGTGGTTCGTCACCACCAGGCCATTTGGCGAGACGAAGGCGCCCGAGCAACGGCCGCTCTCGAAGACCAGCCGCAACGCACCCAGGCGGGCACGCGCCAGCCAGGCCGAGTCGGGCCGGAAGCCATAGGTGGCCTCCCAGTAGTCCAGAGGCGGCTCCTCGAACGTCCAGAGCCGTCCCGTGTCGAAACGCCCGGCCCGCACCGTGTCGAGCCCCGGCATCACTGACGGCGCTGCCGCCCGCATACCGGTTGTCGCGGTGGTTTCCGCTTCGGTCACGAGCGGCGGCGCCTCGACGAGCCGGGCCGTCTCGCGGGGACCGGCGCACCGAAGGCTCAGCGCGGCCAGCGTCAGACTCAGGGCAACAACCCAGGTGCGTTGGTTCATCGTCAGCGTCCGCGGTTCATCAGGGCGTCGGCTTCCTCTTCGGAGCGCACCAGCTGGCCGGTGGTCAGCTCCAGCACCAGCCGGTCGGCATCGTAGATCTCGTCGAGTGCCTCCAGAATCCCCCGCACGTCCACGGCCACCGCCCGCATCCCGCGATCGGGCATGTAGATGTAGTCGGCCGGCAGGCTTTCGATGTTACCGTCGAAGATGAGTCCGACGACCTCCAGGTTCGGGTTGATCACCGGCGAGCCCGAGTTGCCGCCGATGATGTCGGCCGTGGCTACAAAGTTGAGAGGCGTGGAGCGGTCGAACGTTTCGGGCGGATGCAGCCAGCGCTCGGGCAGATCCCAGTCGGTGCCCGGTCCGAAGGCATAGTAGCGGTCGTAGAGGCCGTAGAAGGTGGTGTAAGGCGGCGCCATCGTACCGTTGTACGAGTAACCCCTGACCACGCCGTCGGCGATGCGCAGCGAGAAAGTAGCATCGGGCGGCACCGAGGTGCCGTAGACCTCGTAGCGGGCGCGGCCGAGCTGGCTGGCAATCTCCTGCTGCTGGGCCGAAATGCCCGCCCAGGCGCTCTGGAATGCCTGGAAGCGCGGCCAGACGGTCGCCACGAGCTGCACGGCCGGGTCGTCCATCGTCAGCGTGCCATTTTCAAGCGCCTGTGCCGTCCGGGCCGAGTCGCTCAGTACGGTGTTGTCGATGATATGGCGGGCCACTGTCTCGGGCGTGCGTCCCTGCAGGATCTGCTCGACCAGACGGCTGTCTTTGCCGAAGTAGCGGCCGAAGTCTTCCAGGCGCGCTTTCAGGTAGCGCCACTGCACACCTTTCGGCTGATCGTCCACCGAAAGGATCTCGTCGCGCAGCTCGGCCAGTTGTTCATCCGAGGCCCCCGCCTGCTGGCGGTTCAGGTAGATGTAGGCCAGAATGGCCCGGCGGACCGCCGTGCTGCTGAGGCTGCTGTTCGGGTTGAAGGCCAGCAGGGCCTGCAGTTCGGCCGCATAGTCCCGCTGCTGGTTGACCAGCTCGGCCATGCGATCGAAAAGCGGATCGTACGTGCGTGCCAGCGTCGAGTCGCGGCGCAGCGCCTCCCGGAAGCGCCGCTCGGCGTCCCGACGGCGGGCGATGATGTAGGGATCGCGCAGCCCCTTGACGCGGCCGGTGTAGAGCTTTTCAGCGTTGCTGAGCGAGAAAATTTCGTTGCGGATTTCCTCGCGCTCCGGCCCGTCGGGCAGCTCGCGCAGATAGTCCTGAAGCGCGGCCATGCGCGTCTGGATGAGCCGCAGGATGGCCGGCTCGAGCACGTCGCGTCGGAATTCGAGCTGGGCCACGGTCTGCAGGCGGCTGGTCGATCCCGGGTTGCCGATCACGAAGACCACATCGCCCTCCTCGACGCCCTCCCGGCTCCAGCGGAAGTAGTGCGGCGTGCGCAGCGGCTCGCCGTTCTCGTCGTAGATGCGGAAGAACGTCACGTCGAGCGCATAGCGCGGGTAGGTGAAGTTGTCCAGGTCGCCGCCGAAGTAGCCCAGTTGCAGCTCGGGCGCCATCACCAGCCGCATGTCGCGGTAGCGTTTGAAGATGTAGGCCGAGTATTTGGCGCCGTTGTAGAGCGAGATCACCTCGACAACGTAGCCGGCCTCCTCCCCGCCTTTTTCTTCCAGCAGTCGCTGTTCGATGTCCTGGATGGCCTGCTGGCGAGCCATGGCCCGTTCGGCGTCCGTCTCGGCCCCCTGCAGCGCGGCGTAGACCTCGTCGGTCACGTCGCGGATTTCGATGAGCTGGTCGGCGTAGTAGTCTTCGGCGCGGCGCTCTTCTTCGAGCGAGCGGGCGTAGAAGCCGTTGTCGAGCAGGTTTTCGCCGGGTCGGCTGACGGCCACGACGGCTTCACGGCCGCAGTGGTGGTTCGTCATCACCAGTCCGTTGGGCGAGACGAACGAGGCCGAGCAGCCCGGAATGCGCAGCGCGCCCAGCCGGGCTTCCCGGAACCAGGCCGAGTCGGGCCGAAAGCCGTAGGCCTCGGCGAAGTAGTCGATGGGCGGATCGTCGAACGTCCACATCTTGCCGTTGTCGAAGCGTCCGGCCCGCACCGTGTCGAGCGAGGGGACCATCCGCGGCGAAAGCGGCGCTTCGGGCACGGTAGGCGGCGGGGGTGGCGCCGGACGGGCGGGCGCCTCCGAGGTCGTGGTGGGCTGGCTGGTGGCACATCCGACGAGCAGTGCCAGACTCAGCGACAGGAGCACGCGCAGGGTCGGTTTCATGGGATTCCTCTTGCTGTTTAAAGTCCGTTTCAAAAATAGCGATTTTCAGGCTTTTCCGCGCACCACGCACTGGAACCTCTCTCCTTTCGGGAATATATTTAAGCCGTGCATGGAGAACGTGCGAAAGTGGCGGAACTGGTAGACGCGCGAGACTTAGGATCTCGTGGCCGCAAGGCCGTGGGGGTTCGAGTCCCCCCTTTCGCACCAAACCTTTTACTATCCAGCATCGTCAATGCGTCGCTTGCATGTCTAAACCCAAAGCTACGGGTCATTTTTCCAGGCTTAGACTGCGAAACTGGAAAAACTTTTTAGAGGTAGCTATCGAGCTGCCTCTTCGAGTCTTTCTGGTAGGGCCTAATGCTTCTGGCAAATCCAATCTTCTGGATGTATTCCGTTTTCTGCGTGACCTGGCCGAGCCTGGCGGAGGACTACAACGCGCAATTGAACACCGAGGAGGCGTCAGTGCCATTCGTTGTCTGGCGGCCCGCCGTTCTCCTGATATCGAAATTGCCGTTGAAATACGTACTGGTGATCAGGATGTCTGGGAATATGAGCTTGCCTTTCACCAGGATAATCAGCGGCGTCCGCTTGTTCGCAGGGAATGTGTTCGTCGTAACGGGCAGGTTTTACTCGAGCGACCTACTCCGGAAGACGAAGAAGATCCAGAACGTCTGACCCAGACGCATCTGGAGCAGGTCACTATGAACCAACCATTTCGTGAACTCGCCACTTTTTTGAATACCATTCGTTACCTGCACATCGTCCCCCAGATTGTGAGAGAGCCCGATCGAGGTGCAGGACGCCACAGTGATCCCTACGGGGGCGACTTTCTGGAACAAATCGCTAAAGTGCCGGAGCGGACCCGTAATGCACGCCTCCGGCGTATTTGCGAAGCGTTGAAAATCGCAATTCCTCAGCTTGCGGAAATTCAGCTTTTTCGGGATAACCGCGGCGTACCCCATCTTCGCGGCAAATATGAACACTGGCGCCCGCAGGGGGCCTGGCAAACCGAGGAGCAGTTTTCAGATGGCACCCTTCGGCTGATGGGGCTGCTCTGGGCTATTCTGGACGGAACAGGTCCATTGCTTCTGGAAGAACCAGAACTGTCGCTTCATCCAGAAATTGTACGCCATATTCCTCAGATGATAGCCCGCTTCCAACAGCATACCAAGCGGCAGATTATCATTAGCACACACTCTCCGGAATTGTTGTCAGACGAAGGAATCGGGCTGAACGAAGTGTTGCTGTTAATTCCAGATCGAGAAGGAACGCGCGTTCAGCCCACTGCTACACTTCAGGAAGCCCAAAAGTTGTTGGAGAGCGGCGTCCCAATTGGAGAGATCGCCCTCACGCACACCCGTCCACAGCAAGCTGTTCAACTCAGCTTGTTTGCTGATCAATGACTGAGCAGGTTACCATTTACGTTGCTGTAGAGGGGGATCTGGATGAGTGGGTAGCGCGAAGGCTTGTTGCCCACGTCGGCGCTTCCTGTGGTCCTGTGTATGGGAAAAAAGGCATATCTCACCTGAGAGAACGAATTCAAGGCTACAATCATGCAGCTCATACGAGGCCCTGGCTGGTGCTTGTTGATTTAGATCGTGCTGATTGCCCACCGGCCCTGCGGAATGACTGGTTACCACATCCAGCCCCTCGAATGTGTTTCCGCATAGCCGTTCGTGCCATTGAAGCCTGGCTACTGGCTGATCGAAGCAGTTTAGCCCAATTTCTTGGCGTAAGCACGTCCCGAATCCCACGTACTCCTGAGGAACTCCCCGATCCCAAACAATTCCTTATTAATCTGGCCTCCCAGTCCAGAAAGCGAGCGATCAGGGAAGGTTTGGTACCCGGCCAGGGACAACGCATCGGACCCGCCTATAATTCTTACCTCATTGAATTTGTCAGGGACGTCTGGAACGTAACCAGGGCGGCCTCAAACGCTCCCAGTCTACAACGTGCCCTTCACTGCTTACAACGCCTCATTCATTCATCACTCCCTACACCGCCTCCAGGGCCTGTTCCAGGTCGAGGATGAGGTCGGCGGGGTGTTCGATGCCGACCGAAAGGCGGATCAGGTTCTCGCGGATGCCGATGCGGCGCTGCTCCTCGGGCGGAATGTCGGAGTGCGTCATGGTGGCGGGATGCTCGGCCAGCGACTCGGTCCCGCCCAGACTCACGGCCAGCTTGATGAGCTTCAGGCTGTTCAGGAAGCGAAACGCCTCGGCCTCGCCTCCCCGAATCTCGAACGAAATCATCGCGCCCGGACTCTTGCACTGGCGCTGGAAGATCTCATACTGGGGATCGTCTTCCTTCAGGTGCCCCAGGTAATAGACGCGCTCCACTTTCGGATGCTCGGCCAGAAAGTCGGCCACGCGCCGGGCGTTGCGTGCCTGCTTTTCCATGCGGATCTTGAGCGTCTCCAGGCTGCGCATGAGCAGCCAGCCCGTCCACGGCCCTGCCATTGAGCCGGTGAACGTGCGCGTGCCCTTGATCGCCTTGATGAGTTCGCTGGAGCCCAGCGCCGCCCCGGCGATCACGTCGCTGTGGCCGCCGATGTACTTCGTGGCCGAGTAGAGCACGATGTGGGCACCGTGCTTGAGCGGGTGCTGCCAGAGCGGCCCCAGAAACGTGTTGTCCACCATGACCAGCACGGGACGGTCCGGGCGGCCATGGTCGCGGGCAATGCGGGCACACGCCTCCAGGTCCACCAGCCGGTTCGTGGGGTTGGCCGGCGTCTCCACGTAGAGCACGCGGAGCCGCTCCCCGATGCCTTTTTCATCGATCAGCGCCCGCACTTCGTCTTCGGGCGTGCCCGCCAGAAAACCCACGGGCTCGATGCCCCACTCGGGCAGGATGTGCTTGAGCAGGTAGTCGGTGCCGCCGTAAAGCGGCTCGCTGTGCAGCACCACATCGCCAGGCCGCAGGAACGTGAGCAGCGAGGTGAAGATCGCCGCCATGCCACTTTCGAAGGCGGCGGCCTCTTCGGCCTCGTCCCAGAGCGTCAGGCGGTCTTCAAGAATTTCCAAGTCCGGGTTATTCAGGCGGCTATAGATGAGTCCGAGCTGCTCGGCCCGCCGGGGCTCCCGCAGCCCGTAGGCCAGCTCGAAGAACCGCTTGCCCTCCTCGGCCGACTGAAAGACGAACGTCGAGGTCTGAAAAATCGGGCATTTGAGCGCGCCTTCCGACCACTCGGGCCGGTAGCCGTAGCTCATCATCAGACTTTCCGGATGCAGGCGATGGCCGTTGATCTCGGCCGGCCACTTTGGTTTTGGTTTGCGCGGCATAACGTTCTGATCAGGTTGGTTTCGTGGAATGATAGGAGTGCGCCGCTGTCGAAAATCTGCCACAGAAGCCCACCCCTCGCCTGCCATGATCCAGCAGGCCTTTCTCAAATTCGGAAACGCTTCCAGCAAGTGCAAAACGCCCGACGGCATTTGCCGACTTCTTTACAGAGCTACTGCGCCAGCCGGTTGTACTCGGACAGATGCGAGGGGTCCAGCTCGCTCAAGATCGAAAAAGCTTCCTGGGCAAAGCGTGAGCCTTCGAAAATGGCCGCCAGCTCCTGGTATTTGGCTGTGAAGAACAGGTCCATCACGTAGGGACGGGACACTTCCTGGTAGAGCGCCTCCAGAGAGCGCAGCACGTCGAGCACGGCAGCACGGGCCGCCTCGGGATCCTGCACGAAGTGGTCCAGGCCTTCGAAGTGATACTTGAAATAAGCCTGCCGGACCGCCCGGTAGCGCGGGTCGAGCAGTTGCGTGATGAGCGCCACGCGGCTGCGGTCGTCGCCGATCTGGTTCCAGCCGTTAGCCCCGGCCGCCTGCGCCAGCTCGGCAATGCGCCGGGCCTGTTCGAAAAACGGCGTGCCGCCCAGCTCGCTGAACGTGTCGTAGTCGTACCCCAGGATGATGAAGGCATAGAAGTCGAGTACGGACGTCAGCGGATGGAATTGCTCCAGGTTGAAAATCAGCGGCGTGCCCTGCGGGTACTCGAACTCCCAGTTCGTATCGCTGAGCTGCAATACCGTCGTGTACTGCGTGGTGCCGTAGATCGGCCGGCGCGTGGCCAGCACGAGCCGGGCCCGGAAGCGCGTCAGCGTGATGGCTTCTTCAAAAAAGATCTGAACCGTGCAGTCGATGCGCTCGATGTCTTCGAACGCGTCGTTCGTCCAGCGTCGCTCGTTGAGGTAGCGCCGGATCTGATCTTCCAGCTCGCGCAGGTAGTCGTACTGGGAGCCCTGCAGCCGCTGGTAGTTGACCGAAACGGAACAGTTCAGCTCCTGGGCCCGGAGCGGCGCCACAAGGAGCAGCGCCAGCGCCAGCCCGAGCCGCCACGCTTTGAACCCGTGTCGTCTGACTGAAGCCATACCGGCCCATGGTACGGCCACCCGTGGCGCCGGTTTCCCACACCGGTTGCGCCGAACCGCCCCTGTTTTGCAGCCGTGGCGCCGCATTTTCTGTAGATGCCATGTCGCGGCGACGACACATCGGCCTGTGGGGCGTGCTGCTCGTGGCGGGGCTGATCGGGAGCGCACGGAGCCAGTCGCTGGAAGGAGGAGCGCGGGCTGTGGCGCTGGCCGGTGCCACCACGGCCCTGACGGCCGACGTCTGGGCGCACGCGAATCCGGCCGCCTGGGCCGACTGGCGGCGGGCGGCGCTGTCGCTCATGGTCAGCCAGGCCTACGGGCTCGAGGCGCTGCGACTGGGTGCGGCCACCTACGTGCAGCCTGTAGCGCGCACGACGGTAGCGCTGGGCGCCCGCACGTTCGGCTTCGAGGCCTACCGGGAGACGCACCTCTGGCTGGGGCTGGCCCGCACGCTGCATCCGGCTACCCGTCGGCCGCTCCGCCTGGGCCTGAGCCTGCGCTACCAGCACGTGGCCATCGAACGCTACGGCGCGGCCGGGGCGATCGGCCTCTGGGCAGGCCTGCAGGCCGAACTCTTTCCGTGGCTGACGGTGGGCATGGCCGCCACCAACCTGAACGCGCCCCGGCTGGCCGGCCGCGAGGCGCTGCCCCGCACGCTGCGCCTGGGCCTGGCCTACCACCCGGCCGCACCGTTCCGGCTGCTGGTGGACGTGTACAAGGAACTGCGCTTTGCGCCCGACTTCCGGGTGGGGCTTGAAGTGCAGGCCCTGCCCGTGCTCACGCTCCGCGTCGGCACAGGCACGCTTCCCGAACGCATCACGGCCGGCTTCGGACTGACGATCGGACCGATCCAGGCGGATGCGGCCGCCGAATACCACACCGTGCTGGGCTGGTCGCCTGCGCTTTCGCTGACGCTAGTTCGCTAAGCCGCCATGCACCTGCTCGGGATTCTGCTGCTCGTTGCGACGCCGGCATTTGCCCGGCAGGTCGTGCCGGACACGCTCCCTCCGGCCTCGCCCATCGAAGCGTCGCTGGAAGGATTGACGCTCGATCCGGAGGCGCTGGAGGAGCTGGCCGCCTGGCTGGACGAGCGGCTGCAGGATCCGCTGGACCTGAACACGGCCCCGGTGGGTGAGCTGGCCCGCCTCCCCGGCCTCTCGCCGCTGCTGGCGCGGCGGATCGCTGCCTACCGCCGACATCGGCCGCTGACCGAGGTGGACGAGCTGCTGCGCGTGGAGGGCTTCACGCCGGAGCTGCTGGCTCGCATCCGGCCGTTCGTGACCGTCCGTCCGGTCCGAAGCCCCGTTCGCCCTTCAGGCTACATGCTGCAGCGGGTCGACTACTTTCCGGAACAGGCCGACGCACGCTACCCCGGTCCCCCGCTCCGGCTCCAGACACGCCTGCGGCTGCGCTACGGCCGGCTCGAAGCAGCCCTCACGCTCGAAAGCGATCCGGGCGAACCATTTCGCTGGGATCCGGCCACGCACACCTACGGGTTCGATCATCAGGCCGGCTTTGTGGCCTGGCGTGGTTCGGGGTGGGTGCAGCAGTTCATCGTGGGCGACTTCGGCGCCCGCTTCGGCGCCGGCCTGACGCTCTGGTCCATGCCGGCGATCGACAGCTACCAGGCGGCGGCCGACGCGCCGCTGCGCCAGGGATCGGGGCTGACGCCTTACAGCGGCACCGACGAGGTGCGCTACTTCCGCGGCCTGGCATTGACGCTGGCCCCTGCTTCGGCGCTACGTCTCTCGTTCTTTGGATCGCGGCGGTGGCTGGACGCCCGCCTCGACACGCTCGAGGCCACGCTGCAGGCCGGCGTCGTCAGTCTGCCTGCTTCGGGCCTGCACCGAACCGAGGCCGAGCGCAGCCGCAAAGGGGTGCTGCGCAGCGACGTGCTGGGCGGTGCGTTGACCTTCGAGCATGCCCGCGGCCAGCTGGGCCTGGTCGGCTACACGACCCGCTTCGGCCATCCGCTGCAGCCCGGAGATGCCCTCTACAACCGGCACGCCTGGCGCGGCCGAACGGCCTGCGCCCTGGGCGTTTTCGGGCAGCTTTTGCTCGGCCGGGCGCTGCTGAGCGCCGAAGTTGGCGGCACGCTCGGCCGTCCCAGCGGCCTGGTGGCGGCGCTGTCGGGTCCAATGGGTCGCTTCGCCCGGGGCACGCTGGCCGTGCGTCATCTGCCCACCCGATTCGTCAGCCTGTATGGCGATCCGTTCGACACCCGGAGCGGCACGCCTACCGGCGAAACGGGCGGTTACGTCGGTCTGGAGTTCACGCCGGCCCCGGGCTGGCAACTACTGGCCGCGGTCGATCAGTACCGGCTCCCCTGGCCCCGCTACGGACAGTTCTGGCCCGCCACCGGTCGCACGCACTGGCTCCGGCTCACCGCGCGCCCGCGCCCCTGGATGGAGACCTACCTGCAACTTCGACACGACCGTGCCGAGCGGCGCAGGGAAGCGCCGGGTCCCGGGGCGTCCCTGCTCGAAGCGACTGCGCCCGAACGCTACCTGTCCCTCCGCTGGCATGGCACCTACGCCTTCAGTCCTGCACTGCGCCTGGAAGCCCGCCTGGAGCACGCCCGCCGCACGCAAGCCGGACACCGCACCACCGGCTGGTTGTTCTACCAGGGCGTGCGCTGGCTACCCCGCGCCTGGCTGCAACTCGACGCCCGCCTGACCTTCTTCGACAGCGACACGGCCCTGCTGCTCTACGCGCCCGAGCCCGGCCTGCGCTACAGTATGGCGCTGGCGGCTCTGAACGACCGGGGCCAGCGCACGCTGCTGCGCCTGCAACTACGCCCCTTTTCGCGCCTGCTACTGCAGTTACGGTACACCACTACGCTGGTGGAAACACCGACACGGAACATCCGGCGCACCTGGCAATTTCTGCTGTTGTGGCAGATGGGTTAAGTGCCGTTCCGTTTTGTCGATTCTTTCTACGTAACCGGTCACGCTAACAGGGGCATCAACCATGTCGGAACCCTCGAAGCCGCGGCTGCTGGCCGTCGAAGACAACCCGGAAACGCGCATGTTGCTACGTTATTTTCTGCAGGAACACTTCGATCTGTTGCTGGCAGCCACTTTTGATGAAGCGCTGGAGCTGGCCCGTCAGGAGCATGCCGAGGTGCTCCTGCTCGACATTAACCTGGGCGAGCAGCGCACCGGAATCGATCTGCTGCACGAACTCCGCGAACGCCTCACCTACCGCGACACGCCTGCCATCGCTTTTACCGCCTACGCCCGTCCGGAAGACCGCGACCGGTTTCTACAGGAAGGATTCGACGAGTACCTGACGAAACCCTTCACGCGCCAGCAGCTCCTGAAAAAGCCATCGAATCGGCCCGGAACCGCCGTTCCTGAGTTTTTGGCAAAAACAGATCCACAGTGCCGATCCGACGTATCCGGGACGTACCCGGAACGAACCGCTTCTCGATGCCATGCCGCGCCTGCTGCTCCTTGCCGCCCTGCTACTGTGGACGGGCTGTCGGTTTTCCCGCACCTATGAAGTGCGTGGACGCGTGGTCGGCTTCGGCGACGACCCGCACACGCTCTTCATTCAGCACGAGGAGATCCCCGGCTACATGCCGGCCATGACGATGCCGTTTCGCACGCCGGACACGGCGGCCGTGGCACGTCTCTCCCTGGGCGACCCGATCGCCTTCACCTTTCACGTGACGCGCGACAGCGCCTGGATCACCGACATCCGGCGCCTGCCGCCGGGCACCCGCCTGAACCTGGACGCCGGTCCACGCCCCACGTTGCACGGGCTGCCCCTGCTGCAGGAAGGCGATCCGCTTCCCGACGCCACGCTGCTGACGCAGGACAGCCTGCAACTGCGCCTGTCCGACCTGCAGGGCCGCGCCCTGCTGCTTACGTTCATCTACACGCGCTGCCCGGTGCCCGACTTCTGCCCACTCATGTCGCGCCGCTTCCAGCAGCTTCAGGAGCCGCTCAAGGCACGCTTCGGTGACCACACGCGTCTGCTCACGATCAGCTTCGATCCGGCCTACGATACGCCCTCGGTCCTGCGACGCTACGCGCAGCAGTACACGGACGACACCCGCCACTGGATCTTTGCCACGGGCGACACGACCACCATCCGCCGGCTGGCCACACAGTTCGGCGTGCACTACGAAGCCGCGGCCGGCGAGATCATCCACAACCTGACCACGGCGCTCGTTGCGCCCGACGGACGCATCGGCCGCATCTGGCGCGGCAATCGCTGGACGACCGACGAGGTGCTGGCGGCCGTTGCCGAGGTGCTGGCCGACACTTCGGCGACGCGCTGAACGCTCAGCGCCAGACGGTCTGCCACTTTCCGTCGCGCAGACGGTAGGCCATCCCGGCCCGCAGATCCAGCCGCAGGTGTGAAAAAAGCCGGAGCTGCACGCCGGCACCACCACCAATCGCGCTGAAGTCGCGCGCTCCCGAACTCGCACCGTCGAGGATCCGGACCGTCTCGGCAAAGCCATACAGATACAGCGCCTCGATGTAGAACGGCAGGATCACCAGGCCGTTGTCGACGAACTTCAGCGGCACAAGCGCTAGCGCGCCCAGCCGTCCGAACGTCCCGCGTCCTAGGAAGACCTCTTCCCAGCCGCGCGGCAGGAACGTGGTCAGGTCGAACACGTCGCCCCGGTTCTGCCAGAGCAGCCCGGCATCGAGCCGAAGCCCCACGTTGTAGCGGGCCAGCAGCGGCAGGTACAGATACAGGCTGGAGCGGTAGGCTTCACGCCGGGCCAGCGTCGTGCGCCGCAGGTCCCGGAGCGCCCGTGTCGTCCAGCTCACTCCCTGGTTGGGCATCAGGTCACGCAGGTTCTGCTGCAGCCGATAGGCCACTGTTACGATGGGTTCCACCGTCTGGCGCGTGTCGCGCAGCAGCGTGGGATGGTCGGACTGGCGGTGCCAGAAGTAGCGCTCCTGCTCGCTGCGACCGATCAGCGTCAGCAGCAGCCACGAGCTGTACACGTTCGATTCCAACAGCACGGGCAGGCTGGCACTGACGGCCACCCCCCGCCGCTCGCGCCCGACCCGACGGATTGCGCCGTCACTGAAGCGCACCAGTGCCGAGGACGGCAGATCGTACAGATACAGTCCGGGCCGGAAGAGCCAACCGCCGTAGCTCAGCCACAGGCTGCCCCAGAGCCGATCCTGCCGATAGAAGCCGTGCGCCATGTACACCCAGCGCTGGAGCGGATCGGTGCCCTCCAGCCCCAGTCCGAGCGCCCAGCCCAGTCCCTCGCCGTAGCCGTCCGGGTCGTCCTGCGGCAGATCGCCCACCAGGTAGGTCAGGCGCGGCCGCCACAGGTAGCGCCAGGATCGATAGGGTCGTGGCGGACCGTCGAACGCTACCGGATCGGCTTCGTGCGCGGCCACAGCCTGCAGCGAAAACGGCGCCAGCTCCGTCGGAGGCACTTCGGGCGCCGCCTCGGGCCGGAAGGGCATGCGCACCAGCTCGTAGCGCTCGTGCCGGTAGTGGATGAAGGCCAGATGCTGCCCGTCGGGCGACAGGGCCGGCTCCAGGGCCCCGAAGGGCACGTTCGTCAGCCGTCGCACGCGGCCGCTTGCCACCTCCAGCGCGTAGATGTTCGGCATACTATCAGGATCGGCCGTAAAGAGCAGCCAGCGGCCGTCGGCGCTCCAGCTCACATCGTAGATAGCCCCATGGCGGAAGGCCAACCAGGGCCAAAGCGTTACGCGGCCGTCCGACGCGATCCGGGCCTCGAACAATCCCTGGCGGCCGTGCTGGTTCAGCACCACGGCCACCCGGTCGCCCTGCGGCGACGGCGCCAGTTGCACGAAAAAGACATCGTCGAGCGCCAGCAGCGGCGTGATGGAGCCATCCGACCCGATCCGCACCCAGCGATTGTAGAAGCCGTCGTTCTGGAGCGCCCAGACGCTGCCGTCCGGCGCCTCCACCGGGGCATAGACGCGTCCGCCACGGGTCAGGCGCCGCACCTTTCCGTTCAGGCCGATCTGGTAAACCTCGGCCGTCAGCCGTCCCGACAGCAGCGGATCGGGCACGTACCGGGCCACCAGCAATGCATGCCGGTCGGCGGTCGGCGCGTACAGATAGTCTTCCGTGGTGGCGAAGGTGCGTAGCTGCGTCATACGACCCGTTTCGGCGTCGATCCGGTAGTAGCCGGGCCGCTCCTGATAGCCGAAACCGTAAACCACCAGCGTGCGGTCGTCGAGCCAGTAGGGCCGGCGCAGGATCAACCCGCGCTCGGAGCGCACCACCTGCACCTCGGTGAACGGAGCGCGGCGCTTCAGATCGGCCAGTACCTGCGCCCGGGCCTCTCGACGAAAACGCCGCCCCAGCGAAGCCGGAAACTGCCGTGTGCCGTACCACAAAGCCACGCCGAAACCCGTCAACGGCATGCGGTGGAACCAGCGCGTCGCACGTCGGAAAAAGTCGGGCTTTCCGTTCTCGACCAGGTACTGATGCAGGTGGCCGCCGCCGTTGTAGTGGCGATCGAAGGGCCAGGTGTAGGTCGGAGCTTCCAGGAGCTGCGCCAGCCGCCAGGGATGGTCGGAAGCCATGGCCGCCCGGAACTCCATATTGAAAAATGGGAAGTGCAGACGGCCGGCGCCGCCTTCGATACGGCTTTCATAGAAGACGGCCACGCCCTCCGCAAAGCCGGCCGGCGCCCACAGATTGAGCAGACGGCTCCAGTCAGGCCCCAGCAGCCGCAGTCCCCACCCGATGCCGAGGCCGGGATTCAGTTCGGCATGGGCGGCATGGACCAGCTCGTGCGGCGCCACCGCATGCAGCCAGGAATGCGCCGTCGGGGCCACGGCCAGTCCGCGCAGCCGCGCCAGGTCGAATTCCTGTCGAAACGGCAGCGCCGAGACGAAGCCGTTGCCCTGATCCCGGTAGTCGTTGACGATCACCGGCATCCGGAAGTCGTGGCGCACCCCGACCAGCGCCCGCACGCTGTCGTAGTGCGCTTCGAGCAGTGCAGCCGCCACGCGCGCTTCGGACTCACGTCCCTGCTGATAGATCAGCTCGAAGTGCGGACTGCGCAGCACCCGGTAATGCGCACCGGGCGGCCGGTAGGTTACCCCGTACCACTGCGCCCGGACGCCCGCCGCCGTGCTTCCCAGCAACACCAGGAGGAATGTAGCGAAACGCATGGACCCACTCCGCACCGATTACAGCGCGAGTATAATACGGATTCTTGCAGATCCATGTAATATGTGATATGAGATCGCTGATTTACCGATGCATGAGGGTGCCACACCCCGCATGGCGGACGTGATCCGGTGGGTATGATCGGGCGGACACAGTGGTCCGCCCCTACGTGGTAGAAAGGTTGTCGTTTGTCCGGTAGGGGCGCACCGCCGTGTGCGCCCGTGCTTTCTCACATGCACAATGATTTCCCGGAAATCGTATGATCGCCGATTTACCCGGGCATAATGGTGCAAAACGTCGTGCGCCGGACATAATCCAGTACGACAGACACGGCGGTTCGACCCTACATGGTAGGGATGGCTTCGTTTGCCGGATAGGGAGGCGCCCCACTTACAAAGAAGGCGGGGTCAGGGGATGTTGTGGACAGGCATCATGATTTACCAGAAACAGACCTGCGCCAGAGGGAACCAGCCCCATACTCCAACGAAACGAACTCGCCAGCCGGCGAGCGTGGTTCAGGGATTCACCGTCGGGGCATCAAACGGACACGCCCCGGCGTCGACGGAAGAGCGACGCCAGCGCAGGCGGGCGATCACCGGCCGGTGATCCGAGAGTCCGGCGGCTGGCACGGCGCCGTCGAGCACCTCCCATTCGCGACTGACCAGCACGTGGTCGATGCGCACCAGCGGTCGCGCCGCCGGCCAGGAAGGCGCCGCAACGCCACCGAGCCGTCCGGCCGCCTGCAATCCCCGGGCCAGCCAGCCATAAAACCACTGGTCGGGTGTGCTGTTGAAGTCGCCGCTCAGGATGACCGGCACGCGTTCCTGATCGATCCAGGCACGGAGCTGCCGGACCTGAGCCGCCCGTTGCAACATGGCCCGACGGTAAGCGCCCAGCCACCGGCGCCAGTTTGCCGGATGCTTCCAGCCGCCATCGCGCAGCACCTCCCAGGGTTTGATGGGGCCATACGACTGCAGCCGCACATTGTAGTGCACGAAAAGACGACCCGCCCAGCACAGCTCGCTCCGCACGGCCTGGTAGATCAACCCTTCCGGTCCACGTTCCAGCGGACGAATCTCCTGCTGCACGACCGGCAGGCGCGTCAGCGTCACCACCTCGGCGAACATCGGCCCGCGCGTCGGATCGGGCACCGAAAACCGAAACCCCTGGCGCTCCACGAGCGGCCGCAGATGCCCGATCAGGCGCACCGTGGACGGACGCCCCCGCTGCACGTAGTGCCAGACGCCCACTTCCTGAAAGCCGATGAGCTGCGGCCGGTAGCGCAGCACCAGCGCCTGCAGCGAATCGCCCAGCGCAGGCCGGTGGCTTTCCGGCACGTTGTAGGTCATGACCACGAGCGTATCGTCCGACGCCGCCGCAGCCGAAGGGCCCCCTCCCGTCCAGCCATGCCGCAGGCCGTAGAGCGACAGCGCCAGCAGCACGCCGCCCAGCAGGAGCCAGCGGCGCTGCCAGAGCAGCACCAGCGCCAGCGCGCCCAGCGCCGCCACCAGCAGGGGTAATCCGACCGCCAGCAGTTGCAACCACCAGGCCGCCTCTGGCGGAATCCAGTAGGCCGCATAGGCCAGCCCGAACAGGCCCAGCAGGCTACCGGTAACGAGCTGTAGCATTCCGGAAGCAAGGCCACGACCGCGCGGCATGAGCAGTCTCAGCGGGAAGCGGTTGGTGCCGGTTGTTCTTCCACGGCCTTTTTCAGGCGCACGCGCTCCAGAATGGCCTGCCAGGCGCGCAGCGCCAGCGTATCCGGCAGCTCCACGTCGTCAAAGCGAATCAGTTCGCCGGGCTCGACGTCGCGGGTCAGCACGGCGTCGACCATCAGACCGATCGGCACGTGATCGGGCTCGTCCAGAATGCGCACGGCCTCTCCCCGCACCTCAAAGCTTCCGATGCCGCGTTCGATACGCGTGCCTTTCGGCAGGCGTCGCTTGGCGATGGTGGCCACGCTGATGCGCGGGTGCGTCGTGTTATTCAGCAGGATGCGCCGTTCGAAGAGCACGCGCCGGATGGTTTTCTGGATTTCCAGGTGGCAGAGATGAAACGGCCGCAGCAACACGTAATACGGACCGTCGCCCAGTTTGAGGTACTGCAGGTAGTCGCGCTGATAGTCGTCGTGCTCGGCGGCAATGAACACGCCGGCCGGGGCGCCCGGCGAGAGCACATAGTCGCTGATCGGATGCCCGAGGCGACGGGCGCCGTCGGCCAGCGTGCGGGCGCCCACCTCGACGTCCGGCGACTGAATGCCGAGCATGCCCCGCACGGCGATGTCGGCTCCCAGTCCGTTGGCCACCAGTGCCTGTTCGATCTGCACCTTTGTGCCATCCGTGAAGGCCGTCACCTGCGGAAGCGTGATGCCCTGCTTCCGCGCCCAGAAGTGCATTTCTTCGGGCGTGGGGTTATGATTCAGGTAGCGTTTGATGTTGCCATAGACCAGCGGCCGGAAGCCCATCTGGAGAATGTCTTCTCGCAGCGCGGCCAGACAGCCCGGCTGGTCGCCCTCCGCTTCGGTCAACAGCCCGCGATCGACAAAATAGGAGCCCGTCGTGATGTGAAACTCGGCGTCCATCGTCACCACCGGAAGCCCGGCTTCCAGCACCCGGCTGATCACTTCAGTCGCATGGAGCACATCGCCGCTGCACTCGACCACCAGATCGGCATGCTCGATCAGGTCGTCCAGACTGTTCGTGAGCAGCTCCGGCCGGGGGAAGTCCGGGCGATGGCGAATGTCGGTGCGCGTCAGCACGCGCGTCACGCGCAGATCTTTCACATGCTGCATCGCCATCACGAAACCGCGGGCGATGAAGCCGCTCCCCACAACTCCAATGCGATAGGAATCCGCCATACACCTCCTCGTTTCAGGTCAGACGGGTTCTCAGATGATCGGCAAGCCGCAAGGTCAGTGCCACAATGGTCAACGTCGGGTTTGCAAAGCCGGCGGTCGGAAAAACGGACGATCCGGCCACGTACAGATTCTTTACACCATGCACCCGAGCATCGGGATCCACCACGCCCTCACGGGGACTGGCATGCATGCGCGTGGTGCCCATGTGGTGGAAGCCGCCCGTAATGCCATCGGGCGGAATGCATCGGAATTCTTCCTCCTGCACGCTGCCCCACCCCAGTCGGCCCAGCTCCTGCGCCACCAGGTGTTGTGCCCGCTGCAGACTTTCCACATCCTGGCGGCTGATCTGCCAGTGCAGCTCCAGACGCGGTTGCCCGAATGCGTCCCGGCGCCGGGAAAGCCGCACCCGGCTTTCGGGATGGGGCGCCTGCTCGGTCATGTGATGCAGTACGAAGGCGACCGGCGCCCGCCTCGCAGCCGTCGTTTTCCCCTTCAGGGACAGCAGCCGGGTGGTGGCCCAGGGAACGAGCCGTGGCATGTCGCGCACCAGCCGGAAAAGCTGTCGGGGCAGATCTTCAGGCCAGGTGCGGTTTCGGACAGCCTCGCGCAACACGCGGAGTGCTTCAAACCCGCCCCAGAGCAGCGGATTATTGCGGCGGGGCAATGCCAGCCGATCGGTCGGCCAGAGTGCCACGCAGTAGTTCAGCAGCCCCTCCCGGCGTACCACGTCCTCCTGCAGTGCCAGCTTGCCCATAATCCACGTGCCCAGCCGCGCATGCAGTCGGTAGAAACCAAGTCGGGGAATCAACGCGCGGTCAGCCGGCACGAATAGCCCCGAGAGAAAATGCAGGTGCTCCATGAAAAAGCGCCCCACCCGATCGTAGGCATTGCCCAGTCCGTTCGGGCAGACCCGATTCGAGAGCAGGAGCAGCCGGGCATTTTCCAGCCCACCGGCCGCCAGCACCACGCAGCGCGCGCGCACGGTGACTTCGGTCCGATCCGGCCGCGCCACCCGGACGCCTTCGACCACCTCGCCGGTTTCGTTCGTCAGCAACTCCAGTGCCTGCGCGTGCAGGCACACCGTCACGTTCGAATCGGCCAGCAATGCCGGTCCGTAATCCCGATTAAACCGGGCGGGATCGCCGAACTGAAACAGCGCCGTGCGCAGCACCGCACTTCCTTCCGAGAGCAGCGGACGCTCCGTAGCCGAAGCCCACGCTTCGGCCGTGTAGGGACGGTCCTCCAGCCCGAAGAAAGCCTGGGCCCGGCGATAGTACGGCGCCAGCGTCTCGTAACCGAACGGCCATCCGCTGAAGGGGACCGCTTCGCGATGCTCGAAGTCGATCGGATCGAGCGGCCGCAGCCGGATGCGGCACACACCGGGCGCCACTTCGTAGTCCCACAGATGGCTGGAGCCCCCCAGCGCCCGCGCCCGGGCCATATCCAGCGGAAAGTAGGGATACCCCGTGATGTCGCCCCGGCTGAGCCGGGCACGCTCCGGCTCCGGCCGTTCGCCGCCGCTTTCCAGCACGCAGATGCCCAGCCCGCTGTCGCGCAATGCCCAGGCCAGCGTCAGTCCGGCCACCCCGCCCCCCACGATGCACAGATCGTAGGGCCCCAGCTCCGGTCGATCGAAGGCTTTCAGGTCGATTTTCATGAAACCCTGCCGGGATGCAACCGCTCTACCAGCACGCGCACCGGGCGAATCACCGGGTAGAGAAAGGTAAGGCGTTTTGGCAACCGACAGAATGCCCGATCCTTTTCTGTAGGCGCCAGTGCCAGTTTCAGATGATGGCCCAGGTAGCCGAGACGATGGCGCCAGCGCTCGCGCTCCCGAAAGTGGTACCAGAACATGGGCCAGAAGGCGCGCACGTCGGCGTCTTCCCGAAACATCCAGCGTGTGACCACCTCGCGGGCCATGCGCCGGGCTGCCCGCCGCTGGCGAAGTCCTCGTTGCAGCACGTCCGGCACCGGTGCACCCAACAACTCGGCGGCCAGCGTACATCCGATGGCCAGCACGCGCGCTGCTCCCAGACGACGCGCCTGTTGCAACACGGCCGCTCCGTCCAGGTCGGGACAGCGACGCAGCAGTTCGGCCACGTCGGCCACCCAGGTCAGTTTCAGCCAGCGATGTTTGTTGCCGTGAATGGCCAGATAAAGCAACAGGTCCTCGGGCGCCATGGTGCGCAGCGTCCGTCCAGCAAAGGGAACCTGCCGGTGCCGTGCCCAGATCGCCTCGGGATCCAGCGGCAGGTCGTAGATCGTGTAGAAAAAGGCCCAGTGCAGCTCAACGACAAAGTCGCGGCTTTCGTGAACAAATTCAAACCCGAGCTGCGAGTCCAGATAGGCTTCTGTTTCGGCCTCTCCCAGTTGTTTATGGGCCCGGTAGCCCAGCGACTCGACGACCCGTCGGGCTTTCCAGAAGTCGCCCCGCTTCACCAGCAGATCGATGTCCACATAGACTCGTGCGGCCGGATCCCCGTAGATGAGCGCAGCCAGGGCCGGCCCTTTGAAGGGAATCACCGGAATCCCCTCGGTCTCCAGCCGATCGACCAGCCGCAGGAGCTCCTGCGTCTGATGCAGGTTGTGGACGGCCAGCGCCCGCGCTTCGGCCGCCAGTCGGGTGCGCCACAGCTCCGGTATGGCCTCAGGTGCCGTCGCCAGCAGATTCCGGTATACCAACGCCACCACGCCATGGCGCAATGCCAGGCGCCCCAGACGTTTCCAGTCAAGCGGCCGGCCCAGCAGCGCCCGCAATTGCTCGGTCGCCGGCGGATCCAGGCGGGTACGGGCCGCCAGCGTCAGCACCCGTGCTTCCGGCGGAAGGGACGAAGCGAGTGACATGGCGACTCAGGAAGAAAGGGTCAACGGCGAAACTTCTTCAGACGCGGGAGGCATGGATTTTAGCGACAGATCCGGCACCGTATACCGAAACAATTCCTCCGGATAGTTGGGAACGGGTTTGCGCCAGAGTCGGCTGCGCAGCCAGCGCACCCCCCGCGAGATCCAGCTCCCCGGCGGTCCCAGCCAGGTCAGGACATAGCCCACGCTGCTGCGCAGCGTCCACCGCAGGCGCAGTGCCTGACGCAATCGCGCCCGGGCAGCCGCCCGCTGTCCCATGCTCAGCAGCGTATTCCCGTAGGTGGTCAGCGCATAGGCCATACGGGCTTCGAAGACCGGTCGGTACGGCGCCAGCGCCTGATCCTGCAGAAAGTGCCGGTAGCAGAAAAGCTCGCCCTCGAACCCGTAAAGACGCCAGTGCCAGCTCCGACTGACGCCGCCGGGTTGCCAGCGGCAACTGGCCAGCCGCTGCGGCACGTAGTAGGCACCGCCCTGCCGGGCGCACCGATACAGCAGCCACAGGTCCACCATGGCCCGCGCTTCGTCGGCCAGAAACGTGGGACGCACGGACGCCCGTCGGAACAGCACAGCCCCGATGAACACAGACCGATCGATCAGTGCCACCCGCAGGAAATCGTCCACCGGACCTTCCGGCAGGCGCGCACGTCGCCAGCGCCGGGTGTTCCGCTCACTGTCATCCGGCAGCCGCCGTCCCTCGCCGTCCATGACCCAGTGATCACAGAAGGCCAGCACCAGGCGGGCATCCTGACGAAGCGGTTGCAGCAGGGTCCCCACAAAAGCCGGCTCCAGCGTATCGTCGTCGCCCAGGAAACAGAAAAACTCCCCCCGGGCCATTTCGACGCCCTGCCGCCAGTTGGCCACCAGGCCCCGATTCCGGTGATTACGCACATACACAATCCGATCATCCCGCTGCTGAAAGGCCCGGACTACCGCCGGGGTATGATCAGAGCTGGCGTCGTCCAGCACGATGATCTCCAGGTTCGGATAGGTCTGGGCGCAGGCGCTCGCCAGCGCCGCCTGTAGATACCCCGCCCGGTTGAACGTCGGGATCAGAATGCTGACCACCGGTCCCCCATACTCCTGGCGGCTGCTCTGTTGCATGCGCCCCCCGAAAAATGGAACGGTCTCCGAATGCACGCCCGTAGCAATACTACGGCGCACGCATCAAAAAGATTAGGGCGTCGCCTGAACCGCAGCGCACCGGTTTTGACCGATCCAGTATGCGCCAATGGCGCAAGTTATCCGCCTGGATAAGCCCCGGCTATTTCTGCGAAGGAGTTCTCCGCCGTCTACAGACGGCGGCACGACTGAGCGGAACATCTACAAGAATGAAGACATCGTTGTAGAAATGGGCTACCAACTGACATACCGATACCGTCTCTACCCCAATCGGGAGCAACGCGCCGAACTCGCCAAGACATTTGGGTGCGCCCGCTGGGTGCACAATTGGGCTCTCAGGCTTCGCACCGACGCCTACCACGGCGAAGGGCGAAGCATGGGCTACGCTGAAACGGCTCGGCTGCTCACCCAGAAGAAGAAGGAGGCCGAAACCGCCTGGCTTGCCGAATGCTCCGCCGTCGTTTTGCAGCAGAGCCTCCGAAACCTCGAACGGGCCTTCACCAACTTCTTCGAGGGCCGCAGCGGCTACCCCTCCTTCAAGCGTAAGCGGGATCGGCAAAGTGCTCGTTACGTTGGCACCGCCTTCGACGTGCGCGACGGCAGGCTGAAGTTGGCAAAGATCCCCGGCACGATCAAAGTCCGATGGAGCCGCACGCTTCCATCAAAGCCCTCGTCCTGCACCGTGACGCTTGACACGGCCGGGCGGTACCACGTCTCCTTTGTTGTTGAGGTAGATGCTAAACCCTTGCCGAAGTTGAATCGGAGTATCGGTGTTGACCTTGGCCTGAACGATCTCGTCGTCACATCCAGCAGCGACGGGGAGGTGTGGCATAGCGGCAACCCCCGGCATCTCCGCAAGAGCCTCCGTCGCCTCAAGCGGGCGCAGCGAAGCCTGAGCCGGAAGCAAAAGGGAAGCCGGAACTGGGAGAAGGCCCGACGCAAGGTGGCCCGCATCCACGCCAAGATTGCGGACCAACGCAGAGACTTCCTGCACAAGCTGACCCGCAAGCTTGTGGACGAAAACCAAGTCCTTTGCTTCGAGTCGCTGGCAGTGAAGAACATGGTCCGCAACCGCAACATCGCTCTGTCCATCTCGGATGCCGGATGGGGTGAACTCCTCCGACTGGTGCAGTACAAGGCTGAGATGGCCGGGCGTACCGTCGTATTGATCGACCGCTTCTTCCCCAGCAGTAAACGCTGCTCCGCGTGCGGTCACGTCATAGACAACTTGCCGCTGAACGTCCGCTGCTGGACCTGCCCCGAGTGCAAAGCAGAACACCAGCGCGACGCGAACGCGGCCGAGAACATTCGTAGGGTGGGACACACCCGAAGTCAAGCTTGTGGAGATCATGGTAAGTCCTCGTCGGCTTTCATGCTGGCAGGCTCGGATCGGTGAAGCAAGAATCCCCCGCTTTCAAGCGGGGGAGTGTCAATTCTGCACGATCAGCGAGCGGCTGGCTTCGTGCGCTCCCGCCTGCAATCGAACCACGTAGCGTCCACTGGCCAGCGCTTGCACTTCGAAGGGCATCCGATGGGTTCCGGCCGGTTGCACGGCATCGACCACCACGGCCACCCTGCGTCCCAGCAGATCGTAAACCTCCAGCCGCACGGGCAGCGCCCGGGGCAGCGTGTACGCGATCGTCACCCTGTGGATGGCCGGATTGGGATAGACCGGCTCCAGCGAGAACGTCCCGGAATCCGGCGCTTCCTCGGCCCGGGTTGGCGTTTCCCCGTCATTCAGAAAGAACCGTTCCCAGTTCCCTCCCGGGGAGATCGCCTCCCAGAAGCGCGCCACGCTGTCGAGCAGCGTCGGACTCACACCCACACACTGCGCGTTGTACAGATATTGCATGAAGGCCCGGTTCTTCCAGGCGTTGATCTCGACGCCCGCCGCCGGATGGCCATCTTCGGTGCATTTCTCCTGCGGTACGTCGAACGCGGTCTCGGGCGGCTCGATGCCCTTCGATCCGCCCACGCGCTCGTTGCCATAGAGCGATTGCCAGTGCTTCAGATCATAGCGCTGCGCTTCAATGAACCAGCTCCGGAGCAGATTCTCTGTAATCGCACGGAGCGTGTCCCAGCTGAGCTCTCGGAAGCCGTTCGGCACGTAGAACATGAACCACGTGAGCGGCGAGCCGGTCTTCATCATGCGCACGCCGAGGCGACGCGTCGATCCCCACCCCGGCGTGAAATCGCCTTCGGCATACCACGACGTGTGCGCCTGCATGGCGGCGATCACGTAGTAGAGATGGCCGATCGTGTGATCGCGTCCGTAGCGCTCCAGCGCCCTTCGGCTCTGCTCGAAGATGTAGGACCAGTCGATTGCGCCGCTCGAGGGATTGTCGGTCCGAAGCTTCGGCGTGAGCACCGTGGCCAGATGCCACCACGAAAGGTCCTCGTAGGCGTGCCGCTCGAGCGTCGGGAAGGGTGCGGCGAAGGCCAGGTCGTTCTTCGAGAGGCGGTGCATCGTCTGGTCCATCAGCCACGGCCCGGTGAGCAGCAGCGCCCGATCGGCCTTCTCCATGGGGATGCCCCGAAGGTTGTCGCCGTAGACGTCGGTGTAGTGGTCCTCCAGTTTGTATTCCATCTGGAGTTCCCACATTTTCATCAGGAACCAGCGCGCCACGGCGATGTGCATCATGCGACCGACCGGATGCGTCGGATAGCGCCCGCCCCATTCCGGCGGCGGACTGAGGTCTTCATGGTCCGTGTGCTTCGGGTTGAGACGGAAGTTGTAGTCGGCGAAGAGCTTCGCCAGTCCCTCGTCCCACTGCGGCGAGTTGCGGCTCTGGCGCTGCCTTTCGATGTAGTATTCGGGACCGTTCGTCTCCAGTAGCTCTCTGACCTTCTCGTAGTTCTGGTAGTACTTCGAGCTGAACCAGACGTCCGCCGGGAAGAAGTCGCCCGGATAGATCTGCGGCCACCAGGCGAAGATGTCCGGAAGCTCGAAGGCCACGGGGATGTCCGAGAGCACAAGCGTCGAGTCCATGCGCCAGTAGCGCCGGACGTTCTCCCAGGACAGGTCCGCCTCCGGGCGCAGCGCCCCGGGCGCGGGTACGCCTCGGAGCGCGTCCAGCTCGGCGCGGAAGCGCATGCTCGGCGCCAGGAAGGCCAGCATCTGGCGGTCCGAATCCAGCACCCACCGGCGTCCGGCACCGGCCGCCCAGCACTCCACAGGGCGCTTCGAGAGTCCGGGGCCGGGCTGGTAGGGCGGGTCCCAGGGCCGGCCGCCGCAGCTCGAGACGGTCTCGCCCTCGGGGAGCTTCAGATCGACCGAGCGGATGTAGGCGGCAATCTTCTTGCCTTCGTCTTCAGAGAGTCCGTGAAACTTCGCCCGCTCGATGATCGCCCGGTTGGAGAAGTTGAAGTACTTCAGGTCGAAGCCGCTTTCGGCGTGACAGTCGGCGCAGGCGGCTACGATTGGAACAGGTTCGCGGGCGTTCTTCAGCAGGATGCGTCGGCTTTTCCAGAGCCGCTCGCCCTCGGCGACGGCCTCCGGGGTGTCGTAGCCCTCGGGCGCACGCCACGTCGCGGGATCCTCCCACACGAAGCGCGTTCCCTGAAGTGCGCTCGTGCCGTTTCGTCCGCCCCGTCGGAGATCCAGTTCCAGCACGCGGTAGCCCGAGGAGATCCCCTCCGTTCCGTTGAAGCGAAACTCGATCACGTTGCGCCCGGGCCGCAGCCGTCCGGTCTCCCGAATCGAGATCATACCGCGGAGCGTCTGATACGGCCCGCCGATCGGACCGGTGAGTGGCGGGGCGTACATCTTCGATTCGGGATAAAAGGCTTTGAAATGCGCATTGTCTATCGGAATCCACGCCCCGCCGTTGATGCGGAAGCTTGCCTTTTTATCGTAATTCGGGCTGCCGTCCAGCTCGGGCACGTATTTGTAGCCCAGGTTGTGGGCCTTCAGGAACATGGAGTCGACCCCGCTGGTGTCGCTCACGAAGACTTCGACGGCCACCACGAAGCTATCCGGGCCGATCACTTCGATGGGAAGCGTCACGACCACCTCTTCACCGGCCTGTAGCTTCCGGGAAGGCGTCATCAGCACCCAGCTTCCAAGCAACACCAGTGCGCCCCAGACGAGCGCAGATAGCGAACGACGGCAGTACTGCATGATCCTGCCTCGCTGAGTAAGTGGAACAAGCGCGCAGGAACACGCAGAAGCCGCGTAGCTCGTGGATGATCGGGGAAGGGGTGCCGGCCACTTGCAGCCGGTACACAGGGGCCCTATCGAATGACCACCATCTGCCCGGTGGCGCGATGGGACCCGGCCTGTAGCCGGTAGAAATAGGTACCACCGGCCAGATCACGTGCGTCGATGACCACGCGATGGACGCCGGCTTCCTGAGGTTCGTCCACCAGGATCGCCACCCGGCGGCCGAGCACATCAAACACCTCCAGCCGTACCTTTGCCGCCTCCGGCAGCTGATAGGCAATCGTAGCGCGCTCGGCCACCGGATTCGGATAAGGTGCCTGCACGGCAAATTCCAGGGGCAGACCTCCCACTTCGACCGTCCACACCTGGTCCGGCGTAAATTGCAGGGCGGCCGGGCGCTCCCGTTCGGTGAGCACATCCATCACCCGCCGCACTTCGAGCGGCCACGCTTTGTCCTCGTCCACCCACCACAACGTCAGCGCCTCGCCGACCTCGGCGCCTTCACGCACGTCCGTCAGCGGCTCATCCCCCCGAACCACCACGGCCACCTTACCCGCTCGCACCACACCTTCTCCGACCACTTCGCCGCTCGCCGTCCGCACCTGCACACGTCCGCCCTCCGGCAATTCCTGCAGGATCAGCACGCTGCTCAGCACCGCCGCGCCATCCTCCACAGATGCTACCGTCAGACTCCGCTTGCCACTTCCCGAAGCCGGATACGTCAGCGTCGCGGCCCGGTTCACGTACACCTTGTAGCCCCGGCCCGGCTCCAACGTCTGTAGCGTGTAGATTTCATAGTCCGGGAAGTAAAGCCGCCCTTCCAGGTCCTTCACCAGCACCAGCGACGCCCCCAGTGAGGCCAGCGCCTCCGAGACCGGCATCGGCGTCGCCAGCCAGTAGGGAATCAGGTTCCAGCCCGCCTCCAGGCCGATGCTCGCCGTCGCCGGAATGGCGCGTCCCTTGACCGTCCAGTTCGTCGGTTCAGTTACGAAGATCATATAGGCGCGGCGCCAGTCCCAGCGGCCAATCTGGTCGACGCCCAGCTCGGGACTGTAGACACGCCCGTCTTCGTCCTTGACCAGCACCAGGCGATCGCGAATGGGCGCCAGCAGGTCGTCGAGGCGATCGCTCGTGGGCTGCACCTGCAGCGCAACCAGGTTCCAGCCGGCCTGCAGCGCCAGTGTCTGCCGCGCGGTGTCCGCATTCAGGAAGAACCGTTCCCAGTTGCCCCCCGGGCTCATGCGCTCCATGAAACGCGCCACACGATCGAGCACGGCCCCGTCCACCCCGTAGCACTGGGCCTGGTAGAGGAACTGCAGCATGGCTTCGTCCTTGTACCAGTTGGGATCGAGCGGGATTTTCCGACTGCAATTTTCATAGCGCACATCGTAGGTCGTATCAGGCCGCAGCAAAATCTTGTTCTTTGCATTGTCGCTCCAAGCCCGAATCCACGCCGCATGCTGCTCGTCGTAGCGCTCGGCCTCCTCGATCCATACCCGCAGGAGCGCCTCGGTGATGTTTCGCATCTCCTCAGGCGTAAGCTCCTCCGCGCGCTGCTTATGCCCGAGGTAGAACCAGTTGAGCGGCATGTGCTCCTTGAGGTTCTTAAAGCCCGGGCGGTTCTGCTTGCCAAAGCCCGGCACCATCCACTCGGGCGCGTCACGCTCGACGTACCACGACGTGCGTGTCTGCATCGCCGTGACGACGCTTTTGAGGTATTCGGCACCGTGATCACGGCCGTACCATGTCGTCACGTTGTCGATGTGCGCAAAGACGTAGTTCCAGTCGACGTTCGTCGTGCCGCCCGAGGTGCGCGTGCCGCTGTTGAGGATCTGCGACAGCTGATACCAGGCCATCGAGAAGTACTGATCCTGCGCCTTCGTCGGATAGGGACCGATGTCGGGATACTTGCTCCCCTGCTTGTGCGTGGCCATGTCGTAGACCCACATGCCCCGCACGGGCCAGTTGCGGTCCCAGGCGCTCAGGTCGATCTCATCCGCACGGGCGTTATTTCCGTAGATTTCGACGATCCTGTCTTCGAGTTTGTGCGCATGGAGCAGCTCCCAGAGCTTGATCAGGATCCACTGCCGCACCGAGAGCTTTGCGATCTCCCCCTCGCCCGTGTTCTGATGCCAGGACTCCGGCAAGTAGGGCCTCAGATCCGACGGCATGTCCTTCGGGTTCATCTCGAAGCGGAAGTACGTCGGGAGGCCCCGGCTCATCCAGTTGTTCACGTCGCGCTTTGCCTCCTCGACAAGGGCCTGCACTCTGGCCGGATCGGCTTCGAGTTCCTCGTAGGCCTGCTTCCAGTTCTGATAGGCCTGTGAATTGTGAAACGCATCATCCCCGAAGTAGTCGCCCGGATAGATGTCCGGCCACCACTCGAAGATGTCGGGCATCTGGTAGGCCACCGGGATGTCGGAAAGGGGTAGGGACTTCTTCAGATCGAAATGGCGCACCAGGTTCTCCACCGACAGATCCGCACGTGCCGGGAAGTGTTCGGGCGAAGGCGGCACGCCCTTGAGCGCGTTCAGTGCTGCTTCGGTGGCCGCATCGGGCGCCAGGAAGGCCAGCACGTCCCGATCCTCCGCAAGCGCCCAGTCGACGCCCGCACCGGCCGCCCAGCACTCTACGGGACGCTTCGAGAGACCCGGCCCCGGCTGATAGGGCGGATTCCACGGTCGGCCACCACAGGTGGCCACCGTCTCCCCCGGAGGTAGCTTCAGATCGATCGATCGGATATAAGCGGCGATCTTCTTGCCTTCGTCCTCCGAAAGCCCGTGGAAGCGAGCCCGTTCGATGATAGAATGATTGGAGAAGTTGAAGTATTTCAGATCGCGGCCGCTCGTGGCGTGACAGTCGGCGCAGGCGGCCACGATCGGCGCAGGGTTACGCGGGTTGGCCGTCAGAATGCGTCGCTCCAGCCAGAGCCGCTTCCCCTCGGCGATGGCCTCCGGCGTACGGTAGCCCTCGGGCGGGCCCCATGTTGCGGGATCCTCCCGCACGAAACGCGTGCCCTGAAGTGCGCTTGTGCCGTGCCGTCCGCCCCGCCGCAGGTCCAGTTCCAGCACACGGTAGCCCGAGGTCACGCCCTCGGTCCCGTTGAAGCGGAATTCGATCACGTTGCGTCCGGGCTTCAGCTTACCCGTCTCCCGAATCGAGATCATACCGCGGAGCGTCCTGTAAGGCCCACCGATAGGCCCCGTAAGCGGCTCCCGGTACATGACGGCCTCCGGATAGAAGGCCTTGAAGTGCTCGTTGTCGATGGGAATCCACGGCCCGCCGTTGATGCGGAACGACGCCTTCTTATCGTAACCGCCGGTGTCTTCAAGCGCGGGCGTGTAGTTGTAGCCCAGGTTGTGGGCCTTCAGGTACATTGAATCCACGCCAGTGGGGTCACTCACGAAGACCTCGACCGATACGGTATAGCCATCTGGGCCGATGACTTCGATGGGGAGCGTGACGACCACTTCTTCGTCGGCTTTCAGGAAGTGCGTCAGTCCCAACGTAAGCAGTAAACCGATCGACAACAGTCCCCAGACGTAACGCATCGTCCCCGACATCTTGCTTCGGGATGGTTGGAAGGCGGGCGTTTCCGGTCCCGAACGGGCACCGGCCGGAGATGCCGGGGGCCAACGATATGCCGATCAGCTCGGCCGTGCGCAGAACAGGAAAAGAAGGCCGATTTACGTTGGAATGCGTAATTACGTTATGTACCCGCCGCCGCGGACTGTATGGAAAAAAAGAAAACCGCTGTCAAGCTTCCTGCAGGGCGGTCAGCGCCTGATGGACTCCCCTACGCATGGCCTCTACGGAAAATCGATGGCGGGCATCCTGATAGCCAGTTTCAGCCAGCTGACGGGCCTGATCCGGGTGCTCGAGCAGGTGCCGAATGGCGGCGGCAAGCGCCTGCACATCGCCGGGCGGCACCAACAGGCCCGTTTCCCCATCGCGCACAATTTCCACGGCCCCTCCGCCTCGCGTGGCGATGACGGGACGACGGGCCAGCATGCCCTCGACGATCACCCGGCCGAACGGTTCGGGTGCGACGGACGTATGCACCACCACATCGACAAGTTGCATCAGCACCGGCACGTCGTCCCGGAACCCCAGAAAATGCACACGATCTTCAAGGTCAGGCTGCGCCGCCCGCTGGCGAAGCGTTTCGGCATAGCGCTGCTCGTCCCGAAACAGCGCTTCCCCCACCAGAATCGCCTGCACCTCCGGCAGCTCGGCCAGTGCTTCCAGCAGCACATGCTGTCCCTTCCAGGGTGCCAGCCGGCTGAAGAGTCCAACCACCGGCCCGTCGTGCAGGCCGAGTTCCCGACGCAGGGCGGCCACCTGTTCCGGATCGACCGCCGCAAAGCGCTCGACGTCGATCCCGTTGTGCACCACGGCGACCGGCACGCGTCCACCGGCCTGCCGGAAGGCTTCTTTGGAAGCCTCCGAATTGGCAATGACCAGACGGGCAAACCGATTGGCCAGCGTCACGGCCAGCCGGATGTTCATCGCGCTGAAATGCTCGGTCGTCAGCACGTCGTGCAGGTTCCACACGAGCGGCCGTCGGGCCATCTGCGCCGCCAGGCTCCCCACCACCAGCGCCTTCTGGGAATTGGCATAGATCAGATCGAACGCCCGGGCCTTTCGGGCTACGCGCCAGGCCAACTGGAGCAATCCGGGCACCGCCCGCAGCGCACTGAAAGGCCCGGCCTCCCGCGCCACCCGCCGCACCGCTCCGGGCGCAGCGATCACGTCGGCGGGGATGCCTGCCACTCGGAGCTTTTCGTAAAAGGGGCCCTCCTCCAGCAGCAGCACCTCGCCGGGCGGTGCAAAAGCCGGGGCCAGATCGAGCAGATATAGCTCGGCCCCGCCGAGTGCTGCACTGTGATCCAGAAAGAGAATGCGAAGCTCGTGGTTCACTTTCCTTTCATGCGCTGCGCCATCTGATCCAACCAGTCTGCAAAGGTGAGCAGGTCCTGTTGCACCTGTTCAAAGCAGGAGTGCAATGCTTTAACGAGACGGGCTATACGTTCCAGATCAAACTCAAAAGCATAAATATTACGCACCACATGTCGAAACGCCAGATATTCTTCCAGTTGTTGTATGGAAGTTTCAGACAGTACCGCCGGACGCACATCCGGTACCGAAAGACCCATCTGCTGAAGCAATTCGCGATGCCAGGCCGGACCGTCCGGAACGCTTCGGTCTATGGTACGCGCAATGCGCTCCCACAAACGTTCGAGCCCGGTATAGAAATCATGGAGGTTAAGCGCCGCGGCCTCCAGGAAAAAATGTCGATCCGAAGGTTGTTCGAGAGCACGCGTCAACGCCTGTTCAGCATGCGCAACCGTACGTGCAATAGCCGCAAGTTCCTGACGAATACGGGCCGCAAGGATCAGAAACGGTTCACTCATAATGGGATGCCTTCGTTTTCGATCACGGAAGCCAGGTCCGGTCGGCAGCAGTTCATATCGACCAGGTCAATCGGAATTTCCGGGTCCAGGCTTCCGATGGCGGCCAGCGCCCGCCACGTATCTTCCGGACGTAATCCCCAGACGGCCAGATCGACGTCCGACCAACGGGAAAACCGTTCCGGGTGCGTCAGCGAGCCGAACACGGCAACCCGCTGCACGCCGAACCGACCGTAAAGCAGACGGGCGGCTGCACGGGCCAGGGCCCAGGCCTGACGCCAGCGCACCGCTTCTGCCCGTTTTTCGGCAGCCAGTCGCCGTTGCCAGTAGGCTACGTAGTCGGTCGATGCATGCATGACGGGTCTTAACAGGGCAACAGAAGTTGTCTACATGGAGCTTTTAGACCGCTTTGGCTGAGTTTTCTGGCCTGTGGGCTTCCTCGCTGAATATGTACCCCATCAGTTGCCAGCCAGTAAAACGCACCAGGTTCGGTAATCCCCCCGAGTGCCTTGCCATGGGTGCGTAGCCAGTTTTTAAGCCATGCGAGTTTTTGTAAAACAACGCCTATCTCTGAGGTCGTGGCCGGATGCAGTTCAATCCACAGCGCCTGCTCCCGACCGGAAGCATCGGCAATGCCAAGCCCGTAGTCCCAACGAGGGGCATTGGGACAAACATCGGCCAGTGCCCCGTCCAGATCAATGCTACCGGTAAGCTTTCGAGAATCCCTGTATTTTAACTTTGCGCGAGCACGCTTTGGCAATGCCTGTAACCCGGGTTGATAAGCAGTATTGACCGGCGGCGAGGCCTGCTCTACAGCTTGCTGAAAGGTCATGACATGCCATCGGCTAACGATTTATGCCGTGTCACAACTTCCGCAACCAGATCGCCTACGCGTCCGCTGAACTCCGTCAGTCCTCCCCACCCCGCCTCTTCCGGTTGTTCCGAACCGGGATCCAGGCCCGAAATATCGTAAACCTGGCCATCTCGGCTGAAAAAATAAACACGATATGTTTTTGTCAGGGCCTGCTGCGCTAAGGCTCGCGTAAATTGATCGGCCTTCAGGTCAAAGAGACGGCGCACGTCTTCTTCAGTCCCGTTATATCTCTGAAAAACCTGCAACGCCCAGACCACATCCAGCACATGAGGCGCATGCGTGGAAACAAGCACCCGGTATCCGCGGCGCAACAACTCCAGCAACAGCAGCACGACCGTCGTAATGGCATGAGGATGTAATCCCATCTCCGGCTCTTCTACAACTACCCATTCCAACGAATTTTGTCGCCTAACGCGACCGGCCGGAACCAACCAGTACAGTCCCAGCAAAAGCGGCGTGAACTCACGTTGTCCCGCTGACCACACCAGAAACGGAAGCCCCTCACCTTCCGGCGAACGACGTAACACAAAACGCCGTTGCATCCGATCTACTGAAATTTCCAGGGCATACTCACCGAAAATATGGGTGCGGATTTTCTCACGAAGTGCCTTATTGAACCGCTGAGGCTGCGGAAACAGGGTTTGCTGTTTGAATTCAGTCTGCACCAGACGGTGCAGCACTTCACTGAATTGACGCACTACAAACGGATCGCCGGGGCGAAAATCCGTAAACGGACGAGTGATCCCATCCCGCAAACTCATAACCCGCTGGGCCGGAATATAAAAGACCTGCTCTTTATTTGAGGCCCTGCGCTTGAGCAAATGCTCCGGAGTAACCAGCTTCTGATCAGACAGAATGCGGGTTTCATTCTGAATCAACTTCCCGAGCCCTTCTCCAAAGTATAATTCCAGCAGTTGCGTCGTATTTTCCCAGACCAGATTATAGTCCCGCAATGTTTTACGAATGGCCCCGGTATCCAGCAACAGTTTAAACAATTCAAGCAACAGGCTCTTGCCCGTTGCCTGCGGGCCCACCAGCACCGTCAGATCGCCCGGCTTCAAGCGCGCCTCGCTAATGGGCCCAAAATGCTGAACCGTGAGTTGCATGCCAGCTTGATGTTTGTCAGGTCCGTTACTTTTCTTTCTACGGGGAGGTTTCGAATAGCTTAGCGACGCCTCCCTCAACGCAAGGCCCCCTCGTACACGGCCTTCACGCGGCGGGCGATGACGGGCCAGTCGTAGTGGGCGCGGACGTACGCCCGGCAGGCTTCGTCCGACGGCAGCGGCCGCCGACCCGTCAGCGCTTCGATCAGCCCGGCCGCCAGCGCCTCCGAGGTCGCCTCTTCCAGCACGAGCGCCTCCGTGAGTTCCCGCACGGCTTCGGGCAGTCCCCCCACCGGCGTCACCAGCACGGGCGTGCCGGCCGCGAGCGACTCGAGTGTGATCAGTCCGAAGCCTTCCAGCGCCACGGTGGGCACGACGGTCAGGTCGGCCGCCCGGTAGGCCAGCGGCAGCTGCTCGTCCGGCACAAAACCCAGCAGCCGCACGTGCTGCGCCAGCCCCAGCGCGTCGATCTGCGCCTGCAACGCGTCGGCCAGCGGCCCGCGTCCGGCGATCAGCAGGAGCACGTCCGGCACGTGCCGCCGCACCTCGGCCATGGCCGCAATGAGCCGCTCGAGCCCCATGCGCCGCACCAGACGCCGCACGCTCAGCACGATCGGACGGTCGGTCGGCCACCCCAGCACTTCCCGGGCTTCATGCCGCGTGTGCGGCAGCGCAAAGCGCTCGGCCGCCACACCGCCGGGCACGATGCGAACCCGCTCGGGCGCCACCCCGTAGCGCCGCACCAGCTCCCGGCCGAACGCCTCCGACAGCACGATGCACCGCACCGCCCGTCGGTAGACCGTGCGTTCCAGCCAGGTCTTGACGGCTACCTGCAGGCCGCCTTTCGCTTCCTCGCGTCCCTCCCATGCCCAGGGTCCATGGAAATGCACCACCAGCGGCAGGTCGCGCACCTGGTCCAGCACCGGGAACGTGTAGAGCGCAAAGTGGGCGGCCACCAGATCGAACGACACAGCCCGGCGAAGCTGCCGCACGGCCTGCCGCATGCCCTGCCAGCGCTGCCAGAGCGACGCATCCGGATGCGCCGCCGCCACAAACCGCCCATCGGTAGTCTGCGTCACCGCCTCGGAGCCTACCACCACGCCGCGACAGGCGACGCCAGCCTCTGGTAGATACCGACACAGCGCCTCGTAGACCCGCTCCAGTCCCCCCGGCGCCTCCGCAAACCACCCGCTACCCAGTTGAAGGACCTGCATACTGTCCTGAATGGACTACTGTTGCGCTGCAAAAGATAGGCAAGTCTCAGCTCAGACGAAAGGACCGACGCCCTGTCGAAGCGAAAACCGATCGCGTTAGTCTCCAGAGGCCGACGAGCAGATTTTTCATGCCCCAGCGTACTTTGCTCAAACTTCTCTCTGAAATGCTCTCCACGAGTCCCTGAATGCCTACCCAGATGTATCGGAACGGAACATGCCGATAATCATGATACCAGATGGCCTCGGCCAGTAACCGCGCCTCCCTTTCATTGCGCGGTTGATAGCTTCTCCACTTCTCCTGTAAAAGGCGAGCAGTCTCTACCACCCGGGGATCTTTGGATCGGTTACTTGAGTGATCCCGATAGCGATACAGGCGATCTGAAATGTAATGCACATCCGCGATCAAACTCATCTGGCAGAACATATCCGTATCGTCGTGCCAGACGTTGAACCTTGGATCCCACCCCTGCGTCTGCGCAAACACCGAGCGACGATACAGCGCAAAAGGTCCCTGCCCCGTGCCACAGAAAAAGGTGAGAAAGGGCGTATAGGCCTCTGAGGGCCTCAGTCGATGCGGGATTCCCAGAAAGCCCGGAGCCCAGCGCGTACGTTCTCTGAGACTGATCTTCAGCGGATTTCGAATATTCATGGGCTTGCCTTCCGCATCGATCCGTGTAAACTGGCACCCCACCAGCCCGACCTCGGGATGCGCTTCCAGATAGGCCACCAGTCGTTCCAACGCCTCCGGTTCCAGCATATCATCGGCGTCCAGAAAGAAGAGATATTCGCTATCGGGACTTGCATGTGCTGCGCCCGTGCTGCGGGCGGCGCAAACGCCCTGATTGGGCTGATGCACCAGACGAATTCGCGGATCCTGTTCGACGTAACGGGCAACTATCTCCGCTGACCGGTCCGTACTTCCATCGTTCACAACCACACACTCCCAGTCGGTGAACGTCTGTGCAAGCACACTCTCCAGCGCGTCGGCAATGAACCTTTCTGTATTGTACAGGGGGATGACGACAGTTACTTTAGGCATGAATTTTACCCATAAGATCCGATCAAATTTACCTCTCACCTGATAAAATTCTGATGATCAACAGGATATATACAAAATACCTGAAAGAATTGGAGTAACAAAGTAGCTTTGGCGCAAGAAAAGCGGAAAAGAATAGCTTTTGCGATATACTACTGCGCTATTTCCTCCTGTCCTATAAGCCGTTTCACTAAAATCTCCTCCAGCCGATCCACCACCCGGCGCACATCGAACTGCTCCTCCGCGATCTGGCGGGCTGTTTCGGCCAGTCCGACCGGATCGGTTTCCACGGCCTCAAGGGCAGCTTCCAGCGCTGCGCAGAGCGACGCGGGCGTGTAGCGCTCGAACCGAAAAGCAGCCGCTCCACAGTACTCGCCAGTGCCGTTCGTGGGTCCCACCACCACGGGCTTGCCGCAGCAGAGCGCCTCGGCCACCGTGGAGCCAAAATTTTCGTCTTCGCTGGGCTGCACAATCACATCCACCGAACGCAGCAGATCCGGCACTTCGGTCCGCGCGATATAGGACGCATAGGTCAGGTGCTCCGGGAACGGGAAATCCTCGATCAGCCGCCGGTACTCGGGCGCATAGGTGAAGCGTCCGATGATCTCCAGATGCACGTCGCGGCGTTTCTCCAGCAGCAGGGCAAAGGCTTCCAGCATCAGATCCAGCCGCTTGCGTGGATCGATGCGTCCCAACCAGAGGAACGTCCGGCGCCCGGGATGCCTTGGCGGTACATTCGGCCCAGGCCGAAACAGTTCCAGATCGAACGGATAGGGCAACGCGAACACGCGTTCGGCCGGCACGCCAAAAGCGATCACATGCCGCCGACTCCATTCGCTGCCACAGAGGACAGCCCGGCAACGGGCCAGTTCGCGCCGCGCCACCCGCTGGCGGTGCCGGTAAAAGGCTCGGAGTTTCCAGTAAAGCATCCGGCCGGAAAGCGCGATCAGTCGATGCCGGAGCCGATGGATCGCCTGCCATTCGGTCTGCGGGGGGCCCTGCAACCAGGCCACCGCCGGGAGGCCCGTCACCTCGAACTGCGCTCCTACGCCCAGAAACAGCAACACATCGTAGGGCTGCCGCCGGTGCCGTTCGGCCACCCGCCGGGCAATGGCCTCGAGATGCCGGCGATAAATCCAGTCTTCCACGACACGTTCCAGACCGCCGCGAAGAAGCGGACGCCACCGGTCGCGCAACGTTCGCAACCGCTCCAGCAATATGCCCTCGTAATGAAAATTTGGCCAGCGTTCCAGTCCTTCTGGTCGCCGCACAAAGTCGGCCTTGGCAAACAGGTCCACCTGATGCCCCCGCCGCAACAGTTCCTTCAGAATCAGATAGTTAGCCGACGCCACGCTTCCGGCGTGCTGCTCCACCAGCGCGTAACAGGCAATCCGCATCAGTGTACTGCTTTTTCAGATGATACCTCTTCGGACAAATCGACGCCCAGCAGATCGCCGATAAACGCAGCGAAACGTGGGCGCAGGACGTCATAGCCGAACCGCCGGGCAAGCGCGGGGGCCCGGGCCGCCCGCGCCCGGACTTCCTCTCGGCTCAGCCCGTCCAGCCAGACCGCCAGCTTCCGGTGAAAATCCGAATCGGCCGGATGTCCCTCCGGCAACGCCCATCCGGCCGGATAGACGTAGTCATAAAAACCCGGGATCGGACTCATCGCGATCGGTAGCCCGGCGGCCAGGTATTCGGGCAACTTTGTCGTGAGCCGATAGCGGCCCAGTTCGTCCAGCGTCTGCGTGATGAAGCCGATGTCCATGACGTTCAGCAGATCGACCACTTCGGCCGGCTCGACGCGGCCGGTAAAGACGACGCGCGACTGCAGATCGTCCGGCACACGGGCTTCGAGCTGCGGGCGTCCATCGCCGTCGCCCACGATGAGCACGGTGACATCGTCGCGCTGCAGGTAGCGCAGCATCTCGACCAGCTCCAGGCCGTAGCAGTAGCGCTGCCGCGGCACCCACTTCAGGCTGCCCACGACGCCACAGACAAGGTGCGCTTCCGGGATGCCGTAGCGTCGGCGCAGCGCGCGACGTTGCGCCTCCGGGTAGGGCCGAAACGTCTCCAGATCGACGCCACCTTCGATCGTGATCGCCCGGGGCGCGCCGAGCTTCAGGGCCGCGCCGGTCAGATACGGCGTCCACCCGATAAACCCGGCGCTGTGCCGGTACAGAAGGCGCTCGTAGATTCCGAACGCAAAGCCGTAGAGCGGCCCCTGCGTCACCCTGAAAAATCCACCGACCGGATCGCCCGACGAGACCACGTAGCGCTGGCCCCAGGCCCGGGCGGCCCGGATGAGCGGCAGTCCGGCCGCAATGCCCGTCCCCTCCAGGTACACCAGATCGAACCGCTCCCGGCGCAGCCGTCCCCAGACTGCCTGCATGTTCTCGCGGCGCGAGCGGGTGCGGTCCAGTCCCCAGATCGCACAGTCCACCGGCAGGCCTTCGGTCAGCCGCCGGATGCGGCGGATGTCCTGCCCGACCGGGCCAGCCGTGCTGATGCAGAGCATGCGAGGACGCGCCATTGCTACACCGCGTACAGTTCGGGTAACGGAAACTTGCGGCCCATCAGCCGCTCGAACAGCGCCGCGTAGCGCGAGGCCATGCGCTCCCAGCTATGCTCTTCGGCAACGGCCCGGGCCTTACGACCCATTTCGCGCCGGAGGTCAGGCTCCCGGGTCAGCAGGGCCATCGCCTGCGCCAGCGCCTCGTGATCTTCCGGGTTTTCGATCACAAAGCCGGCCTTGCCCACCAGGTTGGCCGTTCCCACCTGACGCGAGACAACCACCGGCAGCCCGCTGGCCATCGCTTCGAGCAACACCAGCGGACACGAGTCGCGCCGCGAGGGCAGCACGAAAAAGTCCACGGCCCGCATCAGCGAGGCGACGTCGCGCCGGAAGCCCAGAAAATGCACACGGTCGGCCACGCCGAGCTGCTCGGCCAGTGCCGGATACGGACTGCCCGGCAGCCGTCCGACCACGGCCAGGTGCAGCGCCGGCACCTGCCGCAGCGCATGCAGCACGCCGTCCAGGTTCTTGATGGTCGAGCGAATGTCGCCCACAAACAGCGCCAGCGGCACCCCCTCGGGCAATCCCAGGCGGCCCCGATCGGCCCGTCCGGGATGAAATTCGGCCAGATCCACTCCGTTTACGATCACCTCGATGCGTTCTGGCGGCACGCCCACGGCAATCAATTCGTCCCGCACCATTTCGGAGACGGCCACGATCTGCCGGGCCTGCATGAACGCTTCCTGTTCCCACGCGGCGTTGAGCTTCGAAAACAACTGCTGGTACAGCGCGCGGGGATGCCGGCTCTGCCGGGCGGGATGGTAGGGCGAGCGCAGCCAGGTGCCATGCACGAAATGCACCGCATTCACCGTGTGCGGAAAGCGCGTGACCACCCCGCAGCCCATGATCACGTCGAACAGGTGATCCATCGTGGCCAGGATGCGGTCCGAAACCTCCCGGAAGCGCCAGACCTTGTAGAGATCGACGGCCTCGCCGAGCGGCCCCGTGTGCACGGGCACCCAGGAAGCGCCCATTTCGAGCAGCCGCCGGTCCACTTTGTCGGCAAACAGCGTCACTGTCGCGCCGCGCAGCAGAAAGTAGCGCGCCAGCTCGAAGTTGACGCGTCCCTGCCCGTCGCCGGGAATCACATTGTGCGTGATGAACGCCAGGTGAATCATCCTACCGGTACCGTTTCAGACGAAGCCGTGGCGACCTGTTGCCGTCGCTCCCGGATCCGTTCGGCCATCCAGCGCCCGATGGCTTCTTCGGAGGCGACCGACCGCCACCAGTGCAACGCCGCCTGCGAAAGCTCCCGCAGACGCCGGGCGTCTCCCAGCAATTCCGGCACCAGCCGGTGGAGTTCGCGCCAGTCGTCGATCTGAATGACCGGCGCGTTCCGATAGAACCAGCGGGCCGGTAGCCGCTCCGTGATCACCACACACCCATACCGCAGCCCTTCGAACAGCCGGAACGTATCGGCCGAGGTGCCTCTCGGCGCCAGACAGATCTTACTGTCCATGAGCGCCCGCGAGTAGGCCTCGGTATCCAGCACTTCGCCGGGCTCGGTCAGCCCGTACTCCAGCGCATTGAGCACAAAACGGGCGTTCGTATGCACGAAAACACGCAGTTCCGGAAAGCGACGCTGCAGGGCTTCCAGCGTCCGGAGCATGCGCTCCCGGGAAACCCGCTTCGGGCTGGGAAACCAGCGGTGCGGCGACCAGAGCCGTCTCGGGAACCCCTGTTCGACGCTTCCGGCAAAAAATAGATCGATCGGCCGCGTTTCGATGGGCTGCACGGGCAGCGGCAACTGGTTGCCGTATCCGAGCGGGAGATCGTAAACCGGCGGCATGACGTCGCCCTGCAGCCGCCGTTGCAGATAGCGGCCGCCGTACCGAAACGCACCGGGGAGCCAGTGCGCCAGCACACGCAGATGCCGCAAAAATACCAGCATGTTCAGGTAAGAAGGCCGACGCAGGGGCCGCACGCCGAGCCGCGGATAGATCCCGTAGCACTTGAACGTCACCAGCACCCGATCGACGTAGGCCGGGATCTGGCTCCATTCGTCTCCCATGACGATGGCCACCACATGATCGCCGTACTCCGGTAGCACATCCAGCTTCCATGTAATGAAAAAGGTGAGCCCGGCCCCCTCAAGCTCCGACTCCACCACCTGCAGCACCCGGTGGAGATAGGACGGCCGTGCCGGCGGTCGGGAAAGCGCCACCGGCTCCGGCGTCTCCCGATACCTCAGGCAGCGGTAATATAGATTAGGCTGTCTTTCCAAGGTAACCATACTTTAACAGCCACGGCCAGGAAAGCGCCGTAACCAGCAATCGGTCTTTTAATGGCATATTACGGCGCCAGGCATCATCCAGCCGAATTTCCACCTTTCCGGTTCGCATCCGCGAAGGATTGCCCCAGACTGTGTGATTTTTTAATATATATATCTCACCATTTTTATTCCACGGAATTTTAAATCCTACAAAATCGGCTATTTTACCTAGCACATTTATTGGATCTTTAGCAAAATCCTCATACTTTACATTCATATACTTTACCCTTTCAATCCATTTGAAAAAATCCATAAAGACATTCCATCCAATCCATCGCAAAGTTGAATAAAAAGGATCAATTTTTTCAAAAGGTATCTTTTTATCATAATCAAAATCATTTCTGATCACATTTTTAGTCCAAGAGTATGCACAACCTCTAGCATCTCTAGTAATGTGAATCAGATATAAGTCAATTTCATCTATTTCATTTAGTAAAATAAGATGATATGGGTATTTAGATGAATCAACAATTATTTTTTTTCCAGCAACATAAAAAATTGACTTGTACAATTTTTTTACGTGATTCAAATAATATTTTTCAACATCTTTTAATTTTTCCTTTTTAAATAGTCTTAAAATAGATTTTTTGGTAGAGAAAAGATATTTATTTCTAATCCTAATCATTTCGTCCGGATCAATATTCTTCCATTCACCATAAGCTGTCCTTATAACCTTATCCCAAAAATCACATTCCTGCAACTTCATTCCACATCCGCACAAGTGATTGTACTTCCATGCATGTTCCCATATACAGGGAGTCTCCCCAATATGCTGCAGTCCCTCTATGGAACCCAGCATATTACCCAGCAGGGTACTTCCACTACGCCCCCATCCAGCAATATAGATCACCGGAATCTTCATAACCACTGTTCACTTTGCTCAGCGTTTAGCCGATCAATAGCCCCCGCACACAGCGCGGTCAGTGGTCCGACGGCATAGGCTTCCCCGTTCAGCAAATTGGCCATCGTCACACCCAGGATGCCCAGCATCGCCAGCGCCGTCAGGCTACGGGTTCGTATCCAGTAGCGCAGCGCTGTCAGGAGCAAGAGCCCGATGATCAGATGATAAAGTATGCCCCCGGGCAAACCCAGAGCCACAAAGCTGTTGCCCAGATGTGTTTCGGTGTTGTACGAGCGTCCTCCGAATTTTCCGGCCGCCTTGGTAACCGCCCCGATCCCCAGCCCCAGTGGTTCTTTGAGGGGATACAGATAGCCCCGCACCATCATCATGAAGTGATTTTCCGCGGAGCTGTACTCGACCTCACCCTTTCGGGCGTGAACGAATTCCTGAGCCTGGCGCTCCAGCCTTGCCTGAACATGCGGATCCAGCCCCAGTTGCGTCGCCTGGGTCAGACTCCAGACCAGCCCCACGGCCGCCAGCACGGCCGCCAGCGCCCCGCGCAACACCCAGGCCGTCGTCGAACGCGAGAGCACGGCCCAGAGCGCCACCATCGTAGCCAGCGAGAAAAACAGCGGACCGCGGCTTCCGGTCAGCGCCACGGCTACCAGAAGCGGGGGCACCAGCAATCCGGCTCCACGATTTCCCTTGAGAAAAGCAGCCCAGGCCAGCACGGCACCGATACTGATAAACTTCCCATATTCTGTATTCGAAGCAAACAGCGAGATCGGTGCCGGGTTATTCGGATCGCCCAGTCCGGCATACCAGTTCATTTCCAGCCAGCGCTGCTGGTGCGGCAGGTAGCCAAAGAAAACCTGATAGGTACCGTAGGCGGCGGCCACCAGCGCCATGGGAAGCACCAGACCGTACAGCAGCGTGCGCAGGAAGGCCGGCGTGGCATAGGTGCGTCCCACCCAGAACCAGCAGATCGGCACGATCAGAAACATGGCCCCGGCCAGCCCCACCATCAACCCGCCCTGCTTCGGGTTGAAAATCTGCAGCACCATGATGGCCATGAGCGCCAGCGTCCATTTTGCCAGCTTCGTGTCGAAGCGGATCTCCCGGTTGACCAGCGCCCCGGCCACCACTACCAGCGCGAAGGCGCTTCCCACCACCAGCAGCGGATCGGTACCCGACCAGCCAAACAGCGGAATCAACAGCCGCCGCAGGTCGCCCAGCACGATCAGATAGGCGAACACGGCCAGGATGGCCACGCGCACGTTGAAGGTGGCCATGGCCACGAACAATTCCAGCAACATGAGCGTCAGCGCCAGCCGGCCGTGGCCCGTCAGCAGCAAAAACAGCACGGCGCCGATGCTGAGCACCCCCAACAGCCCCAGTCCCAGCGCCCGCCGCCAGGAAATGGCCGTCGCCGTCGGATTCGATATGGAAAACGTCAACCGCATGATTATCAGGCACAGATTAATTGACGGCGCGAATCGATTTCGCCCGCGTGTAGGGGCACGGCAATGGCGTGCCCCTACACAAAAACATCAACGCCGTTTTCCCCGGCATTATTCCCTGTATGCATTTGAATGCCCACATACCGCACCCCACCCGTAATTTCCAAAATGCAACCATCCACCGCCCATCCCATCATCCGTCACCCCGTTTTTTATGCGCCTCCGGCGCAATCCGATTGGACATTTCCCCGAAATCTCGCAGGACGTCCGTGACCCGCCGTGCAAACGCTTCCGGCGAAAAATCCCGGACGCGGTGTCGGGCCGCCTCGCCCACCCGTCGGGCAAAATCCGGGTCATCCAGGTAGCGCAGGATCTGTCGGGCCAGCGTTTCGGCGTCTTCGTAGGGTGCCAGCAGGCCATCCACCCCTTCGGTGATGATTTCACGCGGACCACCTTCGGCCCCGGCCACCACGGGTTTGCCCAGCGCCATGGCTTCGACCACCACGATCCCGAACGGCTCCCGGTCCGAGGCATGCACCACCACATCCATCGCCTGCATCCACAACGGGATGTTCATCTGGAAACCTGCCAGCCAGACCCGGTCCTGCAGGCCGAGCCGGGTAATCAAACTGCGCAGCCAGGGTTCGTAATCCGGCTCCAGCTCGTGGCGTCCGCCGACGATCACGGCCCGGGCGTCGGGATGCCTTTCCAGAATGTGCGGCATGGCCTGCACGAGCGTGTGCATGCCCTTCCAGCGCTGCAGACGCCCCACCATGCCGATCAACGGCCCGCTTTCGGGCAACCCGAGCTGGCGGCGAGCTTCCATAGGTGCAGGTAGCCGATCGGGCTCAAACGCCGTCAGCTCGGCCGCCGGATGGACGACGGCCACCGGCCGCACCGGACGCAACCGCCGCTGAGCCGCAGCGGCTGCCTCGGAACAGGCCAGCACCCCGACGGCCGGCACCCGTGTGATCCATCGATCCATCCACGAATCCTGCGCCGGGATCCCGTGCTGAAACCAGACCGCCGGGATCCCCGCCAGCCGGGCCGCCACGCCGCCGTACAGGTGCGCTTTGCCCATCCAGCTCAGCACCAGCGCAATGCCTTCCTGCCGGAACCACCGTGCCAGCCGCCGGACCGTGTGTAGATAGCGGACGAGCTGCCGCAACCGACCGGCCCGAATCACCTGCACCGGGAAGCCCAGCGCCCGCGCCTCGTCCACCAGCGGCCCGGTTTCAAAAAACACGAGTGGCCAGTCGTCCGGCGCTCCGGGTGCATGGCGGAGAAACAGGCGCAAAAGCTGCTCGGCCCCACCGCGCTGCTCGGCCAGGGGCATGAGAACCGCCACCTTCATGACACCTGCACGGCAACATTCGAGGCCGCTTCTTCCAGCGTCTGCATCACCCGCCGGGCCAGTATCGGCCAGTCAAGCTGCGCCGCATAAAAGCGCCGGGCGTTCTGCCCCAGCGCCGCTCGCAGCTCCGAACGCCGCGCCAGCTCCAGCGCCGCCCCGGCAAACGCCGCGCGGTCCCCCACCGGCGTCAGCCACAACGACCGCCCGTGCTCGGCCCGCAGCATCGAATCGGTCAGCGGTCCGTCGGTACTCAGCACGGCCAGCCCGTGCTGCAGTCCTGCAATCATCGAACCCCGCCGCGTCGAAGCCCCGTCGACAAACGGCGCCAGCAGCAGATCCATCGCCGACAGATGCACCGAAACCGCCTCGCCGGGTAACGCACCGGCATCCCGAAACGAAACACCGGGGGGCAACGGTGCGCGAAGTCGCCCGCCATGCGGCCCCACGTACCACACCGCAAAGCACACCCCGGCATTGTGCAGCTGTTCGATGGCCGCCCGGATGTAATCGATCAGCCGTCCGGCCCCGACCGTCCCGAACACCCCCACGACGAACGTTTCCGGATCGAAACCCAGCCGCCGACGGGCTTCTTCGCGCGAGACGCCCATGTCCGGAATGTTCGATCCCACCGGCCAGTGCACCACGCGCGCCTGCGGAAACCAGCTCCGGTAGCGCACCACCCAGGGCTCGATCGAAAACGCCACCACGTCGGCCATCCGCCCCAGCGCCCGAAACTGCGGAATCTGCCACCGTCGAAACACCCGGTTCTTCCAGGTGGTTGGCGGCACGAAGTCCTCGTGAAACATCACGGCCAGCCGCATCGACGGACAACGGCGACGCAGCGCGCGTAGCGCAAGCGGCAGAAAAGGATTCAACCCCCAGCGGCCGTAGCTGAACTGGTTGAACTGGACGATCAGCCAGTCGGGTGGATCGGCCGATACGGTCGCCACCATCTCCCACACACCACGCCGGGGTGGACAGCGAAAAGCCTGCACGATCTCGACGCCCGGGATCGGTGTGGCATCCGGCTGCGCCGTCCACACCCGCACCGACGCGCCTTCGGCCGCCAGTGCGGCCGCCAAATGCGCCGTGTGATCCCCGATACCGTCCAGCGCCGGTGGCAATGCCGGAAATAGCAGACCGATCCGCATACAGACTCAATGTCGGTGGTAGAACGTCCCTACAGCCTTGCTGGCCAGGAAGTTCAGACGCTTCAGACGCAGCCGCAGCGGGGAATAGAGTCGGATAGGGCCATCGATGTACTTCAGAAACTCGGCGTCGGCCAGCACGGGCAGTCGTCCGCGCCTCAGCAGCAGCCAGATGAAGTTCTTTTTCCAGGGTTTCGGGGCGTCCACCGCGTGCGACATGGTGAAACCCGCCCCGGTAAAATCCATGGCATCGGTGCCCATCACACTGAGCGGCACGTCGGTCACCATCACGCTCAGGTTCAGCATGTCCTGATCGGCCACGTAGAAGGAATGGCTCCGGTCTCCGATGTTGTAGCCTTCAAAATTTTTGAAGCTGGCAATGTTAATCCCTTCCTCGCGCACCGCTTCCATGAGGGTTCGCCAGGCCTCCAGCAGGGCACGGTGCTCGCGACGGACGCCGATGAACCCACCATTATAGTACTCATCGGGGCAGCGCCGCACCTGTAGACCATGACGACAGGCAAACGTCTGCCACTGGCGACGAAACGGATGGGTGGCCGGCATGTGCGCATAGGCTCCGTCCAGACAGAGCGCCACGCCGGTATCGACCCATTCCTCGAAGAAAGACCAGCGGCACTTGATAACGATGTCCGGATCGAAATAGAACAGCCGTTCGGCCTCCAGGCCGTAGTGGTCCCAGAGGTCCAGCATGAAATACGGCTTGTAGTTCGAGAAGAAGATTTCGGTCTGCAGGGGCAGAAAGCGAACAATGCAGCCCGGCGCCACCTCCAGATCGTACCCCGATGGGGTCCGGCGGGCCGCGCGGGCCCAGGCCGGCAGATCACCGCGATACCCCACCCACACAACCCCTCGGAAGCCATGGCGATAGAGGGAATTCACCAGCGCCCCCACCCCGTAGTGGTAGTGCCCCTCGAAGAGCGTACAGACGGCCGAACGCGATGTGTCGAACTCTGCCATAATCACTCAGTCTGTGGATGCCTCGACCGGAACCCCGGCCAGCAACTTCCAGAAACGCGCGCGCTGATCCGAAAGCCGGAATCGCTCGCGGGCCAGACGTAACGCCCCGGCGACGAGTTCGTCCCGGGCCTCCAGCGCCTGTTCGATGCCCCGACACAGGGCGTCCGGCTCCAGCTCGTGCACCTGCACGGCCGCTCCATAACGGGCCAGCAGTTGCGCTGCGGCCGCATCCTCGGGGCCGTGATACAGGATCGGCAATCCGCTGCCCAGGTACGTCACCAGCTTGGTCGACAGGCTGTAGCGGGTAAACCAGCTGTACTGCTCCCCGAACGGTAGCGGCATGTAAAGCACGTCCACACGATCCAGATCGCGCGCCACCTCGGCTTCCGGCGCGTAAGGCAGTTCCTGCACCGGAGCGGTCCGAGGACGCACAGGCGGCCGACTTCCCCGGGTCACAAAGGACACTTTCCAGTCGGGCCGCCGCGCCTGGAGCCGGTCGAGCGCTTCGGCCAGTACGCGGAAGTTCGGGTGATAGGACAGGTGCAGGGCCCCCATGAAGTAGACCACGGCCCGTCCTTCCGGACGCGGGCGCGGCGCTTCGGGCAGCTCGTCGGGTAACCCGTCGGTGATGATTTCATAGGGCAGGCGGCCGAACCACCGGCAATAGGCCTCCCCCATGGCCTCCGAGATCACAATCCGTCCGGTCGCCCGCTGCCAGACGTGCGCCAGCCGGTCCATCAGAACGTCCAGCTTCGGATGACCGGCCAGGTTGTAGCGCATGTCGTCGTGCACGTTCAGGAAATACGGCAGGCCATGCCGCTGGGCCACCTGAAATGCCTGCCAGAACGCCTCGCCGTGAGGGATGGCATGGATGGCCGTCGCTCCGGCCTCCAGGATCGTTCGCTCCAGTGCCCGTTCGAAGGCCGGTCGCCGCCACTCGGCAATCCAGCGCAGGTAACGGGCAAAGCGCGTCGCTTCGATGCGTCCGAAGTACGGCCGGGGGGGCAGATGCACCTCGCGGCCGAACGGCGGCGGTGCCGGCGGCCGCACGCTCGTGCAGATGCTCAGAAACGGCACCGGTGCGTCCTGCAACAGGGCCCGCAGGATGCGTCCGCCACCGCTGCTGTCGCGCAACCCGAACGGCTGCACGAAAGCGATCAGGCCGCCTGCTGCGCTTTGATGCGTTCGACCCATCCCCGGTAGATCTCCTCGAAAATATCCGGTAGCTTCTTCGTGATGTCCCACTGTGGATAGTGGGTTTTCATTTTGGTCAGATCCGAAATGTAGCAAATGTGATCACCCTCGCGCGGTTTATCCACGTAGTCGTAGATCATTTTTCTGCCCGAAAGGGCCTCGACCATCTCGAAAGCTTCCAGAATCGAGCAACTGTTCCCCCGACCCCCGCCCAGATTGTACACCTCGGCCACACGGGGTTCTTCGATGAAGCACTCGATAAAGCGGGCCACATCGTAGGAGTGGATATTATCCCGTACCTGCTTGCCCTTGTAGCCATAAATCGTGTACTTGCGACCGGTTACGTTGCACTTGATCAGGTAACTCAGGAAGCCGTGCAGCTCCACGCCCGAGTGATTGGGGCCGGTCAGACAGCCGCCGCGCAGGCAGCAGGTCTTCATGCCGAAGTAGCGGCCGTATTCCTGCACCATGATGTCGGCCGCCACCTTGGAGGCGCCGAAGATGGAGTGCTTCGACTGGTCGATCCGGAAAGTCTCCGGAATGCCGTTGTAATAGGCCGGATCGGCGTAGTCCCAGCGCTTTTCCAGTTCGACAAGCGGCAGTTCGTTGGGCGCATCGCCGTAGACCTTGTTCGTGGACATGTGCACGAAAACGGCCTCAGGGGCATAGCGCCGCGTAGCCTCCAGCAGGTTGAGCGTCCCGACGGCGTTGACGTCGAAGTCCTCGAACGGAATCTGTGCCGCCTTATCGTGTGAGGGCTGAGCGGCCGCGTGCACGATGGCATCCGGCTGGAGCGTCTCGATCAATTCGAGCACGCCCTGTCGGTCGCGGATGTCCAGTTCGTGGTGCGTAAAGCGCGGGAGCGTCTCTTCAAGTCGGCGCTGGTTCCAGCGCGTGTCGCCCTCCGGCCCGAAGAAAAACGCCCGCATGTTGTTGTCCACGCCGTGCACATCCCAGCCCTGATGGGAAAAGTACGTGGCTACTTCGGAGCCGATGAGCCCTGAGGAGCCGGTCACCAGCATTCTGCGCATAGCTTTCATGACCAATAAGTTAATGAGCAACTTAACTGCTGTATGTGTCTGTCAAAAAGACGGCACGCATAACGATAGAGGACCATATCCAGATCGTTAAGCTCTGCCAGCTTCCTGTAAATCGCGGGAGGAACTTCTTCAAGTCGTGGACGCGAGCGTGTTTGCTTTACCTGAACGTTTTCTGGAGAAATTTTCCAGCCAAACGTATGAGCAAAAAGTTGAAGTGATTCCTCGAATCTTTCCTGTAACCCAAAGCAGGCAAACTGAGTCTTCAGATTGTAACAAGCACGTCGCAAAGCCCATTGTCTCCAAACCGGATGCGCGATGCAGCGCTGCAGTTTGTGCCAGGGAATTCCGGCCAGCATCATAGTCATTTCATTTTGAAATCGTGGCTGCCGATAAAAGGTTAACAAATCCATCGACATGGCATATTCATATCTATCATGTCTGCAAAACCGAGGATCACATTGTCTTATAAAGTAGTAATGCGATATAGCGCGATCTACTGGATGGCGCAAAAAAGTTAGATAAATGACTGGCCGATATGTAAACCAGTGAATTCCATAAGCCACATGGCCATATGCAAAACGATGGAAAGATTTCAATCTTTTCTTAAAACCTTTAACTCGAACTTTTGCAAGAATTTCTCTTGCTTCAAAATTCTGATACACAACACGATGCAAAAAGGATGTTCCCGCCGTTTTATGTACATGCACAAAGAAATATAAGGGATCTCCCTCACGCTTAAATATTGAAGACTTTTTTCCTGTTAAAACTGCGCCTACCATCCCAGTATTCCCAGCAACTTTTGAACCATTCGTACAGGCAATGCCTGGCTCCTGCCCTGCGTGGCGCGGAGCCAGGCATGCACCGCCTTTTCAAAAGGGGTGCGCGGATCGCGAAGCCGACCGTTGGCCGATAGTCCCTGTCGGGCAGCCAGGGCCGCCCAGTCGCAATCCCAGATGTTCAGCTTCCGGAAACGTTCCGGACCATGTTCCATCAGGAGCTTCAGCACCGCTTCGTCCCAGTAGTAATGAGAAGCTTTCGGGATCGCGCGCATGTCAATGCCGAGCGCTTCGTAGCCGGCCAGCCATTCGGGACGCACCGGTCCCGCCCGTCGGATGGCGACTTCCATGTGGTGATACTGGCGAAAGATGGTCACCGGCCGCTTTTTCGGATCGTTGAGCCGTTCCCAGACCTGATACCAGCGCTGCTTGCTGCGCATGCGATTCCAGTCGGCGTACTGGTAATGCAGCACTTTGATCTCATCGAAGTACAGCGCCGGAGCATCTTTCGGAACCGGTACGCGAGGGCTGTGAATGGGCCGTCCCTGATGCGGCGAGCCGTCGTCCACAAACCCGAACGGCTTGTAATCGGCATCCACCCAGGCGCAGGTAACGTCCGGGCCGATATTGGCCCACCGGAAGTAGAGCACGGTACCGGGTGGTGCCGCCAGCATCTGCTGCCACTCAGGACTTTCCATCCAAGTGGCCGAAAGCATCTCGTCGGCGTCCAGCGCAATCAGGATGCGTTTGTCCGAAACCGGCAACCGCCGCGCCGTATCGATCAGCAGCCGCTGGCGGGCGCCCTCATCGTAGGCCTCATGGGGATTGTCCACAAGCACCACCTTCTCAAATCGCCGGGCGATCTCCCGCGAGCCGTCGGTCGATTGCTGGTCGGCGATCACGATGTAATCGGCCCAGGTGGACGCACATTGCAGAAAGCGCTCCAGGATCCACGCCTCGTTACGCACCGGCGTCATACAGATCAGCGTCGCCTGTTTTTCCGCCGGCTGCCGCATGGACGCCCCGTTCACGTTTTTATCTGCAGCGTCGTTGACGCTTTCGGTCTTCACAACAATCGTACTACAAACAACAGGGGACGTAGCGAGCAGGTTGGATCGCCGGTTTCTATTCTACCGGGCAATTCACAACCGCACGGGCAGGCCTTCGTGCTGCAGCAGACGCGCCAGCCCTTCACGCAGCGTCACTTCGGGCAGCATGCCGGTCAATTGCTGCAGGCGGGTCGTGTCGGCCTGCTGGTGCAGTTTATCCACCGGACGCACCCGCTCAGGATCGATCCGGATTTCGATCGGCTGTCCCATCAGTTCGCTCAGCGTCTCGATAATCTCCTGCGCCGAGAATTCCTGCCCCGTTCCCACATTGACCACCTCGTAGCCCTCGGTTACGCGCTCACCCAGCGCCACCAGCAGCCGCGCCACGTCCTCGACGTAAATGTAGTCGCGTTTCGTGTGGATGTTACCCAGCGCGACCACCGGTCCCTGCTGGAGCGATGCGATGATGTGAGGGATCAGATGCGGGTTCGTTTCATAGGGGCCGTAGGTGTTAAAGAGCCGGGCCGCCACGCAGGCCATTTTTGTCGTACGCGCAAACTGCGCGGCCACCTGTTCGGTGAGCAGCTTGCTGAGACCGTACACATCGACCGGTGCCGGCGCGAGCGTTTCGGGTATCAAACCTTCCACGCTCGGATAGATCGCCCCGCTGGAGGCGACGACGGCCGTACGCACACCGACCCGGGCTGCCGCTTCTAACACGTTGTAGGTGCCTTCGACGTTCACCCGCAGCGTCTCCTGAGGATGTGCGTTGCAGTATGGAATAAAGTGGAGGGCGGCCAGATGAAAGACGATCTCCGGCCGCGTTTCTTCCATGACCGCCTGTAGTGTAGCCGTATCCAGGATGTCAGCTTTGTAGAAGTCGATCCGATCGGAGAAGGCCAGCAGATGATCTACGGAGCCGGCCGTCAGGTTGTCGTAGACGGCTACCTGATACCCCTGCTCCAGACACCGTGCCACCACCCATCGTCCGATAAAGCCGGCACCTCCGGTTACCAGAACCCGCCGAATTGTCATGAAACTGCCTGTCGATGATTTTCAGGACTCGCAGTTATAGTTTACAGGATCGGCGTGCGCAGGGCGCACGCGATTTTTCGGCAGCGCATAGGTCGTTCTGGCGCATGCGACATGCGCCTTTTCACGCATCCCGGCACCCGCTCGTAGTCAGGCACGAAGCGAAGCACCATCTCGCGAAACACCACTCCGCTTCGCTCCGTGGCTTACTACAAACACCTTCCCGTTCGTAGTCAGGCACGGAGCGTAAGCGGAGTGCCGTCTCCAGAAAAAAACGCCACGGCGGCTGATGCCGCCGTGGCGCACTACGAACGCGCTTGCGCTGTCGTAAAGTGCCGCCTCTCTATCGCACGCGCACCATTCGACCCACGTGGGTATAGGTTTCCGAAAGGGTGTGGACGGTCACGCGGTAGAGATAGGTGCCGGAAGGTTCGCGTCCCAAGTCCAGCCGGATACGCTTCTGATAGCCGGCCGCCATCGTCTGACTGAGCTGCTGCACGCGCCGTCCCAGCAGGTCGAACACCTCCACCTGCACCTCGCCGGGCTCCGGCAAATCCAGCACCAGGTAGGTTTCTTCACGGAATGGATTCGGATAGTTCGGGTGCAGCCAAATGGCTTCGGGCAATACCACAGCGGCCGGCTGCCAGACCACCCGCAGCGCCGTCACCTGTGCGTCGTCGAGTTGCAAGGCCTGGCCGGGCGTCAGCACGTGCGTACGACCGGCCGACTCGCCCTGCATTTCCTGCACGGTCATCGTTCCATCGCCCGGCGCATCGGCCAGCACCAGCCGCAGCGGGAAGAGTTCCGGCGGCGCCTGGATCTGCAACAGCGCTTCGCCCTCTCCGGCCAGTCGGCTGTCGCCGTCAAACCGCACGTCGAATGCGTTGCCCGGCGGCAGCGGCGGCAGCAGGTAGGCCAGCAGCTCCGTAGTCTCAAGGGCCTCGGTGGTCAGGTACAGCGTGCGGGTGCCACCCCGGGCGTTTTCGACCTGCAGCACAGCCGCATCGGCGGCAGCCGCAAGCGTCGGAGCAGCGGAAGCGGGCGTCCGCTTGGCCGGCACGTCGCATCCAGGCTGAATCATACCGGCAGCCGCCGCCTGCACCCAGTAGCCCTTCCCCGGCGCCAGCGCCGTCGCATTCTGGTAGCCGAGCGCTACACCGCCGTACTCATAGACCGTCGTCACCAGACCATCCGGATCTTCCGTGGCATCCAGCGGCAGGTTGATCGTGCAGGAAGGCACGGCCAGCAGGTTCCATCCGGCCTCCAGCCAGTAGGTCGGATTGTCGATCGGATAGCCCTGCACGTTCTGCGACACCGTCTGCGTCGAACTCAGCCAGTAGCCCCGTCCGGGTACCAGGTGCGTGGCCGGTTCGTAGGTGCCTGCGAACGTGAAGAGCGCGCCGGCTTCGGCCGTCGGAAAGACGCTGCCCAGCGCCCCGTCGGCCACGTCCAGCGGCAATCCGACCAGGTTCCAGCCGGTCTCCAGATCGACGGTCGCGCTGGTGAACGAGGCGGCCGTGGGCGCCACGTAGCGGATCAGCAACGTGGTCGGTGAGCCACTATCAGCCACATACCGGTGCTGCGTCTTCATGTTGACGTCCACCTGGCTGCCCCCGCCGGTGTCCTGTAGCCGGAAGCTTCCGGGCGGCAGCGTCAGCGGATTCCAGGAGATGACGACGGGCCAGCCGCCGGTGGTGGGCTGGAACTCCAGCGTCCACTGCACCTCGGTGCCCTCCGTCACCGGAGCCCGCACGTCCTTATAGTAGGCCTCGCCACCGTTGAGCAGACGGGCCTCGAAGGCACCGGGCGGTGGCATCGGCGGGGCTTTCTGGTCATGGGCTATGTCGTAGCCACTGGTTGCGCCCGAGGCCGTGCCAAACGAGAGCAGCCGGGTCTGTTCGGTGGCGTCCGTGACGGTCAGCGAAGCCACGAAGTTGTCGGCCGAGGGCAGTTCGACGAACGTGGCCGTGATGTTCATGTCGGCGTTCACCGTCACGCTGACCGGGTTGTCGCTTCCGCTCAGATCACCGCTCCAGTTGCTGAAGACCCAGCCGGATGCCGGTACGGCCGTCAGTTCCACCACGGTGCCGGCTTCATAGGAGGCCTGATCCGGATTTTTCGTGACGGACCCGTTTCCGACCGTGGTGATCGTCAGCGTATAGGTGGGCGTGCTGAGGCCTTCGCCGCTCAGCGACACGGCCTGCGCTTTGTTTTCCACGCCATCGTGATAGGTGATATCCAGCGCGGCCGTCACAGGGCCGATCGTGGCCGGCGTGTAAGTAACCGTAGCGGTACAGCTGACACCCACCGCCAGCGTCGCCGCACAGTCCGTACTGAGCGTAAACTCGGCCGCCTGCGGCCCGGAAATGCTCAACTGCAGTGAGGTAATGTCCAGGTCTCCCTGGTTCTCCAGCGTCACAGTCTGGGATGTCGGGGTCCCCACCACCTGCTGCCCGAAGTCTATGCTACCGGGCGAAACGGCCAGAATACCCCGGGGTACCTGCGTGCCGGGGAGGATTTCGATAGCCGAAATGATTGCATTCTCGACAACAGGTGTAAATACGAGGGTAAGGGCGCCATCCGACACACTGATGTCATCAAACGTCTTGATCAGCGCGATACCCGGACCACCTGTTTCTGCAAAAACATCAAAGTTTGTCAACACCCCCTGACCGTTTTCAACATCCACATTGAACACCCGAGAACCAGCCCCACCGGACTCTTTGACGCCAAACCAGAGTTCGGCGAAATGGAGCTGTACATCGTAGATCCCTGCATCTATGGGTATTTCATAGGTCAAAGGCGCCCCATTACTCTGGCGTTGATACTGGTATATGATATCATTTTCCGTTCCTCCAATATCCAGACTCAAATTTCTATACTTGGTACCGTCAGAAAAGTATGTATCCTTCGCCCATGTTACGCCACCGGTAGTTACTTCCGGTCCCCCGGCGTTAATCCGCACCAGTGCTTCTGTCGATGGTGGTGGCGGAGGTGGGGGCGGCGGTTCGGCATCCGGATTATAAACCAGCACCACGACATTGGAGGTGGGCCCGGTCATCCCGTCGGCGTCCTCCACCACGGCCACGGCATAGTGAATACCGCCGGCCGGATCCGATTTGGTCAGGGTTACGGGAATGTCGGCCGTTCCCGATACGTCCAGCGTAGCCGTGAAGTCCTGCACCTGCAGCGCACTATTGGCATCGTAGGGCTCCACGTTGTAGCCCCCACCGGCCGGCTCGAACAGAGCGGCTTCCACGACCAGCAGCTTCACGGTAGCCCCGACGGGACCGTGTACGCGGAACGTCTGGGTAGCCACGCTGACGGTATCGGGTGTTGCGATCCCCACCACCTCCAGCGCAGGTCTGGGGGGCGCAGCGCTGCGCACCCAGGCTCGTGCGCCTCCCAGACTACCGTTCGGATGACGAAACAGCGGCACGCTATGCGTCAGGCCGTTGCTGAACGTGACATCGATCCAGCTCCCCACAAGCTCCAGCCCTGAGACACTGCCCGACTCTCCGGGTCCTGGCGCCGAAGTCCCTTTGATGCTGTTGGGATCGACATCAATGGAAAACTCGAAGACCTCACCGGGATCGAAATTGTTGAATTGAATCTCAAGCGTTTCGTATCCGTCATCGCCATCTATGCCGTTGTGCGGATCCAGCAGCGCAAAGCCCGCCAGTCCCGTCGCGACATCTCCTGAATTCGGCGTAAAGCCCTTGGCCGTATGATCGCCGGCCGTACCGTCCGGATCAAAAATCATATCGGGCAATAGCGAACTGGCCAGCCGAAACCGCACGGCCACAATCTGCTCCCCGCCGCTGGACGTGTTCGTAATCTTGAACGAATTGTTATTCCAGGTACTTGCATTGATCCCCCCATTCGCCGTCACCTCGACCACGGCCTGGCTGGTCTGCAGAATTTCCTGCACGCGCAGATAATCCCAGGTCGCCTCAAACGGGGTCGCCGATCCGCCCTGACGGGCCAGCAGGCCCACGGCCAGCCCCGACGGAATGCCCGGGGCCGCCTCGTAAGTGCCCTGCACCACGGCCAGCAGATCGCCGGTAAGCGTCAGGGGCGTACCCACGTCCTGCACCACGCCATCGTCCAGCGCATAGCGCGGTTGAACGGTGCCGGCCTGCGGATTGACCTCCAGGAAAAACTTCACATGGGTACTACTCAGCGCCCCCGCTACCGGGACAAACTGGCGGGTGGCCACATCACCCACTTCGTGAACGACCTCAATGCCCTCGCCCCCGCTTTCTATCGCCAGACCGATGTAGATGAAGTCCTGCTGCGTGCCTGTCCCGATAAAGATGCCCTGGGACTGTCCGACCTGCGGCGCCCCGCTGAAAAACGGGCTGTTGATCTGTCCTTCCACCACAAACGGCGCCGTGCTGCTGCTGACGGCCACGCCAAACTGAAAGGCATGCGTTTGCGTGTTCGCCGCGCCTTCGGCATCGCCGGGCGGTACCGCCACGATCGTAAACAACCCGGCCGTTCCCCCGACGATCAGATTGTCCGGGTCATACAGCGTCTGATAGTCGTCCATGCCGTTCGTCATCAACCCGGTCATGCCCACGCCGAAGAAGCCCGTACCCGGATCGTTGTTGAAGAAGTTGTAGAAGACGGGCGGTGACAGGTTCAATCCATTTGCGGCATCGATGGCGAACGGATCGGCCGTATCGGGCAGCGTGTCGTTGTCATCGTCCGGGTCGTTCAGATCCGACACCAGGTCGCCATCGGCGTCGGCGGGCTTACTGGCCCCCGAGCAGGGATCGGTCCCGTTGTCGATCTCGTCAGCATTGCTGTAGCCATCACCGTCTTCATCCAGGGCCGGATCGTAAGTACCGGTGCAGGTCAGGAAGTCGTTCGGCTCAAAGACGGTGATCGTGTTCGACTGATAGTTCGCCACCCAGATCGTGCCCGGAAAAGATGCACCGTCCCCCAGCGCCGTCACATCCAGTGGAATGGACCCGAACCCGGAGGCCAGCACCTCCTTGGTCAGCACCTGCTTGCCATCCGCACTGAGGACAATCCGATACAGATTGCCGTCGAAGGAAGCCACCAAAAGGTTCCCCTGAAGCGCTCCACCGAAGTTGGAGGCGGTGTATTCGGTGATCCCGTTGGTCGAGGAAGAAAAAGTCGTCAGAGCGCCATCGGCCTCGCCGGGTTGCCGATAATCACACTCGGCGGCATAGGCCAGCGAATCCGGCACGGGTGGCCAGTCGACGGGCAATCGGGGATCGCCCGGTGCATACCAGACCGAGTCTTTGAAGAGCCCGGCGCCCAGCGGATTACCACGGATCGGGTTGGGGTGACCGGCATAGTAGCGCTCGCCCGGCTGCACGTAGTTGGGATCGCCGGGCTCCAGCTCGCGAATGAAGTGCAGGTTGTCTTTGTTGTTGACCTTGGGGTCCCCGCCGGGCCCCGGTCCGGTCGATCCCGGCTCGCCGGGCAGGTAGTTGTTCGTACACAGACCTACCGTCGTTTCCGCCGGATAGTCGGCCTCGCCATCCGGGTGGCCGCCCCAGCCTCCGTTCGGACCATTATCGACGGCGTACATACGCCCCAGACTCGTGATCACCAGATCATAGGGATTCCTGAACCCGGAGGCGTAGACCTGAACCGGTCCGTTCGGGTCCCATTTGGCCTGGTTCAGTCCGTCGTTCCCGCCAAAGGGATCGTTGATGTCGATCCCGTCGTAGCCGGGAGCGTTCGGATCGTCAATCCCGTTGGCGTTCGGGCGCGTAGGGTCGTCCAGTGTGGGTAGATCGTAGACGTACTTGTCGTTGCCACTGCCCTGCACGGGCATGGCCTCCAGCGCATTCAGATCTACAGAAAGAATGGCGGCCGAAAGGGCATACTCCGTCGTGAAGGCAAAATTGTTGGAAGGGGCCCCGGCATTCGTATGGCCGCCGACGGCAATGTAGAGCGTATTCGTCACCGGGTCGTAGGCCATGCCGTTGGGTGCGTGGTTCTCCTCGCTATGCGGCAGCCCCCGTACCAGATCGACCTTGTCCCAGTAGCCTGCCGGATCATCCCGGCCGGTCCCCACCCAGGTGAGCCGCGACAGCATGCCGGAGTTGGTATCCAGATTCCAGTCGCTTCCTCCTCCGCCGGCGCCGATGCGTGGATCGCTGGACGTGACGTACAGCACCGGATTGTCGGCCGTACCCGTCACCAGAATGCCGGTTACCTGACGGTTAGAGACCGATACGAGCGTCCCATCGTCGTTATGATTGGGGATGTTTTTGATCAGCGTGATCGTTTCCTGATTGACGACCTGATAGGTGGCCGGACCCGTCCGCTCCACGGTCAGCACCAGGATCAATCCGTTCTGCTGCGCCACATAAAGGCGACCGTCCGGTCCGAATTGCAACGAGGTGGGATTCTGGAGCGAGACACCCTGCAAATCCCCCGCACTGAAGCTGATGGTCTGGCCGTATACCTGCGCCCCTGCCAGAGTCAGACTTCCGAAAAGAAGAACAACAAACAGTCGCGCCCGGACGAACTGTTTCTTCATGATATTGACCGCGCTTTCGTTATGGTAGGTAGATCCATTCAGTAGTTAGCGATTGCACGGCCTCAGATCAGCAGTTTCCGGATGTAGACAATAGGGACTTCTGGATGAGAAGAGCGTGCGCATCGGCGCATCGTGATAGAAAAGATGAGCCTTCAGGTATTTTGGAAAAGTCGCCCCTACCGCTCGAAGATTACGAAAACTGCTCAGGAATGCGCTTTCTGCTGCATGATACGATTCCAGGGAAATCATAGTGCATGTGAGAAAGCACGGGCGCACACGGCGGTGCACCCCCTGCCAGATCCTTGACGTTTTCCCTATCCCGTAGGCGCGGACCCCTGTGTCCGCCCGATCATACCCGCCGGATCACGTCCGCCACACGGGGTGTCGTACCCTCATGCACCGGTAAATCAGCGATTACATATAAAGTGGCCACCAAAGGAAATAATTTCGAAACGACGTTCCGCTTTCGCTCCGCGCCAGACTACAAGCACGAACCCGTAGTAAGTGAAGATGTCAGCCGAAATGGCGTGCCTCGGAATGGATTTTCGCCGAATGCTCCTATGGCAGAACTGTCACCGTGCGAACGTAGGTACCGTCCCGGGTCTCCAGGCGACACAGGTAGCGTCCGGCCGCCAGCCCGGACGTACGAAGTGGAAACGTGTGCGCACCCCCTGACAGATGACCGGCGTAGAGGACCCGGACCGATCGCCCCAGCATGTCGTAGAGCGCCAGATGCACCGATTGCGGCCCCGGAAGAACCACCCGGACTTGTCCCTGATCCTGTACGGGATGTGGAAAGATCACAAGCAGCGGCGCTTCGGCTGGCTTGCGGGTCTCCGCAGCCACGGTATGCCGCCGAATCTCAAAGGTAAGGCTTAGCGCACGCCCGGCCGTTCCGTTGCCACCGTCTTCCGTATACGGTACGGCCCGGATCATGTATATACCGGAATCATATTCCCAGGGCTGATAATCCCCCCGATCATCCCCGGCCAATGTATAAGGAGCCTCATTTTCGGTCCGCACCTGTACCTCGTTCACCCAGAACACGACACTGCCTGCCGAACCCTGTACCTCCGCCCGAATGTTGATGGCTTCCGGCAGGTCTTCCTCCTGAAGCACCGTGTCGGGACGCAGCACAAATAAATCCGTATCGGTTGCCGCGTCCACCAGGACCAGTGCCGTCACGGCCAGTGGCTCGCCTCCAGATTCCTGTCCCCGGCCTCGCAGCGGAACGGTATGCAGCACCGCGCCCGTGACATCCATCAACTCCAGCGTTCCTTCATAGGTTGTAGCGGCATCCGGGGTAAACTGCAGCGTCAACCCGACCTCCTGCCCTCCCGGCAAATCCATCGGCAGCGCCGGTTGCTCGGCTATGGCAAAGGCATTAGACCCGGCCCCCTTCAGGGCCAGCGCGGCCAGCGTGAGCGGACCCGCACCGACATTCCGAAGCGTCAGCGTCTGGCGCACCGTTTCCCCAACCTCAACGGTCCCGAAATCCAGTATTTCGGGCTCGGCTTCCAACGCCCCCACACCACCGCCCGTATCGCTCCGAACCAGCAGCACGGCCCAGTCCTGGCCATTCGCACCGGGCGGCTCCAGCGTAATCGACTGGCCTCCTGTGATCTGACGTAACGAAGTCTGCTGCAGGGCGCCGCCGTTACGGGGGTCGAACCAGTAGACGTCATAGATACCTTCGGGCGGACGCACCGTGCCCTGTCCCGTGGGAAAGTACAGCGCGGCCCGCTTCCAGCCCTGCCCGTCCGGCTGTACCAGCACATACGCATCGGATGGTGCCCCGGCCGATCGTGGCGTCACCGGTTCCATCTCCCAGAACGGCAGGTGCTCTTCAAAGAATTGCCGGGCAAAGCGCGTGTAGTCCCAGAGCCGATCCCGACTTCGATAATCTTCCAGATTCAGGTCATTGTGGGGATAGTTGTAGCCGAAGTACCACTCCACCCCGCCCCCTCCCGCCATCAGGTTGGCCCACAGGATTCCTTTGCGGCATTCGTCCTGGTTCGTGTCCGATCCATCCGGCATGCAGCCGGCTCCCGGATTACCCGATTCATCGATCATCACCACCCAGGGATGCCCGGCCGCCGCGCTGCGGGTTACCCAGGTGCTGGTCAATTGATAGCCGTTGTCCAGCAGCCCGGACTGGATCGAGGCGCCTTCCAGGTTCGCATACCCCAGCAGCGGCTCATACACTTCCTCCCATTTCCCGGGGAAGGTGTGCACGACGATCGGATGATCGTAGGGGTCCAGCGCCCGGATATATTCGGCAAAGGCTTTTTGCTGGGCCATGGTGTTCGTGTTCTCCTCCCCCAGATTCCAGATCAGCGCCGGATGATAGGCAAAACGCGCCACCAGCTCCCGGTAATACAGCTTACGCGTCACGCCCAGCTCACCGCCGTCCAGCAGATCGTCGTTTTCCGTCTCCTGCGTAATCACATGCAAAAGGATGCCCTTTCGCTGCATGTGCTGGAAAACGATGTCCCACTGCGCCAGCTTGGAGACATCGAAGCGATCATGAACGTTTTTGTCAATCCAGGGAAATACATCATTACCGTCCCCTCCCACGTTCATGGTCAGGAAATACTGGGAATTGACGCCTTCCGAGGCCAGATAGTTAATGGCCCCGATAATGCCCTTGCCCAGCCCGTCCTTCCAGGTTGGATCGCCCGGTTTCCAGTCGTTAATGTGCGGCGTGTATTCATGCACGCCGGTAGGAAGCCCTCGACGTCCGTCTTTCGCGTCGGTGTTGTCGAACCCTCCGTAGGCCAGAAAATTCTCCGGCGAGCCGGCTCCGCCTTTCAGGAAGTAGGTGCCGTCGTCGAAGCGGAAGTAGCGTGTGCCCACGTAGCGCAGAACGCCCCGCGCCCGGAAGTCCGGGGGCGACTTATCGGTTTCGCCGATCGTGAAGGATCCCGCCAGTCCGTCCGGTGCGATCGGCGTGCCGGCATTCGGATCCAGCGAAATGGCCACCTGGGTGCCCTGCCGAAACGAGACCCGGAACTGATAGGTCCCGGTCTGGTCGGGCGTAAAGATGGCCCACCAGACGTTACCCGACGTGGCCGACGTATTCGCTGCATCGCCGTCGGCTGCAAAAAAGCCGGGCACGACATGCACCGTCCCGTCCGGCGCCGTGATCTCCACATTGAAGCGATAATCCAGAAACGGATTGGGATCGCCCTGCTCGTCGGCCTGGGGACCGTAGACCTGAATCGTGACGGGATGCCACCGCTTCCGCTCGCCCAAGATCTCGTAACCGTTCTGCGCCCATCCCTCCACAGCGAAGAATCCTCCGACAAGCCCTACCAGCAGGGCGCTCCACCACGCTTGCCGCCACATAAGCATCCGGGTTGTATCCGTTCGACTTTCTTCCCCACGGGACGCTGCAGGCCTCCAAAGCCCGTTCCGACGCTTCAACGCCCCGTTTTCCCCGCTCCGGCCGGATACTTCCGAAAGCAGCGGTTCTTTTCCGCCACCTTCAACCCGCCCAGAGATGCGCAGGAAGGATACAACCCCTTACTGAAAGAGGCTGTTAAAATCGGATGAGTTCCGGACGGAAGGTTGCGCCGGAAATAGCAGGGCTGCACGTCGCCCCTGCTTTACATTTTACCGAACACTTCCAGACCGGGAGAGGCGAGGCGATGCTGTTCAATTCGCTTGATTTTCTGCTTTTTCTGCCGCTGGTGGTCGGGCTCTACTTCGGCCTGCCCGTCCGCTTTCGCTGGCTTCTGCTGCTGGTCGCCTCCTACGTCTTTTACGCCTGGTGGAAGGTCGAATACCTGCTGCTCATCGTCGCCTCTACGCTGGTCGACTACCTGTGCGGGCTGGCGATGGGCCGGCGTCCCACACGACGCGCCCGCCGTCCCTTCCTGATACTGAGCCTGGTGACCAATCTGGGACTGCTGGCCGCTTTCAAATACCTGGGGTTTTTTGCCGATTCGCTCGAAGCGCTGCTCGGCCTGCTGGGCCATCCCACCGACGTACCCACGCTGGACGTGCTGTTGCCCGTTGGTATCAGCTTCTACACGTTCCAGACGCTCAGCTACTCCATCGATGTGTACCGGGGCAAGCTCGAACCGGAGCGCCACCTCGGCTACTTTGCGCTGTTCGTCAGTTTCTTCCCGCAGCTGGTGGCCGGCCCGATCGAACGCGCCGGCAATCTCCTGCCTCAGCTGCACCATCCCCGTCCCTTGGATTCCCTCCGACTCCGCTCGGGATTTTTCCTGATCCTCTGGGGCTTCTTCAAAAAAGTGGTCATTGCTGATCGCCTGGCACTTTACGTCGATCCTGTTTTCGCCCAACCCCACGCCTATACGGCCGCGCACTACTGGACGGCCCTGTATTTTTTTGTCTTCCAGATTTTCTGCGACTTTTCAGCCTACTCGGACATTGCCATCGGAACGGCCCGGATTTTCGGCATCGATCTGATGGAAAACTTTCGCCGTCCGTTCGCCGCCCGCTCCATCGCAGAATTCTGGCAACGCTGGCATATCAGCCTGACCACCTGGTTCCGAGACTATCTCTACACACCGCTGCTGCGAAGCGGAGGCCGCACTTCCCGGGCACGCTGGTTCAGTAGCATTTTTATCGTGTTCGTGCTGAGCGGCCTCTGGCACGGCGCTGCCTGGACGTTCGTGCTCTGGGGGGCACTGCACGGACTGTATCTGATCGTAGGCCTGCTGACGCGCCCGGTCCGACGGGCCTTCTGGCATGGCCTGGAACAGCGCCTCGGCCGGATCGCACCGGCTCCGGCCCACGCGGCGGGCATTCCCGATCTGTCTCGCCTGCTTCTTCGCCTGCGCGGTGGACTGGCCGTGCTGACCACGTTTCATCTGGTCGTGCTCAGCCTCATCCTGTTCCGTGCCGCCTCCCTTTCCGACGCCGCCTACATGGCCGCGCATCTACTGGATTTTACCGGAAGTCCCGCACTTCCGGGCTTTTCGTTTGCCGACTGGGCGATCGGCCTGGGCTCCATCGGTCTCCTGGAGGCCGTCCAGTGGATCGATGCGCATGTGATCCGGCTGGAAACCTGGATCGAGACGGCGCCACGCCTGGTGCGGTGGGGTCTCTACTACCTGCTCATGGCCATCGTGCTACTGCTTGGCGTCTTTGATCGACGTCCATTTATCTACTTTCAATTTTGAGCCATGCGGCTGTCGCAACTTGTCGGCAAAGCGCTTGCGTTCTTCCTGCCACCGCTGATGGCGGTGGAGCTCACCATTCGCCTGCTTGCGCCCGGACCTTTTGCCGGGGTCCGGCGGCTCATGGACTTTTACGAGCCCGTGCGTACCGGTCCGGCCCCCGTTCATTATCTGTTTATCGGGAGTTCGCGCGTGGCGGCGGCCGTCGACGTGCCCGCGTTTCGCCGGGCGCTCGGCGACACGGTCGCAACGTTGCACATTTACAACCTCGGCCAGGGCTATTCGACGCTGGCGGAACACTACCTGGCCCTGCGTCGCCTTCCCGATTCGCTGCTGCAGGGTACCGTGTTGCTTGTCGGCCTGAAGCATGGCGTGCCGCCCGGCGATCTTTTTACGGACACCTGGCACGGCCTGTGGGCCGATCCACGCTGGCCGCTGCTGCTTTCGCCGATCCTCCGCGTTCAGGATCTACCCGCCTACTGGTGGCGGGCCGACGATGCTCTTCGTGCCAAGCTTACGGTGACGGCCGGGGTTTTTCTGCATAGCATCCGCTACGGACGCTTCATCCGGGGGAAAGTGCGCACGCTGCTCGACCAACTGCCCCGACGGCTGGGGCTGCGTCCACCTGCTTTATCCGGACCTTCCCCGCTGGCCGCACGCGGAGGCATCCGCACCGACAGTGCGGGCATTGCCGAAGTGCGTCGTCAGATCCTCGCGCAGATGCGCGCGTCCGAAGCCCTGCGCCCCGACAGTCTCATCCCGGACTGGGACCGCACCGTCTTTGCCGACCTGGTACGCCTGATGCAGCGCCATGGCGGGCGCGTGGTGGTCTTCAACGTACCGCTCACTTCCTGGCATCGGCTGACCGACCGCTCCACGCCGGAGAAAATGCAAGCCTTCCGCCGGTGGGCCCGGCGGCACGACGTGCTCGTTCTTGACATACCGGCCGACTATCCCGACGAAGCCTTTCCCGACCTGGTCCACCTGGCCGACACCTACGCCCCGGATTTTACCCGGAAGCTGGCCGAAGGCTACCTAAAGGCTCACGTGCCGAACTGGTCCAGCAGATAGTCGGCCGTCCGGAGGGCCAGCGCCACCATCGTCAGTGTCGGCTGGACGGCACCGGATCCTCCTACAAAAATGGCTCCGCCTCCCACAAACAGATTCTGCGTGCCGTGTACACGTCCGAAACTGTCCACCACCCCCGCCTCCGGCCGCTCGCTCATGCGACAGGTGCCCATGTGATGGGCTCCGGAGTCGAACCGTTCCGGATCGTCGCCCATCCGTGCATGCTTCGGCCGCAGCGCCTCCACCAGCCGCCGAAACAGCGCCTGTGCATATTCAAACGTGGCATAATCGAACGCATTGGACGCATAATGCACATGCGCCAGCGGATCACCAAAACGATCCTTCTTCTCAGAAAGCGTCACGTATTTGTCTTCTGAAGGGATCGACTCTGCATGAAAATTGATGCCCCGCTTGAACGGAATGTCGCTCATGCGGTGCACGATCTCCTCCGAATCGCGCACGTTCCACAGGTCCTCAGCCCCGAACAGCCACCGCAGATCCACCCGATCGTCCAGCCCGAGATTGATGCCGCCATGGCGGCCCCGCGTTTCCGGATTCAGAAACTGAAAGCTGCGACCCGTAGCCGGCCCGACGCGCCCTGTATACAGCGGCTCGTCGAAGACCATACTGCTGCTCCAGATATGGTGAAACGTCAGGCCGCGCCCCACCCATCCACTGCGGTTGCCGACGCCCTCCGGATACCGCGCATCACGCGACAGCAACAGAAGCCGCGCCGATTCGATGGCACCGGCCGCAATGATGATCACATCGGCCGGGAATTCGTATGGTGTCGCCGCTTCATTTTCCTGCACCAGCAGGGCACGGGCGCGTCCATCCGGGTCCATCAGCACGCGCCGTACCGTTGTATTCGGCCGCACTTCACAACGCCCGGTAGCGACGGCCCGCTGCAGATGGTGCGTCGGCGAATAGCGCACGCCGATCGGACAGACGTGGCACACGCCAAAGTTGGCACATCCCGGCCGACCGTCGTAGGGCAGACGCGTCCGTGCCTGTGGCGTGGTGTGCAGCACGATTCCCTGCGCGGCCAGCCGCTCTTTCAGGATTTTATCGCCATAGCTCAGCGCAAACGGCGGCAGCGGATAGGGCGCCGAACGCGGTGGCGCAAACGGATTGTCTTCCGTGGTTCCCGAAACCCCGATAAAGCGTTCGGCGCGCACATAGTAGGGCTCCAGCTCGTCGTACGTGATCGGCCAGTCCTCTCCGTACCCGAACAGCGTGCGTGTCCGGAAATCTTCCGGGATCATGCGGGGTGTCACGCCCCACCAGTGTGTGGCGCTCCCCCCTACCACCATGCCCCGTTCGCCGTCGATGTCGCGCGTGTACGTGCCGCTCTGCGTCAGTCCCCGGATATCGTCGGGCAGCTTCCAGGCGGGATTGTCATACAGATAGAGAATCTGCTCCTGATACTGCTGGGTGTGCGGATAAGGATAGTCCGGCCCCTTCTCGAAAAGGGTAACCTGCCACCCGCGCTGCACCAGCTGGTAGGCAATGGCGGTGGCTACAATGCCCGAACCGGCAATGGCGGCTGTTTTCATTGTTTCAGCATGTCAGGCATTCGCCGGGGGTTGCTGATACGCTTCCAGTCCGCGGGGCAATCCGGGCGGATGCTCATAGCCCAGCCGGAGCCAGGCGTCGTGGTAAGCGAACAGGGTAAATAGGGGTTCGACAATGTGCCGGTTGAAACGGAGCCAGTCCCGATGCAAGACCAGAGCAACCGCCCGATCCCAGTCGTCCAGATCCGCCTCGAGAACCGGACGCACCAGCACAATGCGCTGCGCGCGCGAACAGGCAACGAAGGGTTGTCCAAGCGCCTGTTGTGCACCTCGGTTCAACTCGTCGGCCAGGCGCTCGTACAGCCTCCGATGGCCGGGCAGGTGCTCGGCCCGCCACCGGAAGAAGTTCTCGTAACGCGACCAGGTAATGGCTTCATCCAGCAGCGCCTCGGTAAAAGCCCGCAGGGTTTGCAATGTGTCCGGCGTAATCGGCCCCGGTGGGGCTGACTCCAGCGAAGGCTCCAATCGCGTGCGGTAAAGCTGCCGCAATGTGTCGCGAGATACCAGCGTCAAGACCGCGGCCCCGCCTACGGCCAGCCCGCCAACGGCCGGCACCAGTACCTTAACGAAGGTGCGCCGCGAAATGCGATGGGTGGGCTCGCTCATTGGCTCATGCCGGTTTGCTTTGCGACAACAGGGCATGATAAACCCGCTCCAGGGTATCGACCAGCGCCTCGCGCGTGTAACGCTGCCAGACCAGGTGCCGGCCGTTTTCGCCAAACCGACGTGCCTGTTCCGGCTGCTCCAGCAACCGGAGCAGTCCTTCGGCGATCGCTTCGGGCGTCTGCGCTACGACAAGACCGGCTTCGTTGCCTTCGATCAATTCCCGCAACCCCACGGCCGGTCCGCCGACGACCGGCTTGCCGTAGCTCCAGGCTTCCAGATACACGGCCGGCAAAATCTCATGCCGCGAGGGCATGCAGAACACATCGCAGGCCGCGTAGGCGTCGGCTTTTTCCTGGTCGTCTACGCGTCCCAGGTAATGGATGCGGGCGTCGGCGCCTTCAAAGATCCGCCGCTCGTCTTCTGAAGCCGGCCCGATAAAGACAAAATGCACCTCCGGTCGTTTCGCCCAGACCAGCGGGGCCGCCTGCACCAGGGCAAGTGCGCCCTTGTAATCGTTCATCCGCCCCACGAACAGCACAACCGGCGCCTCGCCCAGACCATGCCGTGCCCGGAAGCCGGCCCCATCGGCCCGATCGGGAAGAAGCGGCACCACGCCGTACAGATGTACCTTTTCGGGCGGTACGCCCAGTCGCTCGACAAGCACCTTTCGGTCGGTTTCCAGCAACGCCAGCACGGCGTCGGCCGTCTGCCAGTGCCGGGCGTCGTCGGGTCCATCGCCGTACTGGCCCGGATGCACGTAGGGCGTCACCACGAACGGACGGCCCAGCGCCCGGGCCACCTCCTGCGCCGTCCATCCCAGGTAGTTGCCCGCCACGGAGTGCACCACGTCGGCCCACGCGACGAACGGGTGCAGCTTCTGCGCGAAAACCCGTCGGAAAAACGGATAGCCAAAGCGTCGCAGCGCATGATAGCGCCGCGCAAGGAGCGGCACGGCCCGCAGCGCGATCGCCAACATGCGCAGCCGATCCCCGAGGCCGGGCGTCAGCACATGCACGGGCACCCCTTCGTCATCGTAGGAGCGGCCGTCGGGCAGCAGCAGGCTGTCGCCCAGCACACGCAGGCGAGCCGGCAAGTGCGGTTCGCGGAGCGTGGTGGCTACCACCTGCACTTCATGTCCCCGCCGGGCCAGTTCGTGCACCACCAGCCGCGTCTGCGTCTCCACCCCCCCGACGAATGGATGGTACCGTTGTGCGACAAAGAGAATGCGCATGGCTTCAGCGATCAGCGAGGCGCCGTCGGTATCTGCGCGACCGGTTCACGCGGGGTCAGGCCCCAGTCGTTGTCCGGCTCATATCCCAGCCGCACGACCAGATCACCAAATTTCTCTTTGAAGGCGGCCACGTGTTCTTCGGTAAAGTGATTGCGCCAGTCGCCCGGCTGACCCTTCCGATAATGACTCCGCGGATCCTCCTCCCCCTTCCGACGACGCGCCTTCTTCTCAAACCGATGATCCCACACCCGACCCAGCAACAACTCCCCCGACACCGACATCGGCCGACGCAACCAGCGCAACCACCGGTACCTAAAACTCACCCGGTTCAACATCTCCCGCACAAAAAGCTGCACGCGCCGACGCGCCGAATAACTCTCCCCCTCATCCAGCAACCCCAGAAATTCAAAAATCCGCACAAACCCCTCATAGGGCCGCGCCGTCAACTCCTCCATCTTCACCTCCAGAATGTCCGGATGACCATAAGGCCACGCGCCCATATCCTGCAACACCGGCGCAGAGAACTCCATCTCCAGAAACAGGCCCTCTTCTTTCGAAACAGCAGCCAGCCGCTTTCGGTGGGGCTCCAGTTCAGGCAATGGTTCAATCGGATGACTGTACCGATGGGAAAAGTAGGCCGAGACGATCAGATCTCGTGGATCCCGAACCACATGAAACCCCCGAAATGGGATGGTCTGCAGATTTTCAACCAGTTCAGAAACCGCGATCGGAAAGCTGGCAAAGACTGCGTTTTGTTGCTGCAGATACGTCGCCAAATCCTCAAATGGTAAACGCTGTTGCGAAGCGGTTATCAACGCCGTGCGCTTCTCTGGCAGATAAGGGCAGAAGACTTCTTCCAGGGTCAATCCTGCGGCCCACGTTACCTCGCGCAGAATGGATCGAATCCAGGTAGAAGCACACTTATGATGGCCAAAATAACAGTAAAGCATGGCTTTTCTCGGCTAAACGGTGTGTAGCTCGGCTTCCCAGGAATAGCCCAGCTTCTCTACAAGTCCCGGGAATTTCTCTTTGAAGGCTGCCACGTGTTCTGCAGTAAAATGATTGCGCCAGTCGCCCGGCTGCCCCTTCCGATAATGACTCCGCGGATCCTCCTCCCCTCTCCGACGACGCGCCTTCTTCTCAAACCGATGATCCCACACCCGTCCCAGCAACAACTCCCCCGGCACCGACATCGGCCGACGCAACCACTTCAACCACCGATACCGAAAACTCGCCCGGTTCAGCATCTCCCGCACAAAAAGCCGTACGCGCCGACGCGCCGAATAACTCTCCCCCTCATCCAGCAACCCCAGAAATTCAAAAATCCGCACAAACCCCTCATAGGGCCGCGCCGTCAACTCCTCCATCTTCACCTCCAGAATGTCCGGATGCCCGTAAGGCCACGCGCCGAGATCCCGGAGTTCCTGTGCCGAAAAGTCCATCTCCAGCAACAACCCTTCTTCTTTGGACACTTCCTGCAATCGTTGCCTATGTTCAGCCAGATGTGGGTATCCCGCAGTCGGATGACTGTACCGATGGGAAAAGTAGGCCGACACGATCAGATCTCGTGGATCCCGAACCACATGAAACCCCCGAAATGGGATTCCACTCAGTGCTTCTACCTGCGCTCGATAAGCATTTCGTACCATACAGAAATCAACTCCGGCTTTCCTGAGATACGTACCGAGATCCGCACAGGAAAGCCGCCGCCCTTCCATTGTAAGCAATGGTCCGTGTGCCATCGGCATCAGTGGATCCCGCATCCGCTCAGTCCGGAACCCTGCTTGCCAGCAGATCTCGGACAGAATGTCTCGGATCCAACGCGTGGCGCATTTATGATGCCCAAAATAAAAATAGACCATAACCTCTCAGGTTAAAGAAGGCACGATAGAGGAATCCCAGGAATAGCCCAGTTTTTCCACAAGCCCCGGGAATTTCTCCTTAAAGGCGGCCACGTGTTCTTCGGTAAAGTGATTGCGCCAGTCGCCCGGCTGCCCCTTCCGATAATGACTCCGAGGATCCTCCTCTCCCTTCCGACGACGCGCCTTCTTCTCAAACCGATGATCCCATACCCGTCCCAGCAACATTTCTCCGGTGATCGGGATCGGACGGCGCAGTCGCCGTAGCAACGGGTGGCGAAAGCTCAGACGATTCAGCATCCGGCGGACGAAATTGGCCACGCGACGGCGGGCCGGATAGTCGCCCTCCCAGTCCATGAGTCCCAGAAACTCGAAAATCTGCAGGAAGCCATCGTAAGGACGGGCGATCAGCTCCTCCATCTTGAGTTCGCGTATGTCCGGATGCCCGTAGGGCCATTCGCCAATATCGCGGAGTTCCTGCGCCGAAAAGTCCATCTCAAGAAGCAACCCCTCCTCTTTGGAGACCGCCTGCAACCGCCGCCGGTGCTCGGCCAGATGCGGCAATCCTTCGGTCGGATGGCTGTTGCGATGCGAAAAATAGGCCGATACGATGATGTCCCGCGGGTCCCGGATCACGTGAAAGCCCCGAAAGGGCACGTCGGCCAGTCCCTCCACGTGCGCCCGGTCGGCCGTAATGCAGCAGGCAAAATCGACCTGCGCGCGCGTCAGGTACGCTCCCAGTTCTTCCCGCTGGATGTCCCATCGCCGGTAATCGGTCAGCGGACCGTGGGCGTGCGGCGTAAGCGGATCGACCAGCAGCCGCTTCTGCAGGCCGGCCTCCCGGCACACCTGACCGATGATCTCATGGATCCACGTCGAAGCGCACTTGTGATGCCCGAAGTAAACGTACAGCATACGCTTCATCCCACCGCTTCTCTGAAATTCATCCGCGGCGCAAGGGTCCAGTTCTCATCCGGCTCATACCCGAGCCGCACCAGCAATCCCGGATAGCGCTCCTTGAAGAGCGCCACGTGTTCTTCGGTAAAGTGATTGCGCCAGTCGCCCGGCTGGCCTTTTCGGTAATGGCTTGTCGGGTCTTCCTGGCCTTTCGGGCGGCGGGCCAGCCGCGCAAACTGCAGCGCATGCACGATACCCAGCAGCTTCTCGGCGGGAATCCTGTGGCGTGGCCAGCGCCCGAAGCCACCCCAGCGTCGCGTCAGCCGGTTCCACACAAAGCGAGGCGTATCGATGAGCTGCTGCCACCAGGGCCATTCTGCTTCATCCAGCAGCCCCAGGAACGCAAACATACGCAGCACCGACTCGTAAGGCCGCGCCGTTACTTCCTCGAACTTCAACTCCAGCACATGCGGCATCGAGAAATCCCAGGTCATCAAGGGGCGCAGGTAGCGCTCGCTATAGGCAATCTCCAGCGCCAGCCCTTCGTCTTTCGAAACCTGCTGTAACCGCTGTCGATGTTCATACGCCCGGTGCCCGGGATAGCCGAGATCTTTGTTTCGATGAAAGAAATAAGCCGACACGATCATGTCCCGGGGATCGCGAACGACATGCACGCCCCGAAAACCTTCAATCTGCTGCACTTCATGGATTTCAGCATTGGCATAGCTCAAAACCTCATGGCGCGAACGCCGATAGAACGCAGCAAAATCCTGTCCAAGGCGCGTGCTCTTGTAAAAGTAGATATACCGCTTCCCCATCAGGGCACAGGCCCGCTCGGCAATCGTGCTGAGCCACATCGAGGCGCTTTTATGCCGCACAAAAAAGATTGCTCGTTCCATTACCCCCCGTGTCGTTGTGAATTCGTCATTTCATCCAGGGCCCGGCGCAGCACGTCCAGGTCGATGACAAAATCACGGTCGCGCCAGCTCTCGCTGGCATGCCGCCGGAAATAAAGATTGCCGGTTGCTTTACAGAGAAAATAGTACGACGGCACTACATGAGGTGAAGGAAACCACTCAAGTACCTTTGCGCCTCTGGCGTAAATGAGGTTGGCAAAACCGGCACCATGCGCCCCTACCACCATCTCGGCGTCGTAGAACAGTTCGGCCTGCGCCTCGAAGGAAAGGTCTTCGAGCAGATACGCCCGGAATCCCCATCGCTCCAGCTCGGCCACCACTTCCGGTTCGTTCAACACCCGGCGGGTCCCCCGGGTCCGTCCGGCCCGGGAAATATAAATGCGGTGTCGGGGGCGCCGCGGCCGATCCGGACAGAACGCCCGCCGAAACGCCTCCAGATAGACCGGATCGAGACAGGCTGCATGTCGGCGATTCATGAAACTCACGAACACGAAGGTGTCGATGCGGTACAGGCGCCGCCGCTTCAACCGGCGCACCACCACATTGGGCGGCCTGAGCCCTCTCAGGATGTACTGTTCGAGCGGTGTGGGCCCATCGCGGAGCAGCAGTTCAATGGCGCCCAGATGGGCCAGGGCCGGATGCCCGAGCGCCCACAGACGCGGCGGGTTGTCGATCAGCGCATGATAAAACTGATTGTGCACGGAGCGCAGGGCTGCTGCCGGTCCCCTGATCCGCTCGATACGCCGTGCCGAAAGTGCGTAATGATCGAGATACTCGGGCCGGGGAATCGTACTGATGCTTTCGGCCAGCACCTGGCCTTGCTCGGTCAAAATGACATTGTTGGCGGGGCAGTAGAGCACGTCGTGCAGAATCGCCGCAAAAACACCCGGCGTTCGATACACCGGCTGGCGATAATGCGCCACGCCCGGCACGAACTCCATATCGACCGCCTCCGGCGTGGGCACCTCCTGCGGCGGGACAATCCAGATTTTTTCTACCCCGGGGAAAAGGGTGTCAAATGGGACAATCTCTACAAGTCGCTTCTTTCGAAAAAAAGAAAGGACCTTTCTTCCCAGTTCACGTATCATACTTCAGATACTATGGGTACCATATATTTTTCTCTCCTAACCAGGAAAATAAGCGCTCATTTTCTTTGCAATACAATTCGTACAGGCGATTTTTACAATCGGCCGAAAGAGTAAAACGATCAGGCTTAAATAGCCGATGATCCAGGGCAATGGCTATTCGCTTGATCCATGTTGACGCTGGAAGATAATATTGCAATGCCAGTCCCCATTTGCTTCGACCATATCGAATATACGCATTCTCAATTTGATCAAGATGTTTGAACTCAAAATCAGAATCTACTCCAATAAATGAACAAGCTTTTTGCAATCCTCTACGCACATCATCTTGCACATATTTCTCAAAAATCAATACCAAAACTTTTTCTTCTCCATAACATTTCAAAAAATTACTTATGTACTTAAAATAAAATCCTTTTTCCAAGATAGCATATTTTTCTCCAAGATATCTATACTTCCCAAACAATACTTCGTCTGGTGGAACGAACGGCGAAATACGATGGGTACGAATCAGGTGATTTATATGGGACTCAGCACGATCTACAGGGTTACGAATCAGAACAATCAAACGTGCATCAGGAAGCAATGCATAGATGCGTTCACTTATTACTGAGCGTAAGCTTACGTCAGGGCAGAGATAATCCGGCGTTTTCTCTCCGATAGCTTTCTTGCCTGCTCCCTGCTCAAATAACGAAGCATACCACTCTACTCCTCTGGCATAATTTTCTGCTCTGTCAAAAAAATGAACCTCTCCGGGGCGCACATAGACCTGAGGATGTTGCGCCAGTTTGGCCGCAAAATAAGAAGTACCACATTTCTGCGCGCCGATAATCAGAAAATTCGGTAGTATGCTCATGCCTCCTGCACCATTTCACTCTGCTGCAGCTGATAAAAATTCCAGAATGCACCCCGACGACTTACCAGCTCCTCATATGTCCCCAGCTCCACGATACGACCGGCTTCGAGGACAACCACAAGGTCGGCGTTTTCGATGGTCGAAAGGCGGTGGGCGATGACGATCACCGTACGTCCGGCCATCAGGCGTTCGAGCGCCTCCTGCACCAGCCGCTCCGAGATACTATCGAGCGCGCTGGTGGCCTCGTCGAGCACCAGGATGTCGGGATCGCGCAGCAGCGCCCGGGCGATGGCGATCCGCTGGCGTTGCCCGCCCGAAAGCCGTGCGCCCCGGTCGCCCACCATCGTCTCGAATCCCTCAGGAAGCTGCTCGATGAACTCCAGCGCATTGGCCTGCGCGGCCGCCCACCGGATACGCTCCTCCGGCACATCCTCCAGCCCGTAGGCGATGTTGGCCTGGATCGTGTCGTGAAACAGAAACGTGTCCTGGCTCACCATGGCCACCCGACGCCGGAGCGTGTCGAGCCGATACCGCCGGAGATCGATGCCGTCGTAGAGGATCTGCCCTTCGTCCGGGTCGTAGAGGCGCACGATCAGGTCGGCCAGCGTGCTCTTGCCGGCACCCGAGGCGCCCACGAAGGCCACGGTCTGCCCTTTCCGGATCGTCAGGTTGATGTCGTGCAGCACGCGCTGGCCGAGCTCGTAGCCGAAACTGACGTGGCGCAGTTCGATGGCCTCGCGCAGGCCCTCGAATGGAATGGTGCCGTCAGGCAGATAGGGTTTGTCGTCGCGTCGGAGGATGGCCGCCACTGCGTCCACCGCCCCGCGTTGCTTGGCCCACATGGCCCGCAGGCCGTTGATATTCTGCACGATGGGCAGCATGCGGAAGAACGCAAACAGAAACGTGATGAGCACGGCGATGCTCATGCGCCCCGGTAGCACGAAGAACTGCACGGCCACGATGATCAGGCCGATCAGCGCCGCCGACGCCACCGCCTGAGAAAGCGGTCCGATGAGCGACTGCTTCCGACTGAGCCGCACGACCACGTCGGCCGCCTCCTGGCTGACCTGCTTGAACCGCGCCGACTCGAACGCTTCAGCGCCATGCGTCAGCACCGTACGAATGCCGGCAATCAATTCCTGTGCCCGGGAGGCAATTCGGCTGTTCGTCACCGTAATGCCGCTTCCTTCCTGCTTCAGGCGCACCACCAGTACACGCACGACCACAAACAGGCTGATGGTCAGCCCGACGGCCACCAGCGCCAGCGGCCAGGAAAGCGCGAAAATGGCCGTGCCATAGACCACCAGCAGGAAACCATTAATCAGAATGGCGCTGGACGTGCCAAAAAGCATGCGCAGCCGCTGGATTTCGGCCGTCAGGACGTTGAGCAGGTCGCCGGCGCGGCGGTGTGCATAGAACCTGAGCGAAACGGCCTGCAACTGGTCGATGATCTGGCAGCGCAGGCGGTGCAGAATGGACTCCTGCAGGCGAATACTGAACTGCTGGGCCGCATAGCCCAGCCCCGCCCGCAGCAGAATGGCCGTCAGGATCAACCCGGAAAACCAGTACAGGCGCGTCATGACCGGGGCATCGACGCGCAGCAGGTGCTGGTCCACCCAGGCCCAGCCCGTGGCAAAGCCCTTCGCGTCCGGGTTGGTCAGGCTGTCCAGAAACGGCACGAGCAGACCCAGCCCGACCCCCTCGAAAGCCGCGCCCAGTCCGGTCAGCGCGACCGTCAATACGAACAGCCGTCGGTGCTCCCAGAGCTGGCGCAGCACCAGGCGTGCGCCTTCATCCATGCGCCAGAACCGACGGCGCAACAGTATTTTCCCCCCCTGTTTCATCCCCACCACAACCTGCAATCTATCAGTCTTCAGCATAGTGGTAACTGTTGTCCGTAAAGCCCCATTGATCAAGAAGCCCGACCGATCATTCACCCCCTCAGCCGCTTCGCGGCAGCTCCCCCTTCGAGGGGGAGCAGTGTCTATGGACTACGGCCGGTGGTAGAAGTCGGCACTTGCGCGTCTTGCAGCGTCGATGCTTTCCTGCTTATGGCCTTTCTTCTATGGAATCAGAAAATTTTGTTGACCTCCTCAGGCCCTTCGGGCCAGCCTCACTCGAAAGAGGGCAAAGCCCATGGGCTACGGTAAGCGGTGGAGGCCCGCGCTTACGCACATTTCAGCGTCAACGCTTCCGCTTATTTTCTTCCCCCTCCCTGCCAGGGAGGGGGTCAGGGGGAGGGTATTTCCCGGTTGTTGCCTGCCGCGTTGTTCGAGTCGATCGGTGCCGGTGACGGCTTCGGGATTCCTCTTTCAGAGCTTTCAAGCCCGCTCCTTGCATACAGAGTCAGCGAAACGGGTCCATGCAGGTATCGTGGCGTTTGTATTGCTGGATCCATCCATCAGAATTCCCGTCGAATCAGCAGGTAAAGCGTCAGCATCTGGGCGATGGTGCGGGTGATTTCGAAGGCCGTCCCCCACCCGAACCGCGCCCGCTGGCGCATTTCCACCACCAGGATGTCGCCTTCCTGAAGCGGCGGATAGGGTCGGGCGCCGCCTCCTACCAGGCGTTCCAGGCGCTCGTTGTAGATTTCTCGCCGCTCACCGTTTACGTCCCGAAACAGACGCACCAGATACTGCTGGCTGACGCCCTGGGGACTGCTCCCCACACCCGGCACCTTTGCCGCCGACAGCAAGGGGATCAGATCCACGCCCCGTTCGACCCGCCAGATGCCGGGTTGTCCGACCGCCCCCCAGATATACACGATCATCGTAGGCCGTCCTGGCCGGTAAAACTCAAATTCAAACGAACTGCTACCTCCCCCCAGTCCTCCAATCGGCTGAGCGTGGGCGATGCCAAACAGCCCCCAGCCCAGCAGCAGCAACCACCATCCTGTTTTACAGCGCATGGGTTTCGTTTTACTGGTTGACGGAACAACGAACGGGCCTGCCCGCTCCTCCGCACGCATCAGCCGGCCGCCGCTTCCCGGGCATAGTAGCCGTAGCCCTTGTGGTATCGACGGCCATAGCCGTAACCATAAGCATAGCCTTTGTGTTTGTCGGCCCGGTAGCGGTTAAAGATCACGCCGGCAATCGACACATTCACCGACTCGAGCGTCTGGCGCGCAATGTCCAGCGCCTTCGCGTCGGTGCGTCCGGCCGAAATCACCATCAGCGTGGCCTCGCAAAGCTGCGCCAGCAATACTGAGTCGGTCACGGCCAGCACCGGCGGCGAGTCGATCACGATCACGTCAAAGTGCTTGCGCAGAAACTCCAGCAATTGCACCATGCGCTGCGATCCCAGCAACTCGGGCGGTGGTTGATCGACCACGCCGGCCGGGAGGAAGTACAGGTTGGGGATGTCGGTCGCCCAGCTTTCCGGATCGGGCCGCACTTTGCCCAGCAGCAGTTCGGACAGACCGGGCTGATCGGCCACCCCCAGCACCTCGTGCGCGCGCGGACGCCGCAGGTCGGCGTCGATCAGCAGCGTGCGCTGGCCGCCATGGGCCGTCGCCACCGCCAGGTTGGCCGCTACCACCGTCTTGCCGTCGCCCATCTCCGGGCTGGTCACCAGCCAGGTCACAGCCCGTCCTTTTGCCGGGGTATGCTGCTGCAGGTTCGTGCGAATGAGCCGGAAGTTTTCGGCGATCGGCGACCAGGGATCCAGCAGTGTAATCAGTGTGGTGCTACGCGGCCGCTCGTCGACCTCGACCACCTTGCGCCCGCGGAAATGCTTGCGAATGTAGGGCTCCATGGCCGGCACTACTCCCAGCAACGTGTAGCCGTGCTCCCGCACCTTCTCCGGATCGTCGAGCTGCGTGTGCATGGCCTGTCGCAGAAACGCCAGCCCGAGCCCCAGCCCCAGGCCGATCAGGATGCCCAGCACGATGTTCTGCGCCCGATTCGGCCGCACCGGGACGGTCGGAACGAACGCACTGCTGACGATCTTGACGTAGCCGAGCTCGGACTGCTCGGCGATCATGATGCGCTGCAGCTCCTGCACGAACGTCGTGTACCACTGCTCGGCCATGGCCCGGCGCCGTTCGAGTTGCTCCAGTTCGATCTGCTGCCGCGGCAGGCGGGCCAGCTGATCTTCGTACTTGGCCAGCTCCTGGTTGAACGCCTCGACCTGACGCTCCAGCTCCTGGATGGCCAGTTGCTTTTCGATGCGACGGGCCCGGAGCTGCTCGACGTAGCTCAGTGGCTCCGAAGCCGGCGCCTGGCTGTCGCGGCCGATCATTTCTTTGACGAGCTGCGCCTGCAACTGCTCGCGCTGCTTTTCGAAGTGATCGATCTGCCGCACGATCTCGACAAGCTGCTGATCGCCCAGCTTCTCTTCGTTGCCGCGCAGCTTCGGATTGAACACGTAGTACTGCTCGGCCTGCACCTTCAGTTCGGCGATCTTCTTCGAGAGCGCGTCGATCTGCGCCTCCAGGGTCGATACCTGCCGGCTTTTGACCAGTTCATCAACCAGGCCTGGCTCCAGCTTCTGCAGCTCCTGTTCGATGAACTGCAGCGCCGACTTTTCCTGCTCCAGCTGGAAGCGGGCGGCATCGCGCTGCGCCTCGAGCTGGGCCACTTCGGCCACCAGACGCTCGCCCTGCGGTCCCAGCCGCACCACCTGGCGCGAACGCGCAAACGCCTCCCACTGCCGCTCCAGCTCCTCCAGTTCCTGGCGCCGCTGTTCGACCTGCTTTTCGACAAACTCGCGGGCGGCCGCCAGGCTTTCCCGGCTGCGCTCCCTGCTGTAGCGCTCGTACTCTTCGGCGTAGCGGTTGGCAATCACGGCCGCCTCTTCGGGCGTGGTGCTCTCGGCCGTGATCACGATCATGTCCTGGTCCGAAAGCGGACTGAACCGAACTCGCTCACGCAGCCGAAAGGCAATCTCACGAATAGAAGGCTCCCGTCCATCCTCGGTAGGCGCCAGGATCGGAAAGCGATCCTTTGCCCCTGCCGTTTCTGCTGTGGCCACGATCGCCTCGGCCACGCGCGTGGCCAGTTCGGCCGAATTACGCAGAATGCCCAGCTCGTTCGAGAGCGCCCGCCGCTCAATGGGCGTAAAGGCGGCCACACTGACCGGCGCATTCCCGCTACCCCGCGTGTCCACAAAGACAATCGCGCTCGACTCGTACACGGGCGGCAGCGTATAGGTGTAGGCGCCGATGATGCCGGCCACCACCAGCGTGGTCAGCAGGATGATCCACTTACCCCGTCGGATCGTGTGCCAGATCTCGGCAAAGTTGATGCGCCCCTCGTCGCGCGTCTCGCCGGAAGCGGGCGGCAATCCCCCCCGTTGCCCGCCACGCGCCACGATCAGCGAATGATGTCGGTAATGTGCCATGACTCCCCCGGGATACTCCCCTGAAATTTACTGCATTTACAGAATTTAGCAAGCGCCTTCGCCCGTCAAAACGACCGGCACCGTGCGCGCCAGGATGTACAGGTCCAGCCAGGGCGTCCAGTTGTGGATGTAATGCACATCCATGCGCACGCGGTCTTCGAAGGTAAGGCCGTTGCGTCCGGAAACCTGCCACAGGCCGGTCACGCCGGGACGCTTCTGCAGGATGATGCGATCCATGCCGTCCATTTCGTGGCGCTCTTCCGGCATGTAGGCCCGCGGCCCCACCAGGCTGAGGTCGCCCCGCAGGACGTTCCAGAGCTGGGGCAGCTCGTCGATGCTGAAGCGCCGCAGGTAACGTCCTACGCGGGTGACGCGCGGATCGTTGCGCAGTTTGTGAAATAGCTCGTACTCCTCGCGCAGGTCCGGGTGCTCCCGCAGCAACTCCTGCAGGCGACGATCGGCGTCCTGATACATCGTGCGGAATTTCAGCAGCGGAAAGCAGCGGCCGCCCCGGCCCATGCGCATCTGGCGATAGAAGACCGGTCCGGACGAATCTAGCTTGATCAGCAGCGCCACCACCGCAAAGAGCGGCGACAGCAACAGCAGCAGGATCGAAGCGCCTACAATGTCCATGGCCCGCTTGAGCATCCGGGCCCGCAGGTTCCAGTAGGAGTGCTGCACGCCATAGCCGAGCAGTCCTTCGAACGAACGGGCCGTGCTCCAGAAGGCGATCATGCCCGGATTTTCGGGCAGCACGAAAAGCTGCCGGAAGTAGCGGCTGTAGCGCTCCAGGAGTTCCAGCACCTCGCGGTGGCTCTGGCCGGAGAGCGCCACGATGGCATGGCGCACGCCCAGGCGGAGTCCGGCCTGCGGGGCGTCCTCGATGCGTCCGACCACCGGCACCCCGCCCAGCATCTCGCCCTCGGGATGGTGATCCGAGAGCACGCCGACGGGGCGCAATCCCAGTTCGGGCCAGCGCCGCATGGTGTGCACGGCCAGTTCACCGGCCCCGCCGGTGGCCAGCACCAGCACGGGCACGCCCCACCACTCGGTGCGGGCCAGCAGCAGGCGGGCAAACAGGTGCCCCATGGGCACCACGACCACCGCCGCCAGCCAGCTCCCGCCCAGCAGCGCGGCGTGTGCGGCATTGAGCGGCGTGGCGATCAGCAGACTGCCCACCGGGAGCGCGTAGACCAGCCCTGTGACAATCGTTAGCCGTCGCAGTTCGGCGGCCGGATGCATGACGACCGTGCTGTAGCAACCCAGCAGACTGATGCCCAGCAGCATCAGTCCGGCCGTTACCCACGTGGCCAGCGCGAACGTGGGGTACACGCTCCCCAGCGCCTCGGCGCCCCATCCCTGCAAAAGTAGCGTCAGACCACCCAGAATCAGCAGATCGGCTCCGAGCAGCGAAAGTCCGGAGAGAAGCTGCCGCGGATAGAGACGCCGGTAGCGAGCCGGACGCGACCAGGTCGCTTTACGGACAGGCGTTACTTCAACGGCTTCCATACCGTTACGTCCGTCTCCCCCTGTATCTGTCAGTACCAGTTCCTTCATAACGAAACTTCGGAATGGACTTGCTGCTTACGCTTCGTAAACTGCGCAAAAGCCTGTGCCACCAGTCGGCCGAAGGCTTCACGGAATCGTGCCACCGAAAAACGCTCGGCCTGCAGGCAGATGCGCTCGGTGCTCAGCGACGACTCGAGGTGTTCAAATCGTTCCACCGCATCGCAGAGGGCTTCGGGCGTCTGTTCGTAGAAGAACAGCCCCGTTTCGCCCTCGACCACGGATTCCCGCACGCCCCCGCGCCCGTAGGCGATGACAGGCGTACCGCAGGCCATCGCCTCGACGGGCACGATGCCGAAGTCTTCCTCGGCCGCAAAGACGAATGCCCGCGCCCGCTGCATGTAGGTGCGCATCACCTCGAACGGCTGATAGCCCAGCAGTTCGACGTTGGGGGTAGCCAGCCGAGCGATCCGGTCCATTTCCGGACCGTCGCCGATCACCACCAGTTTGCGCTTCGGCATGCGCGCGAAAGCCTGCACGATCAGGTCCACCCGCTTGTAGGGGACCAGCCGCGAGACGGTCACGTAGTAGTCGTCCTTTACGTCGCCCGGTCCGAAGGCGGTCGTGTCGACCGGTGGGTAAATCACCCGGGCGCGGCGGCGGTAGGTCTTCCAGATACGACGGGCCACATGGCGCGAATTGGCCACGAGCACGTCCGGGCGGCTGGCCGTCGTGGCATCGTAGAGCCGCAGGTAGTGCAGGATCATCCGGGCCAGCCAGCTTTTGGGCCCGCGCACCAGGCCGCCCTGCTCCAGATACTGGAAGTACAGGTCCCAGGCATAACGGATCGGGCTGTGCACGTAGCTGATGTGAAGCTGGTCGGCCGTGGTCAGCACCCCCTTGGCCACCACGTAGCTGGACGAAATCACCAGGTCGTAGCCGCGCAGGTCGAACTGTTCGATAGCCAGGGGTGCCAGCGGCAGGTAATAACGGTAAGCCCGCCGCGCAAAGGGCAGGCGCTGGATGAATGAAGTCTGCACCGGCCGCCCCTGCAGAAAGGCCCGCTGGTCGGGCGGCAGAAATTCGATCAGGCTGAACAGGTCGGCGTTCGGAAAAAGATGCAACATCTGCTCCAGCACGCGCTCGGCGCCGGCATAGACGGGGAGCCAGTCGTGTACCAGCGCCACGCGGCCCTCCGGCCCCTCCTGCTTATCGGTTTGAACCGCGCCGTTCAACCGGACGCCTGTGGCCTGCATACACCCTGTCCCCGTTCGTTTGAAACTGCCTGGCCGGCTCTCAGTCAGGCTACGAAAAGATACCCATGGGCCGACTTTTCGGACGTCCGGTTTCAGCGCCTCCGGCGGCGGCAACTGACCCAACAAAAGTGCGCCAGTGGATTTCACAAAAGGTAGAAACGGCGCATGCTTTCTGCGCCAGAAGCGCACCTATTCCTGACGGGTGTGCCGGTAGGTCCACTGCACGGCAAACTGCAGCAGCTCGCCGACCGACGAAAAGCCCAGTTTTTCCTTGGCGCGGCGGCGGTAGGTCTCGACCGTCTTCCGGCTCAGGTTCAACCGCTGCATGATCTCCTCGATCGAATAGCCCTGCCCGAGCAGTTGAAAGACGGCCATCTCTCGATCGGTCAACGTATCCAGCGAGAGCACATGCGGCTGGACGCTCCGGCCCCGGACTACCTTGCTCAGAATGCGCGAGGCCATGCGGTGGCTCAGGTACACTTCGCCCTGCATGACCGTCCGGATGGCCTCCACGACGCTCTGCGTCGACTCGCTTTTCATCACGTAGCCCATGGCGCCGGCCCGGATGGCCCGCTCGGCATAGGCCACCTCGTCGTACATGGAAAAGACGATCACCTGCGTTTCCGGCAGCTCGGCCCGGATCTGATGCACCAGGTCCAGTCCGTGCGCATCTTCCAGCGAGATGTCCACCACCACCACGTCCGGCCGCAACGCTCGGATTCGCTTCATGCCCTCGGCGGCCGTGCGCGCACTTCCCACCAGCTCCAGATCCGCCTCGCTGCTTACCGTGGCCGCAAGGGCTTCCTGAATGGCCGGATGATCGTCCACGACGAAAATGCGAATGGGTCCGCGCCGCACACGGGGTGTATCTTTCAGTTCTGGATCGGAGCGCTGGAATAAAACTTCCAGAGCCATCATGCGCCTGCCTCAAATGATAAAAGAAATCCGCTGATACCTGTTGCAACAAGGATGACGCTTTACGAACCCTTCCCTTCAGTCCCGATAGGTCTCTCGGTGAGACAACGAAAAGTTAACGGCAGGCGCTGTCGTTCAATTCCAAACTTTAGCGGAAAGGGGTATGTAGTTTCAGCGCATAGGCGTGCGCCGGAGACTGAAGCATTTCGAGAGAGAAGGACGCGCGCAACATGCCACGCATGATGTGCCAGATCACCTATGCATCAAAACTTCTTCACAATTTGCCGCCCCGTCCCTGCGCGTGCGTCCACTGCACGGCAAACTGGAGCAACTCGGCCACCGAGTCGAACCCGAGCTTTTCCTTGGCGCGGCGGCGGTAGGTCTCGACCGTCTTCCGACTCAGGTTCAGCCGCTCCGCGATTTCCTCAATCGTGTAGCCCTGGCCGAGCATCTGGAAGACGGCCATCTCCCGGTCGGTCAGCTCGTCGATGGCGAAGCCGGGCCCCGGTGCCCGCCCCATGGCCACCTTGCTGAGAATGCGTGAGGCCATACGTCGGCTCAGGTACACCTCGCCGCGTACGACGGCCCGGATGGCCTCCACGACGCTCTGCGTGGGTTCGCTCTTCATCAGGTAGCCCGAAGCGCCGGCCCGGATGGCCCGCTCGGCATAGACGCTCTCGTCGTACATGGAAAAGATGACGACCAGCACCTCGGGGAACTGTGCCCGGATGTTCTGGACCAGATCCAGGCCGTGTGCATCTTCCAGCGAAATGTCGACGACCGCCACCGTGGGGCGCTCTTTTTCGATCAGGCGGAACGCCTCGGCGGCCGTGCTGGCCTGCCCCACGACCTCCATGCCCATGGCACTGTTGATCGTGTCCGAGAGCGCCTCCCGGATGGCCGGGTGGTCATCGACAATCACCACGCGGATGCGGTCGCTCTGCGCGCCCGTATTTTCTCGTAGCAAGGAATGCATCATCAGCCCACCTCTCTTTTTTATACCACTTCGCCAGAAATATACAACAAAACGGGGGCAATCAACATCTAGATTCAAGTAGTCATTTCGCCTACCAGGATGCGACAGCAGATGGTGGTCCCTTCGCCCGGTTGCGAGTGAATGCGCAGCGTACCGCCGATCGTGCGCGCCCGGTAGTACATGGTTTTCAATCCCAGCGAGTCGGCGCGGGCCCGGCCCGGATCGAGGCCGCAGCCGTTGTCAGCCACGCAGAGTTCAATGGCATCGTCCCGACGGCACAACGTCAGCACAATCTCCGAAGCCTGCGCATGTTTGAGCGCGTTGTTGATGGCCTCCTGCGCAATGCGGTACAGGTGCAACTTGACCTCCTGGTCGTCGATCGACACCTGCCCGTCGGTTTCGAACCGGCAGCGAATGCCGGGCAGGGCGTTCGTGTTGTAGGCCAGTTCTTCCAGGGCCAGCGTCAGATCTTCCGTGTAGAGCTGGGCCGGCGTCAGCCCTCGGTAGATCGTTCGCACGCCCTCGGAGGCTTCCTGGGCGAAACGCACCACCTTCTGAGCCAGCTCGGCCAGCTCATGCTGCTCGGCCTGCAGGCGCGTGGCCAGATTCTCGCTGAGCATGCGGACGCTGGTCAGCAACTGCCCAACGCCGTCGTGCAGATCGCGCCCGATGGCCTGCTGCTGCTCCTCCAGCGTCTGCACCATGCGACGCTCCAGCTCCACGCGTTCCGTCACTTCGACGGCGCTGCCCCAGACACGCGCCAGCCGGTCGCGCTCCACCGTCCCCACCGCATTGACCACGAAGTAACGCATGCCCTGCTTGCCCGGCAGCGCATATTCCTCGCCGTGCACCTGGTAGCCCCGCTGCACGAATTCGCGCAGGTAGAGCGGGCGGAAGTAATGCCGGAGCGATGAAAGTGGACGTCCGGCCACCTCCTCGGGGCGCTCGGCCCCCAACCAGCGCGCCATCACCGCATTGCATTCGGCCAGATAGCCGTGTCGGTAGAGGTGTTCCACCTGAAGCTCAGGGAGCGTGGTGACGGCCACCGGATGCCGCAACTCGATCCGAAAGATGCCTTCGGTGATTGTGCTGACGAAAGCCCGGTAGCGCTCTTCGGCCCGCCGCCGCTCGGTCAGATCGCGCAGAATGAGCTGGACCACAGGATAGCCCTGGAAGACCACCCGTGCCGCCGTGATCTCGACGATACGCTCCTCGCCATCAAAACGAATCAACGAGCCTTCGAAAGGCGGCACCGCCTCGCCCGCCTCCAGACGTCGAAGCTGGCGGGTGACCTCGTCGTACTGATCTGCCGAGAAAAAGTCCAGCAGCGAACGTCCGGTCAGATCTTCCTCGGCCTCGGCCCCCAGCAGCCGTTGTCCGGCCGGGTTGAGATAAACCAGCACGTCACGGGACACCAGTAGAATCGGCTCAGCGAATTGCTCCACCAGTCGCCGCCACCGCTCCTCACTTTCTCGACGGGCCGCTTCGGTAGCCCTACGGTCGAAGTAGGTGGCCAGCAGGCCTCCCAGCACTTCCAGCAGCCGGACCTCTTCCTGACGCGCCTCCGATAGCCCGTCCGTGAATTCCAGTCCCAGGTAGCCGTAAAATCTATCTTCGGCCGAAAGTACCGGTACGACCAGCAGGTTTTCGCCAAGCTGATGCACTTCATCCCGCGTAGCCGGCGTCGGAAAATATTGCCGGATCCGCGCCTCCAGCTCATGCCACCAGTGCGAGGCCTTTGGCCGCTGCCGGTGCCAGACGGTGTAGGTGTAATCCAGCCGTACTTCCGATTGCGGCACGCCCACGAAATAGACCGACGCCGCGTCGGTCGCCTCGCCCAGAATCCGCAGCAGGGCCTCCATGTCGAGCGGATCCGGGGCTACCAGCAGCCGGGCCGCTTCCACGATAGCATGCTCCACCCGGGCACGCCGCTGCTCGTCCGAAGCCGATGCTTCCTCGTTCATAGGAGCCATCTCATCATACAACATGGCGGGGACCGAAAGGCGCTGCCCTCCTCCGGCAAATAATGTACGAAAAGACACGCGCGGCCACATACGCTCCTCCGGAAAATATCGACCAGCTCACCTTTTGATAAAGACACCACTTTCCTGAGGTTGTAACGGGCCGTAACAAAAAAGCCGCCCGGAAGCGGGCGGCTTCTGGAAAATCGGGCCTTCCGGCTGAATTCAGAGAATCGAACGGAAGGTCGGCGGCAGCACCGAGGGGCCGTACGTGTCGACTTCCGGCATTTCCGGTCCGTCTTCAGGCATGGCGTCGGTGCCGCAGTACTTCTCGAAGGCCTGCACCAGGTCCGCCGCAATGGCGCTGGCGCTTCGGCCTTCGATGTGGCGGCGTTCCAGCACGTAGACGGGTTCGCCCCGCTTGAAGAGTGCGATAAACGGCGACGAAGGTGGAATACCGGCCAGGTATTCCCGCGCGCGGGCCGTGGCCTCCAGGTCCTGTCCGGCAAACACCGTCACCCAGCGGTCCGGTTTGGCCACCGGCGCCTGCAGCGCCAGTGCCACGGCCGGCCGCGCATTGGCCGCCGCACACCCGCATACCGAGTTGATCACCAGCAGCAACGTCCCTTCCTTTGCCGCTTCGAAAGCGGCATCGACGGCGGCTGCATCCCGCAATTCCTCGACGCCCAGCCGCGTGAGTTCTTCACGCATGGGCCGGACCAGTTCTTCCGGATAAGGCATGGATCTGCCCTGATTTTGGTTTGACCCTGCAACAACTACAAGCCCTCGAACGTGCAGCGCCCGCAGGAGATCCTGCTTCAGCCGTGGGGCATGCGGGGCAGCTCGCGGGCGATGTCCTGGTTTTCCAGTTTCCAGGCACCCGTTTCGGCGGCCTTCCGGAAGCGTTCACCCAGCGCCTGCAATTGCTGCTCCAGCCGCCGGAGGTGCGACTCCACGCCATGGAGCTGCTCTTCCAGCTCGTGCAGCCGGGCACGCGCTTTGCTCGCCAGTTCACGACGGGTTTCATGCCCCGCCCGGGGCGCCAGCAGCAGGCCGGTCACCACGCCGGCCACGAACGCACCGATTGCAACAGGCCAGGATACACGCATGATCGGATCCGTTTCCATTCAACCAACAACCCTGCAGGTTATACGAGCCGCCGGACTTCGGTTCCACCATCTGCTACTTCTGGGCTGGCTGACGCTCGTCGGCTGTCGCACGGCCGCTCCCCCTGCGGCGCCGACCGCCACCGAAACCGACGTGCGCGCGCGTCTGCTGGCCGAGCTGGAGCGCTGGGAAGGGACCCCGCACCGTTGGGGCGGCCTCGACCACCGGGGCATCGACTGCTCGGGGCTGGTCGTGCGTGTCTTCCGAGACGCCTTCGGGCTGACGCTGCCCCGCACCACCGAGGCGCAGGCCCGCATCGGCCGCCCCGTCTCCCGCCAGGCGTTGCAGGCCGGCGACCTTGTGTTTTTCCGACTGGATCGCAAAAACCACCACGTAGGCATCTATCTGGGCGACGGCCGCTTCTTCCATGCGGCCAGTTCCACCGGCGTTACCGTCTCGCGCCTCGATGAACCCTACTGGCGACGCCACTACTGGACGGCCCGGCGCGTGCTCGGCGAAACAGCCGGCGCGCCTCCGACAGACCCATCCCCTGCCATCGGCTGGTAAGCGGATCTATCGGTAACGACAGGCGTTGGAAAGACACAGCCGTAACCTTTTTCTGGATCGCCGCAGCCGAAAGGCCGTGGCGTTCTCTTTTTCTGTACCGACACGTAGCGCAGCAAACACTGTGGTAGATCTATGCAGGATCCGAAGCCGGTTTACCTGACCAGGGAAGCGCTCCAGAAGCTCAAGGAAGAGCTGCACGAGCTGAAAACCAGAGAGCGGGCGCGCATTGCCAAAGCCATCGCCGAGGCGAGAGCCCACGGCGACCTGTCGGAAAACGCCGAATACGATGCGGCCAAAGAAGCGCAGGGCCGCCTGGAAGCCCGCATCGCGCAGATCGAGCAGACCATCGCCAACGCCCGCATCGTCGACGAGAACAAGATCGACACGAGCAAGGCGTACATCTTCTCCAAAGTGCGCGTCAAGAACCTGCAGACCGGCGCCGAACAGGTCTTCACGCTGGTATCGCCCCAGGAGGTGAACCTGAACGAAGGGAAGATTTCGGTCAACAGCCCGATCGGCAAGGGGTTGCTGGGGCGTTCGGTGGGCGACGTGGTCGAGGTCAAGGTGCCGGCCGGAAAGGTCAAGCTGCAGATCCTGGAGATCTCGCGCTGAACAGAGTCCGGCCATGCGCCGCCTGTTGAAACGACTGGCGCAAGGCATCTTTTTTCTGCTGGCTTTTTATTACGGACTATGTACGCTGGCCCTGCTGGCCTATCGCTTCTGGTTCCCGCCGATTACCGGAGTGCAGTTGCAGCGATGTATCGAGAGCTGGCTGGCGGGAGAGTCCTGCCGGCGCACCTATTTGCCGCGTCCGCGGACGCAGCTTTCCGAACAGCTGGCCTGCGCCGTCGTGGCGGCCGAAGATACACGCTTTTACACACACTGGGGCTTTGACTGGGAGGCGTTGCGCGAAGCCTGGGAAGCCAACCGCCGCCAGCAACGCATCCGTCGCGGGGGCTCCACCATCACGCAGCAACTGGTCAAAAACCTGTTCATGACCACGCACCGTTCGTATCTTCGCAAAGCGATGGAAGCCCCGCTGACGCTCCTGGCGGAACTGCTTCTGTCCAAGGAACGCATACTGACGCTGTACCTGAACGTGGTGGAATGGGGACCGGGCATTTACGGGGCGGAAGCAGCCGCCCGGTACCATTACGGTAAACCAGGCCGCCAGCTTACCCGCTATGAAGCGGCGGCGCTGGCGGCCTGCCTGCCGGCCCCCCTTCGGCGCCGTCCCCAGCAGATGGGGTGGTACACTAGCATCATTCTGGAACGCATGCGCCTGCTGGGATGCTGATCGACCTGCGTAGCGACACGGTCACGCGCCCTTCGCCCGGCATGCGCCGGGCCATGTACGAGGCGGAAGTGGGGGACGACGTCTTCGGTGAAGATCCGACCGTCCGGCGTCTGGAAACCCGCATAGCCGAGCTGCTGGGCAAAGAGGCGGCCCTGTTCGTGCCTTCCGGGGTCATGGGCAACCAGCTCGCCATCAAGGTGCTGACGCACCCCGGCGATGAAGTCATTCTGGGACGCGAAAGCCACATCTTCAATTACGAGTCGGGCGCCCCGGCCCTGATCTCGGGCGTCCAGCTCCATCCGCTGGACGACACGCCGGGCTGGTTTTCGCCCGAAGCGCTGGCACTGGCCGTGCGTCACGGACACGACTGGGAGCCGCGTTCCCGGCTGGTGTGCCTGGAAAACACGCACAACCGCGCCGGCGGCGTGGTCGTCCCGCTGGACGTCGTCGAGGCCGTAACCACCGAGGCACGTCGCCACGGCCTGGCCCTGCACCTGGACGGCGCCCGGCTCTGGCACGCCAGCGTGGCGCTGGGGGTGCCCGAACACCGACTGGCCGCGCCGTTCGACACGGTGAGCGTCTGTCTCTCCAAAGGACTCGGCGCGCCGGTCGGCTCCGTGCTGGCCGCTTCGGCCGACCTCATCGCCGAGGCCCGGCGGTTTCGCAAGCTGCTGGGCGGCGGTATGCGTCAGGTAGGCGTACTGGCCGCCGCCGGTCTCTACGCGCTGGAACACCACCGGCCCCTGCTGGCCGAAGATCACGCCAAAGCCCGGCGCCTGGCCGAGGGCATTGCCGAGCTACCGGCCTTCGAGATCGACCTGAAGCGCGTGCAGACCAACATCGTGCGCTTCGACGTCCGGCAGGGTACCGCCGAAAACGTCCTGGCCCAGCTCCGGGAGGAAGGGGTGCTCATGGTGGCCTTCGGTCCCCGGACGATCCGCGCCACCACGCACCGGGACGTGTCGATGCAGGACATCGATCGCACGCTGACCATCCTGCACCGCCTGTTCGGCCGGCCGGCCAACTGAGCCGGGCGCCAGCATGCGTGTCAGGATCACCTGTAGATGTGCTATCAGCCTCAGAGAAGAAAGCGTGGTCGATGTCGCGTACCTGCACCATCAAATCCGGAAAATCGTATCAGACACTCACCATCTCCAGCGCAAATCCGATCGTCTGCAACTGAAGACGCATGGATACGGCAAGCGGCAACGCCCGCAGACCGAACAGACGACGCGCCTCGTCCAGCGATGCGCCCTTCTCCGCCCGCAGACGCAGCTCCGGAAGTTGTTCGCGAAACTCCAGATAGGCCACCGGCACGCCCGGCGGCGAGGGCCGATGCCGCACCACAAACAGCGGCAACTCGGTCACCAGGCAGAGCGGATCGCCGCCCAGACTCCGCACGAACTCCATGGAACTCATCCGAAAATGCGCGGCCATTTCGGGATCGCCCTTTGCCAGAAAAAAGGTGCGCATGGCCTCCCCCTTGTATCTTTGAGATCAAGTGTCCTGGGCGTCGGTAGCTCCTGGTACCCCCTGGGGCCTTGTATCTTTGAGATCAAGTGTCCTGGGCGTCGGTAGCTCCTGGTACCCCCTGGGGCCTTGTATCTTTGAGATCAAGTGTCCTGGGCGTCGGTAGCTCCTGGTACCCCCTGGGGCCTGTAGAGCCCGCGCCTGAGCAAGAGCACCGACCCCCATCTTTGATGCAACCCGTACCGTTGCCCGAACCGGCTCTAAGGGCCGCGTTCGCATCACAAGGCCGGGTGCTTTGAACTTACAACCTTCCAACCGAGGGGGCAACCATGTTCGTGGGTATCGATGTCTCCAAAGACCAGCTCGAACTGGCCTGGCGCACGCCTTCGGGCCTGAAGCGCGAGCGCCTGGCTTACCAGGAAGCCGAACTGCAGGCGTTGGTCGCGCGTCTGCAGGCGGCCCAGCGCATCGTCGTCGAAGCCACCGGAGGCTACGAGCGTCTGCTGGTGGCCACGTTGGCCGCCGCCGGTTTGCCGGTTGTGGTGGTCAACCCCCGCCAGGTCCGGGATTTTGCCCGTGCCCTGGGGAGACTGGCTAAGACTGATCGCATTGACGCCGAGGTGTTGGCCCTCTTTGGCGAGCGCATCCGGCCGCCGCTGCGCAGGCCGCTGGAGGCTGAGCGCGCAGCGTTGGCGGCGCTGGTGGCCCGAAGACGGCAGTTGCTCGAGATGCGCCAGGCCGAACGCAATCGCCTGCAGACGGCCTATGAGGCGGCCGTTCGGGCCAGCATCGCGGTGGTTTTGCAGGCGCTGGAGCAGGAGTTGGCGCGGCTGGAGCAGGAGTTGGAGGCGCAGCTTCGGGCCTGTGGGGTCTGGCAGGAGCAGTTTCGGCTGTTGTGTTCGGTGCCGGGCGTGGGGCCTGTTACGGCACAGGTGCTGTTGGCCGAACTACCGGAGCTGGGGCGTATTGGTCGGCGTCAGGTTGTCAAGCTGGTCGGGCTAGCCCCGCTCAACCGCGACAGTGGCCGTTGGCGAGGCCGGCGGCGTATCTGGGGAGGGCGCGGTTCGGTGCGGGCCGCGCTGTATATGGCGGCGTTGGTGGGCGTGCGGTATAACCGGCGATTGCGGGCCTTTTATCAGCGTCTTTTGGCACGAGGCAAGGCAAAGAAGGTGGCGTTGGTGGCGTGCATGCGGAAGTTGTTGCTCTGGTTACATGCAATCGTAAAGACGGGGCGGCCCTGGCAGGAGGCGCTGGCTTGTTGACTTTTAAGACCGTTGCTCAGGCGTGGTCATAAAGCCGGGTCCCAGATAGAAAAAGCCTTTTTCGCCCTTGCGATTGTGGTCGTGCAGCTCCAGTCCGGCCGCACGTGCTGCGTCGGCAAAAGCCTGCTGCAATGCCTCCGTCCGAAACGACCAGTGACGCTCGATGAGCAATAGCGCCCCTTCGGCAAAGCCCATGCTGTGCAGATTGACGTACAGGGCAAACGGAGCGTGCGCCTGCAGAAACGCCGCAATGGCGCGATTTTCGGCCCGCAGGTCCGGGTAGCCGAACTCCAGATCACGGCCCGGAAGCTCGCGTACGACGCCGGTCAGATAGGCTTCGAGCGAGGGCCAGCGTTCGGTCCAGTTTCGATTGCGAATCTCGCCGTCCGGGTTGATATGCGGCAGGATCACAAACCGGAAGCGTTCCAGCAAGGGACGCAGCGACTCGGGCCGCCGCAGCCCTTCGAGCACCAGATGGCGCAGCGTTTCCGGCCCCACGGGTTCGTCCGCGTGCGCGCCGGCCAAAAGCAGCACCGCCCGCGACCCTTTTCCCAGCACGACGGCATCCAGCGGTCGGCCTTCTTCGCTCCGGCCGATCTCGTGAAATGTGGCCAGGCCATCCGACGACCGACAGGCTGCTTCAAGCGCTCCGCGAACCTCCTCGTGCGTGCGAAACGTCGGCGCAGCGTCTTCCGGAACCAGTGCAGCCAGTCGATCCGCCCAGCGCATGTCGGCTACAACTCTTTTTCCAGCTTTTCTTCCAGCCCGGAAAAGCGATCCACCAGCTTACGGGCTTCGGGCGCGCGGGCCACCACGAAGTCCCAGGCGGCCGGCAGCACCTCGGCTACCGGTGTGTAGAGCGGCGAGGCGCGCCGCGCGTTCGGACCGGGCAGATCGAAGACGCGCAGCACCAGAAACAGCAGGCTCAAAAGCAGCACTGCCTTGAAGCCGCCCACCAGCGCGCCCAGCAGCCGGTTGAGCAGCGACAGCTTGATGGCCCCCAGCAGCGCTTCGGTCGCCCGGATGACCAGCCAGACGCCCACCTGCACCGCCAGAAACACCAGCATGAATCCGATCAGCGGTCCCACGCGTGGCGACAGCCCCAGGCTTTCGACAACCACGCGCCCCACCGGCTCCATGGCCGAGATGCCCACCACGATGGCCAGCACGAACCCCACGATGCTGGCCACCTGACGCACACCGCCCGTCGCAAAGCCGCGCGCCATGCCCAGGCCGACCAGCGCCAGGATGAACCAGTCCAGTGGGGTCAAGGCCGTCATGAAGCGGCTTCGCGCTGGCTCAGCAGTTCACGCGCCAGTTCGCTCACGCGGCGACCGTCGGCCTGTCCCCGCATGCGAGCCATGGCCTCTTTCATCACGCGGCCCATGTCGCGGACCGAACGCGCCCCCACCGCTTCGATGATCTCCTCCAGCACCGCACGGATTTCGTCGTCGCTGAGCTGGCGCGGCAGGTATTCTTCGATGATCTTCAGTTCTTCCTCCTCCTTCTGCACCAGATCCTCCCGTCCGGCCGCACGGAACTGCTCGATGGCCTCGCGGCGGCGCTTCGCCTCTTTCTGAAGCACTTCCAGCTCCTGCTCGGGCGTCAGCGTGGCCTCTCCGCCCTTGCGCTCGGCGATTTCCCGCTCCATCAGCGCCGCCCGCAGGGCCCGAATCGTACGCAGACGCGCCTCGTCGCGCGCCCGCATGGCCGCCTTCAGGTCTTCGGTCAGCTTTTCTTTCAACGACATGGCTCTGCTCCGTACCGGATGGTTTCTTCTGTAAGATACGCAGCACCGGCCGGATCTGCCGACTCTTCAACGAAAGATAAGCCGGAAAGCCACCACGCCGAGCCCCAGTTGCGCCACGCCCAGCGCAATGCCGGCCCGAAGATCGAGCGCTCGAATGCGCGGGCGCAACGCCGGATCGCCGGTCTCCTCGTAGCGGGCATAGAGCCGGTCCGCCTGGAACTTGTAGTGGATGGAAACGGCCGTGGCGGCCACGGCCACCCCCAGCGCGGCATACGTGATCCAGTGCCGTCGTCGCACGGTGGGCCTCCAGGGCTGCACGTCGGGCGTGGCGGCATTCAGCGGATGCAACAGCACCCGATGCCGGTTCCATACATCCTGTCCGGGCCAGAGCGTGGCCGGAGCGTAGCCTGAACGGATCAGATAAAGCGTGTCGCGCAGCGGCGCGTCGAAGGCCTCCAGGAAGGGCGTTTCTCCCAGCAGGTGCCGGCGCTCGGGCGGTCCGAGAAAAATCCAGGCCTCCGAGGGTACCGATTCGATCCGGTAGTGGTAGCGGAAGGGGGCCGCAATGCGGAGCGTGTCGGGCAGCGTGATCAGGCGGGGCGGAACGGCCCAGGTGTCGCCTCCGGGCGGCACCAGCCGCAGCGTGTGCGCGCCGGGCGGGATGTGAAAAACGCGTCGGGCGGCCAGACCCAGCGCTACCGAATCGGCATAGACCCGTGCCTCCGGCCAGTTCGTGTCGAGCACGACGACCGGCTGGCTCCATCCGGAAACTACCGGCCAGAGTCCCAGACACAGGCTAAGGACGAGACGCCACCGGTTCATGATCGCTCTGCAACAGGTACACATGGCGAGGGCGCGTCAGCGCAATCAAACCGAAAGGTGAACCGATCAACTCAAGCACGCCGCCTTCCAGTCGGGTTTCCCAGCGCAGGCGGCCGGAGGTCAGTTCCAGCGCCACCAGGCGCCCGTGCAGGTCGCCTACGTAGAGCACGCCGGCGGTGGTATCGACCACCGGAGGCGCCACGATGGCGGCCCCACCGGTCCACGTCCAGCGCACCGTGCCCGTGCGCAGCGTCAGCGCCCGGACGACACCATCGCCGCCGGCCACGTACACGGTCGATCCGGCCATGACCGGCGTGGTAAGGTGGACGGACGTGTCGGGAAGCGCCAGCGTCCACACCTTTTCCCCCGAAGCCGCCTCCAGCGCCACCAGACGCCCGCGGGTGGTGGGCACCAGCACCAGCCCGTCGGCAACCGCCAGGTCGGCATAGACGGGCCGGAGCTGCCGTCGCCAGCGCAGCCGGCCGGTTCGAGCCTCCAGCGCCACCACGCGGCCGCGTTTGTCGGCCACCACAAGCAGCTCGCCGACGCGCACCGGTCGTGCCCGCACGCCCTCGAGCCCGGTCGCCTCGGGCTCCTGCACCCAGCGTTCCCGTCCGTCCTCCACGTTCAGTGCGTACACCCTGCCCCATCGCTCCGCCACGTACACGACCTCGCCGTCCAGCGTCAGGCCGGCCTCCACACCATCGCCCGTGCGACGCCAGACGGTTCGGCGGCGGTACAGGTCGTAGGCCACCACCGCGGCATCGTCGAGCGCCACCGGCACCACCAGCAGCGACTTTCGGTGCGCTGGCACGCCCATCAGATCCCGGCCCACATCGAGCACGCCGCGCCGCCGGCCTTCGGGCAATTCGAAGGCATGCACGTCGCCTTTATGGTTGGTCACCAGCAGGATGCGCCCGGCCACCAGCGCCCGGACAGGAGCCGCCTCGACGTCGCGCCGCCAGCGCACTACCAGCGGCGGAGACGCCCTCCACATGGCTTCTTCGGGTGGCACCAGGGCCCCGACGGGCACCTGCAGCGAACGACAGCCGCCCACCAAGACACATAGCCCGAGCAGTCCCAACGCTCGACGCATCAGAAATCCCATCCGAAGAAAAACTGCCGAAACGTCCGCTCGCGATGGCGGAAGCCGTCGCGGTAGCGGTAGCCGATGTCGTAGCGCAGCACCAGTCCACCGAGCAGGTTCAGCCGGAAGCCCAGCCCGATGGCCCCCAGCGTCTCGCCCGCATAAAGCTGCGGCTGGCGCTTGTTGTAGTCGTCGTTCCACACGTGCGCTGCATCGAAAAACAGGGCACCGCGCAGGTTGGCAATGCCGAACGGTGCCAGCAGCGGAATGTAGAGCGAGGGCGCTTCCAGAATCGGGAAGCGCAGTTCGTGCGAGGTGAACCAGAGCTTGCGGCCGCGCACATCGAACAGCGGGAAGCCGCGCAGATCCCAGCTTCCGCCCAGAAACCACAGCCGGGCTTCGCGGCCTTCGTTCATTCGGAGCAGCCCCCAGGACGCCAGCGTGACGTTGCGCATCAGCCGTAGATAGTGGCGCACGTCCAGACTGAGCGTGTAGTAGCTCACGTTGGAATAGCGCAGGTCGGACGTGTAACCCACGGTCAGGTTGGCGCGCCAGCCCTCAACAGGGCCATTGGCACCGTAGAGCGCGTCGTCGTGCACGAAGGCCAGCGCATTCGACAGCAGCAGTGCCCGGCGCCGAACGCCCCGGATCGCCACGCGCTTGTCGCTCCAGGCCAGCGCCGTGTTCAGTTCGATGCGCTGGAAGGTCGAAATCGGATAGCTCAGCGCGCCGTAGCCGCCCACGAGTTCTTCCCAGAGCAGCGGATATTCGGCGGCCGCATCCGGATCGGTCAGGTCGAAGCGCAGGCCGGCAAAGCGGTAAAGGCCATAGCCGACGTCGGTGCGGCGATGGAGCTGCACGCGCGAGACGGCTACGTTCAGGCCTTTGAGCAGTTCGCCGCTGCCCCGGCCGGTATGGAAGACCGTCACGTACCAGCGGTCGTCGCCCAGCAGGTCCGAAAAGGCCAGCGCGGCCCCGCCGGTCGTGCCCCAGAGCGCACTCTGGCTGATGCTGATGCCACCGTAGGCCACATCCAGGCTGTAGCGACGGCGGTAGGGTCTGCGGCGGACGCCGCTGTCGGCCGAGAGCCGTCCGGGCTTCCAGGGCGGCTGGCTTCCGAGCAGGGCCACCGCCGTCTGCTGATGCGGCCGGACCAGGCGCTCGGCCACATCCGGAATCCGACGCACGGTGAACCGGTAGTGCTCGAACGCACTGAAGAGCAGGTGACCGTCGGGCGTCCAGAGCGGATCGAAAGCGGCCGTGGCCAGATTCGTCAGCCGGTAGAGCCGGCGCACCGGCGGACCGACCGGTTCCGATCCCGTTTCCGGAAACGCGGTAGCTACCGGACGGGTCGGCAGCGCGGGCGCCACCTCGACCGCCCAGATGTTGCGCGGGCCGAAACGGCCGTCGGCTTCCATCACCGCACTGGCAAACACCACATAGCGACCGTCCGGACTCCACCGCGGCTCCCGATCGCGCCGCCAGCCGTCGGTGAGCTGGCGAAGCTGTCCGGTATGGAAGTCGTAGAGGAACAGATTCATGCCGTAGCGGTCGCCCCAGGCCGTGCGGTCCGATGCGAAGACCAGGTAGCGGCCATCGGGACTCCAGGCCGGGTCGCGGTCGTCGTAGAGGTCGCGCGTGAGCCGCTCAAGTCGTTCGGTATCCAGCTCCAGCACATAGAGATCGATCCAGCCGCCCTCGTCGATCGCACTGAAGGCCAGCCGCGTGCCGTCCGGACTCCACGTCGGACTGTAGAGCGCCACCAGTCGGGGGAAGCGGTACGTGTTTACGAGTTCTTCCCGCTCCAGGTCGTACAGATGCAGCACGTCCCCTTCCCCGCTCCGCGTGGTGAAGGCCAGCACGCCTTCGGCAGACACGTCCATGCGGTCTTCCAGCAGGTTGATCGACTCGAAGCGCTCACTCCGGCCCGTGCGGATCAGCGTTTTCGGTTTTCCCTGCGGGCGATAGGCCGAGTCGACCGGCAGCGCGTACAGATTCGTGTAGGCTCCTTCGTTGCCCAGGTAATACACGAAACGCCGGCCGTCTCGGCGGCGGTAGACGATGGGCTTCGCGCTGAACCCCCGCGCCACAATGGCTTCGGAAGCCAGCGACGGCAGCGTCTGACGGGGCAGCTCCGGCAGGTACCGTTCTTTCAGCCATTGCTCCCAGCGATCCGAAATCGTGTAAAAATCCTCGCCCAGCACGTGCTCCATCACCCGCCGGAAGTCGCGGTCGATCCAGAATTGTTCGATCAGCTCCAGCAGCTTTTCCTCGCCGTACGTTTCGGCAATGAACCGGCAGAGCGCTTCGCCCTCTTTGTACATGAGAAAGGTGCCGTAGATGCGGTACATGTTCTCCAGCGGCACCAGATAGTTCGCATAGAGCGCATCGCGCAGGATCATCTCGTGCTGGTCGTCGGGCGGGCCCGACCAGTACTCGGCCAGCCCTTCGGTGAACCAGAGCGGCAGATAGCGATCGGGCGGCACCCGGTGGTCGCGCAGCACCTGAAAGGCCCGATTGAAGGTGAACACGTGAACGAGTTCGTGCCAGATCACCCGTCGGAAGCGATACAGATTGCCGCTGGCCGGAATTACAACGCGTCCCTTGATCAGCTCGAAAAAGCCACCCACGCCTTCCGGAATGAAGCCCGGCGTCGTGTTCGTCTGCTGGAAATGGTAGGGAGCCGCGTAAAAGATGATGGGCGTGCGCCGCGGCAGCGTGTAGTTGAAGCGCTGCTGGAGCGTGCGATAGGCTTCCTCGGCAAAATAGGCGCCGTGCTCGGCCAGCGCCTGCATTTCAGGATAATAGTAGATGTCGAAGTGTTCGGTCTGCAGGACGTGCCAGTCGAAGCGCTCGTACTGGATCTTGTTCTTGCCGAAGTGCGACTCGTAGAACTGCGCCGACGCGGCCGACGCCATCAGCACACCCAGGCCCAGCCCCAGCAGAAGTGCACGCATCGCGTCCGATGGCAGGTTATGCCCGCAGCCCGATTCACCGTACGTTCACAGGCTACGCCAACCGGGGCCGACCGTTCCTCGAAGCCGCAGGGGCGCGATGCTTTAGCGGCGGAGACAGGCGACCTGCCCGCGCAGCCAGCTCAGCGCACCGGGGGTGTTTTTCCAGTAGGGTTGCGCTACCGAGGCGTAATCGATGGCCTCTTCTTCGGTACCCGGTTCGATGTAGTCGGGCAGGGGACGGGGTAGCTTTTTGCGCCCCAGCAGATAATCGGGTACGTGGGGATTGGCCTGGCGCGCCTCGCGCAGGGCCTGACGGGCCGCCAGTGTATCGCCTTCGCTCCGATACAGGACAAGCGCCCGGCTGTAGCACCAGGCCGCCGACTCGTCGTCCGGGTACATGTCGATGAGGCGTCGGAGCGCCTCCAGGTCGTTGCGGATCAGCAGCGCCTCCAGAAGCAGGTAGCGCACGCGCAGGTGGTCGCCCCCGTCCAGTCGCAGCAGCTCCCAGAAGTGCGCGATCGCGGCCTCCTGTTCCCCCAGCAGCCACAGGCACTGCGCCAGTCCCACACGGGCGCGCAGATACGGACGGGCCTCCGGGATCTGCCAGAGCTGTCCGCATTCCTGTGCCAGCAGGGCGGGCCCCAGCACACGCTCGCCGGCCGCCACGCCTTCCCGGTAGCAGCGCAGCGCCTCGGCCAGTTCGTCGGCCTCCTCGGCCAGCACCACCCAGGCGTCGGCGCAATCAGGCGAGCAGTCCAGCGCCCGGCGGGCCAGTTCGATGCGTCGCGTGCGATCCGGTTCGTCCCAGGCCTGGTAGATCAACACCTGGGCCTGCTCCAGCGGCGTACTGCCGGGCGGGGCCAGTTCCACCTCCTGCAGCAGCTCGTCGAGCCACGCTTCCCAGTCCACTTCGCCATTCTGCGCCGGGCTCGCGGGCGTCCCCGGACGACGTTTGCTTCTGGCCATGAAAAGAAAAAGCGGGTTGGTTGCAGGGGGTTGCCTGCTCCAACCCGCCATACTCGGGAAGGTTCGGCTATTGCGTCCGACCGGCCGCCCACAGGATTCCGCCCAGCAGGTGCTGCCGGAACAGCGGCTCCGCGTAGCTTTCCTTCGTATGCCCCATGGCCGTGTACCAGGCCCGTCCGCCGTCATAGACATGGTACCACGAGATCGGATGATCCTCACCCATCTCGCCGCCCTCGTAGGTGGTTTCGTCCAGCACGGCCAGCACCTGTACGCCCTTCGAGCGCGGGTTTTCGCGGAAGTTGTACCATTCGTCCGTGCGCGTCCAGGCTTCGGGCAGCTCCTGCGTGGACGGATGCGTGCGGTCCACCACGCGCACGACGGCCTCCTGAATATGCGGGTGATTCTTGAAGTAAGCGCCCACCAGATTGCCGTACCAGGGCCAGTCATACTCCGTGTCGCTGGCGGCATGGATGCCCACGAACCCGCCTCCGTTCTGGATGTAGGCCCGAAAGGCCTCCTGCTGAAGCGCGTCGAGCACGTCGCCCGACGTATTCAGGAAGACCACCACGGCGAATTTTGCCAGCGAGTCGGGCTGGAAGTAGGCCGGGTCTTCCGTGGCCGTCACCTGAAAGCCGTGCGCGGCGCCCAGCTCCTGAATCGCGGCGATACCGTCCGGAATCGAATCGTGTCGGTAGCCGGCGGTCCGGCTGAAGACCAGTACTCGGAAGGCTGGTTCGTCATCGGCAGGCTGGCCGTTGCCCGGCATCGAGCAGGCGCCCAGCAGGAGCAGGGCGCCCAGTAGCAGAGATGGGTGTAGTAGCCGCATGTCCGTTTACCGGTTCTGATTTATGGCAACCAAACAAAAGGGCGGCCGAAGCGGTCCGCCCTTTTCAAGATAAGACAAACGTGTGCTGAAACCACCCCATGGTGGCAACTTCAGGTCGCCTGGGCCTGGCGTTCGCGGGCGAAGGCCGCGTCAAACGCAGCCGCCGACGGCGGGAAGTCCATCGCTTTGACGCGGGCGCAGGCTTCGCGGGCGCCGTGCTCGCGGTCCATGCCGATGTCTTCCCACTCGATCGAAAGCGGCCCATCGTAGCCGATCCGGTTCAGCGCCCGGATGATCTCCTCGAAGCGGATGTTGCCGCGGCCGATCGAGCGGAAATCCCAGTAGCGGTCGCGGTGTCCGAACTCCAGGTGTCCGCCGAAGACACCGGAACGCTTCGGTACGGGCGACCACCAGACGTCCTTCATGTGCACGTGGTAGATGCGGTCCGCAAAGCGCTCGATGAAGGCCACGTAGTCGACGCCCTGGTAACCCAGATGGCTTGGATCGTAGTTGAAGCCGAACGATTCGCGATAGCCGATGGCCTCCAGCGCGCGCTCGGCCGACGAAATGTCGAAGGCAATCTCGGTCGGGTGCACCTCGAGCGCGAAGCGCACGCCCACCTCCTCGAACACGTCCAGGATCGGATTCCAGCGGCGGGCAAAATCCTCGTAGCCCTTTTCGATCGTGCCGGGCAGCAGCGGCGGGAAGGCGTAAAGCAGGTGCCAGATGCTGCTCCCCGTGAAGCCGTTGACCACCTTGACCCCCAGTTTGGCAGCCGCCCGGGCCGTATCCATCATCTCCCGAGCTGCCCGCTGGCGCACGCCTTCAGGGTCGCCGTCGCCCCATACATGCGGCGGCAGGATCGCCTTGTGGCGCTCGTCGATGTTGTCGCAGACGGCCTGGCCCACCAGGTGGTTACTGATAGCCCAGACTTTCAGCCCGTAGCGGGCCAGCAACTCCAGCCGTTCCTCACAGTAGCCGTCCTCTTTGAGCGCGCGCTGCACGTCGAAGTGATCGCCCCAGCAGGCCAGTTCCAGGCCATCGTAGCCCCATTCGGCCGCCTTCTTGGCGAGCGTCTCCAGCGGCAGGTCCGCCCACTGTCCGGTAAACAGGGTAACCGGTCGTGCCATGGTTCTGTCAGGTTTGGATGTTCAGGCTCCGGGTGGCGTGTAGCGTGCATCGACCCAGGCGCGGCGGCGGCCGCTTTCGAGCGCGGTCAGGATGAAGTGCACGCCGCGCGCGCCGTCCTGTACGGTCGGAAAATCCAGATCCAGCGGATCGGGCTTTTCGCCGGCCAGCCGCGCCTTGAGCGTCCGGGCAAAGTTCAGGTAGATGTTCGCGAACGCTTCGATAAAGGCTTCCGGATGCCCCGAAGGCAGCCGCGAAGCCCGGCGGGCGGCCGGGGCCAGGTATTCGTTGCCCCGCTTGTAGACTTCCTCGGGCCGGTCGGGATAGCGTACGTACAGGTAATTCGGTTCTTCCTGATGCCACTCGAGCGAGGCTTTCGTGCCGTAGACCCGGATGCGCAGGTTGTTTTCTTCGCCCACCGACACCTGCGAGGCGTAGAGGATGCCCCGGGCGCCGTTCTGGTAGTGGACCAGCAGGTTCGCGTCGTCTTCGACCTTACGGCCGGGCACGAACGTGGTGATGTCGGCGCACAGCCGGTCCAGCTCCAGCCCGGTGATGTAGCGGGCCAGGTGTTCGGCATGCGAGCCGATGTCGCCCAGCGCCCCGGCACCGGCCAGCTTCGGATCGGTCCGCCAGGCGGCCTGCTTCTGGCCGGTCTGCTCCAGCGGCGTGGCCAGCCATCCCTGCGGATATTCGACCACGATTTTGCGAATCTCGCCCAGTAGCCCTTCCTGCACCATGGCCCGCGCCTGCTTGACCATGGGGTAGCCCGAGTAGTTGTGCGTCAGCGCGAAGAGCACGTTATGGCGGGCCACCAGCCGGCACAGATCCTCGGCCTCTTCCAGCGTGGTCGTCATGGGCTTGTCGCACACCACGTGGAAGCCGGCTTCGATGAAGGCTTTCGCAATCGGGTAATGCAGATGATTGGGCGTGACGATCGACACGAAATCGATCCGTTCCTCGGGCGGCAGCGCCGCCTCCTTTTCGACCATTTCCTCGTAGGAACGATAGACGCGCCGGGGGTCCAGATGCAGCAGGGCGCCCATCTGGCGCGACTTTTCCGGATCGGACGAAAAAGCCCCGGCTACCAGTTCGATCTCACCGTCCAGCGCGGCGGCCTTGCGATGCACGGCCCCGATGAAGGCACCGGGACCGCCGCCCACCATGCCATAGCGAAGCTTACGGTTCAACGGCATAGCTTTTCGAATTTTAAAAGGTCAGTTGCGACAGGTACTCGTAACTGCGCCGGATGCTGGCCAGCGGATCCTCGGGCCGGTCGTGTTCCACAAAATAGTGCTGGAACTGCGCCTGCGCAAAGATCTTCGCGAAGTCGATGGTCCCCTGTCCCACGTCCGTCATCTGCCGGTCGGCCGTCATATCCTTGACGTGGCAGAGCGGAAAACGCGCGGGCTGCTGTTGCAGGTAGGCCAGTGGATCGTGCCCGGCGTAGGTGATCCAGTACAGGTCCAGCTCCATTTTGACCAGCTCCGGATCCGTCTCGGCCAGCAGCACGTCGTAGGGCACCTGATCATCAATGCGGGCAAACTCGAAATCGTGGTTGTGGTAGGCGAACTGCACGCCCGCAGCTTTGCAGGCCTCACCCCAGCGATTGAAGCGCTCGGCCCAGCGCCGGTAGTCGTCGAGCGTCTGGCGCTGTTCGGGCGGCAACCAGGGCACCACCACATAGCGATGCCCCAGCGCCTGTGCGGCCTCCAGCGTGGCCTCCAGGTTTTCTTCGAGCGCCTGGTAGGGCACGTGCGTGGCGGGGGCCGCCAGCCCCAGGTTTTCGAGCATCTGGTGCAGTTCCTGCGGCGTGTAGTTGTAGTAGCCGGCGAACTCCACCTCGCGATAGCCGATCTGGGCCAACTGCTCCAGCGTGCGCGGCACGTCCTGCTCCATGAGCGTGCGCACCGTGTAGAGCTGCAGCCCGATGCGTTCCAGACGACGCGTGCCCCCCGTAGCGCTCGGATGCTGTGACGACTGGCTTTCGGACGGGCGGCAGCCCAGCGCTACCGTCAGCCCTCCCAGTGCCAGCCCGCCGGCCGTGCGCAGAAAATCGCGGCGATCCATGGCGAAGCGGTTGGATGGTGACAGGGTCTGTAGAGAATCACGCCCAGGCGCGACCGATCTGGTCGTAGGGTACGCAGGCGTCGTAGCGACCGGGCACCAGGTTGAGCCGCAGTTCCTGCGTGGCGCCCACCTCCGACGTGTAGTAACCCACCACCGTCAGTTCCTTCATCACCCGGAAAAACGGCCGCAGCTCCACCGTCAGCGTGCGTGGCGGGCGTCCCTGTGCGATGTCTTCGGCCGACGTGTCCGGTCCGTCGACGATCTGGCCCGTGGCCCGGTCGATCACCACACGGTGCGGCTCGGTCTGGCGGGCCTCCTGCTCCAGCTCCTGCAGCAGTTGCACCTGCTGTTCCGCCGAAGCCCGCACGAACGGCCGCCCGAACCGCTCCTGCGCCAGCGCATCCACCCGATCCAGCTCCTCCAGAAAGTGCTCGCGCTCGGCCGCGTACATCCAGTCCGTCAGCATCCGGTCGATGAACTCCGGCACCCCGGCCGCGCGGGCGCCCGGTGTGTCGGTCTCCGGAATGATCAGCTCGGCGATCGTGGCCACCAGCTCGTGCTGATCGGACGAGAGCGTCTGCGGCCGGTAGCCCGGCGCCGAACCGGCCCGGCAGCCACCCAGCACGCCCGCAATCGTCGACATCGACAGCGCCCCGCCCGTCAGCAGGGCCAGCCGCTTCAATGCTTCGCGTCGATCCATAGCTTTATGCGCTCGGTTTTACAGGTTGCCTTTTTTGAGTTGTTCGACGGCATAGTGCGCCGCCCGCGCCGTCAGCGCCATGTAGGTGATCGAGGGGTTCTGACAGGCCGAAGACGTCATGCAGGCGCCGTCAGTCACGAACACGTTCGGCACGTCGTGCATCTGGTTGTAGGCGTTCAGCACCGACGTCTTCGGATCCCGACCCATCCGCGCCGTCCCCATCTCGTGAATGCACAGCCCCGGATGCGCGTACTCGATCCCGTCGTACACCTGGATATTCCGGGCGCCGGCCGCCTCGAGCATCTCGGCGGCGCTCTGCGCCATGTCTTTGCGCATGGCCAGCTCGTTCTCGCCCCAGGTACAGTGGACGCGCAACAGCGGCATCCCCCAGGAGTCCGTACGCTCCGGGTCCAGTTCCACGTAGTTCTCGTAGCGCGGCAGCATCTCGCCCCAGGCCCCCAGTCCCATGATCCACGGCCCCGGATCACGCAGGGCTTTTTTGAACGCAGCGCCGAAGCCATTCATGTTCACGCCCCGGTCCCACCCTGGCCGCGAGGCGCCTCCCTGATAGCCAAAACCCCGCAGGTAATCCGACCGGTGCGTGGCGCGATCGCCCAGGTTTCGAAAACGCGGAATGTAAATACCGTTGGGCCGATCGCCGTAGTAGTACCGGTCCTCGAAGCCCGGGATCTCTCCGCTGGCACCGACCACGAAGTGATGATCCATGAGGTAGTGGCCCAGCACCCCACTGGAGTTGCCCAGCCCGTTCGGAAAACGCCGCGACTTCGAATTCAACAGAATCTGCGTCGTCCCCAGCGTCGAGGCGCACAGGAAAATGATCCGCCCGTAAAACTCCAGCATCTCCTTCGTCTCCCGGTCGATCACGCGCACGCCCACGGCCCGGTCCCGCTCCTCGTCGTAGATCACACTGTGCACGATGCTGTTGGGCCGAAGCGTCAGGTTCCCCGTCGCCCGCGCCGCCGGAAGCGTGGCGCTCAGGCTCGAAAAATACGCCCCCGGTGTGCAGCCCCGCTCGCAGACGCCGCAGTAGTGGCAGGCCGCGCGGCCGTTCAGGGGTACGGTCAGCACGGCCACACGCCCAATGGTCATTTTGCGGCCGGGGAAGGCCTTCTCGATGCGCTCCTTGACGTGCAGCTCGACGCAGTTCATCGGCATCGGCGGCAGAAACTGCCCGTCTGGAAGCTGCGGCAACCCCTCGGCCTGGCCGCTGATGCCCGCAAAACGCTCCACGTAATCGTACCAGGGGGCAATATCCCGGTACCGGATCGGCCAGTCCACTCCGAAGCCATCCCGGGCGTTCGCCTCGAAGTCCAGATCGCTCCACCGGTAACACTGGCGCCCCCACATGAGCGAACGCCCCCCTACCCGATCCCCGCGAATCCAGATGAACGGCTCCAGCTGGATGTAGGGATTTTCTTTGTCGTTGATGAACAGGTGCCGGGTATCTTCGCGACAGGCGTAGCAGTTTTTCTGAATGGCATACTCCTCGTCGAAAAGGCTACGCTCGCCGCGCCCGCGAAAGGAGAATTTCCAGGGCGGCTGGTGCTCGGTGATGTAGTCCTTGCCGTGCTCCAGGGGCCGGCCGCGTTCCAGCACGAGCGTTTTCAGCCCCAGTTCGCAGAGTTCTTTGGCCGCCCAGCCTCCCGAAATGCCCGATCCCACCACGATCGCATCGTACACCTCTGGCGGCCGCGCCACAAACACGTTCTTTTTCACCATCGGCGACGTCGTTTACAGATTGCCTTTTTTGAGTTGTTCGACGGCATAGTGCGCCGCCCGCGCCGTCAGCGCCATGTACGTCAGCGACGGGTTCTGGCAGGCCGAAGACGTCATGCAGGCCCCATCGGTCACGAACACGTTCGGCACGTCGTGCATCTGGTTGTAGGCGTTCAGCACCGACGTCTTCGGATCCCGACCCATCCGCGCCGTCCCCATCTCGTGAATGCCCTCGCCGGGTTTGTAGTCGTCAATAAACGGCTGCACGTTCTTGCCGCCGGCCGCCTCGAGCATCTCGGCTGCCGCATTGGCCATGTCCTCCCGCATCTTCAGCTCGTTCTCGCTCAGCGTGCAGTGAATGCGCAGCACCGGAATCCCCCAGGCGTCGGTCACCTCCGGGTCCAGTTCCACGTAGTTCTCGTAGCGCGGCAGCATCTCGCCGAAGCCGGTCAGCCACATACGCCAGGGGCCGGGATCGCGCAGCGCCTGCTTGAGCGACGCGCCGAAGCCGTCCATCTCCGCCCCGCGCCACCAGCTTCCCCGGCTGGCACTGCCCTGATAGCCGTATCCGCGCAGGAAGTCCGGGTGCCGCGTGGCGCGATCGCCCAGGTTTCGAAAACGCGGAATGTAAATGCCGTTGGGCCGATTGCCGAAGTAATACCGGTCCTCGAAGCCGGGGAATTCGGCTCCGGCCCCCACTTTGAAATGATGGTCCATGAGGTAGTGGCCCAGCACCCCACTGGAGTTGCCCAGCCCGTTCGGGAATCGCCGCGACTTCGAATTCAACAGAATCTGCGTCGTTGCCAGCGTCGAAGCGCACAGGAAAATGATCCGCCCGTAAAACTCCAGCATCTCCTTCGTCTCCCGGTCGATCACCCGCACCCCCACGGCCCGGTCCCGCTCCTCGTCGTAGATCACACTATGCACAATGCTGTTGGGCCGAAGCGTCAGGTTCCCCGTCGCCCGCGCCGCCGGAAGCGTACTGCTCAGACTCGAAAAATACGCCCCCGGCGTACAACCGCGATCGCACGGGCCGCAGTAATGGCAGGCGCCTCGTCCGTTGTGCGGCACCGTCAGGATGGCCGCCCGTCCGATGGTCATTTTGCGGCCGGGGAAGGCCTTCTCGATGCGCTCCTTGACGTGCAGCTCGACGCAGTTCATCGGCATCGGCGGCAGAAACTGCCCGTCCGGAAGCTGCGGCAACCCCTCGGCCTGGCCCGTAATGCCGACGAAACGTTCCACGTAATCGTACCAGGGGGCAATATCCCGGTACCGAATCGGCCAGTCGATGGCGATGCCTTCGCGCGCGTTCGCCTCGAAATCCATTTCACTCCACCGGTAGCTCTGCCGTCCCCACATGATGGAGCGCCCGCCCACCTGATCACCGCGAATCCACAGGAAAGGCTTGTCGGGGTCGTGCGTGTACGGATTTTCCCGATCGTTGATGAAAAAGTGGATGTTGTACTCGTTGACCGGGCCGGCCTGCATCTGGATGTAGTGATCCTCGAGCATGCGCTTGCGGTCTTCCAGACCCCGGAAAGGCGTCTGCCACGGCGGCATGTGCTCGGTGATGTAGTCCTTGCCGTGCTCGATGGGACGGCCGCGTTCCAGCACGAGCGTCTTCAGGCCCAGTTCGCAGAGTTCTTTGGCCGCCCAGCCTCCCGAAATGCCCGATCCCACCACGATCGCATCGTACACCTCCGGCGGCCGCGCCACAAACACGTTCTTTTTCATAAGGCCCTCCTTCAAACAGCTTTAAACGAAAGCCCTTTCATCAAGCAGCTTGAAGATAGTATGGAGTCGCCTTTTTTGCAAACCATGAAACCGGTTCCAACCAACAAAGTCCTGCTTCATATTTAAGCGTCGCATGGCTATTTTTCGAGACAAATGGACCAACCCACAGATTTCCATGAAACGACTCGGCGTTGGGTTTATCGGAAGCGGCTTCATCACACGCTTTCATATTCAGTCCTGGCAGGCCGTGCGCGACGCCGACATCCGGGGCATCTGGAGCCCGAACCGGGCCCATGCCGAAGCGGCGGCGGCCCTGGCTCGTGAACTCCATGTGGGCGAGGCCCGGGCGTTCGACTCGATCGAAGCGATGGTGGCCGATCCTTCGATCGACGCGATCTGGATCTGCGGCCCCAACCACGCCCGCATCGAAAACATGGAGGCCATTGTGGATGCGCTGGAACGCGGTAAAGGCGAACTGGTCGGCGTGGCCTGCGAAAAGCCGCTGGCGCGCAACGTGGCCGAAGCGCGCCGCATGGTGGAACTGGTGGAGCGCGCCGGTCTCCTGCACGGCTACCTGGAAGACCAGCTGTTCACGCCGGCCATTCGACGCGGCCGGGAGATCCTCTGGAAACGCGGCGCCGCGCTGACCGGACGCCCCTATCTGGCCCGCGCGGCCGAAGAGCACAGCGGCCCGCACGCGCCCTGGTTCTGGTTCGGCAACCTGCAGGGCGGCGGCGTGCTCAACGACATGATGTGCCACAGCGTCGAGGTGGCTCGCTTCCTGCTGACCGAACCCGGCAAGCCGCGCCAGAGCATCCGGCCGGTCAAGGTGACGGCCCAGATCGCCAGCCTGAAGTGGTCGCGTCCGGAGTACGCCGCCTGGCTCCGGGAGCACATGGACCCGCGTCTGGACTACGAACACCATCCGGCTGAGGACTTCGCCCGCGCGACGATTGAGTTCGTGGACGAAGACGGCCGCACGCTCATCGCCGAAACAACCACTTCGTGGAGCTACGTGGGCCCCGGACTGCGCCTGACGGCCGAACTGCTCGGTCCCGAATATTCGATGCAGGTCAACTCGCTGGACACCGGCGCCCGGCTGTTCTTCAGCCGGCGCGTGCAGGGCGAAGCCGGCGAAGATCTGGTCGAAAAGCAGAATGCCGAGCAGGGCTGGATGCCGCTGGTAGGCAACGAAGCGGCCGAGTACGGCTACGAATGGGAAAACCGTTACTTCGTGCGCTGCTTCCTCGAGGGACGCCAGCCAGAGGAGAACTTCCACGCAGGCCTGGAAGTGGTCGAACTGCTCATGACCGCCTACATGAGCGCCGAGCAGGAACGCACGCTCCCCTGGAAGCCGGAGGGACTGGAAACGTTCGTGCCGGCCGTCGCCCGCGGCACCTGGCAACCGAACCGACGGTGACGGTCAGGCCATCGCGTTACGCCTTCGCCGATCGATTCTCCGGGGTATGATGACGCACTCCCCCGTGTGCCCCACGGGCACGCAGGGGCGGACACAGCGGTCCGCCCCTACAGGGTAACAAGGACGTCGTTGGTCTGGTAGGGCGTACCGTCGCGTGCGCCCGTGCTTTCAGCCCGTGGAAGGAGGCGTGGTTAGAAGTCATTCGAAAAATAGTGTCGAAGGGGTCCGCGATTTCGACCTGTATTGAGCTTGATAGCCTGTCGTTTGAAGCACGGCCAACGCGCTCGTAGTCAGGCACGGAGCGCAGCGTAGTGCCGTCTCGGGTGACGCCACTACAGCTGACGCCTTCGTGGCTTACTACAAACCCGTGTTTCTGACACACAGCGCAAAGCGCCGGCTTATCAGATCTCCCCTTGTTTTCTGGATAAGTTCTATGAAATACGCGCTCCTGCACATGCTCCGGGACGCCGGGCAATCATGTTGGAGCAAAATTCATACGATTTCCAGGAAATTATAGTGCATGTGAGGAAGCATGGGCGCACACTGCGGTGCGCCCCTACAGATCCTTGACATTTTCCCTATTCCGTAGGGGCGGACCCCTGTGTCCGCCCGATCATACCCGCCGGATCACGTCCGCCACACGGGGTGTGGCACCCTCATGCACCGGTAAATCAGCGATCCCATATCACAAGCTGCTTGCAGATTATCTGCAATGTCCTGTGCGGCGCCTGTCTTCCCCTGGTGCTGATGACATAGGCGCATCCGCCAAAAGCAGCCACCCCCTGAAGAAAGGCGTGCTCAGATGCGCTCTGAGCAGGCGCGGGTACTGATTTCGCCGCACTGACGGCCGTCCCGTTTACAGGTGCCAGCCGTCGCGGTAGGTGGGGCGGATGTATTCCTCCGGCACCTCCAGGTTCGTCACGCGCAGGGTGGCCGCGTCCCATTCGATCGTGCCGCCCACGCGCACGGCCAGATTCCCCAGCAGCACCATCTCCGTCAGCGGCCCCGCATAGTCCGGAAAGTTCGAACCCGCCTGCCCACCGTTTTTACAGGCTTCGATCCACTCCTGATAGACCCCCGGCGAGCGCGGGTAGCGCGGCGCCGGGGCCGATGCGATCCACTCCTGATGCCGCGACTCGGGCACCAGGCGCGGATTCTCCCCGTAGGTCCCTGCAATCAGCACACCCTCGTCGCCGATGAACATCTGCCCGCTGTCCATCGGCGGCCAGGGCTGATCCTTCGCCCACCCGGGTGGACGCGGCGGCGCCAGGTTGCCGTCGCGCCAGACCACCCGAAGCGCCGGCCGATTTCCCCGGGCCGCAAACTCGTAGGTTACGCGCGACACCAGCGGCGCCGTTTCCGGAAAGACCGGGGTCGTCTCGGCCGTCACCCGCACCGGATCGCGCAGATCAAACGTCCAGAAGGCCGCGTCCATGATGTGACAGCCCATGTCGCCCAGCGCCCCGGTGCCGAAGTCCCACCAGCCCCGCCACTTGAACGGCACGTAGGCCGGATGATAGGGCCGCTCCGGCGCCGGACCCAGCCACAGGTCCCAGGCCAGCGTCGGCGGCACATGGTAGGCCTCCAGCGGCCGCTCGATTGCCTGCGGCCAGATCGGCCGGTTCGTCCAGAAATGAATCTCCCGCACCGTACCGATTGCGCCCGCTTCGATCCATTCCCGGATCTGGCGCGTGCCCTCGCCCGCGTGGCCCTGGTTGCCCATCTGCGTCACCACCCCCTTTTCGCGCGCCGCCTCGGCCAGCCGCCGCGCCTCGTAGATCGTGCGCGTGAGCGGCTTTTCGCAGTAGACGTGCTTGCCCATCTGAATGGCCATCATCGCCGCCACGGCGTGCGTGTGGTCGGGCGTCGAGATCACCACCGCGTCGATGCGGGCGCCTTCCCGCTCCAGCATCACCCGGAAGTCCTTATAGCGCGGCACGTTCGGAAAAGCCCGGTAGGTCTCGGCCGCCCGCTCGTCGTCCACATCGCAGAAAGCCACCAGGTTTTCGGAGGAAACACCGCGTACGTTCGAGGCGCCACGGCCCCCCACGCCGATGCAGGCAATGTTCAGTTTGTCGCTGGGCGGCACAAAGCCTCGTCCCAGTACGTGCCGGGGCACGATCGTGAAAGCGGCTCCGGCCGTGGCCATCGTGCCCAGAAACCGACGCCGGGAGATTCGCCGACCTACCATGGTTCCCGAGGGTTATGTTTTCAGGTCTGTCGCATGTTTTCCGGATCCCAGCCGATCGCCCGATTTTCGAGGTAGCTGGTGTTCGTAAGGAGCGCCGGAGCGGCGGCCCGGAAGCCAAAGGTGCCGTCTTCGACCACCCGCCCTCGCGTGCGCACCGCCTCGAAGAAGTTGCGGAAGTGGTCCAGCCGGTCGTCGTAGCCCGGCGGGGCCTGATAGACCACCTCCTGCGTTTCCGAGACCTCACGCTGCGGCGGATTTTCGGCCCGGAACGCTTCGAGGATCTGCCGTTGCATGGCTTCCGGAAACGTCCGCAGCGAATTCCAGCCGAGCAACTCCTGCTCGGTCAGCCGTCGCGGCGGAAGCTTCGAGAGCCGCACCTGCCCCCATCCGATCTCGATCATCCCCTCGTCGCCGATGAACCGGAACGCTTCGCCGCCACCCCCGCCGTTGGCAAAGTTCACCTTGAGCGAAAGCGTAAACGACGGGTGAGCCGCTGTGTCAGGGTATTCATACAGTCCGGCCATGACGTCGGGCACCTCCCGGCCGTCTTTCCAGAAGCGGAGCCCGCCCGAGGCGTAGATGCGCGTGGGACCGAGTGCGTCGAGGACAAAGTGGATGCCCGAAAACAGATGCACGAACAGATCCCCGGGGATGCCCGTGCCGTAGTCCCAGTAGTTGCGCCAGCGGAAAAAGCGCACGGGATCGAACGGCCGGTGTGGTGCCGGTCCCAGAAAACGCTCCCAGTCGACGGTCTGCGGCGAGGCGTCCGGCGGGATCGTGTACTGCCAGGCGCCGGTGGCCGAGTTGCGGTTCATATAGGCCTCGACCATGTTGAGCTGGCCGATGGCGCCCGATCGGTACAGCTCGCGGGCTTTGGCGTACAGGATAGAACTGACGCGCTGACTGCCCACGATGAGCACGCGGCCGGTGCGCCGCTCGGCTTCGATCACGCGCAGACCGTCCTCGACGCGCTGGACCATGGGCTTTTCCAGATACACGTCCTTGCCGGCCTCCATGGCCTCGATGGCGATCTGCGCGTGCAGGTGGTCCGGCGTGGAGATGACGACGGCGTCCACATCCGGCCGTGCCAGCACCTCGCGATAGTCGCGCGTGGTGAACACGTCGGCACCGAACACCTCCTTCGTACGCACGAGCCGCCCGTCGTAGCAGTCGGCCACGGCAACCAGGCGTACCCCGGGCACCTGCAACGCCGTACGGGCATTGCCAAAGCCCATGATCCCCATGCCGATCATGCCCAGACCGATCGTGTCGGAGGGCGGCACGGGTCGAATCGGTTCCGGGTGCAGCCGAACGATATGCGCCGGGCGCGTCAGTACGGCCGGCCCCAGGGCCAGTCCGGCCAGCGAGGCGCCCGTCCGGCGCAGAAAATCGCGTCGTGACGTAGCCATGAGGTTATCGATTCAGCAAACGAATGCGGATGTTGCGATACCAGACCGGATCGCCATGATGCTGCAGGGCAATGTGGCCCCGCCGCGCTCTGCCAAAGTTCGGGTAGACCCGGAATTTGCTGGCCGCCACGCGGGCGTTCCAGTCCTCGCTCCAGAGTTCGTATTCGACCACCTTGCGCCCGTTGAGCCAGTGCTCGACGTGCGCGCTGTCCACCACGATCCGCGTCGTGTTCCATTCTCCGGCCGGACGCACCGCCGACGGATCCGTCGGATAGAGCGCGTAGCAGGCCCCGGCGCTCGTCTTCGGATCGTTGCCGTCCGCATGCCCCGCATTGTCCAGCACCTGGTACTCCGGCCCGCTCATCCACGGCGCGTCGTACTCCTCCGTGACCCGGTACATGATCCCGCTGTTGCCGCCGGGCGCCACCTTCCACTCCAGTTCCAGCACAAAGTCGGCAAACTGCTCCTTTGTGATCAGATCGCCACTCCCCTCGCCCGTGCAGTGCAGCGTCCCGTCCTCGGCAATTCGCCAGCAGGGCGGAATCGTCTCGCTCCGGTAGCCGCGCCAGGCTTCCAGACTTGTGCCGTCGAACAGCACGATCCAGTCGGACGTGTCGGCCGCGGCCGTCTGCTCCTGCACCGGCGCCTCCGAACGCGACGGCCCGCACCCGGCCGCCAGCAGTACGATGCCCGGCAAAACCACTGAAAAAAGACGTCGCATACGGTTCATCGCTGTCCTCCCTGATCGTTTTGCGCTTCGGCCAGTTGCGTGCGCACCCGCTCCAGCAGCGCCTTCGTGGCCCGAATGCCCGCCATCTCGTCCAGCCGATCCCCTTCGTACTCGATCCCGATGTAGCCCCGGTAGCCGGCATCCCGCACGATGCGCAGCAGGCGCACATAATCCAGCCGCGTCTCGTTGCCCTCGGCGTCGAAGTCGTACGACTTGGCGCTCACGCCTTTCGCAAAGGGCATCAGCTCGGCCAGTCCCCGGTAGGGATCGTACCAGGTGTCCTCGTCGATGCGCCAGTTGCCGAAGTCCGGGAGCGTCCCGCATCGCGGGTGATCCACCATCCGGATCACGCCCGCCAGCCAGGTCCCGTTGCTCGAGAGCCCACCGTGGTTCTCCACCAGCACGTTCAGCTCGTGCTCGGCGGCAAACTCCACCAACTGCCGCAGTCCGTCGGCTGCCAGCTTCTGCTGCTCCTCGTAGCTCCCCTCGCTGGCCGCGTTGACCCGGATCGAATGACAGCCCAGAAAACGCGCCGCCTCCACCCACTTGTAGTGGTTCTCGACGGCCTGACGCCGCCGGGCCGGATCCGGGTCGCCCAGCCGCCCCTCCCGGTCGCACATGATCAGCAGGCTGCGCACGCCCTCGCCCTCGGCCCGCCGCTTCAGCTCGCCAAGGTAGGTCCGGTCACGCGCCCGGTCGAAAAAGAACTGGTTCACGTACTCGACCGCATCGATCCCGAATGCTCGACGCGCCACCACCGGAAAGTCCAGCGCGTCGAGCTTCCCGCCGAAGATCGTCCGGTGCAGCGACCACTCGGCCAGCGAGATCCGAAACCACGGCGTCTGGTCGGCTCCGCCGATCCGCGCCCAGCTCAGACCGGCCGCCAGCAGCGCCGAAGCCCGCTCCAGAAAATCACGTCGATTCATGGCAATGCCTCATTTTTCGACGGCCGCCGGGGCGCCTGCCGCCGTGGCCGGCGTCCGCTCCACCCGGTCGTTAAACAGCAGCCCGAAGAGCACCATCACCACCGCCGCAAACGCTGCCGGAATGAACCAGAACTGCTGCCAGGCCTCCAGCGAGAGCGACGCGGCACCGTTCAGGAAGCTGTTGTAGAGGTTGCCCGCCACCTGCGCACCGATGAGCATGCCGAGCCCGTAGGTCACCAGCACCAGCATACCCTGCGCCTGACCCCGGATCTCCGGCGTCGACTTCTTATCCACATAGATCTGGCCCGTCACGAAGAAGAAGTCGTAGCAGATGCCGTGCAGCAGAATGCCCAGAATGATCATCCAGAAGATCGTGCTCGGCGCGGCCAGTGCAAACAGCACGTAGCGCAGCACCCAGGCGCCCATCCCCACCAGCAGCATCCACTTGACGCCCAGCCGCGCAAAGAACACCGGCATCAGCAGCATGAAGACCACCTCGGACATCTGCCCGAGCGTCTGCGTGCCCGCGATGTTCTGGAAGCCCGTCGCCTCCAGGAAAAGCTGCGTGAAGTTGTAGTAGGCCGCCAGCGGAATGCAGATCAAAAACGAGCTGACCAGAAACACATAGAACGGCTTGCTGCCCAGTTGCTGCAGGGCATCCAGGCCCGCAATGCTCCGGATCGAGACGGGTTGCCCTGCGGCCGGCGGGGGCGTGTGCGGAAGCGTGAAGCTGTAGAGCCCCAGCAGGATGCTCGCCACGGCCGCCGTGTAAAGCGGCATCGGTGTCTGTTCAGGCAGCCGTCCTTCGGCCACAAACGCCTTCAGCACGAAGCTCACGAACAGTCCGGCCACGATCCAGCCAATCGTCCCGAACACCCGGATCAGCGGAAACTGCTTCTCCTGGCTCTGAATGTGGTGGAACGCCAGCGAGTTGGCCAGTCCCAGCGTGGGCATGTAACACAGGTTGTAGAGCAACAGCAGCAGAATGAAGGCGACGGGCGCCCCGCTGAACTGCGGCACCATAAGCAGCACCAGACCGCCCAGCAGGTGCAGCACACCCAGCACCTTTTCCGTAGCGAAATAGCGGTCGGCAATCAGTCCCAGGAAAAACGGCGCGGCGATGGCCGCGATCGGATTGACCGTGTAGGGCCAGTGCGTGAGCGTGCCCATGCCCTCGGCCGCCATGTAGACGGCCACCGACGTGTACCAGGCGCCCCAGATAAAAAACTCCAGAAACATCATCGCGCTGAGTCGCGCACCGAGAAACCGCTTCATGGCTGCAGGGAGGCTGTTGGTGGGTGAAAGCGCTTAGTTCGAATGAAAAAGTTTAGAGCAAAATAATGGAAAAACTCAAGTCCGAAAAGCGTCCCTTTTAAACTGGAAGCGCTCCCACGCTGATAGAAAAAAGTCTTGCTGAGCTACCGGTGCCGAAGCATTCCGTGCAGGCACCGGGGCTTGCTTCTACAGGGGTGGGACGCGGCGGTCTGCAGCAGGATAGGTCCGGAATCGGAGCAAGTGCGCCGGGGCGGTCTTGTCGGAGGCCACTATCGAAGGGGCGCGTTCACCGGACAGGCCACCGTCACGTGTGCGTCTCCCTTCTACTGATACAGGCGGGCCAGGTAGCGGCGGGCCGCCTCGTGCTGCGGGTCGTAGCGCAGGACCTGGCGCCAGGCGTAGGCGGCGGCCGCGCGCTCTCCACGCAGCGCATGCAACACGCCCAGGTTCAGCCAGGCGTCGATGAAGGTCGAGTCGGCCTGCAGCGCCCGGCGGTACGTCTGCGTGGCCGCCAGCGTATCGCCCTGCACGAAGTAGAGCGCCGCCAGGTTATTCAGGATCTCGGGATTATCCGGCGAGAGAAACAGGGCGATCGTGTAGGCCCGCAAGGCCTCTTCGTAGCGGCCGCTGCGGCGCAGGGCCGCTCCCAGCGCGGCAAATGCATAGGGGTTGTCGGGCGTGGTGCGAACGGCCTCTTCCATCATCTGCACCTGTGCGTTCAGTTCGCGCAACTGCTCGTAGCGCTGCAGAGCGGCCTCGCCCTCCTCGCGCCGCCCGACACGTAGCAGCGCCTGGCCCAGGCTGTAGTGTGCGCTGGCATGCCAGGGCCAGGCTGCCACCACACGCTGCAGATACGGCAGCGCCTCGGCAAACCGACCGTTTTTCATCAGCAACTCGCCCAGCAGGTAGTTCGTCTCCGGATTTTCCGGATCCAGCGCCTGCGCTCGCTGCGCATAGGTCAGCGCCTCGGCAAAGCGCCCCTCATCATCAAGCAACTGCGTCATGCCGATGTAAGCCGGCACGTAGGTGCTGTCGAGCTGCAGGGCCTGCCGGTAGGCGTAGGCGGCGCTGTCGACCACGCCCAGCTCGCGGTAGGCCCGGGCCATGGCCTGCCACGTAGGCGCTCCGGGATAACGCTGCAACTCCTTTTGATAGAGCGCAATAGCCTCCCGAAAACGATGCTGCCGGGCCTTCAGATTGGCCAGGTTATGCCAGATACCCCGGAAGTTCGGGTCGCGTTGCAGCACCTCCTGGTAGGCGGCTTCGGCCCGATCGAACTGCGCCATTTCGGCATAGAGGCGCCCCTGCAGAAAATAGATGGCGGGTTCGTCGGGATCGTAACGGGCGGCGCTGTCGGCCAGCGCCAGCGCCTGCGCAAAATCGTACCGCTGGAGCGCCTGCTCGGCCTGCAACAGCAACGCCCGAACGCGTGGATCGACCGGCCGCCGCTCGGTCTGGCGACTGCTGCAGGCACCGCCCATCAGCATTACGCCGCTCAGCAGGACGTAAAAAATTGTGTGTCGGTAGTTCATTGCAATCGGCCGAGATAGGCACGGGCTGCTTCATGCTCCGGATTCAGTCGCAGGGTACGCTGCCAGGCCGCACGGGCAGCCCCGGTATCGCCGAGCATTGCATAGACGACGCCCAGGTTGAACCAGCCCTCGGCAAAGCTCGAGTCGGCCCGGACCAGCAGTTGTAGTCCTTTCAGCGCGCCGGTGGTATCCCCCATGGCCAGCTGCAGCGTGGCCAGATTGCTGAGCAGCGCCAGGTTGCCCGGGACAAGCGTCAGGGCGGTCTGCAGGGCCGTATAGGCCTGGTCCAGATAGCCGGCCTCCATCAGCAGGCGGGCATATGCCGACCAGGCGTCCGGGTCGTCAGGTTGCAGTTCCGTGCGCCGACGGGCATGCAACAGCTTTTCGGTCAGCTTTTGCAACGAGTCGGTCCGTGCCAGGTAGCGCTGTCCGACGTCCGTACGGCCGGTTGCGATTAGCGCGCGTCCCAGGTTGTAGGCGGCGCCATCGTGTCCGGGCCAATACTGCACCACGGTCTGTAGATAGGGGATGGCCTCCTCAAAACGCCCCAGCTGCACCAGCAGCGCACCTACCCGATAGCGGTAGTCCAGTCGTGCGGGCGCCAGTGCCATTGCCTGTTCTGCGTGGCGGAGCGCCTCTTCATACCGGCCGGCACGTTCCAGCAGTCGGCTCAGCCCTGCGTGGGCCTCGGCATACGTCGAATCCAGCCGAAGTGCCTGCGCATAGGCCGCACGGGCGCTGTCGTCCCGGGCCAGTTGCTCATAGGCGCTGCCCATCTGCGCCCACACGGCGGCCCGCGTCTGCGGCGACGTCGGTACCTCTTCGGCCAGCTTCAGTTCATTCCGGTAGTAGCCAATGGCCTCGCGGTAGCGACGCGCCAGCGCCGCGTTCTGCCCCAGGTTGAACCAGGCACCCGGATAGTGGGGCTGCCGTTCGAGCACCTGCCGAAAGGCGGCGGCGGCTGCCTCGTGACGCCGTTGCTGCATATAGACCAGACCGCGAACGAACAGCGCCCTTCCGGCATCAGGCGCACGTTGTCGATCGGCACGCCATCGATGACGATCAGCGGATCATTGCTGGCGCTGATGGAGGTGCCACCACGCAGGCGGATGTTCAATCCGGCGCCCGGTTCGCCATTGTTCGAGATGATCGTCAGACCGGCCACCTGCCCTGCAACAGCTGGTCGGGCGAGGTATAAACGCCCTGATTGATCTCCGTCGCATCGATCGTCGCCACCGAGCCGGTCACATCTTCGCGCCGCTGCACGCCGTAGCCGACCACGACGATCTCTTCCAGCACCTCGACGGTGGGTTGCATGCGCACGTTGATGACCGTTCGGTCGCCTACCACCTCCTGCACCTGTTCGTAGCCCACGAACGAGAAAACCAGCACGGCTTCGGGTCCGGGCACTTCGATCTGATAGCGTCCTTCGACGTCGGTGGTCGTACCGGTCATCGTGCCCAGCACCACGATGTTGACGCCGGGCAACGGCTCCCCCGTCGTAGCATCACTGACGGTACCCGTCACCGTGCGTGGTTGCGCAATGACAACGCTTACATTCCAGCATGCAAGCAGCAGGCTCAGCCCCAGCATGCGCGAAAGCAATGTTCTCATGGTACCCATTCGCTCAAATTGTTTGAGTAAATGTAAGAGTTTCCACTTGCTATGGGATCGCTTCCAAATCTCAACGATGGGGACGGGAAATGCAATCCCTTTTTTAAGGGACACCCTTCAACTAAACCGTTTTAGTTGTAACGAGCCTGCAACCTTTTATACAAACTTCACAAAACTTTACCCGCCCTTTCTGATCCGGTGCTTAAAACAAAGCCCGCCTCCCCTGGCCCTTCAGGGAAGACGGGCGATCAGCAGTTCAGAGGTGGACTTATTGATTTCTGCCGGCACGCTTCGTGGTGATCAGAATCACCCCGTTGGCGCCCCGGGAGCCGTAAATCGCCGTGGCCGCCGCATCCTTCAGGACCGTGATCGACTCGATGTCGTGAGGGTTCAGAAAAGAGATGGTTCCGCCCGGTATCGGTGTGATGGGCATGCCATCGACCACATAAAGGGGTTCTGGATTGCCCAGGAGCGTGTTCTGCCCTCGGATGCGCACGATCAGTCCGCCGCCGGGCGCTTCGGTCACGTACACCCCGGCCACCCGCCCTCTGAGCAACTCTTCCACGCGCGTCACCGGCCGCTCTTTGACTTCGTCCGGATCCAGCTCACTGACCGAGGCCGTCACTTCCTCCCGTGCGATCGTGCCGTAGCCGACGTTGACCTGCTCCTTTGCTTCCGCAGCCGACGCGTCGGTTTCGGCCACCGGCCGACTCCCCGCGCAGCCGGCCAGCCACAATGCCACCACCAGTGCCAGCCCGCCCACCATGTGCCGCCGTTCCATGATGCCTGCTCCGGGTTGGGTTCAAGGATGCCGCTCTCCTTCAGGATACCTCTAAAAAATCTAAACGTTTCCCGCCACAAATAAACCTGTCTAACCCCTGCTTTTCTTTCAAAAAGCAGGGGCGCACCACAGGGTGCGCCCCTACCGGACGAACAAGACACGCGCAGCCCTTTTGCGATGATTGAGGATGTTGCTTATTCCAGCGGCAGCCGGAGCGGGCGGCGCACGTAGCCGGCCCCCTCGCCTTCGAAGCGCACCTGCAGGCGGTAGCCGCCGGGCTCGGGGCTCAGCATGACACCTTCGACGGCCTGCACCCGGCGTGGCGTGCGCACCTGCAACGTATAGCTCCGCCCCACCCGTCCCTCCAGCACCAGCAGCAGGCTGTCGGACGCGGCCCGTACGCGCAGTACCCGGAGTCCGCGGTTGTCCATTCCGGGCACCAGCGGCTCGGGGGCTACATAGACGTCGGTGCCCGGCCGCATGCGGTAGCGGATCGTGGTCGGACCGGCCACCGGCACGCGGATGCGCACGCGCTGCAGATCGCCTTCCTCCCGCACTTCGAAGACGGCCGGCCGGTCGTTTACGGTCACGGCCTCCACACGGGCATCCAGCGGAAAGGCCGGCGCCAGATCCAGCGAGACGGGCGCCGCCTCGCCTTCAGGGATGATCTCCACCAGAAAGGCTTCGTCCGTGCGCCGAATGGTCAGCGCATACCGATCGCGCCCCACCGGCACGTGCCGCAACCGCAGCGAATCCCACACGGCCGGAAGCTGGGGCGCCACGCGCAACACGCGGCCGCCTTCCCGCACGTCCAGTCCCAGCAGTCCCCGCACCAGCGGGGTCACCACCATGGCCTCGGACCAGATCTGGTGGTGCGACGAGCGGCCGAAATCCCGATTGAAAGCACCCGAGAGCAATTCGGTCACGTAGCCCAGCGCCCCCTGGTAGGTCAACAGCGCGTTCGCCATCAGCGCCTGATAGCCGATATGTGGCTTTTCGTAGCGATAGGCCGCCATCGATGCCCAGCCGGTAAACAGCGGCCAGACTGAACCGTGATGGTAGGAAAGTGGGTCGTAACGACTGCTGGCGTTCGACAGAATCCGCGTGCCCCAGTCAGTGGCCATCTGCGCGCCGCCCACCTGCTCCAGTGCCCGACGGGCACGTTCCGGGCTGAGCAGCCGCCACCAGAGCGGCACCGCCTGCAGCACCGTGTTTTCCGGCAGCAGTTCGGGCGCCGCGGCCCCGTCCGGCTTCCAGGTGGCAAACGCATAGAATCCTTCGGCTTCCAGCCAGTAGGTGCGCTCGATGGCTGCCCGCACCCGCACCGCCCGCTGCCGAACCTCGGCCGCCAGTTCGGTTTCGCCCAGGGCCGTCGCCATCGCCTCCATCCCCTCCAGCGCGGCCAGCCAGACGCCCTGCTGGTACAGCTCTTCGTGCGGCGGGTACAGCAGCCCCCCTTCCACCCAGCCGTGTCCCACGCCGGTGTTTTCCACCAGGTCGTTGCCGTCCGTGTCGGTGCCGGCCGTGAAGCGGTAAGCCCTTACAAGCGCGTCCCAGTGCTCTCGGATGTAGTCCAGATCCCCGCTCGCCTGCCAGTAATCGGCGTGTGCGATGATAAAGAGCGGCGTGGCATCGGCCGAGGCCCAGGGATACGGATAGTCCTCGAACCAGTCGATCAGCGCAGCACTCTGGGAAATTTCGTGCGGGATCTTACCGTCTTCCCGCTGAAACTTTCGCAGGAAGTCCAGCGCCGTGCGGGTCGTTTCGAAGTGGCCGACGGCCGTCGTGGCCAGCACGGTCCAGAGCGCATCGCGCCCGAAGAACCAGGCAAAGCCGGGCCGCTCACTGTTGCCCGCCGTACGGAAGCCGGCAATCAGTCCGGTGCCCAGGTACGGGTTGGTCGCCAGCCCTTTGTCGATGCCCACCAGCGCCCAGGCGTAGGCCGTGTTCAGCGTCGGATCGGGCGTTTCGATCTGCAATGCTTCGTCCAGCAGCCGTTCGTAGTGCGCCACGTTCTGGCGGTAATAGCTTTCGGCCTGCTCGAGCAGCCGCCGGTAGGTCGCGATCGCGCCGTCGATGCCCTCGACGCTGCCGGTGATCACCACCGGGATGTAGTAGCGGGCGGCCAGCTCGGGCGTCACGTCCAGCTCGAACCGGTTCGGCAAGTCTTTTGGCTCTTCCTGATAGGGCTGCACCGACACGTCCCGGGCCAGCGGTGAGCCGATCAATCCGGCGAACCGGCGGGTTTCCTCGGTGATCGTGTAAAATCGCCCCTTCTCGTTCCAGCCGAGGTAGCCCGTCATCAGACCGGCCGGCCACATGAGGCGCAGGTCGGGCCGAAACGCCACGCGGATCGTCAGCGGCCGCACGGCCTGCACGTCCAGCAGCATCACAATGCCCGGCTCGTGCACCGGCGCGTACAGGATCTGTCGCACGGTGAAAGCCGCGTGGCTGTAGGTGAGCACGGTGGCCTCCGGCCGCGCTTCGATGTAGGCCAGCGTCTCCTCGCCGCTCAACGGCACCGGATAGTCGGCAATCTGGAATTCCAGCCGCAGGTCGCGCAGGATTTTGAGCGGATAGACCCAGACCTCGAACGCGCGGTGTTCGTAGCCGAGCAGCGCCGCCCGCCGCCCCACCACGTCCAGAAACGCCCCGGCCTGCGTGGGTCGTGCCAGCACCAGCCGGCCGGCCGGACGCTCAAAGCGCGGCACCAGTCCTTCGATCTGTTGCGCCTGCACCGCCATCATGCCGGACAGCAAACAGCCAAGCCATACTGCAATCCATGCGTTTCCTCGCAGCATCGTCGGTCAGAAGGTTATGTACAAAAAAGCCCGTCCGGCAAGAAAACGCCGGACGGGCCGAAAGGTCAAGCCCCTGCGCATTTCACGGTGCTTCCAATTCTTTCAGCATAGCTGTTATCTGCGCTTTGAGCAGAGGAAGATCTCGCTCCACCGTTGTCCAGACTTCTTCGAGGTCAATGCCGAAATACTCATGCACCAGAATATTTCGCATCGCTACAATCTGCGCCCAGGGGATCTGCGGATAGGCCGCATGAAACGCCTGCCCCAGGCGCGCCGCAGCCTCACCGATCAGTTGCAGATGATGGATGATCCACACCTGAATCAGTTCGTTCTGAAGGAACGCCCTTTTGCCCTGACTGGCATATCGTTCGATCCGGGCAATCGCCTCCAGCATGTCCCTGAGTCTTTCGACAGGCGTTCTCATAGAGGAATGGCCTCCTTCAGCACTTTTTCGCGAATCCGGGGCTTCAGACCGGCTTCGCTGATCACATCGACACGGCACCCCAGCAGCGCCTCCAGCTCAAGCCAGAGCGCGGCGTGGTCCAGCAGGCTGCGTCCCGGCTCGAAGCGCACGATCAGATCCACGTCGCTTGCCGCGTCGGCCTCTCCCCGCGCTACCGAGCCGAACACCCGCACGTCCGTGGCTCCGTAGCGGGCGCAGAGCCGAAGGATCTCCTCGCGTTTCTCTCTGAGCCGCTGCAGAAGTCGCTGCTCTGTTTTCATCCTGAGGTTTTATTCGGAAAACAAGTGGCATCACCCGAGACGGCACTTCGCTTCGCTCCGTGCCTGACTACAAGCGCGCTGGTTGTGCTTCAAACGGCCGGCTACAAACCTAACCGACAGCGCTATAAAGGGTTACAGGTCAAAATCGTGACCTTCTTTTCGGATGACTTCTACCAAAAAGCCCGTCCGGCAAGAAAACGCCGGACAGGCCGAAAGGTCAAGCCCTGGCGGTTACTCCTCGCTTTTTGCCCGGAGCGAGGAAGCTTCGGGAAGAAGCTGGTTGCGACGGTAGGCGTAGATGCGGAAGACCGTCTCGTCGTCACCGCGCACCAGCGCCCAGCCGTTGCTCCGCTCATCAAAATAGAGCACCTGCTGGACGCCACCGGGCAACCGGAGCGTCAGCACATAGTCGGGCGCCCGGCGGATCGAGTCGGCCGGCAGGTCATCGAAGAAGCCGTCGGCGCGGAGCGGATCGAACTGACCGGCCCAGCGCGCAGCCGCCGCCGAGTCGGCCGGCGCGGTCTGGTCGTCTTCCACCAGTTCCCAGCCGCTTTCGCCCCGGCGCACGCCGTATCGCTTACCTTCATGCTGCACTTCCAGCGCCTCGAGCTGGCCCGCCGGCACGTTCAGGATCGTCTTGTCGCGCCAGCGGCTCAGATCCTCCGGGAAGGTCAGGTCGGTTCGGGCCAGAAACACCCGCTCATCCGTGGCCAGGCGCACGTACCGGGCGTTGAAATCCGGCCCCGTATTGCCCCAGAACAACTGGAGCGAGTCGCCCGCCTTCCGATAGGCCACCAGGCGGATGGCGTTCGAGTCGGCCACGCCGTAATTGCCGTAGCGGGCCGGGTTGGTGGAAACGACGCTTTCCAGTTCCGTTTCGGCCAGATTCTCGACGAAACGTCGGGCAAAGGACGAGTCGGCCGGATAGCGAATCGGGGCCGTCAGTTGCCAGCCCGAACCGCTCCGCTCCAGCACAAGCGGATCCTTGCCCGGCCGCTCCAGTTGGATGCGCGTGATCTCGTCCGCCCGGAGCGTCCATTCTGGCACGTCGATCGTCGAGGGGTTTCGCTTGAAGGCGCCGGTGGCCCAGGCCAGCACGAGCAGGACCACCAGCACGATCGACAGAATGACAACCGGATTTTTTCGCGCCATGACTCACGTCCGGGATGGTTTCAGGTGGTCAGCACGATCTGGCGCTGACGCCGGATGCGCCAGCGGATCAGCCCGAAGAGCACCACCAGCACCACCGGTCCCAGGATGTTCGCGTACTTGATGAAGGGCCGCAGGCTTTCGCTCACCGGTTCGAGCGCCCGCGGCGTGATCGACTTGGTGCGGATCGCCAGCAGCGCCTCGTCCTGACCGAGCCAGTCGGCGATGTTCAGCACGAAGGCCAGGTTGCCCGGCGGAAGCTGGCCGCCGTAGCGCTGCTCGTTGACCAGATCGCCGTCGCCCACCACCACCAGCCGGGCCGGTTGTCCGACGCGCGTGCTGTCGTAGGCGCTCGGGAACGTCCCGTGCAGCGCCACGGCCAGCACGTAGGGACCGTCCTGGAAGTTTTCGGGGTCCGGCAGCATGGCGGGCTGCACCGTGAAGAAGCCCTGCTGGGTGGCGCTTTGTGGCGTCGAGTACACCAGCGGAATGCGCTCGACGCCTTCAGGAAGCGCTGCGCTCGTGTCGATCGAACTGACGTAGTAGAAGAACACCTCCCGGAGCCGGCTGACCATGGGATGCTCCGGGTTGAAGCGCGTGGCGATGGGGAAGAACGGATACTCCACCATCTGCGCCACGCGGAAGAAGCCCACGGTCCGCTGCAGCGTCACCACCGAGCTCTGGCGGTCCATCACCAGATCGGGCCGCACCACGGCGCCATAGTGGGCCAGTAGGTCTTCCAGTCCGGTCTTCTGCTCACTGGCAAAGCCGAACTGCAGGTTCGCGTTGACCCGGTTGAGCAGCACGGCCACGCGGCCGCCTTCCATCAGGTAGCGGTCGATCGCCTTCAGGTGCGCCTCGGGAAACGTGTCGGCCGGCGCGATGATGAAAAGCACGTCCGGCCGCGGGTCCAGCGTGCTGTCTTTCACCGACACGGTGCGCACCTCGTAGTTACGCTCCAGCGCCCGCCAGAACGTTTCGATGGCGGTGCGGCCTGGCTCACCATGGCCCGTCAGGATGCCCGCCACCGGCAGCCGATCCCGGGTGAGCTTGCGAATGGCGCTGGTCAAATCGTACTCCAGCGTCGAGAGGTCTTCGATCACCGGGATCGTCTCCCGCTTGCCCGCATACTCGACCACCAGCCCCATGTAGGCATTTTTGATCTGCAGGTTGTCGTTTTCGATCACCTGCACCTGCACGGGCGGAATGTTGTAGCGGGCCGCCTCCTGCTGGAGCGATTCATCCGATCCCGGATCCAGAAATTCATACTGAAATTTGTTGCCGCCGTAGGCGCGATATTCATCCAGCTTGTCCCGCAGGAAGCGCCGGTAGCTGCTGTAGGGGGCCGGGAGATCGGCCGTAAAGAACACGCGCACGGTGACCGGGTCCTCCAGGGAACGCACCGTCTCGATCGACGCATCCGAGAGCGAGTAGACCCGGTCGTCGGTCAGGTCGATCCGGAAGAAAACGTTCAGGCCGATCAGGTTCAGCACCACCAGAATCAGTCCGACCAGCAGCAGCGTGGTGCGTGTGGTCCAGTTCCGTTGCATGGCTCACTCCGGACGTCGTGCCAGGTGATACGCGGTCAGCAAACCGGCAAACGCCGTCAGCGACAGGTAGTAGAGCACGTCGCGCGAGTCGATCACGCCGCGCATCAGGTTCCGGTAGTGGAAGTCGATGCTCAGGTACTCCAGGATGGGGGCCAGCCAGCCCGGCACGAAGATCGTGACCTTGTCGAGCAGATACAGCCCGAAGATCATGGCAAAGCCCAGAATGAAGGCCACGATCTGGTTGCGCGTCAGACTGGAGGCCAGCAGCCCCAGCGCGCTGCAGGACAGGCCCAGCAGCGCCAGTCCCAGATAGCCGCCGAGCGTGGCGCCGTTGTCCGGATCGCCCAGCACGGCCAGCGTCAGCACGTAGACGCCGGTCAGCGCCAGCGCCACCACCAGCACGATCACGACCGACAGCAGCTTGGCCGCGATGACCTGTCCGTCACGCACCGGAAGCGTCAGCAGCAGCTCGATCGTACCGGCGCGGCGCTCTTCGGCGAAGGTGCCCATCGTGAGCGCCGGGATGAAGAACATGAACAGCACCGGCGCCAGGTCGAAGACCGATCGCAGCGACGCGACGTTCTCGACGAACAGGCTGTTGCCGAAGAACCAGCCTGTGATCAGCAGAAACACGCTCAGCACAATGTAGGCCGACGGGCTGTCGAAGAAGGCCCGCAGTTCGCGTCGCGTGAGGATCCAGACTTCCCGCATCGCTCCAGCGCGTTTAGTTCATCGTGAGCTGGCGGAAGACCTCCTCCAGATCGACACGCTCCCGATGGAGCTCGGTGAGCGTCCAGCCGCGCTCGACGACCAGGCGGAACAGCTCCGGCCGCAGGTCTTTCTGGCCGTCGGCACTCAGGCGCAGCAGCAGCGTGCCGTCGCTTTCCGTCCGCGCCTCCTCCACGCGCACGCCGTCCACCCGCTCCAGGGCCGATCGCACTTCGGGCTCCGGCGCCTGCACGCCGAACAGAATGCGCTGGCCGCCGTGCGCCGACTGCAACTCGTCGGGCGTGCCGTCGGCCACGATCCGCCCGCGGTGGATGATCAGCACGCGGTCGCACGAAGCCTGTACCTCGGGGAGGATGTGCGTCGAGAGGATGACGGTCTTTTCGCGCCCGAGCGTCTTGATCAGGCTTCGGATCTCCACGATCTGGTTGGGGTCGAGCCCCGAGGTCGGCTCGTCCAGGATCAGGATGGGCGGGTCGTGCACCATGGCCTGCGCCAGCCCGACGCGCTGGCGGTATCCCTTCGAGAGCGCATCAATGCGCTTGGTGAGCACGTCGCCCAGCCCGCACACCTCGATCACCTCGGCCAGACGACGCCGCCGCGCCGCGCCATCGAGCCCCCGCATGGCCGCCATGAACTCCAGATAGTCGTAGGTGACCATGTCGGGATAGAGCGGCGTGTTTTCGGGCAGGTAGCCGATCTTCTGGCGGATGGCCAGGCTGTCGTGCCGCACGTCCAGCCCGTCCACCAGGACGGTGCCCTCGGTCGGAGGCAAATAGCAGGTGATCACCTTCATCGTGGTGGTCTTCCCGGCCCCGTTGGGACCGAGAAAGCCCAGCACCTCGCCCGACCGCACGGTGAACGAGATGCGGTCGACGGCCACCTCCGACCCGTAACGCTTCGTCAGCTCGCGTACCTCGATCATGACACGCGTGCCGGTATTGCTTCGGTCGTGGTGGGACACTATTCAAGCAGAAAAGCGAACCGGGCCGCACCATTCCGCGGCGCCGTCAGAAAAATACAAACGAAATGGCCGGCTTTTTAGTGTGTCGCTCCGCCTGTCTCATCAATTCTTCGCAATTGCCGCCGCCTGACTGAACCAGAATTCTTAAGCGCAGAGCATCAGGCTTCATGCTGAAAAACGATTAGCGACCCGTGACCGACGATGCGCCATTGCCGCACATCACGGATTGTGCTTTCGACCCTGGAGCGGGATCGCGTCAGGGACCGGCTGATGACCTCCACAGACAGCGCCGTCCCCCTATGCCTGAGCATATCCTTGCAAATCATACATCATGATGTCCGTTTTGCAAGGATATAAACGCCCATCTTTCCGCCAGATGCCCTCTTGTGCCATTGGTTGCCGTTCCGTATCTTCCAACCCGTTTTTAGCCATGCCTAAAAACTCAGTCGATTCGGATGCTGGTGCTGGCGCTGTGGCTGGGCGGCTGGCTCCTGGCGGCCGATACCAGCCGGTTCACCTCCGAGCTGGCCGTCGCCTACACAGCCGACGTCATGAGCCCGCTGGCCGGCGCGTCGGTGCGGCCGGTGTGGATGGACAACGTGGACGTCACGCTGACGCTGCACCTGACGCCGCGCACCACGCTGTTCCTTTACGGGCTGGGCAACCAGGGCGGCTCGATCAGCGCGCGGGTCGGCGACGCGCAGGGCGTCAGCAACATCGAGGCGCCCACCTCCTGGCGACTTTACGAAGCGTTTGTCGAGCACGTGACGGCCACCGGTCGCCTTTCCGTGCTGGCGGGGCTGTACGACCTGAACAGCGAGTTCGACGTGCTCCCGGCCGCCGGGCTTTTCATCAACAGCTCGTTCGGCATCGGCGCCGAGCTGGCCGCCAGTCGTCCACAGGGGCCGTCGATCTTCCCCGTGACGTCGCCCGGACTCCGGCTTCGCCTGGGCTTTCAGCGAAGCGCCCGGTATGCCGGTTACCTGCAGGCCGTGGCGCTCGACGGGGTGCCGGGACGCCCGGACCGCCCTGCCGGCACGCACATCGTCTTCGGGCGTAACGACGGCCTGCTGCTGGTGGCCGAAGCCGGTGCGCTGGTGCATCCGGAAGCACCGCTGCCCGACGGCTCGCCGATCCGGCTCGTCAGCCGCCTGCACGAACATCCCCATCATCACAAGCTGGCGCTGGGCGTCTGGTACTACACCGCCCGCTTCCGGTGGCTCGACGCGGACCACACGCAACGGGGCAATGCCGGCGTCTATCTGCTGGGCGAATCGCGGCTCTACCGGGAAGGCCCCCGCACGCGCTGGGCCTTTCTGCGGGTGGGCGTGGCGCATCCGCGCGTGAACCGCTTCGGCGCCTACACGGGCGGGGGCTTCAGTGGAAGGGGCTGGGTGCCGGGACGCCCGGCCGACCGCATGGGACTGGCCGTCGCCGCCGCCCACAACAGCAGCGCCTACCGCCGCCTGCAGCGACAGCAGGGCACGCCCGTACACCGTACCGAATGGGTTTTCGAAGGCACTTATCTGCTTGCCCTCAGCACAGCGCTCCGCCTGCAGTTCGATCTGCAATGGGTGCTCCACCCCGATACCCGCGCCGGCAGCGTGCTGGTCGGCGGCCTTCGCCTGCTGTGGAGTCCTTAATATGAATTCCGGGAAATCATAGTGCATGTGAGAAAGCACGGGCGCACACTTCGGTGCGCCCCTACCAGATCCTTGACATTTTCCCTATCCCGTAGGGGCGGACCACTGTGTCCGCCCTGTCATGCCCGCGGATCATCTCTGGCATGGCGCCATCATGCACCGGAAAATCAGCGATCCCATATAAGACGACAGCGGAAGCGAACGTATGCGCACCTGTGCCTCGGTCACGCTCACCATGGCTCCGGCACGCAACTGATCACCGAATCTGTCAATTATTCCCATCAGGTATCTATTCACATTTTCAGGGCGCATATTTCGAAGACGAAACACGATCACAGTGGGTAACCGGGCGCCGCTCGCAGCCATCAGTTCACCAAAATCAAGATCATGCGTCAATAAGATTCTGCGTTCTGTTCGCGCCAGTTCCAGAATAGACGCATCCGTAAGTAACTGGCCCTTAAGTTCGCGAAGATGAACGGCGTCATATCCTTGTTCTCTCAGAAACCTGACCGTATGGGGAGAAATCCGAACAAGAAACCGGCGCGCTTCAGAGCATCAGACGCTCAGAAACCTGACCGTATGGGGAAAAATCCCCATGTCTGCAAGGAACCTCATGGGGTTTCTGGACTCAGTGGCACGACCCATTCCTCGGAGAGCCAGGCCGCATACTTGAGCGCCTGATGAATATCTTCAGGTTCCAGATAAGGATAGGCTTCAAGAATTTCGCGGACTTGCATTCCATTTGCCAGCAAATTCAAGATCAGCGAAACCGTGACCCGTGTGTCCCGAATGCAGGCACGTCCCCCCATCACTTCAGGATCGAACGTAATGCGTTCCAGGCCAGGCACAGGAAAACGTGCTTTCATGGGCGTCTTGCTTTTTTGATCAGGTTCATACCGGTACGGGTTGGCCGGCCAGCATTTCGATCGTCAGTGCGGCCGTCCAGGAAAAGCCCGTCGCCCCGCAGCCGGTCCCATCGCGGGGGTCGTAGTACTCCATGAAGCCGGACTTCTGCACCAACTCCAGGCTGTGCTGCCGGATCGTCTCGGCCAGCTCGTGATAGCCGTAGCGGCGCAGCCCCTCCATGACCATCCAGTTGATGATGATCCACACCGGACCGCGCCAGTAGCGCCGCGGCTCGAAAAACAGGTTGTTCTTGGCCTGTGAGGGCACATAGTAGCGCGTCCCGTCCGGCGCGTACTCTTCGGGATTGAGCAGGTGCTCTTCGACAAGCCGACGCGCCTGCCGCTCGCTGGCCAGCCCGGCAAACAGCGGGATGAACGTGGCGCAGCCGTTTTCTTCCAGCACGCGTCGGGCGCGCAGGTCATAGGCGAAGTACAGCCCATGTTCTTCGCTCCAGAGCCGGGCGTTGAAGGCGTAGCGCGTGGTGGCCAGCCACTCGTCGAACTCCTCGGTGGGCTCACCCAGCTCGGCGGCCAGCGCCCGCAGGTCGCGCTGCGCCCGGTACATGAGCGCGTTGAAGAGCGTGTCCTGCACCAGAAACGGCGAACGGGCGTAGATCGTCTCCTGATCATAGCCCCACTGTCGGAACAGGTCGATCAAATAGACAAAGCGCTGGTACTCGGCCTGAATGGGCCGCTCGTCCTCGCGCACGTGCAGGAAGTCCCTGCGCTGGTAGGGCGGCACGCGCGTGGGAATGACCCGGATCATGGGCTCCACAAAGCGCGCGGCGTTGTCGGTGCCCGACTCCCAGGGATGCACGATCGCCACCAGGCCGGTGTTTTCGGGGTCCCGGGCCGTGCGCAGCCAGCGATGCCAGCGGTAGAGCGCCGGGTAGATCTCCCGCACAAAGGCCAGCGAGGCCTCGCGGTCGGGCGCCCGCTCGTGCATGAGGCGCACGCAGGTGGCCAGCAGCGGCGGCTGGACGATCCCGGACGTCAGCACGCCCTCCGGCGCGTTCGGACTCCGCTCGATCTGCCAGAAATCGGGCGTCGGGAAGTAGTCGGAAGCGCCGTTGTGGTAGACCACGTGCGGCAACATGCCGTCCTTCCACTGCCCTTTCAGCAGCGAGCGGATCTCCTGCTCGGCCCGCGGGCGATCGAAGTGGCTGAGTCCCAGCGCCACCAGCGCCGCGTCCCAGTTCCACTGATGGGGGTACTGGTAGGTCCCCGGCTTAACAAAAATCCCGTTTACGTCGTTCGCCCGGAGGACCGCCTTCGCCTGTTCGATCAGCGCCTCCGGGTCAATGACCACTGGTTCAGACATCGGTACAGGTTTTATAATGCTTTTGCGCTTCTTCAACAGAAAGACGACGCGCGCGTTTCACCGCGCCCTTGCAAATGAATCCGACGTGCTGCATCTTGAACCGGCATCCGCTGCAACTTTCTTTCGGAAATATCATGCGCCGCTATCTTCTTCTGTTCGCACTCCTGCTGCTGCCAGCCTGTGAAACGCCGGAAACCATGCCCGAAGCAAGCCTCGACACCGTGCTGACCGTGCCGGGCGCCTCGCCCGAAGCGCAGGCGCTCCTGCGCAAGTACGCGCCGTTCCGGCTTGAAGCCGACCTGAGCGGCCTTTCGGACAACCAGCGTCGAATACTCGGCCTGCTTATCGAGGCGGCCCGTGAAATGGACGCCATCTTCAAGGTGCAGGCCTACGGCAACCTGGATTCGCTGCTGGCCACGATCGAAGATCCGGGCCTTCGCCGCTTTGTGGAAATCAACTACGGTCCCTGGGATCGCCTCGACGGCAACCGCCCCTTCCTCGAAGGGGTGGGTCCCAAGCCGCCGGGCGCCAACTTCTATCCGCCCGACATGACGCGCGAGGAATTCGAAGTGGCCGCCGCCGAAAACGAAGCGCTCCGCAGCCTCTACACCATGGTACGGCGCGACGCACAGGGCCGGCTCGTGGCCATCCCCTACCACGAGTTTTTTGCGCCGCACGTCCGCCGTGCCGCCGAACTGCTTCGCCAGGCGGCCGAACTGGCCGAGGACGAAGGGCTTCGCCGCTACCTCACGCTCCGCGCCGAAGCGCTCCTGACCGACGACTACTACGAAAGCGATCGGGCCTGGCTCGACATGAAGACGAACACGATCGACGTGGTAATCGGCCCGATCGAAACCTACGAGGACCAGCTCTTCGGCTACAAGGCGGCCGCCGAGGCCTTCGTGTTGCTTAAAGACCGCGCCTGGAGCGAGCGGCTCGGCCGCTACGCCACGCTGCTGCCCGAACTGCAGGCCGCGCTGCCCGTTCCGGACGCCTACAAACGCGAGCAGCCCGGCACCGACTCGGACCTCGGCGCCTACGACGCGCTCTACTACGCGGGCGACGCCAACGCCGGCGCCAAGACGATCGCCATCAACCTGCCCAACGACGAGCGCGTCCAGCTCGAAAAAGGCACGCGCCGCCTGCAACTCAAAAACGTCATGCGGGCCAAGTTCGAAAAGATTCTATTGCCGATTGCCGACGTGCTGATCGCCGAAGACCAGCGCACGCACATCACCTTCGACGCCTTCTTCGGCAACACGATGTTTCACGAAGTGGCGCACGGGCTGGGCATCAAACACACGATCGCCGGACGCGGCACCGTGCGCGAAGCGCTGCGCGACCTGTACACGACCATGGAGGAAGGCAAGGCGGACGTGCTGGGCCTCTACATGGTCACCTGGCTGATCGACCGCGGCGAGTGGGAGGCCGATCCGATGGACCACTACGTGACCTTCCTGGCCGGTATTTTCCGCTCGATCCGTTTCGGGGCGGCCAGTGCCCACGGCCGCGCCAACCTCATCCGATTCAACTTCTTCAAGGAGCAGGGCGCCTTCACGCGCGACGCGGCCACCGGCACCTACCGGGTCGTGCCCGAGCGCATGCAGGCGGCCGTCGCGGCGCTCTCGGAACAGATTCTCCGCCTGCAGGGCGACGGCGACTATGCGGCCACGGCCGCCTTCATCGAACGCTACGGTCAGATGGACGACACGCTCCGCGCCGATCTGGCCCGCATCCAGCAGGCCGGCATCCCGGTGGACATCGTCTTCATCCAGGGACCGGAAGTGCTGGGACTGGAGTAGCTGCCCGCGTCCACAGCAAACGTCCCGAAGAGCTGACCGAAAAGCCCCGGAGCCTCAAGCTCACGGGGCTTTTGTTTTGCCGCTCTCTCAATACCAAAAAGGTGCGATTAAAACTGTCGCGCCGCACTTGCACAACTCGATTACGAGAATATTTCAATACCAAAAAGGTGCGATTAAAACTGATCGGCCGCGGACTGCGTCCATCCGTGCATCTCCATTTCAATACCAAAAAGGTGCGATTAAAACCTGCTGCTTCGAAGGCGCTATAGCTGGCCGCGTTCAATTTCAATACCAAAAAGGTGCGATTAAAACATCACAACGTAGAACTGCGGCGGGAGCTTCGATGCATTTCAATACCAAAAAGGTGCGATTAAAACGCGAGATAGATAAGCTTTTTGAGTTATAACCAAACAATTTCAATACCAAAAAGGTGCGATTAAAACCCCTTTAGGTCCGATTTCTAACAGCTCCAGTTCATATTTCAATACCAAAAAGGTGCGATTAAAACCGGTGAGCCCATGCTTCTCCGCGAAGTCCATTACGAATTTCAATACCAAAAAGGTGCGATTAAAACCTGATGTTGTTGGGCTGCACATCCCGCTTCATGAGATTTCAATACCAAAAAGGTGCGATTAAAACGGGCGCAGAATTTTGAAGCGTTGATGAAATTGCGATCATTTCAATACCAAAAAGGTGCGATTAAAACAAGCACAATATCAAATGCGTTTGGCGTGACGTTCTGCCTTTCAATACCAAAAAGGTGCGATTAAAACTCTTCCGCATCTAACGCGATCCCGTTGAAAGCTAACTCTTTCAATACCAAAAAGGTGCGATTAAAACAGGTCTTCGACTTCCTGCTTGAGGGCGCCGAAGGCGCTTTCAATACCAAAAAGGTGCGATTAAAACTGCTGGCTACAGCCTGCACGCCGCGCTCGGGCGGGCGCCTTTCAATACCAAAAAGGTGCGATTAAAACCGTGAGATTCGGTCCGGCACGATCGTCTCGATCCGCCCTTTCAATACCAAAAAGGTGCGATTAAAACCGTTTATTGGTTCAATTGCTAATATACAACGCCAAACTTTCAATACCAAAAAGGTGCGATTAAAACTATCGCCCGTTTTTTCTGCTACGAAAATATCCAGCACCTTTCAATACCAAAAAGGTGCGATTAAAACTCTACAATTTTTACAACTATTTTGCCGAAGAGGCGACTTTCAATACCAAAAAGGTGCGATTAAAACGCGCTCGACATCGCGCAGCGCGACCAGATTGCGACCCTTTCAATACCAAAAAGGTGCGATTAAAACGACCAAGCGGCGACGCAACCTGTTCGCCAAAGATAACCTTTCAATACCAAAAAGGTGCGATTAAAACACTGCCGGCCGAGGAGGAAATTCGCGTCGAAGGCGAGCCCTTTCAATACCAAAAAGGTGCGATTAAAACGCCCCTGTGAGAACGGAGAAGATCTTGCCATAAATGCTTTCAATACCAAAAAGGTGCGATTAAAACCTACTCGGGCGGCGCGTGGAAGGTCTATATCCAGAACGACTTTCAATACCAAAAAGGTGCGATTAAAACAAGGCCGCGCGACCTGTATTCCTCAGGCACCTGCGCCACTTTCAATACCAAAAAGGTGCGATTAAAACCGCGACCGTGCTCGTCCTTGCTGACTTCCCAGCCTTCTTTCAATACCAAAAAGGTGCGATTAAAACCGCCAGAAGCCACCAGATCGATTCTGACGCGAGATTTCACTTTCAATACCAAAAAGGTGCGATTAAAACACGACAGGCGTGCTGCCGCCATCCTGCGGCAAATCACTTTCAATACCAAAAAGGTGCGATTAAAACCCCGGCCTTTCAAAGAGCAGAACCGGGTTCTGGAGGGCATTATAAGCGATTTGATCGGGAATGTCAAGCCCCCTGTGTCGTCGAGCTCCGGTTACCCCCGAAACCCCGGAGGGCCGACGACTTCAGACAAACCATTTTAAAACAAAATCATACAGACAATCTTCTTGAATTTACCCCACCTTCTTCGCCGAATGCTTTTCGTTATCTCCGTGGACGACGACCCTGCTTACGGCATTACCTTATGAAATTACGGCATTTATGCTCGCACAACTCACGTTTCCTGTGTCTTGACCATCCTGTAAAACCACCGTTCCATTAACGGTCCTGAGTTTCCCGGACCAGCGCACGCCAGACAACGCGTTCCCGACCCTCGATTCAGATCGGATCCCGACCACTCCTACCTGCACGTCGGCCGGCGCCACACGGTGCGGCTTTACCGATCCTTCACCCCCGCCCCACTTGACACGCCTGTCGACATTTGTTTATCATATTGGAAACTTGAAATACAATTTCAGTTTCCATGGTTTCATCCGAAGCAACCCCGGCGGCCGTGCGCGCGCGCATCCTGGAAGCGGCACGACGACGCTTCTTCCAGGAAGGCTATGCGCGGGTGACCATGGATGAACTCGCCCGCGAGCTGGGCATAAGCAAAAAAACGCTCTACCAGCACTTTCCCACCAAAGCCGCACTCGCCGCGGCCGTCATGGAAGCCTTCCGATCGCAGGCGGCCGAAGGCCTCGGCCGCATTTTCGAGGACCACACGCTGTCGCTCCCCGAACGCCTGGCCCGGGCCTTCGCCGAAGCGGCCCGCCACCTGCGCCAGATCGAAAAGCCGTTTCTGGAAGACCTGGCCCGCTTCCTCCCCGACGTCTGGGCCGAAACCGAACGCTTCCGCTCCGAGACAATCGCGCGCCTGCTGGGCGGCGCGCTCCGGGAAGGTCAGGCGGCCGGGTTCATCCGAACCGACGTGCCCGTGGAGATCCTGCTCCGGAGCTTTCAGGCCGTGGCCGAGTGCCTGGTGACACCCGCAGCACTCATGGAACTGCCCTACACGCTCCCGGAGATGATCCGGCTCGTGATCCAGCTGCTGTTCGAGGGGATGCTGACCGATACCGCCCGCGGCGACTTCCGAAAAGCCCTCGATGCGATTGCTTCCGGGGAAAATCTGACCACCTGACCTGATCGCGCCATGCGTACGCTCCTGATTCCCGTGCTGCTGGGCGGCCTGCTGGCCGGATGCCGGGCCGCCCGCACCGACGTGCTCGAAGTCTCCGGCACCATCGAGGCCACCGAAATCCAGCTGGCCGCCCGCACGACCGGCGAGATCGTGCGGTTCTTCGTGGACGAGGGCGATCGTGTCGCGCGCGGCCAGCCGCTGGTGTGCCAGGACACCACGCAGCTCGCGCTGCAGCTACGCCAGGCCGAAGCCGACGTGGCGGCCGCCCGCGCCAATCTGGCGCTGCTGGAGGCCGGCGCCCGCGCCGAAGACCTCGAGCAGGCCGAAGCCCGACGCCAGCAGGCGGAAACGCGTCTGGAACAGGCCCGCCGCGATGCGGCCCGCCTCGAAGCGCTCCATGCGCAGGGCAGCGCCACCGACCGCCAGCTCGAAGACGCCCGGCTCCAGCTCCGGCTCGCCGAGGCCGAATACCGGGCCGCACAGGCCCAGCTCGAAAAGCTCCGGCACCTGGCCCGTCCCGAAGAGCTGGCCGTCGCCCGCGCCCGTGTCGCACAGGCCGAGGCCCGGCGCGACCTGCTCCGCCGCCAGCTCGAGGACGCCTGCCTGGAAGCCCCCACCGACGGCGTCGTCAGCCGTCGCGTGGCCGATCCGGGCGAACTGGCCGCCCCCGGCTCGGTGCTGCTGACGCTCGTCCGGCTCGACACGGTCTACGTGCAGTTGTACATCCCCGAGCCGCTGATCGGTGCCGTCCGCTACGGCCAGCCCGTCACGGTACGCGTCGATACCTGGCCCGACCGCACCTTCGAGGGCCACGTCACCTACATCGCGCCCGAGGCCGAATTCACCCCCCGCAACGTGCAGACGAAGGAAGACCGCACGCGGCTGGTCTTTCGCATCAAGGTAGCCCTGCCCAATCCGGAGGGGCTGCTCAAACCCGGCATGCCCGCCGACGCCACGCTGCAACCCGCCGCCTGAGCCATGACGCCCCCGATCGAGCTACGCGCCGCCACGAAACGCTTCGGGCCGATCACGGCCCTGGCCGGCGTGTCGCTCTCAGTAAACCAGGGCGAGATGTTCGGGCTTGTCGGACCCGACGGCGCCGGCAAGACCACGTTGCTGCGCCTGGTGGCCGGCATCGCCCGTCCCGACGAGGGCGTCGTGCGCGTGCTCGGCCATGACCTGACCACCAAAGCCCGGCGCATTCGCCCGTTCATCGGCTACATGGCCCAGCGGTTTTCGCTTTACGGCGACCTGACCGTCGAGGAAAACCTTCGTTTTTTCGCACGCCTGCACGGCACCGGCACCGATCGGGCCTGGCAGGAGCGCCTGCTGGAGATGACCGGCCTGGCGCCGTTCCGCACCCGGCTGGCCGACTACCTTTCGGGCGGCATGAAGCAGAAGCTGGCGCTCATCTGCACGCTCGTCTATCGTCCACGGCTGCTGCTGCTCGACGAACCCACCACGGGCGTCGATCCCGTCGCCCGGCGTCAGTTCTGGGAGCTGCTCGTGGAGTTTCAGCAGGAAGGGCTGACGATCGTGCTGGCCACGCCGTACCTGGACGAAGCCGAGCGCTGCCGCCGCGTGGCCCTGCTCCATCAGGGGCGCATCCTGGCGCTCGATACGCCCGAGGCGCTACGGGCGTCGCTGCCCGGCCGTCTGTTCGAACTGACGGCCACGCCCGTGCGCGAGGCGGCCCGACGACTTCGCACCTGGCTCGAGGCGCACCGCGTGCAGCTCATCGGCAACCGCATCCACCTGCTGCTCGACCGCGACGACGAGCTGACGCCGTTGCTCGGCCGCCTCGAAGCCGACGGCACCGTGCAGGTGCGCGACTGCCAGCCCATCGCGCCCACGCTGGAAAACGTCTTCCTCGCCTACCTGACCGAGCAGTCCACCCCATCAAAGTAAATCGACGATGTACAATGAAACATAATCATCCATCCCGGATGTTGCGCTGGTTGCCGGGCCTGCTGCTGGGATTCGGCCTGGCGCTCGCGCTCCAGGCACAACCCGTGCAGCTGACGCTGTCCGAAGCCGTCAGACAGGGGCTCCGGACGCATCCCGACCTGGCCGCTGCCGAGGCGGCCGTCGCGGCCGCTCAGACCCGCATCGGTCAGGCCCGCGCGGCCTTGCAGCCCCGGCTGCAGTTTTCGGCCGGCTACCAGCGGCTGAGCGAGATCACGCCGTTTGCCATCACGATGCCGCTGCCGGGTGCCGAACCCATCGAGATCACGCCCAACATTCCAAATCAGTATCAATTGCAGCTTTCGCTGCAGCAGCCGCTGTTTCAGGGCGGACGGCTACGGGCGCAGCTCGAGGCGGCGCGGCAGGAAGCGGCGGCCGCCGTCGCCGAGCAGCACGCCCGGCGCGAAGCGCTCGCCTATCGCATCGCCACGGCCTACTGGCAGCACGTGGAAGCCGAGGCGCTGGCCCGTGCCGCCGAGGAGAACGTCCGCCGTCTGGAAGCGCACCTGCAGGACGCCCGCAACCGGCAGGCGCAGGGCCTCCTGCTCGAAAGCGAAGTGCTCGACGTGGAGGTGGCGCTGGAGCAGGCCCGGCTCGAAGCGCTCCGGCAGCGGCAGGCGGCCCGGCTCACCGCCGTCACCCTGAGCAGCCTGGTAGGCCTGCCGCCGGACACGCCGCTCGTGCTATCCGACCGGCCCGACACTGCCGCACAGCCGGTACCGTCGCTCGACAGCCTGCGCGCGCTGGCCCTGCACCGGCGGCCTGATCTGGCCGCACTCCGGCACACCATCGCCCGCGCCGATGCGTTGCAGTCCATGGCCCGGGCCGGCTGGTGGCCGCAGGTGGCGCTCGTCGGGCGCTACCTCTACGCCCGACCCAACCCGCGCCTCATCCCGCTACAGGATCGCTTCGAGGGGACCTGGGAAGTCGGGCTGTCGCTCACGCTTGATCTGTGGAACGGCCTGCGCACACACCATCAGGTGGCCGAGGCCACGGCGCTTCGTCGTCAGGCCGAAGCGCAGGAGGCCGCCACGCTGCGCACACTGGACGTAACGCTGGCGCAGGCGCGGCTCGGCGTCGAGCAGGCCTACGAGCGGCTGCGACTGGCCCGGCTGGTGGTCCGGCAGGCCGAAGCCCGGTATGCGCTGGTGCGCGATCAGTTCGCCCAGGGGCTGCGCACCAGCCGCGACCTGCTCGATGCCGAAACGACGCTGGCGCAGGCCCGCGCCCGGGAGATTCAGGCCCGGACGGTCTGCGCGCTCGCCTGGCTGGCGCTGTATCAGGCCACCGGTACGCTGACCGAACACCTGCCATGAGCACGCCCGCCATCGACGTACGCGACCTGACGCGTCGCTTCGGCAGCTTCACGGCCGTCGACCACGTGACGTTTCAGGTGGAAGCCGGCGAGATCTTCGGCTTTCTGGGTGCCAACGGTGCCGGCAAATCGACCACCATCCGCATGCTCTGCGGCCTGCTGCCGCCGTCGGAGGGCACGGCCCGCGTGGCCGGGTTCGACGTGGCCCGCGAGCCCTACCGCGTGCGCCAGGCCATCGGCTACATGGCCCAGAAGTTCTCGCTCTACGAAGACCTGACCGGGCTGGAGAACCTGTACTTCTTCGGGACGGCCTACGGACTGACCGGCCGCCGGCTCGAAACGCGCATCCGCGAGGTTACGGTCCGCGTGGGCCTGAGCGGACAGGAACGTCGCCTGGTGCGCGAGCTGCCCACCGGCTGGCGGCAGCGGCTGGCGCTGGCCAGTGCGCTGCTGCACGAACCGTCCGTGGTGTTTCTGGACGAACCCACCAGCGGCGTCGATCCGCTGGCCCGGCGTCGCTTCTGGGACCTGATCGCCGAGCTGGCCGCCGAGGGCACCACGGTGTTCGTCACCACGCACTACCTGGACGAAGCCGAGTACTGCAACCGACTGGGCCTCATCCAGGGCGGCCGGCTCATCGCGCTGGGCGCACCCGAGGCGCTGAAAGCCCGTTACCTGACCCGCCCGCTGTACGAACTGGAGGCCACCCCACTGCGTGCCGCCCTGGAAGCGCTGCGCCGGATGCCCGAAGTGTTCGAGGCGGATCCCTTCGGCAGTCGCATTCACGTAACCCTGCAGGATCGTTCCTTTGAACCCGACGCGCTCGTGCGCCGCCTGCGCGAAGCGGGGCTGACGGTCGCCGGCATTCGCCCCATCGTACCCACGCTCGAAGACGTATTTCTGCACTTGATCGAGCATCCGCCCACCGAAACCTGACCCGGCCATGGCTGCGCTGCGCATGATCGCGACGCTGTTCGTCAAAGAATTTACCCAGATCCGACGCGATCCACTTTCGCTGGGGATGCTCATTGCCCTGCCGGCCTTTCTGCTGATTCTGTTCGGCTACGCGCTCACGTTCGACGTGCGCAACCTGGCGCTGGGCGTGTGCGACCAGGACGGGTCGGCGGCCAGCCGCGAGCTCATCCGACGCTTTGCGATCACCGAATACTTCGACCTGAAACGCCAGGTGGACGATCCGCGGGCGCTCACGCGGCTCATCGATCACGAGGTGATCCGGGTGGGTCTGGTCATTCCGTCGGACTTCGAGGAGCGGCTCGAAGCGGGACGTCCGGCGCCGGTTCAGTTTCTGGTGGACGGCACGAACGCCACGATCGCCTCGGCCGTCACGGGCTACGCCGACGCCATCGTCCGGGCATTCAGCGGCCAGGTAGTGCTGGAGCAGATGCTGCGCGCCGGGTACCGTCCGCCGCCGGCGGCCGTCTCCGTCGAGGCCCGCATCTGGTACAACCCCGAGCTGGAAAGCGCCCGTTTTCTGCTGCCCGGTCTGATCGCCTTCCTGCTCATGGTGGCCACGGTGGTGGCCACGTCGCTTTCGGTTACGCGCGAGCGGGAGCGCGGTACCATGGAGCAGCTCGTGCTGGCCCCGCTGGAGCCCTACCAGCTCGTGCTGGGCAAGACGCTGCCCTATCTGCTGGTGGCGATCGGCTCGACCGTACTGATCCTGCTCGTCGGACGCCTGCTGTTTGACGTGGAGGTGCGTGGCGACCTGCTCGTACTGGCCTTCGTGGTGCTGGCCTACCTGCTGGCCGGTCTTGGCCAGGGACTGCTGATCTCGACCGTCGCGCCCAGCCAGCAGGTGGCCTTTCAGATCGCCATCATCAGCACGCTGCTGCCCACGTTCATCCTCTCGGGTTTCGTTTTTCCCATTTACAACATGCCGCCGATCATCCAGGCGCTCACCTATCTGGTGCCGGCCCGCTACTTCCTGGTGGCACTGCGGGGCGTCATGCTGAAAGGAACCGGCCTCGCCGTCTTCTGGCCCGATGTGCTGTTGCTGTTGCTTTTTGCAGGGCTCATGCTCACGCTGAGCAGCGTTCGCCTGCGCCGTCTGTTTCAACATCTGATGTGAGCCGCCATGGAACAGGTGCTCGCTTTTCTGCGGAAAGAATTTCGCCAGCTGCGGCGCGATCCGCGCATGCTGTTTCTGCTGATCGTGCCGCCGATCGTGCAGCTCGTGCTGCTGGGCTACGCGGCCAACCTGGACGTACGCCACGTGCCGCTCGTGGTGTGCGACCCGGTCCCCTCGGCCACCAGCCGCGACCTGGTGCAGCGGCTCGTGGCCAGCACTTACTTCGATCTCGTCGGCTACGAACCCGACGCGCGGCGCATCGGCGCGTGGCTCGACCGCGGGCAGGCCACCGTGGCGCTCGTCTTTCCGCCCGACTTCGGGAAAGACGTAGCGCAGGGCGCCACGGCCTCGGTACAACTGCTGGTGGACGGTAGCGAGACGAACACGGCCACCGTCGCCCTGAGCTATGCATCGCAGATCATCCAGCACGCCCTCGGTGCCGGTGCCGTAACGGCTGGCGTCGTGCCCGAGCTGCGTGTATGGTTCAACCCGGCGCTCTCCAGCCGCTGGTTCATCATCCCCGGGCTGGTAGGCCTGCTGCTGACCGTGATGACCACGGTACTGACGGCACTGGCGCTGGTCAAAGAGAAAGAGACGGGTACGCTGGAGCAACTGCTGGTGACGCCGCTGCGTCCGGCCACCGTGCTGCTGGGCAAGCTCGTGCCCTTTCTGGTGATCGGCCTGCTGGACGTGCTGCTGGTGGTGCTGGTGGCGACGCTGTGGTTTCAGGTGCCGCTGCGCGGTAGCATTCCGCTGCTGTTCGGGAGCGCACTGCTCTTTCTGCTCAACACGCTCGGGCTCGGTTTGCTCATTTCCACGTTGAGCCGCACGCAGCAGCAGGCGCTGATTGGTGCCGCCTTTTTCGCGCTCATGCCCATGATCATTCTTTCCGGCTTCGTCTTCCCCATCGAGAGCATGCCGCCCGTGATCCGGGCCGTCACCCACATCGTGCCCCTGCGCTACTTTCTGACCATCGTGCGGGGCATTTTCCTGAAAGGCGTGGGCATGCCGGCGCTCTGGGAAGAGATGCTGGCACTGCTCGTGCTGGGGTTGCTGCTGTTCGGCCTGAGCACCTGGCGCTTCCGCCGCCAGTTGCATTGATGCTGCGCCTGCGTTCAGGCGGGGCTCAGTTCAGGGGCATCCACGTGCGGGCCCAGCTCCCAGAGATCGACCAGTTCGTTGAGCAGGTCCTCTTCGGTATCCAGGAAGGTGCCGTCGGCGTTGGCGATCTGCACCAGGTCGTGGAAGGCCGTCAGTCGCTGCGCGGGCGTAAGCGCCATCTTGATCGCCTCGGCCGAAGCGCGCAGTTCGGCGTCGGTCAGTCCTTCGGCGTAGCGGTCGATCGCTTCCTGCAACACGGCCGCCAGCTGCTGGTCGGTCAGGTCCGGGCACCAGGCGCGAAGCTTGCGCACGATGATCTGTCGTTCCTGACGCGTGAGCTCGTGATCGACGCCGTGCGCCAGCACCAGATAGAGCAACGCCAGATGGATGAGCACTTCGGGAATGCCTTCCTGGCCCGGATCGAGCACGCGCACCCGCTCGTAGGGCGGCTCAAGGCCCCAGCGCCGGGCCACCAGCTCCAGCAGCTGGCGCTCGCTTTCCATGACGATCCCGTCGGCCTCCACGATGCGCAACAGATCATGCAGCACAGCCTGGCGCTGCGCCTGCGAGAGATGGGGTTCGACGGCCTCCAGCGTGGCCTGCAGCAGCGCCTCCGGATCTTCGGCGGCCAGCAGCACATCGAATGCCTCCAGGACCAGCGCCCGCAACTGGTCGGGCGGGATCGTCGGACAACGGGCCTGTAGCTGGTCGATGACCGCCTCCAGCCTACCGTCGCCGACCGGCAAACCTTCGCGGGAGGCCGCGATCAGATACAGGAGCGCCAGTTCCTGCAGCCGGCCGGCCATGCAGCGCGTTTCGGACATGCGATATCCCTCTGTTTTGATGGAGGTTCTCTATCGTCAGCCCGTGCGGGCAGAATCCTCAACCCGGCCTGTATCGGCCAGCCGGCTGTCTTTCTTTAACAAATTTCTGAAAGCAAGGTGCTTGGACGCAAGGCCGGTTTGTTACGCTTTTGCAAGGGATTCACGTTCGACCGGGACGCGGAGCACCCTGACGGCCTTGACCATCGGATCGGCGGGGTCGTCGCTCCGGATGATCCGAAAGCCCAGCTTCCGGCACACGTGCTGCATGGCGTGGTTCTGCACGAGGATGTCGGCTACGATGCGCTCAAGTCCTTCGGCCTCGCCGATCTGGATCAGCCGCCGCAGCAGCTCGGTGCCCAGCCCTTTGCCCTGCACGTCGTCGCGCACGAGCATGGCAAATTCGCCGTCGTTCGTGCCATAGATCTTGGTCAGTCGCGCGACGGCCAGGATCTCGGGACGGCCGGTTTCGGGGCTGCGCCGCTCGGCCACCAGCGCCATTTCCCGATCGTAGTCGATGAAGCAGAGCCGGGCCAGCCGCTCATGCGCCACGCGCTGGCTGAGCTTGAGCAGGCTGGCATAGCGCAGATAGACGCTGCGCTCGGAGAGTTTGTGGTGGAATTCCACCAGCAGGGGTTCATCTTCGGGACGGATGGGCCGGATGAGCACCGGGGTGCCGTCCTTGAGGCGCCAGGTGCCCATGTACTGACGTGGATAGGGACGAATGGCCGGACGCGGCAGCTCCTCCTCGCGCAGGTCCGGCGGATGCAGCACGATCCGGGCGTCCAGCGCCACGATCTGATCGGGGGCGGCCAGCAGCGGGTTCACGTCGATTTCCCGGATCCAGGGCTGCTCGACGACCAGCTGGCTGAAGCGCACCATGAGCTTTTCGAGGCGGTCGAGGTTGACCGGCGGCCGTCCGCGCACGCCCTGCAGGGCCCGGTAGACCTTCGTCTGCTCCATCATGCGCCGCGCCAACGTCGTGTTGAGCGGCGGCAGTCCCAGGGCTCGATCGCGATACACCTCTACGAGCGTTCCTCCCGCGCCGAAGAGCAGCACCGGCCCGAACTGCGGGTCGATCGTGCTCCCGATGATCAGTTCGTAGCCGTCCCGTGCCCGCACCATCGGCTGCACGGTGACGCCGTCGAACGCGTCGGCCTGGCCGCGCTCCTCCAGGTTGCGCCGGATCGTCTCGAAGGCCCGCCGTACGGCCTCGGGCGAATCCAGGTTGAGCTGGACGCCTCCCACATCGGTCTTGTGCGTGATCTTGAGCGAATGCAGCTTCAGCACGACGGGATAGCCCAGCTCTTCGGCGGCCGCCACGGCTTCGTCGGCCGTGCGGGCCAGGCGCGTCGGCGTCACGGGCAGGCAATAGGCCTCGAGCACCTGCTTGGCCTCGTACTCGGTCAGCAGCGTGCGCCCTTCCCGGCGCACCTGCTCAATGATCTGCTGCGCCCGCTCACGGTCCGGGCCTCCGTCGATCTCATCGTCGGGCAGCGAAGGCGTCTCGTACAGGGCGCGCAGGTTGTAGCTGTAGCGCCACATGTAGTTGAACACGCGCACGGCCGTGTCGGGGTACTGGAAGGTGGGAATGCCGGCGCGGTTCAGGATCTTTTTACCGGCGGCCACCTCCACCCCACCCATCCAGCTGGCCAGAATCGGCTTGCGGCTCTGTGCAAAGCGCCGGAGCTGCTCGGCCGTCTGCGTGGGATCGGTCATGGCCTGTGGCGTGAGGATGACCAGCAGGCCGTCGCTGTTTTCGTCGGCCAGCGTCACCTCCAGCGCCTTCGCGTAGCGCTCCGGATCGGCGTCGCCGAGGATGTCCACCGGATTGCCGTGACTCCAGTGCGGCGGCAGGAATTCGTCCAGCTTCTTTTTCGTTTCCTCCGAAAGCTCGGCCAGCTGGCCGCCGCCCTGCACGAGCGCATCGGTGGCCAGCACGCCTGCTCCGCCCGCGTTGGTCAGAATGGTCAGCCGGGGCCCCTCGGGACGCGGCTGCTTGGCCAGCACCTCGGCCATGTAGAAGAGATCGGCGATGCTATCGACGCGCAGGACGCCCGTCCGGCGAAAAGCGGCACTGAGCACCTCGTCGCTCCCGGCCAGCGAGCCCGTGTGTGAAAGCGCCGCACGCGCCGCCTCTTCGGTTCGCCCGGCCTTGATCACAATGATCGGCTTCTGGAGCGCCACCTCACGGGCAGCCGACAGAAACGAACGGGCGTCGCCGATCGACTCCATGTAGAGGATGATGCTCTTCGTGTAGGGGTCGCTGCCCAGATAGTAGATCAGGTCGCCCCAGCCCACGTCGAGCATCGAGCCGATCGAGATGAAGGCGCTGAAGCCGACGTTTTCTTCCAGACTCCAGTCCAGGATCGACGTCAACAGCGCGCCGCTCTGACTGATGAAGCCAACCGTACCCGGACGTGCCATCGTGCTGGCAAACGTAGCGTTCAGCCCGGTGACCGGCCGCATGACGCCCAGGCAGTTGGGACCGATGATGCGCATGCCGCCCTTACGGGCAATCGTCAGGATCTGCTCCTCCAGCCGGCGCCCTTCTTCGCCGATTTCTTTGAAACCGGCCGAAATGATCACCGCTCCTTTGACGCCCGCCTCGACGCACTCCTGCACGACGCCGGGCACCGTGGGGGCTGGCGTCGCGATGACGGCCAGGTCCACCGGCTCGGGAATATCCTTCACGGACGGATAGGCCCGGATGCCCAGCACGTTCGTGCGCTTGGGGTTGACCGGATAGACCGTGCCGCCGAACGGGTTGCTGATCAGGTTCCAGAGCAGCGTCCGCCCCACGCTGCCCGGACGCTCGCTGGCTCCGATGACGGCCACGCTGCGCGGCCGGAAAATGGCGTCCAGATGCAGACGCCGGGGCAGAAATAGCTCGTGAGATGGGTCGTGCTGCATCACATCAGGCCGGGCTTCCATGGCGCGCTTGCTGTTCGTTTCGCATGATATTTATATCGAAAAACTTGTACGACCCACGCCGAAACAAATTGATACGAAGTGGTGATTTGACATTTTCTTACTACACACTCCTCAATTCGTCAACAAACCGCTGCACCAGTGCGGCGGCCTCGTCGGGCGTCTGCGCTTCGGCATAGATACGCAAAATGGGCTCGGTGTTGGATTTCCGAAGGTGCACCCAGCCTTCGTCCAGATCGATCTTCAAGCCGTCGATCGTCGTAATGCGGGCGTGCGCATAGCGCCCGGCCAGCCGCTGTAGCGCCTGGTCGGCGTCCAGGTTGTCGAGCGGCAGTTTGTGCTTGACGATCGCGTAGCGCGGGAGCGAGGCCACCAGTTCCGAGAGCGATTGCTCCAGGTTGGCCAGGTGCTGCAGCACCATGGCGGCGCCCACCAGCGCATCGCGGCCGTAGTGCACGTCGGGTAGAATCACGCCCCCGTTGCCCTCGCCGCCCAGGATGGCCCCCACCTCTTTCATCTTCTGCACCACGTTGATCTCGCCGACGGCCGCCCGGTAGACGGGCATTCCATAGCGGGCCGCTACGTCTTCGATGGCCCGCGACGAGGACAGGTTCGTGACAAACGGTCCTTCGCGGAAGCGCCAGAGGAAGTCGGCGGCGATCACCTGCGTCAGTTCTTCGCTGACGTACTCGCCGCCGTCGGCGATGAGCGCCAGGCGGTCGGCGTCGGGATCGACCACCAGCCCCAGATCGGCGCCCGTGTCGGCCACGGCCCGGATCGTCTCCTGCAGGTGCTCCGGCAGCGGTTCGGGCGGATGGGCAAAGCGTCCGTTCGGCTCCCCGTTGAGCAGCAGCACTTCGGCCACGCCCAGACGCCGGAGTAGCACGGGAAGCGCCACGGCGCCCACCGAGTTGATCCCATCCACCACCACGCGGAACTGTCGCTGCCGGATGCGCTCAGGGTCCATGAAGTCCAGCGCCAGGATGCGCTGGATGTGCGCATCCAGAAAGTCGCGGGCCTCGTAGGTCCCCAGCGCTTCCCAGGTCACCAGCGGCATGGCGCCGGCTTCGGCCAGGGTCAGCACCTCGCGGGCTTCGTCCGGCGTCAGGAATTCCCCGTGGCGGTTGAGCAGTTTCAGCGCGTTCCACTCGGCCGGATTGTGCGAGGCCGAAAGCACGATGCCGCCGTCGGCCTGGGCGGCCGTTACGGCCACTTCCACCGTGGGCGTGGTGGCCAGCCCGGCGTCGAGCACGTCGCACCCCACGCTCTGCAGCGTGGCCGTCACGATGCGGGCACAGACCGGTCCGGTCACGCGCCCGTCGCGTCCCACCACGACGCGCGGTCGCCGCCCCCCGATCTGCTTCCGAAGCCAGGCCCCGTAGGCGGCTGCATACCGCACCAGTTCTTCTGGTCCCAGCCCGGCTCCGAAAATGCCCCGAATGCCCGAAATCGATGCGATCAGAACCTGCTTTTCGGCCATGGCACGAATTGGTTTATTTTTGCAGACAATTTCGTGCAGCAACGACCAGAATGTCGAGCTTTTCAACAGAAGTCCATGGACAAACCGGACTTTCAAGTCGTTTTTATGAAACAGCCCCTGCGGGGCAACGTTCGGCAGATTTGATCCGGGGTTCAGACGATACGTCTTCGATCATGGCACTTGCAGACTGGAGCATACCCGTTCAGCCCCACGATCACCGGGCGCGCGCCCGCTGGTGGTTTGCCGTGCTGACGGCCTTCTTCACGCTGGCGTTGATCTCATGGGGCGGTTTTGTCACCACGATCGATGCGGGGATGGCCGTGCCCGACTGGCCTTCGTCGTTCGGCTCGTACGATCCGTTCAAGACGGGCTTTCACGACCCGACCGATCCCTCGGCTCAATGGTGGAATCGCACGCCGATCCTGGCCGAGCACGGCCATCGGCTGCTGGGCGCGCTGGTGGGCCTGCTGACGATCGGGCTGGCGCTGTGGACCTGGCGGAGCGATCCGCGCCGCTGGATGCGCCGCCTGGGCTTTGCCGCACTGGGGCTCGTCATCTTTCAGGGCATTCTGGGCGGGCTGCGCGTCACAGAAAACTCGCTGGCGCTGGCGGCCGTGCATGGCGCCACCGCCCAGCTCTTTTTCTCGCTGATCGTGGCCATCGCACTGTTCACCTCGCCGGCCTGGCTCGAAGCCCGCGCCGTGCCCGCCGACGGTCCCCCACTGGAACGGCTGCGCCGCCTTTCGCTCTGGACGATCGCGGCGCTCTACGGCCAGATCATTCTGGGCGTGCTGTTGCGCCATCCCGGCCAGGGGATTGCGATTCATTTTGCCGTGGTGCATATTGCGGGGGCCTTCGTGGTGACGGGGCTGGTGCTGGCCGTATTCATTCACGTGCAGAAGCACTTTGAGGCCAACCGGCTGCTCAACCGGGCCGCCTGGGCCATGCTCTGGATCGTGGCGCTGCAGTTTGCGCTGGGGCTGTCGGCCTACCTGGTGCTGCTGTATGAAACGCCCGCGGCGCTACGGAGCACGTTGCAGGTGGTGCTGCGGACGGCCCACGTCGCCACGGGCGCTTTGCTCATGGGCAGCACGGTGGTGCTGACGCTGCTGGCGCTGCGTCGTCGCGCCGAGGTACCGGCCGCGGCGGTCGCCCCCGAGCTGGCCGCTTTTTCGCAGACCAACCGATAAGCCGTCATGACCGATCAGCCGCGTTCCCTGCTGGCCGCCCTGCCGCTTTCGGCCGAGCGGCGCGTGCAGCTCCAGGCCTGCTGGGAGCTGACCAAGCCGGAGATCACCTTCCAGGTGACGCTCTCGGCCTTGGCCGGCTACCTGCTGGGCACGCCGGAAGCGCTCAACGGCTGGCACCTGCTGGGCACGCTGACCGGTACCGGCCTGACGGCGGCCGGCGTCGGCGCACTGAACCACTACCTGGAGCGGGACTACGACGCGGCCATGCGCCGGACGGCCCGCCGGCCGCTGCCTTCCGGACGCGTCTCGCCCACCACGGCCCGCTATCTGGGCATGCTGCTGGTCTTTGCCGGGGTGGGCCTGCTCTGTCCGGTGGCCAATGTGCTGACGGCCGCGCTGGCCATCGCCACCGTGTTGCTCTACCTGTACGTGTACACCCCGCTGAAGCGTCGCACGAAGTACAACACGCTGATCGGCACGATTCCGGGCGCCCTGCCCGCGCTGGGCGGCTGGACGGCCGCCACGAACAACCTGGACGTGGGCGGCTGGACGCTCTTCGCCATCCTGGCCGTCTGGCAGATGCCCCACTTCCTGTCGCTGGCCTGGATGTACCGCAAGGACTACGAGCGCGCCCACTACCGGATGCTGCCCGTCGTGGAGCCCGACGGCCGCTCGACGGCCTGGCAGACGCTCGGCTTCACGGCGCTCCTGCTGCCGCTGGGCGTCACGCCCTATCTGGTGGGCGTGGCCGGTCCGGTCTATCTGGTCGGCTCCATCCTGCTGGGGCTTTACTTCCTGTGGCCGGCCGTGGCCTTCTTCCGGACGTGCCACGTGCAGGACGCCCGCCGCGTGCTGATCGCGTCGGTCGTGTACATCCCGGCCCTGACGGGCCTGATCGTGCTGGACTGGTTGCTGCGCTGAAAATGTCCGAAGCTGCTGTCGAAATCGAAGCGCTCACGTTTCGCTACGGCTCCCGCCCTGCCCTTCAATCCCTTTCACTCTGTATCCCTTCCGGTTGTTGCTTCGGGCTGCTGGGTCCCAACGGTAGCGGCAAGACCACCCTGATGCGGCTGCTGGCCACGCTGCTGCAGCCCGCGGAAGGCCGCCTGCGGGTGTGCGGTCACGACACGGTGACGGCGGCCGAGGCGGTTCGCCGCTGCCTGGGCGTGGTCTTCCAGCAGCCGGCGCTCGACGGCGATCTGACCGTCGAGGAAAACCTGCGCCTGCACGGCGCCTTCTACGGCCTGCGCGGCGAGCCGCTCCGGCGGCGCATCGACGAACTGCTGACGCGCTTCGGTCTGCAGGAACGACGGCGCGAGCCGGTGCGGCGTCTGTCGGGCGGCCAGCAACGCCGCGTCGATCTGATCCGGGGGCTGCTGCACCGCCCCCGCGTGCTGCTGCTCGACGAGCCGACGACAGGCCTGGACCCGCTGGCGCGACACGCCTTCTGGCAGACGCTCCGCCAGTTGCGCCAGACGGACCGGCTGACGCTGATCGTGGCCACACACCTGCTGGAAGAAGCCGAACTGTGCGACGAGGTGGCGCTGCTCGACGAAGGCCGCCTGGTCGCCGCCGGCGCGCCCGATGCGCTGGCCCACGCCCTCGGCGACGAAGTGCTCTGGCTGGAAGCGACCGAACCTGAAGCCGTTGCGGCCTTCGTTCAGACCCACTTCGGCGTCGAAGCCCGCGCGATCGGCGCCGCGGTGCGCGTGGCCGCGCCCGACGCGCACGCCCTGCTCCCGCGTCTCTACGAAGCCCTGGGCGATCGCCTGCGGAGCGCGACCGTGCGGCGTCCCACGCTCGAAGACGTATTTCTGGTGCACACGGGCCATCATCTGCACGCTTCGCCCGAATCCTTTACGGCACCGGTCTCATGAACGCCACGCTGCTGACCATCCGGATGCTCTGGTGGCGCGAGCTGGTCAAGTTCGTGCGGGATCGCGCCCGGCTCTTCGGCGCCCTGGCGCAACCGCTCGGCTTCTGGCTGCTGCTGGGCCTGGGCTTTCATGGATCGATCCGGCTGGCGGGGCCGTCTGCGCCGGGTTCCTACCTGGCCTACCTGCTGCCGGGCATCGTGGTGCTGACGATCCTGTTCACGGCCATTTTCTCCACCATGGCCATCGTCGAGGAACGACGGAGCGGCCTGCTGCAGGCCGCGCTGGTAGCTCCCGTGCCCCGTACGGCTCTTGTGCTCGGTTACGGCCTGGGCGGCACGACGCTGGCGTTGCTGGAAGCAGTGCTTCTGTTGGGCCAGCTTCCTTTCGTCAACGGCGTCCACCTGACACCGTCCGGGCTCGTGCTGGCGCTGGGCGTCAGCGTACTGACGGGACTGGCTTTCGCCGTGCTAGGCTTTGTGGTGGCCTGGCATGCCGCCTCCACGCGCGGCTACCACGCCGTGATGAACGTGGCCTTGCTACCGCTCTGGGCGCTTTCGGGCGCCGTCTTCCCGATCGAAGGCGCCGCGCCGGTGCTGCAGGCGCTCATGCGCTTCAACCCCGTCACCTACATGGTCAGCGCCCTGCGGCAGGGGCTGTTCGGTCCGGGCGCTGCCGGTGCGGTGGGCACGCCCGCGGCCTGTCTGTTCATCACGCTGCTGTTCACCGTCGCGCTGGTGCTGCTGGCCGTACGCACCGTACGTCGACCGCTTCCCCGCGCCTGAGCGTTATCGGGCGTAGCGGGCGGCGATTTCGTCCAGTTTCGCCTGTAGCTCCGAAACGGGCAACCAGCGGCCCCGCACCATGACGCCCACTTTCTGCTTCAGGTGGTCCAGGTCGTCGAGCGGGTTGCCCTCCAGCAGGATCAGGTCGGCCCGGTGTCCGATGCCCACCACGCCGAAGCTGTCGTGTCGCTGAAAGTAGCGGCCGACGTTGTAGGTGGCCGCGCGCAGGATCTGGTAGGGTGTCAGTCCGGCCGCCTCCATGCGTTCGATCTCGCGATACACCGAGAAACCCGGCACGCTGAACTGCTGCGGCGAGTCGGTGCCGAACAGGATGCCCACCCCGCCGTCGGCCAAGGCTTTGAGCAACCGCATGCGGTTGGCGATGTGCAGGCGGGCCGCCTCGCGGTCGAGCTGTGGATCGGCCAGCCGCCGCCTGTGCGCCTCGACCCAGCGTTCGACGATCTCCGGCGGCATGTAGCGCAATTCGTCGTAGGCCTGAACCGTTTCCAGATCCAGTACCCCCATCAGCACCTCCCAGAGCGCCATGGTCGGCACCACCCAGGCCTGCGCCTCGCGTGTGAGGCGGACGATCTCCTGCAGGCGGGCTTCGTCGATGGGTCTGTCGAACGCGTCCAGGTAGGCGATGAAGCCGTCCAGGTGATCGAACGTCTCCTGACCCATCTCCAGTGCGTGCCGGAGTCCGACGGCCTCGGGCACATGCCCGGCAAAGCGAATCCCTACTTCGTGCGCCGTGCGCGCCATGGCGTCGTAGACCTCGCGGCTCAGGCCTGGCAGTACTTTCAAGAGGTCCCAACCTTCGGCCTTCTGTCGGCGCACCATTTCCACGGCCTGCTCCGGCGAGGTGACCGAATTGCCACTGAAAGGCGGCCCGGCCAGGTACAGCGTGGGACCGACCAGCTCGCCCCGGTTGATGCGCATTCGCAGGTCGAGCTGCGCCGGATCGCCCAGCATGCCCCGCACCGTCGTCACCCCGTTGGCCACGTAGAGCCACATCACGTCCTCGACGTACTGCGCCGGTGCGTTACCGCCGGGGACGTGCCCGTGCATTTCGGCCAGTCCCGGCATCAGGTAGCGGCCCGTGCCGTCGATCCGGCGGGCCCCTTCGGGGATTTCGACGGAGGCGGCCGGTCCCACGGCCACGATGCGCGTGCCCCGCACCAGCACGGTCTGATCAGGCAGCACCGTATCGCGATCCATCGGGAGCACGTTCACGTGCACGAACGCCGTGATCGGCTCGGTCGTCGGCTGCGCCCGGCAGGCCAGCACGCCCCAAAGCAGCAGCCCCACCACGCTGCAGATCTTCATAGCGGGTCTTCGATTGGATGAAAAGGACTGCTTAAAGCATAAGAAAAGGGTGGGTTGAAAGAAAGAGAATGCGGGCATTCTTGCCCGGCCTCTTCAGGTTGACATCCCAGGCGGCCCGCTGTAAACTGCACCCGGTACAGCGCTACATTCTGACATCCGGAGCATATGGCCAAAAGAAACAACACGGTGCTACCGGAAACCTAACGTTACTGCGTTAACTTACCGGTTACCACAATGCACCGTGCGTAACGATGAGCCGTAACGAAGCCGACACCCGCGCGACACTTATCGACCCGAAGCTGAAAGCGGCGGGCTGGACTGATGCCCACATTACGCGAGAGCACTATTACCAGCGAGACCACCAGTATACCCAGGGACGAGTGATTCTCGTGGGTGATCGCGTGCGCCGGGGGGAGGCTCGCAAGGTGGATTACCTACTGCGCCTCTCGGACGCCTTCCCGATCGCTGTCGTGGAAGCCAAGGCCGAATCGGAGCCAGCCGAAGCCGGCCTGGAGCAAGCCAAAAGATACGCCCAGGACCTTGGGCTTGCCTTCGCTTACGCGACAAACGGTCACAAGATTATTGAATTTGACTTCTTCACGAACACAAGCCGGGAACTCGATCGCTTTCCATCACCTCAAGCGTTGTGGGAACGCTGGCAACTTAATCTGGCCCCGGCGCAGGAAGGGCGCGTTGCCGAATCACCGGCCGAATACGGCGCAAACCCGCTTCTTCACCCCTACTGTCCCGAGGCCCTGTGCGGGAAGGCGCCATTTTACTTCCAGGAAGTCGCTATTCGAGAGGTCGTGAAACGGGTGATGCAGGGAAGAAGGCGCATTCTCCTCACGATGGCCACGGGGACAGGGAAAACCTTCGTGGCCTTTCAGGTGGTCTGGAAACTCATCAAATCCGGCTGGCTCGAGCGCCAGCATCCTGACCGTCCGGCCCGGGTGCTTTTCCTTGCCGATCGCGTGGTGCTCCGCGACCAGGCCTACAACACCTTTGCCCCCTTCGCCGATGGCGCCAACGAGCCTCGTTACAAGATCGAGGGGCATCCACCGAACCTAAATCGCGACCTCTATTTCGGCATCTACCAGACCCTATGGAGCCCAGATGAGAACGGAGTACGGCTCTTTGAAAAGTTTCCGCCCGATTTCTTCGATCTTGTGATCATAGACGAATGCCACCGCTCCGGATTTGGCACCTGGCGCGAGATCCTGGATCACTTCGGGTCCGCCATTCATCTCGGCATGACCGCCACGCCCAAGCAGGATGAGAACATCGACACCTACGCGTACTTCTGCGCCGAAGAGCCCGAGGTGCTCATTGACCCTGAGCACCCGGAACGCGGTACCTGGCGGCCGCCCGCCTACCAGTACAGCCTGGGCCGTGGTATCGAGGACGGCTTTCTGGCCACCTACAAGGTCCACCGGGTGCGCACGACGGTGGACGCCACGGGGTTGCGCCTTGAGGACGCCATCGAGCAGGGAGCCGAGGTCTTCGTGCCGGAAGATGTGGATCCGAGAGAAATCTACACCACCCCTCAGTTCGAGCGCGAGATAACGCTGCCCGACCGCACCCGGGCCATGGTCCAGCACCTGGCGGGGCTTTTGCGCCGCTTCGGGAAGATGGAAAAGACCATGGTCTTCTGCGTGGACATGGAGCACGCACGCCTTGTAGCCCGGCTGCTCCAGGACGAGTTCGGCCCGGAGACAGGCCTTTCCAACTACGCCGTGCCCATCATCTCGGAGGAAGGGGAAGAGGGTCGCAGGGCTTTGGAGGCTTTTGCGGACTCCGATAAGCCGGCGCCTGTGGTGGCAACGACCGCCGAACTGCTTTCCACCGGCGTGGACGTGCCATCCTGCCGCAACATCGTGTTCATGAAAACGGTGTCTTCGCCCGTTCTCTTCAAGCAGATCATTGGCCGGGGAAGCCGCCTCGACCCGTCAACCGACAAGTACTGGTTTCGCATCATTGACTACACGGGCGCAACCCGGCTCTTCGACGAATGGGATCGGCCGCCCGTTCCAGCGCCGGAGCCTCCGAAAGGCCCGCAGACAGCAGGCCTCGGGGGCGTGGTCTTTCACGCCGATACCCAGCAACTTATCGCGGGAGCCAGCGTCTCCGTCCGCACAGGTCCCAATTCCCAGCGGGGACCCATCCTCACGGACGATAAGGGCCGTTTCCACTTTGATCGGCTTCCTGCTGGCCGTCTGCAACTTATCGTGAGCGCAAGCGGCTTTGTCACCCGCTCCATCGGTGTGGAAACGCTCGCGGATGAAATCACGGAGGTCCAGGTTGCGCTCAAACCCGCCCGGCAGAAGGGTGGCAAAATCCGCGTCGAGGGCTTGGAGGTCACCATCGCCGATGAAGCGGTCTTTCTCATCGAGGAAACGGGGGAACAACTGACCCTGGAGCAGTATCGCGACTATACCCGTCGGCGTATCATTCACGCAGCACCGACGCGGGCAGACCTCCGGGCTATCTGGCTGGATAGCCAACGGCGCAAAGCTTTCCTGGGGGATCTTGCCCGCTCCAGCGTGCACCCGCAGGTCCTGGCGGAGGTGCTCAACCGCCCGGACGCGGACACCTTTGACCTGCTGTGCCACATTGCTTTCGGTGACCCCATTCGCACCCGAAGCGAACGGGCCGAAGCCTTCCTGAACCGCGAGCAGGCGTTCATCCGCCGCCATGCCGAGCAGGCCCGCCGGGTCATCCTGGAACTCCTGGACAAGTACCGCGTGGGCGGCATCGACCAACTCGAACCCGAGATTTTTGGCGTTTCCCCCTTCCGTGAGTGGGGCGGCGCGGTGAAGATTAGCGAGTTCTTTGGTGGCGCCGAGAACCTGGGCCAATCGTTGAGCGAAATGAAGACACGTATCTACGCTGAGGAGGCAGTCGCATGAACGGACCCCAAACCCGCGAGACCCTCGCCAACGAGATTTGGCACGCCTGCGACATCCTGCGCCGCGACAACAACTGCGGCGGCATCATGGAGTACGTGGAGCACCTGGCCTGGCTCCTCTTCCTGCGCTTCCTCGACGCCCAGGAGGACGAGTGGGAGACCCAGGCGAAGCTTGCCGGCCGCACCTACACCCGTATCCTGGACGGCGACCTGCGCTGGTCCAATTGGGCCACGAAAGACTGGCCGGCCGATCGGCTCCTTGAGTTCGTCCACGGCCGCTTGATCCCCTACCTTCAGAGCCTCGGTGGCGATCCCCTGCGCGACACCATTCGGGGCGTGTTCTCCGAGCGCAACGTCATCGTCTGCGCCTCAGGATACAACCTGAAGGACGTCCTGCAAATCCTCAACGACATTGATTTTCACAGCCAGGACGACATCTTCACCGTCTCCCAGGTGTACGAAGAGCTGCTTCGTCGGCTCGGTAGCGAAAACCGCATGGCCGGCGAGTTCTACACCCCGCGGCCGGTCATCCGCTTCGTCGTGGAGGTCGTCAATCCAAGGATTGGTGAGACCGTCTACGACCCGGCCTGTGGCTCCTGCGGCTTCCTGGCGCAGGCCTACCTGCACATGAAGAAGGACGAGAAGACCATCGAGGACCACAAGACGCTTCAGGAACGAACCTTCTTCGGCCAGGAGAAAAAGGCCCTTCCAGCGCTCTTGGGCCTGATGAACATGGTGCTGCACGGCGTTACGGCGCCGCAAATCCGCCGCCGCAACACGTTGGAGGAAAACATCCGCACGGTGACCGAGCGCTTCGATGTGGTGCTCACCAATCCCCCCTTCGGCGGCAAAGAAGGACGTCATATTCAGGCCAATTTCCCGGTGCCGTCCGCGGCCACAGAGCTCTTGTTCCTGCAGCACATCATGAAGAAACTCAAGCCCCGGGACGGCGCCCGCTGCGGCATGGTCGTGCCGGAAGGGACGCTTTTCCGCGGTGGCGCCTTCGCCACGGTGAAGCAAGATCTCTTAGAGCAGTTCAACCTGCACACCATCGTGAGCCTGCCGCCGGGCACCTTTGCCCCGTACTCGGATGTCAAGACCGCCCTCATCTTCTTTGAACGGCCGGGGCCGACGAAGGAAATCTGGTATTACGAGTTGCCCCTTCCCGAGGGGCTGAAGAAGTTCAGCAAGGGAAACCCCATTCGGGACGAGCACTTTGATGAAGCCCGCCGGCTCTGGAAGGCCTGGGACGCCTACCGCAAGGGCGAGGGACCGCGGGAGGCCTGCCTCTCGGAGCGCTCCTGGATCGTGCCCGTGGAGGAGATCAAGGCGCGGGGCTACGACCTCACCGCCCGCAACCCCAACCGCAGAGAGACCGGGACCCTCCCGTCGCCCATGGAGATCGTGGCGGGGCTCCTGGAGCGCGAGCGGGAGATCCTCGCCATCGTGGAGGAACTGGACGAACTCCTGAACAACAACGGGGAGGCGGAAGCATGACCGAGGGACCCTACAAACTCCCCGAAGGCTGGCGCTGGGTAAGGTTGGGGGAGGTGTGTGAAACAAAAATGGGAGGAACTCCGAGTACAAAGGTTGCTGAGTATTGGTATCCACCCGAAATTGTCTGGGTTACCCCCGAAGACTTGGAGAAGTCGGAACTCAATAGAGTTGTTTCGAGCCGAAGGATGATTTCACGAGTAGGTCTCGAAAAGAGTAGCGCGAAGCTTTTTCCGCGAGGAACTGTTCTCCTCTCAACAACGGCTACAATTGGGAAGGTGGGCATAGCTGAAAGGGATGTATCAGCGAATCAGCAAATCTCTGGTATCGTATGTGGAGGAGATGTCAACCGTGAGTTTCTTGCTTACTATCTGCTTAGTCTAGGCGAGGATGGTCTCAAAGCCTTGGGCGGGACTGCAACTGCAACCCATATCAATCAAGCCAATCTAAGATCGCTCAGGATCCCCCTCCCACCCCTCGAGGAACAACGCCGCATCGTGGCGCGGATTGAGGAGCTGATGGAGCGCGTGCGGGAGGCAAGGCGGCTGCGCCAGCAGGCCCGCGAGGACGCCGAGCAGCTCTGGCAATCCGTCCTGGCCGACACCTTCCCCCGCCCCGGCTCCGACCTGCCCAACGGCTGGCACTGGGTAAGGTTGGAGGAGATCTTCGAAGTCCAACAAGGCGCTTCGATGTCACCCAAGCGCCGAGCCGGTCGTAACCCCAAACCCTTTCTAAGGACGAAGAATGTTCTTTGGGGGACAGTCGACCTTTCGCTTATTGATGAGATGGATTTCACGGACAAGGAGATAGAGAAACTGCGCCTTCAACCCGGTGACCTTCTGGTTTGTGAGGGAGGTGACGTGGGTAGGACCGCCATCTGGGAAGGGCAACTACCCCTTGTCCTCTATCAGAATCACATACACCGCCTTCGTGCCAAAGATGCGGAGGTTGAACCACGCTTCTTCATGTACTGGATGCAAGCTGCCTATCAAGTATTTTTAGCCTACCAAGGCGCAGAAAGCAGAACAGCTATTCCCAATCTGTCAGGTCGTCGCTTAAAAAATTTCAACGCCCCTCTCCCTCCTCTCTCCGAACAGCGCCGCATCGTGGCGCACCTGGAGGCGGTGCAGGAGAAGGTCCGCGCCCTCAAAGCCGCCCAGGAGGAAACGGACGAGGAACTGAAGCGCCTGGAGCAGGCGATTTTGGACAAGGCCTTTCGGGGAGAACTCTAAAGAAGGTGCACCATGGAGACCAACGAAGTCCACGCCGCTTTTGAAATCCTGCTGGAAGAGATTGAGGCCGTTGCGGATGCTCTCAACGAGTCGGGCGCCGAGGCCTTTCGGGCCGGCGACTATGAAAAGGCACGCCAGGCCATCGAGGAAGCTACCCGCCTTGCCGAGTTCCGGGAGAAAGTCAAAGCGCTCCAGCGGGAATGGGCTTCTTTTCATGCGAAAGGCGTAAAACCGGGCAAACGCAAAGCCAAACCGCGCGCTAAAGGCCGATTGCCCCGGGGACTGCGGACACCAGAAGACGCTTTCCGCCGACCGATTCTGGAAGCGCTGGTAGAACTGGGAGGCTCGGCTCCCATCGGCGACGTCTTGAAAAGGGTGGAAGCCAAGATGAAGAATGTGCTCAATGAGTTCGATTGGCAGCCGCTCCCTTCGAGCCCCGACTCCATTCGCTGGAAGAATACCGCTCAGTGGTGCCGAAACACCCTTGTTAGGGAAGGGTTGATGAAAAGCGATTCACCCTACGGCATCTGGGAAATCTCGGACACCGGGAGAAAGTGGCTGAAAGATGAAGGCTCGAAGCCGTGAACTTCTGGAACGTGCCGTAGCTGCTATGGTAGCAGCTATTGATGTCTACAATAAGCTCGATTTTGCCTATCGCGAGGAAACATTCGCAATTCTTGCAATCAACGCCTGGGAACTCCTACTCAAAGCGAAATGGCTGGCAGATCATGGAAACCGACTTCAAAGCCTTTATGTGAACCAGGCAAAGTCGGGAAGTAAACGTCCTCGCTACAAAAAAACCCGCTCCGGTGCGCGAATGACGCATGGCATTGAGTACCTGGCCAAAAAGCTTCACGAGAATGGTAAGCTTGATCAAAAGGTGTTACACAATCTTAAAGCCATGATAGAGCTACGAGACACAGCAGTTCACTTTTATCATCGCAATCCTGAAATTTCGGAACGAGTGCTTGAATTGGGTTTGGCGTGTGTGAAGAATTTCGTTTCCGCAGCCAAAGATTGGTTCGATGAAGATCTTTCACGGCTCAGCACCTATCTGATGCCGCTTTCCATTAACCCCCTGCCTGCAACTACATCCATCCAGCTAACAAGAAATGAAAAGAGTTTTATCAATTACATTGAAAGCCTTCGCCCGCATGAAGACGACCCGGGATCACCATACGCTTTTGCTGTCAATATTGAAATTAAATTCACTCGTTCAAAGACGTCAGATGCAGTTCCTGTCCGGTTGACAAAAGATCCGAGTGCTCCTCCTGTGCGTCTTACTGAAGAACAGATTCGTGAAAATTATCCGTGGGATTATCGAGAGCTTACAAATAAATGCCGCGAAATATATGAAGACTTTAAGGAGAATAAAAAATATCACGACATCAGAAAATCCCTTGTAAGCAACCCCCGCTTTGCACATGAGCGAAGATTAGATCCCGAGAAGCCAAGACCCAGCAAAATTTTCTATTCCCCGAATATCCTAAGTGAATTAGATAAGCATTTCACCAAAAAAAAGAACAAGTGAGCTTAACAAAATACAAAGACCCAAAAAAATCAGGGCTGGCTCCGGCTCACCCCGGCAACGTGTCGCGCAGGGCGACCAGGCGTTGCAACAGGGCGTGGAGCTGGCGGCAGGCTTCTTCGATGTCGGCCACGGGGCCTTCCAGCTCGGCATCGCCGCCGCGAAGACGGATCAGCTCGTGCAGGAACTGCGCGTTGCCCGAAATGATGGCCAGCGGATTTTTCAGATCATGGTTGAGGCGTGACAGTTCGCGGCGCACCTGCTGTAACCGCTCGGCCGCCGGCGTTACGGTGGAAGCGACCAACCGTTGCGCCCAGCGCTGCACCGCCTCGGGTTGATCCGGTGCGGCGGCCGTCAGCCAGCCCGTGTGCGCCAGCGCCGCTGCCAGACGCACCGGCTCGGCCTCGGTCAGCAGCAACACAGGGAGCGCGACCGCTGCGTGCGCCTTCCACAACGTCTGCAGACAGCCCCCCTCCGCCTCCGGGCCGACCCGGACGACCACCCCCCGTACTGCCTCCTGCTCCAGACTGTCGGCCAGTTCTCCAGGGCTGCACGAGCGAACCTCCCAGCCGGCCGCCGCCAGCGCTTCGACGATCGATTCAGGCGCCGGTCCTTCGACGACCAGCAAGATCACACCGGATGATTTTTCGGTTTCCATGACTCAGAAGAGTTCGGCCAGCGGACGAGGATGTACTGCCGCCACTTCCCGCTCCGTCCGATGGAGGCTGACGACCGCCACCTCGGGATCGTGCTCGAAAAACAGGTGCCAGCCGTTGGCCTCGGCCCGCTCCAGAAAGGCCAGCTTCTCGTCGATGGTCACCAGCGGCCGGATGTCGTAGCCCATGTTCCAGACCGGCCGCATGTGCGCCGTCGTGGGAATCAGATCGGCCACGAAGACGAGCGTTCCCTCCGGCCCGTCGATACGCACGATCTGCTGCGCCTCGGTATGTCCGTTCACGACCTCCACGGTGATGCCCGGAAGCACTTCGCCCGGTCCCTCCAGCAGCCGGAGCTGTCCGGAAGCTTCCAGCGGCTCCAGATTTTCAGGCAAAAACGATGCCCGCTCGCGCAGATTCGGGTTTCGGGCCCACTCCCAGTGGCGGCGCTGCACATAGAACGTGGCGTTAGGAAAAGCGACCTCCAGCCGATCGCCCACCCGCAGCGTGCTGCCCCCGCAATGATCGAAGTGCAGGTGCGTCAGGATCACGTCGGTCACGTCCGCAGCCGAAAAGCCCAGCCGATCGAGCGAACGATGCAGCTCGGCGTAGTCGTGATCGACGGCGTAGATGTCCCGGAACTTGGCGTCAAACTTATCCCCGATGCCGTTGTCGATCAGAATCAGGCGACCGTCGCCTTCGAGCAGCAGACAGCGCATGTTCAGCAGGATGCGGTTGCGCTCGTCGGCCGGCGCATAGCGTTCCCACAGCGGTTTGGGAATGATGCCGAACATGGCGCCACCATCGAGCCGAAAGCGCCCGGTCTCCACCGTGTAAAGCGTGTAGGGTCCAATGCGCGGCATGATTGTTACTCCGTTACTTTGAAGAACTGGATGAATGTCCCTCAGGAAAATGGCCGTTCGACTGCACGCGTCGCCGCACGGCCTCCATCTGCTCGACCTGCGGCAACAGCCGCTCCAGGTGCGATACAAGATACGCCACGCGCTCGTTTTCGGTGAGCAGTTCCAGCACCTCCTGTTGCTGCTGCACGGTCAGTCCGGCGTTCGGCGCGATCACGTACGACAGGTAGCGCACGTTCTCGTAAAGGGAAGGCCGGACCGTACGGCCGACCAGCTCCAGCAGCCGCATGTGCTGGGTGATCAGCCGCTCGCGCAACGCCCGCTCCGGAACCTCCCAGGGTTCGACGATACGCTCGACGTCGGCCGTCAGGTAGGGCTCGTCGGAATAGAGCTGCAGAATCCGAAAGCGATCTTCTCCGGTCACCAGGATGTCCATGCGGCCGTCGCCATAGCGGGCCAGCACGCGCGTGATACGGGCCAGCGACCCCACCTGCGCCAGCTTCCCGGCTTCGGCCAGTACGATGCCGAACGGCCGGTCGTCTTCCAGGCAACGCGTCACCAGCGTACGGTAGCGGGGCTCGAAAATGTGCAACGGGAGCTGCTCGCCGGGATACAGCACCACCTCCAGTGGAAAAAGCGGTAAGCGTTCGATCCGCATGATGGCTCCGGTTCTCTTCCCCGCACCGGGGAAAACCTAATGAACGGGCCAGCAGACGGGTTTCCACTGCCGTGCAGTTTGACAGGGATTCCTTGCAACGGTGTCGTATTTTTGCAGCAAGCCGTCTCTGATTGCCATGACACACCGCCTGCGCTGGATCGTTGCCGGATGGCTGCTCTTGAGCGCCGGGCCGCTTGCGGCCCAGACGCTCTGGCAACCGTTTCGCTTCGGCTCGGCCGACGATCCGGCCGAGCAGGTGCAGCGCGTCTGGTGGCGGCGCGAGCGCCACCTGGAAACCTGGGGTGGCACTTCACTCATCGGTGCCCACTGGCGACTGGGCACACGCTGGGTGTTCACCTTCGTCACGCGCTCACTGACGGGCCGGCTCGACGCCGCGCTACGCACCGGGCTTTACGGCACCTACCGGCCGGACTTCGACAGCCCCTACGACGCGCTACGCGTGATCGACTTTCTGCGCTACAACCCGCCCCGTTACCGGCCCGTGCACCTGCGGCTGGGTCCGCTGACACGCACGCGGCTGGGCACCGGCCACGTGGTGGACTTCTTCAACACGACCACGGCCTGGGACGACCGCACCGTCGGGCTGGAGCTGGGCTGGTCCGACCGCGTCATAGACGTGGCATTCTTTGCAGCCGACGTGCTTCCCGACCAGGTGGCCGGCCTGCGGCTCGGACTGCGGCCCTTCTTCTGGGCGGCGGACCCGCGCACGCAATCGTTCACGCTGGGCTTCAGCTACGTGCGCGACCCGGCCTTTCGCCGCCACGCCCGGCTGGAAGCGTTCAACTTCGACCTTACCTTCAACACGCTGCGCGCCCGCACCGTCGCGCTGATGCCTTTCATGAGTCTGGCCCACTACCGCCACTACGGGAGCGGTCTGCGGCTGGGCGTGGCCTTTCAGAGTCCGTACTTCGCCGACCTGATGACCTTCCAGTTCCGACTGGGACTCGACTACGACGGCGAAGCGTTTATCCCCGGCTTCGTGGGCCCCTTCTATCCAGTGCAGAACCTGCAGGCCCGCATTCTGGACGCCGACGCCTACCCGGATGCCACGCGCTACGCCGGTGTGACGCTCGACGAAGCCCGCGGCGGTAATGCCTTTTTCACCGAAGTCCACCTCCTTTTCCCCCGGAGCTTCGAGCTCTGGTACTTCTTCCGCCGCCACTACGGCACGCAACGGCTCAGCACCTTCCACCTGCGGCTGTTTCTGCGCACGCGCGAACTGCAGTTTCAGACGGGCATCAGCCGCGCCGGACTGGACGACTTCTTCTCGCTCTTTCAGAAGATGGGCGATCAGAGCTGGCTGCTGTTCGAGGTGCGCTACCGACTCGGCCGCATGCTGTGGCTGCTCGTGCACGCCCGCTACACGTTCGAGCGCCTGGAGACGGCTCCCGACGGCACGCGACGTTACCTGGTGCAGCGCCGCTTCGAGCCGATGGCCGGCTTTCGCTGGACGCTGTAGCTACCGGATGTCGCGGCTCATCTCCAGCATGCGCAGGATCGGCCGGAGTGCCCGCTGGCGAAGCTCCTCGTCCATCGTGATCTCGGGCTGCTCGTAGCGCAACGCGAGGTAGAGCTTTTCGAGCGTGTGCAGGCGCATGTGCGGGCACTGGCTGCAGTTGCAGCCGTTGTCGGGCGGTGCCGGAATGAAGGTTTTTTCCGGGCAATCCTTACGCATCTGATGCAGAATGCCCTCCTCGGTCGCCACGATGAACGTGGTGTGCGGACTCTCGCGGGCAAAGCGGCGAATGGCCGAGGTCGAGCCGATGAAGTCGGCGTGCTGCAGCACGGCCTCCTCGCACTCGGGATGGGCCAGCACCAGCGCATCCGGATAGCGCGCCTTGAGTTGCAGGATCTTCTTCTCGCTGAAGGTCTCGTGCACGATGCAGACGCCGTCCCAGAGCACCATGTCGCGGCCGGTCTTGCGGATCAGGTAGCGCCCCAGGTTGCGGTCCGGCGCGAAGATGATGGGCTGCTCGGGCGGAATCTGACGGATGATATGCTCGGCATTGGACGAGGTGCAGATGATGTCGCTGAGCGCCTTTACGGCCGCCGAGCAGTTGATGTAGGACACGACGATGTGATCCGGATACTGCGCTTTGAATGCGGCAAACTCGTCGGCCGGACAACTGTCGGCCAGCGAGCAGCCGGCGTTCAGATCCGGAATGACGACTTTTTTGTCGGGGTTGAGGATTTTGGCCGTCTCGGCCATGAAGTGGACCCCGGCAAAGACGATCAGATCGGCGTCGGTCTCGGCCGCCTTGCGCGACAGCCCCAGCGAGTCGCCGATGTAATCGGCCAGGTCCTGAATGATCGGCTCCTGATAGTAGTGCGCCAGGATGATGGCGTTTTTTTCCTTCCGGAGGCGGTTGATCTCCGCGATCAGATCCAGCGACGGATCGATGGGCACATCGACGTAGCCAATCTCCGGATCCAGTACCACCGGCTCGGCCATGAGACTCCCGGATCAATTGTTGACGTTTCGGTCCGCTTTTACGCCGGGTGGGACGATACGTTCAGGAAGGGATCGACTCGGGCACGAGACGCCCCTGCTCCAGGCGGAGGACACGGTCGGCCAGTGCCGCCAGCGCCAGGTTGTGCGTGGCGATGACGAAGGTCTGACCCACTTCGCGGCTCAGCCGGAGGATTTCGTGGTGGAGCGTTTCGGCGGTGCGCACGTCGAGGTTGCCGGTGGGCTCGTCGGCCAGCACGACGGCCGGCCGGTTCATGAGCGCACGCGCCACGGCCACGCGTTGCTGCTCGCCACCCGAGAGCATGGAAGGCCGGTGGTCAGCGCGGTCGGCCAGACCGAGCAACTTCAGCAGCTCCAGCGCACGGGGGCGGGCTTCGCGAAGCGTGCGGCCCTGGATGAGCGCCGGCATGGCCACGTTCTCCAGCGCCGTAAACTCCGGAAGCAGGTGGTGAAACTGAAAGACGAAGCCGATCGTGCGGTTGCGAAAGGTGGCCAGCGCCTCGTCGTCCAACTCGAAGATGTTGCGGCCTTCGTAGCGCACCTCGCCGCGGTCCGGTCGGTCCAGCGCGCCCAGCAGGTGCAGCAGCGTACTTTTACCCGTGCCACTTTCGCCCACGATGGCCACCACCTCGCCGGGCTCGACGGTGAGCTCCAGTCCCTGGAGCACCTGCAGCCGGCCGCTCGCGCCGGTCGGGTAGCTCTTCCATAGATCGATGACTTCGAGCAGGGGCATGCGGGCTTACGCTTCGCGCTGGATGCCGTACTTGGCCAGCTTGTTGTACAGGTGCGAGCGCTGGATGCCGATGGCCTCGGCCGTCTTGCTGACGTTCCAGCCGAATTCCCGGAGCTTGTGCTCCAGAAACAGCTTCTCGGCCGCGTCCCGGAATTCGGCAAACGTGGGATGGCGCTCGATCAGCTCCTGCAGTGACCCCGATCCCGAGGTGCTTCCGGGATGCACGTAGCGCTGCACGTCGCGGGCCGTGATGGTGGGACCGTCGCTCAGGATGAGCAGGCGCTCGACCACGTTGTACAGCTCGCGCACGTTGCCCCGCCACTCGTAGCGCTTGAGCTGCTCCAGCGCGGCCGGCTCGAATTCCTTCGGCGGCATGCCGTTGCGGCGGGCCAGCCGTTCCAGCGCATACTGTGCGATGATCGGGATGTCCTCGCGCCGTTCCCGGAGCGGTGGCACCTCGATGAGGATGACGCTCAGCCGGTGATAGAGGTCTTCGCGGAATTTGCCTTCCTCGACGAGCTTCCAGAGGTCTTTGTTCGTGGCGGCCACCACACGCACATCGACCGAGATGGAGCGCTCGCCGCCCACGCGCTGGATGCGGTTCTCCTGCAGCGCCCGGAGCACCTTGGCCTGCGCGGCCAGGCTCATGTCGCCGATCTCGTCGAGGAAGAGCGTGCCGCCGTGCGCCTGCTCGAACTTGCCGATGCGCAACCGGGTGGCACCGGTGAAGGCGCCCTTTTCGTGCCCGAACAGCTCGCTTTCGATCAGCTCGCTCGGAATGGCCGCACAGTTGACCTCCACCATGGGACCGTCTTTGCGGCCGGAGAGGTGATGGATCCAGCGGGCCACCAGTTCTTTGCCCGTGCCGGGCTCGCCGGTGATGAGCACGCGGGCCTCGGTGGGCGCCACGCGATGGATCGTCTCGATCACGCGCTTGATGGCGGGACTTTCCCCCAGAATGGGCGTCAGCTCGCCCTCCCAGCGTTCGGTCAGGACCTGCCGGATGCGCCGGTTTTCGGTCTGAAGCTGACCGCGTTCCAGCGCGTTGCGGACGGTCAGCAGCAGGCGGTTCAGATCCGGCGGCTTCTCGATAAAGTCGAAGGCACCCAGGCGGGTGGCTTCGACGGCCGTCTCGATAGTGCCGTGTCCTGAGATCATCACGACGGGCAACTCAGGCTGCTCGGCCGCCAGCATGCGAAGCACCTCCATGCCGTCGCGCCGCGGCATTTTGATATCGAGCAGCACCAGATCGTAGCGCCCCTCGCGAAGCTTTTCCAGCGCCTCGTCGCCGTCGGCGGCTTCCTCGACGGCGTACCCCTCGTATTCCAGGATCTCGCGAAGCGTGCGCCGGATGCTGCGCTCGTCGTCGACGACCAGGATGGTTGCCGCCATGGATGCGCGTCGGTCGGCTTCAGGATGGCTGTGCGGCGCGCGCCGCGATGCGCGCCAGCGCGATCTCGGCCTCGGTGGCCTGTGCGGATTCCGGATAGCGCTCCCGGATGGCCTCGTACATGCGCCGGGCTGCTTCCAGGTTGCCGGCCAGCTCGTAGTTACGCCCGGCCCGGAGCAGGTACTGCGGCGTCACGACCGGGTTGTCGTAGCGATCGGCCGCCCGGCGGTACAGCTCGGCGGCCCGCTCGTGCTCGCCTTTGTTTTCATAGACGGCGGCCTGTCCGGCCAGCGCGGCCGCCGCCAGCATCGGGTCGTCGCTGTCGAAGGCCTGCCACAGCTCGAGGGCCCGGTCGTACTCCCCCAGCCGGTAGAGCGCGTCGGCCGCATAGAAGCGGGCCAGGTTGCCCGCGTCCGTGCTCCCGTAGTCGCGCGCCAGCGCCAGCAGGCCGGACCGACCGTCGGCACCATCCAGCGCTTCCCGGTACTTCCCCTGCTCATAGAGCGGAAGCACCTCGCCCAGCAGTTGCTGCGCCCGCTGCTCCTGCTGCCGCTGGTAGTAGGAATAACCGATGATGCCGAAAATGGCTACCGCAATGGCCGCCAGCCCCGCATAGAGCTGCTTGCGATAGCGGTGGTAGAAGTCCAGCCAGCGAGCATAGAGCGTGACAACCGTGTCCTCGCGCAATGCTTTGCGCTTCGAGGTAGCCGTACGTGAAGCGACTGCCATTTCGATCCCCTGAGCTTGATTGCAAAATAAACGCGCGCTAAAATAGAAGTCCTGCCTCAGATAAACAACGGACGTTGCTTCAACGCCGGCCTCTCGGAACGTTTCCCCGTTTCGTTACAGGGTTTTTGCTCAGATTTTCGTTAAATTCCGTAGAGCCTTCTCGCCAGAAGGCTGCTTTTCGCGTATTCTTGGAGTGAGGCATCCCCGTAACCTGTAAACATGGAGAACGAACCATGGCGATCAAGCTGGGCATCAACGGATTTGGCCGGATCGGTCGTCTGGTGCTGCGCTCGATTCTGGAGCGCAAGCTGACAGACCAGATCGATGTGGTGGGCGTCAACGACATTACGGACGCCGCCACGCTGGCCCACCTGTTCAAGTACGACTCGGTGCATGGCCCCTACCCGGGCGAAGTGCGCGTCGAAGGCGACGAACTGGTGGTCGATGGCGAACGCTTCCGCGTCTTCAGCGAGCGCGACCCGAAGAACCTGCCCTGGGGCGAGCTGGACTGCGACGTGGTGATCGAATCGACGGGCATCTTCCGCTCCCGGGAGAAGGCGGCCCAGCACATCGAAGCCGGTGCCAAGAAGGTGATCATCTCGGCGCCGGCCAAAGGCGAGGTCGATGCGACCATCGTCATCGGCGTCAACGACCACATGCTGACCGGCAAGGAGCAGGTCGTCTCGAACGCGAGCTGCACGACGAACTGCCTGGCGCCGATGGTCAAGGTGCTCGACGAGGCGTTCGGCGTGCGGCGCGGCTTCATGATCACGGTGCATGCCTATACGGCCGACCAGCGCCTGCAGGATGCGCCGCACAGCGACCTGCGGCGGGCCCGCGCGGCGGCGCTGTCGATCATTCCCACCACGACCGGCGCGGCCAAGGCGGTCGGGCTGGTACTGCCGCACCTGAAGGGCAAGCTCGACGGCTTCGCACTGCGCGTGCCCGTGCCCGACGGCTCCATCACCGACTTCACGGCCGAACTGAACCGTGAGGTGACCGTCGAGGAGGTCAACGAGGTCTTCCGCAAGGCGGCCGAAAACGAACTGAAGGGCATCCTGCAGTACGTCGAGGACCCGATCGTCTCGTCGGACATCGTCCACAACCCGCACTCCTGCATCTTCGACAGCCTCTCGACCATGGTCATCGAGGGCAACCTGGTCAAGGTCGTGGGCTGGTACGACAACGAGTGGGGCTACGCCTGCCGGACGGTGGACCTGGTCGGGAAGCTGATGGCCGTCGCCGAGCCGGCCGGATGAACGGGTCGATCCACAACGGCTTCAGGGAGAACGGGAGGGCATGCCTGCCGTTCTCCCTTTTTCGTGCATCTGCCGGACAAACCCCCTGCTGGCCATGTCGACGCTGCGCAAACTGACCATCGACGACCTGGACGTCAAAGGCAAGCGTGTGCTGGTCCGGGTCGATTTCAACGTTCCCCTGAAGGAAGACGAACAGGGTAACCTGGTCGTCGCCGACGACACCCGCATCCGGGAGGCGCTCCCCACGATCCGGGCGCTCATGCAGGCCGGCGCTAAAGTGATCCTGATGAGCCACCTGGGCCGTCCCAAGGGTCAGCCCGATCCCAAGTACAGCCTGGCACCGGTGGCGCGTCGGCTCGAGGAATTGCTGGGCGTGCGCGTCCGCTTCGTGAGCAACATCGTAGGCGAGGCCGTACGTCAGGCCATCAACAGCATGCCCGAAGGCGGCGTAATCCTTCTCGAAAACACGCGCTTCCATCCGGGCGAGACGAAAAACGATCCGGAGCTGGCCCGCCAGCTGGCCGAACTGGCCGACGTGTACGTGAACGACGCCTTCGGCTCGGCGCACCGCGCGCACGCCTCGACCGAAGGCGTGGCCCACTACGTCAAGCAGGCGGCCATGGGCTACCTGATGAAACGCGAGGTGGAATACCTGGGCCGCCTGCTCGAAAACCCCGAGCACCCGTTCGTGGCCATTCTGGGCGGGGCGAAGGTTTCCGACAAGATCGGGGTGATCAAGAACCTGCTGCCGCGCGTCGATCGGCTGCTCATCGGCGGCGCCATGAGCTACACGTTTCTCAAGGCGCTGGGCCACAACGTGGGCGCCTCGCGCGTCGAAGAAGACCGCCTGGAAGAGGCGCGCCAGCTCTACGAGGAGGCTCAGGGTAAAATCCTGCTGCCCGTCGATCACGTGGTGGCGCCCGAGTTCTCCAACGAAGCGCCCGCTCAGGTCGTCGAAGGCGACATTCCGGACGGCCTCATGGGGCTGGACATCGGGCCGAAAACCATCGAACGCTACCGCGAGGAAATCCTGCAGGCCCGCACGGTAGTCTGGAACGGCCCCATGGGCGTCTTCGAAATGCCCAACTTTGCGAAGGGCACCTTTGCCATCGCCGAGGCGCTGGCCGAAGCCACCGACCGGGGCGCCCTGACCGTGGTGGGTGGCGGCGACTCGGTCGCTGCCATCACCCAGGCCGGCTACGCCGACCGCGTGAGCCACGTCTCGACCGGCGGCGGCGCCATGCTGGAGTTCCTGGAAGGCAAGGAACTGCCCGGCCTGATCGCGCTGACCGACAAAAAGTAACCTGAACGGAAAACCTCACCTCCCGGCGCTTTTGCGCCGGGATTTCTGTTCGGAAGCCCTTCCATTCCGACCATGCAGCAGACCGTTACGGCCGACACCACACAGACACTGACTGATCGGCTCCGGGCCGATTCGCTCGAAGTCGTCCAGACGCTCGGTGCGTTCTGGGCGGAGCTGCGCAACCCGGACCTGTGGATGGGGCTGCTGGGCACGCTCCTGCACATCGGCCTGGTGGTGCTGCTCATCCTGATCGGTCTGCGCGTGATCGACCGCGCCGCCGACCGCTGGATGCAGCGCGTGGCCGACCTGCCCGCCTCGCACCCCCGCCGCCAGCGCGCCTCCACGCTGGCCAACCTGATCAGCTCGACGGCCCGCTACACGCTCTGGGCCGTGGGCCTGATCATGATCCTGAGCGAGCTGGGCATCAACGTGAGCGCCCTGCTGGCTACGGCCGGCGTGGCCGGACTCGCCATCGGCTTCGGCGCCCAGACGCTCGTGCGCGACGTCATCAGCGGCGTCTTTCTGCTCTTTGACGACACGATCCACGTAGGCGACCTCGTGCGCGTAGGAAACGACGCGGGCACCGTCGAGCACATCGGCGTGCGCCTGATCAAGGTGCGCAAGTTCGACGGCGAACTCCTGATGATCCCGGCCGGCGAGCTGCGCATCTTCGGCAATCGGAGCATTGGCTTCGTGCGGGCCATCGTCGAAATCGGCCTGGCCTACGAGCAGGACCTCGACACCATCCTGCCCGTCATCGAACGCGTGGCCAACGAATGGGCCCAGGCCCACCGCGACATCCTGCTGGAAGAAAAGCCCGAAGTGCAGGCCATCATGAACTTTGGCGATTCGGCCGTCACGGTCCGCGTGGCCGTGCAGGTGCGCCCGGGCGAGCAGTTCAAGGCCGAACGCGACCTCCGGCTGCGCCTCAAACGCACCTTCGACGAACTGGGTATCGAAATCCCCTTCCCGCGCCGTACCATCTACGTGCGGGAAGAAAAAGAGCTGCCCCCGCGTCGCATTCAGGACGTAACTTCCGAGAAAGTGACCTTCGACAAAGAACCTCCCGAAACCGACTGAATCATGGTCTATCGGCAAGCCGATCAACTCGACTTTACCATCGAAACGACGCCGCCCATGCCGCTGCCGCGGCGGGTGCTCATGGTCTCGCCCGACCATTTCGACGTGGAATACGTGATCAACCCCCACATGGAGGGGCACATCGGCCAGGTGGATCGGGCACTGGCCCGCCGCCAGTGGGAAGCGCTGCGCGACACCTATCGGACGCTGGGCTTCGAGGTGCACGTGCTCGACGGCGTGCCCGGCCTGCCCGACATGGTGTTCTGCGCCAACCAGACCCTCCCCTTCCTGCGCGAAGACGGCACGCGTGGCGTCGTGCTCAGCCGCATGCACGCGCCCCAGCGCCGCGACGAGGTGCCCCACATCGCCCGTTTCTTCGAGCAGCAGGGCTATGCGCTGGTTTCCATCCCCGACGAAGTGCCCGGAAGCTTCGAGGGCATGGGCGATGCGCTCTGGCACCCGGGCCACGCGCTGCTCTGGGGTGGCTACGGCTTCCGCACGGATCAGGCCGTCTACGAGTGGCTGGCCCGTGAACTGGGCGTCCGTGTGGTGGCATTGCACCTGACCGACCCGGACTTCTATCATCTGGACACCTGCCTGAGCCTGCTCGATGCCGGCACCGCGCTCTACGTGCCGGCCGCCTTCGACGAAGCGGGATGCGCGCTGCTCCACCGTCTGATTCCCAACCTGATCGAAGTGCCCGAGCGTGAGGCGCGCGAGCTGCTAGCCTGCAACGCGCACTGTCCCGATGGCCGCCACGTGCTGATCCAACGGGGCTGCACCGAAACCGTCGAAAAGATTCGTGCGGCCGGCTTCGAGCCGATCGAACTGGACACCGGCGAGTTTTTGAAGTCGGGCGGTTCCGTCTTCTGCATGAAGATGATGTTCTTCTGAACCATGATCGAACGCATTGCGATCTGCGGACTGGGCCTGATCGGCGGCTCGCTGGCGATGGCCTGGAAGCGGGCGCGGCCGGAGCTGCACCTGACGGCTTTCGACCGGCGTGAGGTGCTTCGCCAGGCCCGCGAGCTTGGCGTCGTGGATGCCACCGCCGAGGATGTGGTTGAAGCCATCGCGGATGCCGATCTGGTGGTGCTGGCCGCGCCGCTGCGCGGCATTCTGTACCTGCTGGAGGAGATCGGCCCGCACCTGAAGCCGGGCACCCGCGTGACCGACGTCTGCGGCGTCAAGCGCTCCATCATGGCGCACGCCCGGGAGATGCTGCCCGAATCGGTCACTTTCATCGGCGGCCATCCCATGGCCGGCTCCGAACGCCGCGGCCTGGCCAACGCCGATCCGTTTCTGTTCGAGAACGCCACCTACGTGCTCTGTCCGCCCCCCGGGAGCGACGCCACCCGGCTTCAGCGGGAGCACGAAGACCTGCTGGAGCTGATCCGGTTGCTGGGCGCCCGCGTACTGGTGCTCGACGCCGAACGGCACGACGCCATCGCCGCCGCCGTCAGCCATCTGCCCCAGCTTCTGGCCGTACTGCTCGTCAACACGGCCGCCGAACTCAGCAAAGGCGACGAGACGTTCCTGCAGCTGGCCGCCGGGGGCTTCCGCGACATGACCCGGATCGCCTCCTCCCCGTTCGACCTCTGGCGCGACGTGCTCTTTGCCAACGAGGGGCCGCTGCTCGACACGCTCGGTCACTTTGCGGCCAACCTGCAACGCCTGCGCAACCGCATTATCGAAGAAGATGAGCAGGCGCTCGCGGAAGCCTTTGAGCAGGCCCGCCGGACGCGTGCCCGCATCCCACGCGACACGAAAGGCTTCCTGCACCCGCTGGCCGACGTGTACGTCCGCATCGAAGATCGCCCCGGTGCCCTTTACCGGATCACCCGCACCCTCTACGAGGCCGGCCTCAACATTCAGGACATCGAACTGCTGAAGGTGCGCGAGGGCACAGGCGGTACCTTCCAGCTGGGCTTCGCCACCGAGGCCGATGCCGACCGCGCCTGCGAGGCGCTTCGCCAGGCCGGCATCGAAGCCTTCCGTCCCGATGATCACGGAAACTGAACCCTGAAGCGAACCATGGCCGAAACCACCCTGAAACGCACGCCGCTTTACGACCGACACGTCGCTCTGGGCGCCCGCATGATGGGCTTTGGCGGCTTCGAAATGCCCGTGCAGTACAGCAGCATCATCGACGAGCACCTGGCCGTCCGGCGGGCGGCCGGTCTGTTCGACGTCTCCCACATGGGCGAAATCTTCGTGCGCGGCCCCCACGCTTTCGACTTCGTGCAGCACCTGATCACCAACGACGCCGCCCGCCTCTACGACGGCCGCGCGCTCTACACGGTCATGTGCACGTCCGAAGGGGGCGTCGTAGACGACCTGCTGGTCTATCGTTTCGACGCCGAAACCTACATGCTGGTGGTCAACGCCGCCAACATCGAGAAAGACTTCGCCTGGATGCAGGCGAGCAATCCCATGGGCGCCCACCTGGAGAATCGCTCCGACGAAATCGCTCTGCTGGCGCTGCAGGGACCGGCCGCCTTCGAGATCGCCCGGCATTTCGTGCCTGATCTGGCCCCGGACAACCCCCGCTACTACCACTTCCGCGTCATGGAGCCGGGCACTTTTCTGGACTGCCGCTGGGCCGTGCTCTCGCACACCGGCTACACGGGCGAGCCGGGCCTGGAGATCTACTGCCATGCCGACGAGGCTGTCCGCGTATGGGACGCCCTGCTCGAGGTGGGCCAGGCCCACGGTCTCAAGCCGGCCGGACTGGGCGCGCGCGACACGCTCCGGCTGGAAGCCGGCTACTGCCTCTATGGCCACGAGCTGGACGAATCGACCAACCCGCTGGAAGCCGGCCTGAGCTGGGTGGTCAAGTTCGACAAGGGCGACTTCATCGGCCGCGAGGCGCTGCTACGCGTCAGAGAGAACGGACCGGCCCGCCGTCTGATCGGGCTGATTCTGGAAGAACGGGGCATCCCGCGCGCCGGCTATCCGATCACCGACGAAGGCGGCACGTCCATCGGCAAGGTGACCAGCGGCACGCTCTCGCCCGTGCTCCAGCAGGGCATCGCCCTGGGGTACGTACCCAACCGCCTCGAATACACGGAGCCTGGCCGACGGCTCGGCGTGCAGATCAGAGGCCAGAATGTACCGGCCCGCGTCCATAAACCACCGTTCGTCGAGCTTCACAGAAAATAACGGACGCAAGCGGTCGGTAATCTCGAAACGCTGCCGTAACTTTACGGGCTATCGGACCAGTTGAACCGGACGGACTGCAGAGCCGGGCAATGAACGTAGAGGTTTTTCTGACCGGGAGCCACGTGACGGAGGAAGACGTCGAGGGACGCACCGTCGTGGTGATCGACGTGCTGCGGGCTTCTTCGACCATCATCACGGCACTGGCCAACGGCGCGCGGGCCGTCATCCCGGTGGCCGACATGGACCAGGCCGGCAAAATTGCCATGAATCTGGACCCGAGCACCTATCTACTGGGCGGCGAACGCGACGGCGACCGCATCGACGGCTACCACCTGGGCAACTCTCCGCTGGAATACACGCCGGACGTCGTCGAAGGCAAGACGATCATCCTGAACACGACGAACGGCACGCGCGCCATCTGGAATGCCCGCAATGCCGAACATCTGATCGTCGGGAGCTTCCTCAATGCGGATCGCGTCGTGCAGTTCGTCCGGGAAGTCGGTCTGGACGTCACGATCATCTGCGCCGGTCGCAACAACCGGGTGGCGCTGGACGACGCGCTCTGCGCCGGGCTGATCCTCCATCGCCTCTGGGAAGGCCGGGAGCCCGAATACGTCAGCGACGCCGCCCACATCGCGCTGACCCAGTACCTGCACGACCGCGATCGCCTGGCCGACGCACTGCGCCACAGCAACCACGCCCGCTGGCTCATCGAGAAGGGCTACGGTGCCGACGTGGAATACTGCCTGCAGCTCGACGCACTGCCCGTACTCCCCTACTACCGGGAAAACCGCCTGGTGCTGTACAGAGAGCGCCAGCCTTCCGAATCTGTCGGATAATCCGGGCGTACAGAGCCTGGTATGCTCCGGGCGCGTGTTGTATCTTTGAAGCATGGCCGATACGACATCCAGGCGTCGTCGCAAAGCACGCAAGCCCGCAAAGGAGGCGGCTCCGGCGATTTCTCCCACCCGTCGGCGGGAGATTCTGGGGCTGACGCTCATGGTGCTGGGGGTACTGCTCACCCTGGCGCTGGTGACCTATCACCCTTCGGATAACGGGCTGGCCCGGCACTTTTCGCTCGGGGCCGCGCTGGATCCGGGCAACAACCGGGCGGAGAATGCGCTGGGGCTGGTGGGTGCTTCGCTGGCCTACGTGCTGATGGCCCGCCTGTTCGGTTACGCCTCGGTGCTGCTTACCGGCCTGCTGGTGGCCTGGGGTTATGTGATCTTTCGCGGCCGACGCCCCCGCGCGCTGCCCCTCTTCAGCGGTCTGATCCTGCTGCTGGTCCCGCTGCTGGCCGCCAGTTTCGGCTGGATCGGCGTCGTCTTCGAAGCTGATCTGCACGCCTGGTCCGGCGATCTGGGGCTGGGGCTGGCCGGCTGGATGACCCGCGTCTTCGGCACCGTCGGCGCGCTGGGCCTGCTGCTGCTGGGCCTTGCTTCGATGACGTTGCTGCTGGTCGATCACGACCTGCAGCGTTCGCTCGACCGTCTGGAACACCTGCTGGCTGCCGCCCGCGACGGTCTCCGCCACCGCTGGCAATCCTGGCGCCAGCATCGGGCCGAACGCCGCCGGCAGCGCCGGGAAGAACGCAGATGCCGCCGGGAGGAGCGTCCGACGCCCGCCTCCCCTCCACCGCCCCCCGAGCCGCGCCCTGCACCGGAGCCGGCGATCGGCACCACTGAGGGCGACGCCATTCCGCGGCATGAGCTGTTGCGCGAACTGGCGCAACACGAAACGCCTCCGCCCGAGCCGGCCCCGCCTGAGCCGAAACCCGCCGAGCCCCGCCAGCCCGAGCTGATCGTCCGCCAGGGCGTCGAGGAAGAACGCGCCGATCGCATCGATCGCCCGGCCGAACTGCCCGCCACCACGGCGCTTCCTCCCTACACCCCGCCGCCGATCGATCTGCTCGACGCGCCTGAGGCCCACGAGCGCCGGATCGACTACGAAGAACTGGAGGCCAACAAGCGCATCCTGCTCGACAAGCTGGCCACCTACAACATCGAGATCACCTCGATCAACGCGATCGTCGGCCCCACGGTCACGCTCTACGAGCTGACGCCGGCGCCCGGCGTCAAGATCAGCAAGATTACCTCGCTGGAAGACGACCTGGCCATGGCGCTGGCGGCGCCGGGCATCCGCATGATCGCCCCCATCCCCGGCAAGTCGGCCATCGGGGTGGAGATCCCCAACCGCCATCGCGAGCTGGTCCGCATCCGCGACGTAATCGGCACGGCCCGCTTCCGCGACGCGCAGATGGAGCTACCCATCGCGCTGGGCAAGACCATCGAAGGCGAGGTCTATCTGCAGGACCTGACCCGCCTGCCGCATCTGCTCATCGCCGGTGCCACCGGCTCCGGAAAGTCGGTCGGGCTCAACGCCCTCATCACGGGGCTGCTCTACGCCTGCCATCCGGCCAATCTCAAATTCGTCATGATCGATCCCAAGAAGATCGAACTGCAGCAGTACGCGGCCGTGGCCGATCATTTCCTGGCCATGCCGGAAGGCGCCGAGGAGCCCATCATCACCGACTTCACGCAGGCGCTATCTGTCCTGAAAAGCTGCGAAAAAGAAATGGAACTGCGCTACGACCTGCTCTCGAAGGCCGGCGTGCGCAGCATCAAGGACTACAACCGCCGCCTCAAGGAAGGCGCACTCTCCCCGGACGAAGGGCACCGCCACCTGCCCTACATCGTGGTGATCATCGACGAGCTGGCCGACCTGATGATGACGGCCGGCAAAGACATCGAAGGGCCGATCGCCCGCCTGGCCCAGATGGCCCGGGCGGTGGGCATTCACCTGGTGCTGGCGACCCAGCGCCCCTCGGTGGACGTGATCACCGGCCTGATCAAGGCGAACTTCCCGGCCCGCATTGCCTATCAGGTGGCCACCAAGGTGGACTCGCGGACCATTCTCGACCAGAACGGCGCCGAGGGCCTGGTGGGCAACGGCGACCTGCTTTTCATGATGGGTAGCCAGCTGGTGCGCCTGCAGGGGCCGTTCGTTTCGATCGACGAAGTGGAGCGCGTTACCGGGTTCATCGCCGAGCAGCCGGGCCCCGGTCCCTACTGGCTGCCGAGCATCGAAGACGAGCGCGAGGGCGAAACCACCGCCGGAAGCAGCGACAGTTACGACGAGCTTTTCGAAGAAGCCGCCCGCATCATCGTGCGCAGCCAGCAGGGTTCGGTCTCGCTCCTGCAGCGCAAGCTGTCGATCGGCTACACCCGCGCCGCCCGCATCGTGGATCAGCTCGAAGAAGCCGGCATCGTGGGACCCTTCGAGGGCTCCAAGGCCCGCCGCGTGCTCGTGCAGAGCGAAGCCGAACTCGACGAACTGCTCCGCTCGCTACGCGCTTCTTCCTGAACGTCCTGAGGCATCATCACCCCCACCGCCGCTCAAGCATCTCGGCATACGTGAGCCATCGGGGAAGGGGCGTCATGGTACGCTGGGTCGGATCGATGTGCCAGAGGTAGTGTATGTGGCCATTCGTGACGAGCAGATACGGCGCACCGATCACACGGTTGTAGCGACCGGCCTGCTCGATCACCTCCTGCGTGATGGGCACCGTCGGCGCTTTGCACTCGGCCAGCAGCAATGGCCGCCCCGCCCGATCATACACCACCAGATCGGCCCGCCGCCCCATGCCCTGATCCGTGAACGAGGCCTCCAGCGCCACCAGCGAGGGCGGGCACTTCAGCGCCTGCACCAGATACTGGGCCAGATGTTGCCGTACCCACTCTTCAGGCGTCAGGCGCACCCAGCGCCGCCGCAGCGGATCGAGCAGGTACACCTGCTCGCCTCGGCGCTGCAACCGGAACGAATAGGCCGGGAAATTCAGCGCTTCCATGATCTCAGAAGGATGGCGCAGAGACCGGTCGTCGGGCCCATACCAGCCGACGATTACCGGCCAGATCGCGCTCAAGGCGTACCGCTTCGTAGCCGGAAGCTTCAAACAGCGCAACCACGTCGGCGCCATAGTGCGCGTGTACCTCGCAGGCCAGCCGGCCGCCGGGCTTTAGCAGCGCATGACCGTGGCGGGCCAGCGCCCGGTAGAAGCGTAGCGGATCCTCGCCGGCATACAGGGCCACCGGCGGTTCGTAGTCGCGCACCTCGGGCGGCAACTCGTTGGCTTCGTGCAGGGCCAGATACGGCGGATTCGAGACGATCAGGTCGAACGGTCCAGGCACTTTTTCCGGAAACGCGTCGGTCAGCACGTCCGCTTCCACCCAGTGCACCTCCAGGCCCAGGCGCTCGGCGTTGCGCCGGGCAATGGCCAGCGCCTCCGGACTGATGTCGCAGGCCCACACGTCGGCGTCCGGCCGGTGGTGTTTGATGGCCAGCGCGATGCAGCCGCTGCCCGTCCCTACGTCCAGCACGCGAGGGGCTGGCGTCGATTGCAGTTCCTGCAGGACGCGTTCGGTCAGCCACTCCGTCTCCGGACGCGGCACCAGCACGCCCGGTCCGACCTCCAGCCGGAGCCCCAGAAATTCCACATAGCCCAGCACGTACTGCAGCGGCTCGCGCCGCAGCCGCCGGGCCAGCAGCTCGGCAAAGCGCGTCCGGCGGACGGCATCGACGGGCCGCTCCGGGTAGGCGTAGAGCTGCGCCCGTGAACACCCGAGCACCTCACAGAGCATCCATTCGGCATTCCGGCGGGCATCGGGCACCCCGGCCGCCTCCAGTCGTTGGATGGCCTGTTGCAGCAGCTCGCCCTGCGTGATCGTGCCGTTTTCCACGGGATCGATGCCGGTCATGATCGCCAGCATGAACGGTCTGTCGAACGATTTGCTTCCGAGCACATGCCATGAAGACGTTCAAGAACAAAACGATTCTGATTACCGGCGCCTCGAGCGGCATCGGTGAGGCGATGGTTTACCAGCTCCGCGATCCATCGGTCAAACTGCTGCTGGTAGCCCGCTCCGGAGACAAACTGCAGGCGATGGTCGAGGCGCTGGAGCGTCAGGGCGTCTGGGCCCAGGCCTACCCCTGTGATCTTGCGCAACCCGGCGCGGCCGAAGCGCTGTTTCAGCGCCTTACGGAAGACGGCTACCGGGTAGACGTGCTCATCAACAACGCCGGCTTCGGCAAGTACGGCCGCTTCGATCAGATCAGCCTGAGCGACACGCTGGAGATGCTCCGGCTCAACATCGAGAACCTGGTGGCGCTCACGCACCTGTGCATTCCGCACATGCTGGAGCGTGGCGACGCAGGCATTCTGAATGTGGCCTCGACGGCCGGTTTTCAGGGCATTCCGTACATGGCCGTCTATGCCGCCACGAAGAGCTTCGTGATTTCCTTCTCCGAGGCGCTTCATGCCGAGTACGCCGATCGGGGTATCACGGTGACTTGTCTGTGCCCGGGTCCGACGGCCACGGCCTTTCAGGAGCGCGCCGGCATGCCCGTCGAGGGCGTTCGCCGCTTTATGGAATCGGCCGAAAAGGTCGCCATCGCCGGCCTGCGTGCCCTGCTTCGCGGCGAGGTGGTGCACGTCAGCGGGGCCTCCAATGCCGTGGTGGCTCGCCTCAGCCAGCTGGCCCCGCGTCGGGTGCGTCTGGCCGTCACCCGTCAACTGCTGGGCCCGCATGATGACACCTGAGCCGGTGCTTTCGACCGTCCACCGAGAAGATTTGACGATCGAATTCAATTGGCCTTGATGTAAACGCTTACCACCTTATCTTTAAGCCCTGTTCGCAGAAAACCATAGCCAACCCGTGTAAAGCCCATGACCACCCGCGATAAACTGGAAGCCCTGGTGGCCAACCTCTGGTGGAGCTGGAATCCCGAAGCGCTCCAGCTTTTCGAGCGATTGAACCCGGAAGCCTTCCGGGTTTCGCACCACAACCCGCTGGCGGCCCTTCGGGCGGCCGATCCGGCCGTGCTGAGCGACCGGCCTTTTCAGAAAGAAGTCGATCGCGTCTATGAGGCCTTTCAGGCCTATCTCAACAGCCCACCACGCATCGAGAATGCTCCGCGTACCGTCTATTTCTGCATGGAATACGGTTTGCACGAAAGCCTGCCCTTTTACGCCGGTGGGCTGGGCGTGCTGGCCGGCGATCATATCAAGGCCGCCTCGGACCTGGGCATTCCCATGACGGCCGTCGGGCTGTTTCTGCGCGAAGGATACTTCCGCCAGCGTTTCGACCACAGCGGCTGGCAGCTGGCCGACTATCCGGCCATGGACCCGCTCGACCATCCCATGTCGCTGGTCCACGGGCCGGACGGCTACCCGCTGGTGATCACCGTGCACCTGGGGCACCAGCCGCTCTACCTGCGGGCCTGGAAACTGGAAGTCGGCCGCGTGTCGCTCTATCTGCTCGATGCGTCGTTCGACGCCAACCCCGAGCCGCTACGCATTCTGACACGCCGGCTCTACCAGGGCGACCGTCGCATTCGCCTGCAGCAGGAGATCATCCTGGGCATCGGCGGCGTGCGCCTGCTGCGGGCGCTGGAACAGGACTTCGACGTCTATCACATGAACGAAGGCCACTGTGCGTTCGTGGCGCTGGAGCTGCTGCGCGAGCGGCTGGCGGCCGGCGACGAACGCGAAGCGGCCGAGGCCTGGGTGCGGCAGCACTGCGTCTTCACCACGCACACGCCCGTCATGGCCGGACACGACCGCTTTGATCCGGGCCTGTTGCTGGAGCAGATGGAGTCGTTCCGGCACCAGCTCGGGCTGTCCGAAACCGACCTGCTGGCCTACGGCCGCGTCAATCCCAGCGACAGCACCGAGGCATTCAACATGACGGTGCTGGGCCTCAAAATGTCACGTAAGGCCAACGGGGTTTCGGCCATCAACGGCCTGGTGGCGCGCCGCCAGTGGCACCACCTCTACCCGGATCGTCCGGTCAACGAGGTGCCGATCGACCACATCACCAACGGCGTGCATCTGCCCACCTGGACCGTCCCCCATGCCCGGCCCTTCCTGGAGCAGCACCTGGGCGACTGGCTCGAAGGCCGTTTCAATGTCGAAATCTGGAAGAAGGTGGACGATATTTCGGACGCCGAGCTGTGGCAGTACCGGTGCATGCTGCGCCGACGGCTGGTGGAGTTCGTCAACGAATACGTCAAACACCAGTCGCTGCCCCAGGAGTCGCACCTGAACCCCGACGTGCTGACGATCGGCTTTGCGCGGCGCTTTGCCACCTACAAACGGGCGCCGCTGCTTTTCGAGGACATGGAACGGGCCATCCAGCTCTTCACCCGGGAAGACCGGCCCATCCAGGTGATCTACTCCGGCAAGGCCCACCCGGCCGACGATGGCGGCAAACGCTTCATCCAGCAGATCTACGAGATCACGCAGCATCCGGCCTTCCGGGGCAAGGTGGTCTTTGTCGAGGATTACGACATGCACATTGCCCGTATGCTCGTCTCGGGCTGCGACGTGTGGCTGAACAACCCGCGTCGTCCGCTGGAAGCCAGCGGCACCAGCGGCCAGAAGACAGCCATCCACGGCGGGCTGAACCTGTCGGTGCTGGATGGCTGGTGGCCCGAGGCGTACAACGGCCAGAACGGCTGGGCTTTCGGCCGCGAGGCGACCGGCTACTACGAGGATCCCGTCACGCAGGACGTCGAAGACCGCGAGGCGCTCTACCGGGTGCTGGAGTACGAGGTGATTCCGGCCTTCTACGAACGTGACGGCGAGGGGCTACCGATCCGGTGGCTGACCCGCATGCGTCAGGCCATGCGTACCATCCCCGCCCGCTTCAACGCCGTGCGCATGGTACGCGAGTACGTGGAACAGATTTACCGAGCGGCCGAAGCGCCTGCACCGGTCGCCGCAACGATCAAGAACGAGAAGTAAACCACACAGCCCAGAAAAAAAAGCCCCATCCCGCGGGATGGGGCTTTTTTCTGTAGCCACTCGCCTCGTTTCAGGTTGCTTTCTGCACCCAGGAAGTGCAGTAGCCGTTCGGGTGAATCGGCCCTTTGATAAGCTGGCAGGCGCCACACTGGTTGGGATTTTCAGGTGGAATGAACAGCTGACAGTTGGCGCAGGTCTTGTCGGGGTACGGCGAGTGATCCGTGTACTGCAGGCTTTCGCGCATCTGGATTTCCTCGGCCGTCAGCCCCGACACATCGGTACAGGTCAGCTCGGCGCTGGCGGACGTTCCACTTTCCGAGGCGGCTCCGCTTTGTTGCTGTTGCTGCTGGCCGCCTCCGCAGGCGCTCAGGAGCGCCGAGCCACCGAGCCCGGCCAGTCCGAGCGCTCCGACTCGCAGCAGAAAGTCGCGACGCGTGACACGTTTGTCTTCCATGGCAGCTCCGGGGTCTTGGTTGAACGGGTGTCAAAGAACCTCTCAAAAGGTAGCGAGATGGCTCTCTAAAAACAACCTGGATTACACTTTTTTCACCACCAGCGGATTTCGAAGGCCTCAAACTCGCCCCGGGCCGGGAGCCAGTGCACCTGCATGTCGTCGACACGGGCGGCCGGTGGCCCCTGCCGCACCACGTCGAGCAATTGCTCCAGCAGTTCACGCGGCCCTTCAGCCACCAGATAGACCGAGCCATCCGGTTCGTTACGCACCCAGCCGGTCAGTCCCAGTCGCCGGGCATGGTAGCGAACGAATTGTCGGAAACCCACGCCCTGCACCCGGCCGGTCACTCGGGCTTCCAATCTGGCCTGTGCATCCAGGCTGCTCATGGCCGCAATGGCTGATAGATGCGATAGTTGTACGGATCCAGTTGCAGCGTATCGGTTGCCAGCGTGTCGGACCCAAAGACCTCCACCCAGCGTCGCCCGCGTATACCTTCGGGCAGGGCGACCGTTTCCGGCCGGTTGCGAACGTTAACGATCAGTAACAACGTATCGGCCTCGGTGGCCCGCAGGTACACGAGCACATCGTCGGCTTCTGGATTCAGCACGGTCAGTTCGCCGTGGCGCAGCGCCTCGCTTGCCCGGTAAAAGTTCAGGTAGCGTCGGTAGAACGCATAGAGTGCCGGGCTTTCGGGCGCCTCCCAGTTATAGGGCGTGCGGGCAAAGAACGACACCCGCTCCCGCACACCCAGCTCCTGGCCGTTGTAGAGCAGCGGCACGCCGGGCATGGACGTGGCCAGCACGAAGGCCGCCATCGACCCTTCGTCGCCGCCAAAGAGCACCGGCGGCGGCGCATCCCACATGGTCTCGTCATGGTTGGTGGTAAAGCGCAGCCGGCGCGCCCCCGGTGGTAGCAGCCCGAGCGTGGAGTCCACCTGTCGCACCAGCGTGTGCAGCGGCGCCCCGCGCCAGACCTCTTTCAGTTGATGGTAGAAGGGCCAGGCGTAGGTCAGATCGAATCCGACCAGGTGCATCTCCGGCTCGGCTGCTTCGGCCAGCATCAACACCGGTTTGATCTTTTCCACCGAATCGATCGCCGCCTTCCAGAAGTCCAGCGGCACGCCGTGGGCCACATCGCAGCGATAACCGTCGATGTCGAACTCCCGCACCCAGTACTGCATCACATCGATCATCGCCTGGCGGAGTTCGGGATTGTCGTAGTTGAGATCGACCACGTCGGTCCAGTCCGTCGTGTCGCCGTTGAGCACCGGATAGGTGAAGCCGTCGATCGGCCCCGGCGTGTACCAGTCAGGGTGTTCCGTGACCCAGGGGTTGTCCCAGGCCGTATGGTTGGCCACCAGATCGATGATGATGTGCATGCCGCGGGCGTGTACCGAATCGACCAGCGCGCGAAAGTCCTCCTCGGTTCCGTAGTCCGGGTTGACCGCGTAGTAGTCGCGCACGGCATAGGGCGACCCCAGCGGCCCGATGTCCGTCTTGGCCCGCTTCTTTCCGACGGGATGAATGGGCATGAGCCAGAGCGTGTTGACGCCCAGCGCCTGCAGCGAATCCAGCCGCCTGATCACGCCCTGAAACGTTCCCTCCGGCGAAAAGTCGGGCACAAAGATCTCGTAGAGCACCGCATCGGCAATCCAATCGGGCTGTCCTACCCCGGGCGGCACACGGGGCAATTCCTGCTCGGGCGGCGCCTCGCATCCGGTCGCAATGAGCAGGATCAACCACAGGTAAAACAACGGGCGCATGGTTCGAAACGGTTGATGAAAGGGCTTACCTTTCCTCAAAGTATAATACAACCCAGCCATAACCGCTACCCTTCACGGCTCCAACACAAAAATTTGACGCACCTTCCTGCAGGGAACCCGGTGCAATCTGTGCGAATTTTTCAGCAGAGCAACCGTCCTTTCCCGAATGTGCTATGGCGATTCTGACCGTTCCGAAGGTGCTGCGCGAGAAGCTCGGCGACGAGGGCGTCGAGGCGCTCATCACGCTTTTGAACGAAGCGACCCATCACGAACGCAACAACCTGCTCGGGATTCTGGAAGAACGTTTTGAGGGACGCGTGGCAGATGCGGGTGCCCGTCTGGACAAACGAATCGCAGAAGAAGCAACACGTATGGAGGTGCTGCTGGCCGAGACAGAAAAACGACTGGATCATCGAATCACCGAAGAAATAGCCCGTCTGGACAAACGAATTGCAGAGGAAGTGACGCGTCTGGAGGTGCTGCTGGCCGAGACAGAAAAGCGACTGGATCATCGAATTGCAGGGGAGGCGGCGCGCCTTGAGGTGCTGCTGGCCGAGACAGAAAAGCGACTGGATCATCGAATCACCGAAGAAGTAGCCCGCCTGGACAACCGCATCACTGAAGAAGTGGCCGGACTTCGGCATCAGATTGCGGCCGTAGACAACCGTATCACCTCGGAAATGGCCCGGATGGGCGAGCGCATGGCCGGGATGCGCGCCGACCTGATCCGATGGATGTTCATCTTCTGGGTGGGTCAGCTCGGCACGCTCATCGCCATTCTGTTTGCCTTTTTCCGGTGATTCGGGTCTTCATGGGGCTTTCGGAAGCCATACCGCTAATTATTTCGACAACGGATAAGCGCTGCGACCAGCAGAAACCCGACGAAGGCCAGCCCGCTCAGTCGCACCACGTCAGCCGTCAGTTGCGGCGTTCCCGTCAGCACCCACTCGGCCATCAACGCCACCAGCCCGAAAAGCAGCGCCAGAAAAACCGCCCCCAGCAACACGAAGCGGGGCGAGCGGAAGGGCTCCGAATCGAACATGCCGTCCGGGGTTTCTCATGCCAACGAACGGTGCCCGGCCGGGATCCGCTCACAGGGCCAGTCCCAGCCCGAGATACACGACCAGCGACACGCCGGCCAGCAGCAGCGCATAGGGCAACTGCGTGTTCACATGGTCGATATGATCGCAGGCGGCCGCCATGGACGAAATGATCGTCGTATCCGAGAGCGGCGAGGCATAGTCGCCAAAAATACCGCCCGAAAGCAGGGCCCCCAACATGAGCGGAAGCGGCAGCCCCAGCCCTTCGGCCAGCGGCAGTGCCACCGGAATCAGAATGGCAAAAGTCGTCCAGGAAGAGCCCAGCGTGAAGGAGACGAAGCAGCCCACCAGAAACACCAGCGCGGGCAGCCACCAGAGTGGCCAGTTCGGATCGATCAGTCCGACGAGGTAGGGTCCCATCTCCAGCGCCCGCGACACCTGTCCCAGCGCAAAGGCCAGCACGACCAGAATCGTCACGCCTACCAGTCCCGACATGCCCCGGAGCACCAGGGTCGTCGAGCGGGCCAGTGAAAGTACGGGACGGCCGCCCCGAAGCGGCCGGGGCAGCGCATACAGCGCCATGGCCACCGCCACGGCCGTCGCCACGGCCCAGAAGACGGCCGTCGAGCCGCTTCCGGCCATCAGATTCCCTTCACCCGTCACCCAGAGTCCCACGAAAATCATCCCCACCATGACGCCGAGCGGGATCAGGAAGTCGGAAGCCCGGCAGGGGGCGCCTTCGACCGGCTTCAGGCCTGCAATTTCTTCGGCCACCAGCGGTTGCGCACCGGGACGCAGGAGCTGGCCCGTCGCCGCCGCCCGCCGTTCGGCCGCCCGCATCGGACCGAAGCCCCAGCCCGTCCAGGCCACCAGCAGCGCGAACAGAATGGTCAGCCAGCTGAAGACGTTATAGAGCAGCCCTTCGGCCAGCAGGCGTACGGCCCCGTCCGAAATTCCCTGCGCGGCCAGTAGCCCCAGCACATAAGCGCCCCAGCCGTTGAGCGGAATCATCATGCAGACCGGCGCGCTCGTCGCATCGCAGTAGAACGCGAGCTTTTCGCGGGGCAGCCGCAGTCGATCGAAAAACGGCCGGCCCACGGCGCCCACCACCAGCGAGGTGATGCTGGATTCGACAAAGATCACCAGGCCCACCAGCCAGGCCAGCAGTTCGGCCCCCCGTCGCGACGTGCCCCAGCCGCGCCGCTGCGCCCAGGCGATGAATCCCTGCACGCCGCCCGAAGCCTGCACCAGGGCAATCAGGCCGCCCACCAGCAGGCAGAACATCACCACGCGCGTATTGCCCGCGTCGGCAAAGACGGCCACCAGCTCGTCGCCCAGCCGCCGCAGGCCCAGCAGCGGGTCTCCCCCTTCCAGCAGCGTGGTGCCCAGCCAGAGTCCGACCAGCAGCGACAGATAGACCTGGCGCGTCCACAGGGCCAGCCCGATGGCCACAATCGGCGGAAGCAGGACGAGCCCGTCCATGGACCTGGCGGTTCAGCGAGGCTCGTTGCCCGGCTTCCACTTGATGTTGCAGCCCATGGATGGATATTGCGGCCCCGTCACCTTCCCGGTCTCCAGCAGTTCGTCCAGCGCCCGTTTCAGATCGGCGCCGGTGGCCGGACGTCCCTGGCCGGGCCGCGTCTCGTCGAACCGGCCGTGGTAGACCAGTCGCCGGTTGGCGTCGAACACGTACAGGTCCGGCGTGCAGAGCGCTCCGTACGCTTTCGCAACCTCCTGCGTCTCGTCAAACAGATAGGGGAACGGATAGCCCTTGGCCCGGGCGCGCCGCGCCATCTCTTCAGGCGCGTCTTCCGGATACTGCGCCGGATCATTCGCGTTGATTGCCACGAAGCGCACGCCCTTCGGCTGGTAGGCCCGGGCCAATTCGATCAGCGCGTCTTCGATGTGCTGCGCATAGGGACAGTGATTGCAGGTGAAGACCACCACGAGCGCCCGGGCGTCGGCAAAATCCTCCAGGCTGCGCGTGGGCTTGTCGAGTCCGTCGGCTTCGGGATTGACCACGGGCAGATCGAACGGAGGCGCTTCGGTACCCAGTGCGATCTCCTGCGAATACGTCAGAGCCATAGGGCATCGGCAGGTCTGGTGAACAACAGAAAACGGCCGGCAGAGAAATGGCCGGCCGCTTCCGAAGGTTCCATCAGGCGCGGGCGCCCGCCAACTCCTGCTCCAGTTCGAGCAGGCGGCGGATACGCTCCTCGGTGGGCGGGTGCGTCGAGAACAGCCGGGCAATCCCGCCGCCGCTGAACGGATGCACGATGAACATGTGCGCCGTGGCCGGGTTGGCGTCCATCGGGATATGGGCCACGCCTGCTTCGAGCTTCTCCAGCGCACGAGCCAGTGCCCGCGGCTTGCCACAGATGAGCGCTCCACCCCGGTCGGCTGCAAACTCGCGCGCCCGCGAAATGGCCATCTGGATCAGCATGGCCGCCAGCGGCGCCAGAATCAGCATGAGCAACCCGGCCAGCGCGTTGCCACGGTCCCGGTCATGTGCCGGCCCAAAGAAGAAGGCAAACCGAGCCAGAATCGTGATGGCTGCCGCGAGCGTGGCCGCAATCGACGAGATCAGGATGTCCCGGTGCTTGATGTGCGCCAGCTCGTGCGCAATGACACCCTCCAGCTCTTCCCGATTGAGCAGCCGTACGATCCCCTGCGTGACGGCCACCGCGCTATGCTTCGGACTGCGGCCCGTGGCAAATGCATTGGGCTGCTCCGAGGGAATCACGTACACCCGGGGCATGGGCAGCCCCGCCCGCTGCCGCAGCCGGTCCACGATGTCGTAGAGTTCCGGCGCCTCCTCGCGGGTTACCTCCCGGGCGCCGTACATCATCAGGACAATCTTGTCGCTGAACCAGTAGCTGAAAAAGTTCATCGCCACGGCAAAAAAGAAGGCGATGATCATGCCCTGCTCGCCGCCGATCGCTTCACCGATCAGCACAAAGAGCACAATCAGCAGGGCCATCAGCGCCGCCGTACGCAGCGTATTCGCCATGGTCATCTTCCGGGATGGTTGACAGGTTACTGCCGTCTACGACGACGTCGGGATATACGACAGGAAGAAAGGCGGGTTCTACCCGCGGTCTTTACTTCCACGGTAAAAACGACGCAACCGGACGGTTACTCTTCGCCCAGCTCGAGCGCCATCAGCGCATCCTGCAGCTCGGCCAGACTCTTCACGTCGCCCACCCGACGGGCCACTTCAATGCCCTGCCGGTAGGTGCGCACCGCGTCTTCGGTGCGCCCCAGCTCCCGGTAAAGCCGGGCCAGGTGGTAGTAAGTGCCCACATAGTCGGGATGATCGCGCACCAGTTCTTCGAAGAAATGCAGCGCCTGCGCCACCTCGCCCCGCTTCCAGTATTCCTGCGCCAGCGCAAAGCGCGTGAAGGCATCGTCCGGATCTTCCCGGTAAAATTGCAGCAACTGTTCCAGTCGGTCCATAGCCAGCACACGGATTACCAGTGGCCGCCGGCTCCACCGCCGCCGAAGCTACCGCCACCCCCGGAGAAGCCGCCGAAATCACCGCCACCGCCCCATCCTCCGCCGCTACTCCAGCCGCCCCCACCACCGAATCCGCCTCCCCAGATGATAATCGGCGGAAAGTCGGGTTCGCGGCGATAGACCCGATAGGGATAGCGGGCGCCTTTTCGCCCCCGGGGCGGCCCACCGCCGCTGCGCATGGCCGACAGGAAAAACAGCAGCACCACCAGCAGCACAAAAAGCGCGGCCCAGTTGACCCAGACGCCGCGATCCTCGGCCGCCCGGGGCGGCGGCTGAAACTCACCCTGCGCCGCGGCGATGATCGCATCGACGGCCGCCGAAAGCCCCCCGTAAAAATCACCCCGACGAAAACGCGGCACGATGATGTCCCGTACGATCCGGCCGGCCAGCGCGTCGGGGATGGCGCCTTCGAGGCCGTAGCCCGTCGCGATGAACACCTCGCGTTCTTCACGGGCTACCAGAATGACCACGCCGTTGTCGTACTCCTTCTGTCCCACGCCCCAGCGCCGCCCCAGCTCCACGGCATAGTCGGCGGCCGGGATGCCGTTGAGCGTGGGCAGCGTCACGATCACGATCTGCGTCGAGGTCGTGTCGGCGTAGGTGGCCAGCTTCCGGCTCAGCATCTGCTCTTCCGCCGGGGTCAGCAGGTCGGCCAGGTCGGTCACCCACTGCCCGCTGGGCGGGATCACCTCGATCTGCTGGGCCAGCGCTACCGATGCCAGCAGCAGCGCCAGCACCCACCCGAGCCACCTTCCGCCGAGTCGTCGCATGGGTCAGAGATCGAATTCTACCTCCGGCGCTTCCTGAGCGCTTTCGGCCGCCTCGAACGGCTGCTTGGGCGCAAAGCCCGTCAGGCTGGCCACCAGCACCGTCGGGAATCGCCGGACCAGCGTGTTGTAGCGCCGCACGGCCTCGTTGTAGTCGCGTCGGGCCACGGCGATCCGGTTTTCCGTGCCTTCGAGCTGCACCAGCAGATCACGGAACGCCTCCGTGGTCTGCAGCTGCGGGTAGTTTTCGGCCACGGCCAGCAACCGGGCCAGCGCACTCGAAAGCTGCGCCTGCGCCTCCTGAAACTGGCGCACCTTCTCCGGATCGCTCAGGTCCTCGACGCTCAGCGTGATCGACGTGGCGCGCGCCCGCGCGTTCGTAACAGCCTCCAGCGTCTCGCGCTCAAAGTTGGCCGAAGCCTGCACCGTCCGCACCAGGTTGGGAATCAGATCGGCGCGGCGTTGATACTGCGCCTGCAGGTCGGCCCAGGCGCGGGCCACCATCTCGTCGGCTTCCACCATCCGGTTGTAGGCGCCGCAGCCGGCGCAGCCGGCCATGCCGATCAGCAGCACCACCACAATCAGGGCCAGCAGTCCTTTGCTTCGCATAGCGGTTTGCTTCAGCGCTGAACAGACACACGGCCCGCCTACGCAGGCGCGCAAGATCGGGTTTCAATCAAAAGCAACCTTCCCGCAACAATCTGACGCCTGAACGATTAAGATAAAACGGCGTGCGTTTTGCAGCGGATTACGTTATCTTTGTTCGATCCGATCAAGCCATCATACCCGCAATGAAGAAATCACTGCGTTACACCCTCCCGGCTGTTCTGCTGCTGGCGCTGGGTATTCTGCTGGGCTGGAATCTGCAACAGGCCGTCTCCGACACCGACACGCTGGCCAGCCTGCGCAAGCTCGAAGAAGCCTTTCTGACGATCACGCAGCGCTACGTCGATCCGGTCGAGCCTGAACCGCTGGCCGAGGAAGCCATCCGGTCCATGCTCCAGGAACTGGACCCCCACTCCGTGTACATCACCGCCGAGGAAATGAAGGAGCTCCGGGAAAGCTACCAGGGCTCCTTCGGCGGCATCGGAATCTGGTTCGAGGTCGTGGACGACACGGCCCGCGTGGTGGCCACCATCAGCGGCGGCCCCAGCGAGGCCGTCGGACTCCAACCCGGCGATCGGATCATCAAGATCGAAGACTCCAGTGCCGTCGGTCTGTCCTCCACCGAAATCCAGAAGCGCCTCAAGGGTCCGGAAGGCACCAAAGTGCGCGTAACCATTCGCCGGCTGGGCGTTCGCGAGCCGCTGGAGTTTACGATCACGCGTGACCGCATTCCGCTCTACACGGTCGATGCCGCCTACATGCTCGACGAGCGGACCGGCTACATCCGTATCAGCCGCTTTGCCATGACCACCTACGACGAATTCCTGGAGCACCTGGACCGCCTCAAGCGCCAGGGCATGGAGCGGCTGGTGCTGGACCTACGCGGCAATCCGGGCGGCATCATGGAAGCGGCCGTGGAAATGGTCGATGAACTGTTGCCCGAAGGCTACACGATCGTCTACACGCGCGGGCGCGTCGCTCAGGCGGAAATGACCCGCCGCTCCACCTCGGGCGGCCGCTTCGAGACGCAGCCGGTCATCGTGCTGGTCGATCGCAACTCGGCCTCGGCCAGCGAGATCGTAGCCGGCGCGCTGCAGGACAACGACCGGGCCCTGATTGTGGGCCTGCGCACCTTCGGCAAAGGGCTGGTGCAGAACCAGTTTCCGCTTTCGGACGGCAGCGTCATTCAGCTGACGGTCGCCCGCTACTACACGCCCTCGGGCCGTCTGATCCAGACGCCCTATCACGGCGGCGATCTGGAAGACTACTACCGGGAAAAGTTCGCCGACTACGAAACGACGGTCTTCCATCCGGAAGATTACATCAACGAGATCCCGGACTCGCTGAAGTTCAAGACGGTGCACGGCCGCACGGTCTTCGGCGGTGGCGGCATTCTGCCCGACGTGATCGTTCCGCCCGACACGAACTCGATCCTGCTGGAAGTCAGCCGTCGCAACCTGCCCTCCACCTTCATCCGCACCTGGTTCAATCAGCATGAACAGGCCATCCGTGCGCAGTGGAACAACCGGAAGGAGGCTTTTCTGACCTCATTCGAAGTGGACGACGCGCTGTGGCAGGCCTTCCTGGACTATGCGCGCGAGCAGGGCCTCTTTGCAGCCGACTCTGCCGCAACGCATCGCTTCACGGTTGCCCAGGCTGAAGCGCACCGGCACGAGCTGAGCATGCTGCTGAAAGCCTATCTGGCCTGGCAGCTGTTCGGCCGCGAGGCGTCGATCCCGCTGTTCAACGAGATCGATCCGGTCCTGCACGAAGCGCTCAAGCACTGGGACCGGGCCGAGGCGCTGGCCGCCTATTTCGCCCCGAAAGCGGGCGACACGGTACGCAAAGGGCGTTAGTCAGGTTGACAGACGAGCGCTGACACGATGACCGATTCGACAGGCGGCATGCCCGTGGGCATGCCGTTTGTCTTTTATAATGGACGGTCGGTCGGGCGCGACAGGATGTCCGATCGGCCATGTCGGTTGGCGTATTGCGTAACCCACAAACCAAACCGGAGGAGGAGCCATGGCCGAGGTGATGCGCTATACGTCGCCGACGACGCTGCTGTCGGAGCTGCAGCGGGAAGTGGACCGGCTGTTCGAGAACTTCTTCGGTGGCTGGCTGCGGCCTGAGGTCGAGTCGGCGGTCTGGACGCCCACGGTGGACCTGCTGGAGACGGACGACGCTTACCTCATCTACATGGACCTGCCCGGCGTGAACCGGGACCAGGTCACGATCACCTTCGAGAACGGCACGCTGCAGGTGAGCGGTGAGCGGGTGCAGCCCGAGCACAAGGACGCGCAGTATCACCGGATGGAGCGGTGGTATGGCCGCTTCTTCCGGTCGTTCAACCTGGGCCAGAACGTGAATCCGGATAAGATCAAGGCCCACTTCGAGAACGGCGTCCTTGTGATCGAGGCGCCGAAGACGGAGGAGAGCAAGCCGGTGCGGATCAAGATCTCGTAAGCGGCCCGTAAGCCGCGGCACCGGCTTGCTCGGTGCCGCTTGCCGCCGAAACTGAAAGCCCCGCCTGTGAAGTGCGGGGCTTTGGTGTTTTTATAGCGGCCGTTCGCCTTCCTGCGCCTGGGGCTCCCGGAGTTTGCGGTGGCGGATGTCCACGCCTTCGATCAGAAAGACCACGCTCTCGGCGATGTTTTTGGCGTGGTCCGAAATGCGCTCCAGCGCCTTGCTGGCCGTGATCAGATGGGCCACCGCTTCGAGATGCTCCGGGTGCTGCCTACCGAAGCGCACCAGTTGCTCGAAGTTTTCCCGATGCAGCCGGTCGATCTGCAGGTCTTCGGCCAGCACCTGACGCGCCAGCAGGCGATCCCGCTTCAGGAAGGCCTCCTGCACCTGTCGGAGCATGGCCCGCGAGGCGTCGGCCATCTCCTCGATGCGCGTCTGCGCCAGAGCCTCGGGTGCCTGCACCACGTAGGGCGTGTGCTTGGCGAGGTTCTTACAGTGGTCGCCGATGCGCTCCAGGTCGGTGTTGACCTTGACGGCCGTGATGATCATGCGCAGCTCGGCCGCCACCGGATGATGCAGCGCCAGGATGCGTTCGCACTGCCGGTCGATCTTCAGCTCGTAGGCGTCCACCTCGTCGTCCCGCGCCCGCACGCGCTCGGCCAGTTCCAGATCGCGCCGAAGCAATGCATCGATGGCATTGGCCATCTGTTCGTCGACCAGATCGGCCATCTCGAACAGCATGCGCTGCAGAACCAGCAGCTCGTCGTCGATATGTCGATGTACGGTCATCGTCCGTAGCCGCTTAGCCAAACCGTCCGGTAATATAATCTTCCGTACGTTTTTCGCGGGGGCGCGTGAAAAGTTCGTCGGTCCGGTTCATCTCGACCAGCTCGCCCATGTAGAAGAAGGCCGTCGTGTCGCTGATGCGCGAGGCCTGATGCATGTTGTGCGTGACGATAACGATCGTGTAGGATTTTTTGAGCTCCAGGATCGTCTCCTCCAGCTTGGCCGTGGCGATCGGATCGAGCGCACTGGCCGGCTCGTCCATCAGCAGCACCTCGGGTTCGACGGCCAGCGCCCGCGCAATGCAGAGGCGTTGCTGCTGCCCGCCGCTGAGCCCGTAGGCGTTCTCGTGCAGCCGGTCTTTCACCTCGTCCCAGAGCGCGGCCAGCCGCAGGCAACGCTCGACGAGTTCGTCCATGTTGCCCCGGTAGCCGTTGATGCGGGCGCCCCAGGCCACGTTCTGGTAGATCGACTTCGGGAACGGGTTGGGCTTCTGGAAGACCATCCCCACACGCCGCCGCACCACCACGGGATCCATCTCCCGATAGATGTCGCGGCCGTCCAGCAGCACCGTTCCCTCCATGCGCGTGTTGGGGATCAGCTCGTTCATGCGGTTCAGGCAGCGCAGCAGCGTACTCTTGCCGCAGCCCGAAGGCCCGATGAAGGCGGTCACCTCGTTGGGCTGAATCTGTAGCGAGATATCCTTCAGCGCCAGCTTGTCCCCGTACCAGAAGTACAGGTTGCGCACCTCCATCTTGGGCCGTACGCGGGCGGCTTCGCTGTCGCGGCTCAACCCGAACGTTTCGGCGGAAGGCACTTTTTCGGCGGGCGAAACGTGATCGGCCATGGCTCAATGCGGACGATGACGTTCGTAGTAGTTGCGCAGCAGGATGGCACTCAGGTTCATCAGGAACAGAAACACCATGAGCACGATGATGGCGGCAGCCGCCAGACCGCGAAATTCCTCCTGGGGTCGGGCCGTCCAGTTGAAGATCTGAATGGGCAGCACGGTAAAAGGATCCAGCAGGCTCTCGGGCAAGAAGGCGATGAACGTGAGCGCCCCGATCATGACCAGCGGCGCCGTCTCGCCGACGGCGCGGCTCAGCGCCAGGATGATGCCGGTCAGGATGCCCGGCGCCGCAATGGGCAGCAGATGGCTGGAGACCACCTGCCAGCGCGTGGCGCCCAGCGCGTAGGCACTCTCCCGGATCCCCTGCGGCACAGCCCGGAGCGCTTCCTGCGTGCTGATCACGATGATCGGCAACACCAGCAGGCTCATCGTCAGCGCCCCGGCCAGCAGGCTTCGGCCCAGTGCAAAAAACCGCACGAAGAGCCCCAGTCCCAGAATGCCATAGATCACCGAAGGAATACCGGCCAGGTTGGCGATGTTGAGCTGGATCAGCCGCAGAAACCAGCCGCGCGGCGCGTACTCCTCAAGGTAAACAGCCGCCCCCACGCCGATCGGCACCGAAAACAGCGCCGTCAGCAGCATCATCCAGAACGATCCCACGATGGCCGACTTGATCCCGGCTTCTTCGGGATTGCGCGACGGATAGGACGTGAGAAACTGCCAGTCCAGCCAGGGCGCGCCCTTGCGCACGACGTCGACCATCAGCGACGTCAGGACCAGCAATCCGAACAGCGTGGAAAAAAACAGCACCACGGCCAGGATCTGTCCCAGCCGTCGCCGTCGCTCCAGTCGCAGATCGAACCGCGCGGCTACCGCCTGCTGCACTTCGGTCATGCCGCTCAATAGCTTTCTTTAAAGCGAAGGATGATCCGGTTGGCCAGCAGGTTCATGCCCAGCGTCAGCACGAACAGCACCAGCCCCACCGCAAACAGACTCTGATAGACGACCGTTCCCTGCGGCGTGTCGCCCAGGCTGACCTGCACGATGTAGGCCGTCATCGTCTGGATCGACTCCAGCGGGTTGAGCGTCAGCTTGGGCGTGGCCCCGGCCGCCAGCGTCACGATCATCGTTTCACCGATGGCCCGGCTCAGCGCCAGAATGAAGCTGGCCATGATGCCGCTCAGGGCCGCCGGCACCACCACGCGAAGCACCACCTCGTACTTCGTAGCCCCCAGCGCATAGGCACCTTCGGCCAGCGAGCGTGGCACGGCCCGCAAGGCGTCCTCGCTCAGCGAGGCCACCATCGGGATGATCATGATGCCCACCACGATCCCGGCGCTAAGCGCGTTGTAGACCTGCATCTGCGGAAGCACGTGCTGCAAAAGCGGCGTGACGAACGTCAGCGCGAAGTAACCATAGACGACCGTCGGCACGCCCGCCAGCAGTTCCAGCGACGGCTTCAGCCAGCGACGCACGCGATCGGGTGCGTACTGGGAAATGTAAATGGCGGCGGAAAGCCCGATCGGGATGGCCACCAGCGCCGCAATGACCGTGATCATCAACGTGCCGGCCAGCAGTGGCCAGATGCCGAAGTGTTTGTCGGCAAACTGTGGCGTCCACTGCGTATCGCCGAAAAACTCAGCCAGCGACACCTGGCGGAAAAAGGCGACCGACTCCCCGATCAGGATCGCCGCAATGCCCAGCGTGGTAAACACCGTCACCAACGCACAGAGCCCAAGCAGCGCCTGGATCAGACGCTCTCTGGGCCCACGCGAAAGGTTGGCATCCGGCGCCAGGTCCGGAAAGCCCTGGCGCCGGATCCATCCATCTGACGAGGAAGCCATACGTCCTTATTCTGCTGTACCTTCCGTACTCTGCCGTTCGAGTCGCAGCAGGTCCACCACGCGTACGCCCACCTGCGACCCCTCGCCTCCAAAGATACTACCGGTCACCCGGTTCCGGAAACGCTCGAGCGCCAGCTCGTAGGCCTCGGCCGTCAGCGGCACATACCCTACCTCGGGTGCCAGTTCGGCCGCATGTTGCAGGTAAAATTCGACGAACGCTTCCACGGCCGGGTCGTTGGCCCGCTCCGCGTTCACATAGATGAAAATCGGTCGCGAAAGCGGCTGGTAGGTGCCGTTGTTGACGGTCTCGGGACTGGGCAGAATGCAGCCCTCGCCGTTGTCAGGGTTGCCGTCGTCGATGGCCACCGCCTTCAGTTTGTCCATGTTCTCCTCGTAGTAGGCCAGCGGGATGAAGCCCAGCGCGTTGGGGTCGCCGCTGACGCCCTGCACGAGCACGTTGTCGTCCTCGCTGGCCGTGAAGTCCGAGCGGCTGGCGTGCTCTTCGCCCACGATGGCGGCCGTGAAGTAATCGTAGGTGCCGCTGTCGGTCCCGGCGCCGTACAGGTTCAGCGGCCGATCCGGAAACGAAGGCCGCACCTGATTCCAGCGTGTGATCGTGCTGTTGGGCTCCCAGATGCGCCGCAGCTCTTCGACGGTCAGGCACTCGACCCAGTCGTTCTGGGGATTCACCACGATGGCAATGCCATCATAGGCCACCGGCAGTTCGATGTATTCGACGCCGTTCTGCCGGGCCAGCGAATCTTCCACGGGACGAATCGGACGCGAGGCGTCGTTGACGTCCGTCTCCTTCCGCACGAACTTGGAAAAACCGCCGCCGGTCCCGCTGATCCCCACGGTCACCCGCACCCCCGGGTACTGCTTCATGAACTCCTCGGCCACCGCCTCGGTCAGCGGATAGACCGTGCTCGATCCGTCGATGTGCACCGAACCGGTGAGCTGTCCTTCCTGCTGCTGCCCGCGGCCACACCCGGCCAGCAACAGCACAAGCAATACACCGGCTCCTAAGATTGCTCGCTTTTCCATGAGGCGTCTGTGCTTTTGTTTGCAATCGCTGGTAATCTAACAAATCATTCTGTCAACGAATGATAAATCCTGGAGCTACCTGGATTATCAAATTGTTAACGGCGGTACATCTGCAGGTGGCAATAAAAGGGGAAGCCTCCTATATTGCAACACTGTTTCCTTCGAATCAAACCGCATGTGAAGATGCGTCGTCTGTCGCTGGTATTGGTATTGCTGCTGGCCGGATGTACCGCCTCGCGTCCCGTCGAACAGACGCCTGCTGCGCGCACCCCCATGTTCGTGCGTCCGGAGCGTCCGCTACCCGCCCCGGTCACCCTGCCCCCCTCGTTTGAAGCGGCCATCGAGCGGGGCACGCGTACCGCCGAAGGACGTCCCGGACCGAACTACTGGCAGCAGTACGCCCGCTACGACCTGACCGCCCGCATCGACACGGCCACACGGCGGCTGGACGGCGAGGGACGGATCGTATACCTGAACCGCTCGCCCGACACGCTCCGCCAGCTCTTTCTGGAGCTTCCGCTGAACGTTCACGCCGAAGGCGTCGTGCGCAACGAGCCGGCCGAGGTAACCGGCGGCGTGTCGCTGCACTACGTGGCCGTCGATGGACAGGAAGCCCTGCATCCGGCCGAGGCACCCGCCGGTGCGCCGCGCTATGCGGTCAACGGCACGCGACTGATCATCTTTCTGCAGCGCGATCTGGCACCCGGCGATTCCATTAAGCTCGACTTCCGCTGGTCCTTTACGATTCCCAAACGCGGCGCCGGGGGCCGCATGGGCTACGACGAGAACCTGTTCTTCCTGGCCTACTGGTACCCCCACGTGGCCGTCTATGACGACGTGATCGGCTGGTTCACCGATTCGTTCCTGGGCCGCGCCGAGTTCTACTTCGGCTATGGCGACTATCGGATCACGATCGACGCGCCGGCCGGCTGGCTCGTGATGGCCACCGGTGCATTCGAAAATCCCGAAGAAGTGCTGGCCCCCGAAGTGCTGGCCCGCATGCGTCAGGCCTACGCCAGCGACACGCCGGTTCGCATCGCCGAACCCGACACGGATCCGGTCACGCTTCCGGGCACCGACGGCCGCCTGCAGTGGCGCTTCCGAGCCACAAACGTGCGCGACGTGGCCTTCAGCCTGGTGCATCGCGGCTACTGGGAAGGTGCCCGCACGCCTGTGGGCGACCGTGACGGTGACGGACAGACCGACTACGCGCAGATCAACACGTTCTGGCGCCCGACCGCCCCGCGCTGGGCCAACGTCACGCGCTACCAGCAGCACGCCATCAGCTACCTGTCACGCCTGACGGGCTTTCCCTATCCCTGGCCGCACATGACGGCCGTCGAAGGCGGTGGCATCATCGGCGGCGGCATGGAATTTCCCATGATGACGCTCATCGGTGACTACAACGCCGCCGGCGACAGCGCCCTCTACTACGTGACGGCGCACGAACTGGCCCACATGTGGATCCCCATGATCGTCGGCCCCAACGAGCGCCGCTATAGCTGGATGGACGAAGGCAGCACCACGTTTGCCGAAAACCACGCCCGCACCGATTTCTTCCCCGGCACCCAACCCCGCCTGGGCGAGCAGGAAAGCTATCTGATGCTGGCCCGCATGGGTGCCGAAGGCGAAATCATGCGCTGGTCCGACTACCACTACTCCAGCTTCGCCTTCGGTATTGCCTCCTACAGCAAGCCGGCCACGCTGCTCGAAGCGCTCCGAGGACTGCTGGGCGAAGACGTGTTCTGGCGCGCCTACCGCACGTTCATCCGCGAATGGGCCTTCAAACACCCCTACCCCTACGATCTGTTCAACACGTTCGAGCGCGTGAGCGGACGCGATCTCGACTGGTTCTGGCATGCCTGGTACTTCGAGACGTGGACGCTCGACCAGGCCGTGGCGGCCGTCGAACCCATCGAAGGCGGCGTGCGCATCACGGTGGAAGACCACGGGCTGGCCCCCATGCCGGTCTACCTGACGCTCACGCTGGCCGACGGCTCGCAGGTGCGCGATACGATCGACGTGGACGTGTGGCTGGAAGGGCGGCGTCAGGTGACCGTCACGGTGCCGACCGGCGCCGCCGTTACCCGCGTCGAAATCGATCCCGAGCGCTGGTTCCCCGACATCGACCGCACGAACAACGTCTGGCGCGCACCGGCCGGCACCGGACAGTAAGCTATTCGGTCGGCGCAGCCGCCTCGCGCACCGGCACGCGCACGCGCAGCCGTCCCTGCCGGGCCAGGCGAAGGTCTACCAGCACCGTCTGGCCCGGTTCAATGGCCTGTTGCAGGTTACGCAGCACCAGCTGGACGGCCACCCGCGAGCGCGGCGGAATCACGATGGACGTGGCCGGACGGGTGGTCTGCACCGTATCGCCCACCACCTCACGCAATGCGACGTTGCGCGTGACGGCCGGCGCTTCGGCTCCGACCAGCGTGTCGGCCTCGGCCGTTCCGTTGGCAATCCGCAGCGACACGATCGCGCTGTCGCCAGCGGCCGCCGCATAGACGACGGGTTCCTCCACGGCCAACCGCCCCTCCGGAAGCGGCGGCTCGGCCGGGGCCGCCGGCTGCTCGCGCTGCTGCTGTCCACAACCGATCAGCAGAAACAGGCCCAGAAAAACCGTTGCCAGATACCGCATGACGTCTCCGGAGTTTGGTGAAGGAGGATTTTTTTCCGCAAAAATCTGCATTAAAAAGAAAAGCAAAACGTGCCGCTTCACGCAACAGCGCGACGGTTACGCGGATGCCACATTTCCCAGAGCATCCGCACGATCATTGCGTAGAGACAGACGAACGTCGATCCTCCCGCCACCAGCATCACCCAGGCCGCCGGCAGCGCCCAGCTTTCCGGCAAGAAGCGCACGGCCGCCATCCCGCCGAACAGCAATAGCGTGGCGACGAACGGCTCCAGTGCCAGGATCGCCTTCCACCGCTCCGACACCGACGACCCCAGGAAAAGCCCCCCTACGGCCAGAAAGATCAGCGCGAACGAAGTGACGTGCGCATGGATGATGTTGAGCATTTCGTAGGGGCTCTTCGGATACTTGATCTCCTGCACCTGCTCCAGCGGCACGTCTTCGTTGCCCCGGAACTGATGCACGACGCCTGTGGGCGTATTGTGCGTGGTGTGCCGGACGAACACGATCCCGGTCAGGTATCCCACGCCCACCACGATCAGAAACCAGGTCACCAGCCAGCGGGCCGTTCCCCGAAGTGCACGCAGCGAAAACGACATCGTTCAGTTCGGGCGGTAGGTCAACGTCGGTGGGTGCTTCCGGTAGTACGTGGTCACAAAATACAACACCTTTCTGACACCCCGGTTGAGCGAGTTGACCGAAATGGTGGCGCCGCTGATGTTGACGATGTCACGGTGCGTCTGGATGGGGTCCCGAAGCGTCTTGCCCCGATACTGGTAGAGAAAGCGCGGAAGCCGTACCTGTCCGCCGTGCGACTCCCGATAGACCATGACGGCCACTTTTTCTACGGAAAAATCAGGGCGCACGCCCACGATGAACGTGATGGGCCGGTGCTTGCCCAGCTCTTCGGTGATCACGGCGTAGCCCAGAAACCGGCCTTCGGCATCGTAGACGCGCCTCACGACCAGCACGGAATCGAGCGGCTCGGTGCGGCGCAGCGCCCGCCGTGCTTCCTCCAGTTCCTCCGGGGTGAAGCGTAACGTGTCGTCCTGCACATAGCGCCCCTTCGGAAACACTTCGGCCAGCGCCTCCTCGGGCGTCAGGAACACCTGATCCTGCGCGCGCCCGGCAGGCGCCAGCATCCAGCCACACACCAGCAGCAAAAGCCCTGCGTAACGCATCCGTAAGCCTGGTTGGAAAAATGACCGGGCCGGCGCCGCGCGCGGCGCCGGCCCGGATGGTTCGCCATCCGCTCAGAAGCCGAAGACCACGCCGAAGATAAACGCCCGGGCGAAGTCTTCGTCGCCTTCGGCGATCAGATAGTTCGTCACGTCGCCCAGGCTGTGGCCTTTGTTCGTCCAGGTCAGCTCGTAGGCCAGTTGGAAGCCCACCAGCGGCGTGGGCCGGTAGGTCAGCCCGAAAGCCAGCCGGTTCACCCAGCGGTTGGCCGCCTCGAACTCCTCCAGCACGCCGGCCGCAAACTCGGCCTCCTCCAGCAGCTCGTCGTACCAGACCTGCTCCCAGCGCACACCGGCATACCAGAGCGGCTGATTGCCCCGCCCGAAGAACGTGTTCCGCAGAAATTCAGGGAAGAACGCATAGCGAGCTTCCACCCAGTAGCCCTGGCGCGCCCGGCTCAGGCCGTCCAGCTCGACCTCCACCTCGCTTTCGAGCGGCACCTCGTCTTCGGCCGGACCGAATGCCACGCCGGCCTGGTTGTAGACGCGCCGCGCAAACCCCCGCGCCACGGCCTCCACGTCGCCCATCGACGTGTAGACGTACTCACCTTCGAGCGCCAGCGGCCCCCGGCTCAGCAGAAAGTCCACGCCCACACTGCCCACGTACTCGGCCGGTAGATACTGGGGCGTGTAACGGCCGTAGTAGCCCGAAAGCCCCAGCTCCACGCCCAGCGACGGACTCAGCGCCACGCGGCCCGTCACCGTTTTGGCCTGCTTCGTGTCGTTGCCGAACGTGCCCGTGAAGGGCTCGAACTTCAGCTCGATGTAGTTGTCCACGTGGTTGCCGGGGCTGCCCGCATAATCCGGATTGGTGATGTACTTGTTTTCGACCTCCACGTCGAGCTGCATCCCGTTCACCACGTAGAGCTGATAGGTGAGCAGCCCCTGCGCGCCCACCGGCACTTCGCCCGTGAAGCCCAGGCCCAGCTCGTTCCAGGCCGACTTGACGGGCAGCACGGGCGCACCGCGATCGACCAGCGAGCGCCGCGGAAACATCCACTGGTTGTCGTCATGGTTGATGTTGAAGCGTCCCAGCGGCACCAGCACGCCACCGGCCCGCAGCCGGAAGGCCGGATCGATGGCCCACTCCAGCCAGGCCTGTTCGATGGCGATCTCAGACTGATCCGTCCCCTCGATGGCCTGCTCGACCGTCACGCCGCCCTCGGCTTCCACCACCTTTTCCAGCTCCAGCAGCCGGAAGCGTTCCAGCTCCAGCTCCGACAGAAAGCGCAGGTTCGAGGTGATCGCCACGTCGGTGGTCAGCACGAAGCGACGGAACGTGAACGTGTTGTACTGGTGCTCCAGGTTGGTGGTCTCGAAGCGAATGGCGCCGTAGCCGCCCAGGCGTGCCCGCTCGCCTTCGTCCTGCGCACGCACCGGCCCGGCCAGCAATAGCGCCAGCAACAGCCATCCCGTGTATCGACGCATCATGGAAGTCTCCCGGTTTGATCAGGTGAAACAGCAGCCAACGACCAGCGACAGGTCTGCACGCGCAGCCCTTCGGCATCCCGACGCGCCACCAGCGCCCCGACCGACGCCGGTAGCCAGGACGGATCGGGCTCGACCGCCAGCGCCGTGGCCAGCGCATCGGCCGCCCCGCAGGTGGGCGCCCACACCGTGACGCTTCCGTCGAGCCGGACGCGCGCCAGATCGCGGGGATCGACCAGCGTCGAGCCATCTGGCTCGTAGTCGCCGCTGGTGGCCAGCGCACCCTCGGTCAACGCCACGGTGGTCAGCACCTCGTCGGGCCGCAGCGGATGGCGGATGCCGATCGTCCATGCCAACCTGCCGGGCGGCGTGCCGAACACGCGCAGGTCGCCCCCGGCGTTGACCAGCGCGGCCGTGCAGCCGGCCTGCCGGAGCACCGCCACCGCCTGGTCCACGGCCCAGCCTTTGGCGCTACCGGCCAGGTCCAGCGCGACCGGCCCCCACTTGCGCAATCGTCCGTCCCCGTCCAGCTCCACCTGCCGCTCCGGCTGCGGCACCGGTGTCCGTCCCTGTTGCCAGGCGGCCACGGCGGCCCCTACGGTTGGATCGAAGCGTCCGGCTGTCACCGCCCGCCAGCGCAGCGCCTCGGCTACGGCCTGACGCGTCAGCTCCGGCAACATCAGCTCCGCGCCCGAAGGGCTCGCGTTCCATCGGCTCAGGATCGACGCGGGCTCCTGCACGCTCATCTGCCGGTGCACCTCGAACAGCAGCGCACTCGCGCGCCGGGCGGCGTCCCGGGCCGCCGCCCGATCCGGGTGATAGACCTCGAAGCGCACGATCGTCCCCATCACGTAGTAAAGGCGCACCAGCGGCGTCGCCTCCGCCGCACGGGCCAGCAGCCGGAACGGCGAGCCGGCCAGCCAGCCCCCGGCCAGCAATCCCCCCAGCCGATGCAGGAACGTCCGTCGATCCATGCGACCTGTCTTCGATTTACGAGCACCAAACTTAGATCATGTCTAAATTAGAAACAAGGGCCGACAGATGGGTGGGCGCAAATTTGACGACAACTCCACAGAAAAGCCGGGCCGCGCCGTCGCAACCTGCTCTTTCGGTAAAAAGTCGGGTTTTTTAGCGTCGGCTACCCACGACCAAAGCCGGGGCTTCCAGTAAAAGTCATCCGAAAAATCGTGTCGAAGGAGTTTGCGATTTCGACCTGACCTTTGGCGCAGTTTATAGCCGGTCGTTTGAAGCACGACCAGCGCGCTTGTAGTCCGGCACGGAGCGAAGCGGAGTGCCGGCTCGAATAGCGCCACTGCGGCTGCAGGCATCCCGCCTCTGTTTTCAAAAACAATCGGGCCGGCACAATGGCCGGCCCCTGCCGCTGCAGACAATGGCCTGACGCTTGAGACGACCGCCACTACTCCATTCCAGGTCAGATCAGCACCTCGCCGGTCATTTCAGGCGGAATCTCTTCGCCCAGGATGCGCAGGATCGTCGGGGCCACGTCGCCCAACTTGCCGTCTTTGATCGGCCCGTTGAAGCCCGGCTTGATGATCAGATGCGGCACGAGCGCCGTCGTGTGGGCCGTGTGCGGCGAGCCGTCGGGATTCTTCATCCGGTCGGCGTTGCCGTGGTCGGCCAGCACCGTCACCGTGTAGCCGTGCTTCAATGCGGCCTCGACCACCACCTTCGTGGCGGCATCGACCGCTTCGATCGCTTTGACGGCCGCTTCGAAAACGCCCGTGTGCCCCACCATGTCGGGGTTGGCGAAGTTCAGCACGATCAGGTTGTAGATCTCCTTTTCGATGGCTTCGGCGCAGCGCCGGGCCACCTCGGGCGCGCTCATCTCGGGCTTCAGATCGTAGGTGGGCACCTTCGGCGAGGGCACCAGAATCCGATCTTCGCCTTCGAAAGGCTCCTCGCGTCCGCCGCTGAAGAAGTAGGTCACGTGCGCGTACTTTTCGGTTTCGGCGATCCGGAGCTGGCGTCCGCCCAGCTTCGAGATCACCTCGCCGAGCGTCATGCGCAGATTGACCTTCTCGAAGGCGACCGGCAGGTCGAAGGTTTCGTCGTAAGGCGCGAAGGTCACAAACAGCAGATCCAGCTTCTTGCCCCGATCGAAGGCGTCGAAGTTCGGATCTGTGAAGGCCCGGGTGAGCTGGCGGGCGCGGTCGGCGCGGAAGTTGTAAAAGATCACCGCATCACCGTCGGCCACGCGCGTCGGGTAGCCGTCGCCGTAGTCGATCCGGCGCGGCTTGACGAACTCGTCGGTCACGCCTTCGGCATAGCTGGCCTCCAGCGCCTTGACAGGATCGTCGAACACCTCGCCTTCGCCGTAGACCAGCAGCCGGTAGGCCTTCTCGGTACGGTCCCAGCGCTTGTCGCGATCCATCGCGTAGTAGCGGCCCACGATCGAGACGATGCGCCCGACGCCGATCTCCCGGGCCTTTTCCTGAAACTGGCGTACGTAGGTCACGCCCGATTTCGGATCGGTGTCGCGGCCGTCGGTAAACGCGTGCACGCACACCTGCTCGGGCCGCAGCCCCTCACGCCGAGCCAGCTCCAGCAGCGCGAACAGGTGGTTCAGGCTGGCATGGACGCCGCCGTCGGAGAAGCACCCCATCAGATGCAGCCGGGTGTTGTGCTCCCGCGCGTGGCGGGCCGCCCGCACCAGCACTTCGTTCGTGAAGAACGTGCCTTCTTCGATTTCCTTGTCGATGCGCGTGATTTCCTGGTAGACCACGCGTCCGGCCCCCAGGTTGAGGTGCCCCACCTCGGAGTTGCCCATCTGGCCTTCGGGCAACCCCACGGCCAGCCCCGAAGCCTTCAGCGTGGCATGCGGATAGGTGGCAAACAGGTGATCCAGAAACGGCTTGCGGGCATGATCGATGGCGCTGACCGACGGGTCCTCGGCAATGCCGTAGCCGTCGAGAATGACCAGCAGATGACGTTTTTTCGGGTCCATGGGTATCAACCGTTTCGTGAGACAGCCTTATCCAGTGGCCTGTTTAGCGCACGCGATAGTCCGGTACGCGTTTCGTCGAACGACCGGTTTTTGCATCAAATACATGCATCGAACCACACGCAGGGCAACTCCTCTGCTCCAGCCCGTAGCGGTCGGTCCGATGCACGGGTACGTCGAAATAGCGCCGGCACCGTTTGCAGAAGTACCGTCCCCGACGCGGATCCAGTCCTTCGAGCGGCGCAGGTAGCCGACGAAGCCGCCGGTAATGATCGCACAGGTCGGTGAGCACGCATCGGTCACAGTGAGGCTGACGGGCCGTGCAGGTGTAGCGTCCGTGCAGGATCAAAAGGTGGTGGGCCTCGCCCCAGTCGCGCGCCGGAAGCTGGCGCTTGAGCCGGCGTTCGACCTCGAGGGGAGTGCGGGCCCGCCGCACCAGCCCGATCCGATGCGCCACGCGGTAGACGTGCGTATCGACGGGCAGGGCGGCCACCCCAAAGGCGACCGAGGCCACCACGCGGGCCGTTTTGGGACCGACGCCCGGGAGCGACTCGAGCGCTTCGAGCGAGTCAGGAATCTCGCCGCCGAATGCGTCGCGGATGCGTCGGGCTGCGGCGACCAGATGCCGCGCCTTGCTGTTCGGGTACGAAACGGACCGAATGTAGGGCAGCACGTCCTCCGGCTCGGCGGCCGCCAGCGCCTCGACGGTCGGAAAAGCGGCAAACAGCGCCGGCGTCACCTGGTTGACCCGCGCGTCGGTGCACTGGGCCGAGAGCATCACGGCCACCAGTAGCTGGTAGGGATTCTCGTGGTGCAGCTCGGTCTGCGGCCGCGCGATTACCTGCCGCAACCGCGCCAGCACCTGCCGGGCCCGGGACGTACGTGCCACCTGCCGTCTTGCCGGTTCTGTTAAAAAACCGCGTCCAAGATAGCACGACGGCCATCAAGTTCCTTTGAAAAAAGCGCTTTGCGCGCAAGAACTCCCCGGCATTCGGCGTCGTTGGAGCCGCCGTGTGCGATCACCCGACTCGGCCTCATGCGCGGGAAACTGTTGCTTCTGCTGCTGATGCTGACGGCCGCTCCGGCGGTCTCGCGTCCGCTGCCCCTTTCCGACAGCGCACGCGTGGCGCTTGTCACGATCCTGCCCGGCCGTGCGCTCTACGCGGCCTTCGGGCACAGTGCCCTTCGCGTGCACGATCCCGTGCAGGGCATCGACTGGCTTTTCAACTACGGCACGTTCGACTTCAGCGATCCCTGGTTCATCCCGCGGTTCGTCTACGGCCAGCTCGACTACTTCCTGTCGGTGAGCGACTATGCCCGCTCCGTGCAGTTCTATCGCGAGGTGGAAGGCCGCCCGATCGTCGAGCAGTGGCTGACCCTGACCCCGGCGCAGCGCGACACGCTCGTGGCCTTTCTGATGTGGAACGCCCGCCCGGAAAACCGTACCTACCGCTACGATTTTCTTTTCGACAACTGTTCGACGCGCATTCGGGACGTGCTTGAGCGCACGCTGGGCGACGCGTTGCGCTTCACGCATCGGCCGCCGGACGCGACGTTTCGGCACCTGCTCGATCCGTACGTGGCCGACCGGCCGCTGCTCCAGCTCGGCTTCTATCTGACGCTCGGCCAGCGCGTCGATCGACCACCCACGGCACGCGAGGTGATGTTTCTTCCGCTGGAACTGAAAGCCGCCTTCGATGAGGCCCGGGTGCGCCGCGATACCGCCTGGCTGCCGCTCGTTGCCCGCACCGACACCGTATTCTGGCCCACCGGCCACCGGCCGCTGCCCGAGCCGGCCTGGCCGTGGCCGACCGTGCTGGGCTGGCTGCTCTTTGCCTTCGGCGCGGGTGCGACGCTCGTCGCCTGGCGACGCGGTCGGCCGACCACCACGCGGCTGGACGCCCTGCTGTTCGGCCTGGTCGGACTGGTGGGGCTGCTGTTGCTGCTGCTCTGGGTGGCCACGCTGCACACGGTGACGGCCTGGAACTGGAACCTGATCTGGGCCTGGCCACCGCATCTGGTGGTGGCCGTCCGCCTCTGGCGCCGCCGCCCACCCGCCGGATGGGAACGCACCTATCTACTTATGACGGGCCTGCTCACGCTCCTGTTGGCGCTGGGCTGGTTCTTCTGGCCGCAGGAGCTGCATCCGGCCCTGCAGCCGATCGCCCTGCTGCTGGTGGTGCGCACGGCCGCCCGCATCGCCCGCTGAAAACGCCCTTCAGCTCCGGGCTATGCGCTTTCCCGGGCATCATGGAGCATGGGCAAGCACGCTGCGGCGGCCCTTATACGATTTCCGGGAAATCATAGTGCAGGTGAGAAAGCACGGGCGCACACGGCGGTGCGCCCCTACAGATCCTTGACGTTTTCCCTATTCCGTAGGGGCGGACCTTGTGTCCGCCCGATCATACCCGCCGCATCACGTCCGGTACACAGGAGGAGCGCCATCATGCACCGGAGCATCTCCTGCGCTCCCGGAGCAAGTGCATGGCGACAGAAAAGGCGAGGGGCTGCCCGAAGCGGACAGCCCCTCATTTTCTGGAAAGGTGGCGGCGTGCGCTGGCCTGTAAGCCGAATTCTGTCTGCCCGGAGCGACGGCCGCCGTGTCGCTTCCGGGGAGACCATCATTTATCTGGGACTGCCGTCACCGGCAGCCTCAAGCGGCCTACCCGCGCCGCCGCGCCGCTCCGAAAAGCGGCGCCTTTCAGCGGGCCACCTTATCCGCCGCGAGGGCGGTGCGGCGCTGCTTGGCCTTGCACCCCCCGGGGTTTGCCAGCCGCCGCTGTTACCAGCGACGCTGGTGGGCTCTTACCCCACCCTTTCACCCTTTGCCTGTGTCCCGCAGAGGCGGGACCATCGGCCGGTCTGCTCTCTGTGGCACTTTCCGTCACCGCCCGGTTACCCGAACGGTGCCCTCCGGTTAGGAGGCGGGGCGCCCTGTGGTGTTCGGACTTTCCTCGCCGCCGCGCCTCACACGAGACGGGCGACGCGATGGTCCGGCCAGCGCACCACTTTCGTTAATGCATAACGGAATTAAGAAGATCCCGCGCTGCCGTTCGTAAAGCCCAGTTCCTGGCCAACCTCTTGGAACAGCTCGCTGTCGACGATGATGCGTCCGGTGTGCTCGCAGACGATGATGCGCTTGCGCTGGCGGATTTCCACCTGCTGCTGGGGCGGCACCGCATAGCCGGCCGCCGCTCCACGTTCCAGCGGCACCACGGCCCGGCCGTCCCGGTAGCGCGCCCGCAGCCGCTTGTAAGCGCGCAGGTAACGCGGATCCACCGCCTTTTCGGCCTCGGCACGCATGGCCTGCAACTGCTCCATCTCGTGCTTCGTGTCTTCCATCACCTCCTGCAGCTCGGCGCGCTTGGCCTGCAGCACTTCCTCCAGCTCCTTCAGGCGGGCTTCCGCTTCCTGAATGGCGGCCGTCCGCTCTTCCGTCAGCCGCTCCAGCTCTTCCAGACGGGCTTTGGCCGCTTCGATGCGCTGCCGCTGCGCCTCGATCTCCTTGGTCAGCGCATCGTACTCGCGGTTGTTACGCACGTGGAGCTGCTGCTCCTCGTAGCGCTTGATCAGCGTCTCCGCCTCCTCGATGTCCAGCCGGGCCCGACGGCGCTCCACCTCGTACTCCTTGAGCTCCCGCTTGTACTTCTCCAGACGCGTCTCCAGGCCGGCCTTTTCGTCCTCCAAGTCCCGGATCTCGTCGGGCAGATCGCCCCGCAGCTTTTCCAGCTGGTCAATCCGGGTGTCGATCAACTGCAGCCGAACCAGCGCCCGCAACTGTTCGGCAATGGTGGCCGACTCCTGCATCGTGGTGGGCATAAGCGACCTCCAGCTTTGTTCAATTTAATCCGTTCGCTAAGAACGCGCGCTACAGGCTAAAGTTTGATGTACTTTGCGCAAAAGCGCCGTCACGGCCGGTGGATGAATGTACGTACCGGCGAGGTACGAGCCGTGGTGCGTTTCCAGTCGACCGTCGGGAAACGTTGCTGCAGCCAGGTGGCCAGCAGCGCCTCGGTCAGCGCCTCGGTCTCGTAGTGGCCGGCGTCGATCAGCGCCATGCGTGGGCGCCCGTCGTTGTCGAGCACTTCGAAGAACCGGTGGTAGGTCAGATCGGCCGTGACGTAGGCGTCGGCGCCGGCCGACAGCGCCCGTCCGATCAGGTCGGCTCCGGCCCCACCGCAGACGGCCACCGTTTCGACGGATACGTCCAGATCGCCCACGTAGCGCAGGCTGTCGGTCTGGAGCCGCTCGGCCACGCGCTGCAGGAAATCGCGCAGCGGCTCGGGCTTTTCGAGCCGACCGATCGCGCCCAGTCCCGCCCGGGTGTACGGCTGCTCGACGGGATACACGTCGTAGGCCACCTCCTCGTAGGGGTGGGCGGCCCGCATGGCCGCCAGCACACGCGGCAGGTCCCAGCGGGCGACTTCCACCTCCAGACGCAGCTCCTCGGCCGACTCCAGCTTGCCCGGCTCGCCGATGAACGGCCGTGCCATGTCGCCCGGACGGAAATAGCCGGTACCCCGCGTGGCGAACGCGCAGGCTTCGTAGTTGCCGATGCGTCCGGCCCCCGCCTCGGCCAGCGCCTCGCGCACCTGCTCGAAGTGCGAGGCCGGCACGAACGTCACCAGCTTGTAGAGCGCCTGCTCCATTTTCGCCAGAAACTGTACGTCCTTCAGCCCCAGATGCTCGGCCAGCGCGAACGACACACCGCCCGGTGCGGCATCCAGGTTCGTGTGAATGCTGTAGAGTGCAATGCCCGAGGCGGCCAGTCGAAGCGCCAGCGACGAAACCAGACCGTCCGGCGTGAGCTGACGAAGCGGCCGAAACAGCAGCGGGTGGTGCGTGATGATCAGCTCGGCTTCAAGTGCCCGGGCCTCTTCGAGCACGGCCGGCGTCAGATCGAGCGCCAGGAGCGCCCGCCGCACGGGCTGCTCCGGGTCGCCCACCTGAAGACCCACGTTGTCGTAAGACTGTGCCGAGCCCGGCGGCGCCCAGGCTTCCAGCGCCGCGGCAATCTCGCGAACGGTCGGATAGGTCTCTGCCATGGCTCTCGTTGGTCTTTTCTGTCGACGCGCGGCTTGTTTGCCGGGAGGTTTGCTCAGGTTCCGTCGGTTTCCGCAGCCCGTGCCAGCCGCACGCCTTCGGCTTCGTCCACATGGGCCAGCAGCAGCATGCCCGTCAGGAAAAACAGCAATACGGAGCTGACGCCCACGCGCTGGCTGCCCGCCCAGTCCGTGAACAGCCCCAGCAGCAGCGGCCCGAGAAAGGCCGTGGCCTTTCCCGAAAAGGCAAAAAAGCCGTAAAACTCGTTGCGCTTGTCCGGCGGCGTAAAGCGTCCGAGCAGCGAGCGGCTGGCCGACTGGCTGGGACCGGCAAAAATCCCGATGAGCAGGGCGGCCACCCAGAAAAGCGTGCGGCTGGTGGTCACCACGGCCAGCAGACTGGCCGCCGAAAGTCCCAGCAGGCTCAGCAAAAGCGTACGCTTGCCGCCCAGCCGGTCGTCTATAAACCCGAACAGCCAGGCGCCCAACCCCGCCGCCACGTTGATGACGATGCCGAACACGATCAGCTCGTCGGCCTCGAAGCCGAACGTTCCGGCCGCATAGATGCCGCCGAAGGAAAAAATGGTCAGCAGGCCATCGTTGTAGAGCAACCGGGCCAGCAGCAGCCGCACGACCTGACGGTAGCGCCGCACTTCGCGAAACGTCTCGACGAGCTGGCGCGTGGCCTGCCGGAAGACCTTCCGCACGTCGGGGCGAACGGCCGGGCGCCGCTCGGGCACCCAGAGGAACAGCGGCAGACTGAACAGTCCGTACCAGAGCGCCACGAGCAGATTCGTGGCCCGAATGTTCGCGTGCCCCTCACGGGAAAATCCCAGCAGCGGCGTTTCCGGCTGAATCAGCGCCGCCAGCGCCACCACCAGGCAGAGCAACCCGCCCACATAGCCCAGCGCCCAGCCGTAGCCCGAAACCCGACCGATTCGCTCCGGCGGGGCGATGTCCGGCAGAAACGCATTGTAGAAGACGTTCCCCAGCTCGAAGGCCACGTTGGCGATGGTGAAAAGCACGAGTGCCGCCAGCACCTCGCCGGATTGCGGAACGTAAAGCGCCGCCGTGGAGAGCACGCAGAGCACCGTGACGGCCAGCAGAAATCGCTTGCGGTACCCACCCTGATCGGCCAGGGCGCCCAGATACGGCGACAGCAACGCCACAAGCACGCCGCTGGCCGTCACCGCCCGCGACCAGAGCGTCGTGCCGGAAATCGGATCCGGCGCCACGGCCTGCGTGAAATAGGCAGCGTAGACGAACGTGACGACCAGTGTCGTGAACGCCGAGTTCGCGAAATCATACAGCGCCCACGCCCAGATCGTGCGGGGCCGGTAGGCGGGCGTTTCCACGAAGCGATCCGTTGCCTGGTGATCGACCGGATACCAAAAAACGCAACCGGGTACGCAAAAGGCAAGGGGCAACGCCGCGTCCGCTACGGCTTAACGGAAATACCACCGCACAAAAAAACAGCGGCCGAGAATACAGAGCAGAAAACCTGTCATTCTCCAGAAAGAGATGCATGTACAGCAGCTGTATTTCACCTCCCATTGAAAACCGACGGACCGGGAAGTATTCCATGCCGGTAGCTGGTCCTACCAGAAAACCAATGCCTGAGCTTTCTGAGCGAATGATAACGTCCGAGTAGATGGGTTCGTCGCGAATGGACTGAAATAACCACATCAATCCCAGCCGACCGCCCCAGTAACTCAGCAGATTATCGGCGACATATCGCTGAGCAAAAATGCCGGATCCAAGTTGCAATACAAAATGCGTCTCTTCGCGCTCCACAGACGAAAAGTCTTCGCGAAGCAGACCGATTTCCGGCTCCAGGCGCAGCTTTTCTGTCTCGATAGGGAGGTAGCAACTGATCGGCATTGGAAGTTCACTTCGGGCGCCACTTACCACCATCGCTGGTATCCCTATCCCGAGCCCCCATTGTCGCACCGTTTGCGCCCGCACGTCCAATGCGCAGCTCGTCAGGATCAAAACGGCCAGACCCATCAGCGCATACGCACGCATGACGCCGACTAGCATAATTGATCGACAGAGTGCAGAGAATCCTCCTCGACACTGTGATTTGTCGAAGTAAAAACATGGGCGCTACTTTGTCAACGCCGACGGTGGATCGGAGCCTGTGGGCCGAAGCGGCGTTGCACAGAAGCGCGTCGCGCCTTTAACTTGACCATACGTTGCCCACGTAGCTCAGTCGGATAGAGCAGCGGCTTCCTAAGCCGTTGGTCGCAGGTTCGAGTCCTGCCGTGGGCACACGCAACAGGCGTAAGTACCTGTTTTTTTGATCGACAAATGCTTCTGGGTAAAACCTGGGGTAAAGCAAAAACCCTCGTAACAACAGCTTTTCCGAGGACTTCGGAAGACGAAATCAAAGACCGGCGGAAGGTTGACAGCCTGTATAAAACGCATGTAAGAAAACGGGCTCACACGGCGAAGCCCCCTACCGGAAATCTGCGATCCCATATTAGCATCGGATTTTGGTCCGGAGGAAGCTTTTCGGTTTGAACCGACGCCCAGCCCGGTGGAAGACCTGATCGTGCTGGAGCGGCGCGTGGAGGGTGTGCCACAGCTTTTTCTGATGGACGGAAAGGGGCGCATCCTGCGACAATTGACCGAGCGGGGCGGCCACAACCCGCGCTGGAGCTATGATGGGCGGGCCGTGTTGTTTTTGCGGGATGTGGAGACGGGTCCGGGGGCCCGGAATGTGCCCTTCGTGTACTGGTTGGACGCGGTCACCCCAAACAACCCGACGCCGATCCCCTGAATGAGCCGGGCGCCTGTCAGCGGCAGTCCGAGCGCCATGCCGTGCACCACGCCACGCACCGGCTGGTAAGGGGCCCAGATCGTCGCATTCACGCCATCGACATGCTCCAGCCGGCGATCCCGGAAGTTCAGGCGCACACCGATCACGCGCCGCGAATCCCCGATGCTGAGCCCCACCCGGTGGATGGTCAGCTCCAGCGCCTGCGCCTGCAACTCAAATGCGGTCGCCAGAAAAAGCGCCGGCCAGATCAGCAGCAACGCCAGCCGTTTACTCGCCCCCATGGGGATACCCTGTTGCGCTTGTCCGGAAAGACCGGCCCGGTCTACGCACCAGCGCCCCGCTCGGGTTGCAGTCGGTGTTTAAAAATGAGCCACCTCCGCCTCGTACCGGCGGCGGATTTCTTCCAGGCTGTCGCCGCCGTACTTTTCCAGGAAGGCGTTGGCAATCACGAAAGCCACCGTGGCCTCGGCCACGACGGAAGCGGCCGGCACGCTGGTTACGTCGCTGCGTTCGTAGCGGGTCGGCTGCGCCTCGCCCGTGGCAATGTCGACGGTCTCCAGCGGCTTGATCAGCGTGGGGATCGGCTTCATGTAGCCCCGCACGATGATGGGCATGCCGGTCGTCACACCGCCTTCCAGGCCACCGGCATGGTTCGAGCGACGCCGGAAGACCCCGTTTTCTTTCGTGATCGGATCGTGCACCTGCGAGCCGGGCAGCGAGGCGGCCGCGATGCCGTCGCCGATCTCGACAGCCTTCTGGCCCTGGATCGACAGAATCGCCTGCGCCAGCTGGCCGTCCAGCCGCCGGTCCCAGTGCACGTAGGAGCCCAGTCCCGGCGGCACGCCCGTCACGACGACTTCGTAGACGCCGCCCAGCGAGTCGCCCTGTTTTTTCGTTTCCTGGATGTGCGCGATGGCCCGCTCGGTCAGTTCCGGATCGAGCATCCGCACCGGACTCTGATCGGCCGCCCGGGCCAGCGCCTCGGCGCCCTCGGCGATCAGCGCCTCCACGCGTGCCTGCCAGTCTTCGGGCCGTTCGTAGCCCACCTGTCCGATCCGGAGCACGTGGCTGCCGATCTGGATACCGAACTGACGCAGCAGCTGCCGGGCAATCGTGCAGCAGGCCACCCGCATGGCCGTCTCCCGCGCACTGGCCCGGTCGATCACCGGCCGCAGATCGTCGAACCCGTACTTCTGCGCCCCCACCAGATCGGCATGACCGGGGCGCGGTAGCGTGATCTTTTCGATACCCTCGCCGGTGCCCTCGACGGCCATCACCTCGGGCCAGTGCGCCCGATCGCGATGATAGGCGGCATTGTCGATGCGGAGGGCGATCGGGCTGCCGATCGTTTTCGAAAAACGCACGCCCGAGTAGATGTGCACCCGGTCTTGTTCGATTTTGGCGCGGCCGCCCCGGCCGTAGCCCTGCCAGCGCCGGGCCAGCTGTTCGTTGATCACTTCGGCCGTGAGCGGCACCCCGGCCGGCATGCCTTCAACAATGCCGATCAATGCCTCTCCGTGCGATTCGCCGGCGGTCAGATAGCGCAACATAGACGAAAACTCGCTTCAGGTTACTGCTCCGACAGAGCCGGGACGGGCACTTCGTAAAAGGCCACCGTGCCGTCCCGTTTTTTCACGCGAAAGAGCACCGTCTCGGCTTCGGCCAACTCCTCCAGCAGCATCAGGGCGTCTTCGAGCGCCGCGACGTCGATCCCTTCGATCTGAAGGATCACCACGTCGCGCGGCAAGCCGGCTTTCTCGGCCACGCTTCCCCGCGCCACATAAGCCACGTAGACGCCACCGTCCACGTCGAAGGCCGTCCGCTCCGAGGCGGTCAGGTCGCGCAGGCCCAGTCCCCAGGCCTCCAGGTTGTAAACGCTGCCCCGGGGCGCTTCGGGCGTCAGCTCCGGCATCTGCGGAGGCGCCTCCTGCGTCAGCTCGCTGAACCATTCGCGGTAGGCCGGCGCATCACGGCCCATCAGCTCCACCTGCACCTGCAGTCGCCGTCCCTTCCGCCAGATCTCCAGCGTCAGCCGGTCGCCCGGACGATAGCGGGCCACCACGCTCTGCAGTTCGTTCGGGGCGTTCACCGCGCGGTCATTGACACGCAGCACCACATCGCCGGCCCGCACGCCTGCCTGATCGGCCGCCCCGCCCGCTCGAACTTCCGAGATCAACACGCCCTGCACGCCCGGCAACCCCAGCTCACGCGCCTGCTGTGCATCGATCTCCTGAATCGAAACGCCCAGATAGCCCCGCTGCACTTCGCCGTAGGCGATCAGGTCCTCCACCACGCGGGCCACCAGGTTCACCGGCACGGCGAAGCCATAGCCTTCGTAGGCGCCGCTTTCGGTGGCGATGGCCGTGTTGATGCCCACCAGCTCGCCACGCAGGTTCACCAGCGCCCCGCCCGAGTTGCCCGGATTGATCGCGGCATCCGTCTGGATGAAATCTTCCACCCGGAAAAAGTCGTCGATGATGTTCACCTGCCGCCCCAGCGCGCTGACGATCCCGGCCGTCACGGTGGAGGTCAGCCGAAACGGATTGCCGACGGCCAGCACCCATTCGCCCACTTTCAGCTCATCCGAATTGCCGAAGGCGATCACCGGGAACGTCTCGCCCCGTGGCGCATCGATCTTGAGCACGGCCAGGTCCGTCGAGCGGTCAAACCCGATCAGCTGCGCCTCGAACTGACGCTTGTCGGCCAGCGTCACGCGGATTTCACGGGCATCCTCGACCACGTGATAGTTGGTCACGAGGTAACCATCGGGGCTGATGATCACGCCGCTGCCCACGCTCTGCCGGGGCGTGAACTCCCGGAAGAAACGCTCCTGGTTGGGATCGAACCGGTGGAAGAAGTCGCCGGAGAAGGAACGCGAGCCGGCCGTCACCTCGATGTACACGACAGCCGGCGTTACCCGCGCGGCCACTTCCCGGAAGACCTGGTTCAGCACGACCGGATCGAGCGCCAGTCGCCGGCCATCCCCCTCCGGAAGCGTGACGGCGCCCACCCGTTCGCCACCACCCAGCTGGACCCGTTCCACAATGCGGGCCGGCGCGGCGGCCATCTGCACCTGCTGAAAGCGCCATTCCATCAACAGCACGCCGGCCAGCAGTCCGACGAGCAACAGTCCGATGCCGCCCAGAATCAGCAGCACCCGCGAACGCCCCTTTTCCGCCATGTCGATCTATGAGAGGTGTGGGTTCAATGCTTTCGGCCCGTCATTCAGAGACCGTGCCAGGCCCGGTTTGTTTCATGGAAACGGGGGAAAAGATACGATCATCGGTGGGAAAGGGCATCGCCTCCGTCAACATTTCCTGATACAGCGTACGCACCTGTTCGAAAGCCTCGCGGGCCAGCGCTTTGCGGTGCCGACCGGCCGTCGGGATCGGCGCGCCGATGCGCACCTGAAGCTGCATCTGCGCCGTACCGAGCCAGCGAATCAGATGCCGGATAAACGATAGCCCCTCGGTCCAGGCGTACCGGCGTCGCACTTCCGGTGTGGCCGGTCGTCCGTCCACCTGCTGCAGGCACAGACTCACGGGCAGCACCCAGCTCCCTTCCAGTCCGGCTACGGCCTCGAAAGCGCCCGTCTTGAAGGGCTGCACCGTATCGCCCGGCCCGGTTGTCCCCTCCGGAAAGACCATGACGGGCACGCCGGCTGTCAGCCGCTCCCGCACCTGCCGGACGAAGGCCACCGAGCGCGTCCGCCGCTCCCGCTCGACGAACAGCACGCCGTAGGTGCGGCACAGCCAGCCGATCAGCGGCCAGCGGGCCAGCTCGGCCTTTCCCACGAACGCGACGGGCCAGCACGTGGCCAGCACGATGGGATCCAGCGCGCTGAAGTGATTGGCTACGAGCAGTCCGGGCCGCCCGGGGGGCAGCGACACCTCCGGCGCATGCACCGCAATGCCCAGCAGCCGGCACAGAATCCGGCAACCTTCCTGCTGCCGAAGTGCCCGGTAGCGCGGTTGCCGCTCCGGTGGAAGGCGACGCGCCTGCAGGGCCGTTCGGGCCGTGTACCAGAGCGTGATTGCCAGCAGTCGCGGCAAGCGCCGCAGTGCCCGCCACCAGCTCCACCCCGCCATCGCTACGTCTCGGATACCTCTCGATGTGGCAACCTTCCGGAAGGCGTACCCCGCTCCGGCGCCCGCGGCAGCACCACGGTGAACGTGCTGCCTTTGCCTTTTTCGGTCACCACCTCGATCTCGCCTTCCATGAGCTTCACCAGCCGTTCGGCGATGGCCAGCCCGAGCCCGCTGCCTTCGAATTCCCGATCTGCCCCGGAAGACTCTTGGCGGAACTCATCGAAAATATGAGGCAGAAATTCTTCAGAAATGCCCACGCCCGTGTCGCGCACGGCAATACGCACCTGTTTTTCGTCGGCCGTCACCGAGATGACCACCTCGCCTTCCGGCGTGAATTTGATCGCATTGCCCACCAGGTTGGTGAGCACCCGCTCCACGGCGCTCGGGTCGCCAAAGACCCGCAGCGGCTCCGGCGGCAGCTCCATCCGAAAGTCCAGCCCTTTCTTACGGGCCAGCGGCTCCAGCAGTTTATAGACTTTCTGCACCGTCTCGGTCACCTCGACGGGCACGCGCCGCACCACCATCGAACCGGAACGCAACCGGGCCAGGTCCAGAATGTCGTTGATCGTGGCCAGCAGCCGATGCCCACTTTCTTCGATGTGTTCCAGAAACTCCTTGTGCAGCGGATTGTCGGTCTCTTCCTTGATCACCGAAGCAAAGCCGAGGATGGCCGAAAGCGGCGTGCGCAGCTCGTGCGTCGTGGTGGAAAGGATCGTTTCTTTGGCGGCGTTGGCTTCCCGCAACAGGCGGGTGAGCATGTTGATGCGGGAACGCATGGCTTCGATGCGATCGCCCAGCATCGTCGCGATGTACATCTGGATGGCCCGCTGCTGCGCCACATAGTGCCGCCAGGTGAGTACCACAATGGTAACCAGCGTGATCAGGTACAGCGTGTAGGCCCACCAGGTGCGGTACCAGGGCGGCAGGATGCGCACCACCAGCGTCGTTGTCGGCGTGGTCATCCCCCAGGCGTTGCGCGCCCGCACCTGAAAGCGATAGACGCCCTCCCACAGGTTCGGATACAGCCGTTGCGTGACAGTCGTCCAGTCGGACCACTCCTCTTTGCCCACCAGTCGGTACTGATAGCGGTTGTCCTCGGCACGGATGAAGCTGGGCAACGCGAACTCGAACTGCAGGTCGTTGAACGCATAGGGCAGCACCATCATCTGGCCTTCCGGCTGCAACGCCTGCAGCAGACCATCGGGCCCCACGAACGCACCGCCGAACAGGATATGATCACCGGAGGCCACCCGGCGGATCAGCACCGGTGGCGGCTCGGGCGAGAACAGATGCTCGGGGAACGTCAGGCTGGGATCGTAGCGGATGAGCCGATCCCGGTTACCCAGCCAGACGATGCCCGCATCGTCCACGTACACCTGCACGGGCGCGCCCCAGTTCGGGTAGCGAAACAGCAGGGGTGTCTCGAACCGATAGCCGCCATCCGGCAACGGGTGGGCAATGTCAATGTGCGTGGGGAAGACGGTCCAGATCCGTCCGAAACGGTCCACCACCAGCGCCAGCAGCTCGTCGTGCCCTTCATGCCCCGGCGCCAGCAACGTCGTATCCCGCTGAAATGCCGGCCGCGCGCCTGGAACGAAACGATAAATGCCTTCACGGGAGAAGAATAAAACAGTGCTGTCCTTTTCTGCCATCTGCACGAAACTACCCGGCAACCCGTCTTCTTTGCCGTAAACAGTTACCTCCGGCTCCTGCATCCAACCAGTTAGGAACTGCATTCGCACCACTAAGCCATCCCGTAAGCTGAGCCAGAGTGTACCGTATCGATCTTCAATGATCTGAACCACTTCTTTGTGAAGTCGACCTATCCCTCGTCTCTTGAGTCGCCATCCATTGGCAGCATGCTCAAAAATAGCCAGGCCATCTTGCAGTCCGGCAAAAAGGACGTATGGATACCAACGGGATAAATAAAGCACATACACCGGCTCCGCACCAGCAACTTTCTCGGCTGGCTTATTCGAATCGCTTAGGATATACAGTCCATCATCTGCTCCAATAAGCAGCGTGTCACCTGTCGTTACAATACCGCGAACTTGGCGTGAGATAGGTTTGACTCTTCCGAAAATGGGTCGAGGTCTACGCTGATACAGGACGAACAATCCTGTTGAAGCGGCTACATACAGTTGCCCCCTGAAAAACGTCATCCAGTAGGCAAATCCATCCAGCCCTAATTGTCTGTCCCACACGGAGAGAAAAGGCACGGCGTCGGCGCGGGCCAGGCCCCGGCTGTTGAGCGCCATCCAGAGGCTGCCCTGGCGGTCGACGTACACGTAGTTCACCCAGCTATCGGGCAATCCCACCGCTTCGTCGATGACCTGCACGATCCGCCCCTCTTGGTCGATGATGAACACGCCGCCGCCCAGCGTGGCCAGCGCAAAGAACCCACCGGGCATGGCCGTGCCATGATAGAGTGGATAGGTTCGGAGCAGCGGCTCGACTTCGCTATCCAGGTGTTGGAACGTGCGGCCGTCGTAGAGCCAGAGTCCCGCCTCGCGCGTGGCGATCAGGATCCGGTCCCCGTCGTAGGGCATCATCGCGTAGATGCGCAGGTGGTCAAAGCGCTCACCGCCGGGCACCAGCCGCAGCGAATCGCCCACGACGGTCTGCAGCCCGACACTGTCCTGGCGCACGTAGAAACGGCCACGCACGGCAAAGGCCGTGTGAAAGTAGGTGCGGGGCCGCCACACACGGATCGTGTCGCCGTCCCAGCGGAAAAGCCGCGCGTGGGTCTGGAAGTAGACGCCCTCGGGCGTTACGCGCGTAGCCCACACGTCCCAGAAGTTCCGGTCCGCCTCGTTGGCGACCTCCGGCACCAGCGACCGGTAGCGCAGCACGCCCAGGGAGTCGGCCCAGAAGTAGCCGAAGTCGCCCTGCGCACCCACGTAGAGCCGGCCCGTGCTGTCCACATCCAGCGAGCGGACCACCGTTTTATTGGCCACCTGATGAAAACGCCAGTGTACGCCGTCAAACTCCAGCAGTCCCCGCACATTCCCCACATAGATCACCCCGCGTCGGTCCTGCACGATGGCCCAGTTCTGCGGGAACTGCCCGTAGTCCTGGGGCGCGTAGTGCTGCAGGTGCAGCGGCGCGCCGGTCTCCAGCCGATAGGGGACCTCCTGGGCCTGGGCGGACGGCCGGAGGCCGAGCAGAAGCCCCGGAACCACCATCCGGAGCAGCAGATGCCGGATCATCCGGCGGATCGGTTGTGCTCGATGTGCGCGCGCCATGCCAGCGATGCGTTGCCCCTGCTACAGTATCGGGAAATCCGGCCGCGAACTCAAGGGCCTTTCCGGCCTTTTACCCGGCTCTGAGCCCGAACGACTCGCTTCTCAGTATAGGATTAATCCAAATCGTCTTCGCAACCTATAGCTTTCTTTATATCAGAAATTTCATTTCTCAGTAAAAATCTCCTTCTCCGCTACGCCAGATCGCTCGCCTTGTTCATCGACGGATCGGGGTGTTTTGGGATGAGGCCTCATTCACTCACCCCAACCCTTAAGGAACCATGAAGAAGTTCATCAAACTGATGGCGATGCTGTCGGTGCCGGCGATGCTGGCGGGCGGTTCGCTGACGCTCACGGGCTGCAGCTCGGATGCCCTGACGGGACCGGTTGTGATGGAAAACGGCGGTAACAGTGGTGGTTCAACCACAGTTGGTGGAAGCCATAATGAATACAATGGTGGTAACAGTGGTGGTTCAACCACAGTTGGTGGAAGCCATAATAACTGATAAATTTGCAAACCTTACATTTTGAATTTCAACCCCCGGCCTCCACTGAGGCCGGGTTTTTTATTGCGCCGGGGTGGCGGGGCGGGGTATCTTGCGGGGAAAGAAGTGGTGCCCTGTCGGCATGGTGGACGTCTGTTTTGCGCTGGTCGGATCGGTCCCCCACAACAGCCGGGCGCTCCGGCAGCTCCGGGCGCTGGTCCGGCTCGGGTTGTGCATCGAAGCGTTCGGCTTCGGTCCTCCGGCTGCCCTGCCCACCAATCTGCAGGACGCCGTACGCTACCATGCCCTGCCGCTCCCTGAACGTCAGGGACCACGTTTCTTCTGGCAGGTGCATCGGTGCCTCAGCGCCGCCCTGCGTACCTGCCGAGCGCGCGTCTATCACGCGAGCGACCTGTACGTACTCCCGGCGCTGGCGGCAGCCGCCCGTCGCCATGGTGGGCGGCTGGTCTTCGACGCCCGGGAGCGCTATCCCTACGTGGCCGGAACGGCCGGCCGGCCGCTCCGGCAGCATTTCTGGAAGCTGGTGGAGCGTCGCTACATCCGCCGGGCCGATCTGGTGCTGACCGTCAGCGACGGCATTGCCGAGCATCTGGTGCGCGACTACGGGATCGCGCCGCCGCTCGTGCTCTACAACGCGCCCGAGGCGCCGGCCGCGGCCGACCCGTCCGTTTCGCTGCGGCGACGGCTGGCGCTCCCCGACCACGTTGTCGTTTTTCTCTACCAGGGGCATCTGCGGCCCGGCCGGGGTTGCCTGCTGCTGCTCGAAGCATTGCCCGACGTGCCCGACGCCGTGCTGGTCTACCTGGGCGAGGGGCCGCTGGCACCGATCCTCCGGGAGCGCTCGGCCGCGCTGGGCGTGGCCGAGCGCGTGCACCTGCTACCGCCCGTGTTGCCCGACGAACTGCTGGCCGTGACGACCTCGGCCGACGTCGGACTTGTGCTGCTCGAAGACACCTGTCTGAATCACCGGCTGGCGCTACCCAACAAGCTTTTCGAATACCTGGCGGCCGGTGTGCCCGTGCTGGCCAGCGATCTGCCCGAACTCCGCCGGGTGGTGGAAACCTACGGGGTGGGCTGCGTCGTTGAACCTGCCAACCCGGGAGCGCTTGCGGCCGCCATGCGTCGCCTCGTCGAGGATGCCGCCCTGCGACGCCACCTGGCGGCCAACACCGACGCGGCTTTTGTGGCCCATAGCTGGGCGCACCGGGCGCCTCTTTTTCAGGAAGCCTACCGAAACCTGCTATGCGACGCCTGATCGTCTGCTGCGGGCTGATGCTGGCCGCCCTGCTTCCGCTCGGCGTGCAGGCTCAGTCTTCGCTCTTCGACCCCGCCATCATGGCCCCCATCGGCTGGAAGCGCGTCGAGGAGGCCATGGCCGCCGCCGAAAAAAGCGGCAAGAAGGTGCTCATCGACATCTCGGCACCCTGGTGCCCCTGGTGCCGCCGTATGCAGAAGGAAGTCTATTCCGACTCGGCCGTGGTGGCCTACCTGAAGGCGCACTTCGAGTATGCCCGGCTCAACGGAGAAGACACCGCCCGGAAGCTCACGTTCCGCGGCTACGACCTGAGCGAGGCCGAGCTGGCCCAGGCGCTGGGCCTCACGGGCTATCCGACCACCGTCTTTCTCGAACCCGACGGCACCTACATCACGCGCGTGCCCGGCTTCGTGCCCACCGAGACGTTCCTGCAGATCCTGCGCTTCATCGGCTCCGAAGCCTACCGCACCCAGAGCTTCGAGGAGTTCGCCGGAAAGCAGCGTTAAGCGAAGCGGTCTCGGTCCGCTTCCGGCGATACGGTTCGCGAAAAACGCCGAGGCCCCGGCCTTCGAAAGACCGGGGGCCTCGGAATACAGTCATGACGCCTTCAGGCGTCGTTTTCTTCTTTTCTCAGATAGCCTTCCTGGTAGAGATAGTCGAGGATTTTCTCGACGCACTGCTCGACCGTCTCCTCGGTGGTGCGGCAGACGATCTCCGGATTCGACGGGGGCTCGTAGGGATCGTCGATGCCCGTAAAGCCCTTGATGAGGCCGGCGCGCGCCTTCGCGTAGAGTCCCTTCACATCGCGCTGCTCGCACACCTCCAGCGGCGTATCGACGAAGACCTCGATGTAGCCGCCGAAGCTGCTGATGAGCTGGCGGTTGTACTGGCGGTCGGCTTCGTAGGGCGCGATCGGCGCACAGATCGCAATGCCGCGGTGTTTGGTGATCTCGCTGGCCACGTAGCCGATGCGGCGCACGTTGATCGAGCGGTCTTCTTTCGAGAAGCCCAGGCCTTTGCTCAGGTGCGTGCGCACCACGTCGCCGTCGAGCAGCGTCACGGGCCGCCCGGTCAGCTCCAGCAGGCGCGTCATGAGCGCGTTGGCGATCGTCGACTTGCCCGAGCCCGAAAGCCCCGTGAAGAAGACCGTGAAGCCCTGCTGGTGACGGGGCGGATGCGTGCGGCGCAGTTCGGCCACGACCTCGGGGTAAGAGAACCATTCGGGGATCTCCTCGCCCTCGGCCAGCCGCCGCCGCAGTTCGGTGCCCGAGATGCTCAGCGTCCGCTCCCCTTCCTTGACTTCGTCGATCGGCTTGTAGGTGTCCTGATCCGGCACGTACACCATCAGCTTGAAGGGCACCACCCCGATGCCCAGCTCGTCCTGGTATTTCTGCACCAGTTCCTGAGCGTCGTAGGGGCCATAGAACGGCTTGCCGCTGGAATCCTTGCCCGGACCGGCGTGGTCGCGTCCGATGATCAGGTGCGTGCAGCCGTAGTTCTTGCGGATGATCACGTGCCAGACGGCCTCGCGGGGCCCGCCCATGCGCATGGCCAGCGGCAGCAGGCTCAGCATGGCCCGCCCATCAGGGTAGTACTTGAGCAGCTTGCGGTAGCAGCGCACGCGCGTGTAATAGTCGATGTCACCGGGCTTCGTCATGCCCACCACCGGATGGATGAGCAGGTGGCCGCCCACCTCTTCGGCGGCGCGGTCGGTCAGTTCCTTGTGGGCCCGGTGCATGGGATTCCGTGTCTGGAAGGCCACAATGCGCTCCCATCCCCGCCGCTCGAACTCGGCCCGGAGCTGTGCCGGCGTGTGGCGCAGCTCCTTGAAGTCGTAGTGCACCGGAAGCTGCACGCCCTTGAGCGTGCCGCCCACGTAGTAGTCGCCGGCCTCGTGCATCAGGTAGGCTACGGCCGGATGCTCGGTGCTCGTCGTGCCGAAGACCAGTCGGGCTTCCCGCTCCTTGTCGGGCTTCCACACATCCTCGACGTGCATGACGGCCAGCAGCAGCCCGGTCGGGTCGCGCAGCGCCACCTCGTCGCCGGGGTTCAGCGTACGGGCCACTTCTTCCGAGACGTCCAGCGTGATCGGCATGGGCCAGAGGATGCCGTTCTGCAGGCGCATCTCCTCGACGACCCGATCGTAGTCGGCCCGGTTCAGGAAGCCCCGCAGCGGGGAGAAGCCTCCGTTAAGCAGCAGTTCGATATCGCAGAGCTGCCGCGGCGTGAGCGTGATGGACGGCAGCGTCAGCGCCTTTTCTTTGAGCGCCTCACGTTCGGCTTCCGGGACGATCAGCTCGCAGAGTGTTCCTCCATGTGGTTCAATGAGCGTGGTGGTAGGCATCGGTACGTCTACCTCGGGTTTGGTTTAACAAATACAGCGAACGATTTACAGCCAGATCAACGAAATCATGGTCAGTCCGACCACAAAAACCAGCGCGGCCGCCGGAGCCCCCGCCTTCAGGTAATCGCTGAAGCGATACCCTCCGGCCGACATGACCATCAGGTTGGTCTGATAGCCGATGGGCGTCAGGAAGCTGGCCGAAGCGGCCACGGCGATCGTGATGGCGAAGGCCCGGGGTTCCAGCCCGAGTTCGCCGGCCACGGCCAGCGCCACGGGCAGCATGAGCGCGGCGGCCGCGTTGTTCGCGAACAACTCGGTCAGCACCATGGTGACCAGGTACAGTACGGCCAGCGCGGCCACAGGTCCCAGGTCGGCCGTCAGCGTCACCAGACCGTGGCCGAGGGCGGCGGCCAGTCCGGAGCGGTCGACGGCCTGGCCGATGCCCAGTGCCGCCGCGATCACCACGAGCACCTGCAGGTCGAGTGCCTGCCGTGCTTCGCTGCCCGACAGGCAGCGCGTCGCCACCATGCCGAGCGCCGCGGCAAAGGCCGCCGTCACCAGCGGGATCCAGCCCAGACCGGCCAGCAGCACCATGCCGGCAAAGATGGCCAGCGCGATGGGCGCATGGCGCGGACGCGGCCGGGGACGCTCGGGGCTCCGGGGCGCCACCAGATAAAACTCGTCGCGTCGGGCATTCCAGCGCCGGTCGAATCCGTTGCGGGCCTCGATCAGCAGCAGATCGCCCGCCTCGATCGGGATACGTCCCAGCGACCCCACGATGCGCTGGCCCTGCCGCTGGATACCCAGCACGACGCCGCCATATTGCTCCCGGAACTGCACCTCGCGGAGCGTCTTACCCACCAGGTTCGACGACGGCGCCACGACGGCCTCGAACAGCGGGAGCGTCTGCGTGGCGTTTTCCTCCACCGACGGCAGGGCCCGCTCCAGCCCGTCGCGTTCCAGCAGCCGCTCGATCATCCGGGCCGAGCCCACGAACGTCAGGATATCGCCGCCCTGCAGCACCTGCTCCGGCGCTGCCGGGATCACGCGCCCGCTACGCCGGATGTGCACCAGGAACGCTTCGTCCAGCGCACGCAGACCGGCTTCCTCCACAGTCTTGCCCTCCAGGTGGCCGTCCGGCGTGACCCGCAGCTCGAACAGGCACTCCTTCAGCCCTTCCTCGAAGCCGCCCCGGTCGCGCCGCCGGTCCGGCAACAGCCGGTGTCCGATCAGCGCAAAGAACAGGATCACGGCCACGGCCACGGGCAAGCCCACCCAGGTCAGGTCGAACATGCGCAGTCCGGGCAGCCCGGCCTGGATCATCAGTCCGGAGATGACCAGGTTCGTGGAGGTTCCGATCAGCGTGATCATGCCGCCCACGATGGCCGCATACGACAGCGGAATGAGCAGTTTGGACGGGGCCAGATTGTGCCGCTCGGCCCACTGCTGCACGCGCGGCATGAGCATCGCCACGATGGGCGTGTTGTTCAGAAAGGCCGAAAGCGCCGAAACGGGTGCCATCAGGCGCAGCACGGCCCGGCCCGTGGACGGCCTGCGGGGAAACAGGATGCGATCCACGAAGGCCAGCGCTTCGGTGCGTTGCAGACCGGCCGCCACCACGAACAGTGCCGCCACCGTCAGCACGGCCGGATTCGAAAAGCCCGCGAACGCTTCCTGCGGCGTGAGCACACCGGTAAGCAGCAGCAACCCCAGCGTCCCCAGAAAGATCAGGTCCGGGCGCGCCACTTCCCGCACCAGCGCCACGACCATCGCGGCGATGGCTGCCAGCGTAATCCAGGCCTGCCATCCCAGCGCCTCCATGACCCGATCCTTTTACAACATCCCATGATTAGCTGCCGGCCAGTCCCAGCCGCTGCTTGAAGTATTCCAGGGTGCGCCGCAAGCCTTCGCGCCGGCTCACTTTTGGTTCCCAGCCCAGCACGCGCCGGGCCAGCGAGATATCGGGCTGGCGCACCTTCGGATCGTCGGCCGGTAGCGGCTTGAAGACGATCTCGCTCTTGCTACCGGTCAGCTCGACGATCTCTTTTGCAAACTCCAGAATGGAGATCTCTTCGGGGTTGCCGATGTTGACCGGCCCCACGTAGTCGCTCATGAGCAGGCGGTAGATGCCCTCGACCAGATCGTCGATGTACTGGAACGAGCGGGTCTGGCTGCCGTCGCCGTAGACCGTAATGGGCTCCCCCTTGAGCGCCTGCGTCATGAAGGTCGGGAGCGCCCGCCCGTCGTCGAGCCGCATCCGGGGGCCGTAGCTGTTAAAGATGCGCACGATGCGTACGTCGACGCCGTGGTAGCGATGGTAAGCCATCGTCATGGCCTCGGCAAAGCGCTTGGCCTCGTCGTAGACGCCCCGCAGCCCCACCGGATTGACGTTGCCCCAGTAGTCTTCGGGCTGCGGGTGCACCAGCGGATCGCCGTAGACCTCGCTGGTCGAGGCCAGCAGAAAGCGCGCGCCTTTGGCCTTGGCCAGCCCCAGTGCCTTGTGCGTGCCCAGCGCCCCCACCTTGAGCGTCTGAATCGGATACTTCAGATAGTCGACAGGGGAGGCCGGGCTGGCAAAATGCAGCACGTAGTCGAGCGGTCCCTCCACATAGATGAAGTTCGTCACATCGTGGTGGATGAAGTGGAACCGCTCGTGGCCGATCAGATGCGCGATGTTGTCCGGGGAGCCCGTGATGAAGTTATCCATGCAGATCACTTCATGGCCCTCGGCCAGAAACCGCTCGCACAGGTGCGAGCCGATGAAGCCGGCGCCCCCCGTGATCAGCGTACGCGGTGGACGACTCATGCGCCTGTTTTTCCGTCGGTTGTGCTTGAGCTGGCCAGCAGTGCCGGATCCGGGTTGGCGTGCGGCGGATAGTGCGGCCGGCCGATCGAGTAGTACTCAAAGCCCATCTCCGCCATCCGCTTCGGATGGTAAAGGTTGCGGCCGTCGAAGATCAGCGGCCGCGCCAGCCGATCCCGCATGCGCTGAAAGTCCGGCCGCCGAAACTCGTTCCACTCCGTGCAGATGATCAGCGCTTCGGCACCGTCGAGCGCCTCGTACATGCCCGGTGCATACGTAAGCGCATCGCCGAAGACGGCCCGTGTGTTTTCCATCGCTTCCGGATCGAACACCACGAGGTCGGCGCCGTGCTCCAGCAGCTTGCGAATGATCACGTGCGAGGGGGCCTCGCGCACATCGTCGGTGTTCGCCTTGAAGGCCAGGCCCCAGACGGCCAGCCGTCGGCCTTCGAGCTGTCCCTCGAAGTAGTCGTAGACGCGCTCGGCCAGCAACCGCCGCTGCCGCTCGTTGACGTCGAGCACGGCCTTCAGAATCTGAAATTCGTAGCCGTACTCCTCGGCCGTGCGCGCCAGCGCCTTGACGTCTTTCGGGAAGCAGCTCCCGCCAAAGCCGATCCCGGCATAAAGGAACTGCTTGCCGATGCGGCTGTCGAGGCCGATCCCGCGCCGCACTTCGTCGACGTTGGCCCCGACGCGCTCGCACACGTTGGCGATCTCGTTCATGAACGTAATCTTCGTCGCCAGGAAGGCATTGGCCGCGTACTTGGTCATCTCCGAGCTGCGCTCGTCCATGACCAGGATCGGGTTGCCCTGGCGCACGAACGGCTCGTAGAGCTGCGTCATGATCTCCGCCGCTCGCGGGCTGCGCGTGCCGATGATCACGCGCTCAGGCTTCATGAAGTCGTCGACGGCCACGCCCTCTCGGAGAAACTCCGGATTGGAGACCACATCGAACTGCTCGCCGGCCTTCAGTCCGTAGGACTCGAAAATCTCCCGCACGCGGTCGGCCGTGCCCACAGGCACCGTGCTCTTGTTGACGATGATCTTGTAGCCGGTCTCCGGATGGGCGGCCATCCACCGGGCGATCTGATCGGCGACGCCCAGCACATAGGAGAGATCGGCCGAGCCGTCTTCGCCCGGCGGTGTGGGCAACGCCAGAAAGATCACCTCGCTTTCGGGCAGGGCGTCTTCCAGCGACGTGGTGAAGTGCAGCCGGCCTTCCCGCCGGTTACGCTCGTAGTAGATTTCCAGACCGGGCTCAAAGATGGGCAACTCGCCCCGGTTCAATTTTTCGATCTTACGGGCATCGATGTCCACGCAGACCACCTCGTTGCCCATTTCGGCAAAGCAGGTGCCGGTCACCAGACCGACGTACCCCGTACCAACAATGGCCAGCTTCATGTTACCTCTTATGTTTTACCCCGGGTCCTCCAGCGCTGTAAGAAAAGCCACGCGGTGCCTCCACGCATGCGCCTGTGGCGAATGTGCCCCTGCACTTTTTGCGTGCCTCTGTCAGACAGTTCGGCGGATTAACGCGGAAGTAAAGCCTGAAGATGCCATATTGCTGCAATGCGCACGCTTTTCATGAAAATCCCGTCGAGGTGCAGGACGTCCATGCGGTCAGAACGTGCACACCGTCAGGCACGAAGCGTACACGCGAAGCGCCGGCTTATAACATTTCCCGGGCATCATGGTACATGTGCACGGAACCCTATGCCCCCACCTCATTCCCCGGACTGAAAGCATGGGTGCACACGGTGGCGCGCCCCTACCAGGTAGGGGTGGACCGCCGCATCCGTCCCGAATCCGGGAAATCGTATTACCGAAGCGCCTCGATGCGGATTTTGCGGAGGCCCAGTTCGGCCACCGAACGGCCATCGCGGAACGGCATCCAGAACAGCCCCGAAAGCCCGCCCGTACGCATCTCACCGGCCCGCAGCGTATCGGCCACCCAGGCTACCTCTTCGCTTCCGTCGTCGGCCCGGAAGACCACCTGAAAGCGACAGGCCACCGGAAAGTCGTTACGATTGTGCAGGCGGAGCACCACGCCCTCGTAGGAACTGCCTCTTTCCGCGTAAAACAGATAGGTAATCTCCACGCCCCGGTAAGTCAGCAGCGGTTTCCAGACGGCCGTCCACCAGGGCTCTTCCTGCGCGATCGCCCGCAAGCCCATCAGGCTCCACACAACAGCTCCCAACAGCACCGCTTGCAGTCCCTCGCGCTTCACGGTCTTCACCCGCCTTGCCGCGCAGTCTTTGCCATCAAATTAAAAAAGCAAAAAGGGCCGACACAGGGGTCGGCCCTTCCCGAAGAAATTTCGAGTGTTGACCTCAGGAGCCTTTTGCCTGCTGTTCGATCAGCTGGCCGAGGCATTCGACGCTCCGGGCGTAGCCCGGCACGAAGTGCCCGTTGATCAGCACGGTAGGCACCCCGCGCACGCCGATCATGCTGGCCTGCCGGCTCTGCCGCTGCATGTATTCGTTGAAGACCCCTTCGTTGATCTGTCGGACCAGCTCGTCCCGGTCCATGCCGATCGCCTCGGCGATGTCGAGAATTTCCTCCAGCGTCAATCCGCCCGAGCGCTGGCGCGCGAACTGCGCCTCCAGCATGGCTTCATATTTCCCTTCCCGGGCAGCGGCGTACAGCGCGGCCACCTGCGGAATGGAAAACTGCCAGAGCGGGATCGGCTTGAAGACGAAATAGGCCTGCAGCCCGTAGCTGTCCACTACCTGCTTCATGATCGGGTGCAGGTGCTTACAGTGCGGGCAATTGGGATCGAGGTATTCGATGACGACCACCTTCGCGTCGGGATTGCCCGCCGTAGGATCGTTCATCATGATCAGGTCGCGGAAGTAGCGCACGGGCGGCCGCTCTGTATCGAAGCTGCAGGTCTGCGTGGCCGGTTGCGCTTCGGTCGCTGCGGCGGCCGTAGTGGTCGGGGTTTTCGGCGAAAGCGCGTCGTTCAGGTACACATCGGCGCCCATGAGCAGCAATGCCGCCAGGGCCAGTCCGCCCAGGGCCAGTCGTTCGGTGCGGATGCGTTCCGGTCGTTCCATAGTAGCCGGTCGAAAGGTGAACAGTTCGTAGGCTTGCAGGCCGGCCATCGTCAGCACCAGCCCGGCCGAGACCAGGCACAGCGCACAGAACGTGGCCAGCTCGAATGCCTGATAATAGAGCAAGTACAGCGTGTAAAGCAACCCGACGCCGAGCAGTCCGGCCCGGATCAGCTTGTACCGATGCCGGTGCAGGGCCGGACGCAGCAACGCCAGCGCGCTCAGCAGCGCCACGGCGGCGTAAAACAGCGCGCCCCAGATCGTATTCGAGACGCCCAGCAGCGTACCGGCCGCGCTCTGCACCACCGAGGCGCAATCGAAGGCCTTTTCCAGCGGTGCCAGGCTCGCCACGCCGAAGCAGCCTTCTTCGAACTGGCGCTGCTGCTGCACCCAGAGGTGCGTCGTGTCGAGCAGGCCCAGCAGCGCCAGGCCAAAAATCAGGCGGTTGAGTCCGGCCCGGCGGTTGCGCAGGCGTCCACGTACATCCGACAGATTTCGAGCGGCCATCACTCCGGCAAGATCATTTCAGGCTTCAGGGTTAATAAGAAAATTACGTCAGGGTTTCGATTGCACGCCGCATGTCGATAACTTCCGGAACGTATTTTTGTTTTTGAAAGCAGGGTCCGGTAGCACCGAGAGTGTCGAACGATCCGCCGGTTATGGCACGCCGCAATCACGTCGATCCTGCCCAGATTTTTCGGCTGTTCTATCCGCGCACGTTGCTGGCCTGGACGCAGAACTTCGACTGGCGCATCACGGGTCGCTGGATGTTTTACTCAGCCATTATCGGCGTGCTGGGTGCGCTGGCCGCGCTGGTCTTCGGTGAACTGGTCAACCTGCTGACCCGGCTGATCCTGATCGAAGGGGCCGGGTATCCGGTGCCCTTTCCCAGAGGCGAAGGCGGCACCGACATTTTCGATCTGGAGCAGGTACTCCATCCTGCCCGACGCTGGCTGCTGCTGATCGCCCCTGCCGCAGGCGGCCTGCTTGCGGGCTGGATCGTCTTCACCTTTGCGCCCGAGGCCGAAGGCCACGGGACCGACAGCGTGATCCGGGCCTTTCACCGGGAGCGCGGCTTTATGCGCCTTCGCGCCGCGCTGGTAAAGATCGTGGCTGCGGCGCTGACGATCGGATCGGGCGGAAGCGCCGGTCGCGAAGGGCCGATCACCCAGATCGGCGCCACGCTGGGCTCATGGCTGGCCCAGCGGTTGCGCCTGAGTGAACGGGAGCGCCGGCTGTTTCTGGTGGCCGGCATGGCGGCCGGCCTGAGCAGCATCTTCCGCTCACCGCTGGGCGGGGCTTTCTTCGCCGTCGAGGTGCTCTACCGCGAAGACATCGAAAGCGAAGCGCTCATGCCCGCCATCGTGGCCAGCATCACCGGCTATTCGCTCTACACGAGCATCGAGCGTTCCGGGACCGTCTTCGTCACCCCGCGCTTCGAGTTCGTCAATCCGCTCGAGCTGCTGCCGCTGATCGGCTTTGCGCTCTGCTGCGCCATCGTGGGCATTTTTTACGTGCGCGTCTTCTACGGTACGAAGCGTCGGATCTTCGATCCGATGCCCCTGCCGCCTGCTCTGAAGCCCGCGCTGGGTGGCCTGCTCGTCGGCGCGATCGCCTTCTTCTTCCCGGCTATCATGGGCTCCAGCTACGGCTGGCTGCAACAGGCCATCGACGGCAACCTGCCGCTGGGCTTCATGGCGCTGCTGGCCCTGCTGAAAATCTTCGCCACTTCGCTGACGATCGGCTCGGGGGGCGCCGGCGGCACCTTCGCTCCGTCGCTGGTGATCGGCGGCATGCTGGGGGGACTCTACGGCGAAGGGTTGCACCGGCTGTTTCCGACGCTGATCAGCCAGCCCGAAGCCTACGTGCTGATCGGCATGGGTACGTTCGTGGGCGGCGCGGCCAACGTGCCCATTGCCGCCACGATCATGATTTCGGAGATGACCGGAAGCTACTCGCTGCTGGTGCCACTGATCTTCGCGGGCGTGATCACCCACCTAGTGGCCCGCCGGTGGAGCCTGTTCGAAGAGCAGGTGCGCACGCACAACGATTCGCCCGCCCATCGTGCCGAACTGTTGCCCGATCTGCTGCGCCAGATTCCGGTGGCGGCGGTCGTCGAGCGCGTGCCTTACTTCCACACGGTCGAGCCGGGTCATACGCTGCGCGAGATGCTGGACGTGTTCACGCGCACGCGGGAGGTCGTGCTGCCCGTCGTGGCGCCCGGCGGCGGCCGCCCGCCCCGCTACCTGGGGCTGGTGCTGCTCGAAGACCTGCAGTCGCTGCTGCGCGAGGCCGACGCGCTCAGCCCGCTCATCGTCGCCCAGGACGTGCAGGTGCCCTTCGAGGCCGTGCGGCTGTCCGACACGCTCGAGGATGCCCTCAACCGCTTCCTGGAGACGCGCTATCCGGAGCTGCCCGTGCTGGACGAGCGCGGCGAGATCGTGGGCTTCCTGCGGCCGCACCAGCTCATCAGCGAATACCACCGGGCCCTGCTCCGCCACCTGCAGCAGACGCCGGAAGTCGAGGCCCGCTCATGAGCGAGCTTTTTTCCTTTCAGGAACAGGACCTGCTCTACCGGCTCGCGCTGGCAGCGGCCGGCCTGGTCATCGTCTTCGTCCTGGTGCGCGTGAGCATCCGGCTGCTCACGCGCCGCATCGACGATCCGGACCGCGTCTATCGCATCAGCCGCCAGATCCGGCGCACCGGCGCCGTCGTCATGCTGGGGCTGCTGCTGGTGATCTTTTCGCCCCGTCCGGCCGAACTGGTGGCCATCCTGACGGTCGTCGGCGCCGGGCTGGCCATCGCGTTGCGCGAAGCGCTCCTGAGCGTGGCCGGCTGGCTTCGGATCGTGCTGGTCCATCCCTACCAGCAGGGCGACCGCATCGAGATCAATGGTGTGCGCGGCGACGTGATCGACATCCGCGTCATGCGCACCACGCTCATGGAGATCGGCGGCTGGGTGGACGCCGACCAGAGCACCGGCCGGCTCGTGCACATTCCGAACGCCTGGGTCTTTCTCTATCCGGTCTACAACTACACCCAGGGCTTTCGCTTCATCTGGAACGAGCTGTCGGTGACGGTCACCTTCCGGAGCGACTGGCAGGCCGCCCGCGACATCATGGAATCGCTCGCGCGCGAATCGACGGCCATCGTCGAGCGCCAGGTGGCCGAAGAAATTCGCCAGATGTCCCGGGAATTTCTCGTACATTACAGCATCCTGACGCCGTTCGTCTACGTGCGCATCGTGGAGAACGGCATCCGCCTGACGCTGCGTTACCTGTGCGAAGCACGCAAACGTCGGGGCACCGAGCACGCGCTGACGGTCAGCATTCTGGAAGCCTTCCGCCAGCATGGCGGCATCGAGCTGGCCTACCCGGCCGTGCAGGTAGCCCTGCCCGACACGCCGCAATTTGGACCGCTACCGCCGACCGACCATGACGCCTCAGGAACTCGCCCGCCTGATCGACCACACGGCGCTTAAACCCGACACCACGGAAGCCCGCATCCGCACGCTCTGCGAGGAGGCGCGCCGCTATGGCTTTGCGGCCGTGTGCGTCAATCCCTGCTACGTGCCGCTGGCCGCCGAACTGCTGCAGGGTAGCGAGGTGGCCGTCTGCACCGTAGTGGGCTTCCCGCTCGGCGCCAACCGCACGGCCATCAAAGCGGCCGAGGCCGAACAGGCCATCCGGGACGGAGCTGCCGAGCTCGACATGGTTCTGAACATCGGCTTTTTGAAAAGCGGCCGGCTCTGGGAAGTGCTGGAGGATATCCATGCCGTGGTGGACGTCGCCCGAGCGGCCAGACCACCGGCGGGACGCGATCGGATTCTGGTGAAGGTGATTCTGGAAACGGCGTTGCTGACCGATGCGGAAAAGGAAACCGCCTGCCGACTGGCGCTGGAGGCCGGAGCCGACTTCGTGAAAACGTCCACGGGCTTTGCCGGTGGAGGCGCCACCGTCGAAGACGTCGCGCTGATGCGTCGGGTGGTGGGCGACCGAATGGGCGTGAAGGCGTCGGGCGGAATCCGCACGCGCGCGCAGGCCGAAGCGCTGGTGGCGGCCGGGGCCAACCGGCTTGGCACCAGTGCGGGCGTGGCCCTGTTTCAGGACACGGCTTCCGATCCGGAAAGCTACTGAGGCCATGAGCGATGCCGCGGCCGATCGGTACGAGACCGCCCGCGCGCTGCTCCGCCGCTACTGGCGACACGACGCGTTTCGTCCGGGCCAGTGGGAGATCATCCAGGCGGTCTTGCAGGGACAGGATGTGCTGGCCGTGCTCCCGACCGGCGGCGGAAAGTCGGTCTGCTACCAGCTCCCGGCCCTGCTGCTGGACGGCCTGACGCTGGTCGTCTCGCCGCTGCTTGCGCTCATCGAAGACCAGGTGGCCCGGCTCCGGGCACGGGGCATCCCGGCCGCCTTTCTGCACGGACATCTCTCGACGCACGCGGCCGAGCAGTGCTGGATCGATGCGGAGCACGGCGCCTATCGGCTGCTTTACGTAACTCCCGAACAGCTCACCACCACCCGCTTCGAAGCACGGGCCGGGCGGCTGCACGTGGCGCTGCTGGCCGTCGACGAGGCGCACTGCGTCAGCGAATGGGGTCCGCAATTCCGTCCCGCCTACCTGCACCTGCCCGAGGCCCGTCGGCAACTGGGCGATCCGCCGCTGCTGGCGCTCACGGCCACAGCCACCCCCCGCGTGCGTCAGGACATCGTCGAAAAACTGGCGCTGCGCACCCCCCGGATCGTCGTGCGCGGCTTCGACCGGCCCAACCTGGTCTGGTCCGTGTTCGAAACCGCCGACAAAGCAGAACGCGTCCGGGCCGTACTCCGGGGCGTGCCCGGTCCGGGCATCCTGTACTGCGCCACGCGGCGAAGCGCCGAACGCTGGACCGAGACGCTGCGTCGGCTGGGCGTCGAGGCGGTCTGCTACCATGGCGGACTGTCGGCGGCCGATCGGGCGGCCGCCTCCCGGGCCTGGCGGGAGGGACAGGCCCGCGTGATAGCCGCCACCAGCGCCTTCGGCATGGGCATCGACCGGGCGGACGTCCGCTTCGTTCTGCACGCCGAACTCCCGCCATCGCTCGAAGCCTACTACCAGGAGGCCGGTCGGGCCGGACGCGACGGCCAGAAAGCCTACGCCGTGCTGCTCTTTCAGGAGGAGGACGTCGCGCTCCAACGGCGGCTGATCACCCTGAGCTATCCGGGGCGCGACGTGGTGGCCCGCATCTACGAGGTGGCCTGCAGCCTGGCCCAGGTGCCCGTGGGCATCCGTCCGAACCATCCCGTGCTGTTCGACGCCGAACGCATCGCCCGCATCGCGGGCGTCCCGGTGGGTGCTGTACGCCACACGCTGGAACTGCTCACCCGCCAGGAGATCTGGGAGCCGATCTGGCTACCCGCCCATTACGTGCTGCTGCGTCTGCGCGGCACGCCGAACGACTTTCGGCGCTTTGCGGCGGGCACAAACAACCCGCGGCTGGCCCGCTTCGTCGAAGCGCTGCTGCGTGCGATCCCGGCCGACGCCTTCTCCACCTGGTGGCCGGTCAGCCTGCGCCGGCTGAGCCGCCGCACCGGCGTGGAACGCGAACGGCTGCTCCGCGGCCTGGATTTTCTGCGGGAACGTGCGCTGCTCGACTGGCTCTCGTCCGACCACGCCCATCTGGTCCGCTTCAGGATCGCCCGGCCGCAGCGGCTGATCCTCGACGACCGCCTGTTGCGCCAGGCCCGGGAGCAAGCCGAGGCGCGCCTGGAGGCACTCGTCCGCTATGCCCGCACGCACGCCTGCCGTCGCCACTTTCTGCTGACCTACTTCGGTGAATCGGCGCCCGAGCGGTGCAACGCCTGCGACGTGTGTCTGAATCGATCCGGACGTCGGAATTCCCCCGACCTGTAGCAGCGGCTCACCGTGGCGTGGCCTCGCTGCCGTAGTGCTCCAGCATCAGCCGCTCCTGGATCTGCTGATAGAGCTGACGAAAAGCTTCGGGATCGCGTGCGTAGTGCTGCAGCCGACGGGCCACCGTGGCCGAATCCAGTCCGTAACGGGCCAGTACCGAATCGCGAAAGGCGGGCGTCACGTCGCCCACCACGGCCTGCCGGGCCGAAAGCAGGTGCAGCTCGACGAGCACGTTCACCAGCGTGCTATCGACCGCCGTCGTTTCGGATCGCGTTCCGCCACAGCCGGCCAGCAGCAACCCGGCCGCCAGCAGACCAATTGCCATACGATTTGTCCTTCGCATGAAAATCAGAGATTGCAGGAGCAGGCCATGGTGTCTGCTCGAAGATACCGCCTACGAACCCTTCGCTTCCATGGCAAAATACGCTTCCAGTTCCGCCTGCACCACAAAATCGACCTCGTACTGACGCTCCCACTGCACCGCCACCCATTCCGGCCCCTTGAGTGTCGGTTCGTCGGCACTGGCATAGATGGCAGGTAGGGACAGTGCCGCCAGCACCTGCTGCACCAGCGTGGTCTTCCCTACCTGACGCGGTCCGGCTACTTGACGGGGCTCCTTCAACCGCCGCAGCAACTCCACATAGTGCGAACGCCGGTAAGCAGGAAGCGGATAAACTTCCGACGTTGCCAGATACAATTTACTCAATGTGCTGAGTAAATTTACTCAATACACTGAGCAAATTGCAACGACGCTCCTGGTGTGCGTCATATGATTTCCGGGAAATCATAGTGCATGTGAGAAAGCACGGGCGCACACTGCGGTGCGCCCCTACAGATCCTTGGCGTTTTCCCTATCCCGTAGGGGCGGACCCCTGTGTCCGCCCGATCATACCCGCCGGATCACGTCCGCCACACGGGGTGTGGCCTCCTCATGCACCAGTAAATCAGCGATCCCATATCACGCCGGCATCTTCCCAAAAAAACAGCGGCGGGCCGCCGGAGCAACCCGCCGCCGAACAGGGTCTATTCCGCGAAAGGGCTCAGGGAATCACCTTGTTGAGCGGGTATTCGATGATGCCCTCGGCGCCGGCGCGTTTGAGTTCGGGGATCAGCCGGCGCACTTCTTTTTCTTCGATGATCGTTTCGATGGCCACCCACTCCTCGCCATCGGCCGCCAGCGGCGAGATCGTCGGCCGCCGCATAGCGGGAAGCATTCGGACGATCTTCTCCACATCGTCCTTGCGGGCATTCATCTTCAGGCCCACCCGGCTTTCGGCCCGGATGGCCCCCTCCATCAGCATCGCGATGTTTTCGATCTTGCGACGCTTCCAGGGGTCCTGCCAGGCCTGCTTGTTGGCGATGAGCTGCGTGTTCGACTCCATGAGCACCTCCAGAATGCGCAGCCGGTTGGCCCGCAGCGAAGCGCCCGTCTCGGTCACCTCGACGATGGCATCCACCAGCTCCGGGCACTTGGCCTCGGTGGCCCCCCAGGAAAACTCCACCTCGGCCTCCACGCCCCGCTCGGCCAGCCAGCGCCGGGTCAGGTTGACCACCTCGGTGGCGATGCGCTTGCCCTGCAGGTCCTGCACCGAGCGGATGTCGGAGTCCTCGGCCACGGCCAGCACCCAGCGCACCGGCCGCATGCTCTGCTTCGAGTAGATGAGGTCGGCCACCGTGACCACGTCGGCGCCGGTCTCCATCACCCAGTCCTTTCCCGTAATGCCGGCGTCGAAAACGCCGTCTTCGACGTAACGGGCCATTTCCTGAGCGCGCACGAGCATGGCGCTCAGCTCCTCATCGTCGGTCGAGGGAAAGTAGGAGCGCTCGCTGACGCTGAACTTGAACCCAGCTTTTTCGAGCAGCTCCAGCGTGGCCTGCTGCAGACTTCCCTTGGGCAGACCCAGCCGCAACACGCGACGGGGCTGTTCGTCAGGCCGTTCCGTTCGGGTCAGCGTAGCCGTTTCGGTGGACATAGGGCAACGTCTGGTTTAGGGTTGTTGACTACGGAGAAGCGGGTGTTTCGGACGCCACGTCCTCGCGCGTCCGAAACGTATAGGCAATGACTTCCATCTGGCGCAGAAACTCGCGCTTTTCAAAACCGGGCGCGAACACCATCCCGTCGATCATGTAAATGCGTCCGCTCTTCTGATCGTAGAAGGTGTAGTTGACGAACGGGCCGCCCATGCCGGCCGGAAACAGTCGCCCGTCGTCCAGCTCGGTCACCATGTGCCAGAGCCCGCGCGTCTCGTAGCCGTAACGTCCCAGAAAATCGATCTGGCGCGTCTCGAGTGGCTGGCGGTAGTCGATCTGCACGAAGCCTCCGGCATTGCCCTGCAGGTAGCGGCGCGTGAGTGAGTCACGCGTGGCATAGATCCATTCGGGCGTCAGCTTCGCCGGATCGGCGTTTTCTTCGTAATAGACAAACAGGCTCCGCCAGGTGTCGGGCAATACACGCCGCAGCCAGACGAAACGCGTCGTGTCGAACACCAGCACGTAATCGTGCTGCACGTTCACGGCAAAGCCGTGGTGGGCCATGAGCGTGTCTTCGATGTCGAACTGGCGGCCCTTTTCGAACATCTCGATGGCCAGCCGCTCGCGGGCGATCGCGTCGAAGTCTTCCCGCAATTTCGGCGTGGCCCGGCGGATCGCCTCGACCAGTTGCGAGTCGGTCTCGGCGACGATGAAATAGACGAGCTGGCGCCGTCGCCACAGATCGCGTCGAGGTACGACGGCGGGCGCTCCCATTCGAACGGTCTGCAGCGCTTCGGGTGAAAAGGCCTGCTGCACAAGCCGCGAGATCTGACTCGAATCGCGCAGGGCGGCCACGAACAGTACGTTTTTGAACTTCTTGACGCGATCCAGATCGTCCTGAGTGCGCGGTTCAATGGGACGCAATTGGAAAAACGGCTCCGGATTGGGCAGCGTCTGCACGTAGTAGCCCAGCGCCATGCGCAGCGCCTCGCCAACGGGTCCGGTCCACAGCGTCGAGTCGATCACCACCTGAATCTCGCCGTTTTCGCCGATGGCAAGCGGCCGGTAGTCCACGTTGCCGCAGCCGAGCAGAAACGACAGGCATGTGATTCCGAAAAATAAAGCAGGGCGCCGGGGCATGACGATCTCGCGTCGGGTGAGCGTTACGCGCGTGGAACGTTGCCGCATGGCTCAGGTGCCCACCTGGACCGGCGTGCCGTACTTCAGCGCATGCACGAACCGGCGCACGGACGCCAGCCGCTCCTCCGCCGGATCGTCCCAGAGCCGCTCGACCAGTCGGATCAGCGCCGAACCCACGATGAAGCCGTCCGTGTGGCAGCTCAGGCGCCGGGCGTCTTCGTGCGATTTGATGCCAAAGCCCACGAGCAACGGATTTTGCTGGATCTGGCGGCGGGCCCGCTGCAGGTAGGCCTCGACGGCCGCATGATCGGGCAACTGGCTTCCGGTCAGTCCGGTCACCGACACAGCATAGACGAAGCCGGTGGCGCGCTCGTCGATCGCCCGGATGCGCTCGTCCGGCGTGTTCGGGGCGATCAGATAGACCATGGCCAGTCCCGCCTCGCGGGCGGCTTCGTCCAGTTCCGCGCTTTCTTCCGGCGGCAGATCGGCCAGGATCAATCCGTCCACGCCCGCCTGTGCCGCATCGCGGCAGAAGGCCCGGTAGCCGTAGCGATAGATCGGGTTGACGTAGCCCATGAGCAGCAGCGGCGTCTGGCTCCGCGCCCGAAACCATTCGGCCGTGCGGAAGGCGTCGGTCAGGCGCACGCCGTGGCGGAGTGCCCGCTCGCTGGCACGCTGGATCGGCACGCCTTCGGCCAGCGGATCGCTGAAGGGCATGCCCAGCTCGATGAAATCCGCGCCGGCCTCGTCGATGACCTCCAGCAACGGGCGGGTGCTCTCCGGATCCGGAAACCCGTTCGTCAGAAACAGGCCCATGGCCTTTTCACCACGGGCCCGCAACGTTGCAAACATCGATTGCAGGCGGTCGATCATGTTTCTGTTCTGTCGTCAGCTGATGAAATACCGATCCTGTTGCCAGCGTGCGGGATTCTCTGCAATGTAACGGCGAATGGCCTCCAGCGCTCGCCTGTTCCGCACAATGTGTTCGTAATAGTTGCGTTGCCAGACAGGAGTCCCCGGCGTTCGACGCAGCCGATTGATTCGAGCCGTTACCGCCGCCTTGTAAGAACGCACGATCGTCGGGATCGAACCGGCCACCGGTCGGCCAAAGCGTTCCTCCTGCTCCGGCACCGGCTCCGGAATTCGATCCGGAATGATCAGAAGCCCGTGTACGTGGTTGGGCATTACCACGAATGCGTCCAGTCGGACGTGGGGAAAATGCACCGGGATCTCACGCCAGCAGGCGACGGCCACCTCGCCGAAACGGTTGTGTACCAGTCGGCCGTTGTGCACCTGCCCGAACAGGCAGATGCGCCGATACGTGCAGATGGTGAGAAAATAGATTCCGGGCCGGGTATAGGGATACCCCTGCAGCCGGATCGAACGCCGGTGATGCCGTTCAGGGTCGTATCGCGACGGCATGGCCGGTAACGGGCCGGTCGGCGTGCCAACCGTACCGCGTTGTTCGTGTTTGCCGTGATTTTTTACCGTGACACGTCGTGACACGTCGTGTTATGATCCGGGTGCAGGGGCACGACATGTCGTGCCCCTACACCTACAATGGCATGCCGTGCCCCTACCATGGCGTAATACGTCGAAATTGATGGGGTTGCCGATTGTGTTCGGTTGCCCCCATCACATATACCGTGCGATGGTGCCCATGTCTTTGTCGCCGCGGCCGGACAGATTGACCACCACGACGGCGTCCGGTCCCAGCTCGCGGGCCAGGCGGGGCAGAAACGCGATGGCGTGCGCCGTTTCCAGCGCCGGAATGATTCCCTCGGTACGGGCCAGCAGCCGCACGCCTTCCAGCGCCTCCTCGTCGGTGGCCGTCACGTAGGTGACGCGCCCCAGATCCTTCAGGTAGGCATGCTCGGGACCCACCCCCGGGTAATCCAGCCCCGCCGAGATGGAATGGGCCAGCTGCACCTGACCGTCGTCGTCCTGCAGCAGATAGCTCATGGCGCCATGCAGGATGCCGGGCCGCCCGCAGGTGAGCGTGGCAGCATGACGACGGTCAAGCCCCTCGCCGGCCGCCTCCACGCCGTACATGCGCACGTGCCGGTCGTTCAGGAACGGGTAGAACAAGCCCATAGCGTTCGAGCCGCCGCCCACGCAGGCCACCAGTGCGTCGGGCGTCTCGCGGCCGATGCGTTCGGCCAGCTGTCGCCGCACCTCGTCGCCGATCACGCGCTGAAAGTCGCGCACGAGCATCGGGTACGGGTGCGGTCCTACCACCGAGCCGATCAGGTAGAACGTATCGTAAACGTTCGTCACCCAGTCGCGGATGGCCTCGTTCGTGGCGTCTTTGAGCGTGCGGCTCCCGCTCTCGACGGGCCGCACCTCGGCGCCCAGCAGCTGCATGCGCAACACGTTCAGGTGCTGGCGCTCCACATCCTCGGCGCCCATGTACACGACACACTGCATCCCGAAACGGGCGCACACCGTGGCCGTCGCCACGCCGTGCTGTCCGGCGCCCGTCTCGGCGATGATCCGGGTCTTGCCCATGCGCCGGGCCAGCAGGATCTGGCCGATCGTGTTGTTGATCTTGTGGGCGCCCGTGTGGCACAGGTCCTCCCGCTTCAGGTAGATCTGCAGCCCGCCCAGCGCTTCGCTGAGGCGCGGCGCGAACGTGAGCGGCGTGGGCCGGCCCACGTATTCCCGGAGCAGGGCGTGGTATTCCTCCCAGAAGCCCGGATCCTGACGCGCCTCGGCATAGGCCGCCTTCAGCGCTTCCAGCGCCGGCACCAGGGTCTCGGGCACGAACGCCCCCCCGTAGGGGCCGAAGTGTCCGGCGGCGTCCGGCGCGTCGTAGGTCAGCAGTTCGGTCTCGGCGGTCGGCATGGTCTGCGTCCCCTGCAGGAATTTTACGGTAGCTCGTTCAGCCTATGGGGCCTCCCTCGTGGCGGGGCGATGAGATGATCCGAGGCGGTCGGACACGCTCGAATCCCGGTCTTTTTTTTCCCCTTCCGGCTCACTCGGCGGCCTCCGCTTCCAGTTGTTTGCGCAGCGCGTGAAACACCTCGAAAAAGCGGGCCAGCTTGTCGAAATCCTTCTTGCCCGGGGCGGCCTCGACGCTGCTCGACAGGTCCACGCCCAGCGGACGCATCGTGCGGACGGCCTCCTCCAGGTTGTGGGCCCCGATCCCGCCGGCCAGCAGGATCGGGTAGTCGGCCGAGAGCTCACGGGCCAGTCGCCAGTTGAACGATTCGCCTGTTCCGCCCCACAGGTTCGTTTTGTGCGTGTCGAGCAGAAAATAGGTCACCCACGGGCGGTAGGGCTCCATGAGCGCCCGGAGCTGCTCGGCCGACGCGTCGTGCACCACATGGATGGCTTTGATCACCGGGGCATCGATCTCGGCGCACCATTCGGGCGGCTCGGTGCCGTGCAGCTGCACCATGGTGAAGCCCACTTCCTCGATGGCCCGGTTCACCGCATCGGGCGTTGCGTTCACGAAGACGCCCACCTTTTCGGGCCCGTGAATCCACTCGATGATCTCCCGAGCCACATCGGGAGCCACATAGCGCGGACTTTCCGGGTACTGAATGAACCCCAGAAAGTCCGCGCCGGCCGCCGCACAGTACCGGGCGTCTTCCAGATTCGTAATGCCGCAGATTTTGACCTTCAGCATGGGTTCTGTTGGGCTCAAACCGCCATACGGAGCATGTCGGGCGTTGCAAGGCGCCGCTGCACTTCCCGGCGCAGTCGTTCGAGCGCCTCGCCCGGATGGGGTGCCCGCATGAACGCCTCGCCGATCAGCACGGCGTCGATGCCGTGTCGGCGCAGGTGCACCAGCTCGTCGGCCGTGCGCAGGCCGCTTTCGGCCACACGGACGATCCGCTCGGGCACGTGCCGCAGCACCTGCACCGCCCGGTTGACGTCCACCTCGAACGTGTGCAGGTCGCGGTTGTTGACGCCCAGTATTTCAATCTTATCCAGATCGAGCCGGTCCAGCTCCGCCTCCGAGTGCACCTCCACCAGGCACGACAGCCCCAGCTCGGTCGCCATGGCGTGCAGCTCGTGCAGCTGCACCGGATCGAGCAGCGCGGCAATAAGCAGCACGGCGTCGGCCCCGTAGGCCCGCGCCTCGATGATCTGGTAGGGGTCCAGGATGAAGTCCTTCCGGAGCAACGGCAGATCGACGGTGCGCCGCGCCGCCTCCAGGTGCTCCAGACTCCCCTGGAAATAGTCGGGTTCGGTCAGTACCGAGATGGCCTGCGCGCCGTGCCATTTGTACTGGCGCGCCAGCTCCGGTACGTTGAACTCGCGTCGGATGATGCCCTTCGAAGGCGAAGCCTTCTTGATCTCGGCGATGATGGCCAGTTCGCCGGTGCGCAGCGCCGGCGCCAGCGGCAGCGTGGGACTCTGATAGTGGGAACGCTCCTCCAGGAGCGCGACGGGCACGCGACGTTTGCGTTCTTCCAGGCGTTCGCGTACGGTCCGGGCAATCTGTTCTAGGATCGTCATGGCTGTTTCCTCCTGGCTACGGTGAACGATTTTCAGACGACGATGCAGCGAAAGCGAACCGAATCGATCGCTGACGTTTTCGCTTCTGGCCCCCGGCGGGGCCAGTAGTAGCATCGCCGCCTGCTAAATCGTTCATCGTAGCAGGTGCGTCGGCCTAACGGGCCGGGCTCCGTGGTCGCATGGTGCATCGCGCGATCCATGGCACTAAGCGGCAGGTTGGCGGGCAGCCTCACGGGCCACCCGGTTCGACACTTCGACCAGCTGCTCCAGGCGTGCCAGGGCCGCGCCGCTGTCGATGCTTTCGCGGGCGGCTTCCAGACACGCCTCGAGATCGTCGCCGAAACGACCGCTCACGTAGAGCGCGTAGGTTGCATTCAGCAGCACCACGTCGCGGTGCGGACCGGCCTCGCCTTCGAGCACGCGGCGCAGCAGGCGGGCGTTGGCTTCGGCGTCACCCCCGCGCAACTGCTCCAGCGGCACGCGGGGCAGTCCGAGCGCCTCCGGTTCGACCCGTCCGGCCCGGGGCGCCTCGTCGCCCCGCCGGTACTCGTAGGTGGCCGTGGGCGCCGAAAGCGACAGCTCATCGAGCCCGTCTTCGGTATGGACGGTCACCACGTGCTCGGCACCGAGCCGGGCCAGGATGGCCGCCATCGTGGCCGCCACGTCGGGCCGGAACGCCCCCACGAGCTGGCGCCGCACGCCGGCCGGGTTGCAGAGCGGCCCCAGGATGTTGAAGAACGTCCGCACGCCCAGCGCCCGACGCACCGGCATCACGTGGCGCATGGCCGGATGGAAACGCGGTGCAAAGGCGAAGGCAATGCCCACTTCCTCCAGGCAGCGCTCGACCCCCTCCGCCCCCAGGTCGATGACCACGCCCAGCGCTTCGAGCACGTCGGCCGAGCCGGCCTGCGACGAAACCGACCGGTTGCCGTGCTTGACCACGGTCACGCCGGCTCCGGCGCACACGAAGGCGGCGGCCGTCGAGATGTTGAACGTGCCGGAACGGTCGCCGCCCGTACCGCACAGGTCAATCGCATGCGGATCGTCCACGCGCACGGGCACGGCGTACTGGCGCATGACGCGCGTAAAGCCCACCAGCTCGTCGAGCGTCTCACCCCGCGCGCGCAGCCCCATGAGCAGGCCGGCGATCTGCTCGGGCGACGCCTCGCCCCGCATCATCAGGTGCATGGCCGCCTCGGCCTCTTCCTGCGTCAGCGTGCGGCCCTCGGCCAGCGCGGTCAGGTAGGGTTGCATGGCGGTCTATCGTTGCGTTTGCGGGATCGATGTCGCACGGGCCTGATGCCATGCCTTCACCTGGCGCAGCCAGTTCGCAATCAGGCGCGGCCCTTCAGTGGTGAGCACGCTTTCCGGATGAAACTGCACGCCTTCGATCGGATAGTGCCGGTGGCGCAGCCCCATGATCACCCCGTCCTCGGTCCAGGCCGTGATCTCCAGCACGTCGGGCAGCGTGTCGCGATCGACCACCAGCGAGTGGTAGCGCGTGGCCGTGAAGCCCTGTGCCGCTCCCTCGAAGATTCCGATCCCGATGTGGAAGATGCGGCTCGTCTTGCCGTGCATGAGCGAAGGGGCATGCACCACACGCCCGCCGAAGACCTCTCCGATCGCCTGATGGCCCAGGCACACGCCCAGGATAGGCGTGGTCGGTCCCAGTTCGGCAATGACGGCTTCCGTGATGCCCGCCTCGGCCGGACGCCCCGGTCCCGGCGAGATCAGGATCGCCTCGGGCTGCAGGGCCCGCACCTCGTCGAGCGTGACCGCATCGTTGCGCACCACGCGCAGATCCTGCGTGTGCCGCCCCAGCAGGTGCACCAGGTTGTAGGTAAACGAATCGTAGTTGTCGATCACCAGAATCATGACGCCTCCGGCCGATAGGTGGCGTAGTTGAGCCCGACCAGATCCCGCACCTGCTCCATCATCTCCTGCGCCCGCCGGCGGCCCTTGCGGGCCCCCTCGCGCAGCACGTCTATCACGTAGTCCGGATGCTTCAGCAGCTCGCGCCGCCGCTCACGCGCCTCGGCAAAGTGCTCGTCGATGAGCCGGATCAGCTCCTTCTTGGCGTCGCCGTAGCCGTAGCCACCCCGCCGGTAGGCTTCGGCGATCCGGTTGCGCGTTTCTTCGTCGGCGAACAGCTTGATCAGCGCAAACACGTTACAGCGATCCGGATCCTTCGGCGCCTCGAGCGGCGTCGAGTCGGTCACGATCGACATCACCTTCTTGCGCAGCGTCTTGCCCTCGTCGAAGATGCCGATCGTGTTGCCGTAGCTTTTCGACATTTTCCGGCCATCAATGCCCGGCACCACGGCCACCTCTTCCCGGATGAGCGGCTCCGGAATGGGGAACAGCGGCCGATCCGGCGGGCAGAACGTCCGGTTGAAGCGCTGCGCGATGTCGCGGCATATCTCGATGTTCTGCTTCTGGTCGGCGCCGACGGGCACGAGCGTGCCCCCGTAGATCAGGATGTCGGCCGCCTGCAGCACAGGGTAGTTGAAGAGCCCGGCATTGGCCGGCAGGCCCTGGGCCACCTTGTCCTTGTAGGCCACGCCCTTTTCGAGCGTGGAGACCGGCACCAGGTTGTAGAAGATCCAGGCCAGCTCGGTCACCTCGGGCACGTCGCTCTGCACGAAGAGCGCGGCCTTTTCGGGATTGAAGCCCAGGGCCAGGTAGGTGACGGCCGCTTCGAACGTGTAGCGCCGCAGCGCCTCCCGGTCGTGAATGGTCGTCAACGCGTGGTAGTTGACGATGAAGAAGTACGATTCGTACCGCTCGTGCAGCTCCAGATGCTGGCGAATCGCCCCGAAGTAGTTGCCCAGGTGCAGCTCGCCGGACGGCTGGATGCCCGAAACCACGATGGTCCGGGTGGCCGCACCGGCCGGCTGCGCCGTCTGCGGGGCCGTTGCCGTCGTTGCCGTACTCATGACGTCGCCAGGGTCGCTGGTTTCGGGTAGCGTCGGGCTACTTCCTGCAGGTAACGCAGGCGCTCCTCGCTGTGCTGACGTACCAGGTTCAGCACGGCTTTCGTGCGGATCTGATGGTTGAGCTTGAGCTCATCGTTCACGCGCTGCAGAAAGCGCCGCTCGGCCTCCAGCAGGCGGTGGATCATCTCGGCCGGATCGGTGCCCAGGTTGAAGTCGTCCGGCTCCATATCGACGCCGCTGTAGGCCGTGCCGCCCGCGCTGAAGACCACCTCGGCCAGCTTGCCGACGTCCACGCGGGCGATCTTCTGAAACTGCTCCAGCCGCTCGGCGATCTCGGCATCGCCGATCGTACGGATCACGTAGTCGTGCTGATGATTGAGCGCAATGTGCTCGCGGATGAGCGGGTTGATCCGCTCGACGGTTTCCTGGCGGGAGAGCGACTTCCCGATCCCGCCTTTGTTGAAGATCAGTTCTTTCAGCGAAGCCATGGTCGGTTCGGGGTTGGTTTTTAAAGCAAACCGGACGCGGCGACGCGCATGGCCTCGACCAGCGCCCGGGCCTTGTTAACGGTTTCCTCGTACTCGCGTTCGGGGTCGCTGTCGGCCACGATGCCCGCCCCGGCCTGGACGTAGATCGTGCCGTTGCGAACCACCATGGTGCGGATGGCAATGCAGGTGTCCAGATTGCCCGAAAAATCCATGTAGCCCACCGCCCCGGCATAGACGCCGCGCCGCGTGGGCTCCAGCTCGTCGATGATCTCCATGGCCCGCACCTTGGGCGCGCCGCTGACGGTGCCGGCCGGAAAGCACGCCGCCAGCGCATCGAGCGCGTCGTAGCGCGGATCGAGTTCGCCGGCCACGAGCGACACCAGGTGCATCACGTGCGAGTAGCGCACGACGAACGCGAAACGCTCCACCTGAACCGTCCCGAAGCGGCATACACGCCCCAGGTCGTTGCGGCCCAGATCGACGAGCATCAGGTGCTCGGCCTGTTCCTTGGGGTCGGCTTCCAGCTCAGCCTCCAGCGCCCGATCCTCTTCGGGCGTGCGGCCGCGCGGCCGCGTGCCCGCAATGGGCAGCACCTCGGCCCGGCCGTGCTCGACGCGCACGAGCACCTCGGGCGACGAACCGATCAGCGCCAGGTCGCCGAAATCGATATAGAACAGGTAGGGCGACGGATTGACCTGGCGGAGCGCCCGGTACAGATTGAAGCGGTCGCCCGCGTACGGCGTGGCAAACCGCTGGGAGAGCACCACCTGGAAAATATCGCCTTCGTAGATGTAGTCTTTGGCGCGGCAGACCGCCCGGCAGAAATCCTCCCGCGTGAAGTTCGACGTGAGCGGCGTCTCGGGGAGCGAGACCGGCTCGGGGGCCTCCAGCGGCGCGTGCGAAAGGGTGTCGGTGAGCGCGTCCAGACGGGCGACGGCCTCGTCGTAGGCCGCACGCAGGTCGGTGTCGGGTGCCACGAAGACGCCCGCCATGAGCACGAGCTGGTGCCGCACGTGGTCGAAGGCCACCACCGTGTCGTAGAAGTTCCAGCGGGCGTCGGGCAGCCCCAGGTCGTCGGGCGGCGGGGCGGGCAGACGCTCCAGCTGTCGGATCATGTCGTAGCCCAGGTAGCCCACGGCCCCGCCCGTGAAGCGCGGCAGTTCGGGCACCTGCACCGGGTGGTACCGACGGAGCAATTGCCGCATGGTCGCGAAGAAGTCGTCCGGACTTGTCTCGGGCGCGGCACCCGCCCGTTGCAGCGTCACCTGTCCGTCGCGCACCTCCACGGTCAGGTAGGGCCGCACGCCCAGGAACGAGTAGCGGCCGAGCTTTTCGCCGCCTTCGACGCTTTCAAGCAGGAAGGCGCCGGGCTCGTGCCCGCGCAGTTTCAGAAAGGCCGACACGGGCGTGAGCAGGTCGGCCCCCAGCCGCCGGAAGACCGGCACGAACAGGTGCGTATGGCCGGTCGACCGGTGCGTGTCGATCAATGCCTGAAAGCGCTCGAACGTCATGGCACCTAACGAAAAAAGCCCACCGCGAAGCTTGCGGTGGGCCGACTGATTTCACTACGGAATGCACGATTTCAGGCACGTGCGCGGCCCACCGCGGCGGTGCTAAACCACCACCAGCCAAAATAGTGGGCGCTATGATACGCAACGTGCCGCATCGTGGCCTTAAAGATACAACGAGATCGCTCACTTGCACAACCCTTTCCTTGAAAAATCGGCAAACCGTGCCGTGGCTTAAAGACGTGTGCTTTCGCAGAAGCATGTTCTCAGACAGCGCAACGTTTTTCAGTACTTCGACCCGACAGGACCGCTTGTAGTACGCCACGAAGGCGTCCGCCGAAGTGGCGCTTTTTCCTGACGGCACGCCGCTTCGCTTCGTGCCTGACTACAGGCAAGTATCCGCTGGTAGTAAGCCACAAGGTGACGACCCGGCGTCGGCGTTCCATCCCGGCCCTTTCAAACACCCGTCCCCTTGCCGGCCGCACCCCACCCGCCGACGCGTCGATACTATGGTAGAGAAACGCACTCCGCGTTGCGTCCGGATTGCTTTCCTCGCCGGCCATCTCGACTACATCCAGTTCTCCCTAATGCTTTCAGTCTCGGCGCCTTCACCGGGTGCGCCATAGTGCCCATATGTTCTGAAAATTTGAGCCATTGCTTCCCGAAGCCCCTCTTGACAAACTGTGTGTGTGTGTGTGTGTGTTAATTAGGGGTGCGAGGTCGGTCGTCCGGCCCGCACCCCCGACAGCCGGCCCGGGGCCAATCGGGTGCGAACCGCCAATCTCAAAGGAGGTGGGTCATGAGACGGTTGCTGTTGATCTCGTCCATTGCTGGCGGTCTTCTGGGCGGTAGCCTTTTCCTGTCCGGCAATTCATCGAAAGCCTTGTGTGCTACGAATGGAGGGTTCTGTAAAGAGGCGGGATGTGTAGGCGGAGGTGTAAATTGTTACTCTCCACCACAAGGCGGAATGTGCTACACAAAGGCAAACATTATTATGGAGTAAGTTTTTGAAAGCCTGATTGAAAGGTCAATGAAGGGCCTACCCATCTGGACGCGTGCAGCGGCAAAGGGGATACTGCTGTGCCTCTTTGCCGCTGCTTTCCTTTCACCTTCTGACCGCACCTACCGCTCTGTGCAGTGGGAGTTGCTGTGGCAAGTGGACGAACCCGAACTGCTCCATCCTAGCCAAGTGGAAGTCGGGCCGGACGGACGCGTCTATGTGATGGACTACGGCGACATGCGACTCCGGGTTTTCACTCCGGACGGCCAGCTGCAACGCATCATAGGCCAGGGCGAAGGACAGGGGCCGGGTGAATTCAGCCACCCGATCGACTTCGCGGTCGATGCGCAGGGCCGCGTCTGGGTGCTGGACGCCACCACGGCCCGGGTGACCGTCTTTGCAGTAGATGGAGCGCTCGATACGCTCTGGATGCTACCTTTTCCCGCCAGCCGGCTGGCCATCTCGCCTGACGGACGGCGTTACGTGCTCTTTCCGCTCTCGCCACGGCGCGAGGGTGCCTTCGCCCTGTTCCGTGACGGCCACCCGCTCGGCTTTTTCGGACAACTGGCGGCTGACCAGGTCCCTCGCTGGATTGCCTTCGACGGCTTATTGATGGGGGATCAAGAGGGCTTTTACTACACGGCGGTTCGTGCAGGCTGGGTCGCCTCGTTCGGCTGGGACGGCCGCGTGCGCTTCTCGCGGACCGGCATCGATCCCGTTCCCTTCCCTCAACCCGAACGCACGCCGGAAGGCGGCCTGCGCCTGACCCCACGGCATCGCTTCGTATCGTACGACATCGCTCCGGGGCCACACCCGGAGACGTTCGCCGTGCTGGGCCTGATACCGGCCGACGGGCGCTATCGCGCCGTCCTCGACATCTATCACCGACAGGACGGCCGCTACTGCTACAGCATGCAGCTCCCCCGTGGTGGTTCGTCGTTCACCTTCTACCGGGACCGGCTCTACCTGATCAACGAAGTCGCCCTCCTGGCATACCGGCTGCAGGGTGATACCGTCTGTTCTCCAGAAAAGTAAATACCGGTTCGGACTGCATCCCTCATTCTGGCGGGACACTCTGGCTTAAGCAATTGTAACAACTGCATCTGAAGCCCTGAACAAAGCAGGACGCCCGATTAATTTTCCCGGGACCTTTCCGGGCACGAACGTCCGATCTCCGGCAGCCATGCGTCGGTTTTTCGAGCCCCGGTCGTAGTCATCCTGCTACTCGGCGGCGGACTTGCCCTGGCGCTGCTGACCTCCTCCAAGGGCCCCTCCGAAGCTCGGCTTTCCGATCGCCTTCCGCCACCACAACCGCAGGACCGAACCGAGCGCCTTTTCCCGGAAATCACCTTCGAACGACTCCGGGTGCTGGGCGACCGCCCCGAAACGTTCCTCAACAACCCGGACTTTGTGCGGCCGGGACCGGACGGTTCGTTTTCGACCGGGGCGCCTCGCAGGTGGTCCGCTTCGCCCCACAGACCAGGCAGATCCTGCAGCGCTACGGACGCGGCCCCGGACAGGGGCCGGGCGAATTTGCCATGGTCAGTGACTTCGAAGTGGATAGCGAGGGCCGGGTTTACGTGTGCGACGCGAGAACAGCCGTATCTGGCTGTTTGCCCCCGATGGGCGCCTCCTGGCCTCCCTGCAGCCGAAACGTCGCCCTTACCACCTGGCCCTGCTGTCCGGGCAACTGCTGGCCGTGGAGCCGCTCGATCCCTACCACGACGCCCTGTTTGAACTCTATCGACTGGAAAGCCGGGACGGCAGGTATCGGCTGGTCTATCTGGATCGCTTCGGGGAGTTTCTGGAAAGACAGGAGACCGTGAGCCTGCTACTGGACGGCCTGATTACCGGTGTCGATAGCTTCTTTGTGTACACGCCCCGGCGGATCGGCTGGATCGCGGCCTTTCGGCCGAACGGCGACCTGAAATACTACCGCACCACGATCGAGCCTGTCCCGATCCCGAAGCTGGTCCAGCGCGGCAGCGCACAATGGGTAGATCGAAGTGCTCCCTCCTCAACATACGCAACCTCCGTCGATCGGCAGTATGTGTACCTGTACAAGGGCCGCAACGCGGACAAGACCTTTTACCAGATCGATGTGTATGACGCGCAGACAGGCACGTACCGGTTCACGATTCCGTTTCCGGAGTGGGCTGGAATGCTTTACGTGCGCGACTCGCTGATCTACGCCTCGCAGGATACCGTGGTAACGATCCGGCGCTGACGCTCCGTCCCGGCCCTTTCAAACACCCGTCCCCTTGCCGGCCGCACCCCACCCCCGACACGTCGATCCATGGCAGCGAAACGCACTCCGCGTTGCCGGCTCGCCCTTTTCGCCGGCCATTTCGACTCCATCCAGTTCTCCCTAACGCTTTCAGTCTCGGCGCCCTTCACCGGGTGCGCCATAGTGCCCATATGTTCTGAAAATTTGAGCCATTGCTTCCCGAAGCCCCTCTTGACAAACTGTGTGTGTGTGTGTGTGTGTGTGTTAATTAGGGGTGCGAGGTCGGTCGTCCGGCCCGCACCCCCGACAGCCGGCCCGGGGCCAATCGGGTGCGAACCGCCAATCTTTAAGGAGGTGGGTCATGAAAGGGTTACTGCTCTCCGTTGCCATGGTGCTGGGCTTCCTGGCATTTTCCCCACAAGCACCTGCTAAAGAAACTCCTATTTACCCACTCCTTGCTACCTACGCAGCACTGAACGCCAAATTCTCTACATCATGTCTACTGACAAACGAGTGCTGTTCTTCCGTTGGTTTTTTGATATTCAAAAAGAAAAGCTGTTGCACCTGTGATGGTCCATGCAGTGCCAGCGGAGGCGATTGTGAGTGCCTTTCCCGGCCGCAGTAGTGACCGTAATTCCTGAAACAAACCCTCCGGGCCGGTTTCGCCCGAAACCGGCCCGGAGAAAATACCTAACACAACCAGTAATAAGTTTTGATCACGATGTACCGAGTTGGCTTGCTCACAGGATGGCTGCAGGTGCTGCTACTGACTTCGGCGGTTGCGCAGCCGGTTCTGACGCCGCAGCGCCTGCTCGAAAATGAACGCGTCGGTGCAATCCTGGGCCTGGCACTCGACCACGACGGTCGCCTGTATGTGGCCGACCCGGTGAACCGATGCGTGCATGTCTTTTCCGAAACGGGCACCTATCTTCGACAGATCGGCCAACCGGGCATGGGACCGGGGGAGTTTCAGGCACTGGCCGCCATGGTGATCCGGCACAATCAACTCTACACACTGGACGTCGAGACGCGACGCCTGACCCGATTCTCCCTGGACGGCACCCTCCTGGGCACGCTGTCGATTCAAGCCCAGGAAGAAGAACCTACCGTGAGCGCCGATCTATTGCTAGGCGCCCGTGGCCTGTGGGTTGCCGCCGACAGCCAGGTCTTCATTCTGACAACCCGTCCTTTTGCCGATCCGACCCAGGCAGCCCGCCCGATCGTGACCGTCCGTCCGCTGAACCCCGACGGCACACTCGGTGCCCCGGTGCTCGAACTACCCGACACCCCGCGGCATGTGGAGTACATGGAAGGCGGCGTGCGGGTCGATCTTGTCCCGCTGGGCCCGCGCCCGGTGATCGCGCTCACGCCGGACGATCAGTTCGTCTACGGCTACACCGAACGGCTGGAAGTGTATCGCAAGCCGCGCAACGGTCCGCCTCAGCTGCTGATCCGCCAGGATATACCCCGCGTCCCCATCTCCGACGCCATGCTGGAAGCTTACCTGCAGGAAATCGGAGTCACGAATCCAGAAGCCATCGCCCGCAATCGCCGCATTGCACCGAAGCACTTATCGGCGTTTCAAGACCTGATCGTAGACGATCAGGGACAGATCTGGGTGGCGGTCAATACGCCGGAATCCGTCGAAAGCGGACAGACCGAATACTGGGTCTTCGGCCCGGATGGACAGCTCCGGCGCAAACTCCGCCTGGACCGCGTGGCCTATTTCTACCTGATCCGTCAGGGGACCGGCTATGCCCTCACGGCCACAGACGAAGGCGTTCAGCAGATTGCCGTGTATGCGGTGAAGTAAGACGATTTCCGGGAAATCATAGTGAGAAAGCACGGGCGCACACTTCGGTGCGCCCCTACCAGATCCTTGACGTTTTCCCTATCCCGTAGGGGCGGACCACTGTGTCCGCCCAGTCTGTTCGTCAGATCATGTTGGGCAAATGGAGGTGCCATCATGCATCAGTGAATCAGCGATTAAGACCGGCAAGAAAAATCTGGTGAATCAGGGCGGCAAATCGGCCGGGAAAGCCGCTCTTTCGGAACCCCTTCGACGCAATGCCTTTCTGCTCTGGAGACTTCCGGGGCAATCAAGCAGCGATCATGGCAGGGGTTCTGGGACAACTGGCCGTCCTGTCGGCTTTCGTGGCGTGCCTGCTGGCCGGGCTGGCGTATCTGCAGGCCGCCCGCCGGCGCGAAGCGTTCGACTGGCTCCGCCTGGCTCGGGGAAGCTGGGGCGTGATGTTCGGGGCCACGGGGGTGGCTTCCGCCGTACTCCTCTATCTGATCCTAACGCACCAGTTTCAGTACGCCTACGTCTATCAGTACTCGTCGCGCGACCTTCCGCTGCACTACCTGATTTCTTCGTTCTGGGCCGGACAGGAAGGCTCGTTTCTGCTCTGGATTCTCTATACGGGTCTGATCGGCTTCGGGCTCATGCGCTGGTCGGGGCGCTTCGAAGCACCGGCCATGGCCGTCGTGGCACTCAGCCAGGCGTTTCTGCTGTCGATGATCGTGGGGTTGAAGCTGGGACCCCTGGCGATCGGCTCCTCGCCCTTCCAGCTTCTCGTCGAGCGCTTTCCGGACGCGCCCATCTTCCGCCAGAATCCCGCCTTCGTGCCGGCCGACGGCAACGGCCTCAACGACCTGCTGCTGAACCCCTGGATGACGGCCCACCCACCCACGCTGTTCGTGGGCTTTGCGGCCATGGTGGCACCGTTCGCGCTGGCCGTGGCCGCCCTCTGGCAGCGGCGCTACCGCGACTGGATCCGCGTGGCCATGCCCTGGATGCTTTTCGCCGTGCTCGTGCTGGGCCTGGGCATCCTGCTGGGCGGCTACTGGGCGTACGAGACGCTTTCGTTCGGCGGCTACTGGGCCTGGGATCCCGTGGAAAATTCCTCGTTCGTGCCCTGGCTGACGGGCGCGGCGGCCCTGCACGCCATGCTCATCCAGAAGCGCAGCGGCCGCGGCTACCGCATGGCCCTTGTGCTGAGCCTGATCAGCTACGTGCTGGTGATCTACTCGACGTTCCTGACGCGCAGCGGTATTCTGGGCGATCTGTCCGTGCACTCGTTCGTCGATCTGGGCCTGCACAACCAGCTCGTGGTCTGGATCGCCGCGATGGCGCTGCTGGGCGGCGGTCTGCTGTTTGTCCGCTACCGGGAGCTTCCGGCCCCGGCCGAAGAGCCGCCCCTGCTCTCGCGGGAAGCGCTGATCTTCGTCGGGGCGCTGCTGCTGACCGTCACCGCCCTGGTGATCCTGGTGGGCACGAGCGCGCCCATCCTGGGCAAGCTGTTTCGAGACAACCCGGCCAGCGTCGCCACCTCGTTCTACAACCAGTGGACGCTTCCGCTGGCCGTGGTTTTCACGTTCCTGATGGGCGCGGCCCAGCTCATCTGGTGGCACAAGATGGACATCGAGATGGCGCACCGGCTGTTGCTGCGACCGCTGGCGCTCTCGGTGGTAGCCACGCTGGCCGTGCTGCTCCTGACGCCGTTCGTCGAATACACGGTGCGTCCTCCCCTTGCCGTTTCAGGCAGCCCGATGGCCCAGGCCGGCGTGCTGGGCGGTCTGACGCAGCTCTGGCAGGCCTACGGCTTCAGCCTGCTGCTCTTGCTGCTCGTCTTTGCAGCGTTTTTCGCCTTCTTCGGAAATCTGCAGGTGCTCTGGCGCATCGCCCGGGGCAACCCGCGTCTGGCCGGCGGCGCGCTTTCGCACATCGGCCTGGGCGTGATGCTGCTGGGCGTGGTGGCTTCCAGCGGCTTCAGCCTGCCCCTCCCCCACCGGGACGTTCCCCCGGCCCTGCGCGACGACGAGCGCACCAACTTCGTGCTCGTGCGCGAGGAGGCCCGCCGCGTGGGCGGCTACGAGGTGCGCTACGAAGGGCGCGGCTTCACACCGGAAGGCCATGCGTTCTACCGCCTGTCGTTCACCGCACCCGACGGCCGCACCTTTACGCTCGAGCCCGTCGCCTACCAGAACCGGCGGGGCGAGTGGATCCTGCATCCCGACATCAAACTGGGGCTCTGGAAAGACCTGTTCGTGGCCGTCTCGCCCGCCGAGATGTTCGAGCAGGATTCGACTTTTTCGGAGAACGGCGGTGAGCTGGTGCTGGCCCGCGGCGATTCGGTTGTGCTCGGCCGCCAGGAGTTCGCCCTCCGCTTCGTGGGCTTCGACACGCAGGTCGATCCCTCCCTGCTCCCCGACAGTACGGCCATCGCAGTGGCGGCCGTACTGCACCTGACGAACCTGCAGACGCAGGAGACGCGCACGCTCCGGCCCGTCTATCTGGTGCGTGCCGATCGCTCGGTGCAGTACATCCAGACGCGCGTGCGCGACTGGAACCTGGCCGTGACGTTCACGGGCATGAACGTCAGCTCCGGCGAGATCACGCTGGCCATCGAAGGCGTCGAGGTGATGCCCGACGACTGGATCGTCGTGCAGGCCTACGAAAAGCCGCTGATCAACCTGGTCTGGCTCGGCTTTCTACTGATGAGCGGCGGCATCGGGCTCGCGCTCGTGCGCCGCGCCCGCGAACTCCGGCAGATCCTGCGCCGCCGCTGACGCATCGCGCCGGCGTCGCCGCCGGATTTCCCGGCGCCAGGCGCGGTTGAGCAATGCATAGTCGCGCGCCTGCGTCGCTTCGTCCACGCCCTGCACGCACAGAAAGCCATAATCGACAGGCGAAAGGCTTCCCAGCGGCGCGCTGCTCAGGTTCAACAGGCCGGCCCGCGTCAATCCCGGAAAGAACGCCCCGTAGCGCTGGCCCAGCACGCACCGCGCGCCGTCGGCCAGCTCCAGCCGATCCAGATCGACGTGCCGGTACCAGCCGGGATCGACCCGGTCCAGATAGGCGGCGCCCCGGACGGCCCGTCGGCAGGCAGACGCCCAGGAAACCGGCTCAGCATGGCGTCGCAACCAGCGCAGCATCATTCGCGGCCGAAGTTCAGGTCAACAGGCTCCGGATGTTCGACCCAGTCCGCCACGAAAATGTTCGTCTCACGCGAGGGCTCCCCCCGGGCATTGCGGTTCGAAGCGAAAACGAGCCGCTTGCCGTCGCGCGAAAACATCGGAAACGCGTCGAACGTACCCGAATGGGTGATCTGCTCCAGGCCGGTACCGTCCAGGCGAATCAGAAACAGATCGAACAGCCGCCCGCCCTCGGTGTGGTGGTTCGAGGCGAAGATGATCCGCTCGCCGTCGGGGTGAAAGTACGGCGCCCATTGCGAACCGGGTAGCTGGATCACCCGACGTGGGTTGCTTCCGTCGGCATCGGCCACGAACAGATCCATGTCGGTCGGCTCGACGAGCCCCTGCGCCAGCAGCCGCCGGTAGCGCTCGGCCGCCTCGCCGGTGGGGCGGCTGGCCCGCCAGACGATCTTGCTTCCGTCCGGTGAGAAGAAGGCCCCGCCGTCGTAGCCCAGCTCGTGCGTGAGCTGAAGCAGCTCGCCCGTCTGCAGGTCGTAGCGCCAGAGTTCCAGATCCCCCGTCCGGCTGGAGGTGAAGACCACGTAACGGCCGTCCGGCGAAACGGTCGCCTCGGCGTCGTAGCCGGGTCCGCCGATGAGCAGCTCGGGCTCCGCGCCCGTCGTGTCGGTTATGTAAATGTCGTAGGTGTCGTAGACGGGCCAGACGTAGCGCCCTTCGGCCGTGCGCTGCACGGGTGGGCATTCAGGGCCGGCCGCGTGCGTCGAAGCGTAGAGCACACGCCCGTCCGGCAGAAAGTAGGCGCACGTGGTGCGGCCTTTCCCGGTCGAAAGCAGCCGATAGCGCTCGCCGTTGGCGAGCGGCCTGCCATCGGCCCGCATCAGAAAGATCTGGTCACAGCCCTGTGGATTGATGGCCGCCCAGTCGCTCTGAAAGACCAGGTAGCGGTCGTCGTAGCTCCAGTAGGCCTCGGCGTTGTTGCCACCGAAGGTCAGCTGTCGGATGTTGCGCAGGTGTACCTCGCCCGGAAAGCGGAGCGAGTCGGATGCCGGATCGTAGGCCTCCGCGGGCGGGGATGAATTCGGTGTGCAGGCCGGAACGATCAGCAGACTGATCAGAAAAACGCTACGTACTGTCAGCATGGCATACTTCTGTGGATGGACTGAATCTTGTCGGCGCCCGGCGCCGGTGGTTTTCCGGAAAAAACCAACCCGGTGGAACGATGCAAGGTACGAACGCAGCCGTTTACGAAGTAACGGATTTTCAGCGAGACGTTCTGGAAGCCAGCTACCGGATACCCGTCCTGGTGGATTTCTGGGCGCCCTGGTGCGGCCCCTGCCAGATTCTGGGCCCCGTGCTGGAGCGCCTGGCGCAGAAATACGCCGGCAAGTGGAAGCTGGTGAAGGTCAACACGGACGAACATCCGGAGCTGGCCATGCAGTACGGCGTCCGGGGCATCCCGGCCGTGAAGCTGTTCGTGAACGGCGAGGTCGTGGGCGAGTTCGTGGGCGCCCTGCCGGAGTACGCCATCGAGCAGTGGCTGGCCGAGGTGCTTCCGGACGAAAATCGGGCGCAGCTGGAGCAGATCGAACAGCTTCTGGACGAAGGGAAACTCTCCGAAGCCGAACCGCTGCTCCGGAAGCTGCTGGTGGCCGATCCCGGCAACGACAAAGCGCGTGTGCTGCTGGCCCGCATCCGGGTCTTCGACGATCCGGACGAAGCGGAGCGGCTGCTGGAAAACCTGGACATCGCCGAAGCCGCCTACCTGCAGCAGATCGAAGGCATTCGCACCATCGCCCGACTGCTTCGCCTGAAAGATCAACCCGAAGCGTTGCCGGAAGGCCCCGGACGCGACTTCTACCGCCAGGCCATCGAAGCGCTAGCCCGCAAGGACTTCGACACGGCCGTCGAGCGGCTGATCGACGTGCTCCGCAAAGACCGCTACTATGACGACGACGGGGCCCGCAAGGCCGGCGTGGCGATTTTCACGCTGCTGGGCACGCGCCATCCGGTCACGCAGCGCTGGCGCCGGACGTTCGACATGTGGCTGTACTGAGCCTCAGGGGCCGCTCAGCGTGCGGATCAGCGCGTAGTAGGTGCGCACGGCCTGCACGTATTCGTCCACGGGGACGCGCTCGTCCACCCCGTGGATGGTGGCGAGCAGTTCGGGCGTGATCCGCGCGCCGATGAACCGGTACACGTTCGGACTCAGCGCCGTGAAGTAGCGGGCGTCCGTAGCGCCCGGCACCAGATAGGGCGCCACGACGGGCGGTGCTTCGGCGCGTGCCTGCCGGATGGCGGCCACCACCCGCCGGAACGCCCCACCCTCGAAGTCGGAGACCGGCGACGGGTCGGTGGCCGTCTCTTCGAGCCGGCGCACCTGCACCGGCAGGTCTTCGAGCAGCGTCCGCACGCGCCGTTCCACGCTTTCGACCGTTTCGCCCGGATAGATCCGGAAGTTCACGACGACCCGGGCCTGCGTCGGCAGTACGTTTTCTTTGACGCCCGCCTCGAAGATGGTCGGCGCGGTCGTCGTGCGCAGGCTGGCGTTGCCGGCCGGCGAGCGGGCCAGCATCCCCTTCACCACCGGCCCGAAAAGCCACAGGTTGGCCAGCACCACGCGCGGCCCGAAGGCGGCATAGGGTGCCAGTCGTTCCAGCAGTCCCCGGGTGGGTCCGTCGAGTCGTGCCGGGAAGGGATTGTTCTCCAGCGTCACGATGGCCCGGCTGAGCGTGCCGATGGCCGTCTGCGCGGGCGGCGTCGAGGAATGTCCGCCCGGCGCCGTGGCCGTCAGCTCCAGACTCACGTAGCCCTTCTCGGCCACGCCCACCAGCGCCACCGGCCGCGTCATGCCCGGAATGACGCCGTCCACCACGAAGCCGCCTTCGTCCACGACGGCGATCAGCCGGACGCCTCGCGCCGCCAGCCGCTCGGCGATTTGCCGGGCGCCGTGCCGCCCGCCCACTTCTTCGTCGTGCCCGAAGGCCAGATAGACCGTTCGCACGGGCCGGAATCCGTCGGCCAGCAGGTGCTCGACGGCCTCCAGCACGCCCAGCACGCCGATCTTGTCGTCCAGCGCTCCACGTCCCCAGACGAACCCGTCGGCCACGACGCCGCCGAACGGCGGGTGCGTCCAGGCCTCCGGCGTGGCGATCGGCACCACGTCCTGATGCCCCATGAAGACCACAGCCGGCAGCGTCGTGTCCTGTCCGGGCCAGGTGTAGAGCAGGCTCAACCCGCCGATGATCTCCCGACGGAGATGGGTATGCACCTGGGGGAAATTTTCTTCCAGATAGGCGTGCAGCGCCCGAAACGCGCCACTGTCGATGCGCGCCGGATCCTGATTCGATACGGTGGGAAACCGGAGTGCGCCGGCCAGCCGTTGCGCCAGCGCCTCCGCATCGAGCGCGCGCTGCAGCGGCTCTGGATTTTCGAGCGATTCAACCTGCTGGCCAACCCGCCAGGCCCGCACCAGCAGCACGACGATCAGCACGAGCAACAGCCCGAGCGCTCCGATCAGGACTTGCAGCAGCGGCTTGCGCATCATCCGCATAGACAGGTTTCTTTCCAAAATAGTTGCCTCCGAGCCGCCTTGCAACCATTTGCCCCTGCTCACAGTCTGCTCGAACCGCTGCTTCTGGAAGACCAGCGCTGAAGCTGCGCTTTTTCGCATCCTTTTGCAGAGCTCGCCATTGCTCCCGGGGCACCGGGCCTTGTATTTTGCCAGGGCCGTTTGGGGGAATTCTCGGAAGTGTAGAACGTCTGAACGTGGTGCATACTCCGCTCATCGGAATTCTGGGCGGCGGTCAGCTCGGCCGCATGACGGCGCTGGCAGCGATCCGGATGGGACTGCGCGTGCGGTTTCTGGTGCCCCGACCGTCTGGACCGGCCGAAGGGCTGGGCGAGGTGATCGTGGGCGACTGGAAAGACCCGGCCGTGCTGCGTCGCTTCGCCGAAGGCTGCCCGGTGGTAACCGTCGAAAGCGAATGGGCCCCGGCCGACGTGCTGGAGCCGGTGCTTCCCGAGGGCACTTCGCTCTGGCCAAAGGCCGAAACCGTCCGGATCATCCGCGACAAGGGGCGCCAGAAGCGCGTGCTGGCCGAAGCCGGCCTGCCGCTACCCGACTTTGCCTGCTGCACCACGCTGGAAGAGGCGCTGGCGGCGGCCGAACGGTTCGGCTATCCGGTAATGCTCAAGCGATACCGGGGCTCCTACGACGGCTACGGCAACTTCACGGCCCGCTCGCCCGAAGCGCTGAAGACCGGCTGGGCGCAGCTGGCCCAGGAAGACGGCCTGCTCGTCGAAGCCTGGGCGCCGTTCGTGCGCGAGCTGGCCGTGCTGGTGGCCCGGAGCCCGAGCGGCGAAGAAGTGATCTATCCGGTCGTCTACACGAAACAGGAGGATCACCGCTGCTACCTGGTCCAGGCGCCCGCCGCGATCGATCCGGCCGTGGCCGAAGAGGCCCGGCGCGTGGCCCGTGCCGCCGTCGAGGCCGTCGACGGCATCGGCATCACGGCCGTGGAGCTGTTCGAGCTGGCCGACGGACGCATCCTGATCAACGAGCTGGCGCCACGCCCGCACAACACCGGCCACTACACGATCGAGGGGTGCTACACTTCTCAGTTCGAAAACCACGTGCGCGCCGTGCTCGACTGGCCGCTGGGCTCGCCCGAACTGCGGGAGCCCGTGGCGGTCATGGTGAACATCCTCGGCCGGCGCAGCAGCGATCGGATCGATCTGCGCGGGTTGCCCGAAGCCCTACGCGTTCCCGGCGTGGCCGTGCACCTGTACGGCAAGATGCAGGTGCGCCCCGGCCGCAAGATGGGCCATGTGACGGCCACCGGTAGCGACCCGGAAGAGGTGCGCCGGCGCGCCGAAACGGCCGCCGACCTGATCGCCCGTTATCTCTGAACCAGCCTGCCGACACCATGCCTGCTTCCACCACACCGCTGGTCGGCATCGCGATGGGTAGCGAATCGGACCTGCCCGTCATGGAAGAAGCCGCCCATGTGCTCGAGGAATTCGGCGTACCCTACGAAATTCGCGTGCTCTCGGCCCACCGCACGCCGCACCGCATGCTGGAATACGCCCGCACGGCCCACACCCGGGGCCTCAAGGTGATCATCGCCGGGGCCGGCGGTGCTGCCCATCTCCCCGGCATGATCGCTTCGGCCACGCCGCTGCCCGTGATCGGCGTGCCCGTCCCCACCCGTCACCTGCAGGGACTCGATTCGCTGCTGTCGATCGTGCAGATGCCTGGCGGCGTGCCCGTCGCCACCGTGGCCATCGGACAGGCCCGCAACGCCGGCCTGCTGGCCGTACAGATCCTCGCCACGGGCGACCCCGAATTGCTGCAGCGGGTCGTGGCCTACAAGCAGGCCCTCATCGAAAAGGTCGAACAGATGGACGCCCGCGTGCAGGCCCGCTTCGCGCCGGAGTCCTGAGCCTCGTCAGGCCGGCTGCTGCGCCTCGTCCCACACCACCCGGGCAAAGCGGCGCTTGCCCACCTTGAGCACGAAGGGGGCCCGCTGCGCCAGGTCAATCTCCAGGTGCTCGTCGGTAACGCGCTCGCCGTCGATCGAGACGGCCCCCTGCCGGATCAGCCGCCGGGCCTCGCTTTTGGACGGCGCCAGTTCAGCCTGCACGATCAGGTTGACCAGCGCAATGCGCGTGCCTTCGTCCGGCGTGGGACGGAACGGCTCCAGATCTTCGGGCGCCTCGCCCCGGATGATCGTGCGCTCGAAATGCTCCCGCGCCCGGTTGGCTGCCTCCTCGCCGTGGTACATGCGCACGATCGTCCAGGCCAGCTCGTGCTTGGCGTTGCGCGGATCGCGCTCGGCGAATTCTTTTTTGGCCGGAAGCTCCTCGGTGGGGATGTCCGTGGCCAGCTCGAAGTAGCGATAGATGAGGTGATCCGGGATCGAGAGCACCTTGCCGTACATTTCCTCGGGCGGCTCGGTGATCCCGATGTAGTTGTCCAGCGACTTCGACATCTTCTCGACGCCGTCGGTCCCCTCCAGGATCGGCATGAGCAGGCATACCTGCGGCTCCTGGCCGTAGGCCTGCTGGATGTCGCGCCCCACGAGCAGGTTGAAGCGCTGGTCGGTGCCGCCCAGCTCCACGTCGGCCTGAATCTCCACCGAGTCCATGGCCTGGGCCAGCGGGTACAGGAATTCGTGAATGCCGATCGGCTCGCCGGCCCTGTAGCGCTTCTCGAAGTCGTCGCGCTCCAGCATGCGGGCCACTGTGTACTTGGCCGCCAGTTCGATCACGTCCCGGAAGGTCATCCGGCCGAGCCACTCCGAGTTGTAGCGGATGATCGTTCGCTCGGGATCGAGAATCTTGGCGGCCTGCTCGAAGTAGGTGCGGCCGTTGGCCCGCGTTTCTTCGAGCGTCAGCGCCGGCCGTGTCTTGGAGCGGCCGGTCGGGTCGCCGATCATCGCCGTGAAGTCGCCGATGATCAGCACGGCCTGATGGCCCAGGTCCTGAAACTGCCGCAGCTTGCGCAGTACGACGGCATGGCCCAGGTGCAGGTCGGGCCTACTGGGATCGCAGCCCAGCTTGACGATCAGCGGCTTGCCGGTGCGGTAGGAGCGCTCCAGCTTCTGGACCAGCTCCTCTTCCGGAATGATCTCGACGACGCCGCGGCGAATCTGCCGGAGCTGTTCTTCGACGGGTGGGAACGACGGCATGGGACTTCCGAAGGTTTATCCTCGACGACTTTTGAGTACCCGTTCCAGGCGACGCCGGGCTTCCCGCTCGGCGATGTCGGCGCGGCGGTCGTAGAGCTTCTTACCCCGCGCCAGTCCGATCTCCACCTTGGCCCGGCCGTTTTTGAAGTAGATCTTCAGCGGGATGATCGTGTAGCCTTTCTGTTGGGCGGCCTGCCCCCAGCGTTCGATCTCGCGTTTGTGCATGAGGAGTTTGCGGGGCCGGAGCGGATCGTGGTTGTCGTGCGTCCCGGTGTTCCGATAGGGCGAGATGTGACAGTTCAGCAGGTACATCTCGCCGTTTTCGACGGTGCAGTAGGCGTCCTGCAGATTGACCCGCCCCTCCCGGAGGGATTTGACCTCGGTGCCTTTCAGCACCAGCCCCGCCTCGAGCGTGTCTTCGATGTGGTATTCGTGGCGGGCCTTGCGGTTGGTGGCGACGATCTTGATGTTGTCCGGCATACCGGGCAGGGTCGGGTTCAGAGCAGGGGCACCTCGTCTTCGTCCTCCTCTTCGTCTTCCTCGTCCTCCGGGATCGTGTACAGGGGCAGGTCCGGGACTTCGTCGGTAATCTGGAAATAGAACAGATATTCCCGGAATTCCGTCAGGCTGGCCATGACCAGATCGTCAAAGCGAAGACGCAGATTTTCGAGAAAATATTCGTGCAGCTCGGGCGTCATCTCGCGGGTCTGCGCCCAGACTTCCCGTCGGGCTTCGGCCGCCTTCGCCAGTCGGCGGAGCGTTTTGACCAGAAGCGGGTTGCCCTCGCCCTTGCGTACGGCAAACAGGCCCCAGACCATCGGATAGTTGGCCAGTTCGTACCACTCCTGGCCCAAATCGAGCGTCAGCGCGCCGGTCTGCAGGGCGGGCACGTCGTTGCCGATCAGCAGACAGGCATCCTCCTCGCCGCCCAGCAGCTCGTCGCGCGTGGCGCCTTCGTAGGCGACCGGCTGGGGGGTCTGGCCGTAGTGCTCCTGGAGCACCACCTGCGCGATGAACGCCTCCTGCGCGTAGCGCGGATCCAGCGCCAGCGAATTCACCTGTAGAAACCCCTGGCGCAGCACGATCCGTGCGTAGGGGTACTTCCAGGAAGAAAGCGCCACGGCAGGTAGCGCATCGACTTCATCGTTGTGCAGCAGCACGTCGAGCGTAGGCACCAGGGCCACATCGACGTCGCCGTTCAGGAGACGTTCCAACGCCTCCGGCGCCGGAGAGCGCTCCACCTCAAGCGCTACCGGCAACTGCACGTTGCCCGCGGTCAGTCCCGAGACGAAGAACTCGGCCGGCAAGGTATCCCAGATCGCCAGTCGCACCATAACGTCCCTGCTTCTCCGGAAAGTTTGCGTTGATGCCAATAAAAACCGCCGGCCCGGAGTTCCGGTCGGCGGTTCGGGAACTCGTTCGTATCGGGTTAAACGCCGGCCCGGAGGACGGGCTCCATGGAGCCTTACTCCCGTCCTTCTTCCGGCGCAACGTAGCGCTTCTCCTTGATGCGGGCCGATTTGCCGGAGCGCTGGCGCAGGTAGTAGAGCTTGGCCCGGCGCACGTGCCCCCGACGCAGTACCTCGATCTTGGCGATCTTGGGCGAGTAGAGCGGAAAGATGCGCTCCACGCCTACGCCGTTGGAGACCTTCCGTACGGTGAAGGTCTTACGGGTGCCGCTGCCACGGATCGAAATGACCACGCCTTTGAACTGCTGAATGCGCTCTTTGTCGCCTTCCACCACGCGCACGTGCACGTTGACCGTGTCGCCCGGGCCGAACTCCGGGATGTCGTCCCGCAACTGCGTGGCCTCGACCAGGCGAATCAGTTCGTCCGACATGATGAATCCTCCGTTTTATTCGTCGTGGGTCGTTGACGGTTCGAGTTTTTCGAGCAGATCCGGACGGCGCTGGCGCGTCTTCAGCAGGCGCTGCTCCTCTCGCCAGGCGGCGATGCGTTTGTGGTCGCCCGAAAGCAGCACCTCGGGGACGGCCATTCCGCGGAAGACGGCCGGCCGCGTATAGACGGGCGCATCCAGCAACCCGTCCTGGAACGAATCGGTCAGCGCCGATTCGGCATCGCCCAGCACACCCGGAATCAGGCGCACGACGGCATCCACCACCACCAGCGCCGGCAGCTCGCCACCGCTGAGCACGTAGTCGCCAATGGACAGCTCCATCGTGACCAGGGCGTCCCGCACCCGCTGGTCGACGCCCTTGTAATGACCGGCCAGCAACACCAGATGCTGGCAGAGCGACAGCCGATTGGCCAGCTCCTGGTTGAACACCTGGCCGTCGGGCGTCAGATAGATGACCTCGTCGATCTTGCGCCCTTCACGGGCCGCCGCCTCCTGGATGGCTTCGATGCAGCGGAAGATGGGCTCCGGCTTGAGCACCATCCCCCCGCCGCCCCCGTAGGGATAGTCATCTATCTGCCGATGCCGGTCCATGGTATAGTCGCGCAGGTCGTGCACACGGATGTCCACGAGCCCGCGCTCGCGCGCCCGTCGGATAATGCTGTATTCCAGCGGCCCCCGAACCAGATCGGGGAGTGCCGTCACAATGTCAATGCGCACGGCTTGCTGCTACGTTTTGCCTCCCCTCAGTCCAGCAACCCTTCGATCGGGCGTATAACGAGCCGCCGGCCTTCAAGGTCCAGCTCCCGCACGAAGACCTCGACGTCCGGCACCATCGCATGCGGACGGCCCGGACGGCCCACCACATAGATCAGGTGGGCGGGCATCTCCAGCACTTCGACGACGGTACCGACGGTCTCGCCCGCTTCGGTCTCCACCCGCAACCCGATCAGATCGTGCAGGAAGAATTCCCCTTCGGCCAGCGGGGGCAGGTCGGACTGCCGGGCGTAAACCCGCAGGCCCCGGAGCGCCTGCGCCGCGTCGCGGTCGGTGACCTCGGCCACCTGCAGCAGCACGATCAGCCCGCGCCGCGTGGGCTGGTACTGCACGCGCTGCAGGCGCACCGGACGGGCCGTCTCCGGCGAACGCCCGACGTAGATCGTCTCCAGTGTTTCAAAGCGCGTGGGATCGTCCGTTTCGGGAACCACCTTGAAGGCACCCCGGACGCCATGCGCCCGGGCCACATAGCCCATCAGCAGCAACTCGTCCGAATCTACCCGCTCCATGGTGTTCCCCTGCCCCGACGATCGACTGTACGGCGTACTCAGGACGCCTTTTCTTCTTCGTCGCTCGCCGACTCCTCGGTTGCCGTTTCCGGCTCGGCGGGCGTTTCCGCTTCGGCTACCGCTTCGGACTCGGCAGCTTCGGCCTCAGCTTCGGCAGCTTCCGCTTCCGCCTCGGCCGCAGCCTGCTGCTCGGCTTCGGCACGGGCTTTCGCCTCCGCCTCGGCCTGCTGCCGGGCCAGTTCCGCCTCCAGCTCGGCGGCCCGCCGCCGCTCCTCTTCCAGCGCCGCCTGCTTCAGCTGTGCCACGGTCGGCTTCGCCTTCTTCATCAGCTTCTCGTACTGGCGGGCGCGGTGCTCGGCCACCGCCTGCTGGATCTCTTCCTCCGACTTGCCTTTGCGGCGCAGATGCATGGCCAGCAGAAGGCCCTCTCGCCGCAGAATGCTACGCACCGTCTCGGTCGGCTGCGCCCCCCGCTCCAGCCAGTAGATCACCCGGTCGGCTTTCAACTCGACCGTGGCCGGCTCGTGCAGCGGATAGTAGCGTCCGAGATCTTCGATAAAACGCCCATCCCGCGGCGACCGCGCATCGGCCGCCACAATGGCGAAAATCGGAAGATTCCTCCGACCCAGTCGACGCAAACGTAGTCTGACCGCCATAGGCCGTAATCGCTCCCTGGTTTGTTCCGTGAGGTTATCTTGAACGCTGGTTACAGTCTACCACCCAGCAACTGCCGTAGATCGACCGCCCGGCCTTTGCCCATCAGCTTGGACATTGACTTCATCATCTTGCGCATCTCCTTGAACTGCCGGAGCAGCTGGTTCACGTCGCTGACCTCCATGCCGCTGCCCCGGGCAATCCGACGACGCCGACTCGCATCGATGATGTCCGGATTGCGCCGCTCTTCGGGCGTCATCGACAGGATCATCGCCTCGATGTGCTTGAAGGCGTCGTCGTCCACGTCCAGATCCTTGACGTAGCGCCCCAGGCCGGGGATCATGCCGATGAGCTCGCGCAGCGAGCCCATCTTTTTGATGCGCTGCAGTTGCTCGTAGAAATCTTCCAGATCGAAGTCGGCCGTGCGCAGTTTGCGGCGCAGCTTTTCGGCCTGACGGGCGTCGTACTGCTCCTGCGCGCGCTCGACCAGCGAGATCACGTCGCCCATGCCCAGAATACGCTGGGCCATGCGATCCGGGTAGAACGGTGTGAGCGCGTCGAGCTTTTCGCCCGTCGAGGCGAACTTGATCGGTTTGTTGACGACCGAACGAATCGAAAGCGCCGCGCCGCCGCGCGTGTCGCCGTCGAGCTTGGTGAGCACGACGCCGTCGAAGTCCAGCCGCTCGTTGAAGGCTTTGGCCGTGTTGACGGCGTCCTGGCCGGTCATGCTGTCGACCACAAACAGGATCTCGTGCGGCCGCACGGCCTCCTTGATCTGCTCGACCTCCTGCATCATCGCTTCGTCGATGTGCAGGCGGCCGGCCGTGTCGATGATCACGAGGTCGCGGGCCGTGCGACGCGCCTCCTGCACCGCCTCGCGGGCAACGCGCACGGCATCCTGCACCACCTGCCCGTTCTCCTCGATGGAGTAGACGGGCACGTTGATCGAAGCGGCCAGCGTTTTGAGCTGCTCGACGGCGGCCGGACGGTACACGTCGGCGGCCGCCAGCAGCGGCGCCCGGCCTTTCTTCTTGAAGTAAAGCGCCAGTTTGGCGCAGAACGTGGTCTTACCCGATCCCTGTAGCCCGGCCACCAGGATCACCGTCGGGGGTGTCGGGCTCAGGTTGATGTCCACCTGCTCCGAGCCCAGCAGCCGCACCAGTTCGTCATAGACGATCTTGACGAGCTGCTGGCCCGGCGAAACCGACGTCAGCACCTTTGTCCCGAGCGCCTTTTCCTTGACGCGCTCGGTGAACTCCCGCGCCACCTGATAGTTGACGTCCGCCTCGAGCAGGGCGCGCCGGATCTCCCGCATCGTCCCGGCAATGTTCAGCTCGGTGATGCGCCCCTGCCCCGAGACGGACTTCAGGGCTGCTTCTAATTTTTCGGTAAGGCTTTCGAACATAGTCAGATCTCGCCTGCTTACAGAAGCGAGAAAATAGGGTTTTCACGATCGAAATACAACGCACAAGCGCCGGGCAGGATCACGCGATTCCTTCAAAAAGCGGAATCGGCCGGTTATTCCGCTGGATTTTCACGGGCCCGCAGCAGGTCGAGCGTTTCGACGGCATGGCGCAGGTGCGGAATCACGATGGATCCACCCACGATCAGGGCCACGTTCATGGCGTCCAGCAGCTCTTCGTCCGAAAAGCCCAGCCGCACGCAGTTGATCAGATGGTAGTCGATGCAATCGTTGCAGCGCAGCACCATGGAAGCGACCAGCCCGAGCAATTCCTTCGTCTTTCGATCCAGCGCCCCGTCGTGGTAAGCCGTCTCGTCCAGGTGGAAGAACCGTTTGATGCCCAGGTGGTCGGCCTCCAGGATGCGCCGGTTCATGCGCGCCCGGTAGGCCTCGAACGCAGCCAGTCGATCTCCGGGAACCCCGTGCTTTTCTTTTTCCATAAGTTTATCTTGCCTTGTGTAACCTGATAGCACCGCTCATGTCGCTCGATACCCTGCCGGTACAGATCAAAGAAACGCTCCGCAGGCAATTTCGGGCGTTCCGGGCAGGCCTGAGCGAGGAGGCGCACCGCAGGCGCAGCCGGGCGATCGTGCGCCGTCTGCAGGAACTGCCCGAGCTGCGCGAAGCCCGCTCCGTGCTGCTCTACTGGCCGCTGCTGGAGCGCCGCGAGATCGACCTGCGCCCCCTGGCCTTGTGGCTCCGACGGCAGGGCAAACTGGTGGCGCTGCCGGTCGTTGCCTGCACGGATCCGCCGAAGCTCGAAGCCCGGCGGTTTGACGATCCCTCGCAGCTGGAGCGCGGTCCCTGGGGCCTGCAAGAACCCCGCACCGCCCCGCTCGTTCCGCCCGAAACGCTTGACGTGGTGCTCGTACCGGCGCTGGGCGTCGGACGCAACGGCTACCGGATCGGCTACGGCAAGGGCTATTACGATACGTTTCTGCGCGAGCTTTCGGCCTGCACGATCTGTCCGGTTTACATGGAGTGTCTGGTCGATGTCGTGCCTCCGGAGCCGCACGACGTACCGGTCCAGATCGTGGTGACGGAACAGGAAGTAATTCGTCGGTCTTGACATACTCCCACGGCTAAAGCACGTGGGATTTCGGGATCAAGCGGCGACAGCCGCCCCGGGCGGTCTTACGTCGCCTACCCCAAGGGAAGATGCCCCTTCCCTGCAAATGTTTATCGCCGCGTTCTTATCACGGTCGTGCACGGTGCCGCACCGCTCGCACGTCCACTTGCGGTCTGCAAGACTGAGGTCCTTCTTGACCCAACCACAACAGGAGCACCTCCTGCTGCTCGGAAAGAAACGATCCACCTTCGAGGCGCGAACGCCACGCTTTTGAGCAACATGCTCAAGGATCGACACGAATTCCGCAAAGCCGAGGTCACTGACCTTACGTCCCCAGCGGCGCTTCATGCCCTCGATGTTCAGATCCTCAAGGGCAATGAAGTCGTAGCGCTCGCAGAGCGCATGGGCCGTCTTGAAGAACCAGTCCCGACGTTGGTTGCTTATGCGGTCGTAGACCTTCGCAAGGCAGACGCGAGCTCTGTGGTAGTTGTTCGCCCCCCGCTGCTTGCGGCTGAGCGCGCGGTGGGCTTTTCTCACCTCCTGCAGACCGCGACGGAAAAACTCGGGCGCGCGAATCTCTGTGCCGTCGCTCAGCGTGAGGAAGCACTTCAGGCCGAAGTCCAGCCCCACCGGACGCATTACCGCCTCGTGTGGGGCTGGCGTCTTCGGCTGTTCCTCTGCTGTGACCACACTGAAACAGATCCAGAGTCGCCCTGCGCGGTCCCGCTTGATCGTGACGGTCTTGATTTCTCCCTGAATCGGGCGAGAGAGTACGAACTTGTAGGTGTGCTTGCCAATGCGGATTCGATTACCTCCGAGGTAGTTCCACCCGGCCTGCTTCAGGGTGAAGGAGGTGTAGCGGTCTTGTCTTTTGAAGCGGGGCCTTCCGGCCTTTGGATCAGAGAAGAACCGCCGGTAGGCCCTGTCAAGCCGCTGGATCACGTCCTGCACGGCCTGTGACCCGAGCTTCTGCCAGTAGGGGTTGCGTCGGCGGAGTCTGGGGATGTGCTTCATCAGCCGGTTTGCCCCGGGGTATTTCCCGTAGATCCGGTAGTAGCGTCGCGTCAGCGCCACGGAGTGGTTCCAGATCGAAGCGGCCACCTCGATCTGCTCGATCAGGTGCTTATCCCGCCTGGATCGATAGAGGCGATATTTGAACGTTCTGCGCATACCAACCACAGGATATTTTGTGTCTGTGACAACCGTATGTCACAGCCCTTCAGTATGTGCAAGCGACCTGGAACACGCAACTGTCTGACACAACCCCCTTGGTGTGGCGATTTCATCCCACGACTCCAGGCCGTGGGCTTTCATCGCTCCCTACCTCACCACTAAATTGTAACTTATCGCCGCCCCATGCGTAAGGCGCAGAGAAAGCAGACCCTCAGCACCTGATTGTACCGAGATGGCCACGCGCACGCGCTCCTACCCGACGCACCTGGAAGCCGAAGAGGCCGAAGCGCTGGAGCTGGAGCAGCTCTCCGATGCCGAACTGGAGCAATTGCTGTTCGGCGACGAAGGAAGCAGCACGCGTCGGGATCCGGTGTGGAACCTGCCCACGGTAGCCGGGCTGGCCATGCTGCTGGTGGGCGTGGTGTACGTGCTGCAGCAGATGGGACTCTGGAGCGGCGTGGACGTGAGCACGCTGGTGGGTTTTCTGCCCTGGGTGGCTGCGCTGCTGATCATCCTGCTGGGCCTGGGCGTGCTCTCCTGGCGGCCGCGCCGACGCTCTCGTCGTCCCAAAAAGACCAGGCCCAAGCAGCAAAAATCGCTGGACGAACTGTTCGATCAGCCCCGCAGGGTCTTCGAAGAGCTGCGCACCACGTTTTCCTCCGGTAAGACTCCTACAGCTCAGACGACCACCGAAGCCACCACCACTTCGCCGGCGGAAACGAAGCCCAGGCGGCTGGTCAAGTCGCGCGACCGGATGCTGGCGGGCGTCTGCGGCGGCATTGCCGAATACCTCGGCTGGGATCCCACCCTGATCCGGGCGCTTTTCGTACTGGGCGCCATCTTCTCCAGTGGCTTCCCCTTCATCATCGTGTATCTGATCCTGGCCTGGATCATGCCCGAGCCGGACCCGCTTGAAAAATCGAAGGACGACGAGCCGCGCATTACCATTTTGCCGGAGTGAGCCGATCGGGCTGAAACTTTCGAACGTGCTGTGGCGTGTATCGTGCTGCTTCGGGCAGCCGCTGCAATCCACGGAAGCTTCAACGAGCACGGCTTGCCCGGACGTTCTTCGAGGTTGTAGTTTGCATTCCTGCAAGTGGTCCGGTAGTTCAGTTGGTTAGAACGCCGGCCTGTCACGCCGGAGGTCGCGGGTTCGAGTCCCGTCCGGACCGCCAAACTCCTTGCTAACACGCTGTTTTACAAGGATTTACAACAAGGCCACTTCTGAAGGCCGCCCAATCCCCACGAAAGTTACACAAAAAAGGCCGGCGACGCCACTTCAGCCGGCCGTTTTCTTTACCCCGACTTTGCGCCGTGGCTCATACATCCTCGGGCTGCAGCACGGCCTTGACCAGCTGGTGCACCGCCTCCAGCTCCTCCGGCGCTTCAAGAAGCGGAGTCTCCACCTTTTCCTCCAGCGCAAGACTGATTTCCGGCGCCTCCTGGTGCACGCGTTCGGTCAGCAGGTCCTCCAGGCGGACGCTGGCCCGCTGCAGCAGCTGCCAGCGCTTCTTCAAGCGGCACCCACTCCGTGACGATGCCCTCGCCTTTGCACTCCGGGCACGCGATCTCCGGCTGAGGCCAGCGGCTTTCATCTTCACCCCACCGCATTTGAGCCGCTACGCGCCACCTCGAGCCGTGACGCTCAAGAAAGCGCTCGTACTCTTCGTTGATCACGATGCCGTCGCCATCGCACCGCCCGCAATGCTGGCGGCGCGCCACAAAGTAGTTGCTCTTCATGGCTGTTTGCCGATTTTGTCTGGATCAACACCCAGCCGCTCGAGCACGGCCCGAACGCGGGCAAGGCGCACCGGCCCGGGCCGCGCTTCGGCGTACATCGCCGGCCGGTCGTCCAGGTAGAGCACGACGCGGCACGGCGGCTCGGCAAAGAGCGCTCCGACGTCCGCCAGCGTGGCCGGCGTGGCGCGCTCCGCACGGCCGCCGCGCACCAGCTCTACCACGAAAGCCGACCGGCCAAGCCGGTGAATGCGTAGCTCCATCACTCGATGCGCTCTGGCTCAATAAGATCATGGTGGCGCAGCGCCTCCAGGAGTTCGTCTGCAATGACGCGGTGGCGCTGCTCAATCCAGCCGACCAGGTCGGCGACCGAGTCGAAGACCAGGACGGCCGTCGTGTCGCGCTCACCAACCCACTGCGTTTGCCGCAGATGCTCGACCACGAAACGACCGGAGGCCGTGCGCCAGACGCGCACGGCCTCCTGGCGTCCGGTTGAGCCGCTCCAGCGCCAGTTCGCCTGATCCCAGGACGTGCGCGATTCGGCGATCAGCTCGCCCTCGAAGACGACCGGCCGGCGGCCGGTTGGCCTCAGCTCTACGCGTTCCATGATGCACCTCCGTGGTTTGGTGAATGGTTGTGCTATCTACGGAACAATCTAACAACACATTGTGCATTTGTCAAGTAAAAAATGCATACGTGCCAACTTGATGATGGTCGCGCGCTGGCGTATCTTTTTGTATCGTGGACGTGAAACATGCGCCGACATGATTACCATCCGTCGACTGCAGCAGCTGAAGCCGATCTTACACCTTACCGAAATCGCACGGCGCGCGCAGATTCCGGTCAGCACGCTACTGGCCAAGGTGCGCCGTGGCACCGAGCTTTCGGTGACCGAAGCGCGCAAGATCGAAGACGTGCTCCGCAGCTTTGGGCTGCAGGTACTTGATGAAAGCGCCGAAAATCCTTAAGCTTACGTCAGCGCCCTGGCATTCGAGCGCCGCACCATGCGGCGAACCCCGGCTGGCATCGCTGGCCGGGGTTTTTTGTTTCACCGGCGGCCCGGGCCAGCTACATGCGCTCGGCTTCGGTGCGCTGGCGTGCAGGATAGGTCTTGCCGTCGGCGCCGGTGGCTACCGGAGTGTTTTCAGGTGTTGATTTTCCAACACCTGAAAGGTCCTGTCGTGCGGTTTCGTAGGTAACACCCAGCAGCTCGGCGATCCGCCGGAGACTAAGTCCACGCTGGCGGAGCCTGGCCACCAGCTCCCGGCGCTGCTCGCGCGAAAGGTGCCGGCGCCAAATACGCCGGGGCCCGGGCCGAAAGGCCCGGGCCCCGACGCCCTGACAGCAACCATGCTTACGCCGTGGACTACCAGCTAGGCGGCCGATCTGGCTGGATACCCAGCCAACCGTATCTGCCACTCAAACCGCTGATTCCACGCGTCTTACGAAGCCGAGTTCTGGTATGCGGCAAACGCGTACGGCTGAATCAGGCGACCGTCGTAGCGCGCGAAGCCCAGCACGGCCGTCTGCAGGTACTCCGCGTAGCGCTCGTCAAGGCGCCGGACCACAAGACCCGGGCCGACCTCGCGCAGGACGTACTTCGAGAAGTCGCCAAAAACGATCGATTTCGCGCTCGCCGCCATTTGGGGCATCGCATTGTTGATGATCACGCGATAGCCGAGCAGCCGTGCTGGCTCACCGGCCTGCAGGCCGTCCTGCCACAGAGGCCGGCCGTTGCTGTCTTTCAGCTTCTTCAGCGCCGCGGCCGTCGAGTCGTGCATCATGAAGGCCGCCCGCTGGCTCGACCGGTAGGCCGGATCGACCTTGTGCACCAGGTCCACCAGGTCGTCGTAGGTGACGCTGGTGGTCTGCCCTGTGGCGCCCTGTACGATCTGGCCCGACGGGATCGCCGTAAGGATGCCCTCGGGCTCGCCGGTGCCGGTGCCGCTCGTGATGTGAGCCTGCAGCGCGCGGCCGAGCCGGTCGGCAAAAACCTCGGCCAGAAAAGCCTCCAGGTCGAAGGCGCTGTCCTGCATCAGCTGCAGGCTGATACGAACGACGCCCGTCGAGTACGTGAAGGCGCCGAGCTTGATCTGGCCGAAGGCCACGTCCTGCTCCGTGAGCGCCGAGTTTTCGGAGACAATACTGGCGCTGTTGGCCGTGTCGTCGACCGTCGGAACCAGCAGGTCTTCGCCGGAGGTCGTACGAATGCGCATTACCAAGTTGAGCACCGGCGAGATTTCCGCCAGCCGGCGCTCGATCTGGCGCTGCATGGTCTCCGGCACCAGGTAGCCGCCGGCCGACGGCGTGCCGACGCCGAGCGCGCGGCGCTCGAGGCCCTGGCGCAGCGCCTCGCGCTCGTCAGGACCAAGGGCGTCGTCGTCGCCGGCAATCCAGGCGCGCCAGGCGCGACGGTAAAGCTCCAACCCTCGGACCGACTCGGTCCGCTCGTAAATGCCCTTGTAGGCGCCGAACTCATAGCCGCCAAGCCGGCGCTCAAGTTCATTGATTTCGTTCGTAAGCTCGTCGATGCGCTGCTGATACTTTTCCCAGTCGGCCCGCTCGGCGGCCGTCAGGTCGCGTTTTTCTGTTTCAGCCTTCTGCAGCAGCGACTCCATTTCGCGCACGATCTGCTCGCGCTCGGCGCGGAGTTCGCGAATGCGTTCGAAGGTCAGCATATCTCAACCCATTGTTTTCGTTGGACATAATCCACCGATCAGGGGCGCCTTCAGACGTGCACGGACTCGAGTGCTCAGCCGGGAGCGGCTCGGCCGCCGCAGTGCGGCAACCCCAACGCTGTAAACGATAGGGCCGGAGTGCTCAGCCTGGAGCGGCTCCGGCGGTCAGGTGCTGATATAATACAAGGTATGAACCCGATGCGCTATCAAACGACGTGCGAATGCACCTCCGGCGCCGCCATCTCCGTGATGCGCCGGACCACTATGCCGTCCAGCTCCCCCGCCTCGAGCAGCCGCCGCGCTACCTCCACGATCGCCGGACGGTAGGCGCGCACCAGCCGCTTTGCTTCACTCCAGGCGGCCTGTAGCGTGCGACCGCCATCATGCAGCGCGCGCTCGAGCTCGGCCACGTCGCCATGAGAAAGCACGCCACCCGGCACTTCATCACGATCGCCGTAGGCCCATGCGGCCGGCGCAAGCGCGACCACGGGCCAGCGCTCCGGATCATAGCCAGCGACGTCCGCACGGCCGCCGCCCTCGGCGTGCAGCAGCACGCGCTCCAGGTGCAAGCCCAGCACGACGGCCGCCACGGCGTGGCAGGCTTCGTGCAGCGCCGTCCGGCCCCGGTCGTGCTGGAGGATTTCGGCCAGCATCAGTTGAACCCGAAAAGCTCGCGCAACAGATCGTCTTCGTTGCGCGTCGGCAGAGCGGACACGCGCTGCCTGGCCGACGGCGTAAGACCAAACTCGACCAGCAGCCGCGTTGCCTCGGTCTCGACCTGCTGTAGCACCTTCACCAGCGGATGAATCCGGCCACCACGCGTTTTCATCAGGTACCGCTCCTCCTGAGGCAGCCGGTCCAGCTCGACACGGATTTCCTCGGCACGGCCAAGCCAGTCACAGAGCAGCTCAAACGCAACCAGGTCCACGTCACGCAGCACGCCCAGCCGCACCAGCCTGCGGCCAAGCTCGCGCCAGTAGCGCTGTGCCGCCTTTCCCAGCCGCGAAGGCGCCTTCGGAAGACGCTGGAGCGGCTCGCCAGGCAGCTCGCCACGGTCGCGACTCGGTTTCAACGTGCCACGCAGCAGCTTCAGCTGGCGCGGCACCGGCTTGCGTCCCCGCTGTCCCATCTGTCAAGCTTCTGTTAAGCTTCCGTAAATTCAATTATGCGATTTCGCACGCGCGCGTTTGCGACCGCCGCGCCGGTCTACGGGCGCAGCGCCCGAGTTTTTTGAGTCCCCTACCCCTCGGCCACCGGTTGCGCGCGGCCAAAGCGTTTGACTGCACCGCTCACCTCGGCCTCCGAAAACCCAAACACCGTGCGCACCTCGATTTCCGGCCACCCCTCTTCAAGTAGTCGTGCCGCCGTGGCCTGAAAGACCGTCCGCGGTGACGGAATGTAGACATACGTTCCGCCGACTTCACGCACGATCCGCTTCAGCGCCGGCATGCCGACGACGCGCGCGATCCGGACCGCATCGACGGTAAGCCGATCCTCGCGAAAACATTCCGGTTTCGGAATGTACAGCCGCTGGCCACCGAGAGCGACCACCAGCAGGATGGCCTCGCGTAGCGGCAGCGCTCGAACGACCATCGGCCAGCCCGGATCATCACCGCCGCCGGCGTTGGCCGCACGCATCAGGTCTTCGCGCCGCACGTGGCGCCACGGGGTCGCGCGCAGGTCCATTTTCTCCATGGCCGCCAGGTTTTTGCATCATGATAGCCGGCGGCCTGCTGTCGCGTTACCCCGTGACTTGTGAATGACCAAGTCGTGCTTTTACGTGGACTTATGCGAAGGTCAGTTTTCGCCGCTGGCGATCGGCTCCAACAGCACGGCGCCGGCGCTTCCATCGGCGCGCACCAGGTTGATCGTGCACGACGGCGAGCCGAGCGCCTGAGCCGCTCGCGCCGCCTGTTCCATCAGGCGGCGGAGCGCGTCGCCTTCCAGCGGGCAGACCTGGAGCAGCACCAGGCGGCCGTCGGCCTCGCCGAAAGCCGCAATGCCGGCCACGATCACCTCGCCGTCGTGCAGGTATTGCGCGGCCGTGCGCAGTGCTGCCGCGAAAAGGTTTTCATCACCCGTTCCGACCGCCTGAGCGGCGGCCAGCGCGCGCTGCAGATGGCGCTTGCGAATTTGTTCGTTCATAGCGATTACCGATACGGTTCAACGATATTGATCTCCTGGGGTCGATACACTACCTCAAAGCCTTCGTCCAGTAACACGGAGAGGCGCCAGCCGCACGCCGGATCGCCAGCGGAGGCGTCCAGCGTCCAGCTGTAGGCGTGGCGCGTTTGCTCGATTACGACGCCCTCGCGACCCAGGCCGTCGCGCACGCGCGTGCCGATCTCCGGCAAGCCAAGCGCAAACCCGTCCCAGCGCTTGACAAAAAGGCGAGTCGCTTTAGAACGGCGCGCCATTGCTCAACACTTTTTCGATCATTTCCAGGGCTGCCCTTAGCCGCTCCGGCGACAGGCGTTCGACGGCCGCCTGCCACATCTTTGGAAGGCCATGCGTGGCGCCAAAGCCATCGAGCCACAGCGACGGCCAGCCGGCCGCTTCGGCACGCTGGAGCACGAACGCGCGTAGCCCGGCCGGATCGTCCGGCACGCCAGGCGGCGTGGTCGGTCGGGCCTCAGCCGCCGGCTCGGGCTCATCTTCGAAAGGATCAAACCAGGCGTTCGGCTGATCATCGGCCTCGCCCCATTCCTCGGGGAACAGCCGTATCCAACCTTCGCCCGCCTGACGATCTGACGATTGCACACCATTCCATTCTGGTGAATCTTCTTCATCCTTAGAATCCTTAGAAAAGAGTAGAGGCGAGATCGTCAGATCGTCAGAACCGTCAGAAACCTGCTTATTTCGCTCAAAATCGCCGATTTCCTTCTGACGATTGCTCTGACGGTTGTCGAAATCGTCAGAAAGATCGTCAGAAACGAAACCTTCGTTTTTCGGCGAATTTGCGCGATTTTCAGCCCCGATCTGACGATCTGACGATCTGACGATTGTGGCCTTATCTTCTTCTAAGAGTTTGAGCTGGTAGTAGCGCTCACCGCGCGGTCCTCGTGGCAACTCCTCGATCTCGATCCCATTGGCCGCCAGCACCGGCCCCAGTTTGCGCAGTCGTGCGGCCATGCCCCGAGCCGACCGCGGCCAGCCCTGGCGCTCCAGCGCTTTCAGCTCCTCCGGCCCCTTGTCGCGCGATATCTGCTCCAATAGCTCGCCGCAGGTGCCGCGCCAGATCTTCACCGCGCGCACAAAGTCGATGATCGCTGGCGAAACCGGCTCCGCCTCCAGCACGATTGCCTGCGCCTCAGCGCGATTGCGCAGGTACCGCTCCAGGAACGGTTCGCCCAGCGCGGCATAGCCCCAGGCTGTAAAGTCGGCCATGCGCGCCTGGACGGGCGGCTGCTGGTCGCGACGCTGCAGGGCCCGAACGACCAGATCCAAGAGCGCACCCAGAATCTTGGGCCGGTCCTTCTCGAACTGTTGCCAGAGCTCATCTTCTGGAATCTGTTGTTCGAGGCGCGGCGGCACGATCACAATAGAGCGGTCGAGCAAGTCGCTGGCCGTGACCACGTCCGTGACGGACGTCAATGCCACCGGGCGGCAAAATTCAATGATATGCTCTTCGTCTGTCGTGTAAAGACGCCGGACGGAGAAGCCGGCACCCGTCGAAATGCGGCACAGTGCGTCGCTGAGCCACGGCTGAATACCGCCCACGTTGTCAAAGGCCACGATCAGGCTGTTCTTCGTGGCCACAACAAGATCCCACTCCGATTTCGGCGGCGTGCGGAGCGGCGCGCTGTTTGGATCCACGATCTTCCGCAGAGCCTCGACGCTGGTCGACTTGCCGCGGCCTCCTTCTCCGCCGACGGCCAGCACAGGATACGGCCCCGTCGGATGCAGGCACATCAGGAGCCAGGCCAGCACCAGCACCCGATCCTCTTCCGCCACATTTACGTAGCGCCAGAGCAGCCCGATTTCGCCGCCACGTTCCGGCTCGGGCAACGGAAGGGCTCCGGGCGCGCGGCGAAATCGAACCGGCGGCGTCTCAATGATGCGCCAGCCCCCGGCCGTGATTTCGATGGCGCGCCAGTAGGGGTCGCTCATATCCAGGTAGATCGCGTCGCCGGTGGCCGCAACGCGCGTATGCACCTCATAGCGACCGCCCGAGAACTTCGCCTCACCTGCGATTACCAGTAGGGCATCCTGTACGGCCTGGGCGCTTGGCGTCTTCCGGCGTCTCTTGAATAGCTCGCGCCCGAGCCATTCACGAAAACCTCTCGTGTTAATCTGGTGGTGCTCGCAGTGCCTCTCTACCTGGATCGTGGCCCAGGCCTCGCCATCCGGCGTATGCCACAGTTCGGCAAGCTCCAGTGCGATCTCCACAAGCTCATCGGCCTGGGATTTTCGCTTTTTCTCAGACGTGCCTTGCTGCTCCGTTTGGCGTTGCTGCTCCAGCTGCCCATCCCCGGCCCGGACTTGCTCCCGCTGCTTCCTGGGCGGTTGCCAGCCGTATTGCCCCGCCAGCCAGAACAACGTACCGATCCCCACCTCGCCCCGGTATGATTTCAGGCGCTGGCGGATGTACTCCTCGGTGTCGCGCGCATCGCGCGTGTGCTTCAGCATGAGTTCGACGGCGGCATCTTCACCAACTGCCGACGCCAGCGCAAACAGGACTTTCAGCCAAAGGTGGTAGTCCAACGAGCCGTCCAGAGGAAGCGCCGCCAGTGCCGATTCGATCAGCTCGAGATCGACGCTTCCGCGGCCAGCGGTGGCCGCAGGCGGCAGCTCGACTTCGTGCCGGAAGCGGAAAATCCCGGCGTCCGGGTTGAAGTACAGCTCGGGGTCTACGGTGGCAAAGCATGCCCTGCTCAGATCCGGCGTGTCGTCTGCCACAAGCCCGTAGGTCGCCCGCAGGTAGGAGTAAAACGCACGGGCCGCCCGGGCGTGCGCCTTCTGCAAGGGCCCGGGGTCGGTTACTTCGGCGATCGGCTCGGCGATGCGCACGAGCAGCTTCAAGCCCGTGCCAGACGGGCTGATGAAAGCGGCCAGTACGTACGGATCCTGTGCGAGAAGTGGCTTCAGTCCTGGCAGATCGCGTCCGGGGTTATGATCGGCGTCCAGGTCGACGGTCAAGATGCCGCTATACGACTGGATCCCGTCGTTCTGGCGCCGCGCGAACGTGCCGGAAAAGACTACCTGCGCCAGCTCGCGCTTGAGCGCCTTCCGCTCTTCCTCGGACCGGGCGTTTCGGATCCGACTGACAAGCGCCTGCAGGTGCTCGTTGGGGCGCCGGAAGCGTTCGAGCACGGCGCCCAGCGTCGCGTACTGCACGTCGCCGGGACGGCTGGCCCGGGCCACGACGGTGGCGGGGAGCGCAGAAACAGACGCGGTACTTTGTGCGTCATTCACACGGCGCGTGCTTGCGCCGAACGCATTTTTTCCGTATTTTTGCATCGCGACACCCCCACTGTTTTAGGGTTCGTTATCGTAAACCACGCTGGACGGCCTCCAGCGGGTCGCACGACTTTACGATCGGCCATGCAACGCCCCGGTAGCCGCCGGGGCGTGCTGCTTTTCAGGCCTCCAGCTCTCCCGTGTAGCATTTTCGAAGCAGCTCCTCTACGTCACGCTCACGGAAGCGCACAGCCCGGCCGATCCGGACTTCAGGCAACCGGCCGCTGCGTCGCAGGTTGTCCACCGCACCGCGCGAGATGCGCAAGCGCTGGCAAACGTCGCGGATAGTTAGATAGCGCTCACGAAGCAGTTCCATGGCACGCACACATTCGTTGTTGAACTGAAGGCAAGAAAATCTTTTAAAGCGTACAGCGCTAACAAACGACGTGTGAAAAACTAAGTCGCATTTTTCCAACACCTTACCCCAAACCGCCCAGCGCCTGCTCCAGCCGGCGGCGCCTGTGCTCCTGGTCGATCCCTAAGTACAGCCGCACCTGGCGCAGGTCATCATGGCTTAGATGCAGCAGGTCCTGCAGCTCCAGGCCACCCTGTAGCGCCAGGCTGATGAACGTACGTCTGCCGACGTGCGGCGAAAGCAGGCGGTATTTCGGCACCACCTCGCGCTCCAGCCGGCTGCCGCGCTGCCGGACCACCTCCACCAGCTCGGTGATACCGGCCGCCTCGCCGATTTCCTTCAGGTAGGCGCCGCACTGCGGATTGCTGATCGGCTCGAGCGGCTCACGTGCGCCCTGAAGCCATCGCTCGCGGAAAAACCGAAGGATTGGCCCTACCAACGGAATTTCACGAAACGCCCCGGTTTTCACGACAAACAGGCGCCACGTGCCCTTTTCCAGGTCCAGGCGCGCCCAGCCCTCCGGCTCCATGAGCTGCTCCAGCTCCGACCAGCGCGCGCCCGTGAAGCACGACACCACCAGCGCGGCCCGGGCCGCCTCATAGCCCGGCGGAAAGCCACTCAGGTCCAGCTCGCGGATGCGCCGGAGCTCCTCGGCCGTCAGGTAGATCACCGCTTTCCGCGGCTCGCGAACGGTCACGGCCGGTGGCACCGAGGCCAGCAGGCCGCGCCGCTCGAGCCAGAGCAGGAACGTCCGAAAGGCCCGGACCTGGCGGTTTGTGGTCGTGGGCGCGTAGCCCTGTCCAAGCATCCAGGCGCTGAAGTCCTCCAGCAGGTGCCGGCGCACGGTCGAAGGCGTGGCCCGCGGAGGAAGGAAGTCCTGCAGGTGGAGCTTCAACCGGTGGTACAGCTCCATCGTGGCCGGCCGAACGCGCCGCTGCTGGTGCTCCAGGAAGTCCTCCAGCAACTCCAGCAGCGTCTTTTCGCGGCGGCGTTTTCCCAGGCGCTCCAGGACGCGATCGCGCACCTCCTCAAGTTCCAGCCCGTCGGCCAACAGCGATTGCACGAACGCCTCCAGGCGATCCAGCGCGGCATTGGCACCGCCGGCGGCCTCGGCGCTCGACGGTTTGAAGCGGCCGCGCCGCACGGACCAGGAGCTCCGTTTGGCGCTGAATGGTGTGGCGACTTCGATGGCGCGCCGTCCTCGACGCATGATCAGTCGGATGCGATAGCGGCCGTCGCGCAGCGGCTTGCTGCTCAGGCAGAACGAGCACGTAGCCATACGTACCTCCGCGAATAACCCACGAAAAGGCGTTTTTTCAGTGCTCAAGTATAATCGCTTGTGCACCCTCCGTCGAGGGGATAGAGGCGAAACTTTGATCCTTCAGAAGTGCCTTTTATAACAAGAGCTTACACACAAACCCTCCCGTCCGGACCGCTACCTGCCCTGAAACGGGCCTCGCAAAGGATTCCCTGCATAGCAGCACCTGGCAAAAAAAGCCCGATCGCATGCGATCGGGCTTTTCTGTTCTGCTCGGACCATACGTCCGCTTGCGGGAGGCTAACTAACCGCCGGGCCACGCTCGGCGCTCGGCAGCAGGATTTCGAAGCGCGTCCCTTTGCCGGGTTCGGACTGCACGGTGATCTGGCCGTTCATCAGGTCGACCAGTCGCTTGACGATGGCCAGGCCCAGACCCACCCCCTGGTGTTTCTGCTCCAGCCCTTCGTGCTCTTGCCGGAACGGCTCGAACAGATGCGGGAGGAATTCGGGACTGATGCCGCAGCCGGTATCTTCCACGGCCAGCAAGACCCATCCCTTCTTTTGCCCGAGCTCGACGCGCACATGCCCTTCGTCGGTGAACTTGATGGCGTTCGAGAGCAGATTGACCAGCACCTGATGCAGCCGGTTCGGATCGGCCCGGGCCGTCAGGTTTTCCTCGGCGTGTAGTTCCAGTTTCAGCCCCTTCTCTTCGGCCAGGGGTTGCATGAGCTGCACGGCTTGACGGGCCACCTCGACCACGTCGGTGGGCTGCAGCCTGAGCTCCAGCCGGTTCGCCTCGATCTTACTCAGGTCCAGGATGTCGTTGAGCAGCGTCAGCAGCCGCCGCGCCGAGCGATCGATGATGTGCGTAAACTCGCGCAGGTCTTCCTGCTGACGGGCTTCCAGCTCTTCGTCGAGCAGTTCGGCGAAGCCCAGAATGGCGGTGATCGGCGTGCGGATCTCGTGGCTCATGTTGGCCAGAAAGGCCGACTTCAGGCGACTGGCTTCCTCGGCCCGCTCCTTGGCCGCTTTCAACTGCCGCTCGGCTTCCACCAGCTCCGTCACGTCGGCCATCAGGCCGATGTAGCCGATGTGCTGCCCGTGTTCATCATAGAGCGGGTCGATATGCACTTCATCCCAGAAACCCGCGCCATCCTTGCGGTAATGGTACAGACGAGCGCGGGCCGGCCGTCCGCGCAGCAGACGCAGCCGCATGCGCCGGAGCGTGTCGCGGTTGGTTTCCGGACCGTGCAGCAGGTGCTCGATATTCTTCCCCAGCACCTCGTCGGGTCGGTAGCCGGTCAGGCGTGTGAAGGCCTCGTTAACCCACACCACGTTGCCCATCGTGTCGGTGAGGGCCACGCCTTCAGTGATCTGGGCCACCACGCGGGCCAGCCGCTCCCGTTCTTCCTGGAGCTTTACCTTGGCCATGCCCACGCCGGCCAGGTGGGCCAGCCGGGCCACGACGGCCTGCTCATCAGGCGAGGGACTGCGCACCCGGTCGAAGCAAAGACCCAGCACGCCCAGCAGTTCGCCTCTGCGCCCGAAGAAGGGCACGGCCCAGCAGGCACGAAGGCCCTGCGTCAGTGCCTGCTCTCGAAAGGCACCCCAGCGCGGATCGTGCTCAATGTCGGAGACCCAGACCGGCTGCCGGCTGAAGGCGGCCGCGCCCAGGGCTCCCCGATTGGAACCGATGAGCTGCCTGTCGAAAAGCGATCGGAACGATTCGGGAAGTTCCGATGCGGCGCACAGGTGGAGCCGCCCTTCGTCGTACATCCAGACCGAAGCGCGGGCGCCCTCGATGAAGCGCTCGGCCACGCGACAGAGCCGCTCGCAGAGCGTCTTACGGGAGGCACCGGAGACGAGCTGTTCCAGAAACAGTCCTTCCTCTTCCAGCAAAGCCTGCAGCCGTCGCAGCTCGGTAATGTCGCAGGCGATGCCGGCAATGAGCCGGATGTGGCCGTCCGGGTCGGGAACGGGCACCAGCTGCGTCAGCCAGGTACGGCGGCCGGCCGGCAGGTCCAGCGTTTCCTCGTACTCGATGGGATGGCCGGCCTCCAGGCAGCGCCGGTAGTTGCCCGTCACATGGGCGACGATGTCGGGCGGCAGGATCTCGTGCAGCGGCCGATTCCAGAGCATTTCGGGCGTGAGCCCGGTCTTGCGCTGGTGCGAGGGGTTGGTGGCCTCCACCAGAAACTGGCCGTCGTCCGTGACACGAATCCAGAAGATGGCGTCTTCCGTGTGCTCGTAAAGCCCCAGATAACGCCGGCGCTGCTCCAGCAGCTCGGTCACGTCGATCAGCGTGCCCTCGATGCATTCGGTGCCGTCCGGCTCCTGCACCAGCAGCACGTTCTCCAGTCCCCAGAGCACGCGGCCGTCCTTTCGGCGCAGCCGGACCTCGTAGTTGACGAGCCGCCCCTCCCGGCGCAGCGCCTCCAGAAAGCGTGCGCGGTCTGCTTCTTCCACGTAAAGCACGCTGGTCGGACGTCCTTCCAGTTCGGAGGGATCGTCGTAACCCAGCATGCGGGCCAGCGCCGGGTTGACGCGCAGAATCCGACCGTCCACCGTGGTCCGATAGAAACCGGCCACGCTATGTTCGAACAGCCGGCGGTAGCGGGCCTCGCTCCGTTTCAGTTCCTCAAGGGCCCGTACCTGCTCGTCGACATCCAGCACCGTACCGAGGATGGCCGGCCGCCCCTTATAGATAAAGCTCTGGCCCCAGACTTCTACCCAGACCTGACCTCCATTTTTACGTCGTCCTCGAAACCGATAACGAACCGCTTTTTCTTCACCAACAACGCGACGTCGGATGTTTTCGACCACCAACGGACGATCTTTCTCTGCGATAACTACGGTCACAGGTAATCCCACAAGCTCCTCAGGTGTGTAGTCGAATATGGCGGCCCCTCGAGGGTTTACCATGGAAATACGACCATCTTGCAGGAGATAGATACCAACCAGATTGGTTTCAAAAAGCGTTCGATAAAAAGCCTCTGTTTCAGAAAGACGTTGGAGATCGCGTAGATCATGGAGAACGCACTGGAGCAGTTTGCGTCCACTAACTTCCACGACCCGGGCCGAGAGAGCGACAGGGATCCAGCTGTCGTCGGCATGTTGCACGATCAGCTTACGTGTCTGAAGCGTACCGCTCTCAATGGCCTCACGGAATTTTTTTCGATAGGAGGCGGCAAGTTCAGCCGGACACAGCTCATCCAGATATACCTGACACAGCAACGCTCGTTCGTAGCCGAAAAGCCGCTCAGCCGCCGGGTTGGCATCCAGAATCCGGCCTGTTTCGGCGTCTGCGATCAGAACGGCGTCTCGAGTCGCTTGGAAAAGGGCGCGGTAAAGAGCTTCGTGATTTAGCGCCGACGCCTCGCGCACTTCCATACAGACATCCTGTTACGCTCCATTTCTTGACATTTAAGCAAATGTTATTCCCAGGTCAAACAGGTTTGTGTACCCGTCCACGCACTATCAACTGCTCCTGAAAGCCCAATGCTTCCTCGCCTTCGCGGGGCCTGCGCAGGACGTACCGGCCGTCGGGTTGCAGCTCCCAGGCCGTGCGGTGATCTTCCAGCGCCAGCTCCAGCAGACGCGTCAGTCGCCGCCGGAGTTGCGGGTCTTCGACAGGTGCCAGCACTTCGACGCGGTCGTCCAGGTTGCGCCGCATCCAGTCGGCGCTGCCGATGTACACGAGCGGATCGCCGTTGTTGTGAAAGTAATAGACGCGGCTGTGCTCCAGAAAACGGCCGACGATGCTGATGACCCGGATGGTCTCGCTGTAGCCCTTCAGACCGGGGCGGAGCCGACACGGCCCGCGCACGATCAGATCGATGGGCACGCCGGCCTGCGAGGCGCGGTACAGCTCCTGAATGATGCCGACGTCGTCGAGGCCGTTCATCTTGGCGATGATGCGGCCGTTGCCGTGCTGCCGGTGATGCGCCACCTCCTGGCGGATGAGCTGCACCAGCGCCGGGCGGAGATCGCGTGGCGCTACCAACAGCTTCTGGTACTGCTGCTCGGGCGCAAAGCCCGTCAGGAAGTGAAACAGGTTGATCAGATCGCGGCCGATGTCTTCGCGGCCGGTCAGCAGGCCCAGATCGGCGTACTGGCGGGCCGTTTCCGGATTGTAGTTGCCCGTGCCGATGTGGCCATAGGTGCGCAGCCGGCCGTTTTCCTCACGCACCACCAGCGTCACTTTGGCGTGCGTCTTCAGCCCGACAAGTCCGTAGGTGACGTGCACACCGGCCCGCTCGAGCTGCTGGCCCCATTCGATGTTGTTCTCTTCGTCGAAGCGGGCCTTGACCTCGACGAGCACGGCCACCTGTTTGCCGTGCTCGGCCGCCCGCATGAGGGCCTTCATGATGGGCGAATCGCTGGAGGTGCGGTAGAGCGTCTGTTTGATGGCCAGCACGTGCGGATCGTCGGCGGCTTCTTCGAGAAAGCGCTGCACGCTGGCCGCAAACGACTCGTAGGGATGATGCACGAGCACGTCGCGCTGCCGCAGGATGTCGAAAATGGTCACCCGATCCTGCGCTTCGCCTTCGTGCACGAGCGCCCGGGGAATGATGGGCTCCCAGGGTTCGTAGCGAAAGGCCGGAAGGTCCAGTTCGGCCAGCGCCTGGCAATCGCCCAGGTCGATCGGACCGTCCACCTCGAACAGGTCTTCCGGATCCAGCTCCAGTTCCTCCATCAGGAGCTGCCGCACCCGATCCGGCATGGTGTGCTCGGCTTCCATGCGCACCACGGGCGCAAAGCGCCGCTCGCGCAGCTCCTCGGCGATCATCGCGATCAGGTCCTCGGCCTCCTCTTCAGCGCGTCGGACGTCCGCGTTGCGCGTGATGCGGAAGGCCCAGGCGCCCTGCACTTCCATACCCCGGAACACCGCGGGCAGGTGGTGCCGCACCACTTCTTCAAGCGGCACGAAATGCAGCGGCTTTTCGAGCGGCACCCAGCGTCCGCGGTCGGTGGGCACCTTGACCCGGGCAAAATGCTCGGTGCCCTGCTTCGGATGGCGCAGCAGCACGGCCAGCGAAAGGCTCAGGTTCGAGATGAGTGGAAACGGATGGCCGGGATCGACGGCCAGCGGCGTCAGCACCGGAAAGATCTGTTCCTCGAAGTAACGGGTCAGGTAGCGGCGCTGCGCTTCGTCGAGCTGCTCGTAGTCGAGCACCTGCACGCCGGCTTCACGGGCCAGGGCCGGCCGCAGCTCCTCGCGCCAGAGGCGGTACATGCAGTCGTACATGGGCCGGAGCGCCTCCCGGATCAGGCGGAGCTGCTCGGTGGGCGTGCGGCCGTCGGGCGAGAGCTGGCGCACCCCGGCGGCTTCCTGGCGCTTGAGGCCACCGTAGCGCTTTCGAAAGAACTCGTCGAGGTTGGTTGATGTGATGGCCAGAAAGCGCACGCGCTCCAGCAGGGGTACACGCGGATCGAGCGCCTGAAAGAGCACGCGCCAGTTGAAGTCGATCCAGCTCAGCTCCCGGTTGAAGTACAGGCGCGGATCGTCCAGTGGACGGCCCGGCGGCACAGGCCGGGGACGGGTCGCCTGCGGCACGGCAAACGCAAGGCGGTCCGACGGCCGGCCGTCGGTGCGGATCGTCTCGGAAGCAGTGCCTGTTGCCGTGCGGGCCATCCCCGATCTTCCGGGTAGCGTTTGATCGAAGCGTTACCGGGGCATGTACCCGGAGATCGGGGCTTTGTTGCCGATTTTTCAGAGATAACGGCTCTGGAGCAGCACTTCGTGCACGGGTCGGCGCGGCGTGGGTGGCACGGCCGGCCCATAGCCCAGGCGCAGGATGGTCTGTGGCCAGGCCTCGGTGCCAAGCCAGTCGCGAAGTTTTTTGCGCATTTCCGGTACTTCGATGGGCTGATTCAGAAAAGACGCCGACAGGCCGTAGTCGGCCGCCTGGAGCAGCAGCCGGTCCAGGGCCTGTCCGGCCTGCAGCCAGGCCAGCGGCTCGTCGCGTTCGGTCAGGAGCACCAGCAGCACGGGCGAGCCTTCGGCCAGCTGCCGATCGCGGGCCACCTGTCCCCGAGCCCAGAGGAAGGTGCGCAGCACGAGCGGTCCCGCCGGCCCCAGCCACTCCTGCAGGCCCCGGGCGGTCAGCGGCAATCCGTCTTTGCTCTCGTTGCGGGCGGGATGTGTCCAGGCGGCCAGTTCACGCCGGAAGCGCGGGTCGGCGGTCTGGATGCGGTCGGCTTCGGTGATCAGTTCGGCCAGCTCGTAGCGTTTTTCTTTTTGCCGAATCACGACCAGATGGGCTCCTTCCTGCTCGACGGCCCGTTCCAGGGCCCGGAGTTCGGCTTCGGGGACGGGGCGATTTTCGAAGGGCAGGCGGTTCGTATGGCGCTTTTTGATGGCCTGAAACAGCCGGTGGTCCAGCAGCGTGGCGGGTTCAGGTGGTCCCAGCCGGACGAAGGCCAGCAGGTCGGGATCGTCCGGGTCCGGCAGCAGCCGCACCTGGGGCTGATAGCCAAAATGCCGCATGGCTACCTGCAGATGAAACAGCGCCGCGCCGCAGCTCATGATAAGCTGGCGGTCTTCGGGATCGGCCACGGCCAGTGCGCGCGTGCGGTCGGCGTAGAGTTCCACCTCGCTCCCCACCACCCGGAAGCGCCAGGGTTGCGTGTTGTGGACCGAAGGGGCCAGCACGGCATAGTTCAGCAGAAAGCGCAGCTGCGCCTCGGGCGCGGCGTAGCGCGGAAAGTCGTGCTCGGCCACCTGCCACGGATCTTCTTTCCAGGCCGTCGTCATGCCCTCGCTGCTTTCTGGATCGCTGCGAATCGTCGCCTCCATGCGTCGCGGCGCCGGAATGACGCCGGCGGACGTTGTGCTGCACAGGCTGAAGGGAAGTTATCGATTTACAGAGGGCTAAAGATACCGGAAGAAAACGAACGCCCCTGTAGGAAAATCCCCGCCGGCGTTGTAGGGGATTTGCTTACACTGCTTCTGTTCAATGCAGGGAAGGCTCCGGGGGTAGTTCGCGATGGCGGAGGGTGAGCACCGGACAGGGCGCCTGGCGCAGTACGCGTTCGGTCACGCTGCCCAGCAGCCAGCGGGCCACGCCGGAACGGCCATGCGTGGCCATTACGATCAGATCGGCCTGGTCCTGGCGGGCCTGTTCCAGGATGGTCAGATCGACCGGTCCTTCTTCGATGCGCAGGTCGGACGCTACGGCCTCGGGCACTTCGGCTTCGATCCAGCGCGTCAGTTCTTCATGAAGGCGCTCCTGCAGCCCCGGCACGACCTCATAGACGGCGGCCATCTCGGTCACCGAGACGGGAATGACGGCCGGGGCCAGCACATGCAGGAGGGTCAGCCGGGCCCGGAAGTGGGCGGCCCAGCGGGCCGCCTCACGGAGTGCCATGCGGGCGTCGTCGGAAAAGTCCGTAGGCACCAGGATGTGCCGGATGGCCTCCGGCACGCGGGCGTGCTCGCGCACGGTCAGCACCGGCACCGAGGCGCGGCGTACGATGGCTTCGGCCACGCACCCCAGCAGGAAGTGCTGCAGCCCGCGGCGGCCGTGCGTGCCCAGCACGATCAGCTCGGCCTCCACGGTATCGGCATAGTCCAGAATGGACCCGATCACATCCGAGGAGCGCCGCCAGGCCCGCGCAACGGCCACCTGGTCGGTGGCCACCTCCTGAATAAGTTGCTGCAGCAATTCGTCGGTCACCTCTTCGGGCAATCGCTGGCGGGCCTGCACTTCGGGCCGGAGCCGCACCGGGCTGTACGGATCGCTCTCGGTCGGCGTGATCACGTGCATCACGTGCACCGTACAGCCCGGTGACGCCAGCCGCACGGCCAGTTGCAATGCCTGGCGGGCGGCCCCGGAAAAATCCGTAGGGACCAGTATATTGCGCCACATAACGCCTTGCTTCGCTGTTTTATTGAGCCGGTTGCAGCTTGAACCGGATGGGCAGCGAGAAGCGGACGCGCACGGGACGTCCGCGCTGCTTTCCGGGCTTGAAGCGCAGTTGTTGGACGGCCTTGATGGCGGCCTCGTCCAGCAGCTTGCCGGCCGAACGAATCACCTGGATGTTGCTGATGCTCCCGTCGGGTTCCACGACGAACTGCACCACCACCAGGCCCTCGAGTCCGGCTTTCCGGGCCAGCTCCGGATACTCCAGCAGCTCGTAGAGCCGTTCGATGCCGCCGATGATTTCGGGCATTTCCTCCACCACCACGAAGATTTCCTGCTCTTCCTCCGGTTGCTGCGCTTCTTTTTGCGGCTCCGGTGGGGGTGGAGGCGGCGGCAGCTCGGTGATCGCTTCGTTAATGTCGAGCGAGACGTCGAAGCTCACCGGCTCTTCTTCCAGGATCGTTTCGTCAGGTACCGCGATCGGAACTGTCGGACGCGGCGGTGGCGGAGGCGGCAGCTCCTGGCGCGTCTGCACGATTTCCTCGAGCTGCACCACCTCCTGCTCAGGCGCGGCCAGCACCACCTCGGTCTTCGGCCGCCACGGAATGCGAAACAGCACGATCAGCAGCGCCAGCGCCAGCGCCAGCCCCAGCATGATGAACAGCCGGTAGTACTGCCGCAGGTCGGCCCCGGTCAGCTTGTACGGCGCCCGACGCCGCGGACGCTCCGGCGTCTCGACGGCTACCGGCGTTTCGCCGGAGTCTGCACGGGGCACCCGCCATTCATTTTTGACACGCGCCGTCATGACACACCTCCTGGCTTCTTCGGAAGCCTGCGTGTCAGGTTGTGGTCTTTACCTTTTCGGAAGCCTCGGCCCTGGCCGCTCGCAGCAGCGACTTGCCGAAAGCCTTCACGACGAACACCGGGCAGGGTGCCTGCCGGATGACCCGTTCGGTCACGCTGCCCAGCAGCAGATGCTGCAGGCCGGTCAGGCCGTGCGTGGACATCACGATCAGGTCGGCCGGCTCCCGCTCGGCCTCGTGCACGATCTCCCGCACGGCACGGCCATGCACCACCCGATAGTTGATCGGCACCTCCGGACCGTCGGTGCGCACCACGAACTCTTCCAGCGCCTTCTTCGAGCGCTCCTCGATGTCCGGCATCACGTCGTAGATCGAGAAGACGCCCGTGTTGTAGAAGGCCGGATGCAGGATCTCCTCGATGACGTAGAGCACGGTGAGCTGTCCGCCGAAGGCGGCGGCCAGCTCCCGGCCGTAGCGCAGGGCGGTACGGCTGTGCTCGGAGAAGTCCACCGGCACCAGGATGCGGCGCGGCGGATGCACGTGCCAGGGATCCACCTGCTGCCGCGTGGTGATCACCGGGCAACGGGCCATGCGCACCACCTCCTCGGCCACACTGCCCATCAGGAAGTGGCGGAAGCCCCGGCGGCCGTGCGTGCCCATCACGATCACGTCGATGTCGTGGTCTTCGGCATAGCCCAGAATACCGGGCGCCGGTGCGATGTCGCGCTCGACGGCCACGACCAGCTTCAGGGCCCCGGCCGCCTCTTTGCGCTGTCCTTTACGGGCGGCGTTCAGACGCTCCCGCAGCCGCTCTTTGAGCCCCGCTTCCTGTTCCTCGGTCAGTGCCGAGAGTCCCCGCGCGTCCTCGTAGGGTACCACCACGTGCAGCAGGTGCAGCTCGGCCTCGTGCTCCTGCGCCAGTGCCAGCGCGATAGGAAGCGCTTTTTCCGCGCATTCTGAAAAGTCATCCGCAAACAGGATGCGTCGAATCTCCAACATGGCGCCCTCCGCGGTTTTGAAGTTTCTACTGATAATTACGCCCGAAATGAAAACGGATCGCGACGGGAAGGTTATATTTTTCCATCAGGAAAACCTGTATCCTGTTGTAGGGAAAAACCCTACGCCGCCGCTTCGAAGATCCGAAAGGCGCATGTAAGCAAGTCGCTGCTTTCTTTTTCTTTACAGGCTTTTCCCTGCGGTCGGCCGTCGAATCCCGTATTTTTGGCGCCGCCGTAAGCGTCTTTGTGCCACCAGAAGCTGCAGACGTTCATGCACGGTCTTCCTCGTTCCAGCGGGATTCTGCTGCATCCGACCTCATTGCCGGGGCCCTTCGGGATCGGCGATCTGGGACCGGCGGCCTATCGGTTTGTCGACTTTCTGGTCGAGGCCGGCCAGCGGCTCTGGCAGATGCTGCCGCTCGTGCCCGTGGGACTCGGTTTTTCACCCTACGCCAGCCCTTCGACGTTTGCCGGCAATCCGCTGCTGATCAGTCCGGAGCGGCTGGTCGAACAGGGCCTGCTGCAGCCCGACGACATCGCCCGACCGCCCGCGTTTCCGGAAGACCGTGTGGACTACGACTGGGTGATCGCCTACAAGCAGCACCTGCTGGAGAAAGCCTACGCCACGTTCGAAGCACACCCGGAACGTGTGGACGAAACCGACTTCTGGCTCTTCTGCGAAAAGCAGGCCTACTGGCTCGACGACTACGCGCTGTTTATGGCGCTCAAGGAGGCGCACGGCGGCGCGGTCTGGACCGAATGGCCGATCGAACTGGTCCGGCGCGATCCCGGGGCCCTGCATCGCGCCCGCCAGGAGCTGGCCCGCTCGTTCCGCAAGCACCAGTTCTGGCAGTACCTCTTTCACAAACAGTGGATGGATCTGCGGGCCTACTGCCACGAGCGGGGCATCCGACTCATGGGCGACATCCCGATCTACGTCGCGCACGACAGCGCCGACGTCTGGGCCCATCCGCACCTGTTCCATCTGGACGAGCGCGGCCACCCCACGGTGGTGGCCGGCGTGCCGCCCGACTACTTCAGCGAGACGGGTCAGCGCTGGGGCAATCCGCTCTACCGCTGGGACGTCTCCCGCGAGACCGGCCATCACTGGTGGACGCAACGCTTTGCCGCCCTGCTGGAAAAGGTGGACCTGATCCGGCTGGACCACTTCCGGGGCTTTGCCGCCTACTGGGAAATTCCGGCCAGCGAACCGACGGCCGTCAACGGCCGCTGGGTGCCTGGACCCGGCGCCGAATTCTTCGCGACGATCCAGCAGAAGCTGGGGCCGCTCCCCATCGTGGCCGAAAACCTGGGTGTCATCACGCCCGACGTGACCGAGCTCATGGAGCGCTTCGGCTTTCCGGGCATGGCCGTGCTCCAGTTCGCCTTCGACGACGACGCCACCTCCACCTTCCTGCCCCACAACTACACGCGCAACCTGGTGGCCTACACCGGCACGCACGACAACGACACGATCGTGGGCTGGTGGCGCGGCCAGAACAAAACCACGCTGCCGCCGGAGGTTGTCGCCCGCGCCAAAGCCTACGCCCGCGCCTATCTGGACCTGGACCGCAAACGCGAGCGCGAAATCCACTGGACCTGCATTCGTGCGCTCATGGCCTCGGTGGCCGAGCTCGTGGTGTTTCCCATGCAGGACGTGCTCGGCCTGGGCAGCGAGGCCCGCATGAACACGCCCGGCACAAGCGGCCCGCACAACTGGTCCTGGCGCCTGCGCGCCGACCAGCTCCGCCCGGACGTGGCCGAGCGGCTGCGCTCACTTACGGAGATCTATGGCCGGCTGCTACCGGCCTCGTAAGGTCAGTCGCGGTGCCAGTGCACGCGGATGACCCGGTCGCCGTCGGCGTAGGCAAAGTCCAGCTCGCCCTGATAGGCCCGCGCCAGCGCCTCGCCGATACGTCGGGCCAGGTGTACGCCCGTCGTGGTGACGTGACAGCGGCCGTCCTGCACTTCCATCTTCAGGATGCGCTCCAGCGGACGGGCCTGTTTTTCCTGTTCCTCCAGATTGTGAATCAGGTTCAGAATCTCCTCCTGGTGCGCCCTCAGAAACGCACCCGCCAGCTCCACATAGCCAGCCGGGTAGCGATCGGCCGCGCGTCGGCAGGCCGGGCACCGCGCCTCGTGCACCGCTTCGGCCACCTCCTCCCACGTCCATCGCCCGCCCATGAACACGGCGCCGCAATCCGGGCAACGCGTGGGCTCCGGCCACTTCTGATGCTCCCAGTAGGCATCCCGCCGACGCTGCTTCAGGATCCGATCCTTTCGGCCATGGCTGCTTCGAAACATAGGCCCCTCTGGATTGAAATGAACAGGTAGCGCATGGTGACCTGCGGCCACCTCATATGTTAAGATTAAAAGAAGCGCATCCGAAGTCAAGTCGGCGGGTTACTTTTCCGAAGCGGGGATCGCCACGAACGCTCCGAGCGCTTCGATCTCCAGTAGCTCTCCGGTGCGCAAGTCCATCGCGCCCAGCGCCAGTCGGAATGTGCCTGCCACCCGATCGGCCCGTTCACGTTCAGCGAGCACCAGCTCGCCGGCCTCGGTAACGAACGTATAGGGCGGCCAGGCCAGATACCCCACGACGAATGCTCCGGGCTCCGGCCCCGGCACCCACCGATGCACGGCCTCCAGCGTGTCGGCTTTCACAGGCGGAAGCTCCAGCGACAGTCCGCGGGCGGTATCCGGCCGGCCGATCAGATCGACCACGATCGCCCCGGACGTGTCCTGCCGAAAACGCGCCCGTCCTTCCAGCGTATCGGTCACGGTGCCCTGCAGCACGACGAGAAAACTTCCAGGCCGGAGCGTTCGGGCATCGTGCGGCGAGGGTTCCGGCGCCTCGATCCGACACCCGGCCAGCCAGAACAAAAGCAGGCTCCATTTGAACAGACGGCCGGCCCGGATGTAACTTGTGTAAGCAGTACGTGGCATGCTTTCACTCCAGAAGTCGTTCATGGACGCTGCGGTTGCGCTGGAATCGACGGTCATTGCGCACGGGTTGCCGGCCCCGCACAATCTGGACGTTGCCCGGCGGTGCGAGGCGGCCGTTCGCGCCGAAGGCGCACGCCCCTGCACGATCGCCATCCTGAAAGGTCAGGTCCGGGTGGGACTCCGGCCCGACGAGCTGCGCCATCTGGCCACGGCGCCGGACGTTCGGAAGGTCAGCCTGCGCGACCTGCCCGTCGTTGTAGCCCGCGGGCTGGACGGCGCCACGACCGTGGCCGCCACGCTGCACCTGGCCTGGCGCGCCGGCATCCCGGTGATGGCCACCGGCGGCATCGGCGGCGTCCATCGCCGGGCGGACGGCCAGCCCGCCGCGGACATCAGCGCCGATCTGGAGGCGCTGGCCCGCATCCCGGCCATCGTCGTCTGCTCGGGCCCGAAGATCATTCTGGATCTGGAGGCCACGCGCGAGCAGCTCGAAACACGCGGCGTCACGGTGGTGGGCTACCGCACCGACACGATGCCCGCCTTCTACTGCGCCACGAGCGGCCTGTCGGTCGATGTCCGCTGCGACACGCCGGAAGAAGTCGTGGCCCTGTACCGGGCCCGGCTGCGGCTGGGGCTGCCCGGCGCCGTGCTCGTGACCGTCCCGCCGCCCGACCGGGTGGCGCTGCCCCCGGAGTCGGTGCTGCCTGTGCTGGAACAGGCGCTCCGGGACGCCGAAGCCCGGCAACTGCGGGCCGAAGCGCTCACGCCGTTCCTGCTGGCCCGCCTGCGCGATCGGCTGGGCTCGCGGGTGTTGCAGGCCAACATCGCCCTGCTGGAGCAGAACGCCATCGTGGCCGCCCGGATCGCCCGCGCCCTGGCTACGAGCGCTGTTTCGCCCCCTTGAGCCCCTGCAGGCTGCGCACCGAAAGCAGGTTCACGTCGTAGGAGCGCACGCGCCCGTTCTTCTCGCGGTGGCGCTTCTGCGCCAGCCGGATCAGCTCGTCCATCAACGCATCGAAGGGCACGCCCACCGGCTCCCACAGGTAGAAGGAAAACGAGCCGGGGATCGTGTTGATTTCGTTGAAATAGACCTGACCCGTGTCGTCGTCGAGCAGAAAGTCGATGCGGGCCACACCGGCGCACTCGAAGAGCTGGAAGACCCGAACGGCCATTTCCTGAACGGCACGGGTCTGCGCTTCGTCGAGTGGCGCCGGAATGATGCGATCCAGCGAGGCCATGCCCTGCGGCGCCTGCTGCTTACCGGCACGGCGGCCGGCCTTGCCGCCGCCCCGCATGTACTTGTCCTGAAAGGTCAGCAGCTTCGACGGATCGCTGCGCACGGGCTCTTCGAGCATGCTGGGACGGGCTTCCGACGGATCGCCCAGCACGGCGCAGTTGATCTCGCGCAGGTTGCGGATGGCGCGCTCGACCACCACTTTCTCGTCGTAGCGAAAGGCCTCCTCGATGGCTGCATCGAGTGCCTGTCGGTCTTCGACGCGCTGGATGCCAATCGACGAACCCAGGCGGGCCGGCTTGACCACCATCGGGTAGCCCAGCTCGGCCTCCAGCCGGTCGAGCCATTCCTCCTCGCGCCCGGCCCAGTCGGCTTCGCGAAACCACAGGAAATCTACCACCGGGATGCCCTGCTCCCGGCACAGCAGCTTCGAGAGCACCTTGTCCATGCCCAGCGCCGAGCCGAGCACGCCGCTGCCCGTGTAGGGGACGTTGAGCGTCTCGCACAGGCCCTGCACCCCGCCGTTTTCGCCCTCGCCCCCGTGCAGTGCCAGCAGCACCACGTCCACCAGATAGCGCCGGAGGCGCCGCCAGGGCCAGCGGCGCGGCGTCGCTTCGACAAGCAGCATCCGACCGTGGACGGCCGGGTCGAACCGGACCGGGATGGCCGCCCGTCGGAGTGCGTCCAAGTCCTGATAGGCCTCCAGCTCCAGCAGCACCGGCCCGGTGTACCAGCTCCCGTCCTTGGCGATGTAGAGCGGGACGATCTCGTAGCGGGTGCGGTCGAGTGCGGCGGCCGCCTGCAACCCGGTGATGACCGACACCTCATGCTCCGGCGACACGCCGCCGAAGACCACGCCGACGCGCAGGCGCTGTGCAGGGTCTCTCATTTCCTTTCCACGGTAACCTTTCGATGGCACGGCACTTCGCCATCGCTCTGCGACTTACCACGAATAGATTCGTGCGTGTAGTAAGGCGCGCAGCGTAGCGAAGTGCCGCTTTCCAAAATAACGCCACTTCGCTGGCACTCCGTGGCGCCCTACCAGACAGGCTCAGGGCTCCTGGGGCACGAACCAGCCCCGGTTGTAGATGGCCCAGGCGCGTCCGACCAGTTCCTCGCCGAGGAACGGCGTGTTCCGGCTCTTTGAGCGAATGTGCCGCTCCTCGAAGACCCAGCGCGTGGTCGTGTCGAAGATCGTCAGGTTGGCCGGTTCGCCCTCGGCCAGCCGGGGCACGGGTAGCCGCAGGATGCGGCGCGGTGCCACCGTCAGCTTGTAGACCGCCTCGGCCACGGTCAGCACGCCCGGCGCGATCAGTTCACGGCCAATCAGCCCCCAGGCCGTCTCCAGCCCGATAATGCCGAAAGGCGCCTCGATAAACTCGACCTCCTTTTCAAAGCTGGCGTGGGGTGCGTGGTCCGTGCAGATGGCGTCGATCGTGCCATCACGCAACCCTTCCTTGATGGCCGCGATGTCGGCGGCCGTGCGCAGCGGCGGATGCATTTTCGTGTTCGTCGAAAAGCCCGTGCGCTCGACCGCCTCGTCGGTCAGCGTGAAATGGTGCGGACAGACCTCGGCCGTCACGCGCACGCCCCGCGCCTTGGCCTGCCGTACCAGCTCGACCGACCGGGCCGTCGAGATATGCGCCACATGCACGTGCCCGCCCGTGTATTCGGCCAGAATCAGGTCACGCGCCACCATGACCTCTTCAGCCGCCGGCGGGATGCCCGGCACGCCCAGCCGCGTCGACACCACGCCCTCGTGCATGTGGCCGTGCGGGTTGAGCGTAAGGTCCTCCATGTGGTTGATGATGGCCCGGTCGAGCATCGAAGCGTATTCGAGCGCCCGCCGCATCAGGCCGCCGTGCTGCACCGGTGCGCCGTCGTCGCTGAAGGCCACCGCCCCGCCCTCGACCAGATCGGCCATCTCGGTCAACTCCTTCCCCTCCCGGTTCTTCGACACGCAGGCGATCGGGTGGACATCGACCGGCGTACGCCGACCGCGCTCGATCACGAATTCCACCACGTCGCGCGTGTGAATGGGCGGTTCGGTGTTGGGCATGCAGGCCACGGCCGTGAAGCCCCCGAAGGCAGCCGCCCGGCAACCGGTCTCGATCGTTTCCTTGTGCTCCTGGCCCGGCTCGCGCAGATGCACGTGCATGTCCATCCAGCCGGGCGAGATGAACTTGCCCGTGGCGTCGTAGACCGGCACGTCGTCGGCTTCGATCGACTCGGCGATGCCGGCAATCCGGCCGCCACGGATCAGCAGATCGGCCCGGCGCTGCCGTCCGGTTTCCGGATCGAGCAGGATTCCTCCCCGAATGAGCAGATCCGGCGTTTTGCGCGCACCCGATTCCATATCGCTGATTTTTCCTGATTGCAACAAAAAGCCCGTGCCAAAGATAGCACGGGCCCGGCCGCTCAGTGCGCCTCCACCAGGTTTTCCTTCAGAAAATTCGTAATTAGTGTAAACAGGTGCAGGCGGGTGTTGCCGCCGTAGATGCCGTGGTTGCGCCCCGGATACATCATGAAGGCGAACTGCTTACCCGCCCGTTGCAACGCGTCGATCATCTGCGCGGCGTTCTGGAAGTGAACGTTGTCATCCAGATCGCCGTGGATGATCAGCAGCCGCTGCCGGTCCGAGAGCCGGTCGGCGTACGCAATGGGCGAACCACGCCGATAGCCGTCCGGATTTTTCTGCGGCGTGGACATGTAGCGCTCGGTGTAGATCGTGTCGTAGAGCCGCCAGTCGGTGACCGGCGCCACCGAGACGCCCACGCGGAAGACCTGCGGCCCGTCGCCGTAGAGCATGGACATGAGCGTCATGTAGCCGCCGTAGCTCCAGCCCCAGATGCCGATGCGATCCGGATCGACGTAGGGACGCTGCGCCAGTGCCTTCGCGGCCGCGATCTGGTCCTGCGCCTCGAGCTGCCCCAGCCGCCGGTAGGTGGCCGTTTTGAAGGCGTAGCCGCGGGCACCGGTCCCCCGATTGTCCACGCTGGCCACCAGGATGCCCAGCTCCTCGGCCAGGTAGTAGTGCCAGAGCATGCGGGAGCCGCCCCAGTCGTCGGTCACGGTCTGCGAACCGGGACCGCCGTAGACGTACAGCAGCAGCGGGTACTGCTTCGTGGAGTCGAAGTCGGACGGCTTGATCAGGTAGGCCTGCAGCGGCGTGCCGTCGGCACCGGGCACCGTGAAAAACTCCGGCGGACGGAGCCCGTAGGCGGCCAGCCGTTCCCGGAGCGCCTCGTTGCCTTCGAGCACGGCGATCTGCTCGCCCATGATGCGGTGCAGCGTCACGACGGGCGGCTGGAGAAAGCGCGTGTGCGTGTCGATGTAGTAGCGAAAATCGCCGGAGATGCTGACGTCGTGCGTGCCGGGCTCCTGCGTGATGCGCTGCGGCGCGGGGGCCTGTCCGTTGGACGCTTCCGGATGCAGGGGCACGCGGTAGAGATGGCGCTCCCGCGGCCCGTCGATCGTGGCCGTGAAGTACACCCAGCCGCCCTGCTCGTCCACGCCATGAAAGTCGGTCACGTCCCAGGGCCCCTGCGTGAGCTGGCGCACCAGTGTGCCGTCGTTGCGGTACAGGTACAGGTGGCGATAGCCGTCGCGCTCGCTGATCCAGACGAAATGCCGGTTGTCCTGCAGGTAGGTAATCTGGCCGGCCTCCAAGTCCGTGAAACCTGTCTCCACTTCGAGCCAGGCCGAAGCGTGCTCTTCGAGCACAGTGCGGAGCGACATGGTGGCCGGATCGCCGTAGAGCAGCTCCAGGTGGTTCTGATCCCGGTTCATCCGGAACATCCAGACGTAATGGCGGCCGTCGATGGGCGGTGTCCAGCCCATGCGGGCCAGGTACTCGTAGCGATCGCCGCCTTCGTACCAGGTATCGGTATCGAAGAAACGCACCTGGCCGGTCTGCAGGTCGATCACGCCGATCTGGATCTCGCTGTTGGGCTCGCCGGCCTTGGGATAGCGGAACGAGATGGGCTTCGGGTAATGCTCCCGAAGGTCCACCATGGTGAACAGCGGCACCTTCGACTCGTCGAGCTTGAAGAAAGCGATGTAGCGGCCGTCGGGGCTCCAGGCCCAGCCGTCGCGCAGGCCGAATTCCTCCTCATAGACCCAGTCGAACGTGCCGTTGATGATGCTGTCGGGCGCGCCGTCGGTGGTCAGCGGGACCTCCTGATCGCTTTCGAGATCGACCAGATACAGGTTACGGTCGCGCACAAAGGCCGCCTGGCGACCGTCCGGACTGAGCTTGGCGAACATCTGGTAGCCCTTGCTGCGGTCGCTAACGGGCCGCAGCGAATCGGCCTCCAGGTCGTAGACATAGTAAAAACCCTTCGTGTTGTAGCGCCAGACCCGCTCCGAGTCGGTGTAGAGCAGCACGCGGCGGCCGTCCCGACTGTACTGGTAGTCTTCGATACGGATGAGTCGGCCCACGTCGTGCGCGTACAGGCGGTTGCCGTCGATGAGCCGCTCCCGCCGGCCGGTTTCCAGGTTGTAGCGGATCAGGTGCGTGGCGCCGGTCTGCGGGTCCGGTTCGATGTACAGGATGACCGGTCCTTCCTCGGCCCAGCGTCCGCCCTGGAAGAACTCCGGAATGAACGTGCGCGAGGCGTGAATGTCCTCCAGCGTGAGCTGCGGACGGGTCTGCGTGGCCTGCTGGGCCAGCGTGACCGGCGCCAGCAGGAGCACTCCCAAGAGCATCCAACCGGTTTGCTTGAGGCGCATCATTTTTTTTACGACAGATTGTTTGCGAATCCTGCGATAAGATAGGACAGCGCTGGAAAAGAAGGGAGCGTGCCCGTACATTTTGCCCGTTCTGCGGCAACCTGCTTTTTGAGTAGCCGTGCGCTTTCGCCTTGTGCTTGTGGTTGGGCTTTTCGCCTGCGCGGCGCAGGCCCAGCCGTCTTCGACGCCTTCGATTACGCTGGGCGGGACGCTCCAGCCGCGTTTCAGCTACGGTCATCACGAAGCGTCCGGCCGGACGCGGCTGGGCTTCGGCCTCCGACGGGCGCGACTGATCGTCGATGCTCGAATGGCGGATAGCTGGCAGTTTCGTCTGCAGCTCGACGGCACCGGTACTTCGGCGCGTATCTCGACGCGTATATCGGCTATCGGCTCACGCCGCACTGGTCGCTGCGGTTGGGGCGCCTGTCGTCGGCACAGCCCCGGGCGTTGACGCTGACTTCGCACCGGCAAATTGACGCGGTCGAACGTGCGGCCATCGCCGAGCGCTGGGGTGCCTGTACCATCGGCAGCGACGGCCGCGACTTCGGGCTCGAAGTAGCCTATCGCCGGGAGCAGGGCCGGCTGCTCCTTTTTCTACACAACGGCGACGGCAGCTGGGAGCGGCTGCGCGGCAACTATCGCGAAAGCCCGAGCAGCACCGATGTCACCGGCGGCGTGCGGCGCACCGGCATGGCCGTCAGTCTGGGCGGCGCCCTGACGCCGAAGGCCATGGAAGGACTGGAACTCGGTGGGTTCGTCAGCTACAACGGCGCCGGCAATCCTAACACCGCGGGGCGGCGCTACGTGTCCTATGGCCTGCATCTGTACCGGGGCGCCGATCCGGGCAGTCGGCCGCTTCGGCTGAAGCTGGACGGGCTGGTCGTCCGGTACTTCCGGCAGGAGGGCGCCGAACCCGTCCCGGCCGATCGTCTGCTGGGTGGTGCTGTACTGGGTGCCGTGCGGCTGCACCGGGCCGCCGAAGCCTTCGCCCGAGTCGAACGGCTCGACGAAGGCCGCACCGAGCCGGATCGAACCATCCTGACGGCCGGCTTCAGCGTCAGTCCGAGTGCCTACCGGGGCGAGGGCTACGAGCGGCAGCGCATGACCGTGGCCTACACGACCGAACGCGGCATCGCCCAGCGGCTGCTGGTCGTCCAGTGGCAGCTCATTTTTTAAGGATCTTTTTTTCGGGCTGCAGCGTCAGCGGCGCGGCATTCCGCAGCAGGAGATCCGACCGTGTTGCATCCGGCCTTCGTGGAAATACACCTGGGGCACCTCCGGCACAACCTGGAGCAGGTGCGCCGGCGGCTGGGTCCGGCCGAACCGATCGCCGTGGTCAAGGCCGACGCCTACGGGCACGGGCTGGTACCGGTTGCCCACACGTTACAGGAAGCAGGCGTGCGGCACTTTGCGGTCGCCCGACCGGCCGAAGCCGTAGAACTGCGACAGGCCGGTGTTACGGGTACCATACTGCTCCTGGGCCCTGCTTTTCCTGAGGATTTGCCGGCCTGCGTGACGCACGAGGTTGACGTAACCGTCTCGTCGCCCGCGCTGGCCGAGACGGTCTGCATGGCGGTCCGGCGGCATGGCCCCCTCCGCGTGCACGTCAAGGTCGATACCGGCATGGGACGGCTGGGGATCTGGCCGGAGGAGGCCCCTGAAATCATTCGCCGGCTGGAGCAGACGCCGGGCGTCACGCTGGTCGGGCTGTGCACGCACCTGGCCACGGCCGAGCAGCCTGGCGATCCTTTTGTGCAGGAGCAACTGGAACGCTTCGAGCAGCTCTGGCGACAGGTCGGCGACGCCTTCGCGGTGCGGCACGTGGCCAACAGCAGCGCGCTGTTTACGCTGCCGTCCGCCTACTGGAGCGACAGCCGTCAGCAGGCCCGCATCGGCGCCGCCCTGTACGGATACCTGCCCCGTCCCGAGCTGCCCGGAGCGGAAGCGTTGCGGCCGGTCATGCGCTTCGTGGCCTGCATCGTGCAGGTGCGTACCGTACCGCCGGGCACCACGATCTCCTACGGCCGCACCTGGACGGCCCCCGGCTGGCGCCGCATCGCCGTTGTGGGCGCCGGCTACGGCGATGGCATTCCGCGTCGGCTGTCCAACCGCGGTCAGGTGGGGCTGCACGGGCGCCGTTTTCCCATCGTGGGCACCATCTGCATGGACATGACCATGATCGATCTGGGCGATCCGGAAACCGCCCCGGACGTCCAGGAAGGCGAGCCGGCCGTTTTCTTTGGCGAAGGAGGTCCTTCCATTGTCGAAGTGGCACGCTGGGCCGAAACCATCCCGTACGAACTGAGCTGTGCGGCCGCGCGACGCGTCCCCCGTCGTTATCAGGAACAGCGCCAATCCGTTTCCTCTTCTGTGGAGAACTTCTGAAGAAAACTTATATTTATAATCCGGCGTTGAAGCGACCGGCTTTTTATTTCCCACCAACAGTTTGTGAATAACCATGCCGCGTACTGTCGAACCCTCGGAGATCAAAATTCTGGTCGTCGACGACGAGGAAGATGTGGTCGAGGTCATCGGCCATTTCCTGAGCGAGGAAGGCTATCAGGTCGAAAAGGCCTACGACGGCGAGGAGGCGCTCAAGAAGGCCTCGCCCGAAATCGACCTGATCGTGCTCGACATCATGCTGCCGGGCCTGGACGGCTACGAGGTCTGCAAGCGTTTGCGCTCGCGGGCCGAGACCGAGCACATCCCGATCATCTTCCTCACGGCCAAGAGTGAGGAGGAGGATCAGGTGAAAGGCCTCATGATGGGCGGCGACGACTACCTGACCAAGCCGGTCTCGCCGCAGGTGCTGCTGGCGCGTATCAAGGCCGTGCTGCGTCGCGTGGGCGTCGAGGAAAGCCGTACGCTGAAGGTCAAGGACCTGACCATTTACGAAGACGAGTACCGGGCCTCGCTGCGCGGCCGCGACCTGGGTCTGACGCTGACGGAGTTCGAGCTGCTGCGTTACCTGGTCCGGCATCCGCGCAAGGCGTTCACGCGCCAGGAGCTGCTCGAGCGCATCTGGAAAGATGCGATGATGGTCACCGAGCGCACCGTCGACGCTCACATCAAGAACCTGCGCGAGAAGCTGGGCGACTTCGCCAAGCATATCCAGACGGTGCGTGGCGTAGGCTACCGGTTCGTGGAAGAGGATGAACCCGCCGAAAGCTAAGCTACGCCGACGGCCTCGGGGACCACTGCGGCTGGCGTACCGGGTCTGGCGCTGGATCTTCCCGCCACGCGCCTCGGTGCGCACGTGGATGTTTCTGACGTTTGCGCTGTTTGTGGGGCTGGCCGTGCTGGGCACCGGGCTGTACACGGGCCTGGTGTTGCACGGCCGGCTTCGCAGCACAATGGAGCAGACGCTGCGCACGCAGGCGGAGCGGCTGCTCTATCAGGTCGTTCCGGAAACGCCCCCCCATGAACTTCCCGCCACGCTGGCGCTGCTCAGCCGCGTGACCGGACTGCACCTGACGCTGGCCCGGGGTGATTCGGTGATCTGGAACGGCCAGGCCGGACGGCCGATCCTCGAGACCACGCCTCCCCGGCTCGACACGCTGGTCAGCGCCGAAGCGACGGTCCGCTTCTACGAACGCTTCACCACCGACGGCCAGGTCTTTTACGTGGTGCTGCACGACCCCGCCTCGGGCTGGATCGTGCGCGTGGGCCAGCCGACGCCGCTCTGGTATCGACTGGCCCGACAGATGGAACTCACACTGGTGGTGGGCATGCTGGCCGCGCTCGTACTGGCCCTGCTGGGAAGCTGGATCGCTACGGAAAAGGTGACCGGCCCGCTCCGCGCCATCCGCAACAGCGCCCGCAACATCATCGAAGGCCGCTTCGACGAGAAAATTCAGGTGCATACGCGGGCGGCCGAGTTCCAGGACCTGGCCCACCATCTCAACAAGATGTCCGACAGCTTCCGGGAGAAGATCGCCGAACTACAGCGCCTGACGCGCCTGCAGACCGAGTTCATCGGCAACGTCTCCCACGAGGTGCGCAACCCGATCTTTTCCATCGGAGGGTATCTGGAGGCGCTGGCCTCCCCCACGATGGATCCGGAAACCCGCAAACGCTACGTCGAAAAGGCCCTTCAGAACCTGAACCGGCTCAACAACCTGTTCAACGACCTGATCGAAATTGCCCGCCTGGAATACCGGGCCGATCTGATTCATCCCTCCGTGTTCAATCTGCAGGAGCTGCTCGAGGAAGTGGTCGACTTGCTCCATCCCAAGGCCGAGGAGAAGGGGCTGATCATTCAGGCGGAGAACGATCCGGTCTACGTGCGGGCCGATCGCGAGCGCATCCGGCAGGTGTTGACCAACCTGATCGACAACGCGATCTCCTACACCGACGAGGGCTACATCCGGTGTCGCATCCGGCGGCGTCGCGACAAGGTGCATGTGGAGGTCGTCGATACCGGTCAGGGCATTCCCGAGGAGCACCTGGATCGCATCTTCGAGCGCTTCTACCGGGTCGATCCGGACCGTTCGCGGCGCAGTGGCGGTACCGGTCTGGGTCTGAGCATCGTCAAGCAGATCCTGCAGGCCCACGGGGAAGCCATTCACGTCGAGAGCACGGTAGGACGCGGCAGCCGCTTCTGGTTCGAACTGCCCTACGCCGAGGCGGACGAAGCCGTCAGCGCCTGAGCTTTTGCACCACCGCCCCCCGCTTCGTAAATTAGACGTGTGGGTACTGGTTCGGGTATCGACTGCTGGAACGTGCGTTACGCCCCACACGTTTGCTTTCGGGACGGGCTGCTCCTCGTAGCCCATGGTGGTGCACCAACCCTTGAGACCTATGCCGCGAAAAAAGAAAGCTGCGCATACGCTTGAAAAAGCGCTTCCAGTCACGGGTGCCAACGGCCAGCACGTGGCCGAGCTTCCCGTACTGGCCTACGATGGCGATCTGGACATCCGGCCGGTCGGCCCGGCCGACTTCGACGCCGACACGCTGCTGCGCGTCTATCGCACGATGCTGCTGGCGCGGCGGCTCGATGAAAAAATGCTGACGCTGCTCAAACAGGGCAAAGGCTTCTTCCACATCGGCGGGGCCGGTCACGAAGCCGCCCAGGCGGCCGCCGGCCTGCTTTCGAAGCCGGGCTTCGACTGGTTCTGGATGTACTACCGGGACCTGTGCACGTACCTGATGCTGGGCGGCCGCCCCGAAGACGTCCTGCTGGCCCATCTGGCCAAAGCGGACGACCCCAACTCGGGTGGCCGGCAGATGCCCGCCCACTACAGCGACCGCGCCAAACATATCGTCACACCTTCTTCGTCGGTGGGCTCACAGTTTCTTCCAGCCCTGGGGCTGGCCATGGGTATCCAGCGCCGGGGCGAAACCGCCTACGTCTACTGCTCGGCCGGCGAAGGGGCCACTTCGCAGGGCGCCTTCCACGAAGCGCTCAACTGGGCCGCCCGCATCAAAGCGCCCGTGCTGTACTTCATTCAGAACAACCGTTACGCGATCTCCGTCCCGATCGAAGAGCAGACGGCCGGCGGCAATCCCTACAAACTGGGTGCGGGCTACGAAGGGCTGGCTCGCATCCACGTGGACGGGACGGACTTCTTCAAGGCCTATGCCGCCACCCGGGCGGCGATCGAGCACCTCCGCGCCGGCAAGGGACCGGTACTGCTGGTGGCCGACGTCGTGCGCCTGCTCCCCCACTCTTCCTCCGACAACCACGCCAAATACCGCCTGCCCGAAGAGCTGGAAAAAGATCGCCAGCTCGATCCCATTCTGCGCATGGAGCAGGCGCTGCAGGAGGCCGGCCTGCTCGATGCCGAGCAGATCGAAGAAATCCGCCGCGAAGTGCGCCGTAAGGTTGACGAAGCCGCCCGCTGGGCCGAAAAACAACCGGACCCGGATCCGAGCACGGCCACCCGCTACGTGTACTTCGAGGGAACGCTCGATCTGGAGTATGAAAAGAGCACACCCTCCGGCCCGCCCGTGGTGATGGTCGACGCCATCAACCACGCGCTGCACGAAGAGATGGAGCGCGACGAGCGCGTGATCGTCTACGGCGAAGACGTGGCCGACCCGAAGGGCGGGGTATTTACAGCCACGCGGGGGCTTTCCAAACGCTTCGGCTACGACCGCTGCTTCAACTCGCCGCTGGCCGAAGCCTCCATCATCGGCACGGCCGTCGGGCTGGCCGCCTGCGGCTTCAAGCCGGTCGTGGAGATTCAGTTTGCCGACTACATCTGGCCGGCCATGCAGCAGCTTCGCAACCAGGTGGCCCCCTTCCGGTACCGATCGAACAACGCCTGGGAGTGCCCCATCGTCATCCGCGTGCCCTGCGGCGGCTACATTCACGGCGGTCTGTGCCACTCGCAGAACATCGAGGGCATCTTCGGGCACATGCCGGGCTACAAGATCGCCATGCCCTCGAATGCGGCCGACGCCAAGGGGCTGCTGAAGACGGCCATCCGCATGCGCGATCCCGTGCTCTTCCTGGAGCACAAGGCGCTCTACCGGGCCGCCGCCGCCCGCACGCCGGAGCCGGACGCCGACTACCTGCTGCCCTTCGGCAAGGCTCGAATCGTTCAGGAAGGCACCGACCTGACGATCGTCACCTACGGGATGATGGTGCACAAGTCGGTCAGCGTCGCCCGCCGGCTGGCCAGGGAAGACGGCGTCTCGATCGAGATCATCGACATCCGCACGATCATCCCGCTGGACATCGACACGATCCTGGATTCGGTCCGCAAGACCAACCGCGTGCTGGTGGTCTACGAAGACCACGAATTCGCCGGCTTCGGGGCCGAGATCGCCGCACAGATTGCGTCCAGAGCCTTCGAATACCTGGATGCGCCGGTGCAGCGCGTGGCCGGCGCCTTTACACCCATCCCCTTTGCCGATCCGCTGGAGCGAGCGGTCCTGCCACAGGACGAAGACATCCTGCGGGCGGTGCGGGCGCTTCTGGCCTACTGACAACCGGCCCGCCTGTCAATAAAAAAGCCCGAACCGTGTCGGTTCGGGCTTTCTGTTTTGCGCGGAATCCAACCGGTCAGTTGCTGTTCAGTCCGGCGCAGGCCTCGACTTCCTTGGCCTTTTCGGTCTGGTCGGTCTGCACGTAGGCCTGGAAGAGTGCCCGGCAGATCGGCTGCACGTTCTCGCCACGCGCTTCCATCAGCGCGCGCGCCCGCTCCAGCGGCGGGATCGCCTGCGCAAAGAGCTGGCGGCGTTCTTCAACCAGCTGGTTGATCTGCTCCTCGAGCTGCTGGCGCTGGGCTTCCGAAAGCTGACTGCGATGCGTCCGCAGGCTGTCGTCCAGCGCGATGGCCCGGTCGTTCACATCCACCGCCTTGTTGATGTAGGCCGCTCCCAGGTTGTAGAAGGCGTTGGCGTACTCCGGATCCAGCTCGGTGGCCTTCGTCAGATGCTCGATGGCCTCATCGTAGCGGCCGGCCTCCAGCAGGAGCGAGCCGTAGTTGTAGCGGTAGAGCTTGTTGTCCGGCTCCCGCTCCACCGCCTCTTTGTAGACGTTCATGGCCTCGTCCACCTTGCCGGCCTGCACATAGGCGTTGAGGAGCTGGGACTGCACTTCGGGATCGTCCGGGTACAGCTCACGGGCCTGTTCCAGCACCTCCAGTGCCTTTTCCGGCTGCTGCTGGAGCCGGTACAGGTCGGCCAGAATCAGATAGGTATCCTTCGAGTTTTCGCCCTTGGCGATGGCCGCCTCCAGCGGCGGAATCGCCTCGGCCTGGCGGCCGGCATTCAGCAACGAAAAAGCCTCGTTCACATAGGCACCGGCCGAATCGGGCTGGATGATCGTGGCGTTCTCGAAGTACGAGGCGGCGTGCAGGTAGTAGGTCGTGTCCTCCCGCCCCCGGTTGAAGGCGTTTACACCGTTCTGGAACTCCCGCACGTAGGCAAAACGCAGCTGATTGAGGACGTTTTCCTGCAGCTTGGGGTCCAGTTCCACGGCCTTCTGGAAGGCCGCCACCATGGCCCGCACCGTATCCTGACGCGCCTCGGGATCGAGGTTCTGCTGGTTGGCCAGAATGTCCAGGATGATGCGGCCCTTCAGTTCGTAGGCTTCGGCGTTCTGGGGATTGCGCTGCAGTGCCTTTTCGACGTTCTCCAGCGCCCGCGCGTAGTCTTTGTTGCGCAGGTCCAGCTTGGCCCCCTCGATGTTTGGATCGCTGGAGCAACCACCGGGACCGGCCAGCACCAGAAACAGTCCGATCGCCAGCAGCCCCCCGAGCGAACGCTTCCAGGCAGGTTGCATCGTGTTCATGTTGCCCTCGGCTTTACAGTTGACAGAAGATCACCTCGGCGCCTTAATGGCTTTTCATCTAAAAGAGGAAATTAACGACAGAATGGCTCCGGCACAACCGCTCGTCGGTATTCTCCCATTTTTGAGAAAGCGGTTCTTTCGACAGAAAGACCGACGCGGATGCCTCACGAATTTGTCTTTTTACGTCCGCGTGTGTCAATCTGACGCATTTTCCGCCGTGGCATGGCCGTTGATAAATAGCAGGGTGCCTTCGAAAGAAAACGACAACCAAACGGAGGAGGGAGCCATGACGAGCCTGGTTCGCTTTTCGCCGATGACGGAGCTGCGTCGGCTGCAGCGCGAGATGGACCGCCTGTTCGATACGTTCTTCGGGCGTGAAGTGGAAGCGGCCGAAGAGACGGCGCCGGTGACCTGGGTGCCGCGGGCCGACCTGGCCGAAACGGACGATGCCTACCTGATCCAGCTCGACGTGCCCGGCATGAACAAGGACGAGCTGTCGGTAACCTACCACGACGGGGTGCTCACGGTCAGCGGTGAGCGGAAGTCGGAGACCAAGGAAGAGAAGCCGAACTACATCCGGGTCGAGCGGAGCTACGGCCGCTTCTATCGGAGCTTCACGCTCCCGAAGGCGGTCGATGAAAAGAACATCGAAGCCAAGTACGAGAATGGCGTGCTGACGATCCGCGTGCCCAAGGCCGAAGGCAGCAAGGCGCGTCGGATCGAGATCAGCTAAGACGTGGAAGTTTTGGCAGGGCGGGGCTACCGGATGTCCGGTAGCCCCGTTTTTTGTTCAGTCGTCGAACTGCACTTCACGCCGGGGCAGGATCAGCGTGAAGGTGCTGCCCTGTCCGGGCGCGCTGGTCACTTCCAGTCGGCCACCGTGCGCGCGGGCGATGGCCTGGCTGATGAGCAGCCCCAGCCCGCGGGAGGTGCCGTCTTTCCGGCGCCCGTAAGGTTCAAACAACCGGGCCTGCTGCTCGGGCGAGAGGCCGGGGCCGGTGTCCTGCACCTGAATGCGGATTTCGGTGTCGGTCGCCTGTGCTCCCAGTCGGACTTCGCCGCCGGCGGGCGTGTGGCGCCGGGCGTTGTCGAGCAGGTTGTCGAGCACGCGGCGCAGGCGAGCGCCATCGGCCTCCACCACGGGCAGCGTTGGAGGCCAGTCGGCCTGCAGCGTCAGGCCCGCGTCCTGAAACAGGCGTCGGTGCGCCCGGAAGGTTTCGTCCAGTAGCTCCCCCAACGGTACGGGCTCCAGATGAAGGGATGGTTCGGGGCGCTCCAGCAGGCTGAGTTCGAAGAGCGCTTCGACCAGTCGCTGCAGGTGTCGTCCGCGCTCCTCCACCACGGCCAGCGCTTCGGCGGCGGCCGCAGTGTTGCCCTGTTGCAGCAGGCGCCGGGCCTCTTCGGCATAACCCAGCAGGGCGGCCAGCGGCGTGCGCAGGTCGTGCCCGATCCCGGCCATCAGCTCCCGCCGCATGCGGTCGGTCTCCTCCAGCGACCGGATGCTCCGGGCTACGGCCTGCGCCATCTCGTTCACCGCGCGGGCCAGACGCCCGAACTCATCGTCGCGCGCCACCGGAAGCCGCGCCTCCCAGTCGCCCGCCTGGATGCGCTGCACCTGGGCGACCACCCGGCGGAGCGGCCGCACCAGCTGGCGGGTGAAAAACGCCCCCAGCAGCAGCGCCAGCAGCACGGCGGCGCCCAGCGTAACGGCCAGCGCCCGGTAGTAGGCCTGCTGCGTGCCGGCCAGCTCGCGGGCCAGCGATCGCCGGAGCGGATACACCACCACCGTCCCTACCCGCTGTCCTCCCAGATCGTACAGTGGGGCCATCCCCCAGCCGTCGCCTTCCAGATGCACCACAAGCGTATCCCGCCGGAGCCAGAAGGTCAGCGCGGCCGGCAGCGCGCGGGGCATTTCTGGATATGGGCCGAACAGTTCCGAGTCGGGACGGGCGACAAAGACGGGCTTCCCCAGCGTATCGACCAGCCAGACCGGATCCGGAAAACGCGCGCTCAGGTCCAGTTGCAGCGGAAGGGGGAGCGTGGCCAGATCGCCTGCACTCAGATCGGCCCGGCGCTCGATCTCTTCGGCCAGGGCGTCGAGCCGGAGTCGAATGCCCGAAGCGGCCAACTCCCGGCTGCGCGTCTGTGCAAAGTAGGCGCTCAGCCCGACGGCCAGCAGCGCCACCAGCACCTGGGCGCCGATCAGGAGTGCGGCCACGCGGCCGAACACCGAGCCGCGCCAGTTGCTCATGGCTCTTCGCTCGATTGAAACTTGTAGCCGACGCCCCAGACCGTCCGGATGTAGCGCGGCGCGCCCGGGGCGGGCTCGATCTTGGCCCGAAGCCGCTGGATGTGCGAATCGACCGTCCGCGCATAGCCGGGATAGTCGATGCCCCAGACCTCCCGGAGCAGCTGCAGCCGGGTGAACGGCCGATCCGGATGCCGGGCCAGAAACAGCAGCAGCTCGAATTCCCGGACGGTCAGGTGTACGGGCTGTCCGTCGCGCCAGACCTGCCGTCGCACCGGATCGATGCGCAGTCCGTCGAACTCCAGCGGCGCCTCGTCGGCCGTCTCCCGATCCAGTTGCAGCCGACGCAATCCGGCCCGCACGCGCGCCACCAGTTCGTTCAGGCTGAACGGCTTGGTCACGTAATCGTCGGCCCCGACTTCCAGCCCGACCACGCGATCCAGCTCGCTCGAGCGTGCCGTGAGCATCAGCACGTACACGGCCGGATGGCGCGCCCGCAACCGGCGACACACCTCCAACCCGTCCATACCCGGCAGCATCAGGTCCAGTACCACCAGGTCCGGCGGCCGTGCTTCCAGCGCCTGCAGCGCCTCCTCACCCGTGGCGACGGCCTCGACCGTATAGCCCTCGGCCGCCAGACGCTCCTGCAGCAGCGCCCGCAGCGGCGCATCGTCTTCGACGATCAGAATACGCGCGCTCATTGTCCCGTCTCGCCTGCTTGCTCGTCTAAAAACCGCGATGTCCCCGGCAGAAGGTCCCACCGCTGCAAAGAAGCCGAACTTTTGTCACAGTTCTGCCATATCTCGAGGCGCTCGCCGGCATTGAATACCGTGCAAAGCGACCGGACCGCAATGCGTTACGTGCTCTATCTCGTTGCTCTTTTCCTGCTGACCACGGCGCACGTCGCGGCGCAGTCCGCCGACACGCTGTGGGCGGCCTGGTTGCGCGGGCAGCGTGCGGCCTGGCGGGACTGGGAGCAACTTTCCGTCGAGGTGGAAGGGCATCACGTCATCGACGCTCCGTATGGCGTGCGCCGCGTGCGTTTCATCGTCGAAGCGCACATTACACCGGAACGCATGGAACGCCGGGTCCGGTTGCTGGAGGTGGACGGTCGGGTCATGCCGACCGAAGCTTTCCCGCGGATGGTGCGCCCGAAGCCGCGCTGGCTGGAGCCGTTGCTGGACCACTGGCCACCGTTTCGTCTGCTGGCCGGGCTGCGTCCGTGGGGGCCTGCCGTCGCCGACTCGGTCGATCGGGTGGCCTGCTGGCGCTTCGACCTGCAACCGCCCGGCCGTCCGCCCATCGAGCGCATCACGCTCTGGTTTGCCCGCGACGACGGCCGCCTGGTGCAGAGTCGGCTGCTGCTGCGTGGCCCCCGGATGCCCGTCCCGGCTCGGCTCCAGACCCGCTTCGCGCGCATCGAAGGGCGCGATCTGCCCGTGCATCGTCGGCTCACCTGGCTGCATCCCGTGCGCCGGCGCATGCGTCGCTACACACTGCTGATCACGCAGGAGCTTTTCTATCGCGACTACCGCTTCGAACCCGCCGGAATCCCCTGAGCATCCCCGGCGTACGCTGGCGGTATGCGTACGCCGACGTTCGCCGAGTGCATCGCCCTGCTGCGCCAACGGCTGGCCGGCCCCCTGCCCGGAACCGCCGCCCAGCTTCAGATGGCGCCGGAGTACCGGCAGACGCCCGAGCAGCTTCGCATCGAGGGGAAACCCTGCCGGGAGGCCGGTGTGCTGGCGCTGCTGTTTCCCGAACAGGGACGCCCGCACCTGCTGTTGGTGGAGCGTCCCTCCCACCTGAAAGAACACGGTGGTCAGATCGGCTTTCCGGGCGGACGGCGCGAGCCGGGCGAAACCCTTCCGGAAACGGCCCTTCGCGAAGCCCACGAAGAGCTGGGCCTGCCGCCGGAACGGATCGAACTGCTGGGTGCCCTGACGCCGCTTTACATTCCGGTCTCCAACTTCTGCGTGCATCCGTTCGTCGGCACCATCGCCCCGCTACCGGAACTGCATCCCTGCCCCGAAGAGGTGCAAGCCGTGCTGCGCGTGCCGCTGGCCGCGCTGCTGGACCCGGCCAGCCGGCGCCGGGAGCGCTGGACGATTCGCGGACGGGACGTGATGGTGCCTTTTTTCGAGATAGGCTCCTATCGCATCTGGGGCGCCACGGCCATGATGCTGGCCGAACTGCTGGCCCTGCTCACCGCGGATTAGCCGAAAGGCCGGCTTTTTCGGCCACTTCGCGCCGGAGCTTCTGATAGATGGCGGTCAGCCCCCGCAGGCGCTGCATGCCCAGCAGCGGTGCAATGCCCAACCGGTAGAGCAGATCTTCGGGCGCCTCCAGTACGGCTTCGGGCGGCTCGCCGTCGAAGGCTTCGACCAGCATCGCGGTAAAAGCCCGGGGCGTCGGCGCCTCGCGCGGCACGTCGGCATAGATGCGCACGCGGCCGTCCTGCACCTCCGGCAGGAAAAAGACCGGCGACTGGCACTCGTGCACCATCCCCAGCCCGGCGTCGCGCAACGGCACGTACTCCGGCGGAAGCGGCGGCAACCGCTCGGCAAAGTCCAGCAATAGCTCCAGCCGCTCGGCAGGCTCGGCCTCCTGAAACAGTTCGAGCAGGGCGTCCAGCTTTCGCATGCGCTTTTTTGTTTTTTTTTTACAGAGACGCGTCGCCGATGGTTTTTGCTCCGACAGAAAAGCCCTGCCCGAAGAATGCCGGTGCAGGGCTTTTTTAGATTGCAAAGCGCGAGAGCGCTCAGGATCGCGCCGCTTCGGGATCGCCCTTTTCGATGGGCACACCGACCAGGTTGCCCCACTCGGTCCACGAGCCGTCGTAATTCTTGACGTGCTCGAACCCGAGCAGGTACTTCAGTACGAACCAGGTATGGCTCGAGCGCTCCCCGATCCGGCAATAGGTGATCACCTCATCGTCGGGCTTCAGGCCCTTCTCCTGCAGGTAAATGCGTTCCAGCTCTTCCCGTGGCTTGAACGTGCCGTCTTCCCGGATGGCCATGCTCCAGGGAACGTTCTTCGCGCCGGGGATGTGTCCGGCCCGCAACGCCCCCTCCTGTGGATAGTCGGGCATGTGCGTGAGTTCACCCCGATACTCGGCGGGCGTTCGTACGTCGATCAGCGGCTTGCCAGCCCGCATGTGGGCCAGCACCTCGTCCCGGAATGCCCGGATCGAAAGGTCCGGTTCTTTGGCCCGGTAGGTTGTCCGCGGAAACGACGGCACCTCACGCGTCAGCGGCCGCCCTTCAGCGATCCATTTCTGGCGCCCGCCGTCCATGATCGCACACTTTTCGTGGCCAAAGAGCTTGAAGACCCAGAACGCATAGCAGGCCCACCAGTTGTTTTTGTCGCCGTAGAAGACCACCAGCGTGTCGTTCGCGATGCCCCGCGAGGCACAGAGTTCTTCGAACTTTTCTTTCGAGATGTAATCCCGCACGATCGGGTCCTGCAGGTCCTGCACCCAGTCGATCTTGACGGCGTTGGGAATGTGGCCCGTCTCGTAAAGCAGCACGTCCTCGTCGGACTCCACGATTCGGACGTGCTCGGTGTCGTCCAGATGCTCGGCCACCCAGTCGGTCGATACCAGCACCTCGGGATGCGCATACGCTGCCATGGCTCTGCTCCGGTTTGATTTCGAGTTTGCCTGTTGCCATAAAGCAAAGCGCCCTCGACAGCAGCCGAGGGCGCGGGGGTTTTCGCATGATTCGACAGGGGTTACGTGGTGCAACAGCCCCCCACCGTCGCCCTCGGCGACCTGCAACAACAGCAACGGCCGCTACACCTTCCGAAGGCGCGCATGGGGACCGGACGTCTGTTCGGCCTTGCTAAAAAACGAACGCATCATGAAGAAGATTCCGGAAACCTGTCTCCATGGATTGCCATTTCAGGCCGGCCCCGACCGGTCGATGTTCAACAAAAAGCCCGGCATGCAGTCGTTCAGCTTCGAACCCGGCCAGTTTCCGGAATACAAGCCGCTGGAGGCCTACGGTGTCATCGGCGACAGCCGGACGGCCGTCCTGGTGGGTGCCGACGGGTCGATCGACTGGGCCTGTCTGCCCGACTTCGACAGTCCGGCTCAGTTTGCCGCGTTGCTCGATCCGAAGGCCGGGCGGCTTGTCGTCCGACCGCTAGCCCCGTTTCGGGCCTGGCAGCGCTACGAGCAGGGCACGAACGTGCTCGTGACGGAATTCCTCACGCCGCAGGGTCGGGTGCGCGTGCGGGATTTCATGCCCTACATGCAGCGACGCCGGACCCCGACGGCCGAAATCTATCGCCGCGTCGAGTGCGTCGAGGGCCACGTCGACCTGGAGGTCCTCTTCGAGCCGCGCTTCGACTACGGGTTGCAGGTGCCGGAGTTTGAAGCCTCGCCGTACGGCGTGCTGGCCCGCCACGGCGACGAAACACTGGCCCTCTCCTGCGAGATACCGCTGCGTCTGGAGGACGGCCGGGCCGTCGGGCGTCTGCACATGGAAGCGGGCCAGGATACCTTTCTGGTGGCCGACTGGGGCGCCGCCCGCGTGCATCCGGTGAGCAGCTATCAGCCGGACCGGCGGCTGTGGAAGGTGCGCACGTTCTGGCGGAGCTGGATCGATCGCCTGGATTACCACGGCCGCTACCGGGACGTCGTCGAGCGCAGCCTGCTGACGCTCAAACTGCTGGTCTATGAACCCACCGGAGCCATCGTGGCAGCGCCGACCACTTCGCTGCCCGAGTGGCCGGGCGGCTCCCGCAACTGGGATTATCGCTTCTCCTGGGTGCGCGACTCGGCCTTCATTCTGCGTGCGCTCTTTCAGGCCGGCTACGTCGAGGAAGGGACGGCTTACCTGGACTGGCTGCTGGGTCAGTGCCTCGAAGGCCAGCCGCTGCGGGTGCTCTACGGGATCCGGGGCGAGCATGGCATGCCCGAACGCACGCTGCCGCTCCGGGGCTACCTCGACTCGCGCCCCGTGCGCATCGGCAACGAAGCGGTCGAGCAATTTCAGCTCGACATTTACGGCAGCCTGCTCGACGCCGCGCTGCGCTACGAGCAGCACGGCGGCCTGTTGACCATCATCGAATGGGAACGGCTGCAGGCGCTGGCCGAAGAAGTCTGCCAGCGCTGGCGTGAGCCCGACTCGGGCATCTGGGAAGTGCGCAGCGGCGTCTTCCATTACACCTACTCCAAGATATGGGCCTGGGTGGCGCTGACGCGCGCGGCACAATTGGCCCGCCGCCTGGGCGCCGACGCTCCGGTCGAAGCCTGGGAGCGCGAAGCCCATGCGATCCGGGAGGAGGTGCTCGAAAAAGCCTGGAACCCGGAAGTCGGCGCCTTCACCCAGTACTACGGCGCGGAAGCACTCGACGCCTCGGTGCTGATCATGCCGCTGGTCGGCTTTCTACCGGCCACCGACGAGCGCTTCCAGCAGACCGTGCAACGCTGCCTGGAGCGGCTGGCGGCCGGGCCCTTCCCGCTTCTCTATCGCTACCTGAACGACGACGGGGTCGGTGGCCCCGAGGGGGCTTTTCTGCTACCCTCCTTCTGGCTGGTGGAGGTGCTGGCGCTGGCCGGCGACATGCGCCGGGCCCGTTCCGCCCTGGACCGGCTGATCGAACGCATGAACCCGCTCGGCCTCTATGCCGAAGAGGTGCACCCGGAGACGCTGGCCCTGCTGGGCAACTTCCCACAAGGTTTCAGTCACCTGGGTCTGATCAACGCCGTCTTCCGGCTGGAAGAACTCAAACGGGTGCAGGAGGGCTGGTGAGATACTGCCGAAGGTAGGCCACCACGGCCGATTCGTCCGGCAGGCGATAGCGGGCGGCGGTCGCCCCATCCCCCACCTTGATTGTAATGCCCCGATCGGCCAGCGCCCGGAAGGCGTCCTCGTCGGTCGTGTCGTCTCCGATGTAAACGGGCGTACGATCCGGCCACTGCGCGGCCACGGCCCGCACGGCCGTACCTTTGTGGACGTCGCGCGGCCGCAGTTCGATCACCTTTTTGCCGCGGATCACCTCGAGCGTATCGGGCACCTGCGCCAGCCAGGGCTCCAGGGCCCGGAGCACCGCCGCTTCGTCCGGCGCCTGGCGATAGTGCAGCGCGAACGTCGGCCCTTTGTCTTCGATCCAGAGGCCGGGCACATGCGGGACGGTCGCCCGCAGCCGGGCCAGCTCCCGCCGCATCGCCTCGGACACGGCGAATTCCTTGCGGCCACCGATCTGTCCCCGTTGCAGCCCGTGGAGCCCGATGGCCGGAAGCGGGACCGGCAGCAGCGCGTCCAGATCTTCGAGCCGCCGCCCCGTGACAATCCACACCGGATAGCGCCGGCGCAACGCCTCCAGCAGCGCAGGGACCTCCGGATGTGGCCGCGCCTGCTTCGGATCCGGCGCAAACGGGGCCAGCGTCCCGTCGTAGTCCAGGAAAAACAGGGGCTTTTCGACGCGTGGCGGAAGGGTCATGGTCGCTCAGACTTCCGAAGGGCGTTGCTGCATGGCCTCGAGGAACCGACGGGCCCAGTGGTGCACGTCCAGCTCGCGTACGGTTCGTTTCAGACAGCGGAACCGCTCGATGCGCTCCTCGACCGGCATCTCCAGGGCCGTCTGGATGGCCTGCACCATGCCGTCCCGGTCGTAAGGATTAACCAGCACGGCCTCCCGGAGCAGATGGGCCGCACCGGTCAGCTCCGACAGCACCAGGACACCGCTCTGGCTGGCCGCAATGAACTCCTGCGTGACCAGGTTCATCCCGTCGCGCAGCGGGGTAATCAACGCCACATCGGCCGCCCGGTAAAAGACGCAGAGTTCCTCCTGCGTGTAGGTGCGGTAGCGGTAGTGCACGGGCACCCAGCTATTGCGCGCAAAAAAGCCGTTGATGCGCCCTACCGCCTCATCCACCTCGCGTTTCAACTGCTGGTAGGACTCCAGCTGCGTGCGGCTCGGCGTAGCGACCTGATAAAACGTGACACGGCCGTGATACGCCGGATGCTCCTTCAGAAACTGCTCGAAGGCCTGCAGTCGCGAGAGAATTCCCTTCGTGTAATCGAGCCGATCGATCCCGATAAGCAGCCACTCGGCGTGCATTTCTTCCCGAAGTCGTTCGGCCTCGCGACGTACGTCTTCCTGCTCCGAGAGCTGTTCGAAGCGGGCCACGTCGATGCCGATCGGATGCGCCTCGACGCGCACTTCACGCCCTTCCCAGATCACCCGGTTGTCTTCGATTTCGGCGCCGAGCAGATAGCGCGCACTTTCCAGAAAGTTTTCGACATATTCCTCGACGTGGAAGCCGATCAGATCGCAGCCCAGCATGCCCTGCAGCAGCTCGCGCGACCAGGGCAGGATGCGATAGACCTCCATGGCGGGCCAGGGAATGTGCCAGAAGAACGAGATGTTCGCGTCGGGAACGGCCTGGCGTACCAGGTGGGGCACCAGCATCAGGTGATAGTCGTGCACCCAGATGAAATCGCCCGGACGGTAGGCGCGTACGATGGCCTCGGCAAAGCGCCGGTTGACCGCGCGGTAGGCCTCCATGTAGGCCCGCTCCAGCTCCAGATGCTGCAGCATGTAGTGGCAGATGGGCCAGAGCACCCGGTTGGACATCCCCAGGTAGTAGTGCGTGCGCTCCTGCGCACTGAGCGGAATCCGCTGGATTTCCATGTCGGGCGCCTCGGGCGGGTAGGGCTGGCGCGTCGGCGCCTTTGCGTCTTCCTGCATGGCAATCCAGACGCCCCCCTGCTCCTGCAGCACGGGTAACAGGGCGGTGGCCAATCCTCCAATGGCCGGGACCCAGCCTTCGTCCTCCGTGTGACGCAACGGAGCCCGGTTGGCCGCAATGATCAAACGCACGGTTCTGATTCGCTGATGCTTCTGAAGCTCGGGAAACGCAACGCAGCGGCGGGTCAGCGCGCTACCACGAACGTGTACTGGACCCGCGCATAGCTTCCAAAGACACCCCGCCCCCCTTCTACATGTTCCAGCACGGCCGGGATCTCGCCGGGCGAGAGCGTCGAGCCGCCCTGCTGCACGCTCTGCGTGCGAATCAGATCGTACAGGTTGTCGTCCAGCGCACTGATCGTCACCCGATTGGGCCCGTAGAAAAGCACGGCCAGCCAGGGGAGTTGCAACCGGAGCGTACCGTCGGGCAATTCCGTGTAGTTGGCCTCGTTCAGAATGGGCGAACCGCTCACGCGCAGCTCCTCGAGCGTGAAGGTGCTGTCTTCGTAGAGGGCGCGTCCGAAGGGCGTCAGATTCTCCTCGGTCGGCTCCAGCGCCTCGGTCGTGATGATGTAGACGGCCTGGCGGCCGGGATATTCGCTGCGCGTCATGATCAGCTCCAGACGCACCTCGCTCTGGTAGCGCACCGCGTCGAGATTCGCCCCCAGCACCCGGAACGTATCGGGCACCGTGGTTTCGGCGGTCAGCAGGGCCCCGTCGGGCATGCGGGCTTCCAGCCGGTAGGTGCGCAGCGGCCGCACCCGCACCTCACGCACCAGCGGCGCGGGCACGTAGTAGCCCGGCGAATCCGGGTGTTCCTCGTACGGATACCACCGCTCGGGCACGCCCTGTTCGTCCAGCAACGCAATGCGCACCTGCGCACCCCGCACCCGCACCGAGTCGGGCACGTAGATGGCCTCGATCGGGAGCGTCCGCGTCAGCCAGACCGGCTGCAGCGGCTCCCCCGCGATCTGGTACGACTCGACCACGTACTCGGGCGCGAACCGGACGGGTTCGACCTGATCGCAGGCCGCCCATCCCAGCACGCCGATCAATACCAGCCAGAGCGCGCGCGGCATGGCTCAGAACCGTAAGGTGAACGACAGGTTGGGCAGCGGGATTGGAATCTGCGGCACCTCGTTGCGCTTGACCGTTCCTTCCCGCTCGAATTCGAAGAAGTAGAACCACAGGTTGCGCCGGGCATAGGCGTTCAGCACCTGAAACTGAAGCATGTAGTCGGCCAGGCCGAAAAATCGCCCGCGGCGCGTCAGTCCCACGTCGAGCCGGTGATAGGCGGGCAGGCGGGCATTGTTGTAGCCGGGCGTCAGGATCACGCTCCGCGTGTCCACCCCGAACGGGTCGTGCGTGAGCCGGTACTGACCCGACGGCTCCGTGTAGGCCTGCCCGGTCGCATAGGCAAAGACCGTCGAAAGCCGCCAGTGGCGCGACAGGTCGTAGCTGACGACCAGGCTCAGGTCGTGCGTCCGGTCGTACTTGGGCGCATAGAACTGCGGGCGGCCGCGTTCGTCCAGGTTGACGCCCGGAAAGCGGCGGCGCGTGCGGCCCCACGTGTAGCTCAGCAGACCGGTCAGGCGCCCCACCGAGCGCTGCAAGAGCACCTCCACGCCGTAGGCGTAGCCGTCGCCCACCCGGAACAGGTCGCGATAGGACAGCCCGGCCACGTCGGGCAGGAAGGGATCGAACTCGAACAGCGCCCGCATCGTGCGGTAGTAGGCTTCCAGCTCCACGTTCACCCCGGCCAGCGGCTCCCACTTGGTTCCGAGCACGAACTGATCGCCCCAGGCCGGCCGCACCCCTTCATCGACGGTGAGCCAGACGTCGAAGGCCGTGATCAGCTCGCTGGAGATGAGCGTCAGGTACTGATAGTAGCGGCCGTAGCCGGCCTGAAGCCGCACGTTGGCGCGCGGACGGTACTCGAGCGACAGGCGCGGCTCCAGCCGCACGTATTGCCCGCGCCCGAAATAGCTCAGCCGCAGTCCGCCCTGCAGCACCCAGAAGGGCGACGGCCGGAAGGTCTCCTGCAGGTAAAGCGCCCCGTAGAGCGCATCGATCGACGCCCGCAGGCCTTCTTCTTCGTCGAAGCGATCCTGCAGGCGAAAGCGAAACAGCCCGCCCCAGTAGCCCAGCTTCAGCGCGTGTTTGTCGCTCGGGAAGTATTCGAAGTCGCCACGCACCGACCAGTCCGTTACCGTGTTGGTGCGCTCGAAGGGTGTCCCGGCCAGCTCGAACGTGGGCAGGCTGAAGTAGTAGGAGCCGGTCAGTCGAAAGCTCGAAAACAGCCGCTCCGAGAACAGGTGCGTCCACCCCGCCGTGGCCGTCCGGTTGCCGTAGGCGACGCGCACCTGGCTATCTTCGAGAAAAGGCAGTTTCAGCACGTCGGTCCCTGCGTAGAAGGCCAGCGAGAGCCGGTCGTTGGCCGAAGCGTCGATGTTCAGTTTGCTGTTCAGGTCGTAGAAGTAGAAGCGGTCCGGAGCGCCCTCGACGTTCTGGCTGCGGAGCACGGCCAGCAGTGGTTCGATCGTCGATCGTCGAAAGGCAATCATCCAGGAGCCCCACCGATACGGGCCTTCCAGCATCAGGCGTGAGGCCAGCATCCCGATGCTCAGGCTGCCCCGGGTCTGGTTGCGGTTGCCGTCCTTGTTGTAGACGTCGAGCACCGAGCCAAGGCGGCCGCCGTACTCCGCCGGATAGGCGCCTTTGTAGAGGCGGACGTCCTTGATTGCGTCGGGATTGAACGTCGAAAAGAAGCCGAAGACGTGCGTGGGATTGTAAACCGTGGTGCCGTCGAGCAGGATGAGCGTCTGGTCCGGACTTCCCCCGCGCACGTACAGGCCGCTGGAGTAATCCGAGGCGGCCTTTACGCCGGGCAGCAGTTGCAGCGTCCGGAACACGTCCGGCTCGAAGGCGGCGGGCAGCTCCTGCACCAGGCGGGTTTCGACCTGCGTCACGCTCAGGTTGCGGGCTTCTTCGAGTTCGCGTTCGGCCGTGACCACCACCTCGCCGGCCGTCAACGGCTCCGGCTCCAACTTGATGTCCAGGCGTCGGGTCTCGCCGGGCTGCAGCGTCAGTTCGATCTGAAAGAGACGGTAGCCCAGATAGGAGACGGCCAGCGTGTAGGTGCCGGGCGGAATGCCGCTCAGCGAGTAGAAACCGGCCGCATTGGTGGCCGTGCCATAGGGCGTGCCTTTGAGCACGACGTTCGCGAAAATGAGCGATTCGCCCGTAGCGGCATCCCGCACGAACCCGCTGATCGTGGCCGGCTGCGCCCGGACACCTCCGGCCAGCAGCAGCCCGATCAGCACAGGCCAGCAGATCCGATACATAGACACATCGGTAGGTCAGCAGCGCCGGCTCCTTTGACGAAGAGGACTCCATTCCGGTTGCACGTCGGAGCGGACCTGTGGTGATGCTCCGGCGTACACTTCGGGTCCGGTTTTTTTGCTGCCCCACGGCCATGCGCATCCCCGAGGAAACCATCGAAGCCATCCGCGCCGCCGTCGACATCGTCGAGGTCGTGGGCGAGTACGTCTCGCTGCGCCGCCGGGGTGCCAACTGGTTCGGGCTGTGCCCCTTCCACGAGGAGAAAACCCCTTCCTTCAGCGTCAACCCGCAGCTGGGCATCTTCAAGTGCTTCGGCTGTGGGCGCGGCGGCGACGTGTTCGCCTTCATCCAGCAGATCGAACACGTCAGCTTTGTGGAGGCCGTGCGGATGCTGGCCGAACGCGCCGGCATTCCGCTCCCCGACGGCGAGGAGGAGGCTGACGATCCGCGTCCGGCCCTGTACCACGCGCTGCGCTTTGCGGCCCGTTTCTACTTCGAGCAGCTTACCGGACCCGAGACCGGACAGGCGGCCCGCGCCTACCTGAAACAGCGTGGCATTCATCCGGAAGCCGTCCGCCGTTTCGGGCTGGGCTATGCGCCCAACGCCTGGGATGCGCTGCTGAAAGCCGCGACCGAGGCCGGCATCCGTCTCGAAGTGCTCGAACAGGCCGGGCTGGTGCTTCCACGCAAGGAGCGAGGTGGCTACTACGACCGTTTCCGCCACCGGCTCATGTTTCCGATCTTTTCGCACACGGGCCGCGTGGTCGGCTTCGGTGGACGCCTGCTGGAGCCCGATCCCGAGCAGCCCAAGTACATCAACACGCCCGAAACGCCCGTCTATCATAAAGGCCGTATTCTGTACGGACTCTACCAGGCCCGTCAGGCCCTGCGCGCGCGGGAAGAAGCCATTCTGGTGGAGGGCTATACCGACGTCATCGCGCTGCACCAGGCCGGCATCGAGCACGTGGTGGCCACCAGCGGCACGGCGCTCACGCCCGATCAGGCGCGGCTGCTGGCGCGCTACGTCCGTCGCGTGGTGCTGCTTTTCGACGCCGACGCGGCCGGCCAGCAGGCGGCACTGCGCAGCATCGAACTGTTTCTGGAGCGCGGGTTGAACGTCTACGTCGTGTCGCTCCCCCCCGGCGAGGACCCCGACTCGTTCGTGCGGGCGAAAGGTGCCCGGGCCTTTCAGGAATATCTGCGGCAGCGTCGCCGCGACTTCGTCACCTTCCATTACGAGCTGGCCCGCCGCCAGGGACGACTCGACACGCCCGAGGGCGAGGCCGAGGTAGCCCGCACCATCGTGGGCGCCATTGCGCGCCTGCCCGACCCGCTGCTGCGCGAGCCCTACGTGCGTCGCGCGGCCGAGCTGCTCCGCATCCAGCAGGTTCGCCTGCTGGAGATCCTGGAGGCTCAGCTCACCCCTTCTTCCCGCGAGGCGCCGCCGCCCGCTCCGTCGCCCTCCACCCTGCCGCCTACTTCGCCGACGTGGCACGAAGCCGAACGCCTGCTCGTGCGTCTGATGCTGGAAGAAGGCCGACCAATGGTCGCCTTCGTACTGGGCCACATGGCTCTGGAGGAATTCACGGAAGGTCCCCCCCGCCAGCTCATCACCCGACTGCTGGAGCAGTACGAAGCCGGCGCCGTCGATGCCCGGCCTTTTCTGGAGGGACGCTACGGTCCCGAGTTGCAGCGCCTGACCGTCGAGGCACTCATGGAGCCCTACGAACCCTCCGAGAACTGGGAACGCAAAGGCATTTCGGTTCCCCGCCTGCGCGACCGGGCCTACGAGGCGGCGGCCGACGCCATGGTGCGCCTCAAGCTCCAGCGCATCGACGAGATGATCCACCGGCTCAAAGAAGAGCAATTGCGCACCCGCCACGATGAAGCGCGCGTGCGCGAAATCATTGCCCGGCTGAACCATATCCTGCAACTCCGCCGCCAGATCGAACGCCGCGCCTTTCTCAATCCGGAGCTACTACCCCGCAACTGACTCATGCGCCATTGACGCATTTCTTTTTTGCCATTTCGCCTTCTCGGATATCTCGCGAGCCTTCAAGTTTCTGGCTGGTAGGTATCCGTGGCCGTTAGCACCCGACTTTTCAGAAGACGGCCGCGATCTGGGACAGACTCACCCAAACTCCCAAGGTACGATGATGCGACGGCTACTCCTTACGGCCGGGTCGATCCTGCTCCTGCTTCCGGCCTCGCAAGCCCAGAACGCCTGGATCAACGAATTCCACTACGACAACGCCGGTGCCGACGAAAATGAATTCGTCGAAATCGTCCTCGAAAATGCCGGATCGTTCGATCTGAACGATTTTACGCTGGTCCTCTACAACGGCGCCAACGGAGAGGCCTACAGCACCCACTCGCTCGACACCTTTACCGAAGGGGTGACCGATGGCAATTACACGCTCTACTACAAGTACATCGCGAGCATTCAGAACGGCGCGCCGGACGGGCTGGCGCTCTGCTACCAGGGCAACGTGATCCAGTTTCTCAGCTATGAGGGCGCTTTCACCGCCACCAATGGCTGCGCCGCCGGCGCCACTTCAACCGACATCGGCGTCGCCGAGAGTAGCTCCACGCCGGTCGGGTCCTCGCTGCAGCTCAGCGGGATCGGGAGTCAATACAACGACTTCTTCTGGGTAGGCCCTGAGGCTGCCACCCCAGGAGACCTCAATGTCGAACAGGCGCTTACCGGGACGGGCACCTGCACACTGGCCACGCTGGGCTCGCTCCAGAAGCTGAACTCCAGCACCGGGCGAGCGCAGATTCTGGGACCGGACGGTATCCTGGTGGTGCAGAACAGTCCCACGCAGCCGAACGTCAACCTGCAGCTCGTAGGTGTGACAGACGGCAACGGCGATCCGGTCTTTACCGAGACCTCGCCGGGCGTCTGGGAATACACGGGCGGAGGCCAGCCGCCTACCGAAGCCTGGGCCTACTATCAGCGGATCGACACGAACGACCCCACCAATCAGTTCTTCCTGCAGGTGTCCACGGTCTGTCCCTCCGAGTCGGACGGCACGCTGGAGGCCCACCTGGACCCGCACTTCAGCTTCCAGGACGCGCTGCCCACGACGTTCGCCGTCCACGGAGCCGCTCCCAATCCCTTCCACACCCGCGCGACGCTTGCCGTCGAACTACCGCAGACGGCCCGCGTGACGGCCCGGGTGTTCGATCTGCTGGGACGTGAGGTGGCCCGAATCACCGACAGGGAACTGCCGGCCGGCACACATCGGCTCGTATGGGAGCCGAATGGCCTCTCGGGCGGTACCTACCTGCTGCGCCTGGAAATCCGCGAAGCCGACGGCACCTACCACCGGCATACGGAATTGCTGACGTTCATTCGGTAAGTTTCACATAATCAGAGGATCAACATGAAAGCGCTGCATCTGCATTCATCGACCCCGACGCCGCAGCATACGGCCGTCCATCGCGACGAAACCGTCCGGCGCCGTCCCTTTGAGCCGCCTCGCCTGGAATACCAGGGACGTCTGACCGATCAGACGGCCGGATCATTTAATTTCTCGTAAAGGAGATAAGGGCGCCTGGCTCATCGAACATCCTGAGACGAGCGGACGTGCCTCGCCCGCCCGGGCAACGTGGCGGATACGGAGCCGCCTGCTCCGCATCCGAAAGCGCGGTGGAATTTTGCTCAGGGGCGGCAATAATGCGGTCGCTTACCGGTGCATGGTGGCCGCCGTACGTGATCTGCAGCTACCACAGGGCGGGCACGGTGGTCCGCCCCTGCGTGGTGGGAGTGCGGTCGTTTGTCCGATCGGGACGCATCACCGTGGGCGCCCGTGCTTTCAGCCAGAGGGAAGAAGGCGGGGGGTTATGGGATGTCGCGCACAGGCCATGTGCCGGGGAATCACACAGCGGCCCCTGGGTCCGGCCTGTCGCTCAAAGCCGACGCAAAGAGACATTACCCAGGCCGGCTTCCAGGCGCAGGGTCGGCCCCCCGCCGTTGACCTTCCCTCGGGCTTTGGCGCTGATCCAGTCGCGGTCGATGCGCACCTCGAAGTCGGAGCTGACCGAACCGATCCCCGTGGAAGCATCTAGCATAAAACCAGCCCGGGCCGGCACGAAGACGGTCACGTTGCCCGCCCCGGATTTGAAGCGGCTGTCTTTTTCGGGCGGGGCGACAAATTCGGCCGTAATGTTGCCGGCGCCGGTTTCCACGTCGGCGCTTCCCCGCAGTCCTTTCACCGTGATGTTGCCGGCGCCCGTCTCCGCCTCCAGGTGTCCTTCCAGCTCCGTCACCTCCACATTACCGGCCCCGGTGCTGATCTGTACGGTTCCCCGTAGGTTGCGCAGTGTCACGTTCCCCGCGCCGGTTTCGCCTTCAACGGTGCCTTCCAGATCGCGAATGTCCACATTGCCCGCGCCGGTTGTAAAGGCCACACTGAAGCGCCGGGGCACCCGGATGCGGATTTCCACCCGAATGCGGATGTTTTTGCGTTTCCAGAAGCGCCAGCCTCCATCCTCGGAGAGCTGCGATTTGATGTAGATCGATTCGCCTTCCTGCTCGAACGTAAGCTGGTGGCCTTCCAGCAAGCGTTCGGCCTCTTCGCGGCGCTCGGTCTGCAGCGTGCGAATGACCTCGACGTAAACGGCTGATTCCGCCGTCGTGGAAATTTCCACGTTCCCCCGGTCCATCTCCAGCTCCAGATGCCCTCCGGGCGCGGCTTTGAAAGCCCGTTTCACCACATCGGTAATTTCCACCAGACCATCGGCCCGGGCAACTCCGGCCAGCAACAGCCATCCTCCCAGTAGCAGCCAGACAGCTCGACGCATTGTATTGCAGGATAAACCGTACTTCGTCGTACGATAGGCTACGGCAAAAAACACAGTCTGGTTACACCACACCTGCTTCTTTTTTACTTCGCCGGTTTCGCATTCACCCGGCCATCTGCAGGGAGCCCTGCGCAGGGAGGCCATCTGTCTCTGTTTTGTTGCCCGGCATTCGAATTGGTTGGTTTTCGGGCGTTCACCCCGGACAAACCCGAGCAGTAGTACCATGTGCCAGAAGTGGGCAGGTTGGGCCCTGGCGCTCTCGTTGCTGATCGCATCACCGCTGAAAGGCCAGCAGTTTTTCACCGACTGCATCAGGGATACCGACAACAATGCGACGCTGACCATCCCGCTGGAAACGCCGCCGTTGCTGGACGGCGCGCCCATTTCGCCGGGTAGCGAACTGGCAGCCTACACACCGGAGGGCATCTGTGCAGGCGTAGCCATATGGGATGGCCAGCAACCGCTGGTGCTGACGCTCTGGGGCGACGACCCGCTGATCACCCCCGACACCAAGGAGGGTTTTGCACCGGGCGATACGATCCTCATACATCTGTGGGATCGGGCACTGGATCGGCATTTCGGCCCGGATAACGGTCGCTTCGAGGTGCAGTACGCCTCGGGCGGTGTGTTTCTGAATCGCGGTATCTATCAACTCAATGCCCTGTACAAGGTGGCCCGCCTGGCCATCGTGCCGGAGCAACCCACGCCGGTGGAGCCGATGGACGAGCGGCTTCCGGACGCCACGCGCCTGCATCCGGCCTACCCCAGTCCATTTCGCACGCACACCACGCTGCAGGTGGATCTGTCGGAAGCTACGCGCGTCCGCCTCATGGTCTACAATCTGATGGGCCAGGAAGTGGCGCGGCTGTTCGAAGGAGCGCTAACCCCGGGCGCCTATCGCTATATGTGGCGCCCGCAAGACCTGCCGGCGGGACTGTACCTTGTTCGACTGGAAGCAGGTGCCCGGCGCTTTCAGCAGGTGATCGTTTACGTGCCCTGAGCGTCGCGCGCCTCGATGAGGCCCTGCGCCTGCAGATCGCGCATGAGGGCCAGCACGTCCTCGGCGCACTGCTCGAAGGTCACGTCGTACTCTTCGAGCAGCACCTCGCACACCTGACGGACGGAGCGCGGCTCCTGGATGAGCTCCCAGATGCGGGTGCCGATGGGGTCCAGTCCGTAGTAGACCCCGTTGCGAAGGTTCAGAATGACCACCTCCTCGCCCAGCTTCGAGGAGACCTGTTCGGGAGAAGCGACGACAACGGTTTCCAGCGTCAACACGGCGTGCGCCATCGGTGTGTCCGTTCGACTCATGAGTATTCCGTTTAAAGCTACTGTTTTTTATCGGCACCCGGCAAGAAAACTTGCGCGGAAAGATCGGAAGCTTCCGGTTCGTCGTGTTGCCGCATCTGCCGTCGCCAGGAGGCGGCGTAGTGGCCGTTCAGGGCCAGCAGCTGGTGATGCGTGCCCTGTTCGATGACACGCCCCTCGTCCATCACATAGATCAGATCGGCGCGCATGGCCGTGGTGAACCGGTGCGTGATGATCAGCGCAGTGCGACCGCGCACGAGATCCCCGAAGCGGTCCATCCACTCGGCCTCGGTCCAGGAGTCCATTGCACTGGTGGGCTCATCGAGCACGACGATGGGCGCCTGCCGGTAGAAGGCCCGGGCCAGCGACACGCGCTGCCATTCGCCGCCGCTGAGTTCGGCCCCTTCTTCTGAAAACCACTTGCCCAGCAGCGTATCGTAGCCATGGGGCAGCTTGCGAGCGATTTCGTCCACCATGGCGCTGCGGGCCGCGCGTTCGATCGCCTCGCGGGTGGGCGGCACCTTGAGATCGCCCAGGGCGATGTTGCGGGCCAGCGTATCCTGATAGGGCACGGGAAACTGGAACAGCACGGTGATCGCATCGAGCAGTTCGCGTCGACGGAAGCGTCGCAGGTCGATCCCGTCGATCGTGACACGTCCTTCGTCAGGATCGTAAAACCGGCACAGCAGCTTGATGAGCGTGCTTTTGCCGGCGCCGTTGGCACCCACAATGGCAACGGTCTTGCCGGCCGGAATGAACAGATCGAGTTGCTGCAGCACCGGCCGGTCGCTGCCCGGATAACGGAAGGTAACTTTTTCGAAGCGGATGCCTTCCCGAAGCCGCCGTGGCACGGGTACCGGGTCGTCCGGCTCGGGCAGGCCGGTCTGAATTTCCAGAAAGGTAAACAGATGCTCCAGAAAGAGCGTGTTCGCGTACATCTGGCCGGCGCTGCTCAGTAGCGCGCGCATGAGTCCCTGCCCCTGGTTGAAGGCCTGGTAGAAAAGGGCCAGGTCGCCCAGCGAGGCCAGCCCGCGCAGGGCCCGGCCCACCATCCAGACCATCACGAGCGCGGTGGCCAGCAGGCCCACCAGTCCGGCCCCGAGGCTGGCCCAGGCCTGGCGGCGCATCAGGTCCAGGCGCCCTTCCCGCAGCCGCTGGCGCACCTCCTGGTATTGTTGCCGGAAGTGGTCGGCCAGATCGAACACGCGCACTTCCGGCGCAAAGAACGCCATGGTCAGCAGGCGGTCGAAGTAGCCGGCGCGGCGTTGATCGACGGTGTGGGCCGTCCACCAGGCATGTTCGCGCCGGTGGTGGTGCACCACGACGAAGAGCGCCGGCAGCGTGGTGATGAGCAGCGCCAGCGGGAGCCAGACGCTGTAGTGCACCAGAATGGCTGCGATGCTGACGAGCGTAACGCCGTTCTGGAGCAGGCCGCCCAGGTTGTCCAGCAGCGAGAGCGAGCGGCTGGCCGCCTCGCTGTTGGCCCGCTCCAGGTGGTCGTAGTAGTCCGGGTTGTCGTAAAAGGCCAGATCGACCTCGGCCGCCTTGGTGTGGATCAGGTCTTTCACATGATCCAGCACATGCTCGGCCTGGGCCGTGCGGATCCAGCTCGTCAATCCGCTCAGCCCCTGCGAGAGCAGCAGCACGCCGCCCATCAGCAGGGCCGGCCACAGGACAGGCTGCACGGTCTCCCAGGAGAGTCCGGCCCCGATGGCGGCCGCGACGGCATCCACCAGGTGCTTCGTCAGATACACCAGGGCGGCCGGGAGCACGCCCCCGATCAGGAGCAACAGCAGCCAGAGCAGCGTCCAGCGGCCCGTCGCTTCCCAGATGAGTCGCAGCGCCCGTACCAGATAGGTCGTCTTCAGACGCGCTTCTTTCAGAACCCAGCGCCACGACACGGCCAGTAACAGACTTTCACATTAAAAATGTCGTCGAAGTAAGACGTCAGGGAATACCGGACGGTTTCGAGGACCTCTCAGAGGCCGCTCAGATCGTCATCCGGACAGCGGTTGTTGTAGTGGTCATGCCACCAGTGATTCCGGCCTTTGCCCCACCCCTTTCCTTTGAACTTCCAGCCTCCACCCGGAAGACCCGGGGGATGCCCCCAGCCCGAACCGGTCATCGTCTCCAGTGAACCAAACTCTGTCAGCACCGGGCGCGCCCACTGCTTTTTCGAAACGATAGCGTCCTTCATGGTTGTCCCTCGTGTTCGAATGATCGAAACTGCTTTTAAATTTCAGACAGGCGTTCTTCCGAAACCAACGTGCTTTTCCGCGTCGCAGATGCGCTTCTGGCGCAAACCAGAAAAGGCGTGATGCCCATTACGGGCACCACGCCTTTTCTCCGAAGAACATCCCGTGTCCTTACCGGCAGTCGCTGAGCGTGCTAGGACCCAGGTCGGCGTCATACTGCCCACCCTGCTTCCCATACCAGCAACTGCCAGCCGTAATTTCCTGCGTCTTTCCGTGAACAACCAGGACCGGCGTCTTCCAGGAGCGTTTGGTGTTACGCATAGCAGCACCTCATAATGTTGATTTGACAGGTTTCGGATGTAAAGATGCGAAGGCAATCAAGACCAGTCGTACCGGGAATGGCGGGATCTGAATGCGTCTTTGGCTCACCCGGGTTGCGCCAACACTTCAGTAGAAGAAACGGTATCCAGCCAACGTCTCAAAATCACGCACAGGTACAGCGCCATATCCACGGAAGCATCGGTCTTTTCCTGCTTTTGCTGCATATGTTCCCAGGCCTGACGCAATCTTTCCGGCTCTACGTAAGGGTGCAGCTTTGATCCGGATGAAACCAGCGAGGTTATGCGTTTTTTTTCAAATCGCAGCAATCCAGTCGTAAAACCGTAGCCAATATTCGCTTTGGAAGACCGCCATTGCACTTCAGGGGGCAGCATTCCCTCAAGCGCCCTGCGCAGAAGGTAGCGCGCCCATCCGTGGCGCAGTTTGTAGGCCAGAGGCAATTGCACACTCAGGGTGACTACCCGTCGGTCGAAGAAAGGAAAGCGTTCTTCAACCTGAAGCCAGCCAACACGCGCATTCGCGAATTCAAGCACCCACTGCCAGATGCCTCCCGCCAGCTGTTCCCAGTGATCCCGACGCGGATGCCATCCGCTCGCCTGCTCAGACGGCTGGCGTGCCAGCCAGTCCTCCAGCAATGGAGAGAGATGATAGGCTTCAGAAAATCGAACGAATCGTTCCTGAGAGCGTGGGCGGGCTCGCTTACGGCGCCAGGCAACGGGTATCCAGGGTTTGATGCCTGTCTGTAGCACAAGCCGGTCAAAGGGAATCCCGAAGCGCTGTGCCAGATATCGTCCACCTTTCTGGAACGCTTTCCAGCGAAAGGATCGCGCCCACTTTTCGAGAACAGCGCCTCCGAATTTCTGCGCGACGCGCTGCGGAGACAATCCTTCCACTTTCGCGAACGCCTCTACTTCCTGCGCAAATTGCTCCCATTGCTTTTGGTAAAAAAGATCGGCCAGCCGCGCCCATCCATAGGTCAGCACACTGTCGCCATCCAGCCCGCTCAGAATAACCCGCACCCCTTCTGTCTGCAGCGTCTGAGCTATTCCGACAGGGATGTGGTAATTCGCCGAAAAGAAGGGCTGCCCGTATAGCTCGACCACTTTGTCCAGGTGTATCAGGGGACTTACGCGATCAGCATGAAACAGGTGATGGCACAGATTCGGAAAGCGTCGAACGACAGCGTCAGCATATTGCCGTTCATCAACCTGCAGTCGCTGTGTTTCAGGCACATCTTCGAAGACAGCCGTCCCGGCATGCACTACCTGATCCTTTAGCAGATGTGCCGCCATACCGGTCACCGACGAGGAATCCAGCCCCCCACTGAGTTGGGTGCCCACGGGAAACGCGCTGCGGAGCCGACACCGTACAGCCTCCTCGAAGCAGGCACGAAAGGCTTCCACGTACTCGGTTTCCGACCGAAAGTGCACCTCCTGCTCCAGATCGACCCGCCAGTAACGCCAGCAATGCAGCTCCCGGGCATCCACCTGGAGCGCATGCCCCCCGGGCAATCGCCGAATCACCCGGTAAAACGTCCGCACGTTTTCCGTTTCCAGCTTCAGGGTCAGAAATCGCAGGATCATCTCTTCGTCGATGTCCTGCGGCACGTCGGGCAACAGACGCACGGCCGGAAGCAGCGTGGCAAAGGCGAAACGTCGGCCATCATGGAAATAATAGAACGGCCGCACGCCCATGCCGTCGCGGGCGGCAAAAAGCCGTCGATGTCGCCGATCCCAGATGGCAAACGCAAAATCGCCGAGAAGCCGATCCGGGCAATCGCTTCCCCACCGACGATAGGCGGCCAGAATCAACTCGGCGTCCGTCACCGGCCGCTCCGCCGTGGATCGAAGCCCCAGAGCTGCCAGCAATTCGTCGCGGTTGTCGATCCGGGCGTCGGCCACCAGCACCAGATCGCCTTCCGGGGCAACGAGCGGCTGCTGCTCGTGCAGCGACTCCGGCGTCGTATGCAGCATCCAGTGCGCCAGCAACACGGAGCCCTCGTGCCAGCGACCCTGGCCGTCCGGTCCCCGATGGGCCAGCACGTCCAGCGCCGGCCGTAGCGCTTCGACCTCGATGGGCCGTCCGTCAAAATGAATCAGGCCAAAGATGGCACTCATGGGCTCTCCTGCCGGACAAACGTTTCAATGGCGGCCACCACGTCGGGTAACAGGTCCAGCCCGGGCGGACGCTCCAGCGCCAGCACCGGCACGTAGCGAGCCAGATAGCCCACCTGCTGCAGGTGGCGGGCCGAGGTGCGCGTCTGTTCCAGCAGCACCCGCGTGTAGGTATGCAGGAGCAACTCCAGAAAGGCTTCCTGACCCCGCAGCGGACGGATCTGGATGGCCTCGCCCGGACGGAGCGCAAACAGCGCGGCCAGGGGCAGCGGGCAGTCCACACCGTCCGGCAGTCGGGCCACGCGTTTTTCGATGGCCGGATGCACGCGCGGAAGCCCGTCGGGTGTCGTCTGCATGGCCTGCGCCAGCGCATCCGGCCAGAGCTTGAGTTGCGGATAGGCGGGCAGAACCAGCGGCGGGCCGTCCGGCCGCTCGTCCAGTACGAGCACATCGTCGGTCACCAGCGGATAGCCCCGCGCATGCAGCGCGGCCGCCATCGTCGATTTACCGTGCCCTTTTTCGGCGATAAACGCCACCACCCGATCCCCCATGGCCACGGCGCTGGCATGCAGCACCAGATGGCCCCGCTGGTGCATCAGAATGCCCAGCCCGATGCCCAGCAGAAGCACACGGAGCGTCTCGTCGGGCAGTTCGGGTGGCACGTCGTAGGTAAGGTGCCGACCGTCCGCAATGCGCAACAATCCGACCTCGTCATAAATCAGCAGCGCTTCGGTGGGGGTCACGCGCAGGCGATTTCCCTGCCGTTCCAGCCCTTCGGCCAGTGGCGCCAGCACGTCCCGGTAGATGTACACGTCGCCCTCCGCCGGCGCCACCGGCTTCAGCTCGGGAAGCGGCACGTCCGAACAGACATGCAGCCCGTAGATCGTGTAGTGGTAGGGCCACCCCCGCCGAAGCCTCGCTTTTACATCCACAGCAACCGGGTTATCTGTCATACGAAAGAACCGGCAACACCTCGAATTTTCAACGCCGTGGTAGATAGCCACGTGGTCAGGGCCTCAGGCCTGTCTATGAGGCATCTCCGACCTGTCGCTTTCGTGGCTCCCTACCGACCGTTCTGGAAGTTGCCGGTAAGTTACGGTCCGTGGCGTCGATCGGGATGCGCCGATGGCGCATCCCGCGTGTAAGTTTCGGGAACGGCCACCAACGCCGCCGACCTTACGTTTTCGGCGTCAGGGATTATCGTCCAGGATATAGATCGAAGCAAGATTGCGGGCAAGCTGGCCGTAGTCGAGGCCGTAGCCGATGACGAACTTGTTGGGAATGCGAAAGCCCACATAATCCAGCGGCACGTCAACCTGCGTGGCCTCGACCTTGTGCAGCAGCGTGACCGTTGCCACCGAGGCAGGCTCGTATGCCTTCAGACGTTCCAGAATGAACTGCATGGACAGGCCCGTATCGACGATGTCTTCCACGATCAGCACGTGCCGCCCGCGAATGTCGGCGTCGATCTTTTTCAGCTCGTACACCTGTCCGCTCGATACTTTCTCAGCCCCGTACGAGGAGAGTTTCAGAAAATCCACTTCACAATCGATCGTGATGTAGCGCATGAGATCGGCCAGAAACATGAACGCGCCGTTGAGCACACCGATCAGGATGGGTCGCCTTCCCTCGTAGTCCTGGCTGATCTGACGACCCAGCTCAGCAATGCGCTGCTGGAGCGTGGCGGCATCCAGAAACAGCCGGAATCGCTCGCCACGACACTCCACCACCTCGGGAATTTCACAGGATACCGGCGTATGGTTACAGGCCATGATCGCTTGTGGTCTGGTTAAAAAGTCCGCTTAATTTAGGACTTTCACTGCTTTTCGGGTAGGGGGCATTCGGGTTTCCAGCAGAGTTTCACCACGCGGCGGGTTTCGGGCCGCACCCGGAACGGCTCGGCCAGCCGGTAGCCCACCAGCCAGACGATTTCGCCGTCCTGACAGACCACGTAGCAGCGGTCGCGTCGATCGACGGGCACCTTCAGGTCGGTCAGCAGGTCGCTGATTTTCCGGTGGCCTGTCATGCCCAGCGGCTGCATGCGATCGCCGGGTCGCCAGCGGCGCACGCGCAGCGGCCACCGGATTCGGTCGGCGTCCACGTAAGCGGTCAGCGGCGCGCCCTCGTCGAGACGCTCGGGCACGGCTTCCAGCAGCGTGGCGACCAGCGTACCGCCAGCCAGTTGCAGCGGCCGGTCGGGCTCCAGCAGACCCTCGTCGGGTCGGGCGGACCGCCGCCGGGGACGGAAGCGCAGCAGGTCACGGTCGCGCCAGATGATCCCCTGCGGCAGCTCCAGACGCCGGCCCGGCTGTGCCTGCAGCAGACGGAGCGCCTGCGCCACCACGCGGTGGCGTTGGGGGGCGCCCGGCAGCCAGCGTCGCAGGGCTTCCAGGATCAGGCGCTGCCGCCAGACCGGCGGCTGCGTGCGGAGCGGCTCCAGGCGCAGCGCCCGTGCGGGTTCGTCCGCCACCTCCTGCCAGCGACGCTGCAGCTCCGGCCGGAACGTCGCCTCGTAGTAGGCCCGGAGCAACTCGGCCGTGTGTGCCAGCCGCGCGGCCACCCCTGCCCCGAAGTGTCGCGCCAGCAGCGGTAGCACCTCGTGCCGGATGACGGCACGTCGATAATGCAGGCTGGCGTTGCTTACATCCTCCCGCCAGGGAATGCCCTCGGCCCGCGCCCAGGCTTCGATCTCGCCCCGGCTCACCGGAAGCAGCGGCCGCACGAGCCAGACGTTTTCCCGCCCCAGCCTGCGCTTCGGCCTCATGCCCAGCAATCCTTCCAGCCCACTTCCCCGCATCAGGTTCAGCAGCAGCGTCTCGGCCTGATCGTCGCGCTGGTGCGCCACGGCCACCACCTCGATCCCCTCCCGAAGCGCCACACGCCGAAAAAATGCATAGCGTACCTGCCGGGCCGTCGCCTGAATGGCCCGGCCGCCCGTGCGGGCTTTCAGATCAAGGCGGGCCACACGCAGCGGCAGGCGATGCCGACGACAGAATCGACGCACCAGGGCCTCGTCGGCGTCCGAGTCGGCGCCACGCAGCCGATAGTTGACATGTGCCACTACCGGTTGATACCCCAGCCGCCGCAGCACTTCGAGCAAAACCATGGAGTCCACGCCGCCGCTGACGCCCACCACCACCCGCTGACCGGGCTGCAACAGGGCCTCGGTCTCGATGAAGCGACGAACCCGTTCGGGCAACATGCTCGACGGTCGGTTCAGGCGCGTCCGAAGCGCCGCTCCAGTTCTTCCAGCGTGAGGCGGATCATGGTCGGCCGCCCCGTGGGCGACACGTACGGCGTCTCGCAGAGAAAGAGCTGGTCGATGAGCGTCCGCATCTGCTTTTCCGTCAGGCGCGTGCCGGGGCGGATCGCATTGCGCCGGGCCACGCTGCGGGCCAGGTTTTCCCGGCTGGGCAGCTGCAGCGGCATGTTGGCCTTGTACTGCGCCAGCAGGTCTTCGAGCATCGTGCGCTCGTCGCCCGGACGGATGTCGTCGGGCACGCCGCGCACCACCACGGTACGACCGCTGAACAGCTCCAGGTCGAAGCCCAGCGCCCGCAGCTCGGGCATTAGTTCCTCGATCAGGGCAAAGTCGGCTGGCGAGAATTCCAGCGTCTGCGGAAAGAGCAGCTGTTGCGACAGCCCGAAGCCGCTTTCCAGATTGCGCAGTGCCCGCTCGTAGAGGATGCGCTCATGGGCCGCATTCTGATCGATCAGGAGCAGGCCCGAGCGGATCTGCGTCAGGATGTAGCGGTCGTGCACCTGCCAGATCAGCGTGTCGTGCTCGGGCGTCTCCTCGTCACTCTCGGGCCGCACGCTCGAAGGTAGGACGGTCTGCTGCGGAATCGACGCGACCGCTTCCGGCTCCACGGCGTAAAGCCGGCGGCTCACCTCGCCGGGTGGCATGCGCAGCGGCGTCGCCCCGGCCGAAACCTCGGTGCGCGGCGCTGGCGTGGCCGGCGTCACGTCGGACGGCACCGTCACAGCGGCAGCCGATTCCAGCTGCGGCACCAGATCGGCCATGCCCAGCGCCCGCCGCACGATGGCCCGGAGCACCCCGTAGATGCCCCGCTCGTCGTCGAACTTCACCTCCGCCTTGGTGGGGTGCACGTTCACGTCCACGTGCTTCGGGTCCAGCTCCAGAAACAGCACGAAGAACGGATGCGCCCCTTCCGGGATCAGGTGCTCGTAGCTGCTCGTGACGGCATGTTCCAGGTAGCGATGGCGCACGTAGCGACGGTTGACGAAAAAGAACTGTTCGCCCCGACTTTTTCGGTGCAACTCGGGCCGCCCCAGGAAACCCCGCACCGACAGGTAGCTGGTCGTCTCCTCGACCGGAATTGTCTGCAGCGCATATTCCGGCCCGAAAAGCGTCCCGATGCGTCGGCGCAGCCGTTCGGCCGGCGACGGATCGCTCTCGGGCACCAGGCGATAGATCTCCACGTCGTCGTGAATGAGCGTGAAGCCCACCTCCGGATGCGAGAGCGCCAGCACCTGAAAGGTCTCGACGATGTGTTTGAACTCGGTGGCCGGCGTCTTGAGAAAGTTGCGGCGGGCCGGCACGTTGTAGAACAGGTTGCGCACGGCCACCGAGGTGCCGTTGGCCGTGGCACAGGGCTCGGCTGCGATCAGGTGGCCGCCTTCGATCTGGACCCGGTAGCCGGCCGCGTCCTGCGCACGCTTCGTTTTCAGCTCGACACGGGCCACGGCGGCAATCGAAGCGAGCGCCTCCCCACGAAAGCCCAGCGTGTGAATGCGTTCGAGGTCTTCGATCGTGCGGATTTTGCTGGTGGCGTGTCGCTGAAAGCACAGGCGGGCGTCGGTCGGACTCATGCCGCAGCCGTCATCGACCACCTGCACGAGCGTTTTGCCTGCATCCTTCAGGATGACTGTGATGTGGCGGGCACCGGCGTCCAGTGCGTTTTCGACGAGCTCCTTGACGACCGAGGCCGGACGTTGCACCACCTCCCCGGCGGCAATCTTGTTCGCCAGGGATTCCGGCATGATCCGGATCAGGCTGTCGGTGGCTTCCGCTTCCGGCGTCATAGGCTTGTGTTGCGTACTACCTGGCGTTTTTTCAGCCCAGTGCGTTGTAAACGTAGAGGGCCATCAACAGCAGAATGATGAAGTAAATCAGGCTGAGCGGGTTGCGCCGTTTGGACAGGGCCCGGCGCTCGATGCGCAGGCGTCGGCGCAGGCGTTCTTCACGTTCCGGATTGTAGTAGCGCGGCTCGTAGGCAAAGCGCCGGGGCGTCACCTTGCGTCCGGGAAGGAAGATACCCATGCCCTGCCTTCCTGATTTCCGATTCGGGAGTTTATACAGGGCGCGTGGCCGGCCGTTCCACGTTCAGCCGTAGAGACCGGCCACCCAGCGCAGGTAGCAGTAGGCCAGCGGAGCCACCACGACGAGCGCGTCGAAGCGATCGAGCACGCCGCCGTGTCCGGGGAGCAGGTTGCCCGAGTCCTTGACGCCGGCTGCCCGTTTGAGCAGGCTTTCGACCAGATCGCCCGGTGGACCGATCGCTCCGCAGAGCAGTCCCAGCACGAGCACGTGCGGCCAGGCCAGAAAGTCGAGCACGCTCAGACGCAACACGACGGCCGCCAGCAGCGCCCCGACCAGTCCCCCGACGAATCCTTCCCATGTTTTTCCCGGCGAGACGCGTGGGGCCAGCGGCCGTTTTCCCATCAGCCGTCCCACGGCGTAGGCCAGCGTGTCGGCCGCCCAGATCATCACGAGCAGCCCCAGCGTGAGCCAGAAGGCCTGCCGGTCTTCCAGACCCGGATGCAGCCGCAGCGCCAGCAGGCTGCCCAGCAGTGCGGCCGGATACAGCGCGCCGAAAAAAGTGGCGGCCAGCCGCACCGGCGCTTCCGAAAGCGGCAGGCGCCGAAATGGCGCCCGCGCGAGCAGGCCCACCCCCCAGACGACGGCCAGCGGGAAAGCCGACGGCCAGATCGGCGCCAGCACGAGCAGCAGGCCCAGCACCAGACCGCCGGCCCGGTAGGCCGGAAGCCCCGCCAGCCCCAGGAGCCGGTAGCTTTCGATCATGCCGGCCACGGCCATCGCCACCACCACGCCGGTGAACACCCATCCGCCCAGCCACAGCGCCCCCACCAGCAGCGGGATGCCCACCAGAGCCGTCAGCACCCGGAGCAGCAGATTGGACGCGGCACTGCGCTCAATCCGTCGGCGGTTCTTCATCGTCGGGCAGGTCCAGTCCCAGATGATCGGCGCCCGAGTCGAGCCGCGCCTCCGTCTCCGGATCGTGTGCGGGCATCGCTCCGGGATCGGCTGCTTCGGCCGCCAGACGCAGCGTTTCGTCGTCCACCGTCTCGCCCAGAAGGCGGCGGGCCGCCTCGGCATAACGGGCTGGCACGCGCACGCTGACCAGTGCCAGATTGCCCACGTTCAGGTTGAAGACGTGGTCGCGCTGCGTAAAAACGACGGCCGGAATGCCGGCATCGTCCAGCCGATCACGCACGATGTCGGCCTCGTAGTCGGTGCTGGTCCGAAAGACCTCGACCCAGTCTTCGTGTCGGGAAGTGTCGGTCATGGCATGGGCTCCGTCAGGTTGTTCGTCAAACGGGTACGCCGCTCCAGCCGAAAAAGTACCCAGCCGAAGCCGATCAGTCCCACCACCACCAGGTACCAGGGCACCTCGAGCTGTTCCAGGTCCTGCCAGCTCAGGCGCGGATGGTGCTCGGCGTAAGCGGCCAGTAGCACCGAAAACGCATTGTTGGCCAGGTGAACGGCCACGGCGCTCCAGAGGCTGCCGGTGCGCCAGACCAGGTAGGCCAGATACACGCCCAGCACGCACAGCGGCAGCGCCTGCGTCAGCCGCAGGTGGTAGAGGCCGAAGACGATCCCGGAGAAAAGAATACCGCCGACGGCGCCCAGGGACCGCTCTGCCTGCCGCTGCACGTAGCCCCGGAACAGCAGTTCCTCGCAAAAGGCGGGCACCACGGCCAGCACCAGCAGGTTGGCTCCCACATTGAGGCCACCCCGCAGGGCCGCCTCGATCAGCTCCATCTGCATGGCGTCGAAGGCCCGCCACGACTCGGGCAGCGGCAGCGCCTCGTTGACGTGTCCCAGCCACTGCACCACCGGCATCAGAAAGGCCAGCCCCAGCAGGGCCCAGCCCAGATCGCTTCCCCGAAGCGGCTGCAGCCGCAGAAAGCGCGGCGCCTGGCGGGTGTGCAGCCGCGTCAGCAACCAGGCCGGCAATGCCAGCCCCAGCACCTGTCCGGCCGTGTTGGCCAGCAGCAGCAGTCCGGGCTGGCCCTGCACCAGACGCGGCAGGTCCATGAGCACCGACAGGTCCTGCCCCCGGCTCAGCACGCCCAGCACGAGCACCAGCGGACTGATCACCAGTTGAAAGAGCACGAATGCCAGCAGCAGGCCCAGCGTGGCCGTCAACAGCGGCGGCCACTGCGCCCGCTCCAGCGGACCATTAAGCCAGGCGTTCTGTTCAGTCATAGGCCATGTCGTCTGACTTCTGGCACGAAGATACGGCAGGCGACTTCTACCGGAAAAGCCATGACCTTCCGGGAACGCGCGCCGGGCTCCGGGCGTATCGTCGGCACCTTCGCAGGGGCGTGCTCTTCACGACGAATGCATGGACGAAGACCGAAGCGCACGCCTATATTTTCTTCCGTGCTGCGCCCGTAGCTCAGGGGATAGAGCACCAGCCTCCGGAGCTGGGTGTCGCAGGTTCGAATCCTGCCGGGCGCACCACAGGCCGGCTCCCTGCAGCCGGCTTTTTTCGTATGTTTGTGTCTGATATCAATTCTTTGGTTTTATAGTGCATTGAGAGCGACTTTGATGTAGTCGTAACGCGTCAGCCGAGCCACCTCTACCGCCCTCAATCCCCGCACAATCTCCGCCACGTGCGCCCGCAACGCCTCCAACTGACTCCGAACCC